>Ga0209164_1000021_pt1 | contig 473037 bp, 409 predicted proteins | sample MTBNYHSulfiMetaG_FD_187458 | JGI IMG/M metagenome (GOLD analysis project Ga0209164, IMG submission 187458) | Enrichment culture microbial communities from rom New York Harbor, USA that are MTBE-degrading - MTBE-NYH (New York Harbor Sulfidogenic)... | ecosystem: Environmental > Aquatic > Marine...
ATCACCAGGTTGTTGCCGGCCCCGGCGTGGATCGTATCGCCGTACCGGCCGCCGATGATCACATCCTGGCCGCTGCCGCTCGTGATCGTGTCCGCACCGCCGGCAAAGGTCGTCGAGGTGCTCATAATCAGATCGATGTCCCCGGGATTGCCGTCGGCCGTGACATAGTCGATCTTGCCGTCGTCGCCCAGCACGATGTTGCTGCCGTCGCCCGCATGGATCGAATCATCTTCATGACCGCCGAAGATGATGTCGTCGCCGCTCAGGGCCGTAATCGTGTCTTTGCCGCCGATGCCGAAGTCGGTTGTTTCGATCCGGTGGAGGACGCCGCTATCGTAAAACAACACGCCGTTGTCGCCGATGACGATATTGTTCCCTTCGGTGCCTTTAAGCGTGTCGCCCGCCTGGCCTCCGAGGATGACATCGTCCCCTTCGTTCCCATCGATATCGTCAACACCGCCGACTGCCGGAGCAGTGGTCTGGAAAATCGCCAGGGCAGTCAGGCCGTCTTCTTTGAAAACCGGCGTAAAATCAAGCCGCGCATTATCTCCGGCAATCAGGTCATTTTCAGTGCCGCCGTATATTTTATCATCGGCCGCACCACCGATAATGGTGTCAGCTCCAGGGCCGCCGTAAAAGGCATCGTTTCCGCCCGTCTCGTCGTCTATGGACCAGATCACCCTCGGTCCTCGGAACATCCCGTCGGTCTGGTCTTCCGGCAGCATGGAAACGCGGTAGAAGTAGCTGCTGTCCGGCATAATATCCCACTCACGGTCGATGGTAATCTCCGTCGCCGTGTTGGCAACAACGGTCCGGTACTGCACCGTTCCCTCCGGTGAAATCGTCTGCACCGAGAGACCTACGAGACCCTGGTAGGTCGTCGGGAAAGCCGCCGTAGCATCAGTCAGGGTCGTTACTGTGGCCGAGCTAACCGGCGGGTTGACCGGGTTCTGGTCCCAGGTATGGCCCAGTCGCGTTACGATGAAACCGTCCGCGTTCACATAATCCACCCGGCCGATGTCGCCGAAGAGGATGTCCTCGCCGGATCCGCCGTAGATCGTATCGTCGCCGGTCCAGCCGAACACTACCAGGGGCAGGCTCGAACCCTGTCCGTAGACCGTGTCGTCGCCGCCCTGGGTGTTGAGTGCGAAGGCCCCATGCTCGCCGTCAATCAGGTTGACCGTAACGGTGTCGTTCCCTTCGCCGGTATTGACCATGGTAAGGGTGTAGAACAGTTCGTCGCGCTCGGTGGTGTGATCCGTTGAAATGGTAGTGTAGTCCACGGTGAGCGTGTCATTCCCGCTCCCGAGATTCACCATCACCACTTCCAGGTCGCCGTAGGTAATGCCGCCGGGCTGGATGGTTCCGCCGATATAAGCATCAGGTCCCATGCCCAGGCCGGTGATCCGACCCTTGCGGATGGCGTCTTCGCCCTCGCCGAATACCTGCGATGTCAAGGCGCCCACATCGTCGGCCACGCTGTCCTGGTCATATACAAAGAGGTAGTCCACCTGCTCGCGTTCGTCGGCAAAGAAATTGATCGAAAGCGAAGTGATGGCGTAGTCGCTGCTGCTCGTAGGCGCCGTCACGTTCGGATCGGCAGGGTCCACCTGGCTCGGGTTCTGTAAATACAGGGTGCTTTCCAAACCGTTCTCATCAACTCCCACGATCAGCCAGAACCGGTCAAACTTATCTTCCGGCCTGGCGGGATCCAGCACCACGCCGGTGCCCGGACCCTTGGTCATTTCCAGAGTCTTGCCGAACAGATCCGAGATATCCGCAAGCCCCATTTTCGCAACCACCGCCTGGAGGTCGGCCGTTTCCACCGTCATCTTCTCAATGGCGCCTCCGCCCCCGGCAGCGCTCGTAATAAACGCCACCACGTTGCCGTCCGTAGGCCGGGCGTTCAATTCGCCGGGGAGCATGAGCGGCGCCGGCAGGCTGAGGGACCCGCCCCCGGCAGCCCCTTCCACAAAGAGCGGCCCGCGAATCTGGTTGACGCTGGCGATGCCCGGCACAAAAACCTGGGTGTCGCTTCCGTCCACGATGGCATCATTGATCGCCGATACCGTTACCGTTTGAGAAGTACTCCAGTTCTCGGTAGTGAAGGTAAGCGTTGTCGCCAGTGAGCCGTTGACGAACACCTGGGGTTGGAAGTAGGCGAAATTCCCCGATGTATCGGATCCGGTGGTCCGCGTCGCGATGGAATTGACATTGATGACGACATCCGCAGTCGGGGCTTTTGTCAGCACCACCTGGTATGAATCGGTCGCACCTCCCTCAATGACATCGGTGGAGCCGTCGCTTTCAATCACCACCACGCTGGCCACTTCGTTGTCGGCGATATCCACCACCACGCGGTCGCCGATCTTGCCGTCATACCCCGGTTTCACATAGTCGTAGCTGACTTCCACCTTGCCGGAAACCGGCGCGGGATTGCCGGACGCATTGAGGAATATCAGGGTGTTGCCGATCACTTCGAAGCGGCTCGCATCTCGCAGGATGCCGTCAACTTTGACCTGGACGGTCCCGTCAATCGGCTTGTCTTTGAGCAGGAGCGTGTCAAGCGGCTTTGCCGCCGGGATGTCATTCACTCCCGCCACCGCCGGGTCACCGTCCAACTGGTAAAAGTCTTGGAATACCATATCATCGACATCGGCGTTCGTGCCGGTGCTCGCCAGGGTGTGGTAGATGTAATCAGTATGGAAGCCCTCTTTTGCAGAGTCATCATCGGCCGTTACCGTCACAAATTGCGCCACATTGTAATCGGCCGGCGTGAACGTCAGACTCGTTGCCGAAAGAGATACCTGGTTGAAATAAGGATCGAGCATCACGGTCACATCCGCAGACGGCTGCCGGGTCAGCACCACGGCGTATTCATCCGTCAGCCCGCCTTCGATCACCTGGGTAGTCCGGCCGGTGGGCGTGATGATGGCGCTGGCGCGATCGTCGTCATTGATCTGCACTTTGATGCTCCGCATGGCCATGAGGTGGTACTGGCTGGTCGCATCGGAGCTCTCCACCTTGTGGTTGATCAGGGCGAACTGCTTGCCCTCGCTGGCCGTATCGCCGATGGCTCGGAACTTAACGGTCTGAACACCCGTCCAGTTCAGCTTGTTAAACTCAAGCTGCAGCGTCTCCTGCCAGGTGGATGTCAAAGGATCCCAAAATTCGATGGTCTGATACCCCTTGGCCTCGTCCTCGGGCGAAGGCTGCTGGGCCAAAACCGAGATCGTAACCTTCTCTTCGTCCTTGGGCGCCCTTGTCAGCGCAACCGTATACGTATCGTAGTCCCAGCCCTCAGGCGCAAGGCCGACTGTTGCCGCCGGGATACCCTCCGTCACCACGGAAAAGCCGCCCGACTCGGTCACCACGATGAAGGACTCGTCATTGTCCGCCACGTTGGCCGAAATCCCTTCGACCGGGATGTCCTGGTAGAAGACATCGGCGCTCTCCACATCGTGGAGAATCACGCCGCTGTGGCCTCTCAAATCATTGCTGATCACCGGGATGGGCGCATCCGACGGGCTGCCGCCCACAAAAAAGGTATCGCTGCCGAGACCGCCGGCGATTTCGGTGACTACATTGGGATCGGTCGAAAGCACAAAGTAGCGGTCGTCGCCCTCGGCGCCGTCCACCTTGAGCTTCTCGATGTTCACATAGGTCACGTTGAGGCCTGCGCCGAAAACACCCCCGTCCGTAATCACAAAATCATCGCTGAATTCGGTCCCGATCACGATGACCGTGTCAAAGCCGTCGCCGCCGTCGATCCCCACCGGTGCATTCACGGCGTAGCGGATAGTGTCCACCCCCGCATCGCCCTTCATGTCTGTCCGTGCCCGCTCGCTGTCCTGGGACCCGGCCAAGGCAAAGGACCGGACGGTAAAGGAATCGTCGCCGTCGCCGCCGTAAAGGGAGAGTACCGCCTTGTTGTGGAAGACGATGAACTCGTCGTCGCCCTCGCCGCCATTGATGGTCATGGGCACGCTGATGCCGTTGGAGAGCCAGCCGCGGGTGATTTCGATGGTGGCAAACACATCGTCAGAGGCAATGTTGGCGGTTTCGGGGGTGTCGTCGCGTTCGGACTTAAACACCTGCCCGATCTGGAAGGTGTCGTCGCCCACGCCGCCGTTGACCGTAAAGACCGTCAGGGTGTCATCCGAAGCCACATAGTCATCGCCGTAGAGGGTGTTGAGGGTGATCCCCTCGATCCCTCGGTAGTTGAAGCGTTCCACCTTCTCAAATTCAGGATCCGCGTCGGTGTTGTTGAGCTTTGCCACAAAACCCGTATCCGGAGTGGTTTGATTGGGAAGGGCCATGGCCCGCAGCAGGAACACGTCGTTTTCGGCGGTGCCGTAGATGATCATTTCGTCCACGCCCGAAGTACCCGTGTCATAGGCCCGGGTAAGCTGGTCGGTGTCGTCCCCGCGGGTATAGATATAGTAGAGGTCGCGGTCGTCCCCGCCGTCCAGATCCACGGTGTCCCGCTCGCCGTCGCCATTGAAGTCACCCATTCTTGTGTGGAGTCTGTTTATAATGAGCTGATCTTCTCTGGCGCCACCGTAGAGATTCACTTGACCGGTGAGCCAGTTGCCCTCGGCGATGCTGATAGTGATGACATCCTCCCCGTCCTCGCCATAGATTTTTATGGCCGGGGCCGTCAGCGTGCCGGTAATCAGGATCGTGTCGTTACCACCCATGCCATGGATTTCGATCCACTGGGAGGCCGTCACGGTGCCGCTGACCAAGATCGTGTCGTCGTCGGCATTGCCGGTGATAATGATTCGATCGGCCGAAACCGTACCCGCCACGGTCATGGTGCTGCCCAAGCCGATGTCCGTGTTGCTGTAGTCGCCGTAAAGCCTTACTTCGGTATCCGCCTGAACCGTGGCGCCCGCCTGGATGATCAGATCGTCCCCGGCCCGCAGCTCTACATAGGAGGTGTTGGATTTGACCATGAAGGGACTGGTTACCGTCAGATCGTCACCGATTCCGTTGTCGCTGGCGGTAAATATAATGTGGCCGTCATAGACCGCGTTTTCGATGACCGTGTAGGGACTTTCCGCTGTCACCTCGGCGGACCCGCCGCCGGTGAGACCGGTATCCCCGCTGGTCTCAGGCACGCCGCCCTCTGTGAGCGGGCCGTCGTTCACGACCCAGGTGCTGCCGAGAATAGACCGGCCCTCGATATTGCCCACTTCAGACCGGAGCGTCTTGGTCTCCGCGCCGATGTCGTCCCGCGCCACCAGGTATGTGTTGCCGGAAGTCACATTGGAGCCGCCGTCTGTTCTGCCGTTCAGGATGCTGCCGGTAAGCGTCGTGATAAAGGCCGTGTAAGCGGTGCCGGTTCCCACCTCGTACAGATAAAGGTCCCCCACCGGTTCTATAATATAGGTGTTGGCATAGGCGCTCGATGAGGTCAGGGTGCCGGGGCCGGAATGGGCGCTGTTAATATCCACTTCATTGCCGGAAACGCCGATGCCGCCGATTTCAGCCGTCAGCTTGATATTGTTGCCGATGATCTCTGCGGCGGAAAGATTGAGTGCATCTTTGATGAATAGGTTGGCCTTAAGATCCACGTCGCCGGTGTCTGATTTGACCTCCTTCACATTCATGTCGCCGTAGGTCTCATAGAGCCAGATACTCCCCTGGGCATTGGCAGTCAGGGTGCCCGCGCCGGCCACATCGAGCTCCAGGTAATCGCCGGATTCGCCGATCGTCCCGGTAACGGCTCTCAGCTCAACATTACCGGACCCGGTCGCTATATTGGCAAAAGGATTGCCGAGGGCATCCACGATGGAGCCCTGGGCCTCAAGATACACGCCGCCTGTCTGAGCAAACATGGTTTCCACGTTCATGCTGCCGCTGCGTTCGACGATGTAGATGTCGTCCCGGGCTCTGGCCGTGATAGTCGCCGAAGGCTGCAAATCGATATAAAGCTTGGCGCTGTCCGCCGGACCGCCGATGGAACCGCCGGCCGCCTCGATAATAAGATCGCCGCCCTCGATGTTCGTAGCCGATGAACCGGCCGCGTTGGTGATGGCCTGGTCGCCTTTGATGCGGATGGTGGTTCCGGCGATGATCGAATCGATGTTCAGGTCAAATATGGCGCCGTCTAATTTTCCGGAACCTAGATAGACACTGGTATTTGCATTGATGACGATGTCGTCGGTAGCGGAAACATCCACGTCTTCACGCTCGTTGATGATGATCTTTTCAATCTCCGGCGTGATGGTGACATCCTTCATCGTTTCATTGGTAAGGTTCGCAGCTCCCGTCAGGGTGATGACGCTGTCGGTTGCATTGGCGATGGTATAGTACTGACCCGGCAGGTTGGCATTATCCGTAAGCCCCACCACGCGGATCTTCATGTCGGCGCGGAACCCGTCGTCGAGCCAGCTTCCGCTTGCGCGGGTAATGGTGCCGGCGCTGCCGCTGTCGGCAAAATCCACTTTGGTAAAGACCGAGGGAATAAGGACTTCCGGCGTAATGGTTACGGCCACTCCGGATTCGGTATAGAGCCCGGCTTCTGAAGTCAGGGTAATGGTACTGGCGTTCACACTGGCGATCTCATAGAGCTGGCCGCCGGCCGTATCATTATGATCGCTGCCGGAAATTTCAAGACGCATCCGGGCCTTAAAGCCGTCGGTAAGCCAGCTTCCGCTGGTGCGGGTGATGGTTCCGGCGGAAGAGAAGCTGACGGTTCTGTCAACGGATGGTCCCATGTAGGCCAGATCGTCGCGCTCGGCCGCCGCCAGGGCGATGCGCTGATCGTCCGTCAGGCTGGGGGTGGTCAGATCGATCACCGTGTACCCGACGGCGTTGCCGACACTGCCGTGGGGCGTCATCAGGGACACGCTTGTTCCAACGATATTCGGGTCTTCAAAGCTGGTGGTGGTATCCGCCACCGGCTTGAGCAGGCCGGCGCCCACGGCATAGAGGAGCTCCTGCTCGGTCCAGACTTTGACGCTGCCCCTGATGGCATTGGCTTCATCCATCGTAGCCGTGTAGTTGAAAGTCGGTTCATACACATCCCCGTAGCTGCCGAACTGGCTGTGGAGTGCATGGTACTGAGCCGTGCGGCTGGCTTCCAGCGCGGCAATGGCGGCATCGATCTCCGCTTCCGTCAACCCCTGGTTCGTATAGAAATCCCTATAAGCGCTTTCCTCCGTATCTGAGAGGGTGACTGTCTGATACTCGTTGTAGGGAACATAGCGGTAATAAGTCAGGGCATCGCCGGCTGCCAGGGTATGACCCGAGAGGGTGATCGTCTCCCGAACGCCGTCCACATTATTGAAGACGACATAACTGCCGCCGTCATAGAGACGGTGTTCCGCGCCCGACGACATAGAAGCGGTCAGGTCCACCACGAAAGGCTCGGCCGAAGTGGCCTCATCATAGCTTACCGCCAGCTTGATCCGATCTGAATCAAGGATATCCAGGCGATGGCCGCGCAGCGTAGCAGTCGAAGGATCTATGTCGATAAGCGCTTCGGTTACTTCATCCAGAAGCTGGACCAGGTTCGGATTGATATCGTCGACCGACACCTTGTACGTTACGCCATCAATCAGACCGCCGATTCCCGCATTGACGCTGTTGCCCTTGCGGTAGACGACGAGTTCCCCGTCGCTCAGACCGTGATTGGCCTCAAGCAGAATGGTATCATCCATTCCGTTGACGGCTATAGACTCAAAGGCCATGAAATCGTTTACTGCATAGTAGGTTTGGGCATTGGTGAGTCCGCCGACGTAATCGTCGCTCTGCTGGCTCCGGTACACCCAGTAAGTGGCATATTCCTGCTCTTTGGTGGCCTCAAAGGACTCCACCAGGGCGTCCTGCTTGGCCGTGGCGCCCGTGCCGACGGTCAGCTGCAAATCGCCCCAGACGCCGTTGCGCAGATCCTGGACCGAGCGTTCGTCGCGCTCCTCATCCTGGTTGAAATCCAGGAGGTTGCCGTTTAGCACCTCGACTTCGACGGGTCCTCCGGCGGTGATCTTGTTCAGATGCAGATCGCCGCTCTTTTCCTTTATATATACCCCGCCGGCTGCGGTAATGGTTACCTGGTCTTTCAACAATGTGCCGGATTCAAGGATGATCGGTCGGCTGCCGGTGCCGACAGCGCCACCCGCATTCAGGGTAATGATGCCGCCTTCAACCAGCCCTTCGTAAAAGAAGCCGCCGGCGCTTTGGCCGATCACGATCCCGCCCTGAGACGTCAGGGTCACATCGCCGCCTGAAGAAGCAACTACTTCGTCAATGGGAAGATTCCCATAGATTTCGTTGATCTGGATCTTGCCGGAGGTGGTCGTTGCTTCCAGGCTGGTGCGATGCACCACCAGCTCCCAATTGGCAGTATTGTAGTTCTGAGTCCCCAGGTTGAGCTTGGCCGGAGTATTGGAAATGTATTCGTAAACGGCTCCGGGGATACCCAACGAGCTGGAGTATGTCGGCGACAGCTTCACCCGGTCGCCCTTGGCAATGCTGACCTCGCTCGGAGGCGTGTAGCCGGAAATGGAGCCGCTGCCGAATGAAATAATGGACGAATCCGCACCGGTGCTCCCCGTGGTGTATTGATACACCGGTTCGTCCGCCACATTGGTATTAACGGGCGTGCCGGCGCCGATGCCGACGGCCGCCGAAAGATCGATGCGCTTGCCGCTGACGTAGGGCGCGGCGCCGTCCTGAACAATTGCGCCGCCGCTGGAAGTGATCGTGGTGGCGCCCGAGGGGTTGGCAATGGCCCCTTTCAAAATAACATCCGTATTGGACGTAATGGTCACTTGGCCCGCGTCATAACCGATAAAGCTCACGGTAATGGGCCGGTCGGCCTCGACGGTGTGGGTATAGGTGGTGCGAACGAGTTCTTCTTTCACAAAGAGGTCGTTATAGTAGGTGGTCCCGTACCAGGTGCTGTCTTCCCAGTGCGCCACATGCTTGGTCACCGGTGCTGCAAGGGTCTCATCCTGAGACTCGAAAGTGTAGATCGGATCCTGATCGCCGGGGGTGACCGGATCCACATCCGGCAGATGGAAGTAATAGGGGCCTTCGGCCGTCAGTTGAGGTTCTACGGCAGTTTCGGGCGCGTCCCAATATAGATCAGCCGGGTCCGGCGACAGGAAGTCGATGTCAAGCCAGGCGCTGCTTCGCATATGGGAGTAACTGCGTTCGAAGGTTTCCATGGCAATCGACCAGCCGTAGCGCCAGCCGTCGGCGGTATAGTAGGTATCGGTGTTGGCCGCCAGGTAGTCGATCGTGGTGGGATCCCCGCCGACGCCGTCGTCCACGGTTCGCACGATGCCGTCGCCGCTGGAGCGGTAAATCGTGGCGGTCGGATTTGAAGTTCCGCCTTTGGCCTTGTCGATGATCACCAGCGTACCGGCGCCCCGCTGGGAGGCATCCAGGCGATTCAGGACCAGATCGTAGGGGGTGGTATTTGTGATATTAATATGGCCGTAGCCGCCCAGGACCCGGATCTCGCCTTTGCCGGTGTTGAGGATATGGCCGGTCATCTCGATCAAACCGCCGCTGACGCGCATCTCGTCGATGATGATCTGGTCGTTGACCGGATCGAATTTCACGATGAAGTCCCCATATTCGTCCCCGCTGCCCGGTATGCCGTCCGGGTCGATCCCGAAGCTCGGCGAAAGAACCGCAACTTGGGTCTGCAGCGGATTTAAGCCCTCAATTTCAGCGGTAATGACGGCGCCGAGGGTCAGATTGTAGTCGCCCTTGCCGCTCTGAATCAGGCCGTTGATGTTGATGTATTCGGCGTTGATATACATCTTGTCTGCGTAAATGGTGGGGGCGCTGCCGTACATTTGATCGGCGACGGCGGTGGCGGCCGCTTCGGAAGCGGGCGCGATGCCGCGGAAATCCGAAGTAAAGGTGTACTGATCTTCGAGGGTGCCCAAATTACCGTCCGTGTCGATGGTCGTACTGACGGTGCCGGTGGTGGCGGCGTCGTATTTCTTGTAGGGTTCTCCGCCCACCACGAATTGCGTCACGCCGTCCACATACAGGGTCCCGCCGGCAACGATGGTCAGCTTATTGGCACGCACCTGCGCTTCGATGATGATATCCCCGTCGCCCGCCGGCAGGGTCGTCAGGATGACGTCGCCGCCGAGGTTATCGATATTGCCGACCACTTTGATGTCCGGCCAGGGGTAGAAGTAGGGAGGCCAGGATCCGGCCACAAAATCGTTGTTGACGGTAATCTTGGGATCCGGATCGATGGGACTGGGCAGTGAAGCAAAATTCACACCGGCAGAACTGTACGAACCCCAGTGGCCGCAAATCTCGCCCAAAGGCGGAGCGATCTCATCAAAGGCGATATTGTTCATGTTCCAGTCTTTGATGTTCTGGAGTTCCAGAATCGGTGTTCCGGTAAAGAACAGGCCGCCGTTGTTTTCCGGAATGGTAATGCCGTGAATGACCAAAAAGGCCGGGGTATGATTTTGAATGTTTACGCTGGCATCTCCGGGCGCGTCAAAAACGCCGCCGCCCTGGAGCACATCGGCGCGAACGTCGATCTTGCCGGCCTCGGCCCAAACCGGGGCAACGTGGACGGTCATGACATACTGCTCTTTCCAGGCCGAACCCCCCAGATCGCTGAGGGTAAAGCTCTTGGTCGGATTGCCGCTCTTTGTCAGGGTGTGGCTGCCGCCGGCGCCGGCCGGGTTCATGCTGATGCGGTTCCTGGCGGTGGCATTGGTCAGGCTGGTCGCCAGGGAGATGGTGTTGTTATCATCCTTGATCACATAATAGGTGGCGCCGCTTACCAGCCCGCTGATAGGCGCTCCGCCGCCGGAGCTGTAAACCACCGCGTTGCCCTGGTCGAAGCCATGGCCGGAAATGGTGATGCTGGCGTAGTTCAAAAGCCCCTCGGAGGCCAGCAGGGCTTCCAGCCGGGCGATTTCACTGCGGTAGTAATCCGCCAGGGTTGCGTTGCTGTTTTCATAAATCGCCAGGTTGTCCCTGGCATTTTTCAGATCCCGGACAAGATCGGATTCGAGTAGTTCCTTGGTCACCCAAAAGGGGATCTCCACATCCCCGGGATTGACCGTTCCGCTGACGGTGATGTCCCCGCTCAGCGGTTCCCATCCGCCGAAGGTTCCGCTACCCGCATCATAGTAGCCCAGCTCCAAGGATTGGTATCGCTCGATGCCGGTGCGCACGGTCCCGTCCATCTGCACGATGGCGTGGGCCTCGGCGTTGGCCGTGCCCTTGTACTGGTATTCGGCCGCGGCGCCGTTTAAGGCATCGGTAACCGAGCTGACCCAGTTGACGGCCTTGGCCTTGGCCAGCATGTCGGCAAGACCCAGGCGCTCGGTGTGCAGGTAGGCGCTACGGGCCGTCTCCAGAACCGCGCCGCTGTGGATATTGATGGTGTTGTGCTGAATCAGGTAAGCAATGGCATCGACATCGTCGAGCGGAATGGCGCTGCCGGCAAAGCTGTCGTGGCGCACTTCCATGATGTAGTTGTCGCGCACAAAGTTGGTATCGGTCCCGGCCGAAAGCTTGAGGTTGCCTTTAGCGATCAAATGCGCGCCGGTGGCTATATCGACCAGGTTATCCGGACGCAAAACCCCTTTGGCGGTCCCGGTAATCAAGGTGCCTGCCCCGTAAGCTTCGGCATTCACCAGAACGGTTACATTCCCCTGGCCGCGGGCCGAGATATTCATATCGCCCAGGCTTCTCAGGTCGGCATTGCCGATCTGCACATGGGAAATATCGGTGTTGGCTATAATGGATGCGCTCCCGAAAAGTCCGGAGAGGCCGCCGGCGGCAAAGAGGTTTACTTTTTCACTGGCCTGGATATCGTTTAAGGTTCGCAGGATAAAGCTGCCTGAAGTGCTTTTGCCCTCGAGCCAGGCGCCGTTGCCGATGGTGACAAGGGTGGTCAGGCTGATGATCGTATCGCTGTCGGCTCCTCCGCCGGCAATGAGGCCGCCGGCTTCACCATTGAGGTTGCCGCCGGAAAGCATGGACTTGTTGACGTGGTTGATGGCTTCTACGGTCAGATTCTTGGCATAAACGATAACATTATTCCCGATAGCGGCCTGTACCGTCGAGGTGATGGTATTGTCGGCCTCGGCCCCGGCGCCGCCGAAGAGCCCGCCGGCCAGGCTCCTCACCTTGCTGTTGGGCTTGGCCGTATGTTCGGCCGCAACCCTGAAGTTTCCGGTAAGATCAATCGTTCTGCCGAACAGGGTTCGATTGTCGATCCGGGCGGTGGTGCTGCTGGTGGTAACCGTTTCTGCTCCGGCGGATGCCACGCCGGCCAGTCCGAAGCTGCCCGAGGTGGTTTCTGCAAAGTTTTCATCCGTGCCCGTGGCCGTAACCGTCAGGCTGCCGCCGGTGACCTTTACATCGGAGCCGAGATACGCCGTGGTGGTTGAATTCGAAGAGGCATAGGACGTGCTGATGCCGGCGGCAATCAAACCGCCGGTGTTGCTGTTGGCATCGGCATACTGGCTGGTATTGTTGACGGCGCCGATGCTGGTCGTCCCTGTGACGGTCAAAGTGGCATTGGGCGCCACAAAGCTGGTCACCGTGCTGGTATTCCGGACGTCGCTGTCGGTGGCGTCAATACCCACAAGCCCGCCCGCAGAACCCACGGTCCGAGCTTCGCCGCTATAACTGCCGCCTGGAACGAGCTGCCGCCCGGTCACGGTCAGGCTGCCGGCGGTAATGCTTCCGGCTACGGAAGCCGTCACGGTGGAATGGATGTCGATGTCGGCAAAGGATGCCCCCACCGCCAGAAGCCCGGCGTTGACGCCGAAGGTCTTGGCATAGGCGTCGGGCGTAAAGGTGGCGGTTACATTCACAGCACCCGTGGCCTTGAGATTTCCGGCGCCGATAGAGGCATTGACCTGGGTGTTGATGTCCACAAAGGCAAAGTTGGCTGAAAAGGCCCCGATCCCCGCTGAAATCCCGTGGGCCCTGGCTTCGGCCTTGACGGTGGATGCGGCGCTCACGGAAACGCTGCCCACGGTCTCGCCGGGCGTCTGACCGATATTCACGCCGGAGCCGATAAAGGCGTTTGTATCCGTTACGCTGTCGTTGCCCACATCGACCGTCACAAAGGATGCCCCGGCCCCGACCACGCCCACACTGACCTGGTCGCTTTCTCCCTTAACAATTTGATTGCCGGTGGCCGATACGGTCAGGCTGGTTGCCGAAACGATATTGGAGTAGTCGGCAATATAAGCCGTTGCCGTGCTGGAGTCGTCGATCACCACCACGGCGGCCCCCAGGCCCACAAACCCGGCTGCGCCGGCCAGGCCCCAGACGTCCACATTTTCATTCAGTACGGCCTTAACCGTGATATTCCCGCCGGCCGAAAGCGTCCCGGCCGCGTGGGCAGTTGCATTGGCGGCCACGTTCAGGACTGAAATCCCCGCACCGATCCCCGCCAGTCCGGCCGCAGCCCCGCCGGCGAAGATGTCCACTTCAACGTTTTCGTTGGCATTGACCTCGATGTTGCCGCCGGCGGTAATCACCGTGCCGCCTTCAATGGCCGCCTCGGTTCCGACCGTCGGGGCCGTGCTGTTGACCGCCGCCATGACGGCGCCGGATCCCTTGCCGGCGCCCGAAATCCGGCCGCCCGCCGTTGCGGTGGCGCTGTTCACCCGGTTGGCGCTGGTGTTGGTGTTGCCGCTGCCGTCGCCCTCGAATCCGTTGGTCAGCTGATTGGACACCTCACCCTGCGAATCGCCGGCCTGATCGGCGGCATCCTGGTCCGCATCGCCGTCATCCCCGCTTACGGCGCTGGAGGAGCGGCCTTCATTGTCCGAGTAGGTCTTTGTGATCGGGGTGCCGATGGACCATACCGACACGGAAGCGGCCAGGCCCACCAAACCGCCGGCGCCGCTGATGGTAAGGCCATCGAGCTTCTTGATCCCGAGGGCATTGACCTCAACGTCCTTGGCGGCGTTCACATCCGCCCCGGTCTTGATCTTGGCGCTGGTATCGTTCTTGATGCTCCCTACTTCCACGGCCCCGCCCACACCCACAAAGCCGGCAGCCAGAGCGCCGGTAAACGTGGTCACCCGCACGTCGTTGGAGGCATTTACATAAACGCTCTGATCTGAATCAACGCTCAGCCCGGCCTTGGCGCCTGCCTGGTTGATCCGGGCGTTGGCACCGATAGAGGCATGCGTATCCGAGTCGATCAGGGTCACGTTAATGCCGCCCGATACCCCCACAAAGCCGAAGCCCCCGGCAACGGCCAGGTGGAAAATATCCTCGCTCGACTGGGCCTGAACCACCAGACCGTTAACGGTGGTTTTACCGAAGCTGCTCCCGGTATTGGTTCCGCTCAAAACCCCGGAAAGCCCTGTGCCGTTGCCCAAGGCATCCACATCTGCATTGTCCGCAATAAAAGCCTGGGTGTCCTTGTTGATCACCATAACGCCCACGGAGGCGCCCACGCCCACAAATCCGCCGGCCAGAGCGCCGGAGACCTGGATCACCTCGGTGTCATCCGTGGCATTTACCAGGATGTCCCCGCCCGCCCAGACCGTAGCGTCTCCGATGGCGGCTGTGGTCGTGTTGTCGACGGTGAGCACATCCACGGCCCCGCCGATTCCCACCAGTCCCGCGGCAATGCCGAATCCCATGAGCAGGATTTCCTCACGGGCATGGGCTTCCACGGTCACATCGTTTTTGGCATTGACGGTTGCACCCGTTCCGATCGAAGCCAGGGTGGTGTTGGACATTACGGTCACATCAACCGCAGGAGCAACACCCACGACTCCGGCCGCCAGGGTCCCGGCTACCGCCAGATGGTAAAAATCATTGCCTGCGGCCACGTGGACCGACTGAGCCGATCCGGCCGTGGAAAGATCCGTATTTACCAAAGCATTATTGCCGATATAGCCCTGGGTGGTGGTATTGATTACATTCACCCCGGCGGAAATCGCCACGCCCACGGTTCCGCCCGCCAGACTCACGGTAAACGCTTTAATGTCATCCTTATTGGTGGCGGTCACGGCCAGGCCGCGGAAACCGGTCTTTGTCCCCGCCGTCAGGCCGCGCGCCCCGCTGAAAGACCCCCCGGTCATGTCGTTGGTGCCGTCCTCTTCACGGGACATGGAAAGCTCTGGAGTCTTTACCTTGCCGCCCTCCTTGAACGCATTAATGTCACTTGGAGCCCCGGACATGCTGCCGGTCTGGATCCCCTCGCCGCCGGCATCGTTCGGGTCGAACGTGGCGGCCCCGGCATCGTAACCCGGGGTAAACCCGCCGGTTTTGACGGTCGCAGTCGTGGAATTTCCGTCGGCCGTCACCTTGGCGCCCGCGCCGATAAAGGCCTCGGTGGTCTTGTCGATAACGGACACGCCCCCGGCCGCACCGATCCCGGCGGTGCCGGATACGGAAAGAACGCCCACAACCTTGTCGATGTCGCTTTCTTCGTCGGCTGAAATCAGGATGTTGCCTTCGGCATGAACGTTGCCGGCCCCGGCGGAAGTCAAGCCCCCCGGCTTGTCGCCGATAAAGGCCCGGGTTTCAATGTTAAGGATATGCACCGACGCGTCCAGAGCGATGCTGGCCGTGCCGCTGGCGCTTAAGCCCGCCGCTACAGAGACGATCTCTTCGCTCGATGTGGCCGAAATGATGATATCTTTTTTGACCGTTGCGGTTACGCCTGAGTCGATATAGGCTTCAGTAATCTTGTCGATGACCCCCACGTCCGCACCGATGCCCACGGCTGCGGTTCCAGCCGCCGCCAGGTTCCCTGCCACCGAGACGATCGTTGTGTCATCGTTGGCGCTGATGCTCACACTGCCGACGGTAGTGTTGATGGTGGCGCTCCGGCCGATAAAAGCCTGGGTGGTTTCATTAAGCACCGTGACCGCCGCTGAACCGGCAATCCCGGCCGTGCCCGCCAGGCCGGCTGATGCCGCGATGGTGATGATCTCTTCACTCGAGGTGGCATTAAGGGTGATTCCCGTTGCTCCGCCCGAGGTAACATTCGCACTGTTGCCAATGTAGGCCTGGACCGTATCGGTGTGAACCAGGGTGGTGTTGGCCGCGCCCACTCCGGCCGTACTGGCTGCGCCCAGGGCGCCGCCGATCATGGTGATGTCAAGGTCTCCGCTGGCTGAGATCCCTACGTTTCCGGAGGCATTAACCGTGGCGGCGCCGTCAATGTAAGCCCGCGTACCGGTAGTGATGACCTGCACCGAAGCCGAACCGGCAATCCCGGCGTCGCTCCCGACCCCGGCATTGCCCGCAACCGAGAGGATATCTTCGGAAGATACGGCCGTAATCACGACATTGGAGGCGTCCACATTGGCCGTGCTGCCGATATAGGCGCGGGTGTCCTTGTTGAGTATGAGCAGATCAAGCCCTGCGCCCACACCAGCGCCATCCAAGCCGATGCCGATAGACCCGGTAAGGCTCTGGATGTCGGTCGTGTTGGCGGCAGAAACCGTGACCGATCCATTGGCTGCGCCGTCTTTGTTGATCTGAGCGCCGCCGGAAATATAGGCGGTGGTGGTCAGGTCGTAGATGTTGATGGCGGCGGCCGCCGCAATGCCGGCCGACCCGGTGGTGGCCCCGCCGGCGATGGCGGTGGAGGAAAGATCCATACTGATGGTCTCGCCGCAAAGGGTCTCGCTGAATGTGATGGGATTAAGGTCCGTTTCGGCCGAAACCGTCAGAGCGCCGGTGGCATTGGCCGTTCCGGCGATATAGGCGGTGGTCAGCGGGCCGTCGTTTACGCCGTCAATCAGAGTGATGGCAACCGCAGCGCCGACTCCCGCATCTCCGGTGGAAAAACCGGCGCTGGCCGCCAGCGTCTGGATGCCCAGATCCGTTTCGGCATCCACCTTGATGATGCCGGAGGATTTGAGCTCCGAACCCGACCGGGCGGCCGCTTCGGTTGAAAAGTCAATGATATTGATCGCCACGGAGCCCGCGATACCGGCATCCCCCTGGCCGCCGCCGGCTGATGCGCCCCAGGCCAAAAATTCGTTGCGCGCCGTTCCCGGAGTGACGGCTTCAATCGTAATTCCGCCGCCCTTGACATAAGAGCCGGACTCAACAAAAGCACGGTTTTCCGCATCAACCACGTTGAGGCCCACGGCCGCAGCCACATTGGTGGATTCGCTGTCAAAGGTGAGAGCGGTGCCGACCGCCTTGGTCGTGGCATCCACCTCGGCCAACGCGCTCACGGTTACGGCGCCGTCCGCATATACATCCGCGCCGCTGATGATGGAAGCGGTGTTGGAGACATCCACCACGTTGACGCCCACGGCGGCGGCCACGCCCACACCGCTGGAGCTGCTGCCCGATTCCGAATTGGCGCTGCTGCTGGCATTGCTGCTCTCGGTGCTGGCACTGGGAAGGCTCTGGCTGCCCTTCTTGCTGGTTACGGTGGAGCTGTTGGCCTGAGCCGTGGCCTCCTCATCGGCAGTCTTGCCATCTCCGGTTCCGGTTTTGCCGCCGTCTTTCTTGGCGCCGCCGGCGCTGGCCTTAACCGAAACGGTGCTCTTGACATCGGCATCGGCCTTGACGGTCACGGTGCCGTTGGTGTCCCCGTCAAGCCCCAAATTCCGGGCCAAAGTTGCGCTGACGGTCTCATCCACCACAGCCACGCCCACGGACACGCCCACGCCCACATCACCGGATACTTCGGACTTTACGGTGGTCGTCACATTACTAGTGTGGTCGGCAATGATTTCCGCATTTCCCGTAAAGGGAAGCGTAACCCCGGAAGTGCCGATGCGGGCCGTCGTGGTGTTGTCCACCACCGCCACGGCCACCGCGGCCGCTATGGCCGCGGTGCCGCCGGCCGCGCCGTTTTGCGCCTCGGTAACAGTGGTATGGTTTCCGGTGGCCTTAACGCTCACGTTCGTGGGCTTGCCGCCGTCATACCCCTGCACCCCGGCGGTATTCTGCACCTCGGCCACCGTGGTATTGGTAATCACGGCAACGGCCACCGAAGCGCCGATGCCGACATCCCCCGAACCGCCGCCGTCGGTGGGCTGGGCCTTGGTGGTGCTCTCGGTCCGCGAGGTCGCCCCAACACTGAAAACCCCGTTATCCACGCCCACCATGGCGCCGGAGCGCACTTCCGCCCGGGTCACGGCATCGACGACATTCACCGCCACCGAGCCTGCCACGCCCACATCTTCGGCGCCGGCGCCGGAAGTGGCATCGGCCGTAAAGGTGTGCGTCTGAGTTGTTTCACCGGCCCGGGTGGCCATGTCCGCCGTCAGGGCAAGTCCATGGGTGTTGACAACGACGCTGGGAGCAATATAGGCCTGATTGGAAAGATCAGCCAAGTTGACGGCCACCGCCACCCCCACGCCGACAGATCCGCTTTCAACCGCCTTCCCTTCGGCCTTGGCGATCACATCGGCGTTGGCGCCCGAATGCACCGTCAGCGCCCCGCCGGTGGTGAGGTTTGACATCACCGCAGCTTCGGCCGTCACATCCGAAATATTGATGGCAATCCCCGCCGCCACCCCCACATCCCCGTCGCTGGTGCTGGCGTCGCTGTTGTCGCCTGTATCCTCGCCGCTGCCCGCGCCGCTGCCCGAAGCCGCCGCCTTGTCTTTAGCAAAGGTCTTCTGCTTGTTCTTCTGAGCGGTCGCCGTATCGTCACTGCTGTCGCCCGCCTTGTCCTTGGCGCCCGAGGCGCTCGCCTTAGCGGTGGTCTCCACTTTCGCCACCGTAGTGGCTTCGATCTTGGAGGCGCCCGCCCCGTTGGCGGTAATGCCCCGCTCAGTGGCGGCCGTCGCAATATCGCTGGTGATGGCAAGTCCTAAAGCCACACCCACCCCGACGCTCCCGCCCGCGGCGGTCCCGTCCGCCAGCGTGGTGATGGTGCCTTGATCCTGAGCCGCATCCAGGGTAAGCGTCCCGCTCAGCGTAGCGGCGCTACCGGTCCCCACACGCACCTTGGTTTCAATGTCGCTAAGGGTGATGGCTACCGCGCCGCCCACGGCCACGTTGTCTCCCGCGGCCCCGGCCTCGGCCGTCGTAGTAATGGTCGGGGTCGTTGTCGCCGTAAGACTCAGGTTATGAACCCCGCTTAAAATAGCCGTATTCTCGATCTCCGCCCGGGTCAGGACATCGCTGATGGTCAGGGCCACCGAGGCGCCCACGCCCACCTCACCCGTAGTCTCTGCCGCTGCCTTGGTGTTCTCACTCACAACATTGGTGGCGCCAAGGCTTAGGTCGCCGCTGTTGGCGCTCACCGTGGCCCCGCTCTTGACCACTGCCGCCGTGGTGTTGTCCACGATGTTGATGGCCGCCGAGCCGGCTATGCCCACATCCCCGGCGCCGGCCCCGGAAGTGGCCTCGGCCTTGAAGGTGTGAAGATCCAGAGTCTCACCGCTGCGGTCGGCCACATCCGCCGTTAGAGTTAGCCCATGGGTGTTAACCACAGCGCCGGAAGCGATGTAAGCCTGGTTGGAAAGATCAACCACATTGACGGCCACGGCCACGCCCACGCCCACGTCCGTCTTACTGGAATCCACGGCTTTGCCGTCGGCGATCGCGATCGCATCGGCATTGGCGCCCGAATGCACCGTCAGTGCCCCGCTGGACGTCAAATTGGCCTTGACCGCCGCTTCGGCCGTAAAGTCGGAAACATTGACGGCAATGCCGGCCGCCACGCTTACGGCCCCGTCGCTGGTGGTGGCGTCGCTGTTGTCGCCCGCATCCTCGCCTTTTCCGGCGGTGCTCCCCGATGACGCCGCCTTGGTCTTGGCAAAATTCTTTTCCTTGTCTTTCTGCTGTGTCGCCGTATCGTCGCTGCTGTCGCCTTCTTTATCCTTGTTTCCCGATGCGCTCGCCTTGGCGGTGGTCTCGACTTTCGCCACCGTGGTGGCTTCGATCATGGCAGCGGCAACCCCGGTTGCTACTAAAGTACGCTCGGTCGTGGCGAAGGCTTCATCGCTGGTGACCGCCACGGCAACTGCAACGCCCACGCCCACACTCCCGCCGGCAACGGTTCCATCCGCCAGGGTGGTGGTGGTGCCCTGCACCTGGGCCGCGTCAACCGTGAGAGTTCCGCTGATACTCGTCAAGCCGCCGGTCCCCACCCGGGCCTTGGTCAGGTTGTCGGCTAGAGTAACGGCCACGGCGCCGCCGACAGCCACATCGTCGCCTGCTGCACCGGCTTCTGCCGTAGTGGTGATGACGGGAGTCGTTGTGGCCGTCAGGGAAAGGTCGTCCACATCTGTGAGTGCCACACCGTCCATAACTTCAGCCCGGGTGACGTTATCCACGAATCCCAAGGCAACCGAAGCACCGATGCCGGTTGTCGTGTCGCCTCCGTCCACTTTGCTTGTCGCCTTGGTAATGACCGTAAGATTTTCGGTAGCGGTCAAGCTGAGATCGCCGCTGTTGGCATCGACTCCGGTGCCGGTCAGGTAGGCCTCGGTGGCGGAATTGACTATGTTTAATGCCAGGGCTCCGGCTATGCCGGTTTGCGCTTTCCCTGCCCCCGAAATGGCGGTGGTCGAAAACTGGCTCGTAGGCTGCAGGGTGGCCGTCAGGTTGATCGCATCTGCCGTAATGTCGGTCGAGCCGGCAAGGTAGGCGGATGTATAGAGGTCGGCGAACCCCAGAGCGACCGCCACGCCGATACCGGTGGTGCTCCCGTTGGTATTCTTGCCGGTCGCTTCGATGGTCCCCTTGCTCAGGGCCGATGCGTTGACATTCAGGACCCCGGTGGTAACGAGTGCGCCGCTGGTTGAAATATAGGCGTCCGTATCGCTCACCACGTCCTGGACAGCGACTGCGGCGGCGAAATTGACATCGCCTCCGGAGGTGCTCGCCTTGTCGGCAGTACTGCCGTCCCGGTTGGGATCCGAGAGCGCTTTTTCACTCTTCTGATCGCCGCCGGCGCCCTGCTGGGAACCGCCTGGCGTCGATTTGGCCGTGGTGGTGTTGGTGATGTTCGTGGCAGCGGCTACGGTTATGGAGTTGGCCTCGTTGGTGTCGGTTGTATCGTCAATGGAGGCGGTGCCTGAAATGTACGCCTTGGTCGTGCCATTTACAATAGCCAGAGCAAGGGTTGCCCCCGCATCGGTATTCGTGCCATCGGCCAGAGCCGTGGCCGTGATGGTGTTGGTGGCAGTCAAACTCACTGCGCCGGCAACGGTCAAGTGGCTGTTTCCGGTGATCCGGGCGGTGGCGTCGCCGTCGGCCACCACCACGGCGATGGCCGCATCGGTATCCTCATTGGCATTCCCCGTATCCAAGCTGACCTTTGCGGTAGCGTCGATCGTGGCGGCGGCGTCGATGTCGAGGAATCCGGACGCATTGATGGTCGTATTGTGGAGAACGACCTGGGAATCGGTGGACGCATAGGCAAAGGCAAAGGTGACATCGCTGAACGTAAATCCGGAGGGGGTCAACGTCGATGTGGTGGTTGCACTGATCGTGATGTTGGAGCCGGTCAGGGTGGCGCCGGTGAGGTCCACCGTAGCCTCGGACACGGCCAGCATGGCCTGGTCCTCGTCAAAGATCATGGTGGCAATCTCGGTAGGCACGATACCGAAGTCGCCGGTGTTCTCGTGGGAAGCAATGAGATTGATATTGCCGGTGGTGGTCACCGAGCCGGTAACAATTATTTTTTCTGCGTTGATGCTAAGATTCTTGCTCGAAAGGTCGACAACTCCGCTAATCGTGACCAAGTCCTTGCCGCCCTCTCCATTGATGATCAAATCGGCGTTGAGATTCAGCGCCTGGATGTTAAGCATGTCGGTGTCAAAGAAGGGTATTCCAAGGTCATCGCCCAGATTTATCGTTAACGAGCTGCTTGGCTTATTGAAGGTCACGCTTTCAAAAGTAGGGATTATGCCTGCGGTGGTCTCAAGGACAAGCTGCCCTCCACTCTCTCTAAGTGTTGCCGTATCCGTAGCGTTGCTCGTAGTTAGAACACGATCGACAGTATCCGAGTTGTCCGTAATCGGCTCCAGCCCGGCGTAGATCAGCATCTCGCCGTCGCGCTCGATGATGCCCGAATCCGGGCCTGTGGCCGTGTAGGTCACCGAATGGAAGGTTCCGCCTTCGAGCACCAGCGTATCAAAGCCGCCGACGCCGCCGTCGATAAGACCGGACAGTCTCCCGCCCTCCTCAAAGATAAACGTATCCTGATTTCCGGCCGCGCCGATCAGATTTTCGGTCTCAAAAAAGGACAGAAAAGATAGGGCGCCGGCGTCCTGGCCGGTTATATTCCAGATGCTGTCCCCGGAAGGCCCGAAAATGGAATCCATACCTGTGGCGCCGCGAAAGGTAAATTCAAAAGGTTCGAAAACAGCGTTGAAATCCAGATCCAGCCGGAAGATGTCATCTCCCTCGGACCCGATGATTTCGACTCCGCTGGTATCGGCCAAAGCCTGACTCTGCAGAACGGAGAAGTCCGCATTATCGATAAGCTGAAGGGTTTCAACGTCGTCCACCGTAAGCATGCGCAGGGTCACATCATCAGCGGCTCCCGTCATGGCGAACTTCATGTCGGCCGACAGCAATATGCGCGGCTCCAGCGGCTCCAGGAAAAGCTTGCGCCGGTCGCGGGTGCCGGCTGCGACTTCCTTGCGTTGGATGAATCTTCGAATCTTTCGGAGTAGACTCATGGCGTCCTCTCTTTGCGAAAAATATGGTTGGGAACACGAAAAAATAAACTATTGAAAAGAACAAAAAGCACGAAAAGATCAACTGAATTTTTCAGTCAACATTTTTGGTATGGCAACTTTTACTAACAGTTTGGAATTTTTTGAAATATTTATTTCTTTTAAATATGATTTCATTTGAAAAAGCAAGAACTTTTAAATGATGCAAGGGAATATTTCAGAGGGTATGAAATGGGTATTTTAATACCCCCTAAGCGCCATCGACAATCGGCCTCTTTTTTTATTGATAACCATTAACAAATGGATGCTGAAAGCATCAAAATTTCTATTATTTGTCATGCAAAAATCATGCAAAAAAGCATACAACCTTTATAAATATAATATTTTATTATTTCAATGAGTTAAAAATTGTTTGGGCGTCTTTGTTTTAACACATAATTGAATTGAGAAAAAAAACTCCTACAATTTATGTAATTCATATGAAATTCAGGTGAGATTAAGAAAATTTTTTCACAACTGTATCAAAAATGCCGGCTTCGCAAAAAGTCCCCAAAAACCGTCATTCCCGCAAAGCTTGTCCTCGACCTAATCGGGGAGCGGGAATCCAGTTATTTCAGATGGTTCTGGATGCCTGCCGCAGTTTATCCCGCACTTGATGCGGGGCAGGCATGACGGGTTTTGGGATTTTTTACGAATGTGTCAAAATTAAGCAGGCGGAAAAACAGGCTGAAGCTGGTATATCGCTTTTCCACTTACACCTTAAACCACAACTTCTCCCGCTTTTACCAGAATCTCCTTGTCGGCCGTCACTGTCGGTTTCAACATCAGACCGTCCAGATGAACACTGCACTCCACCACGCCCCCCAGAGACTTGTTGTCGCCGATGGCGAAATGCACGGTGCCGAGCAGCTTTTTATCCTCGGCCAGATTGCCGATCAGGCGGGAGTTCGGGTTGGTGCCGATGGCAAACTCGGCAACGTTGCGCGCCGAAGGGTCGCGCTTAAAAAGCTGTTCGATAAAATGGACGTCCTCGCTGCCGCCGCTGAGGGACACCACCAGGCCGTTCTTGACCAAGAGCTTGAGCGGCTCGCTCAGGCGGCCGATGCCGTCCATGGAATAGTCGAACACCAGGGTTCCGTTGGCGCTCCCCTCCACCGGGCACGTCGGCGCCTCTCCGGGAGGAAGCGCGGCAAACCCGTATTCTTCATGATAATAGCCGTCCAGGGAAAAGGCTTTACGGCCGGCCACACTGAAAGTGATGTCGGTACCCGCCGTTGAGGTTACCGTGATCTGTTCGGCCCGGGTCAGTTTTTCTTTGATTTTTTCCGTCAGCTCCTTCAGGGCTTTAAAATCCACCGTCATGCCCCCCTTTATCATCATATCCTCGCTAACGCCCCTGAGGATCACCACCTTGGCGCCGGCGGCAAAAGCATCCAACCGGGCCTGGGTATGGGTAATGGAATGAGTGGTGGGGGCAAAAACGATATCGGCCGCCTTCATGGCCGCCGCAACGGTGCGCGGTGGTTCGCTGCCGTGCTCGCCGGTCATCGGCATCAGGGCGATCACCGTTTCAGCCCCCAGCGCCCGGCATGCCAGCGCAAAAGCGTTTCCCACCGTAAATTTGGCGACGTCCGTAAGGACCAGCACATGGTGATGGTGCGAAACCCCCATCACTTCCCGCACCAGCCTGTTGGCCGCCTGCATCAATTCAAGTTCCTGCATGGTTTCCTCCCTCCGGATAATTAAATTTAACCATTTTAAATATTTTGCTTGACCAAACCCTTTACATTTATGATTGAATACTTAATGTTTTAACCTGAAAATCATAAAAGGAGACACCATTATCCATGAAACGGCCGACCCCCGAAGAATACGAAAAAATGTTTGAGCGCCTTTTGAAGCACGCACCGGCTGAGCACCTCGATGATCCCGAATTCAAAAAAACGACCCTGATGTTTCTTGCTCTCGGCGGAGAAACCCTGGCACGCCAGCACATCGAAACCTACCGGAAGCCGTTTCCTGAAAAACTCACCCTGTTTGACAAAACCCTGGAGGATGAAATCCTCAAAGATGGCTCGGAAGAACCCGGCACGGAAACCGAGGAAACGGATTAACCCGGTTATTCCGTGAAAATGTAACACCCCTGGGGCAAACCGCCCCGGCCCGTCCGCATCATACCTTTTTCTGCCCTACCAGCCGGGCAAAATGAGCAAATGAGCGGTCATAGGTCTTTTCGGCGTCGACAGGAAAACAGCACGCCGGAAGCTCCCGGCTTCTCAGGTGATAGCTGATGCACTCACAACAGATCCCTTTGCGGGAGCAGGGTTCATAGCTGCAGTTGCAAACCGTTTGGTTCTGCCCCTTTTTACATTCCATTTCAAGATCCTCAGTTCAAAGATAAATTCAAATAGCCCAAAGGGCGTCACTGCGCCAAGAAGTCCCTGAGGGTCAGCCGGCCTTCGGTTGCAAAGTCTTTGCCTTGCAATTTCAACTGGCAGTCGGCCCCCCTGATGAACCGTCCCCTGTAAAATAAAATACCGCAGAAATTTCCGGCGCGACTATGCCCGGACGATCATTAAAACTCCCATTCCGGCCAGCAGGACCATCATGACGCGACGGTAGGCGGTTTCATTGATCCTGCCGTAGAAACGGCCGCCAATGTGAGTTCCCAAAAACAGCATCGGCAAACCGGCGGCAAACAATCGGACAACCGGCAGGGTCGTCAGGCCATTGGCTGCATGAACCAGGACTACCACCATGCCGGCGATCATAAAATACCCTTGCAGAGTAACTTTGATCTGGTCCTTGCTCCAGGCGCACAACGACGTGTAAACGATCACCGGCGGTCCGGCCGCGCTGAAGGCCCCGCCCAGGCAGCCACCCAGAAAACCGAACAGGTAGGCCCATTTTTCCTTCAAGGCGGTTTTGTTGCTTCTGAAAATCAGGCTGTAAAGCGAATAAACAACCAGCATGCTGCCGAGCATCCAGTGGATGATTCCCTTATCCATCCGTTTGAGAAAATACACCCCCACCAGGATGCCGGGGAGCGCACTGACAACCAGGGGTATAATTTTATTCCAATCAAGGTGTTGCTTCATCTGATACAACACCAGCAGCGTGATCGCCTGAGCCGCCAGGGCTGCCAACGGGATGGCGGCCTTAATGTCCAGGAAAACGGCCAGCAAAGGAAGCGACATCAGGATCGCGCCGAACCCGGAAAGCCCCTGGATAAAACCGGCCAGAAAAAGAATAAAGCCCACCGCCATGTAAGTCAGCATATTTACCATAGGGTTGCCCCGACATTTAAAAAGATTTCTACGGCATAGTGCGGCAGGCATTATAGAGTGAAATTCCATTTAAATAAAGGTATTAATCCAATCAAGGCCGCATCCGTCCGAAAATTTTAACGCACTTATTTTTTTCTTGACTGGCAGGAAAACTTTCTATATTAATAGCGAATAATTTTTGATAGTTAGTGCGGCAATGGACTCCATGTCCAAAAATTATTTTAAAAGTTTGGCTTACCCATTGACACATATACCGGTTGAGAGACTGACAACGCCTGCATCCGTAATACACTCCATGTCGTTCATTTACCGGATGGGCCTATTTTGCACACTGCTGAACCCCATAACCTGAGTTAAATACAAGCCCGCCCGACAGGGCGGTTTTTTTTCCGGCAGGGGGCATAGTCCCCGGAAACGGAGAACTGATAACGGATGGTTAACATAAGAAGGAGGTCAGAGTTATGGCGGAAGGGATCGTAAAGTGGTTTAATGACAGGAAAGGGTATGGGTTTATCGAATGGGAGGATGGTAAAGACTTGTTTGTCCACCATTCATCCATAGAGATGACTGGTTTCAGGACACTGGCGGAAGGCGATAAAGTCAGTTTCGATGTAAACGAAAGCGACCGGGGGCCCGAAGCAAAAAACGTTAAAAAAGTTTAACCGGTCCTGAGCCGTTACTTATGGGCATCCCGTTCATTTCCGGCCGGATGCCCTTTTTGTTTTAAAATGCTTCACCAGCCAGGAGTTTTTTCAGCAGATAGTACGCCAGCGGCACGGCAATGGCCGGCAGCATGTTCCCAACCTTTATTTTCTTTATCTCCATCAGGTTAAAACCGATGCCCATAATCAGCAGCCCGCCCACCGCCGACATCTGATCGATCACCGGCGGAATCAAGGCCGCTTTCATGGAAGCGGCTGTTACCGTAATAGCCCCCTGATAAACAAATACGGATACCGCCGAGAAAGCCACCCCGAGCCCCAGGGTGGAAGCCAGAATGATCGACGCAATGCCGTCCAGGACCGATTTGGCAAACAGGGTTTGATGATTGCCGCTCAACCCGCTTTCCAGGGACCCCACGATGGCCATGGACCCGACGCAATAGATCAGGCTGGCCGTTACGAATCCTTTGGCAATCCCGCTCCCGCCCTTTGAAAACCGGCTTTCGAGCCAGTGGCCCAATTGTTCCAGGCGCGCCTCGATCCCTAATAATTCACCGGCTACGCTCCCGATGGCCAGGCTGAATATGACCGACAACAAATCATCCGTTTTAAACGCCGCCTTCAGTCCGATCAGGATAACGGCCAAGCTGACGGCCTGCATAACGGTGATGTTGTATTTTTTCGGAATTCCGCCCTTGAGAACGACTCCGATCAGGCTGCCGGCGATAATGGCCAGCGTGTTGACAATCGTACCGAACACTGAATCCCCCTTTGCTAAGATAAAAAAACAAGGTTGAGGTTGAGAAAAAAACAAAGATCCAAAACTCAGACTGATTAACCTTGACACCGTAAAAAGTCCCAAAACCCGTCATGCCTGCCCCGCATCAAGTGCGGGATAAACTGCGGCAGGCATCCAGAACCATCTCAAAACACTGGATTCCCGCCTTCGCGGGAATGACGCTAAAAGCGTATTTTCGACTTTTTACGAGACCATCAACCTTACACCTTGAACCTATAAGCCTTCAGCTATGAGCTCAACCCTTCAGCCTTTCACCTTCAGCCTTTTGCCTTTCACCAACCCCCGCAGGCATTTCAGATTGACGGCATCCCAGTCCAGCTCCTGTCCCGTTTTGGGGGTTTCGATAATTTTGGGAATACCCGCAAGGGCCGCATCGTTCATGATATAGTCAAAGGCCGTCCTGCCGATTTCGCCCCGGCCGATGTGTTCATGCCGGTCGATGCCGGACCCCAGTCCTTTTTTGGAATCGTTCAAATGGATCAGGTGGAGGTGCTCGCGCCCGATGACGGCGTCAAAAACAGCCATTGTCCGGCGGTACGCTTTTTTTGTCCGAATGTCGTAGCCGGCGGCAAAAACGTGACTGGTATCCAGGCAGATGCCGATACCCTTTTTGTTTTCAACCTTGTAAAGCAACTGCGCCAGCTCCTCAAAACGATGTCCCAGGCTGGAGCCCTGACCGGCGGTGGTCTCAAACAGCAGGCGCGTCCGGATCCGGGGGGTGTCATGGAAAATCCGGTTAACGTTATCTGCGATCCGGGAAATGCCCGCATCCGCGCCCGCTCCCATGTGGGATCCGGGATGCAGCACCACACTGGCAATATGGAGCTGCGAGGACCGGGCCAGTTCCTGCCGCAAGGCCGCAACGGACATTTCCATTTTCTTTTTATCGGGACTTGCCAGATTGATCAGGTAGCTGGTATGGGACGCGATCCGATCGATTCCGGTTGACGCCCGGGCGGCCGCAAACCGCCCGATTTCATCGGCCGTAAGGGTCCGCTCCTTCCAGGTGCTGGCGTTTTTTGTAAAAAGCTGCAGGCAGTTGCAACTATACGCAGCCGCTTCGAAGAGGGCGTTGGGAAGACCGCCGGCAATGGAAAAATGGGCGCCCAATAAAGGCGGCGCCTTTGCCGGACCGGTTTTTTTATCCCGTTTTGGATTTATTACAGCGACCATTGAACACATCTTCCCGGGGGTTTGATCCACCCCTACAGCCGTTTTTGGATTCGATTCCACCGGCAACGGCTTTTGCAGTAAAATCGGCTCTTGCTATTTATTACAATTTTGTTGTACCCATGGGCGTACCCTTTAAAAATTGAAAATAAAAGAGCGTGAATCCATGAAACGAATCGAAGAAATCACCCTGCTTTACGAAATCAGCAAGACGCTGAATGAAAATCTCGATCTTAAAAAATCCTTATACAAGGTTTTGGATATCCTGTCCAACTCCATGGATATGGTGCGAGGCACCGTTACCATTTTAAATCCCCTGACGGATGAAATCAGCATCGAGGTCGCCCACGGATTGACCACGGGCGCCATGGAAAAGGGGAAATATAAACTGGGCGAAGGAATCACCGGCCGGGTAATTCAGTCCGGCAAAGCCGTGACCATCCCCAAAATCAGCAAGGAGCCGCTCTTTTTAAACCGCACCTCCTCGCGCAAAACCAGGCAGGACCAGGAGTTGTCGTTCTTCTGCGTCCCCATCAAGAAGGGGAACCAGGTGATCGGGGCATTCAGTGTCGACCGGCCGTATGACGAATCCTACGCGCTGGCCGACGGTGAAAAGCTGCTGTCGGTCATCGCCACCATGGTGGCCCGGCACGTGATCAACCTGGAAACCATCCGCCTTGAAAAAGACCAGCTGCGGGAGGAAAACCTGCGGCTGCGGACGGAACTGGAAAACAAGTACCGCATCACCGATATTATCGGAAACAGCAATAAAATGCGGGAAGTCTTTCAGATGATATCCCAGGTTTCCAAAAGCAACGCAACGGTACTGATCCGCGGGGAAAGCGGGACCGGCAAGGAACTGGTTTCCAATTCGATTCATTACAACAGCCTTCGGGCCAAAAACCCCCTGGTGAAGGTAAACTGCGCCGCCCTTCCCGTCAACCTGATCGAAAGCGAACTCTTCGGCCATGAAAAAGGCGCTTTTACCGGCGCCATCAAACAAAAGCTGGGCAAGTTCGAATTGGCCCACAAAGGCTCCATTTTCCTTGACGAAATCGGGTCCATCGGCCTGGATGTCCAGGTGTCCCTGCTGCGCGTCCTGCAGGAAAAAGAATTTGAACGGGTGGGGGGACATAAGACCATCAAAACCGACGTACGCGTCATTGCCGCCACCAACAAAAACCTTGAAGATGCAGTGGAAGCCGAAACCTTCCGGGGCGACCTCTATTACCGCCTCAATGTCTTTCCGATTTACCTGCCGCCCTTAAGAGAGCGCAAGACCGACATCCTCCTTCTGGCTGACTATTTTCTGGAAAAATACTCCCGGGAAAACAACAAGGAAGTAGTGCGGCTTTCCACCCCGGCCATCGACATGCTCATGGATTACCATTGGCCCGGAAATGTGCGCGAGCTTGAAAATTGCATCGAGCGCGCCATACTGCTGTGCGAGGGCAAGGTCATCCACAGCTACCATCTCCCTCCCACCCTGCAGACCGGCGCCGAATCCGGCACCCTGCCGGCCGTTTCCCTGGAAGATGCCGTGGCTAACCTTGAAAAGGAAATGATTATCGACGCTCTCAAAAACAGCCGGGGAAATATATCCACGGCCGCAAAGATTCTGAAAACAACCGTTCGCAAATTTTCCTACAAGGCGCAGCGAGCGGGCGTCGATTACCGTAAGTACCGCTGAAGGATTTTTATGAAAATTTTTTTCTTTGCACTTGTCTTTCTGCTTGGGTCCTTATCGGCGTCCGCTCCTGTCGGCTGGGCTGAAATGGACCGGGTCCTGTACCAGCGGGATTCTTTATACCACCATATTCATGTTTCCGAAGCTGGCGAATACCGCTATCTTTCCTTTAACCGCGCCCGGGGAAACCAGAGCGTGGTCAATATTCACGACCCCTATGAACTCAAGTTTGCTTACACCCAGGCAGCCTTTATCGTGCCCGCCTTTCTGGATCAAAAGCCCGGTAGAATTCTCATCGTCGGACTCGGGGGCGGAACGATTCCAAGGGTGCTGGCAAAGTATTATCCCGATATCCCCATCGATATCGTTGAAATCGATCCGGACGTCATCGAAGTTGCCGAACGGTATTTCTTCTTTGAGCCCACCGAACGGATGAAGGTGATATCGATGGACGGACGCCGCTTTCTGCGCCGCAGCCGGGACCGCTACGACATCATTTTCCTGGACGCCTATGACGATCTCGCCATTCCCTTCCATCTCACCACCAAAGAATTTTTTGAGATCCTCAGAGAGCGCCTGACGCCGACCGGCGTGGTCGCAGCCAACGTCTGGGGGCCGCGCACCGATCACTTCTATCTTTCCGAACTCAAGACCTATCAGCAGGTCTTTCCGCATGTGTACCTGATCGACTGCATCACCTCCAGCAGCTATATTTTCATTGCGCACGCCCACAACACGGTAATGACCAAGGCAACTCTGCAGAAACGCATACCGGATCTTCAGGAATGGTTTCAATTCAGCTTTGCGCTGATGCCTTATGCGGACACTTTTGAGAACGTGTCCGCAATCTCCGTCAACGCCGACGTGCTCCAGGATGATTTCGCCCCCGTGGAGATTTTACGCTCAAGAAAGGCCTTATTTTAAATGATCCCGTTGGTAGTGTTTCTCTCCGGCTGTGTCATCATGTCCTTTGAAATATTGGGAAGCCGGATCCTGGCGCCTCATTTTGGAAACGACATGTTTGTCTGGGGCAGCCTGATCGGTGTTTTTCTCAGCGGGCTGACCCTGGGATACTGGGGCGGCGGCAGGCTGGCAGACTTAATCCCCGATCTTCGCTGCTTCGCCCTGCTGCTGGTCATTCCCGGATTGAACCTGTGCCTGCTGCCGCTTTACTGCGACCCCGTCAACATCTGGATATTCGACCAAGGCTACGGCCTGCGCATCGAACCGCTGCTGGCGTCCATCGTGCTGTTCTTTCCGCCGACCATTTTCATGGGGGCGGTCAGTCCGTTCGCGGTAAAATTACAGGTCAAAAATTTCAACCTTCTGGGGAGCGGGGTCGGCAATCTGTATGCCCTGTCTTCTCTGGGCAGCATCATCGGAACCCTCCTGACTGCGTTTTATCTGATCACCCTGATCGGGGTTCGTACCATCATCGTTGCGGAAGGAGCGCTGTTGCTTCTCATGGCCGGAGCGGCCGGGTACGGTCATTACCGCTTAAAGCGCGTGCGGCCATTCCGGGAAGGGGCAGCAGGGTAAATCCCTGCAGTTGCATCGTAACCGATTGATATTTATATTCTGAACATATTAAGAATTCTATGAACAGGGTTGCGGCTGAGGTCGAAAAGAAATCGAAACCGTTTCGACCCGAAAGGAGGTCCTATGAACCGTCCCGTATCGCCCGGAATCATACTTCTTGGGGTGCTGCTTTTTCTTTCACTGTTATTTCCTTTCCGGAGCGGGTCATTTGCGGAATCTTCCGACGGATTAACCCTTGTACTGAAAGCGGGCACTGCCGATGACTGGGAACTGCGCAGTCCCGGTGGTGTTGTCCGGGGCACCATAATGAACCGGAATGGCGAGACCTTCAAACTTTATGACAACAGGGGGAATTACAACGGGTTTGTTTATCAGTCCGGAGATTGGGTGCCAAGAGACGCCCGGCAGAAACGGGAGCTGCAGGTCAGTCCTGAAGATGTCGGGTTATATATCGACATGATAACGGCGGCCGAACTGAATGTTCCCGAACCCAGGGAACTGCAAACAGAACGGAAACAAGGCGCTGAAAACGAATGGGTGCTCCGTGATCCCAACGGCGATAGCGCCGGCACCGTTGCAAAGGAGGAAGTAAACCTCAAATTTTATGATGAAAGCGGGAAATTTATGGGTTATATCAACACCTCAGGAAACTGGCTGCCGAGGCTGGGGCTCAACCGACGGGAAATGAGAATTACGCCGGAACAGGCCCGCTTCTTCCTGGATGTGTTAAACGTGGTTGCCGGTCTCAAATAAAACGGCAAGCGCCCCGGCAGCCGGATGAACGAACCTGCCGCCGGTGGTTCAGGGGGTGTTTAGAATATTTCTTATTTTTAAAGACATGTCCTTTAAATTATAAGGTCTCCGGATAAATCCGCAACAGCCGCGCTCCATTTCCAGTTTTACCTGGCCATCCATACTGTATCCGCTTGAAAGCAGCCCCTTGACGTCCGGAGTAATTTCACTGATTTTATCATAAACTTCTCTTCCGCTCATGCCGGGCAGGAAACCCCGCCGGCGGACGGGGTTTCCTGTTTTATGTGTTAGCTTTTCGGTAGAATATCGAACCGTTTATCATACCCTGCCATGTTGTTTATGCAACTTTAGACATACGCAACCGCAAGGTTAATCCACTTTAAAGAACGCCTTTTTCTTGGCGCTGCAGACCGGGCAGGTGTCGGGCGCTTCGTTTTCGCAGGTATAGCCGCAAATCGAACACACATAATAATCCGCTTCAGGGAGCGAATCGAGGTTATCCAGTGCCTTCTGATATAACCGGGCATGGATTTTTTCAACTTCGTTGGCAAAGGTGAAGCTGCGCAGGGCCGCCTTGTTTCCCTCCGCTTCAGCTGTTTTGATCATTTCCGGGTACATGGACTTAAACTCAAAGGTTTCCCCGGAGATGGCCGCTTTCAGATTATCCGTCGTGCTTTTGATTTCCCCCAGTGTCCGCAGATGCGCATGGGCATGCACGGTTTCGGCCTCCGCGGCCGCGCGGAACAGTTTGGCCGCCTGGGCATATCCGTCTTTTTCAGCCTGTTTGGCAAAGGCCAGATACTTCCGGTTGGCCTGTGATTCTCCGGCAAATGCTTCCTTTAGATTTTTTTCCGTTTGACTCATTGATTTTCTCCTTTTTGTTTTTGGGTTCATTGGGTTTGTTGGGTTAGAGTCCAAGGTATGAGGTTCAGGGTATTTTGAATTTTAGTCATTGATTATTGTTTGGAATTTGTTTGCCGACAGGCAATTTTTGGTTATTGATCATTTTTTGATATTTGGTAATAGTTCAGTTTTTTGAAAAAATTTGGTTCACGCCAGTTCTTTCACGGCTTCTCGCATCAGCCTTCCGATCGGCACCTTTCGGGGGCAGCGCGCTTCCGCCAGGGAATAGTCGAGACCCGGCATTTTGTTTCGAATTTCCTGCGGAATCTCACGAAAGCAGCCGGCGGCGTAGTCCCGGTCCCCATAGCTGCGGCTGTACATCAGGCAACGCAGGACATCCCCCACAGGAACGCGGCCCCCCACGGCCGTTTCACAAATCCGGGTGCAGCCGGCGCAATAGGCTGAAGCGGTTTCAACGGCATGCTGCTGCAGGAGCATTCGATCGACGGCGGCAAGCGACGTCCGGTTCAGCGCCGCAGCCGTGTTGGCCGCCAGAATCGTCAGGTTCGGCATTTGCGAACAGATGCTGGCGATCTGCCGGTTTTCCCAGACTGCCATGAGCTTGGCCTGGGCATCGCTGAACCCTTTTTGCACAAACCGCCCGGCCAGTTTCAGTTCAGCTTCCGAACCGGTTATAACCGAACCGCCCCCCTGGGTCTTCATGGCCGTCAGACCGATGCCGGCCCGGGCACAGCTTTCCACCGCCCGCCGCATCTCCGTCGTATGCATCAGGCGGTAATTGTAAGTCATCATGATCCCGTCGATCCAGCCAAGTCTGGCGGCGCCCAGGAGGCACTCTTCCATGTTGCTGTGCGTGCTGAATCCGAACAGGCGGATTTTCCCGTCGGCTTTGGCCTTTTCAGCCCAGGCCCGGGTGCGGTTGTTGAGTTCGTCGATGCCGGAAATCCCGTGCACAAAATAAAGGTCTACATAGTCGGTGTTCATGCGTTCCAGCGACCGCGCCAGCAGCCGGGACAGACCCGCCGGGTCGCGGTCATCGGATTTGGTCACCAGAAAGATTTTCTTTCGATCTTCCGGAAAGCGGCTGAGGTATTTGCCGATCCCTTTTTCGCTTCCGCTCCAGCCATAGCAGTCGGCCGTATCCCAGTAGGTCACTCCCCAATTAACGGCCTGCTTGAGCAGGAGCTGATTGGATCCGGTGTTAAACATCCCGCCAAGGGAAAGGATCGATACGTTTATCCCACTTTTGCCGAAAGGGCGCTGGGGCACGGTTGACAGTTCAGGATTATCGGCCGCCCGGGCCGGATAGTTTCCTCCCAAGGCCGTCAGGACCGACCCTGCCCCTGCGGCACCGGCTGTTTTCAGGAAATTCCGGCGCGACCATTTTTTTTCATCAAAAGACATCGATAATTCTCCTCTATGGAATCAGATCCTTTTCGTATCATTTGGTCGTTGTTTGACATTTGAGTTCTGGAGTTTGGTATTTTTACTTGGCTTCCAAACCGTGAACCCTGAACCGTGAACCGTGAACCCAAACATAATAAGTCCCACTTTCAAGATATCAAGTTGTTATCAGATTTTACATGCAAAGTTCATGTTTTATATCGACTTCAGTGTCAGCGCATGCGCTTTCATTCGGGTTTCATTGTCGGCGGTTACCCGGATGGCCCGCTTTCCCCTGACCGGGCACTCATGCTCGCATATGCCGCAGCCGATGCAGCGCTCCGGATTGACAAACGGCTGCTGCAGGCGTATCAGGATTTCAACCCGGCTTCCGGGGGCTGGCGATACCTGCCGGGGCAGCGCTCCGGCAAGCATCAGGCTGGAACCGCTATTTTCGATAATCCGGACCGGCGGACTGTCCGGAAGCCCCTGAATAGTGAAGTAATAATCGCCGGTCGCATACCGGCCCGGCGCCAGAAGGCCGCCGGCAATGGCTACCTGCCGCAGATCGGCTGTTTGAACTTCCAACTCCCCAAGACCCTCGACCGGGCTGAAGTGAATTCGGGTGGTGATTGCCTTGGGACTGACCGGACAATTTTCCTGGCAAACGATGCAGGGCCTGTCCATGGCCCAGGGCAGGCAGCGCCCACGGTCAATAAAAGCGGTTCCGATTTTAATGGGCCCCTTATCGGCAAACCGGTTCCGCCCCAGGCGTTCGTCCAGGGTGATCGGTCGAATGGCGGCGGTCGGACAGATATTGCCGCAGGCGATACAGTTGAGCTGGCAGCCGCTGGTGCCGGCCCGAAAATTCAATACCGGGGTCCACAACCCTTCCAGGCCGCCCTCAAGGGCGGCCGGCTGAATCACGTTGGTGGGACAGATCCGCATGCACTGGCCGCACTTGATGCACCGACCGAGAAAAGCCGGCTCATCCAAGGCTCCCGGCGGCCGGACAAGCCCGGCACTCCAGTTGGGACCGCCGACCCGGCCGCTCAGTCGAATCATGGGGACGACCGCAGCGCCGGACAGGGCCGCAACCAGAAACGCCCGCCGCGAAACATCCGGGGTCCGGATCTCACCGGATGCGGACGGGGCCGTGCGATACCCGATCTCCTGTTTAAAGCAATCCGTCAGACAATTGCAGCACAAGATGCACTCGCTGATCCGGATTTGTTCCGAAGGCGCGCAGGCCCCTTCGCAGTTTGCATCGCACACGTGACAGCCGCCCCGGCAGGAATCCTCGCGTTTTCCGATACGCCACAGTGCATACCGGCCCAGAACGCCGAAAAGGGCGCCCAGTGGACAGACATAACGACAATAGAAGCGGGGCTTTTTCAGATTCAGCAGCAGCGCCGCCAGAAAAATCGCCCCCGGCAGCCAGGCTTCCTGATAATAGCGCGTCCCGGCTGCGTGCGTAAACACCGTTCCGTCCAGCAGCGGCAGTAAAACCAGGTTGACCGAACGGTGCAGCAGGGCGATGGGATCCAGCAGACCGGACTGCAGCGAAGACGCCAGCAGCCGGCCCCCCGGCAGGATCGAACCGAGAAGCAGCCAGCTTCCGAAAATAATCCCCAGCAGCAGAACCGCGCGCTTGGGCCGGGCGTTCAGTTTTAACGCCGCCGAAATGGCGACGGCCGCAAGGCAGATCAGAAATGCCGTCCAGAAAATTCGAGGGTCTTCCGGGGGCAGGCGGACCAGGTTGCGGATCAGGTCGGCCATGGCCGCCGCCAGTATAAACACCAGCAACCCGTATTTAACGCCTTGACCGCGGTGATATCGGTTTAATTTGATTTTTGCAGCGATCTTTTGCTTGCGTTTCCCCAGAAAACCGACAAACTGGTGAATCGACCCAAAGGGACACAGCCAGCCGCAGAAAAACCGCCCCAGCAGGATCGTCAGCACCACCGTAAGCACTCCCCACAGCAAACCGGCATACAGCTTATGGGTGGTCAGGAGCGTGCCCAGACCGGCCAGAGGATCCAGGTATAGAAACAGGTTGACCGGCCAGCCGCGCAGCTGCCACGGGGCTTCCCCCAGGGTTGCCACCACGCAAAACCACAAAAAAACAACTAAAAAGAAAACCTGGCTGATTCTTCGGGCGGTTACGATGCGCATATTTTTATGGGGTCAGGGGTCAGGGTATAAGGCTCAAGGTATAAGGTTCAAGGTTCAGGGTTAACCTGATTTTTTTGCCTTTTGTCTTTTGCCTTCAGCCTTTTGCCTTTTGCCTTTTGCCTTTCACCTTTAACCTTCAGCCTGAATTATTATTGGCATTAAACTCTCATAATCGGCCGTTCCCGCCCCAGCTGCAGCCGCCTTGGCAATGAACGGCAGGTCTTCGGCTGATTTATCGAGCAGTCCGGCGGCAAAAGCATCGGCCGCCACCTGATCGGTGCCGACAATCAGCGTGTCGGTCCGCTTGAGGTCTGAAAGCGACCCGCCGGTGGGTCCGTTGCTCATCATGCTGGTGATACCGTCCAGAATGACCAGGGTCGGACTGACCATCAGCGCCAGTTCCTGGATGATGGTGTGAATATCCTGGTGGAAAATATTGCGGCGGCCCCCCAGCAGGCCATACCAGTTCTTCATGCTCAGGGACGCCCCGCTGCGGTGGTGGTCTTTCACAGGCGCCATCCCGATAAGCTTGTTAACCCCTTTAAACGGTTCATACAGGAGCGGCCAGGTTTGAATGAGCTTGCCGCCGGCGAGGGTCGTTGGCCTGAAATACGTTTCCCGGGGCAGGATCAGCTCGGCTCCGGCCTCACGGGCGGCCTTTTCTATGCCGGTCAAACGAAAGCAGCTGGCGGGATCGTTGATCGGGTTGTCCGTTACCGCGACCGACGAGGCGCCGGCCGCACGGCAGAGGCGCACGGCCTCCCCGACCAGCTGCGGGTGCGTTGTGGCCGATAACGCCGGCGGCGAAGCAAAAGCGGCATTTACCTTGAGCAGCACCCGGTCCCCCTTTTTGATAAAAGCCGCCATGCCGCCCAGGGCGCTTAAAGCAGCTTGAAGGGACTTTGCCCGGTCCGGTCCATGGGCAATGCTCAGCCGGCCTTTCATCGCCGGCATGCTAAAATCCGGCAGCCGGACCGTTTCCGGTTCCGGCGCTACGATGGCGTCGCCGCGGTCATAAAACAGATATCCGGCCGAACAGGCCGCGGCAACCGATACGCCGGCCTTGGCTGAACGTATCAGAAACCGTCGCCGGCTCCAAAGGGTGTTTGTTTCTTTATTTGCGGTCACCGGCTGCCTCGCTCAGCTTGTTGTCCAATAACAGCGCCAGCTGTTGGGCCTGTTCTCTGTCCGCAGCTTCATGCACCCCTGCCAGGTAATGTCCCCGGGCAAAAAAGAGTTCGTAATTACCCAGGATATCCACCACCCGGACGTCATTAATGGGCAGCTCTGTTTGGACGACCTTGCCGCCATAGGTGATCAGGAACGCTTGATATCCCTGCACCAGTTCCTGCACTTCTGCCGGGCTGCTGCGCCGGGACAGAAAGGCCGTCATGGAGTTGTCGCCGACGGTATAGCCGGCCGTAAAAATTCGATTAAAACGGTCGTAACCGAACCCGTTGGCTGCAATCATAGCCGGGCTGCCGGGATCCAGATTTTCCGTCGGGAACAGTCCCAGCTCTTCCAGCTTTGCAGCGCCGACCGGGGTGTTTTGAATGAAATTCTGTGAAAAGACACGCATCTGCCTAAGGAGCGTTTCCGTTTCACCGGATCCGATAATTTCCACATAAAAGGGGCCGTGCAATAAAAACAGCGCATTTTGGGTTCCATAGGAAAATTGCCCGATCCCGGCCGGAACGGCATCTTCGCGGCGCTGCTGGCTGAAAACTGAAAACGCGTTCGGCAAGCTCCCCATGTCATAAACAAAAATTTCCAGCCAGCTGTTTTCATCGACGGTCATTTTAAACCGCTGGCACCTGAGCTCACGAAACCCGGCCGCCCGGTAAAGATCCTCTTTTCCATTAATTTTATCATAGAGATTATCCGCCCTGAAAACCTCCGGCGGTGTTAGCACGGTCATGTCCGGCAGAAATCCGCTCCATCCGTTTTCGCTGAAAGCGTCGCCGGATGCAGGCGGCAATTGCGTATCCGCCGGCGCCGACCGGCCGACGGCAACAGCCGGATTAAAATCAAACTGGCTGTGGTAAATGGCCGCTCCGATTCCGATAAGAGCGGACACCACCAGGAGGCTCAGACCGGTTTCAAAACGAGTAGGCGTATATTCTTTTTTCAAGACAGGCGCTCCGGAATCTCATCGCCGCTTTGCGTATAACCGAATCAGACGGCGATAAATTTCTTAAAAAGTATCCAGGCGAATTTTGATAATCGGTATCAATTTAGCTGTTTATCAAATCATCGTATTTTTTCAAACAGCTAAACTGTTACGATAATCGCTATTATTACTGTTTACTTAAATTCCGGATGAATTGCAAATGCAAATCATTCCGATGCAGGTTCAAAGGGGACGGATCACACTTCATCCCGAGGCGGAATAGATGTGGAAGCAGGCAGCCCGCATTCCCGTGCAGGGAAGCGGACTGCCTGCACTGAATTCATCGGCAGATCAGATATCATAATAGAGGTAAAATTCGTGGGGGTGCGGTCTGAGTTTCACATCATTTATTTCCTTATGGGTCTTGTAATCGATCCACATGTCAAGCACGTCCTGGGTAAACACGTCCCCTTTCATGAGAAAGGCTTTGTCTTCCGCCAACGCCGCCAGGGCGTCTTCCAGCGAGCCGGGAGCGGAGGGGATTTGAGCCAGTTCCTCCGGCGGTAGATTGTAGATGTCCTTATCGAGCGGATCGCCCGGATCTATTTTGTTCTGGATGCCGTCCAGCACCGCCATCAGTATGGCGGAAAATGCGAGATAGCCGTTGCAGGAGGGATCCGGCGTTCTGAACTCGATCCGCTTGGCCTTGGGCGAGGTGGAATACATCGGCAGGCGGATAGCTGCACTGCGGTTGCGACTGGAATAAGCCAGGTTCACCGGCGCCTCAAAGCCCGGAACCAGTCTCTTGTAGGAATTGGTGGTGGGATTGGTAAAAGCGCACAGGGCGCGGCAGTGTTTCAGGATGCCGCCGATGGCATAGAGCGCTTCCTGGGAAACGCCGGCATACTTGTTGCCCGCGAATAACGGTTTGTTCTTTTTCCAGATGCTGATATGGGTATGCATGCCGGAACCGTTGTCGCCAAAGAGCGGTTTGGGCATAAAGGTCACCGTATGACCGTTGCGGACGGCGACATTTTTGAGCACATACTTAAACCATACCAGCTGATCGCCCATCTCCAGCAGGGGCTTAAAACGCATGTCGATTTCAGCCTGGCCGGCGGTTGCCACCTCGTGATGCTGGGCTTCGATGTCGATCCCCAAGCTTTCCAGCACCAGGAGCATTTCCGTGCGAAGGTCCTGGAATTTATCCATGGGCGGCACCGGAAAATAGCCCTCTTTGGGACGGGGTTTATAGCCCAGGTTGGGGCACTCCTCCCGGCCGGTATTCCAGGTCCCCTCGATGGAATCGATTTCATAAAAAGCCGCGTTGCTGCCGGACTTGAAGCGGATATCGTCAAATATGAAAAATTCCGCTTCCGGGCCGACATAAGCCGTATCCCCGATGCCGGTCCTTTTTAAATAGGCTTCCGCTTTTCTGGCGATATGTCGCGGATCTCGCGAATACGGCTCCCGCGTAAGCGGGTCCACGATGTTGCCGATCAGGACCAGGGTCGGTTCGGCAAAAAAAGGATCCATTTTGGCGGTGCCGGCATCCGGGATCACCAGCATGTCGCTGGCATGAATCGGTTGCCAGCCGCGGATGCTGGACCCGTCAAAACCGAAACCGTCTTCAAAGCTCGATAACTCCAGTTCGCCGATGGGTACGGTAAAGTGCTGCCAGACGCCCGGAAAGTCCATGAAGCGCAGGTCAACCACTTTAGCCCCCTTTTTCTTGGCCATTTCCAATACCTGTTCGGGTTTCATAATTAAATCCTCCTTAAGTTATATGTTGTTGGTTTCTAATGAAAAAAAGTTGATTAAACACGGCGGCGGGTTTAAACGCCGACCTAAATCGCATCGTTGCCCCTTTCACCGGTACGCACCCGAACGGCTTCTTCAACCGCAAGAACAAATATCTTGCCGTCGCCGATCTTGCCGGTATTGGCGGCCTTCTGGATCTTTTCCAGAACCGGGTTTACCCTGTCGTTATCCACCACAATTTCAATCTTGATCTTGGGTATAAAATCCACCACGTATTCAGCGCCGCGGTAAATCTCTTTGTGTCCCTTCTGGCGGCCGTACCCTTTGACTTCTGATATCGTCATCCCCTGGATCCCGATTTCATTCAAAGCCTCCTTGACATCATCAAGTTTAAACGGCTTGATGATTGCTTCGATCTTTTTCATTGGTTTCCTCCTGAGTTAAATAGTATTTTCATCAATCCCGGTCCTTTGTTTTATTGTGTCAATTTAGATGGTTCTCAAATCATCAAGCTTATCGTATTTTATCAAATAGCTAAACTATTACATTTTATTTAGGATGGAATTTCAAAAGCCCTTTCACCGTGAACGGAACTGTCCAGCCCTTCCATTTCCTTTTCGCGGTCCACGCGCAATCCGCCGCAGAGCAATTTCGTTGCGTAAACGACTGCGACGGTACCAGCCGCCGTATAAAGCGCCGTTGCCACAATGGACACGATTTGAATCCAGAGTTGTCCGGGGTTGCCGTAAAAAAGCCCGCTGGCATTCGCATTGACGGCCGGATTTGCAAAAAGACCGGTGGCCAGAGCGCCCCAGATGCCGCACATGCCGTGAACGCCGAAGGCGTCGAGGGAATCGTCGTACCCGACCCTGTGCTTGAGGACGCTGACACTGTAAAAGCCGAGCACACCCGCCACCAGTCCGATAATCAGAGCAGCCGACAGGTTGACGAATCCGGCGGCCGGGGTGATCGAAACCAATCCGGCCACCGCACCGGAAGCAATCCCCAGGACCGTGGGACGCTTATTGACCATCCATTCCGTAAACATCCAGGACAGGGCCGCCATTGATGCCGAGGTATTGGTGACCAGAAAGGCCGACCCGGCCACACCGTCCGCCGCCAGCTGGCTGCCGGCATTGAAGCCGAACCAGCCGAACCACAACAGGGCAGCCCCGAGGGCCGTCAAAGAGATGCTCGAGGGGAACATGGCTTCCCGGCCGAAACCGATGCGCTTGCCGACAAAAAGGGCCAGGACCAGCCCGGCCACACCGGCATTGATATGAACCACGTTTCCGCCGGCAAAATCGAGCGCCCCCATGGTTCCCATCCAACCGCCGCCCCACACCCAGTGGGCGATGGGGGCATAGATAAACGTCACCCACAATCCTGCAAAAACGATCCAGGCGGAAAATTTCATGCGGTCGACAATTGCCCCCAGCACCAGGGCGACGGTGATCCCTGCAAATGTCATCTGGAACAGAACGAACACGTAAGTCGGGATCGTCCCGGTCAGGCTGCCGACGCCGATGCCCCTTAGGAACAGCATGTCCAGCCCCCCCACCAGTCCGCCTTTATCCGGCCCGAAGGCCAGGGTATAGCCCCACATCATCCAGATGACGCTCGCCAGGCAGTAGGCCACGAATGTCATGGCCAGGGTATTCAAAAGATTCTTGTAGCGGGACATCCCGCCGTAAAAAAGCGCCAGTCCGGCCGGCGTCATCATCATGACCAGGGCCGTGGCAACGATCATAAATGCTGTATCCCCGGAATCGAGCCCTTCGGCTGCAAGCGCCGATGATCCGTACGTCAGTGTCAGCAGTATCGTTAAGATGATGCTTTTCCTCTTCAACATGTGTATGTTTCTCCTCCCTGATAAATTTTTGAGCATGTAGCGTGAACCCTTGACCCTTTGAACCCCTGCCCCCTGATCCCTTGAACCCTTATCTTTATGAATACATCCCGGTTGCCGCCTTGCGGGGGCCGGTCCGTTCAATGGCCTGGCCGACCGCAGCCTGAACGGCCGCAATCTGTTCGACAGAATCGATTTTCTGGCCGTCAAAATCCCTGACGTAAAAAACATCGACGACCTGGTCGACCTTGGTGGCGATCTTTGCGACCGAGATATCCAACCCGCACCGAAAGAGGGTATCGGTAATCGTGAACAACAGTCCCGGAAAATCGTTGCTGAACACCTCAATAATCGTAAAAAAACTGGAGCTATTATTGTCTACCACGACCCGGTGCGGGCTGAGGGCCAGCGAAGACCCCATCCAGCGGGCCCGGTCCATTTTTTCGCTGATGGCCTCGGAAAGATCCAAGGCGCCGGCAAGGGCCGAGGTTAAATGGCCGTGCGCCCGGAACCATCTTTCTTCTTCGAACAGCCGGTCCGGCGGGGGAAGCACCCTGAAAATATCCAGGGCCGTATGATTACGCCAGGTGTATATCTGTGCGTCCAGAATATCGATGGAATTGAGCGTAAACACACCGGCGACTTTGGAAAAAAAGCCGGGACGGTCTTTGGCGCAAACCGTAACGGTCCGGGTGTTGGGATCATCCGTCCGGGTGACATTCCAGACAAAATCGGCAGCAGCCATGCGACCGTAGAGGTCGATATGCGTCCGGATATCTTCGGCGCAGGTATACAGCAGATAGCGGGGGGACATCACCTCAAGCAAATCAGCCGGGCTATTCGGGGCCCCCGGGGCGGCGCCGCCTGAAAGGATCTCCTGTTTCTTACGCCCGATTTCACTGATGGCGGTTTGGGAAGCCAGTTCTCCTTCTTCCAGAATTTTCAGGACTTTCAGAAAAAAACTCTTTAAAAGCGTCGCCACCCAGTCGTTCCATGCCTTGGGGCCGGTGGCGATGGCGTCGGCAACGGACAGCAGATATAGCATTTTGAGACGTTCGGCGCTGACCATTTTCCGGGCAAAGAAGATGGCCGTTTCCTCATCCTGAATGTCCCTGCGGGTGGCCGTCTCCTTCAGAAGGAGGTGGTGCTGAATCAAAAAAGATACTGTTGCGACGGCTTCCTCCGGCATCCCCTTTAATTCCAGGATGTCCCGTACAATCGCCGCCCCCCTGCGGGCATGGTCCGCACCGGGATTCCCTTTGCCGATATCGTGCAGCAGCGCAGCCCAAAGCAACAGGTTTTTATTTTGGATTTCAGCATAGATTCTGCCGTTAAAAAGGTCCCCGGAAACATCTTCCGGCGAAGCGAAGGTCTTAATGTTCCAAAGCGTCTGCAGCGAGTGCCGGGCAACCGGGAAGATGTGATAGGCATCATACTGGATCCGGTTCACAAGAAGCTTTATTTCCGGGATATAGGCCGCTAAAAATCCGCTGTTGAGCATTTCATTGAGAACATTGAAGGTCAGGCCGGGTGCGGTCAGGATCCGTTCAAAAATCGCGGCGGCCGCTGGAGACGCCTGCAACTGCCCGGTAATGGTGTCTGAAAACCGGTTCAGCAGCCGCCGGGCCGCGGCACTGAGCGGCAGGTTCAGCCGCACGCTTTCCTCAAAGATCCGCAGGAGCAAATCCGGGGCTGCCGAAACGGCCTCGTGCGAATCAAAATGCAGCAGGTGCTCGCGCACGCACAATCCATCCGTCAGCGGTCGGACGCTTTTTCCCTTTTTGGGGCGTTTTGCCGCTGTCAGTTCATGTAGAAAAACCAGCGACTGCTGTTTGATGAATTCCATGTGCCCATGAAGCGTACCCAGGAAATTTTCAACCGGCTGCCGCCCGTCGCCCTTGGTAAAATTCATCGCCCGGGCCAGTTTAACCTGGTATTCAAAATGGAGCTGATCACATTTTCGAGCGGTCAGGTGATGCAGACGGTTGCGAACCGCTCCGATAAATGCCAGCGCTTTTGAAAAGTCCTCGAACTCTTCCCGGGAAAGATAGCCGTATGGAACAAGATCCGCCGGTTTCTGCACATGGCCGCGCAACCGGGCAATCCACAACATGGTATGATAATCCCTTAAACCGCCCTGTCCTTCCTTTAAATTCGGTTCCAGCAGATAGGAAGCATCACCGAAGTTCAGATGGCGCCGGCGATTGTTTTCAATCAGCCAGTGGATGATCCCGGGGAAATTACGGGAGATGATTTTTTTCTGAAGCAGGTCCTTCAGTTCCGTAAAAAGTGGGGAAAAGCCGCAAATAAACCGGGCATCCAGCAGGGCCGTCAGGATTTCGTTGTCTTTGGCGGCAAGCCGGACGCATTCCTTCAGCGACCGTGTGGCATATCCGACCTCCAGCCCGATGTCCCACAGGGGATAAACGGTCTCCCGGATCAGTTCTTCGGCAGCGCCGGGAACGGACTTCTGAAACAGAAAAAGAATATCGACATCCGAGTGAATGCACTGCTCCTCCCGGCCGTAACCCCCCAGTGCAATGATGGAATAGGGGTTTTTACTGAGGCCTATCCGGGGACCCACTTCGCTTCTCGCAAAACTCTGGCAGAAATATTCATCCAGGCTGCGGGCATAGCGATGCATAAAATCGGGTTCTTTGTCCCTGAGAAAGGATAAAATCAGCTGCTGCCGTTTGTGCTTGAGGCTTCTTGCCGCCAACAGGTATTTTTCGCCCATATCGCTGTCTTCTCTGGTGGTTCGGTTCCGCGATCTTTTCCGCACCGGCGGTCCGTTGCGCGTCCGGTTCGGAGTGAATTCAATCGCTTTACCATTTCATCAAAGCAAGCTGCGTGCCAACCGGCCGGATACATTTAAATATATTATTATATTAGATGGTTATAAAATTTTAGGCGGTAGTGAGCAATAAAACATACCATACAAATTTGTAATATATCATCGTCAAAAAACATATTTGTATGCTTTTGGGAGGGGGGTGCGGTCCGGACGGTTTTGGGTATTGAAACAAAAAAACAGCAGATGCACCCGGCGGCGCATCCGCTGTTTCAATAAGGACAAATGGCTGCAAGCTTCCCGCCCGGATCGGCAGGACCTGTCCGGGACCCCAAGCAGAAGCGAAGGACTCCTGTCCGAACCGATCATATGGCGTCCTTTCCCTTTTCGCCGGTCCGGACCCTGATCGCTTCTTCCACCGGCAGAACAAAAATTTTGCCGTCCCCGATTTTGCCGGTATGGGCAGCCTGCTGTATTTTTTCCACCACCGCCTGGACCCGGCTGTCATCGATTACAATCTCAATTTTTGTTTTAGGTATAAAATCAACCACGTATTCCGCTCCCCGGTAGATCTCCTTGTGGCCTTTCTGACGCCCATACCCTTTAACTTCGGAGATGGTCATCCCCTGCAGCCCGATCTGATTCAACGCCTCTTTGACATCATCCAGCTTAAACGGCTTGATAATCGCCTCGACTTTCTTCATACGATTTCCTCCCCGACCTTATGACAAGGTCATAAAAAATTAAAGACGACCATATAATACAAAAAAGTAACAAATCCGATTTTAAAACTACAAATTCGTAATTCAAATCCAAGGAAGCCCGGATTGCGGCGTCCCGTTACGAACAGGGATATTCAGTTCTTTATATAGGCGCGCCAGATCGCCCGCACGTTTTTACGCAGCATCCGGAATTCACTGTCAGGCACCACGGCCGCCCGGTTCTGCAGGCTTAACCGGTGCCCCGTCAGGCGGTAGGCCAGATACGCTTTTCTAAGAAAAAAGGCGGCATCGTCTGCCATCATCCCGGTCTGGGCCAAAACCCCCAGCAGGCGTACATTATCAGTCCATTGCAGCAGCTCGCTGTGCCGGCAGGCGCCCAAAAGCACCAGGTACTGGACCAGGAATTCAATGTCTACAATTCCCCCCGCCCCCTGTTTCAGGTCAAAAACTCCGGCATCTTTATTCAGCAATTCCCTGCGCATGCGCGCCCGCATGCTGCCGATCTCCTGTTGCAGCTTCTTTCGGCCGCGCCGGCGGGCCAGCGCCTGGGCCCGAACCCGCCTGAAATAGTTCGCCAGGCGGGCATCACCGTATATCACCCGCGCCCTGACCAGGGCCTGGTGCTCCCAGGTCCAGGCCGATTCTTCCTGGTACTGTTTAAAGGCTTCGATATGGCCCACCAGCAGGCCGGAGCTGCCGCTGGGGCGCAGCCTCATATCGGTTTCATAAAGCGTACCGGCCGGGGTATGGGTGGTCATGATATGAATCACCCGCTGCCCCAGGCGGGAAAAAAACTGGGAATTGTCCATGGCGGCCCCGGCCGCCTCGATATTGCCGGGCTGACCGGCATGCAGAAAAACGAGGTCCAGATCGGAATCATATCCCAACTCGAATCCGCCGAACTTGCCGTATGCCACCACCAGAAACCCGCGGTCGCAGCTTTTCCCGTCCAATTCGCAGCGCGGTTTTCCATGTTTGTGCACCAGGTGATTCCAGGATAGATCAACAACCGTTGTCACCACGGCTTCGGCGATATCCGAAAGATGATCGCTGACGCGCATCAGGGGAACGGCGCCGCTGACGTCCGCGGCCGCAACCCGCAGGGTATGGATCTGTTTAAAAATGCACAATTCTTCAATCTGGTATTCAAGCTCCTGCGGATCGATCCGGTCCATCTTTTTTTGGATCTCCCGGGCCAGCTCTTTTTTTTCAGGCGGTGCGTACAATGTCCGCGGGTCCATGAATTCATCCAGCAGAACCGGGTGCTGCGCCAGAAACGACACGATCCACGGGCTGGCGCCGGCGAGTCGGACCAGATGGACCAGGGCGCCGGGGTTTTCCGCCAGAAGCGCCAGGTAGCAGGTTCGCCTTTCAATTGTTTTGATCAGATCTACGATGCGGTTTAAAATTTCAACTGAAAGGTCGGACCCGCCCGCCTGTTTTAACAGAGACGGCACCACCCTGTCCAGACGATCGCGCCCCTCGCTGCTGAGGGAACGCGTGGCAGGATCATTCCTGAGATCGTCCAGCAGGCGCATGACCTGCCGGGGTCGGTCGAAACCGGTTGCCGCGAGAATCTCCCGCCCCTGTTCATCGTCGACCGACTCCAGCCACACCCCTTCCAGCCGGGTTGTCAGGTTGTCGCGATCCTGCCTGGAATCTCCCGCAACCAGCAGTTTGCTGAAATGGGTATGGACCCGGCTAAGACAGCGGTTGAGTTCGGCATGATAGTCTTCCCAGTTTGAAAATCCCATGGAAACCGCCAGCCGCAGCCGGTCCGGCCTTTCATGGGGAAGGACATGGGACTGCCGGTCCCAGAATTCCTGCAGATGATTCTCCGTCATTCTCAGAAAAATATAGGCTTTTTCCAGATCCTCGCGGACGGCTGCCGGAATGTGCCCTTCCGCAACCAGGGCCGCCAGCACGTTTTGGATGCCGCGACGCTGCAGCACCGGTTCGACCCCTCCGCGAATCAGCTGAAAGACCTGGCCGAAAAACTCAATTTCGCGGATCCCCCCGCGTCCCAGCTTGATATTATTTTCAACCCCTTTGCGCTGCTCCTCCAGTTCTATTTTCTGCTTCATGCGCCGCAGCGATTCAAAGGCGCCGAAATCCAGGTATCTGCGGTAAACAAACGGCTTGATCCGGTTCATAAAATCCTGACCGGCCGTCTGGCCGCCTGCAACCACCCGGGCCTTGATCCAGGCATAGCGTTCCCAGTCTCTGCCCTGCTGCTGATAATAGGCCTCCAGGGCGTCGAAGCTCATGACGATAGGACCGCTTTCACCAAAAGGCCGCAGACGCAGGTCGGTGCGAAATACGAATCCTTCGGAAGTTACTGCGCCGATCGTATGCAGCAGCTGCCGGCACAGACGGGTAAAAAACTCATCATTGCCGAGCCGCCTTGGGCCGCCAACCGTCTCGCCGTCCTCCGGATAAGCGAAAATCAGGTCGATATCCGAAGAAAAGTTCAGTTCACGCCCGCCCAGCTTTCCCATCCCGATTACCACCAGCTCCTGCCGGCGGCCGTCCGCCGAAACGGGAAAACCGGATTGCCGGCACTGCCATTCCTGCAGCATCTGCAGCGCCCCGTCGATACAGGTTTCCGCCAGGGCGGTCAAAGCGGTCATGGTTTCCGAAAGACCGGCCAGACCGGCGAGATCCCGCCAGGCAATCCGAACCATCTCGCTTTGCCGGAAACGGCGCATCAGGCTTCCCAGTGCTTCCGGATCCCCTGCGGAAGCAATGGCCGCCCGGAGCCTGTCCTGACAGCTGTCGGCCGGATATGGCTTTTTGAAGTCGCCTTTCCGGAAAATATCCGGTAAAATTTCAGGGATAGAAGTACAGCTGCGCGCCACAAACTCGCTCAAACCCAGGACCCGCTTCAGCAGGGCGACAAATTCCGGATCCTGCGGCAGCGCAATCCCGTCCGCCTCCGCTGCCCGGCATACGGCCATCCAGCGGTCGTCGGCATCTTCGCCCAATTCACGGGGCAAGCTACATGGTTTCATTACACCCTGCATATTTTTCGGAATTACAAACATAATAGGCTGTTTACCTTCAGCCTTCGGCCTATTGGTCTAACTGCTAACCCATAATTTAGCAGCCCATGTTTGTCAAACCCATTTGCGCTGCTCTTCTTTATTCCATTAACAGGGGACAGCCGGCAGTGGTCCCTGCAGGGTTTATCCGAAAGCATTATGGTCCCTGCGACGGCCGTACATTATTGTAACTTTTATGAATTGTTGGCCTGTTGCGCAGGCAGTTTGTTATCGCCAGTATTGCTGTAATATCCTGAAATAAAAAAACAATTCATACGGAAAGGTTCTTCTGGCATATTATTTGCTTTATAATTTTTCAGGTTTGGTTTAAAAACAGCTTGACAACTGCCGATTATTTGGCATTATTTTCACAGATTCGGTATGAACCGGCACAAGGTCGTGCGGTTAAACCCAATCCATCAGAGAGACAAAGACGTCTATTTTCTCAGGGGCGAGAAATAGCCGTCTTTTTTATTTTTAGAAGGGAACTAAAATGGAATCCCCGTTTAAACCGGAAATAACGGTTTTTCACTGCATCAATGCATTTCCGGACGTTGAAGGCCTGCCGCTTGGGCAAGGTGAAAATTTCAGCATCAAGGCATTCAAGCTCCCCTGCACCGGCATGGTGAAAGATGTCTATCTGCTGCGGGCTTTTGAGGCCGGAGCCGACGCCGTGCTGGTTTTTGCCTGCCTGCAAGGGCAATGCCGCTACGTCGAAGGCAATCTGCGTGCGGCTAAACGGGTTAAATTTGTTCAAAAACTGCTGGACGAAATCGAACTGGACGGGAGACGGCTGGCCCTTTTCAACATCGCCGCCGGCGATGCTGCCGCCGCCGCCGAGATCCTTCATAAGGCCCTGCCGGAACTCGTCAAGCTGGGTCCGAATCCGGCAGTGTAAACCAGATACTAAATCAAATTAGAGGATAGCGCCATGATCGTAGGAGAACAAAAATCGATAGCCGAAATCAGGGAAATCATCGCACCTTACCGCAAACTCCTTATTCTGGGTTGCGGCACCTGTGTCAAAACCTGTTTTGCCGGCGGGGAAGACGAAGTGGCCGTGCTGGCATCGGCCCTGCGCCTGGCACTTAAAAAAGAGGGGAAGGAAATCGCCGTTGAAGAGTTTACGGTGGAACGGCAATGCGAAGACGCCTTCATTCAGGAAGCGGCCGCGCATATTTCCCCGGGAACGGCGGTATTGTCGCTGGCCTGCGGCGCCGGTGTCCAGGCCATCGCCAGGCGCTTTGCCAAAACCCCCGTCCTGCCGGGGGTCAATACCACCTTTATCGGCGTGCTTGACAAACAGGGGCTTTTCACCGAAGAATGTTTGGGCTGCGGCGACTGCAAGCTCGCGATTTTCGGAGGAATCTGCCCGGTCACACGCTGCGCCAAGAAGCTCCTGAACGGTCCCTGCGGCGGCTCCCAAAAGGGTAAATGCGAAGTCTCGCCGGATCTGGATTGCGCCTGGCAGCAGATCATCGAACGGCTTAAAATTCTGGGTCAGCTTGGCAATCTGAGGGTCTACGTGCCTCCCAAAAACTGGAAATCAAGCCATGCCGGCGGTCCCCGCAAACTGGTAAGAGAGGATCATATCATATGAATACGGAATCACCCGGCCGGCTGCAAAAAGTCTTAGAAGGCGGTTTTTTTGCGGTGACCGCGGAGTGCGGTCCCCCGCGCGGAGCGGACCCCGTTCCCATCCGCAAAAAGGGGGATCTGCTGAAGGGTTTTGTGGACGCCGTCAATGTCACCGACAACCAGACCGCCATCGTCAGAATGTCCAGCGTCGGCGCCTGTCAGCACCTGTTGCAACTGGGCCTTGAACCGGTCATGCAGATGGTCACGCGCGACCGCAACCGCATTGCCCTGCAATCCGACATACTGGGCGCCTATTCCCTGGGAATCAAAAACATCCTGTGTCTTTCAGGCGACCATCAGCGTTTCGGCAGCCAGCCCGATGCCATGAATGTATTTGATATTGATTCCATCAACCTGGTTCGGACCGTATGGAATATGCGCGAAACCGGCCGGGATATGAGCGGCTTTGACCTGCAGACGCCCCCCCGGATGTTTATCGGCGCTGCGGCCAATCCCTTTGCCGACCCGTTTGAGTATCGCGTGATCCGGCTGGCCAAAAAAATCGACGCCGGGGCCGACTTCATCCAGACCCAGTGTGTTTACAATCTCGAACGGTTTGCAAAATGGATGGACCAGGCCCGGGATGAGGGCTTGACCGACAAGGTCCATATCCTGGCCGGGGTAACGCCGCTCAAGTCCGAGGGAATGGCCAGGTATATGGCCGGCCGGGTGGCCGGCATGGACATACCCGATTTCGTGATCAGGAGGATGGCGGGGGTTCCTAAAAAGAACGCCGCCCGGGAAGGAATCGCCATTTGTCTGGAGACCATCGCTGCGCTGCGGGAAATGGAAGGTGTACGGGGGGTTCACATCATGGCGATTGAATGGGAAGAAAAAGTCGCTGAAATCGTTGCGGCCGCGGGCCTTCTGCCCCGTCCGTCAGTGGATTAGACCGGAGGGAGCCATGCCTAAAAAATATCAGGTCCCCATAAAGTCGGCGCCGCCCCGGTATAAGCCCATCGGCAAATACAGCACCGTTGAATTCCGCGAAGATTGCGCCGGAAGCTGCCGGGAGTGCGTCAAAAAAAAATGCGTTTACGGCATTTTTGCGGACAATAACAGGCACATCGCTGCCATGGATGAGCCCGAATACCTGTATGAATGCCAGAGCTGCTTTCGCTGCGTCCAGGAGTGCACCAAGGGAATTTTTTCCCGGGTGATCAATCCCGAATACCGGACCCTGGGAGACGATTACTGGAAACCCGATATCCTCCACCGGACCTGGTACCAGGCCCATACCGGCAAGATTCCGGTTTCGGGCGCCGGCTACCGCGGCCCTTTTGTGGGTAAAGGATTTGATTCCATGTGGACGGATATGTCAGAAATCGTCCGGCCCACCCGGGACGGCATCCACGGACGTGAATACATTAACACCGGCATCGAACTTTCCCGGCGGAGTGGGAGGCTGGCATTCAACCCGGATATGTCCGTTGCCACGGACCTGCCCCCCATTTTCGACGTGCCGATTCCGATGCTTTTTCAGCAGCCGGCCTTCGGCGTTTTGAGTGAAAATGTCCTGCAGGCGGCGGTCCGGGCGGCGTACGCACTGGACACCATCATTTATTTCAATCCGGCCTATTATTCTCAAAACTTTGCACCCTACGTGGAATGCATGGCGCCCTGTCTTACAACAACCGATTACCGCCATTTTCTTGAATCCGTTCCCGGTTTTCAGATGATTGAACTCCGCTATGAGGCCGGCATTGAAATCGAGCTGGCCCGGTTACGCGCCAGCCGGCCGGAACTGATCATTTCCATCGGCATGCCGCTCGATTCCGAAGCGGCCGGCCGCGCCCTGGAAATGACCCGGGCCGAAGCCGACACCCTTCACTTTTACGCGGATGACAACGGCCGGGAGCGGCATTCACCATCGCCCCGTTTCTTAAAGGAGATGATTCGGGAAATCCATCTCTTTCTGGTTGATCACAACGTTCGCAACCGGGTCAACCTGGTTTTTTCCGGCGGCATCGCCCTGGCCGAACATGTCGCCAAGGCGACCATCTGCGGCGCCGACGGCGTTGCCGTCGACATCCCCCTGCTGATCGCCCTGGAATGCCGGTTGTGCTATCGCTGCAAGTCCGGCAAGCCCTGTCCGGTCAAGCTGGGCAATATCGATCCCGAGTGGGGCCATCACCGCATCGTCAACCTGATGGGGGCCTGGCGCAACCAGCTGATCGAAGTCATGGGGGCCATGGGAATTCGTGAAGTCAGGCGCTTGCGGGGTGAAATCGGCCGGTCCATGTGGTTCGAAGATCTGGAAAAGGAAAATTTCGGTCCGATATTCGGCCAAAAAAAACGAACGGGGTTAGAGTAAAAGATGCTTACCCAGAAAGAAAAATATCGCTTTCCGCAGATAAAGACGGTCCCATCGCGGTTCCGCAACACCATCGGCAAATATACCATCAGAAGAAGTTCGCGCTGCACCTCCTGCGGATTGTGTGCCGAATTGTGCCCGTACGGGGTCCATCCGCGTTATGATAATTTTACGAAACCGCTGCGCCCCATCGAACACCGCTGCATCGGTTTCAGCTGTCGCGAAAACGAATACTACTGTATCGACCGCTGCCCGGAAAAAGCCCTGACGCTGCGGCTCAATCCGATTCTGGATACGCTCGGAGATTATCGCTGGACTTCCGAAATGCTCATCGCCCACTGGCAGATGGCGGAAGACGGTTCGCTGCCGCAGGTGGATCTGGAATACAGCCTCGGCAATTCCGGCGGCGGATTTGACAAGATTCGCTTTGTCCTCCCGGACCCGGATACCTATGGCGACATAAAAGATGAAGACATCGACACGAGCCTTGAACTCAACAAACGCGGGGACGGCCGCCCATCAAAAAAACTGTCCCTGCCGTGTTACGGCGGCGGCATGTCCTTCGGCTCAACCGCGCTGAATGTCATCGTGGGAAGGGCCCGGGCGGCCGCACGCCTGAACACGTTGACCTGTACCGGCGAAGGCGGCTATCCTGAAGAGCTGCTCCCTTACAAAGATCATGTGATCACCCAGGTGGCCACCGGGCTTTTCGGCGTGGGCGAAAAAACCATCCAGTGCACCCCGGTTGTGGAGTTCAAGTACGCCCAGGGGGCCAAACCGGGCCTCGGCGGCCACCTGCTGGGGGATAAAGTCACTCCCAAGGTTGCCGCCATGCGGGAGACCGTGGCGGGAAACGCCCTGTTTTCGCCGTTTCCTTTTCACAGCGTTTATTCGGTGGAAGACCACAAGAAACATGTGGACTGGATCAAGGCTGTCAATCCGCGTGTGTTGGTATCCGTGAAGGTATCCACGCCGACGGATGTGGACATGGTGGCCGTCGGCAGTTTTTATGCCGGCACCCACATCGTGCACATTGACGGCAGCTACGGCGGAACCGGAGCCGCCCCGGATATTGCAAAGAAGAATATCGCCATGCCGATCGAATATGCCATTCCCAAGGTTCACAAATTCCTGACCGAGGAAGGCGTTCGCAATGAAATCTGCCTGATTGCCAGCGGCGGCATCCGCAACGCCATGGACGTTGCCAAGGCTATTGCCCTGGGAGCAGACGGCGTCGTCATCGGCACCGCCGAATTGATCGCCATGGAGTGCGTCCGCTGCGGCAACTGTGAAAGCGGCCGCGGCTGCGCCCGCGGCATCGCTTCAACCGACGCCGAACTGGGCTATCTGATTACGGAGGCGTGGGCCGAACAGCGCATTGTCAACATGTACAGCGCCTGGCGCCGGCAGTGGTGCGAACTGCTGCGGCAGTACGGCCTGTCCAGCATGCGGGAGCTGACCGGCCGCACCGATCTGCTTGTTCATCTGGACTATCTCGAAGAAAATGAAAGAAAAAAATACCCGCCGGCGCCGGACAGGAAGCTGGTAATTTAATAGGCTGAAGGTGAAGAGACTGAAGGCTGAAGGTAGAAAGAAGGCTAAAAATATTTTTCTCATTGGTTTTTCATCATAATCATTTGTTTTTTTTATCCTTCAGACTTCGGTCTTCGGCCTAAAACCCTATATAGAGGAGATCCTTTGCCCATGCATCACAACCGGGAAGCGATCATCGATAAAATTTTAAACCTCCGGGCCGGGCTGCCCCGCAATCATTTTTTTACCAAAAAGTCGGCCGAAGAGGGTGGCTGCGGGGTGACCGGTTTTATTGCATCGGTGCCGGTGCGCGGGCGCCATATTTTTGAACCGTCCGTCCAGATGCACAACCGCGGCAACGGCAAGGGGGGCGGAATTGCAGCCGTCGGTCTCAGCGCCCAAAGCCTGGGGGTCGGCCAGGATGTTTTAGACACGCACTACCTGCTGCAGATCGCGCTGCTGGACCCGCATGTCCGTCCGGAGGTGGAGCGGTCGCACATTCTTCCGTTTTTTGAGATCGACACGGCCGGGCCGGTCCCCACTCTGGACGATTACCGCAGCATTAAAGGGTTGACGGTCAGACCTCCCGATGTCTGGCGCTATTTTGCCAGGGTCAAAAATGAGGTCCTGGACCGCTTTATCAGCGAGAACCGTCTGACGGATATGGATCCGCGCAAAGCCGAAGATGAATTTGTCTACCGGAATACTTATAAACTGAATCAGACATATTATGCTTCCCTGGGCGACCAGAAAGCGTTCGTCCTGTCCCACGGCCGCAACATCATGATCCTGAAAATCGTCGGTTATGCCGAGCAGGTGGCGCAGTATTATCTGTTGGAAGACTTTAAAGCGCACGGCTGGATCGCCCACCAGCGCTACCCCACCAAGGGACGCGTCTGGCATCCCGGCGGGGCTCATCCGTTTATCGGAATGGATGAAGCCCTGGTGCACAACGGCGATTTTGCAAACTACCATGCCGTGGCGGAATACCTGAAACAGAACAACACCTTTCCTCAATTTCTGACCGACACCGAGGTATCGGTTCTGCTGCTCGATCTGCTCAACCGGACCTTTGAATACCCCATCGAATACATCATTGAAGCCATGGCACCCACCAGCGAACATGATTTCGACCTGCTCCCGGCGGACAGGCAGCAGGTCTATCGCCGGATCCAGTCGCACCATGTCCACGGCTCGCCCGACGGCCCCTGGTTTTTCATTATCGCCCGCAACAATCCCTATCAGAACTTTTTTCAGTTGATCGGTATTACCGATACGGCCATGCTGCGGCCCCAGGTGTTTGCCTTACAGGAAGGGGATGGCGTCCAGATCGGCCTGATCTGCTCCGAAAAGCAGGCCATTGATGCCACCCTGCAAAACCTGGCGGCGGAAGACCTTCGCTTCAGTCCGATTGCCGATAAATACTGGAATGCCCGGGGTGGCAGCGCCGCGGACGGCGGCGCCTTTCTGTTTACCGTCAGCGACGCCGGCAAAGACGACGGGACTAAACGACTCGTCTGCACCAACAAATTCGGTGAAGTGGTTCGGACCGCTCCCCAGCAGTTTTACCATCATACCCCCACCCTTTCATGGTCTGACAAGGCCGGCACTATCGCCGAAGCGATTGATACCGGTTTTGCGGCCGCGGATTTCAGCAACTTTGTCCGGGAGTGCGCCAGCTGGATATCCGGATGGAACTTTACCGATTTAAACTATTTCTGCCGCAGAATGGAAAAAAAGGCTGAGGCCGGCGCCGCTGACAAAACCCGGGCCATCGCCGTACTGACCGCCCTCAATGACTGGCGTTACAACACCGGCCATCTCAGGCGCAGCTCGGTCTTGCGTATCATCCGGGACAGCCTATCCGTCATATTCGGCGCATCCCCTTCTCTGGACGGCAAAGCCGCGGGCTGCTACCGCTTGATCGACTGGACCACGCGCCACACCCTGCGCGCACCCCGGACCGACGAAACAATCCTGGTGATAAACGCCGGTCAGTTTCCGCCGGAAGGAGATGACTGTGATGCCCGCCTGATCTGTGCGGCCTACGGACTGGGCTGGCGGGAATTTATCCTTTACGGCTGCCGGGGCCAGCGGTTTTGCGGCTGCGGCCTGGGGGAAAACGCCGGGGGGGTCCGCATCGACGTCTATGACAGCTCCGGGGATTACCTTGCCTCCGGGATCGACGGACCGGAAATCGTGGTGCACGACAATGCCCAGGATCAGCTGGGACAGATCATGAAGCGCGGCAAACTGGTTATCTACGGCGATGTGGGCCAGACGTTCATGTACGGCGCCAAGGGCGGTGAAGTTTTTGTGATGGGCAACGCCGCCGGTCGGCCCCTGATCAATGCGGTCGGCCGTCCCCGAGTGGTCATCAACGGCACCTGCCTCGATTATCTGGCCGAGTCCTTTATGGCCGGGGATCCCCTCAAAGGCGGCGGATTTGTGATCATAAACGGCATGGAGTTTGGTGAAGACGGTGCCCTGCGGGAACTGCCATCCCCCTATCCCGGGTCCAACCTTTTTTCGTTGGCTTCCGGCGGCGCCATCTATATCCGCGATCCCCATCGGAAGGTGGTCGACAATCAGTTAAACGGCGGCGAAATTGTCGCTTTAACCCCCGCCGACTGGGACCTGATCCACCCCTATTTGGCGGAAAATGAAAAGCTGTTCGGCATATCGATCCATGACGATCTCTTGACCGTCGCCGGCAGGATTTGCCATTATAGCGGCGTCTATCGCAAGGTTCAGGCCGTCAAACTGGATGTTCTGGCGGTGGAATCGACGGCCTCGGAAGAATATGGAAAAGACTGGCAGGAAGAGCTGGAAAATATATTCAAATAAAGGCATTATTTTGATAAATCAGGAATGGGTTCGAGGGATCAAGTGAAACGCCTCGAAATTATAATCACTTGAATCCTTGTCCCATTGAATCCTGGAACCCTTTTGCCTGATTGATTGTAAGAAGAAATTATATTTTCAGTTATGATTTACGAAAAATCAAACCGATGATGCAGACACAACCATGGACGCTCTGTTAGCCCTTGAAGACGGATATACCTACCCCTGCCGATCCTTTACCGGACCCGGCGAGGCCTCCGGAGAAGTCGTGTTCAACACCGCCATGTCCGGCTATCAGGAAGTCCTGACCGATCCCTCTTACCGGGGCCAGATGGTCGCCATGACCTACCCGCTGATTGGCAATTACGGCGTTAATCCCGATGACATTGAATCCGACCGGGTCCAGGTATCCGCTTTTCTGGTTAGGGAATATCAACCGTTTTACAGTAATTTCAGGGCAACCGCTTCCTTGGCCGATTACCTGGCCGCCCGGAAAATCATGGGCGTTGAGGGGCTCGATACCCGGGCGCTGACCCGGCATATTCGAACCGCCGGAGCCATGCGCGCGCTGATTTCCACCCAGGACCTTGATCCCGGATCGCTGGTGGCCCGGGCCAAAAGGATACCGGCCATGACCGGACTGGACTTGGCCAGCGGGGTAACCACTCCCATCCCCTACTATTGGGAGGCGGGAAGACCCGTTGCGATTCACGCCCAAAGCATACTTGATAAAAATATCTGGCGCCGGCGCAGGACAAGGCCTGCAGTGGCTGCATTTGATTTCGGCATCAAATATAACATCTTACGGTCGCTGGAATCGGCCGGCTGCGAAATTGTGGTTGTACCGGCATCAACCGGCCCGGATGTGATCAGGGCCATGGCGCCGGACGGCATCTTTCTGTCCAACGGCCCCGGGGACCCCGAGCCGCTGCGCGATGCCATCGAAACCATAAGATCCCTGCTGGACTACCGCCCCATTTTCGGCATCTGTCTGGGGCTCCAGTTGCTGGGGCTTTCTCTGGGCGGCAGGACCTATAAATTAAAATTCGGCCATCGCGGCGCCAATCAGCCCGTAAAAAACCTTTTATCCGGCCGGGTTGAGATAACCTCTCAAAATCACGGCTTTGCCGTTGATATAAACAGCCTTTCGGAAACAGATATTGAGATCACCCATATCAACCTCAACGACAACACCCTGGAGGGGTTCAGGCATCGCAGGCTTCCGATTTTTACCGTGCAGTATCACCCGGAAGCGTCCCCCGGACCGCATGATGCCAAGTATCTGTTTGATGATTTTGTCAAAATGATGGACAAATATGCCCAAACGTTCCGATTTACATAAAATTCTGATAATCGGCGCCGGCCCCATCATCATCGGGCAAGCCTGCGAATTCGACTATTCCGGCACCCAGGCGTGTAAAGCCCTGAGGGAAGAAGGCTTCAAGGTTGTGCTGCTCAACAGCAATCCCGCCACCATCATGACCGACCCGGAAATGGCGGACCGGACCTATATCGAACCGGTAACGCCCGAAGCCGTCGCCATGATTGTCGCCAAGGAGCGTCCGGACGCGGTCCTCCCCACCCTGGGCGGCCAGACCGGTCTCAACACGGCTGTGAAGGCGGCCCGCATGGGGGTTTTCGAAAAGTACGGGGTTGAAATGATCGGGGCCTCCCTTGAATCCATCCAGAAAGCCGAAGATCGGGATCTTTTTCGTGAGGCCATGGCCAGAATCGGCTTACGGGTTCCCCGAAGCGGTATTATCACGGACTTAAGCGCCGCCCCGGCGGTTGCCGATGAAATCGGCTACCCCCTGATTGTACGACCGAGCTTCACCCTGGGCGGTACCGGCGGCGGGATCGCTTATAATCCCGAAGAATTGCTCGAGATCGCCAAGTCCGGCCTGGATGCCAGCCTGATCAACCAGGTCATGCTGGAAGAGTCCGTTATCGGCTGGAAGGAATTCGAACTGGAAGTGATGCGCGATCACAATGACAATGTGGTCATTATCTGCTCCATTGAAAACATGGACCCCATGGGGGTTCACACCGGCGACAGCATAACGGTGGCTCCGGCCCAAACCCTCAGCGACCGCGAATACCAGGCCATGCGCAATGCCGCCATCGCCATTATGCGCGAAATCGGAGTCGCCACCGGCGGCTCCAATGTTCAGTTTGCCGTCAACCCCCAAAACGGTGAAATGATCGTAATTGAAATGAACCCCCGGGTGTCGCGCAGCTCCGCCCTGGCATCCAAAGCCACAGGTTTCCCCATTGCCAAAATCGCGGCCAAACTGGCGGTGGGTTATACCCTGGACGAAATCCCCAACGACATCACCGGTGAAACCCTGGCATCGTTTGAACCGACACTCGATTATTGCGTCGTCAAAATTCCGCGCTGGACATTTGAAAAATTCCCGGAAACCAAAGACTACCTGACTACCTCCATGAAATCCGTGGGTGAAACCATGGCCATCGGCCGGACCTTTAAAGAGGCCATGCAAAAGGGGCTGCGTTCCCTTGAAATCGGCCGGTCCGGCTTTGGCGCCGACGGCAAGGATCTCCCCCTGGAAGCCGACCCGTCCCGGCCGGACGAGATCTGCCCGACCCTTGCAGAGATCGAACAGAAGCTGGCAAGCCCCAACTCCCAGCGGATTTTTTTCCTGCGCTACGCATTGCTGAAAGGAATGGCAATCGAATCGATCCATGAACTCAGCCGCATCGACCCCTGGTTTCTCCATCAACTCAGGCAGATTGTGGACATGGAAAAAGAAATCGCCGCAACCGGCAGCAATCTTCCGGCGCCCCTCCTGAGACAGGCCAAAACTTTCGGATTTTCAGATACGCAACTGGCACACCTCACCGGAACCACCGAAGACCGTATTCAAAAGCTTCGCCGGGAGCAGGGCATCCTTCCGACCTACAAACTGGTGGACACTTGCGCCGCGGAATTTCAGGCGGCCACGCCGTATTATTACTCCACCTATGAAACCGAAAACGAGGCCAGGCTTTCCGAAAAAAAGAAAGTGATCATCCTGGGCGGCGGCCCCAACCGCATCGGCCAGGGAATCGAGTTTGACTACTGCTGCGTGCACGCTTCCTTCGCCCTGCGCGAAGAGGGCGTCGAAAGCATCATGGTGAACAGCAACCCGGAAACGGTCAGCACGGATTACGACACTTCCGACAAACTGTATTTTGAGCCGCTGACCAAAGAAGACGTCCTGCATATCGTTGAAATGGAAAAACCCCTGGGGGTTATCGTGCAGTTCGGCGGCCAGACCCCACTGAACCTGTCGGGCCCTCTGAGCCGGGCGGGCGTGCCGATCCTTGGCACGCAGCCGGAAAGCATCGACCGGGCCGAAGACCGGGAACACTTTCAGGTCATGCTGAACAAACTGGGCCTGGTTCAACCGGCCAACGGCACGGCCCTGAATGTGGATGAAGCTGGCCGCGTTGCTGAAAAAATCGGCTATCCGGTGATTGTCCGGCCGTCCTATGTCCTGGGCGGCCGCGCCATGAAAATCGTTTACCACCGCAAGGAGCTGGAAAATTTCACCCGCCTGGCCATCCAGGCCTCGCCGCAGCACCCGGTCCTGATCGACAAATTTCTGGAGGACGCCCTGGAAGTCGACGTGGATGCCGTCTCGGATGGGAACGCCACCATCATCGCCGGAATCATGGAACACATCGAGGCCGCCGGCGTCCATTCCGGCGATTCCGCCTGCGTGCTCCCGCCATACAGTATCGGCGATGAGATGCTGGGCGCCATTGCCGCCGCTACCAAGGCCATGGCGGCCGAACTCCGGGTAGTCGGATTGATGAACGTTCAGTATGCCATAAAAAACGGACGGCTGTACGTCCTTGAGGTGAATCCCCGGGCATCCCGAACCATTCCGTTTGTCAGCAAGGCTACCGGCGTGCCGTTTGCGAAGCTGGCAACCAAGGTCATGCTCGGCCGCAGCCTCCGGGAACTCGGCCTTACCCGCGAAATCGTTCCCGCCCATATTTCGGTCAAGGAAGCGGTGCTTCCCTTTAGCCGCTTTCCGGGTGTCGATACCCTGCTGGGACCGGAAATGAAATCGACCGGAGAAGTGATGGGGATTGATACGTCCTTCGGGGCCGCTTATGCCAAGGCCCAACTCGGCGCCGGCCAGAATTTGCCCCTGTGCGGGACGGTTTTTATCAGCATCAAAGATTCGGATAAAAAATCAGCCTTACCGGTGGCGGCCCTGTTTCACCGGATGGGATTCGAGATCGTTGCAACCGGCGGGACCCATGCCTTTCTGGAATCTCAGGGAATCTCCAGTGCTGTCGTTAACAAGGTTTCTCTAGGCCGGCCGCATGTTGTCGACAGCATCAAAAATGGAAAAATTCAGTTTATCATCAACACCGGCCTGGGCGACACGTCCCGGCGCGACGGCTACCTGATCCGGCGGGCGGCCATCCGTTTCAATATCCCCTACACCACTACCATTGCAGGCGCCATGGCCATGGGCAAAGGAATTTCCGCATTAAAGGAACAGAGTCTTTCAGTTAAACCCATACAGGAGTATCATATCCAATGACATACTCAGATAAGCCGCGTGAAGCCTGTGGACTGTTCGGCATCTATGATCACCCCGAAGCCGCCCGGCTGACCTATTTCGGGTTGTATGCACTGCAGCACAGGGGCCAGGAAAGCGCCGGCATTGCCGTTGCCCGGGACAAACAGATTACGTCCCATAAGGGGATGGGATTGGTGCCGGATGTTTTTGACGATGTCCATCTGGAGCAGCTCAAGGGCGGCAGCGCCATCGGCCATGTGCGCTATTCCACCACCGGCAGCTCGATCCTGTTTAACGCCCAGCCGTTTGTCGTGCATCACAGCCGGCGCTCATACGCCGTGGCCCATAACGGCAACATCGTCAATGCTCATACCTTGAAAAATGAGCTGGAAAGTTCCGGATCAATTTTTCAGACCACTATGGACAGCGAAATTTTTCTGCATCTTTTTGTCAAAAATTTAAAATACGGGTTTGAACAGGCCGTTATTGAGAGTGTTGCAAAATTAAAAGGCGCCTTTTCATTTATCGTTCTGACCAGCGACGGCGAAGTTATCGGGATTAAGGATCCCCACGGATTCAGGCCGCTGTGTCTCGGAAAGTTGAACGGTCATTACGTCCTGGCTTCGGAATCCTGTGCGCTGGACCTGGTGCAAGCCGAATTCGTGCGGGAAATCGATCCCGGCGAGATCGTCATCATCGGTAAGGACGGGGTCAAAAGCATCCGGCCGCAATCCCCTTCCCGCAAAACATTCTGCATCTTTGAATTCATCTATTTTGCCCGGCCCGACAGCACCATTTTCGGTAAAAATGTCTACCTGACCCGAAAAGAACATGGTCGCCGGCTCGCCGGGGAGGCTCCGGCAGAAGCGGACCTGGTCATGCCGTTTCCCGACTCCGGAACTTATGCGGCTCTCGGTTACTCCGAGGCTTCCGGGATTCCGTTTGAAATGGGGATGATCCGAAACCATTACGTCGGGCGCACATTTATCCAGCCGACCCAGAGCATGCGGGATTTCAGCGTTCGCATTAAATTAAACCCGGTCAAAGAATTGCTGAAAGGAAAAGACATTATCATCATTGAAGACTCCATCATCCGGGGGACCACCGCCAGGACCCGCGTAAAAACGTTGCGGGAGCTGGGGGTCGGGCGGATCCATATGCGTGTCAGCGGTCCTCCGCACCGATTTCCCTGTCACTACGGAATCGATTTTTCCACTAAAGGCGAGTTGATTGCCGCCCGCATGTCGGTGGAGGAACTGCGGGATTTTCTGGGTCTGGATTCGCTGTATTATTTAAGCCTGCCCGGACTTCTTCAGGCAACCGGCGTCGAAGATCCGGAATATAACTTCTGCAAAGCTTGCTTTGATGGCTGTTATCCGGTAGAATTCGACGAACTTTTGTCCAAGGATTGCCTTGAAAGCGGTTAGCGTTTTCGTTACAATTAAATTGCGTCAGGCAATTTGATCAGGAGGAAATATGATCGAGTCAAAATACTTGAAAGACAGCGTCCAGAATATTCAAAAACTGATGACCATCGCACCTTTGCGAAAATTTGAAACAAAATACCTGGGCCAGTTGATCCGGCTCAGCAAAATCCGGGAGTATGAACATGGAGAACCGATCATTGTCGAAGGCGGACAGGATACCTGGATTTATTTTCTGTTGTCCGGCAAGGTGCGCATCGAAAAAAGAGGGATGGAAATCGCCATTATTGATAAAATCGGTGAAATTTTCGGTGAAATGAGGATGCTGGACGGCCTGGCCCGCTCGGCTTCCGCCTACGCAGAGGGGAAAACCGTTTGCCTGGCATTTGACCCCTATGGCGAAGACAGCCTTTCGTCACCGGATCAGAGAACCAAGTTTCTGCTGTTGCTTTACAAAATGTTTGCGGAATTTTTATCCGGCCGGTTGCGGGTCATTAACGATGAGCTTTCACGAATTAAAAGGGAAACCGGCAGGTAATAATTGTCCGCCTTCGAAGAAACCAGCCTTGGTCTAAGTCAAGAGGGCATGATTTACGCCAATGCCATTTGCAAAATTCGAAATCCGAATGCCGAAACTCGAAACAAATTCCAATACATTATAATTTGACTTGAACCTGAGGACCCGGTTTTCATTTCCGGAAAAAAAGAATGACCCACACGGTTTCCTTCAAGAAAAATGCCGCCAACATTTTTTTTCATATTCTGACCCGCTGCAACCTGCATTGCCGGCACTGTTACATCAATCCCGCCCAGCACGGCAACAACACCCTCCCCTATGAAACCATCGAAAAATGGTTGACCACGTTTATTTCGGCCGGCAGGGATATCAATGTGGTCTTTCTGGGAGGCGAGCCCAGCTTGCACCCCGAGCTTTCCCTCTGCATCAAAAAAGCCCGGGCGCTGGGGTGCCGCTCGGTAACCGTTGATACCAATGGGTACCTGTTCAACGATATTCTCGCTAAAGCGACCCCGCAGGAAGTGGACTATTTCAGCTTCAGTCTGGACGGAGCTACGGAAGAAACCAGCGACCGGATCAGGGGAAAGGGTTCCTACCGGCAATGTCTTGCCGGAATCGAGCAGGCGGTTTCCAGAGGATTTAAGACCAGCCTGATTTACACCGTCAGCCGGAGCAACATCAGCGAACTTGAATACATGCCGCCCTTGCTGCATGAACTGGGAATTGACCGGTTTTTCATACAGGTCATCGGCGTCAGGGGAAGGGCGGCCGATCCCTCGTCGCAAAAAATGCAGGTCGGCCGGGATAAATGGCTCACCATCATTCCGGAAGCGGCCCGGGCTGCAGCAGCACTCGGCATCACCGCAACGTATCCCAAGGTCTATCTCTCACCCGAAGAAGCCTTTGAATGCGCCGGGCGGGTGGCCGACAACTATTTCATCTTTCCCAACGGCAGGGTTTACCGTTGCCCGTTATGTGAAGATTTTCCCGTCCACAGCCTGGTGTTTGCCGGCGACCGCCTCATCCCCACGGACCCGATCAATGAATGCGACTTCTTCCGGCTGGATATTCCCGAAGGGTGCGTCATGAATAAAGTCATCCAGCCCGATAATCTCTGCTATAACCCGGACGGTTCCCCGCTATACAAAATTGCCTGCTGCCTGCTGAAAGAAGAAATAAAACCTGACCGGAATTGATTCGTGATAAGGAAGATGCCTCTGTCTATGCGGTTTTTCAGTTCCGAAAACGCTGTTTTTGACCCCTGAAGATGCCATTTTATTTCAAAAAAGGGTCATTAATCACTATTCTTATACATATGTTCATAAACATAATTGGTCGCTTCCACAAAGCCATCAACATTGCCGCAGTCAAAACGACGTCCTCTGAATTTATAGGCCAGCACGCACCCGTTTTGGGCCTGTTTTTTGAGTGCATCCGTAACCTGTACTTCACCGCCTCGTCCCGGTTTTGTCTGGCTGATAATATCAAATATGTCGGGAGTTAAAATATATCGGCCGATCACAGCCAGGTTGCTGGGCGCTTCACCCGGATTCGGTTTTTCAACCATATCGGACACCCTGATCAGGTTGTCGTCAATCGGTTCTCCCGCGACGATTCCATATTTGTGGGTTTGGTCTTCGGGGACTTCCTGGATAGCGACAATATTGCAACCGTAAGCGTCGTAAATTTTCACCATCTGGGACAATACCCCCACATCCCCTTCATCCACAATGCAAAGGTCATCCGCCAATATAACCGCAAACGAATAGTCCCCGATCAATACACGTCCGGAAAGGATCGCGTGACCAAGCCCTCGCATCTCGTGCTGGCGTGTAAACACGAAATCATTATTCTCTATAAGGTCTTTAATGGACACCAACAATTTTTCTTTATCAGATCCCCTGACCTGATTTTCCAATTCGTAAAAAGCGTCAAAATAATCCGCCACGGCACGTTTGCCCCGGGAAGTGACGAATCCGAACGAATGAATGCCGGCCTCAGCGGCTTCTTCAACCCCATAATGGATCAAAGGTTTGTTCACGATAGGCATCATTTCCTTGGCCATGGCTTTTGTCGCAGGCAGAAAGCGGGTTCCGTAACCCGCCACAGGGAACAGGCATTTTTTTATCATTTTTCTTCTCCATCACCCTCTTTGATATTAGGCAATAAGCCGATCCGTATTTCAACGCCGAAACCGTGGAATTAACCCGGCCATGAACGCTGATGCTGCGATTCAGAAAAACTCAGCAAACATGATTTTGTCGGTCTATCTGATTTGCGAATGAGTGCGTCATTATTCAGACATACTATGAAATCAGAAAGCCGGCGTATTCCCATGTCTTTTTAATTATGAACTCTTAAGTAAAATATGGCGTTATAGTCTTCCCTTTTTCAAAATTGCCACCAGCAGCCAGACGCCCAAGACTGCGGCGGCTAAAAAGCCGATGATTCCGATAAATGAGATGCCGTAAATAAAGGGGGGGGTTTTGGAAATGACAATCAGGGCCGACCCCACAATCAGGGCGGCAATGATGATTGAAAAGGAAATCCGATTGCTGATCTGGTCATGGGTTGCCAGCATGTCGCGCAGACCTTCGTGCTCCATTTTAACGGTGAGCTTCTGCTGTTTGATCAATCGGGCAATTTCAAGGACATCCCTCGGAAACTGCTGGGCGAACTGAAAGAGTTCCGCCACGATCCGGATCATATCGTTTGCGAGTCGATCCGGATAAAACCGCGCCAGCTTGACTTTTTTGATAAAGGGTGTCGCCCGGGCAATCATATCAAAATCCGGGTCCAGCATCACGGCCACCCCTTCCACCGTGCTTAACGCCTTCATCATCAGGAAGAGATCCGGCGGAATACGAAGTCGATGCGCGGAAACCATTTCGAAAAGATGCTGAATCAGTTTGCCGATCCGTATTTCTTTTAACGGTTTGTATAAATGTTTTCCCATAAACTCGGCGACTTCTTTTTCCAGCAGTCGCAGATCCGGTTCGGCATCCCAGGCGGTCAGCTTCAGCAGAACCTGTGCCGCCCGATACGCATCCTGCCGGACCACGCTGTCGATCAATTCCACAAAATCTTCCCGGGTGGTCCGGTCCACGGAACCCGCCATGCCGAAATCGAGCAGGCAGATGACATTGTACGGAAGCACGAAAATATTCCCCGGATGCGGGTCGGCATGAAAAAACCCGTGGTCAAACACCTGCTTGAGGATGAGATCCGCGCCCCGTTTGGTTATGCTCTTCCGGTCGAGTCCGGCTGCGTCGAGTTGATCAATGTCGGAAACTTTGATCCCTTCGACCAGTTCCATGGTCAGCACCCGGGTGGTCGTCAGCCCGTGGAATACTTTTGGAATATAAATGGTGGGATCGCCTAAAAAGTTACGGGCAAATCGCTCCAGATTTGCGGCTTCAATGGTATAGTCGGTTTCTTTTTCAAGGGTCCGGGCGAATTCTTCGACAATCTTAACGGGCCGGTGAAATGCCAACTCCTCGACGTGTCGTTCCATCAAGGTCGCCAGGTGCAGCATGATTTCAAGATCGACCTCGATGATCCTTCTGATGCCGGGTCGCTGCACCTTAACCGCCACGCATTCGCCGTCTTTAAGGCGCGCCTTGTGGACCTGGCCGATGGATGCAGACCCGAAGGGGGCTTCATCAAACGATTCAAAAAGAACTTCAAGTGGCAAAGAGAGTTCTTTTTCAATAATCTGTTTAGCTTCCGGAAAGGAAAAAGGGGGGACATCGTCCTGGAGTTTGGCAAGCTCGCTGATGAGTTTGGCAGGAATCAAATCCGGCCGGGTGGATAGGATCTGGCCCAGTTTGATATACGACGAGCCCAGCTCCTCAAACGCCATCCGTATCCTTTCGGCGCCCGTCAGCTTTTCTTCCCGCACCCCCTTTTTACGGGAAATCATCTGCAGACCGACTTCAATGTATTGATCGATCTTGAGACGATCCACCAGATCCTCAAATCCATACGTAATGAGAACGGACAGGATCTGACGATAGCGGTTCAAATGCCGGTAGGTACGGCCGATAATGCCGATTTTTCTGATGCTGAGCATTGAATTTAACGTATCAATTTAGATGTTTATCAAATCATCAAGCCCAATCATGCTTATCGTATTCTTTCAAAACGCCAACCTATTAACCGTAAATCAACTGGTTGTCTTCGTGTCGCTGCTGATGGCCTTTTTCAGCTCCCGGATCTCTTTTTTTAATGCCTTTAATTCATCACCGGTAACGACATCGGCCTTTTTCAGGAAATCCTTTACCATTTTTTCAACCCGCTCTTCCATCTTATCTTTGGCCTCGTCGTATCTGTCGAGGAGTTCATCTAAAAATTTTTTTCCTTCCTGCTCATTCATGTTCCCTTTTTTAACAAGGTCTTTGACCAGGTCTTCGACTTCATCGCGTGTTTTAAGCGCCAGTCCGATGCCGGCCATCATCGTTTTTTTGATTAGGTCTATCACGGTATCCCCCTTTCATTGGGTTTTATATTACGGCAAAGTTTCCGAAGTTCCAATCGATCCCGTCAGATCTTTCCAATCAGCGCACTTGCGATCGTATTTTTCTGGATTTCCTTGGTTCCTTCGTAAATTTCCGTAATTTTGGCGTCACGGTAAAAACGTTCGACTTCATACTCCGCCATATACCCATAACCGCCCAGGAGTTGAATGGCCTCATCAGCCACCTCCACCGCGGTCCTGGCCGCAAACATTTTGGCCATGGACGTCAGTTTAGGATCAATGCGCCCGCCCTGATCGTAATTCCAAGCGGCCTTGTAGGTAATCAGACGGGCCAGTTCTATTTTAGTAGCCATGTCCGCCAGTTTATGCTGGGTAACCTGAAACTGAGCGATTTTTTTACCAAACTGTTCCCGCTGTTTCACATAATCCAAGGCCCGATCAAACGCCCCCTGGGCTGTACCAAGAGCTTGGGCAGCCACCAGGATGCGGCTTTCGTCAAAAAATTCCAGTACCTGATAAAATCCCCGGCCTTCTTTGCCGATCAGATTCGAGGCCGGGACCCGCACATTTTTAAAATTCATCTCCGCCGTTGCCATCATGCGAATACCCATTTTCTCGCCCACGTCCGTAGCGGTCACGCCTTCGCGGTCGGCCTCCACCAGAATCATGCTGATGCCGCGATGGGTCGGCCGGGCATCGGGATCAGTCTGGCACAGAACGATATAAAAACCGGCCAGTCCGCCGTTGGTAATAAAGGTTTTGGTGCCGTTGACCACCCATTCATCCCCTTCCCTGACCGCGCCGGTATTCATGAAGGTAATGTCCGAACCGTGATCCGGTTCCGTAAAAGCCCCGGCAGACAGCATCCTGCCTTCTGCCACCGGCGGTAAAAACTTTTCTTTCAATTCATCGGAACCAAAGCGCAGGATGCATTCGGATGCAAAGCCGGAAAGAACCACGGCGCTGCCGATGGTGGAATCCCGCCGGCAGAATTCATCGGCAATAATGATATTTTCCAGCACCCCCAGACCCTGACCGGAATATTTTTCAGGATAATGAACCCCAAGAAAGCCCAGTTGAGCCGCCTTTTCCCATATTTTTTTGGGGAACTCGTGCTTCCGGTCGAGTTCCAAAGCAAGTTCTTTGTCAAATTCACCCCTGGTAAAATCCCTGGCCGCTTTTTGAATCTCTTTCTGTGATTTGCTCAGTTCAAAGTCCATTCTTTTCCTCCAAACATATCCGGAATTCAGGTTGATTGAATGGCCGTTCCCTATAACGGCAAAAGTCCTGTTATTTTTTGGATTTAGCACATGCCCCGGGCTTTTGCAAGGTGTTTGGGGCCTGATCAGGGGATCTTCATCCCGGGTTTCCTGTCTGACGATAAGAAGCTAAAAAACGCAAGATGAAAACTCCCTTTGAATGAGCCCGAAAACTTTTAGCAATAATTTCATATATAAAAGAATCTTGACGGATTATTTAAACTGTTTTAGGTTTGAAAATCATGAAATACGAAAAATATAAACAGCAATGTTTCGAAAGGCACTCAAGTCTATGGCATTTTCCATCGCATTGGCCGGCAAAGGGGGCACCGGCAAAACCACTGTCGCAGGCCTGCTGATTAAATACTTGGTTAAGAACGGTAAAACCCCGGTCCTGGCGGTTGATGCCGACAGCAACGCCAACCTGAATGAAGTCGTCGGTCTGACCGTTACGGATACCCTGGGCAACTCCCGCGAGGAAATGCGAAAGGGCAAGGTTCCCAGCGGCATGACCAAAGACGTGTTCATGTCCATGAAACTGGAGCAGGCCGTTGTCGAATCCGCAGGCTATGACCTGGTTGTAATGGGGCAACCCGAGGGCCCGGGATGTTATTGCGCCGCCAACACCCTTTTGACCGGATTCCTGGAACGGTTGACGGGCAATTACCCTTATATCGTCATGGATAACGAAGCCGGCTTGGAGCATATCAGCCGCCTGACCACCAACAATGTGGATATCCTGCTGATTGTTTCGGACACCTCCCGCCGCGGACTGCAGGCAGCCATCCGGATTAATGATCTGGCCAAGACCCTCAATATCGGCGTCGCCAAAAGCTATGTCTTGATCAACCGGGTTAAAGAGAAGCCGGACGACGCGGTTTTAGAGTTGCTCCGGCAGGCCGGCCTGAATCTTGCCGGAACCATATCTGAAAATCAAAGCGTCTATGAATATGATCTGAATGGACAGCCGACCATTAAAATGCCGGAGGACAACCCTGCCGTAAAAGAGGCCTTTGCTATTTTTGATAAAATTATCGGCTGAATTCCTTTTTGAATAAAAACATGAAAAAAACCGGCTTTTTGTATGATGAACGTTACCTGCTTCATGATACGGGCGGCTATCATCCCGAAGTCGCGGGACGGGTGCAGTCGATTTACAATGGAATTAAAGCGGCCGGGTTATTGTCGAAGCTTAAATTACTGCAGGCCGTACCGGCCGACCTGCATTGGATAGAAGCCGTTCATGAAAAACATTACATCCGCCGCTTCCAGGCCGCCTGCCAATCGGGCGAGTCGATGCTGGACAGCCCGGACAATCAGATCTGCACCGAAACCTATACAACGGCGTTGCTGGCTGTTGGCGGCGTGCTGGAGGCCGCACGGCAGGTCCTCTGCGGAGAAATCGACAATGCCTTCTGTGCAATCAGACCCCCTGGACATCATGCCGAAATCAACCGGGCCATGGGGTTCTGTTTTTTTAATAATGTCGCCATAGCGGCACGCTATCTACAACAGGAAGGCCGTATTAAACGGATCGGCATTATTGATTTTGACGTCCACCACGGCAACGGCACCCAGCACATATTCGACCAGGACCCCTCGGTATTTTATTATTCCATTCATCAGCACCCCTCGTTCGCATTCCCCGGCACTGGCCGTGAATTTGAAAAAGGGTCCGGAGCGGGATATGGGTTTACACTGAATTCTCCGGTTCTACCCGGCAGGGGCGACAGCGAATATCAACGTCTTCTGCAAAAAGACCTTTTTCCTTCCATTGAAGCCTTTAAACCGGAAGTTATCATTGTTTCGACCGGTTTTGACGCTCATATGGACGACGACATGTCGGACATCCAGCTTTCGACCAAGGGGTTTACCTGGATAATGAAACAGATTGTTGATATGGCCGCCCGCCATTCAAAGGGGAGAATTATTTCCGTTCTTGAAGGCGGCTATGCCCTTGATCGTTTGCCCGAACTGGCCGGAAATCACATGTCCGTGTTGTTGAATGAGTAACTGTCCGATTGCAAAGAGATCGGCTTTGGTTATCCCCGGAGAGCATTTGCATTTTTATTTTTAAGGAGGATATCATGTTCGTCAGCAGGTCAATGACCCGAAAGGTTATTACTATCGATGAAAATACGGATATTTTAGAAGCAAAAAAGAAAATGGCCGAACATAACATCCGCCATCTGCCGGTGGTGACAACGGACAATCGTCTCTGCGGCATTGTTACGGACCGCGACATCCGCAGTGCCATGCCGTCCAGCGTATTGGATGATCCGGACAGCGACCTGGCCCAGGCTCGCCTTGCTAAAATAAAAGTAACTGAAATTATGACAAAAAACCCTGTCACCCTATCTCCCCAGGACACCCTCCAGGACGCCCTCCTGTTGATCCAAAAAACAAAAGTCGGTGCTTTCACGGTGGTGGATGAGCAGGGAATCCTGAAAGGGATCCTCTCCACGCGGGATCTGATGCGGGCATTCATTAACGTGCTGGGTATCGGAGAGCCCGGATCGCTCCTTTGTATTCTGGCCGAAGAAAAAATCGGACAGATGAAAAAAATTGTCGATGCCGTCACGGAAGAGAATATCTCCTTCGGCAGCATCCTGGTCGCCCGGTATTGGGAGGAAGGCAAGCGGGCCGTCTTTCCTTATCTGTTGACCCTGAATGTCACCCACGTCAAGAAAAAGCTGGAAAAACTGGGATTCACGCTGTTGGACCCCATGGATTGGTATCTGGACCAATTGCCTAAAAATGACTGATACCCGGTCTCGGCCTGATTTTTTTGAAAAATGACTTGAAATCCTTGCAGAAATATAGCTAAAAGGATGCTATGTATCTCAAATGCTGGGGATCCAGAGGCTCCATACCGGTATCTGGAAAAGAGTATCTCAAATACGGCGGCGATACAACCTGCCTGGAAATCCGTTCCGAAAGCGGCGATATCATCATTGTCGATGCGGGAACCGGAATTCGCAGGCTGGGGAATCTTCTGTTAAAGGAAAAAAAATATCATTACAATTTTATTTTTACCCATGCCCACTGGGACCATGTCATGGGCTTCCCCTTTTTCAAACCGCTTTACTATCAGAATGCCCGATTGCAGATGCACCGTTGCCCGTTTCACAAAAAGTTTGTTGAAACCATCCTTTCAAAAGTCATGGCCCCGCCCAATTTCCCGGTAAGGTATGCGGATTTAAAGGCAAAAATATTTTACGAAGACGCCTGCCCCTTAACATTTGAGATCGGTTCGGTTCAGATTACCCCCATTCCCATCAGCCACCCCAACAGCGGCAGCGGGTACAAGTTTGTTGAAAACGGTAAATCCTTTGTTTTCCTGACGGATAATGAATTGGGGGTTGTTCACCCCGGCGGCCTGCCGCGAAAAAACTATGTCGAATTCTGCACGGGTGCGGATTTGCTCATTCACGATGCCGAATATACCCCGACCGAATATAAAAAAACAAAAGCATGGGGGCATTCGACCTATACGGACACCTTGGATCTTGCCCATGAAGCCGGCGTAAAGAAGTTGGGACTGTTTCATTTAAACCAGGAACGTTCTGATGTGGCGGTGGATAAAATTGTCAATTCCTGCCGTCAGCGCCTGGCCGAAAAGGGAAACCGGCTTGAATGTTTTGCAGTCTCCGGCAACGGCGACATGGCCTATCATCTGTAAAACCCCAATCGATCGCAAACAAAATGGTACATCTATTCAAGCGAGCCGCTCAGGATCTTAGTGCGGCAAAACATATTGTGGCTTTAACCGGCGCCGGCATTTCCGTCGAAAGCGGGATCCCGCCCTTCCGGGGCAAGGGAGGGATTTGGGAAAAATTTGATCCCATGGAAGTCGCTCACATCGACAGCTTCCTGCGGGACCCGGCCAAGGTCTGGAATCTGCTCCTCAAGGAGATGAAATCGATCGTTGACAAGGCCAGACCCAATGATGCCCATAAAGGGCTTGCCAAACTGGAGAAATGGGGAAAGCTGAAAACGGTCATTACCCAGAATGTCGACGGCCTTCATCAGATGGCAGGCAATACGGACGTCATTGAATTTCACGGCAACTTTGCCTGGCATCGCTGCCTGGAGTGCAACCGGCGTTGTGAAACTCACATGATCGATCTGTCGCAAATTCCGCCGCGCTGCGCCTGCGGCGGAATATACCGTCCCGAGTGCGTCTTTTTCGGTGAAATGATCCCGCCGCAACACCTGCTGCGTTCGCGCCAGGCGGCCGCGCAGTGCGACGTCATGCTGGTGGTCGGCACTTCCGCAGTGGTGCAGCCGGCCGCCTTTATGCCCCTGATTGCCAAAGACGCCGGCGCCCTGGTCATCGAAATCAACCCCGAAAAGACCCCCCTAACCGGCAGTGTCAGCGACTATCTGGTCCAAGGAAAAGCCGGAGAAAGCATGAATGCCATCCTGGCGGAGATGGAATGAAATCCCTCCAGCCTCCATTTGTAAATAATCCCGACCCAGAGTGGATTTTACTATATTGGAATTTTACTCACTAATTGAAATTGCAAGCATGAATACCGGACCACCGCGATGGATTCAGATGGTTTCCCTGCCGCCCCCCTCGCTGCGGGACAACACCGCTGATGCGGATCGCCTGGTCCGGGCGTTGCAAACGCAGCTTGAAACCGACGACATTCATATCGATTTCAATCTGCTGAAAAAACTCCCTTTCCAATTACGGAACGCAGCCTATGAGGTCAAATGCATCCTGTACAAAAACCGCCGCCAATGGATTGTCATTGACATTAAAGAGGCCCGCGACGCCTCCCCCCTGGCCGGCCTGGCCGTTGACCTGGGGACCACCACGGTGGTCCTGCGACTTATCGACCTTCCATCCGGAACCGTTCTGTCGGAATCTTCGTTTCATAACCCGCAGATTTCCATCGGGCCCGACATATTGACCCGCGTCCATTTTGCCGGAAAAACCGAGGGTCTGAAGCAACTCCATGATCTTCTGATAGCCGCTTTGAACGATTCCATCCGGAAGATCTGCAGCGACTGCGGTCTGCGTCCGGAAGACATTTATTTTTTATCCGCTGCCGGCAACACCGTAATGACCCATCTGTTCATGGGGTTAAATCCCGGCGGGATCATTCGCGAGCCCTATATTCCGGTGGTCAACCGGCCGGGGCTGATAGCAGCGCCGGAACTGGGTATCGCGGTAAACCCGCAGGCGCGGGTACTGATATTTCCGAATGCCGGCAGCTATTTCGGCGGCGATCTGGTTGCCGGAATTTTATATTCAGGCCTTCACCGGCGGAGCGACACGGCCATCCTGGTGGATGTCGGCACCAATGCCGAGGTGGTGCTGGGAAACCGGGACTGGCTGGCGGCCTGCGCCGGAGCGGCCGGTCCGGCCCTGGAAGGCGGCGCCAGCCGGATCGGTATGATGGCCGGTCCAGGGGTTATTGATCATATCGAACTGGAGCCGGATGAAAAACGGTTTCGCTGCCAAACCATCAACGCTTTGCCGCCGAGAGGCATCTGCGGTTCCGGGTTGATCGAGCTGGCTGCGCTTCTGTTTTCCGCCGGCATGATCGACGGCCGCGGCCGGTTTGTGCCGCAAAACTGCGGCACAAAATTAACGGAGCGCAGCGGTCTACCCTACCTTGTAATCGTACCGGCAAATCTGTCGGCCACCGGCGCGGATCTCGGCATCAGTCAGACCGATCTCGACAGCCTGATCCGTTCCAAGGCGGCGATGTATGCGATTCTTGAAACCATAAGCGCCTCCGTGGGTCTTTCCCTGGAGACTATCGACACCTTTTATGTGTCCGGAACCTTCGGCTCCATCATCAAACCCGAAGCGGCCGTCGCCATCGGCATGCTGCCGGATCTTCCGCTAAACCGCTATGTTTCCATGGGGAACAGTTCCATCGGCGGGGCAACCATGACCCTGACCGATCCGGGCTGCCTGGAAGAGATCGACGCCATCAGGGACCGCATCACCTATCTGGAATTAAACGTCAACCAGGAGTTCATGACCCGCTTCAGCGCCGCCCGGTTTCTGCCGCATACCGATCTTTCGCGGTTTCCTTCGGTCAAGGTGCGCCGCAGGGGTTAACTTCAGCAGCCATCAAAAACTTTGCAGGATCTCATCCGCCGGAGCAATCCGGTTAAACCATATAACCTGTTGACAAAATTGTGAATTTTTTTCATAATAGACTTGGTTTTTTGAAAAACGGTTTATCCCCATGTAAACGTTAAGGTAATTGATGGTAAAAAACTCAAAACTCTTACAGGAATTTACGAATACCTATTCCCGGAAGGAAGGCCCCCTACCGTTTTATCAGGCCCTTAAACTGTTTACATCGATGTGGCAAGAAGGGGTCGGCCTGGGAGTCCTTCCCCCCAAAACGCCTTTGGAGGGTATCGAGACAGACATAAAGATTGCAGGCGTGTTGAATTCATGTTTGAAAAACTCCTCTCAAAAATAGGCGCTGGTCTTGCGAATCACGGCTTGCCCTATATGATTATCGGGGGACAGGCCGTATTGCTTTATGGAGAACCCCGCCTGACAAAGGATATCGATATCACCCTGGGTGTTAATATTGATTCTCTCGAACACCTGCTGCGGGCGGTTCAAGCACTCGCACTCAAACCACTTCCTGAAGATAGGGATTCTTTCGTCAGACAAACCATGGTATTGCCGACCGTTGATGAAGCCACCGGGATAAGGGTTGATTTTATCTTCTCCTACACGCCTTATGAAACCGGGGCCATCAAACGAGCGAAAAAGGTGAAGATCCTGGATCAAGAGGTAAATTTTGCCGCGCCGGAAGATCTTGTCATCCACAAAATATTTGCAGGCAGACCCAGGGACTTAGAGGATGTCCGGACCGTTCTGATTAAAAACCCCACCATCGATCTTTCTTATATCCGTAAATGGCTGCGTGAATTTGACAATGCCTCTTACAAAAAAGAATTTCTTAAAAACTTTGAGCAAATATTAGCCTCGTAACGTTTCATCTCCTCACCAACCGCCCATCTGATCCTGTCGGCAACATTTTTGCCGATGCCATATACGGTCTGGAGTTCCTCGCTACCGGCCGAAATGACCCCTTCCACACTGCCGAACTTATCCAGCAGCCGGCCGGCCCTTTCCGGACCGACACCCGGCAGCCCCTGTAAAATGAAAAGCTGTTTTTTGCGTTTATCCCTTGGCCGATACCCCTGCCGGTGGACCCCGCCCTTGGCTAAAGCTTCCAACTGACGGGCCATGAAGACAATCAGTTTCGCAGTTTCAGCCGAATCTTTTGCGCGCAGAACCGGTATTCTCAATATTAACGAAACGGTTATCAGCGCCCCCTGCATGGCCTCGCGGGTGATGCCCAGTTCGGCCGTGTCGCCGGCCGTTCCCTCGAGAATCAACACCCCCGTAAGAGTCGAACCGGCCAGACGGATCATCTGTTTGAAAAGTCGGCCGTCGATAATGGATATTGCAAAGTCTTTTATCGTCTTTCTTTCAACTGCCACCCGGCTGTCCACCTGATAGTCACCGAGAGAAAGCCGCTGAATCTCCACCTTGACACTTTCCATCCCCGACAGCCATCGGATCACCTCACCTTTTTGCTCGCGGTCGTCGGCAATGATATGGATAAGGGTGTCGTTTTTCAGCATGACGTTTTAGCGTTTACGTTATAAGTCTTTTCACCTGGATGGATCATAATTTCACAATTCCTTTACAGTTTGGGTAGCCCGAGCAACCCCAGAACTGTGTGCCGACATTTTTTCCGCTTTTGGCGGTCCGAAGGACAGCCGGTTTGCCGCAGAGTGGACAAGAGGGAATCTGATCAGACGGATCAGTCCGATCAGACTGATCCGTCTCATCAAATCTTTTTTTAGCCCTGAAAGCCAGCCGTTGAGCCGCAAGCTGCTCGCTGTAGCCGCCTCCTTCCACGAAACCCTTTTCAAGGGCGGCAATCTGCTGGTCAAGTAGGAAATTTGCCTGATGAATCAGGCAGATGATTGCGTTGGCGCGTACGGCCGGGTCCCGGTGCTCGAGCCATTGAGCATAGAGCCCCCAGCGCTCCTGATCCGTTAAATCGGTCAGATCCGCCTGGTCCGACCGATCAGCCTTAAACCGTTTCGGCACCTCCCGCACGGCGCGAGCCTCCTTAGAATCCGGCGCCCATTGCGGCAGCCGGCGATGTCGCAGAAAGTCTTCAAAGTCAAGGAGCAGTTCCTCGAGACTTGCCCGCGCAACATTGAGAAGGCGCAATTCCGTTTGCGATGATGTCGCCGCTGCCCGGCTCCCCTCGGCGATATTCTGGCGGCCCGACCGGGCGGCCTGCACCATCTGGTCCGTCATGCGGGATTTTTGCTCAAGAAACTTTTCACAGAACCAGTAGGCGGCATCGTAGATCAACGTAGCGGTTTGGAAGCTTGCGGTTGTGCGGTAACCTCCGCTGGGTCTGATTTTGGTCATAAAAGACTCCCTCCGTCTTGCTTAATCACGAGTTCCTTCACCCAGTCATGAAATCACCTCAATGCACCCCTAAATTCCAATTCATTATCATCCCCCAATGGAAAAGTGAGCAGGGAGAATTTTTTCGATCATAACCCGGTTCCTGGTACCCTCATTCAACGAACGCTTGTCGGCGACTAAAGACGCTATCGACGATTTTTCCTTTTAGAGGCCTTTGACATTTTCCGCCTGTTCTTTTTGGCACTTTTTTGTTTTTGGGATTTATTCGGGAGTATTTCGCCTGGGTTTGCAGATCGATGGTCCATCGGAATCATCTCCTCAGTCTCCGGGTTAAAACAGGCCCACCAGGACATGCTGGCATGAATATCGCCCAGGGATCTGCGCTCAAAATCTTTTCTCAGATCTTCAAGATGTTCGTTCTTTTCGCAGCGAAGTGCGCGCTCAAAATCTTGATAACTGATCATTCCCGGATGAATCAAACCATCTTCATAGGCCCGCGTGATGGTATCCATCAATTCTTCAGGGTAAAGCTCATAGACCAGGCAGGCCAGCAGGCCCCATAGATCGGAGTCTTCATCCGCTTCTTGTCCGGTAAACAGGCTGCCATAAAAAGCCAACACCTCTTCACGGACAGCGATGCCGGCAACAGTAGCATAAGCCATGGCATGCAATGCAGAAGATCGACAATAATCATCCGCATTCTTGTTCAGCGCCATGGCTTTTATGTGCTCGAGTGTTCCATTACAGGTGCGCAGCAGAATCATCGGCAGGTCTTCAGTGGCAATATCGCCAAAGAGGTCATTGGACATCCGACCCGGTAGGCTAAACACATCAATAAGCGTCTGATGCGCCTTTACTTCCCCGAAGTGGCCCAGCAGCATGACGGCATAGGTGTGATCAAAAAAATCCGGGTTTTCAATATGGCTGCCCGGATCGGAAAGCAGTTTCTCCAAGACCGCAATCAGATGGGGAGTGATTTCGTCTCTTAGTTCTATGGCAGCACCCACCAGATCCTTCTCATAAACGCCTTTGAAATGCTTAAATCCATCTAATATTTCGATAATTTTCTCATTCATAAAACACCTTTTCATAATGAACGGTTTTCCTGATCCCTGCTTGATCCCGACTCTGGCCGTGACTCTGCCCTTAGCCTACCTTAGAGCAATCCCTGTGCCAAATTAATTTACGTGATACTTTTTCAACCAGTTCGTAAATGTCTGATAGTTGGAAAGACCCAAAAGCTCGGCCGCTTTAGTTTTATTTCCATTGGCCTCGGTCATCGCTCTTTTGAGATAATGCTGTGCCAGTTTTTCTATTAGATTCGGAAGGTTGATTCCTTCATTGAGCGGTCTGTCAAGCAGCTTTTCATTTGCAGGATTAATAACCGGGAGCATGGCCTCGCTGATATCCCTAACATCAATCGTCTGGCCGACCGACCAAATGGCGGCCCGAGTCAGCGTATTTTGAAGCTCGCGCACATTTCCCGGCCAGGGGTGCGCAATCATAAGATTTTTTGCCGCAGCAGAAATTTTCTTATGTTGGTATCCGGGCTGGTTGACGCTTTCCTGGTTGATACGATCCAAAATTTGATCGATGAGTAGACCGATGTCTCCTGACCGCTCTCTTAAGGGCGGCAGTTTCAAAACCGCAACGGCAATCCTGAAAAACAGATCCGACCGGAACTTTTCTTTCGCGACTTCCTGGATCAGGTTTCGGTTGGTGGCCGCGATAATCCGGACATCTATCTTGATGGCTTCGGTAGCCCCGACTCTTTGAATTTCTTTTTCCTGCAGAACCCGCAGGATTTTTACCTGGGCAGGCATCGGAAGTTCGCCGATTTCATCCAGAAACAGGGTCCCGGTGTGGGCGGCTTCGAAATACCCCTTCTTTTGTTTGTCCGCACCGGTAAAGGCGCCTTTTTCATGCCCGAAGAGCTCGGATTCAATCAGCTCGGAAGGGATGGACCCGCAGTTAATGGCGATGAAAGGCTTTCCTTTGCGGGGGCCGGCCGCATGAATCGCTCTGGCCAGAAGCTCTTTGCCGGTGCCGGATTCGCCTTCAATCAAAACAGGCACCGACCTTGGCGCAACATGGCGCGCCATGGTGATCACCCGGCGCATGCTTTGGCTGCGATGCAGAATACAGTCAAACTCAGGGGCTTCCGGCGGCAGTCCGGCGGATAGCTTTTCAAGGCGTTGATCCGGTCCCCGCAGAAGGTCGGGAATAAATTCGGCGGATATATCAAAAGGAATCGAGGCTACCTTAACGCCGCCTTTAAGGGATGATTCGATGAGTGTTGCGGGATAGCGGGTTTTGGCAATGATGATCCAGACCGCTGCCATTGCCGGGGTGCCGGGGCTGAGATGATATGTCAGCTCGACTTCATGATCATTATTTTGTAAAACATCTTTGATAACTTTAACGGCTGATTCGTAAATTTCACCAAAATGCGTGGGGCTGGAAAGGCTGACTTTTTTGGTTTGAATGTGCGCCGGTGTTAAGCTGGACAGCCACTTTATATACCCGGCACAATCCAGGTCCGGCACATCGGATATGAGGATGATTTCCTGAAATTTACGTTCGGTGACGGCCTGAGCGATGGGACCTAAACCAATATTTTTTTCTCCCCGTGAGGCCTTTAAATCGGTAAAACCTATCCAGGAAAATAATATTGATTTCATAACCTATCAGATACAAAAATTATTATATATATACAAGAAATTTTATTCTGAAATCAAAGAACCGTTATTCTGTGGGTTGACGGGGAATATTACACAGTTGTTAAGGATTCCTTTACAACTCAGATGACAGTTTCGTCTTGTCTAACAGGTTAGTTGTTTGTTGAACTATTCGGGATTTTCGGATAGTTGGAAATTATTTTCTATGATACCAGCCTGTTAGTATCTTCTGTGAAGTTAATGCAGAAGAGAGAATCCTCCCCGATGGGCAGAAAGCGGACAGGCACCCCGCAGGATACCCCGCAAGTCACCATGTATGTCACCACGGAAGTCACCATGGAAGTCGCCCCATTTCCAATTTCGTTAATTGCTTTTCAAAATGAAAAGCAATTATTGATAAAACCCCCGTTTCATGAGAATGGAAATTTATGCCAAAGATTAAAGCTGCTGTTTTGCGCCGTAAGGGCGGACCCTTAAAGATCGAAACGCTTGAGCTCGAAGGACCGCGCGACGACGAAGTCCTGGTGCGCATCGTGGCTTCCGGCATCTGCCGCACCGATATTGATTTGATTGACGACTGGGATGAGACCTCCCAGCCGCTGGTGCTGGGTCATGAGGGTGCGGGGGTGGTGGAGCGAGTCGGAAAGAAGATAAAGAACGTTAAACGCGGGGACCATGTGGTGCTTTCCTATCAATCCTGCGGCCGCTGCCGCAACTGCAGGAAGGGGCGCCCCATGGGTTGCAGCCGGTTCTGGGAAGCCAACTTCGGCTTCCGGCGCCTGGACGGCAGCAATGCCCTGCAAAAAAGCGGCGTGGCCGGGCACTTTTTTGGACAGTCCTCCTTTGCTACCCACTCGCTTGCAACCGAGCGCAACATAGTTAAAGTCTCTAAAAACCTGCCGCTTGAAATTCTTGCGCCGCTCGGCTGCGGCCTGCAGACCGGCGCCGGCACGATAATGAATTCGCTTGCAGTCCCTGCCGGGGCGGCCGTCGCCGTCTTCGGCACCGGCGCGGTCGGTCTTGCCGCCGTCATGGCCGCCCGCATCATCAAGGCAAGCCCCATCATCGGCGTTGATATCAACCACCTGCGGCTGAAGCTCGCCCTGGAATTGGGCGCCACTCACACCATCGACAATCGCCGCGAGGATGTTGCCACCCGCATCGCCGTCATCACCGGCAGCGGCGTCGACCATGTGCTGGAAATCACCGGAGAACCGGAAATGTTGCGGCTTGCCGTTGATGTGCTCAATCCAAAAGGTTCGGTGGCGATCTTTTCCGGCGTAAGCGCACCGGCGTCTCTGCCGGGTGGACGCAAAGCCGTCAGCATCATTGAAGGCGATTCTGTTCCCCAGCGCTTTATTCCGAAACTGATTTCGCTTTACCGGGCCGGACGGTTTCCCTTTGACCGCCTGATCAAGCACTATAATTTCAAAAAAATCAATGCGGCTATCGCCGCTGCCAAACGCGGTGATGTCATTAAGCCGGTGCTGCGTATGGGCATGCAATAACGGTTGATCAAACGGTCGTTTTATTAGAATCTAAATATTATTTTTAACCGTGACATTTACCCTTCAAGTTTGATAAAAGGCAATTTTTCACGAAATCCGATAGCGTTCCGCCGCCGGATGGATCCTACTACATCGGACGGCGCCCCAAATAAATGTGCTTCTATTAGACTGATATGCCAAGACAGAGTAAAAAAACCGTATCCCGGAAAAAAAATAATCGAAAAAAGAAACCTCCTCAAAATCTTGCAGTCACCAAAGAGGACCTGGACCGGCTGGAGTTTCACCGGAACGCTGCGGCCTTGATGCCGGATCCCGGGGACAAACATCCCGGCATTGCCGTCCTGGTCCAAACCTCAAAGAGAAACGCCGGTCAGCGATTTTGCTCCTGCAGCACCCGGAATTCGCAGACCTGTTCCCATCTGAAGGCGCTATCCCGGATACTTTCAGCCTACCGTCAGCAGATCGAAGCCAACTCCCCTGCCGATGATTTCAGAGCCAGCTTCTGGTACCGGTTCGCAGAGACAATGGCGGATGGATCTTCAGCCGGGACCGACACCGTTCGTCCGGCCGCCGTTCCCGGTTCCAGAGGGGCGCTGGCAATCGTGAACGCTTCAGGAGAGCGCTTATTGACATATTATTCCCAGGGGCCAGACCGAACTCGTTTTCTTGAAAGATGTACGACAGGTTGCGCGGAAGGTGAAATACCGGCCCGGGGCCATGTAATCTCAAAACTTTCCCTGCTGACCCTTACCGATGATGAATGTATGCTCAGGGATAGGGGGTTCAAGACCCGCCGCCAGATCCTGGAAGAAAGCTTCTGGTACAAGGCGGCCTACCACGCTTACCGGGAATTTTCAGCCGGTGGTGGAAGGTTCCACCCGGCCATCGAAAAAAACTCCGGTAACTTTGTCCTGCAATTTCAAGATACGCAAAAACAATGTCCTTTTACCGTTGATATCCCCAGAAAGCGAGTCAAAGCGGTGCTGCGTGCTCTTAAAGGTGCAGTGTGCAATTCGCAAGAGCTATCGGTTGATCCCATCCCGCTTGATGCGATTTTCGACATCCGGCTCTCCAAAAATCTCGATCTGGAAATTCAGCCGCTGCTGCGTCTCGTGCAAAAAGACGGCGAGGCGAAATTTTTCGACCGGGAAAATCTTAAAAAATTTCAATACGGAGATTTGTATTACCTTGAAGAATTGGGAATACTGGCCGAAGACCAGTATCCGAAACTTCCTCCGGAAAAGTTTAATGAGCCGGTTAAAACCGTCATTAACAGGAGCCGGGTTCCGGCCTTTTTGGAAGAATATAAAACGGATTTGGCCGGAGACACTTACCGGATCGGCGACGATGTCAAGCGCCTTAAGATCATTAAGGACACCGACCGGCTGGAAATTACGCCGGTATCCCTGGAAAAGGACTGGTGCTGGTTATCGGCAAAATACGGGATCGGCAGCCAGTGGATCTCCCTTGAAGACATTCTGGCAGCCAAAAGAGAAAATCAACGCTACGTCGCCACCGATGAGGGCTGGATCGACGTTGAATCGCCCGCGTTTAACCGTCTCGATACCCTTGTCGATCGGATTTCAAAAATTTCCCAACGGGATAAAAAGACGGGGATACGGCTCTCCCGCATGGACATATTGCGCCTGACGGCCGGTCGGGATGATGACATCGTCTTTAACGGCGATGTCGACCGCATTTCCGTATTGAAGCGGCTTTGCGGCAAGCAGCCTTCCGTCCGGCTGCCGGAACTTGCGGGCATGACCTCCCGGCTGCGAGAGTATCAGAAACGGGGAACCGAATGGCTTCTGTTTCTGTTTGAAAACAGTTTCGGCGGACTGCTGTGCGACGACATGGGGCTGGGCAAAACCCACCAGGCCATGGCCCTCATGGTGTGGCTGCGTCAGCGCAAGGCGGCCGCCGAGCCATTTTTGATAGTGTGTCCTACAACGGTCATCAGCCACTGGCAGCGTAAACTCGGCGAACATGCACCCGGTTTAAAAACCGTTGTGCACCATGGGGGAGACCGGGACCTGATGGCGGCCATAGAAGGAAACGATCTGATTTTAACCTCCTACGGTGTTCTGCTAAGGGATGCCGACTCTATCGCACAGGTTTCTTTCACTGCTGCAATGTTTGATGAAATTCAGAACATCAAAAATCGGAAAACCAAAACCTATCAGGCCGCCGAAATCGTTCAGGCGCATATCAAGCTCGGGCTCACCGGAACTCCTGTCGAAAACAGCCTGGCTGATCTCAAGGCGCTACTGGATTTAACCGTTCCCGGATATCTGGGTACAGAAGATCATTTCTTAAACCGATATATGATTCCCATTCAGGAGCAAAGCAGTTTGTCCCGGCGGGAAGAGTTGAGCCGACTCATCTCCCCCTTTGTCCTGCGGCGGCTCAAGGGCACGGTTTTAAGGGAACTTCCTGAGAAGATAGAAGATACTCGCGTCTGCGACCTTTCCGAGGACCAAGTGAAGCTGTATCGGGACGCTATTTCCCGACGGGGCGCCGAACTGGTGAACGCTTTGCGGAAATCATCGCAGCCGGTTCCCTACCTGCACATCTTCGCCCTGCTCAGCCTGCTCAAGCAGATTTGCAACCATCCGGCGCTGGTCGAAGGAACCATCAAAGACTACCACCGATATCAGTCCGGGAAATGGGAGCTGTTTACCGAACTTTTGTCCGAAAGTCTGGACAGCGGGCAGAAAGTTGTGGTTTACAGCCAGTATCTGGATATGCTGGACATCATGGAATCCTATCTGACCGAACGAAAGGTGGAATTTGCCAAGCTCACCGGCGCCAGCCGAAACCGGGGGAATATCATCGACCGTTTCAATACGGATGCCGGTTGTCGCGTCTTTCTGGGCAGCCTCAAAGCCGGGGGCATCGGCATTGACCTGGTGGCGGCTTCGGTGGTCATCCATTATGACCGCTGGTGGAACGCCGCCCGCGAGGATCAGGCCACGGATCGGGTTCATCGCATCGGCCAGCAGCGCGGTGTTCAGGTATTCAAACTGATAACTTCCGGAACGCTGGAAGAGAAGATCGCCGCAATTATCGAAAAGAAACGAAATCTCATGAACGGGGTGGTCAAAGAGGATGACCCGGAGCTGCTGAAATCCTTTACCCGGGAACAACTGCTGGACATGCTCTCCCTGCCGGCATGATTTTATAATTTATGCAAACGACCCAAAATATGTTAAGAGCCTTAGCCGCACTGATTTCCATATGCTTCGACCTGGGAAAAGGCCATAAACCCCTGGAGATCCTTGCATATAACTCCCGGCCGGTCAGGAACAGGCACCTGATCGTTTTTCTGCGGGGGCTCGGCGGGACCTCTCGTTGTATTTGGGCGCCGCACAAGTGCTTTGAGGCGGAAGGATTTGTGGAAGCGGTTCGGAATAGAAATCTCCCTTTTGATATGGTCGCCCCGAACACCCATTTCGGCTATTACAAGGCTCGCACCCTGGATGAAAGGCTGATGCAAGACGTCATCCGGCCGGCCAAGGCAAATGGCTATGAAAAGATCTGGCTGGCAGGTGTTTCCATGGGCGGGCTGGGGTCGATCCTTTATCTCAGAAAGCACCCCGAAGCTATCGACGGGGTTCTGCTGCTGGGGCCCTATCTCGGAGGCAGGACCATTGCCGCTGAAATTTCAAAAGCCGGCGGCGTCATGAAGTGGAACCCGGGGCCGTACCCCGGCGAACAAGACTGGCAGCGCCTGGTTTGGGATTGGCTGAAACAGTATTGCGCCGATCCGGTCGGCAGAACGCCGATTTACCTCGGCATCGGCGCTAAGGACCCCTACTACCATGCCCAGAAGCTGCTTGCCGACGGACTCCCCGGAGACAGGGTCATCACCGTCGGCGGCGGACATGATGCCGCTGCTTTTAAAAGCATGTGGCAAATTTTTCTGGATAAAAACATACTGAGTCAACATTCTAAAAAATAATAAGGAAACCATCGCATGATCGTCAGAAACCTGAATGACAAGGAAGTTCTGGATACCACTTACATCGCTCATGGCGGCGCCGTCGCCCAGATGATTCTGGATGGGCGCACGTTAAGGGAAATCGGATTTTTAGCGATAGCCAACCTGTCCCCCGGCAAGGAAATCGAAGTTCATGTCGACCCGATGGAAGAAATCTACTTTGTTTTGAGCGGAACCGGAGAAATGCGGGTTGATGCTGAATTCCGGCAGGTCGGCCCCGGCGACGCCACTTGGATTCCTACCGGAGCCGCCCACAGCCTGCTGAACAACGGGGAAAAGGACTGCCTGATCCTGGTGGTGGCGGCACCGGTGCGTTGAGACCTTTGCAAAACGCCCCCTTTTTCAAGGGTCTCACGGTAATGAAACTCTTTGGTTCATGGAGCCAGCAGGACCTGGTCTCCGAAGCGCTGCGACAACGCTTCTGAAAGGGCTTTGGCCGTTTCCCGGTTTTCCAGCTCCACCAGCAGTTCGCCCTGATCCCCCACCGTCAACTTTCCATACGCCGCAACAATGTCGGCGACTTCGTCAGGCTCCACCGTCCACCAGCCGCGGGTGCGCATCAGCAGCTCTTTCCCCTTCAGGCGCCTGGGGGTTACAAGATCGATGCGGCGGAACCAGCCGTCCCAGCCGATCTGGGCCGGCGCCCGCAAAACCGGAGTGACCGGATCATGGTATATGCGGCAGCGTCCGAACAACCTTAAGCGGATCATTGCGAAACCTCCCGGACCAGATCCCGCAGGATTCTATCATCCGGCAACAGATCCGTCTTTAGCGCCAGGCCCGCAGATTTCAAAGCCTGATGTAAACAAATCGAATATATGCCGATCATGGTGTTGTCGCTGAGATGGATGCCGTTAGCGGTTCCCCGAGCCGCGGCTTTTTCAAACAGGTTGCGGGCGGTCTCGCGGATCAATCCCAGGCGATCATCAAATGGAGATAGTTTCAATTGGTCCAGCAGAGCCTTTTGAACGTGCTCCATTTCGGCAAAAACCTTTCGCATTTGCCGAACGGCCGGATCCCGGCCCCAATCATTGTGTTCCTTGCGCATTCAAATCCCTGCAATATTCCAAGTTCATTCGGCCTCCCGGGTCACAGCTATTTTCATTTCCCCTGAACCCTGGACCCCTTGACCCCTTACAGAATCACCAGCTATTTTGAAGGTGATCCTGATTTATTACCTGAATTTTGCACGATTCTGGTATTAAGAAACCAGTCGATCAGCTGCCGGGCAATCGTCGGTCTTCCCGGAACATCCGGCAGCGCTGAAGCTCTAAACCAGTCTGCATCTAAAATCTCATGATTATCGATAATGATATCCCCGCCGGCATGCTCCGCCGTAAAACCGATCATGAGGGAATTCGGGAAGGGCCAGGACTGGCTGCCGAAATACCGTATGTTTTTAATTTCCAGCCCGACTTCTTCCCGGATTTCCCGCCGGACACATTCCTCCAGGGTTTCGCCGAATTCAACGAAGCCGGCCAGAACGCTGTATCGCCCTTTGGGATGGCGATGGGATCGCCCCAGCAATATCCGCTTTCCTTTTATCACCGCGATGATGATCGCCGGAAAGACGCCGGGATACACCGTCAGATTGCAATGGGGGCAGATTCTGGCATATTCGTCTTTTTTAAATTCCGTGGGTGACCCGCATTGCCCGCAATAGCGATGACGCTGCTCAAACTGAATCATCTGAAAGGAACGCCCCGCCAGAGCAAACACATCGTCCGGCAACAGGCCGAATAATCCCCGCAGACCTTTAAATACCATGTCGGGCGGCGGTGCAAAATCTTCCGGCGCTTCCACGGAAAAACAGGGACGATTACCAAAAACGCCCACGTAACGCCTGGTCAGAGATGTTGAATTTAGTGACGCGGCTTCATCGATCCGTGGGATTTCAGACGCCTCTCCGATCGATTTCACCAGCAATTCATGCCGCCGAAAGACAAAACAAAATGCGTCTGCAGGAACAGCGACCGGACCTTCTTTTTCAGCAAAACCGTTCACGGGGCGTCTTTCACTTTTGAAAGGAGAAAAAGATGAATATACTTCGGATCGAGATCCCCACTGGAAACATACCCGTATTCGCTTTCAATTTCATTAAAGAGCGCTTCCAACACATGGCCGAGGCGGATGCCGATTTCACCGGCGCCGAGCCCGGTTTCTTCCGCCAGCCAGTCTAAAAATGACGATTTCAGCGGCGGTTGAATTTTCCGGGGAATATTCTCATTCTCGTCGACCCATAATGTCTGAAAGAAATTTTTAAACTCATCAGGGGTCAGCGGCCGGAATTCTTTTGAAAGCTTCAGATAATGCCGGGCCCAGTGGGTTAGCACCAAGTTTTTGTGATTCAACACCGTTTTGGCGGAAACGGGTTTGATCGTCAGGTCCATCCGTGCAAACAAATCGTCAAAAGCCATGATCGCATCCAGCGCCCTTTCGGTTTGGGGGATATCCTCGCCGGAGCTGAATTCTCTGTAAAGCACGCCGGTTTTATAAGCATCGTAAAAAAGCGGCCGCTTGAGCATGAGTCCCCCCAAAACCCCCAGCCAGGTTTCCCCCCAAAAACTCAAGGGGAGTCCTGCACCTTTAAACCAACTCTTTTTAAGCCATTTTTCCGCACGCCATTTCAACTCCACGGCCGCGCCGTAGCCGACCCGGAATATCTCCGACAGCGGAAATTTTGCGAGGTTGACGGCTGAAACTTTTTTTTGTTGCTCGGGCGGCAGCGTCTTTAAATCCAGCAGGCGCCCCAGCCCGATGCTGAGATAGCCGCAGGCTTTTTTAACAACATCTCTCAGGGACTGCCTGTCCTGAATTTTTTTCTGGTCCGCCATCACGATCCGGTTGCATAAGGCCGCAAATTCCACCTGAAGCCGCTGCAGCAACTCATAGCCTTCGATTACTTGAAGCGCTGTTGAAAACAGGTTTTCCTCTTTTATCATTCGGGCGGGATAGAGCGGAGTCGGCAGGAAATTCCCCTGTTCGGGCTTGCCGGCTTTGACCTTGTCCGGCAGATTTTGCAAAGCGCCGCGATCCAGATATTGATAGATGCCCACGGCTTCATCAAAGGGTAAAAATCCTTTTTCCGCAAGGCGAACGTTTCTCAGGCGAAACGCTTCCTCTTCCGATTCAGCCGGAATAACGCTGCCGGCCTTATGCAGCATCTCCTGAAATCGAATATGATCAAACCCGGCCAGACGCTCCAGCAATTGCGGCAGAACCTCGCCGCGCGTCTTTTCGTCCCGGGTTTGCGACTCTCGATCCCCTTGAGCGTCAATCACCCGCATATAATAGACATCGTCAAAGGTGAAAAAACCTTTGCCGAAATCCGTAGGGTCCTGATCGTGCTCCCGGGCGATTACTTCGATATTTTTAAACAAATAAAATTCAAACATTTCGGGCTTGTCTTGTGCCAGCCACTTAATCAGGCGGCCGGGATCGGCCTGCAGCAGCAGTCCAAACCATTTTGTCAAAGCAGGGATGTCCATTTCATCCCGCTGCCAGGATTCCAGATCAAGGATATATTCCCACTGCGACGCGGACGCCATTGACAGAAGCTCGAGTGAGTCTTCAGGGCCGATATCATGGATCAGCAGATAAAAGTCTTCTTCCGGAAAAGATTGAACCAGTTCGCCCGGCCGGGGGTGATCGATAATATAGTCCAGGACCTTCTCGGGCGGAAGCGCAAGGAGTTTTTCCCTTTCCTTGATATAATTTTTTTTTAAAACTATGATGGATTTATCCTGAATATCTTCGCGCATGGAAATACTCCGGTTTCATACCTGAACTTTGCAGGTTATAATATGATTTCAATCAAACACGCTTTCCGACAGGGCCGCAAATGTTTATAACACCATGCACTCATTGATCAGCCGCCGTCCAGGGAGAAACCTTCAGGAGCAGCAGCATTCCCGGAATCGCAATTAAAGTGCAGATGATAAAAAAGCTTTCCCAGCCCAGATGTTTGGCAAATAAACCTGTCGGCGCCGATGCCATCACCCGTGGGATTCCCATCAGGCTGCTTAGCAGGGCATATTGGGTTGCGGTAAATTTTTTATTGGTTATGCTGGCCATAAAGGCGGCATAAGCGGCGGTTCCCATGCCGCTGCTGAGATTTTCAAAACCGATTACCGCAGTTAATGCCGGTAGGCTGTGACCGATCCGGGCCAGAAAGACGAATCCGGCCGTGGACAGCGCCTGCAGAAAGCCAAAAACCCAAAGGCTTCGTTTGATCCCGAGGCGCAGCATGATGATCCCCCCGATGAGGGCGCCAAGGACCGTCGCCCAGAAACCGATCAGTTTTACGACGGTGCCGATCTCAGTCTTTGAAAAACCGATATCCAGATAAAAAGGGGTCGTCATGGCGCTGGCCATGGTATCACCGATTTTATAGCAAAGGATGAAGGCCAGGATCCATAATGCTTCCGGACGGTTGAAATACTCTACCAGGGGAGCCAAGACCGCTTCGCGCATACTATTGGGGGTGTCTGTAAAAATGACCGGTTCCGGCGCCAAAAGGGTGGTCACCACGCCCGGCAGCAGGCAGGCGGCCATAATGACATACACCAGAGAAAACGGCAAAAAATCCGCCATGATCAACCCGCCGCCCGAAGCCAGCAGCATTCCGACCCGATAGCCGTTGATATAGAGCGATGACCCCAGTCCGAGTTCGGCGTCGGAAAGGTCCTCGCGCCGGTAAGCATCGACGACGATGTCCTGAGTCGCACTGAAAAAAGTGACCAGAAAGGCAACCGTGGCCAGCAGCCACGGACTGTTTTTGGGGTCGCTGGTTCCTAATGCAGCGATCGAAAAAATCAGCGCGATTTGGGCAATCAACAGCCAGCCCCGGCGCCGCCCTAAAAAAGGCAGTGTGAATCGATCCAGCACCGGCGCCCAAATGAATTTTAAGGTATACGGCAGCCCCACCAGCGCCATCATACCGATAACGGTTAAGTCCACCCCCTCTTCTTTCATCCATGCCTGCAGCACGGTGATGGTCAAAAGAAGCGGCAACCCGCAGGCAAAACCCATTATTAAGGCCACCAGCATACGCCGGTTGAAAATTAACGCAATCAGTGACGGCTGCTGAAATGCCTGTTCGTTTTTTTTGATAAGCATGCTCTTTCGGGAAAAGGATCGAATCCAATAAATCCGATAATATCCGTTCGGGGCCGGTGGCCGGTTTAAAAATCATTGGCAACAGACAACGGGCTACAGGCTAAAGGCATTTTATGGCAGCTGCTGCCGGATCCAGATCTGCACTTTTTCAAATTCGGCGCATAATTCTCTTAGTGCCTTGCCTCTATGGCTGACGCTGTTTTTTTCATCCGCGGTCATTTCAGCGAAGGTTTTACCTGCGGCCGGGTAAAAAAATATCGGATCATAACCGAATCCGCCTGACCCTGCCACTTTTTGGGCGATAAGACCTTCGCACTTGCCTTCATATGTCAGAGCGGCGCCGGAAGGGACTGCAACGGACAGGGCGCATTCAAAGGCGGCGCGGCGATCGGTCCGACCTTCCATTTCTTCGAGCAGTTTCAGGCAGCGCTGCCGGTCGGTGGCATGCTCTCCGGCATATCGGGCCGAATGAACGCCGGGCCTGCCATCCAAAGCATCGACCACCAGGCCGGAATCATCGGCTAATGCCGGCACACCCAGAATCCTGGCGATAAAACTCGCCTTTTTATAGGCGTTTTCTTCAAAAGTTTGTCCGCTTTCTTCTATCTCCGGAACGGGTCCGAAATCATCCAGTGACATGATTTTAACCGGAAAATTTTTTAACAGTTCCTGAATTTCGGACTTTTTCCCTTTGTTTCGCGTTGCGATGACGATCGTACGTGTTGGCTCCATCAGCAATTCTCATTGTTCCCGGGATAAATTCTCATTTAATGAAGCTTCCCGCCTTTCACTCTCCCGGCTTCATCGCTAAGTACCTGTCGGCATAAATGCGATTACGTTTTAAAATCTCTCCCGGCCTCTCTTTGCAAAGAGACTGTGTCGCAACTACCAAAATGGATTTTTTTTCTTCACGTCATGCCGGACTTGATCCCCGCTAAGCACGGGATCTGCGACCGGCATCCAGGAACATATCTACTCGAAAATATTCTGGATTCCGGGTCAAGCCCGGAATGACGAAAAAGCTTGGAACTCTAGTTGCTTTAATTACAACACACCCTCAAAAGGGAGGGGCAAAAGTTCCCCTTTTGTTAAATGGGGCAAGGGGGATTTCCAGAGATTGTGTATTAATCTCAGTTCGCAATAATACGTCACTGAATTTTCTCTCCAGAGCACTTAGGTGCATTTGATTTGAACCCAAGACCGCTTCAACGTTGGATCACCCCCTAACTTGGCGTTAATCTGATTTTATAAAGCATGCCTGTTCCCTTGTAAAGATTTTTCACCGGCCTGAGCCGTCCGAAGGGTTGATGGAACCGGTTGCACCATTTCTTTAACGATGGAAGGATCGGAAGGAATCCTTGTTATCAGAGAAGTTGAAAAACGGAAGGGTTCTGATCGCAAGGAGTCAAGCGGATAAAATCAGCCGGGTTCGAAAAATTTTCTACCGCCGGGCCAGGGGAATGGACAGAAGCTGGCTTTCCCTGTTTTCACCCGGGTAGCTTCCCGGCTCCGAGGTAACCAAAAAGATGACACCGCCCAATGCGGCAAGGCCTTGAACCGGACCGCTGATCGGACTGGCAAGTTTTCCGACTTGAAAGCGCCCATTATCGTACTTTAACGCGACAATCCGGCCCGCGTCGATTCCGGCACTGATGCCGGGAGCGCCTATCCAGGAGCGATCGGTAGATACGGCCAATATTTCCCGCCGGCCGTCGCCGTCAATATCCCTGATGAAGGGGGATACTTCAAAAAATACCGATCGCGTCATGGTATCCTTAGCCGTGGGATCAAGATCGTAGGTTAAAACCGAAATGCTTCCTCCCATGTTTTTGGGCGAAGCATAAATACGTTTATTTCCGCTGTAAACCTGCAGAATGCCGTTTCGGATAAACACGGTTTCCGGACTGCCGTCGCCGGTAACATCACCGATCCGGCTTCCCACTACAGGAAATTGACGGGGTAAATCCAGGCCCGGATCGGCCAGATTGATTCCGCCGCCGGTTAAGGAAATCGTTTTGATGTCCCTGCCGTAAAATTCATCACGGTCGCCGGCCTGCCCCCATAAGGTTTCCGGAGTGCCGTCGCCATCCAGGTCGAATGTGCCCAGGATCCTTGGGATACGCTCTTGGACGAGGGCCAGTCCCGACGGTTCCAGGGTGTATATCAGGCTGGCCATCTTATGGTCGGCCCAGCAGGTCACGGCCAGGTAGAGGGAGGGACGCCCCTCGGGCTGCCACCATTTTAGAGCCAGTATCTGCCCCCGGTAGGGGATCGCAGTTGTCGCCAGCAGCGCCGGCGCATCCGTTACACCGAAAACATTCAGCTTTGATCCATCCGTAGTCGCAAGCCACAGACGGCCTTCCCGGCGAAAGAAATCAGACATCACCGTTACGCCGGGAAGCTTTCCGAGGATATCCGGATTGTCATAATCGGCTGAATAGCCGCCTGTTTTTTCAACGGAATCATGCATCGTACCCTTTTCCGGCTCCATCGGCTTTAAAGCCAAAGGACTCACATTCACGGCGCCGGCCTTTGAATCTGCCAGTACATAGCGATGGAGACTTGCAAAATCCGCACTGCGGACATCCATTTCATTTCCGATGAAAACAAAATAAAGCGCCGGACGGTCAGCCGGCGGGGTTGTGAGCGATTCCGGTCTTGAACGTTGCGCCGCATCATACGGCTCCCATTTCAACCAGGGGAGCGCCGTTTCCAGTCGCGACCCCAGCGCTCTGGCCTTTCCGGTATAATCCCAGAAAAAGGCCGGCAGATTTTCATACCGCCGGACGGCATCGCCCGGACCGATGTCGGCGTCCATGGTAATCCTGCGCGCAAAGGAATAGCCGGTCTTTATCCGGGTAATTTTCAGAAATCCTTTGGTCTCTTCAAGAACGCCGACGACCTTGCCGGTAACCGGATGAATCAGATTCCGGCCGGGCTTGAAAACGCAGAAAACATCACCCGGAACAACCCCGTGGGAGCTATCAAGATCGATGATGATCTCATTCCCGGAAGCTTCAACAACATACCCGCCCACGTTCCTGAAATCCACGGCGATGCGGTTAAGGAACGCTTCTTCCGCTATACAGGGGAGCGACCACAAGAGTACGGACAGGATCGTAATGAATTTAAGACGCAAAAAAAACGACATGAACAGGCACTCCCTTCTGCAGGTTCCGATTGCATCGCTATTCCGCGCAACCACAGAGGTTAAAAATCCGGAATAAGGGTTTGATTACGCAAAGACCGGCCGTTTTCCGGTCTTTGCGTAAAGATCTATAACCCCTTAGAACTTGTAACGAATTCTCATGCTGGAGCCGAATATATCCTCATCTGCATTTCCGTCTCGCAGCGCACCGACTTCAAATGCATCCATTGCGTCGCCGGCCAGCAGATACCCGGCGTTGATGCTCAGTTCAAGGTTCTTATACAGCATGTAGCGCCAATAGGCGTCCAGCTCAAAACCGATTTCATTGTTGGACTGGGACCGGCCGAGTGCATCGGTGTATTTGATATCCTCGGCAGTCAGCATATACATAAGAACCAGGCCGAGGGTGCTCTTATCCGTGACGGGAAAATCGGCACTCAGCCGGTTCATGATAAACCCCTTGTCCAGGATGTACGGCCTTTCGCTGAAGTAGTCATCGTCGGTGTAAAGCCCCTCGAAGATGCCGATGCCGTCATCGACATCGACATCCGTGGAGAAAAAGGCATTAATATCCCCGTCGGCGGGATCATCATCCCCGGAAGCGTACCAGAAGCGGTACATCAGGTTGATTTTATCGATGCGGGTCCCGACATCCAGGTTGGCAAAGTAAGCGTTCAGATTAAAATCGCCGGTATTGGTGACCCCGGAAAATTCCGTATCGTCCCAGGTGGCCCGGTCGATATCGCCGCCCTGGTACATCAGATTCCACCCCAGGTAAAAGGGTCCCGAGTCTAATTTTCCATCAACCCCAAGGGTGTATAATCGATGCTTGACATTGCCGGCAAAGCTTTTCAACTCATAGGTGCGGGGGTTAATGGTTCCCACGGTCGGGCTGTTGGCATCCCCGGTCTGGTAGACCCCGAATATCCCGATATTGGTTTTATCCATCGGTTTGAAATTTAAATTTGCATAAAAACCATCCACATCTTCAATGCCGCTGTCGGGATTTCTGTTGCCGACGTCTACTCCGCGCATCCAGGCGAGTTGATAGTCGATCCTGTCCGCCGGGGAAGCTTTGAAATTAACCCCGGCCGCGGTCTCCTGCCAGAAGTAACGGTTCACCGAAAACGGCTGCAACCCCACCAAGGTCCGCGCCTTGCTTTCAACAAAGGGGAGCTGAAAATCAACATAGGCCCAGCGGGTCTCAAGATTGGCTCCATCCCCGGAGTAGGAACCGCCCTGGCTTCTGCCGGTGCCGGTTCGGCCGAATCGAACGCCGCCGATCTCGATTCCATAGACCCCCTTGATGCGGTTGTCGTCGGTGGCCGCTTCGGCCCAGAATCGGTATTTAAGCTCCCCATAGAATTTATCGGCGGTCGCATCGTTAATCTCACCTTGCTGCTCTGAACTCAGCCAATCGTAATGGTTGGTATAAAGCAGAAACCGGTTGTTCATGTCCCCGTGAAACTGAAACTCAGCCGCTACGGCCGGAATCACCATACCTGCTGAAAATAGAACCAGAAAAAAAATTGTCAGCTTGATCTTTTTCATCTTTTCCCCTCCTTGTATATATTAGGTTGTTCTAATGACATGTATACCCTTAAACAGGCCCCCAAAAATTCAACAGAGCCTCGATCGTTCCGGCAGCACCTTTTCTCATGGTTACCCCTTGAACGAAAATAAAGGAATACGGTCTTTTACCTATTTTTCAATACAGTTGGATGTATTTGCCCTCCCAAGGCATTTCCACTGCTTTATCGCCCCGCTCTGATAACGCTCCTTGCCGCGTCATGCCGCAAGCGCCGGCTTTTACAAGTATCTTTACAAACATCCGGGCATGTGCCATATTCTCACCCGATCGGCAGTAAAAACGTATTTTCTTTCCGGATTTTGCTTCCAGCAAGATTTTCGGCCGAATATCATCCATATGCTTCAGGAACTCAGCATACGCAATTTTGCCATCATTGACGACCTGCACATCCGTTTTGCCGATGGCTTGACCGTTTTAAGCGGTGAAACCGGCGCCGGTAAATCCGTAATCGTCAACGCCGTCAACTTGCTCCTGGGGACCCGGGCTTCCGCCGGCCTGATCCGTTCCGGAGCTGAAACCGCCGAGCTCGAGGCATTATTTGTTTTTTCACCCCATAGTCCTATCCGTTCCATTCTCGCCGATCATGGGTACGCTGCTGATGACAGCCTGCTGGTCAGACGAATCATTTCACTTAATGAGCGACACCGGATCTATATCAATGACCGCCTGGCGACCATCCAGCTGCTCAATACGTTAACGGAAAATCTTGCCAGCATCTCCGGCCAGCATGCCCACCAGGGTCTTTTAAAAGAGGAACAGCAGTTGTTAATCCTGGACCGGTTCGGCGGCCTCATTCCCCTGCGATCGGAAGTCTATGCCTGTTTTCAGGAAATCCTGCCGGCCATTGCAAAACTGAACGCGCTGAGTCTCAAAAAAAGCCGCCAGGATGAACATATCGAACTGCTGAAATTTCAAAAAAAAGAGATCAGTGACGCCGCGGTCGTTCCGGATGAGGACAAGATCCTTGAACAGGAAAAAATCCGCCTAAAAAACTGCGAAACCCTCTACCAGGTTGTTTTTGACGGTATTGAGATGCTATACGGCCGTGAGGGCGCCGTGATCGAACAACTTGCAACCGTAAAAAAACAGCTGGACAGGGCCGGCCAGCTCGACCCGGAATTGCTTCCGGCCGCAAAGGGGGTAAATGAAGTCTCCTTCCAGATCGAAGACCATGTGGAAACTCTCCGCAACTATTTGAAAACCATTTCATTTGATGAAAACCGCCTTGAAGAAGTCGAATCCCGTCTGGATAACCTCCAGAAACTCAAAAGAAAATACGGAAGCACCCTCGAAAGCGTAATTTCGCACCTTAAAAACATTACAGATGAATTGTCCGAGATAGAAAATCTATCGGAAAAAATTAAAACCACAAAAGCGGACATCGACCGTCTACACGAAAAACTGTCCGGGCTGTCCCGACAACTTTCTCGGCAAAGAGAGGGCGCCGCTCAAAAATTAGCCAAAATGGTGGAAAAGGAGCTTGGCTCCTTAAAAATGGGCCACACCCGCTTTGAGGTGTCTTTTCGAAAAACACCTAAAGATGACCATACCGAACCAAGCCTCACCCTGGCGGGCGCCGTTATCTGCGAAACCGGCATCGACCGGATTACCTTTATGATTGCCCCCAATGTCGGCGAAGAACTCAAACCGCTGGCAAATATTGCTTCCGGAGGCGAACTGTCCCGGGTGGTGCTTGCTTTAAAAGCGATTCTGGCCGGCACGGATTCTGTCGAAACCATCGTATTCGATGAAGTTGACGCCGGCATCGGCGGCGGCGTAGCGGAGGTTGTCGGAAAAAAACTGGCGGATCTTGCCCGTATTCATCAGATTATTTGTATCACCCATTTGCCCCAGATCGCCAAATTCGGAACGCATCATTTCAGAATTTCCAAGCAGGTTTCCGGCGGCCGGACCGTGACAACGATTATGCCGCTTGATAAAAATGATCGTGTTAAAGAAATTGCCCGTATGCTGGGGGGGGCTACGATAACAAAGACCGCCCTTGAACACGCCAGTGAAATGCTGCAGAACCGGTAGACGCCCGTTTCCCTTGACAAACTGAAACAAACCATCATAGTTATGTATTTTAAAAGATCATTTCTTAACTATGGAGAAACGCAATGCCGATATATGAATTTAAATGTTTGAACTGCAATGATATTTTTGAATTGCTGCTGATAAATAAGAATGAATCGCTTAAGCTCCAGTGCCCCAAATGTCTCTCGGAAGAGATCGAGCGGGTCCTGAGCACAACCGGTTACACAATCGGCAGCGGCTCGGGACAGCATTCGGGCGCAATTTCCCAGTCAAGAACCTGCCCCGGCGGTTCATGTACAACCTATGACATCCCCGGGCCGGTCAAATAGCATATCGCTTTCATCAGCATGTCCTCAGTCATTGAGGCAGCCTCTCCCTTTAAATCCGCGCAAAAATCATTGCTTCTTGAAAACGATGAATTTTCAATATATTGACTTTATCGGGCTTCAGCACTATGTTCAAAAAAATTTCTTATAGGGATTACTGATGATACACATCCATCGCCAGGAACATGAACAGTTCAGAAAACTTTTTGCGCAAGAGCATATCGATTATATTGAAGATCGATTCAAGGTCCTGGATGCTTTCCTTCAAACTGAACAGCACGTGACCAGCGCTGAACTCGTTCAAATACTAAATGAAGACGGTCACTGCCTGGAACCGGATCTGGTCCGGGACACCCTGAAGCTGATGTGCCGTTATGGATTTGCCCAGAAAAATCGATTCCGCAATGGAGAGGTGCGCTACGAACACCGGCATCTCGGCCAGCACCACGATCATATGATCTGCACCAAATGCCGGGGTATCTTCGAGTTTAAAAATGAACAACTGGAGGATTTACAGGTTAAAATCGCTGCAACCCATGGTTTTCATATGCTGCAGCATAAAATGGAAATCTATGGCATCTGCGCAACCTGCCTGAAAGATCGAATTCGAATGTTGTCACTGGACGCCGCCAGGCAGGGCGAACGCCTGACCATCAAGGAAATCACCGGCGGAACCGGCGCCCGCATGCGCCTGTTAACCATGGGTTTGCGCCAGGGGGATCAGTTAGACGTCATTACCAATATCAGCAGAGGGCAACTGGTCATTGCGGTGGAAGGCAAGCGCTACGTTCTCGGACGCGGGTTGGCGCAGAAAATCCTGGTCGAACCAATCGGAAAAATCAGCGGATAAAGGGCCTATGCGTTTAAGTGAAATGAAAGAGGGGCAGACCGGAAAGGTTATGCAAGTCGGTGGAAACAGCGTTTTGCGCCGCCGGATTTTTGAAATGGGAATCGTTAAGGGAGCTGAGCTGTATATCGAAAAATATGCTCCCCTGAAAGATCCGTTGGAACTGATCGTCAAGGGATACCATATCTCCCTGCGGGTTGAAGAAGCGTCTCAAATATCCGTAGAAAAGGTCGAATAGCAAAGCCATGACACAGCCGGCGCCCATCACCATTGCCCTTACCGGCAACCCCAACTCCGGAAAAACAACCATCTTTAACAATATTACCGGGACACGCCAAAAGGTCGGCAACTGGCCGGGGGTCACCGTATCCAAAAAAGAGGGGCTGATTCACAAGTTCGGGCATGACCTCAAAATCGTTGATCTTCCCGGAACTTACAGCCTGACACCTTTTTCCATCGAAGAAATTATCGCCCGTAATTATATCCTGGATGAACAACCCGATGTGGTAATTGATATCATTGACTCATCCAACCTGGAACGCAGCCTTTACCTGGCAACCCAGCTCAGGGAACTGGACTGCAAGGTGCTGTTTGCCTTGAACATGGAAGATGTCGCCCGGGCGCGCGGCATCAAGATTGATGTTCAAAAACTGGTGGAGCTTTTGGATGTTCCGGTTGTTTTTACGGTCGGCAACAAAAATGAAGGCATCGACCCCCTTTTGAAAACAGCGATTGAACTGTCTTTGTCCGGCCGGGAACCGCCCAAACGACGCCGGGTCAAATACAGCAAAGATATCGAAGCGGCCATTGCAAAGCTGCAATCCGTTCTGCAGGATAAGGTATCCGCTTCTTTTCCCTATAATTTCCGCTGGACCGCAATTAAACTGATCGAAGACGATAAGATCATAAAAGAGCGCATATGCGAGAAAGTGGCGGATTACTGCCGGATGATACTGACAGAAACCCAGCTGCTCCGCAAAAATCTATCGGAACGCTATGACGATGATCCTGAAATTGTAATGACAGGGGAACGCTACGGATTTATCGCCGGTATCATTAAAGAAGTCCAGACAACTTCTGCCAGACAGCGAATCGACCTTTCCCGAAATATCGACCTGTTTTTAACAAACCGATTCCTCGGGTTTCCGATCTTTATTTTTTTCATCTGGGCCATGTTCCAGTTGACTTTTACAGTGGGCGCTTATCCCATGGATTGGATTGAATGGGGGGTCGGCCGGACAGGGGCCGTTTTCGCAACACTCCTGCCAGACGGTCTGATCAAGGATTTGCTCGTTAACGGCATTATTGCCGGCGTCGGCAGCGTCATTATTTTCCTGCCCAATATTCTGATCCTTTTTTTCTGCATCGCCATTTTTGAAGACACCGGATACATGGCCAGGGCTGCCTTTTTAATGGATAAAATCATGCATCTGATCGGCCTTCACGGCAAATCCTTTATCCCCATGCTCATGGGGTTCGGCTGCAATGTGCCGGCGATCATGGCCGCCCGCACCCTTGAAAGTGAAAAAGACCGCATTTTGACGATTCTGATTACCCCGTTTATGTCCTGTTCCGCCAGGCTCCCCGTTTATATAGTTCTGGCCGGCGCTTTCTTTGCCGGCAACGCCGGCTCTGTTATTTTTTTAATATACCTCACCGGCATATTGCTCTCCATCATCACCGGCCGACTTTTCCGATCTACGCTTCTGCGCGGAGCCGATGCTCCTTTTGTTATGGAACTGCCTCCCTACCGGGTTCCCATGTTGAAAAGTCTGCTGATCCACATGTGGGACCGCAGCAAGATGTTTCTTAAAAAAATGGCCGGGATCATTCTGATCGGCTCCATCGTGGTCTGGACACTGTCGGCCTTTCCCCGAAACATTTCTTTTTCCCGCGACTATACCGCTGAAATACAGGCACTCAAAGCGTCTTACGTCGACAGAATCCATGCCGCAGCCGACAGCGAAAAAAAACAACTTCTGCTGGAACGCGATGCCGCTTTGACCGGTATTTTAAAGGCTAAAAATGCGGAAAGAGCCGAACAATCCTATATGGGCCGCATCGGAAAAGTTTTTGCACCCGTATTTGCCCCATTGGGTATTGATTGGCGCGGCAGCGTGGCGCTTCTGACCGGATTCATCGCCAAAGAAATCGTAGTCAGCACCATGGGAATCCTTTACGGTGCCGGAGAAGAACCCGAAGCGCTTCAGGGCGCGCTGTCATCCTCGGGAATGACGCCGCTGGCCGCATTTGCAATGATGACCTTTGTGCTGTTGTATGTCCCCTGCCTGGCCACTGTCGCTGCAATCAGGAGGGAAACCGGATCCGCCAAGTGGACGATTGTCAGCATCGTATACAGCACCCTGCTCGCGTGGGTAATGGCTTTCATCGTCTATCAGGGAGGCAGCCTCATTGGGTTGAACTAATGTCGCCTGCAGATAATATGACCGCAGTGGAACCCGTTTATATTCAAACTTATAAAAATGGACTTTTGCCTGATAGAATCGAGAAAGCCTACCGCATTCTGGATGCCTGCCGGCTTTGCCCCAGGTCTTGCGGTGTTGATCGAAATTCAGAACAGACCGGTATTTGCAAAACCGGCAAAGATGCGCTTATTTCCAGTTATGCACCTCATTTTGGTGAAGAAGCCCCGTTGGTCGGGGAAAACGGTTCCGGGACTATTTTCTTTACCCATTGCAATTTATTGTGCAATTTTTGTCAAAATTACAGCATCAGCCATGAAGGCTGCGGACAGCCGGTTTCCAGCGAACAGTTGGCCGCAATCATGATGCAACTGCAAAAAAGGGGCTGCCACAACATTAATTTTGTCACGCCGTCCCATGTGGTTCCACAGATCCTGGCTGCACTTGAAATCGCTATTGCAGACGGTTTGTCAATTCCCCTCGTCTACAATTCCAGCGGATATGATCATGTGGACTCCTTGAAACTGCTTGAGGGAATTATTGATATTTATATGCCGGATTTTAAATTCTGGGATCCGGCCGTGGCGGAAATGACCTGCAACGCCGGAGATTACCCGGACGTCGCGCGCAAGGCCTTGCTGGAAATGCATCGCCAGTGCGGCGACCTGGCGTCGGACAAAACCGGCATCGCCCGGTGCGGACTTTTAATCCGGCACCTGGTGCTGCCGCAAGGGATGGCCGGGACCCGCGAAGTCATGCGATTCATAGCCCGTAAAATTTCCCGCAACAGTTATGTCAACATCATGTCGCAATACCACCCCTGCGGCCGGGCCGATGAAATCGAAGCACTATCCGTTTCAGTATCTCATTCTGAATTCAGGCAGGCGCTGCAGGTTGCCCGGGATGAAGGCATTAACCGACTGGACAAACCCCGACGGGTTTTTATGATGGGGTAATCCCCGGCAGGATCAATTTTTTTAACAAAGCAAGCAGGGATTTTATTATGGTTTCTAAAAATGCATTTCAGCGCTATTGGATCGTTGTGAATTATATCATTTTAAATATGGTTCTGACCGTTTTTGTTGCAGCCGACCCTGCGCTTTCAGCCGATCGACTATCCGTCTCGGCGCCTTTGGCCAACATCCGCTCCGGCCCGGGAACCACCCATGACATCCTCTGGAAGGTTGAAAAATATCATCCGATTGAGGTTTTAAAAACATCCGGCAGCTGGCACAATTTTCGTGATTTTGAAGGTGACGAAGGCTGGATCCATTCGTCCCTGGTTCAGAAAATTCCTTCACTGATTACGATCCGGGATCAATGCAATATCCGCTCGGGTCCAGGGACATCCTTTGCCGTTCTATTTACGGTCGGCAAGGGAATACCTTTCAAAGTGCTGGAGCGCAAAGGCAACTGGTCCCATATTCAACACGCTGACGGTGATAAGGGCTGGATTCATCAGTCTTTGGTATGGTAAGAGGGCATCCTCCCGATAATCGCCCTGCCGCAGCAGGGTATAACCGACGGGCAAAAAATGCTTGAAACTAAAATAACAGCCCTCCAAAAAAAATTGATCGTCAGCATCGGTTCGGCTCTTGTGGATATCCTTATTCGTGAAGACGACGCCTTCCTCGAGAAAATTTGCGTTCCCAAGGGGGGCATGACCCTGGTGGACCATGAATATATCCAGCGGACGCTTCTGCTGGCTACGGACTCACCCCACATTGTTCCGGGTGGTTCGGCTTGTAATACGGCCATCGGAATAGCTAGGCTGGGAGGAAATTCTCGCTTCATCGGCAAATTAGGAACCGACGATATGGGCCGGCTTTTTGAAGCCGGACTTCAAAAAAATCACGTCGAATCGATCCTCTTCAGGTCCCATCTGCCCACCGGCAGGGTTCTCTCAGTGATCACACCGGATGCCCAGCGTTCCATGTTGACTTACCTTGGCGCATCTGCTGAAACGCTTCCGGAAGAACTCAGCAACATATCTCTGGCAGCGGCGGCCATTGTTCATATTGAGGGGTATCTCCTCTTTAACCGGAACCTGATCCTGGCGGCCCTGAGGTCCGCTAAAAATGCCGGCGCCATGATATCTCTTGACCTTGCCAGTTTTACAGTTGTCAGGGAAACAAAACGGTTTCTTAATGAAATTGTTCCGGAGTATGTCGACATCCTGATTGCAAACGAAGATGAAGCGTTTGCCTTTACGGGTATCAATAACGAACTTAACGCCCTTAAAAAACTGGCTGAAAACACCACCATTGCCGTTCTAAAAGCCGGAAAGCGCGGAAGCTTTATTCTTCATGCCAATAAAACCACCGCCATCGCCCCCATCGGGTCCGGGAATGCGGTCGACACAACTGGCGCCGGGGATCTGTGGGCTTCCGGTTTTCTGTTCGGGCTGGTCCATAACTTTCCACTGGAAAAATGCGGCGTCCTGGGTTCTGCCTGCGGCTATGAAGTCTGCCAGTCGGTTGGGGCTTCAATCCCCGATGAAGGCTGGCACAGAATAAAAAAATACCTGTAAAACTACATCATATACTGCTATATAACCTTGAAAGATATTATACGTAAGGGAGGGGAACTTATGGCCGCAAAAAAGATAACCCGCAAACAGCTGCTCAAAGAACCGGATGAGTTTATAACATTCTCGGCACGACTCATTCAGTTTGCGGTCAAATTTAAATTTCAAATTTTAGTCGGTATTGCATTATGCTGCGCGGGTTTGATATTCGTTTCCGGATTTGTGTATTTTTCTAAAAAATCGGAAGAAAAAGCATTTGTCCTGATGCAGCAGGGAATAAATAAATACAAAACACTGTCGCAAACGATCGGGCCGGCGAAAGCCTACCAGGAGGTGAATGCGGATTTTGAATTTATTTTAGAAAAATACCCGGGTAAGCAAGGGGGGAAACTGGCACGGGTATCATATGCCGATATCTGCTATCAGGCCGGTGAATTTGACAAGGCCATTTCCTTATACCGCCAGTCCCTTAAGGATACCGTCAATCAGCAGCCGATGAAATACCTTGTCCTGAGTGGACTTGCCTATTCATATGCAGCCAGGCAGGAGTATCAGGAAGCGGCAACATATTTTCAAAAGATCGCTTCAGAACCGGAATCCATCATGAAAGATGAATCCCTGTTTAATCTGGGACGCATTTATCACGCCTTGGGAAATCCGGAAAAAAGCAAAGAATCCTATGAAAAGATTATTTCCGATCATCCCGAATCCATCTACATCGAACTTGCTCGGGAAAAGGCGGCCGGCTGAATATAAACTCCATATCCGGCAGTAACTGCGGGTATTGTTTATTTCTTCGATACCATAAAAAAGCGACGAGCCGGGACCATCCCGACTCGCCACTAAAGGAGGAAAACAGAATTAAGATTTAGGTTTGCATATTGTAGATGCAAATACCTTGCCAACGCGACAGGCAATTGTCCAGAAATGTGTAAAAATATAATTTGCAATAATTTCAAATTGTTAAATTTGTAAAACCGCCTGAAAGGTATTCATCTTTTAAATTTTTTATTTTTTAAATCAGATTGTCGTTCAAAAATTTGAACCATATACCCCTCTTGTTATTTAACGTCTTGAAAATTAAATATTTTTTATTAAAACCGGATAGTTCAAAATTTTGAACCGATCTTCCCCGACACAATTAATAACCATCTGTTTTTCATTATAATTCTACAAGATAACGCCCGGTTCAATAAATTTAACCCTTCCGCCGGGATCCGGCTTATATTATTGTATCTTACTGTATTTATTTATATATTTACCATCAGCTTTTGGGGTTTACATCCAGATTAAACTTTTTTATTTTCCAGTTTAAACCGCTTTTGCCGATCCCCAACAAATCGGCCGCTTGGGACTGGACGTTGTTTGCCAATTTCAAAGCCCGTTCTACCATCTTTTTTTCAATCATATCGAGTGTTTCGTTCAGCTTCGCATCCGGCGGGATTCCGTCTAAATGCAAGACATCATACGTTCTTTTTCTGAAATCATTGGGGAGATCGGAAATTCTGATAAGATCTGCCGGGCAAAGGATCATGGCCCGCTCGATTATATTTTCAAGTTCTCGTATGTTTCCCGGCCAACTGTATTCATAAAAAAGGCGTTCAGCTTCCCGGTCGATTCCTTTAACAGGCGGATCAACTGGATGTTCGCTTGCAAATTTTTCAATAAAATGATTGATCAGGGGACGAATGTCCTCCGGCCGTTCCCGCAATGGCGGCAATTCAATATGAACCACGTTGAGTCGAAAAAAAAGATCTTCTCGGAAGTGCCCATTGATGACTTCCTGTTTTAATTTTTTATTGGTGGCCGCAATGATTCGAATATCAACGGATATCGGCTTAACCCCTCCGACCCTTTCAAACATCTTTTCCTGCAAAACCCGCAGCAACTTGACCTGCAAGTTAGGCGACAGTTCGCCGATTTCATCCAGAAAAAGGGTTCCGCTGTCCGCCAATTCAAAGCGACCCTTCTTTGCTGCCACCGCACCGGTAAAAGCTCCCTTTTCATGGCCGAACAATTCACTTTCCAGAAGCGTTTCGGCAAGGGCGCTGCAGTTGATCGCTACAAAAGGCTTCTCTCTTCTGGGACTGTTGAAATGAATCGATTTCGCCACCAGTTCTTTACCAGTGCCGCTTTCCCCTTCGATCAGCACCGTTGCACTGGTGGGAGCGACCTTCCGGATCATTTCAAATACACCCGACATCGGTTTGCTTTTGCCGATAATGTTCCCGAAACTGTAGCGGGTCTCGACTGCGCTCCGGAGGTGACGGTTTTCTTTGACCACCCTGAACATGGCGTTGGCCTTGTTCACATAAAGAACCAGCTGTTCGTTGTCGAACGGCTTCAACAGGTAGCTGTAGGCGCCCTTTTGCATCGCCTCGACCGCTTTTTCAACGGTTCCATGGGCGGTCATTACGATAACCGGAAGTTCGGGATCCCTTTTCTTGATGAGTTCAAGCAGTTCGATCCCATCCATGCCGGGCATCTTCATATCGGTAAGGACCAGATCCACATCGGAATTTTCCAGGATCGACAAGGCTTCCCGCCCACTATAGGCGGATAAGGTTTCAAATCCTGCATCATCCAATACAGCGCTTAAAATTGGAGGATAATTTTTTTCATCATCAACGATCAATATGGTTTCCATGCTCATACCTCGCGGGTCAGCGGCAGGCTCACGGACACACGCGTTCCTTTGGGATCGCGCAGTTCAATCTGAATTTTACCCCCATGGGCTTCAACAATATTTTTTACGATACCCAGGCCAAGACCCGAACCCGTATCCTTTGTGGTAAAAAAAGGTTCCCAAATTTTTCCGAGAAGGCTCTCCTTAATCCCCTCGCCTTCATCTTCAAAAATAATCTTAACGAACGCTTCGTCAACCCCGACGTCAACGAGGATATTCCCTCCCCGGGGCATTGCCTGCATTGCGTTTATCAGGATATTTAAAAACGCCTGATACATCATAGCGGAGTCCGCCATTATTTCGGGCAAATGGTTTTCATAATGCCTGCGGACTTGATAGCCCTGTTCCCGCATTTCGGTTTCAAGGAACTTAAGATTTTTTTCAATGATATCCTCAACCCGGCAGGGTAGCAGGCTCGGCTTTTTCGGTTTGGCATAACTGATAAAACCGGTAATGATTTCATTGAGTCGGTTGGTTTCCTCAACAATAACACTCGGGATCGTATTGCCGGGATCCAGTACAGCCATTTTTTTTCTGAGCAGTTCGGCTGAACTCCTGATAATGCCCAGCGGATTTCTAATTTCATGTGAAATTCCCGCCGCCATCTCGCCCAGGGCTGACAACCGTTCAGCCCGGCTTAACTGTTCCTTAAGCTCCAATCTTTCCTGCGCTCTTTTTTCGCTGATGCTTTCCCCCCGTTTAACCACAAACAGAAGAACCAGGAACAAAACCACCATGACAATGGCATATGTCAGTACAACCAGAATTTGAAACCTGAATATGGCATGGTATTCATCAGACAAGTCCTGAACAATCTCGACTACTCCCAGAACCGGACCGGACAATGTCGACATCGGGCGCTCGACACGCAGCGGCGCAAAGGTAACGATTTTGCTTTCCTTGGGTATCCCCAGAAGAATTTCCCAAAAATTTCCTCTTTGCAACAACCGTGAGGTAATCTGCCCGTCGATTGCATTCTGGTAGCCGGTCCCGCCCATATCCTTTTGACCGATAATACTCTTATTGAAGCTGTATGAAATCGTATGCCCCATGTCGTAAATGTTCACCTGTTCCACCTTGAAACTGTGCAGGGTGCTTCGAACGACCTTGTCCATCCGGTTAAACTGCTCCTCTTCGCGCAGCTGTATTTTGCCATATCTGATCAGGACGGGGATGAGAAATTGCGTAAAAATCTGATGATTCAGGTTTTCAACCAGAACAAGCGCATAGTCTTCACTTTTCTTGAGTTGCAGCGTCCTGGCCCAATGAGTGTTGAGAACCGACAAAACGACTGTTCCTAAAAAAATCACAATAAGACTGGTAAAGGTAAAATACTTGACCAGCCTGAAGGGCTTTATTTTTTCTTCCGCTATTTGGGGGATTGGCATTGTCGCAACTGATATTTGGATTCAAATTGTTTTTTATTATTTTACCATGAAGATTACCTGTGCCCTGAAAATAATTGTTTGCGTTCTTTTTTCCGGTAAATGGATGCGTGGAGACGCTTACACCGCTTATCAGGGATTACGACTGTAAATTAATATTGAAACTCTTCGCCAAAGTCAAGGTAAACCTTTATTTTTATTAATAGTATGCAATGTCCAAGATATCATTTTTTGCCTTATGCCCGCATATTTGGGTTCAGCGGCTGATCATTTCCGGCAGGACATCCTATCTATATTCGAACCTGTTACACTATATAAAGGGAAAAGTTCCCTTTACACCCTTAAAAAACCCTCCTTTAAACAATTTCACACAGGTACCAAAACAGGTTTCATCCAATTTTTTTTCTTTTTTTTCTTTTTTTTTAATTTATTTTTATTTTCTTCTCCACAATATCTGGCCATGTCTATTAATAAAACACAATATAATGTAATTTTATATAAGTTATATATAAGTTATATATAAATCTAAATAATTTTTCTTGACAAATCAGGCCATTCAAACACATAATCTCTCCAAAAAAATAAATACGGAAGTATTTGTTTTCTTCTTTTCTAAAAAAGGCGTTACGTTGCTGAGCTTGGTATTTGCTGATAACAACCGCGCATCAATTCTAAAATGACGAAGAATTCAGTAAAAAAAATCAGAGAATCATTAATGATGAGCAAGGCCGAACTTTCCAGAAAAGCGAATGTTTCTCCCATAACAATCTCGCGTATCGAAAAAGGGCTGGACTGCCGGATGGAAACGAAGCGAAAGATCATTCTGGCTCTGGGGTTTAAGCTTTCAGACAAAAACAAGATTTTCGGTGATTAAGGCAGCTATGCTATTTGGAAAAAAATATAACTTGGTTGGCTTAGACATTGGTTCCTGCACTTTCAAAGTCGGTGAAATCGTTGACTCAAAGAAAGGGCGCAGCCTGAAAAACTTCTCCATGCTGGATATCCCCCCGGGTGTTATTGAGGAAGGGGCCATTCGGGAACCCGATATTGCCGCACAAAAAATCCGTGAATTGTTTAAAACTGCCGGCATCAAAGAACAGAACGTTGCCATATCGATCGGCGGGTTTTCAATCATCGTTAAAAATATAACCGTCCAGACAATGACGGAAGCAGAACTTCAAGAAACCATCCAGCTTGAAGCGGAACAGTACATCCCATTTGATATCAGCGATGTCAATTTGGATTTTCAAATTATTGGTGAAAATGAATCCAACCCCAACCAGATGAACGTGATCCTGGTAGCAGCAAAAAAAGAAATGGTTGAGGATTATCTGAACGTTGTCCAACTGGCCGGATTGAACCCCCTTATACTCGACGTTGATGCATTTGCCCTGCAAAATATTTTTGAATTGAACTATGAAGGTGAAGCGGAAAGCGTTGCCCTGATTGACATCGGCGCCAGTAAAACTTCATTGAATATTTTGAAAGGATATTCTTCCGTTTTCATGCGGGATGTCTCCTTGGGCTGCAACCAGATCAATCAGAAAATCATATCTCTCGTTAATTGTTCGGCCGAAGACGCCGAAGAAATCAAGTTCAGTGAAAAATCAGATAAAATTTCAAAAGACGATCTGTCTGAAATCACTTCGGCGGTCGTATCCGACTGGTGTGCCGAAATCAGAAAGGCTTTAGATTTCTTTTACTCGACATATCCGGACGAACAGATTAAGCGGGTTGTTCTCAGCGGAGGCGGCGCCAATATTAAAGAATTTCAGGAACTGCTGGCCGTTGAAACTTCAACCGAAGTTGAAACTATCGACCCTTTTAAAAACTTAATGATCGATAATAAGAAGTTGGACGCATCATATCTTGAACAAGTTGCCCCCCAGGCTGCTATCTGCATGGGCCTGGCAATCAGAAGAGCTGATGACAAATGATACGAATCAACCTGTTGCCATTTCGAGCCGCACGCAAGAAAGAAAACATTCGTCGCCAGATATCCATCTTCGTGCTGACCTTTGCTTTTACGGCCGTGACCTTATTATACTACAACGGCACCTTGAATGGTAAAATTACCAAACTCGAAACCGAAATTCAAACCAAAAAAAATGAGCTGGCGACTTTTCAAAAAGCTATTAAGGAAATACAACAAATTCAAAAGCGTTTAACCGAACTCCAAAACAAAACCCGCATTATCAACCAATTAAACACAAACAGAGAATGGCCTTTGACCTTTCTCGATTCCATCAACGACCTGGTTATTGAAAAACGGATGTGGCTTACCAACCTTCGTTTAAGCGGCCGCAACATCAATATTAAAGGCATTGCGCTGGATAATAAGACCGTTGCAGACTTTATGACCCGTCTGGAAGAATCAAAATTATATACGAATATAAATTTACAAACCATCAATCAGAAAACCATTCTCAAATATAATCTTAAAAGTTTTGATATCAACTGCCTGAAGGCGGCTCCGCCCCAGGCAGCACCAGCAGCACCAGCTAAGGCCAAAAAATGATGAAAAAACTCAGCCTACCCTCAATATCAATGGAACCTTTCTTCGAGAAGGTTGAAAAAATCAGCAAACTCCAGAGACTTCTGATTTATGTCGGGGCCTTTGTGCTTCTGATCGGTCCGTTTCTGTACTTATCATTTTTACCCAAAATTAAAGTTATCGATCAATTAACGAAAGAGTCCGAAGCTCTCAACACCCAACTCGTTTCGGCGCGGAAACAGGCTGCTCAGTTGCAATCCTGGCGTGAAAAAGAAAAGCAGGCATCCGCAAACTTCAATATTGCCAAAAGGGCTTTGCCCCAGACTAAAGAAATCCCCTCACTCCTGGCCGGAATTTCGGAATCCGGACAGGCATCCGGGCTTGAATTTTTGTTGTTCAAACCTCAAAATGAAGTGCCCAAACAATTTTATGCCGAAATTCCGGTTTCCATGAAGGTTGCGGGGAGATACCATAACCTTGCGGCTTTTTTCGACAGGGTTTCAAGATTGCCGCGACTTGTCAATATCGATAATATTCAACTGACGGTCCCTGCCAAGGGAGACAAACTGGATATCACCTGTACGGCCATTACTTACAGATTTATGGATGTACCGCCAAAAGCCCCCCCAAAAAAAGGGGCCAAAAAAAAATAGCCGGGAAAAAGCTACATGATCACCATGTATAAAGTCATTCCAATTCATATTAAAATTGCCTGTTTATTCTTTTTTGTGCTTTTTTTGTCCGGGTGTGACAGCCAGACCGAACCGCCCCAGGCGCCGAAGGCAATTACTAAAAAAATAGCGGTAAGCGCGCCGGCTCAATCGGCGCCTGCAAAACCGCCGGCCCAACATGCGCCTGCTCCTGAACAGCTGTCAGTTCCAACCCAACCCACACCGTTGACAAAACCGGAAACAGCATCAAAGGCAATTCAACCGGACCCGACTGGGGAAAAATCCTCTCCGGCCCAGAAGACAGTAACTGCTCAGCCGGTTCCGGCTGCTGCTCCGATCAAAGCAAAACAAGCTGCCGATTCCGTCGAAAAATCGGAAAAAGGCACTTCGGCGCCGCCCCCTCAGGACCGGGTAGCTGATTCAGCAACCGACAAGCCCGCTCCCGACGTTATCGTAGAAGCCCCAAAAACGGCTCCGACAGGCGACCAGGCTTCCGATGCCGAGCCGGCCAACCTTGATTTGGCAAAAATGTCGACAGATGACACCGGAGGCTATCGCCCGACAGGCAGGGTGGATCCCTTTCAGCCATTATTTGAAGAAAAACCGGTCATTCCGGGAGATACTGCCGATGCTGAAAAGCAAAAGAAAAAACGACGAATGCCTTTAACGCCATTAGAGCGGGTAGACCTGAGTCAATTGAAGCTTGTCGGCATCATTCAGGCCCCAAGCGGAAACAAGGCCCTGGTGGAAGAAGCTTCCGGCAAGGGCTATATTATTAAAAAGGGAACTTTTATCGGAATTCATGCTGGCCGTGTTTTGGAAATACAAAAAGATCGAGTTGTTGTAGAAGAAGAGGTTGAAAATGTTTTAGGTCAGTTTACACTCGAACAAAAGGAACTAAAACTTCAAAAACCTCCCGGAGAATTTTAATATGAGATACCATAAAACTGAATTGCCTAAAATCTGCGCCGTTGCTATCCTTGTTCTGATGCTTGTTGTCGGCGGCTGTGCTTCCACATCAACGGTTCCCCAAGTAGAGACTACGCCGTCTTCCACGGCGGTTAAACTGATTACCGCTATTTCGACGGGGGAAGATTCCGAGTTTTTTTATGTGATGATCGCAGCAAACCAGCCCCTGACCTATACTTCCGTCAAACAGGTATCGCCTTTGGGCGTTATCTTTTACTTTCCTGAAACCGCCCTTGACGCCGTTAAAACTGATTTTACATTCGAAAACTCCGCCATCGAAGGTATTAAAGCCTCTGAACTGGCGGAAAGAGGAAACGCTTCCCGAATTGAAATTCAGTTGAAAAAGGACGTGAACTATTCCGTTGCACGCGCGGGGGACGGGATCAAAATCACTTTCGCAAAACCCGTTATCACGGCAATGCCTGATAAGACGGCAATGCCTGATAAGAAGGAGGCGATAAAACCGGAAGCCGCCGTGGAAGAGAAAATAGAAGAGAAAGAAGAACAAAAGACGGTAGATATTTCCAGCTTGCCCACCGCATCAATACTGGAATCCATCTATACCGTTCAATCCGAAAACGGCATAAAAGTCAAAGTTATGGCTGATGGCGTTATCAGAAATTATAAATCTTTTACCATTGCCAATCCGCCCCGAATCATATTTGATATTCCAAACCTGAAGCAGGCGCAGCGCCAGAAAAAAGAAGAGATGATCCCCGTCAACACCGAATGGGTCAAAAGTATCCGGTATTTCGGATATCCGGACAAATTCCGCCTGGTGCTTGATACCGCAAAGCCATATCTTTCTTCATTTGCAGCCGCAGCGGCCGAAAACGGCCTTCTGATTCAAGTGGGGTCCGACGCAATGACAATAGCGCCCGCAACTGTTGAAGCAGCTGCTGCCGGAACTGAAACCGTTTCCCCGCAGCCGAAACCGGACGCGGCCGCGGAAGCGCCCATACAGCCGATCGAAGCCGTTCCACTTCAGGCAAATGAGGTGTCGCCCGCTCAGCCTTCCGCGCTTGCCTGGGTAAACCGGATTGATTTTACGAGCGAACCGGCCGGAAAATCGACACTTATTATCGGCACCACCCGGCCGATTCAATACGATATAAAAAAAGAAACCGACAAAAGAATTCAACTCAAGCTTATTGATACCCAGCTTCCCGATTATCGCAAACGGCCGTTAATTACTACCCGTTTTCAAAGCGCCGTCGACCGCATTTTGCCCTTTGAAGCGCCAGCCTTAAAAAACACTTCCCTGTTTGCCATCGAACTGCGCGAAGCAGTCCCCTATGTGGTGGAACAGACCGACAACTTGCTGTTGGTTCATTTCGAAGCGTCGGCAATTCCACCCAAACCCCTTGATGAAACCAAGTTGCCTGCGTGGCAAGCCGTCATGGCCCAGACGACCCTGGCTGCGGTCGAACCTGAAAGAACGATAGCGCCGACGCCTGCCGACACCCCGATGGCCCCCACGCCGGCGTCTAAAGAATCAGCAACAATTGTTGAAGAACCTCTTACTGGTTCGGTCAAAGAGTATACCGGCGAAAAAATCGCTCTCGATTTTTATGATACGGACATTAAAAACGTATTCCGCATCCTCAGAGAAGTCAGCCGTAAAAACTTTGCCATCGACAAAGGCGTTGCCGGAAAAGTCACCCTGACGCTGGAACAACCGGTTCCATGGGATCAGGTATTGGATTTAATTCTGAAAATGAATGGGCTCGGCATGACTTACGAAGGCGACATCATTCGGATTGCCAAGCAGGAAACCCTTGAAAAAGAACAAAAAACCCTTCAGGCGAAACTGGCTGCCGAACGAAAAGCCAAGCGCGACGAAGAGAAAGAAGTCAAAGAACTGGAACCCCTGGTAACCGAATATGTTACGGTAAACTATGCCAATGCGTCCACCGAAGTCCTGCCCAAAGTAAGGCCGGTACTAACCAAAGACCGGGGCTCGGTCAGTGTCGATGACCGCAACAACCAGCTCATCGTTACCGATATTGCCGGCATCATTGAACAGGTCCGGGACATCGTAAAAAAAATCGACAAGGTAACCCCGCAGGTTCTGATCGAGGCCAGAATCGTTGAAGCCACCAACACCTTTGCCCGGGCAGTCGGCACCCAGTGGGGTATTACCGGCCAGGTCAATGACTCATTGCAAAATAGCCTGGGCGGCACACTCAACTATGATATGTCGGCCATAAATCCGCCGACTTCATCCCTTGGAACGCTTGGCATTAACTTCACCCGGCTCCTGGGCACGCCGTTTTCGTTGATCAATGCCCGCATTTCGGCTTCAGAATCCGAAGGGGATCTGAACATTATCTCCGCACCCAAAATATTAACCCTGAACAACAAGAAGGCGACCATTAAACAGGGGGTTCAATACCCTTATAACAAACTTGTGGATGGAGAAACCCGCACGGAGTTCATCGCCGTCGATCTGCTGCTGGAAGTCGAACCGCTGGTGACCCCTGATAAACGCGTTGCCCTGAAACTGAAAGTAACCAACAACGAACTGGGCTCCATCATCAACGCACAGCAGTCCTTTACCACCAAGGAAGCTGAAACGGAACTGCTGGTAAATGACGGCGAAACGGTGGTTATCGGCGGCATCCGCAAGACCACCAAAAGAAATGATGTCTCCGGTGTCCCGGTCATGAAAGATATTCCGGTCCTGGGCTGGCTCTTTAAGTCCAGGGGGATTACCGACAACAAGGAAGAACTCCTGATTTTTATAACACCCCAGATTGTTCAATTGGAACAACGCTACTGATAATTTCAAACGGTCGCAAAGCTAATTTAACCGATTCTTCTTGCCAACATTATCCTTAAATTGTTTCGGACCCGGTATAGATAACACAAGCCCTCTCCCATTCAGGAGAGGGCTTGTGTTCTATAACGCGCCAGCATATACACTACACAATATCGTACTACCCGGGTTCAGTTTTTAAAAAGATGATGGGAGATTTTTCCAATGATTGCGAGCTTGCAAAAAACGCCGCCGAATTAACGGATTAGGCCGTTCAGCGGGGGGTCCTGGTTTGTTTTCCGATCCTTTCAAGAGCCATTGCGGCTTCCAGAGACAAGGCCCGGTCGGGCACCAGTTCTATCACTTTTTTGTATGCATTAACGGCTTTCGGATACTCCCGGGCCATGGAATACGCCCGTCCTAAATCAAAGTAGATCTCGGCAATCCGGGGAGCGGTCTGAATCGCTTTTTCGAGCACGACCGTCGCATCATGGCTTCGTCCCGTCGCCATGCAGGTCAGGCCAAGTCCGTGGAGCGCCTTGATATAAGCCGCATCTTTGTTCTGCCCGTCGTCGTACAAGCCAATGACCCTTTTATAATATTTTTCCGCCAGGTCGAAATCTTTCTTGTGGTAATAGGCCAGCCCCATATTCACCAGGGAATTCTGCGGGGTGGCATACAGCAGATTTTCAGAAAGTTCTTTAAAACAGGCAATGGCTTCGTCCCACTGCCCATTTTTCAAATATGCAACGCCCAGATTGTTTTTGGCCTCGGAATAATCGGCTTTTAACGTCACCGCCCGTTTAAAGTGTTGAATGGCCAAGTCTGGTTTTTCCTTTTCCATATAAACAATCCCCAGATCAAAATGCAGATAGGGATCTTCGGAATAGAGCTTTTCGGCTTCAAGAAGCTCCCTGAGCGCTTCAGTGTAATTTCTTTGGCCGATATGGGCGCCGGCAATGTTCCTTTTATCTTCCATTTTCCGTTTGTTCATGCTCAGATCGGTGGCGCAGGCGGCCGGAAGAAAAAGCAACAGAAAAAATATATATAAAAGCTTTCTCATTTATTTTACCTCATGGGAAATTTTTTTCAAATCCAGCAACTTTGCAATTTCCTCGCTCTCACGTTCAACAAAACGGTCAAGGGCTTCCCCCTGCAGCGGCTTGCCGGGGGCCGGCCGTTCGGTATCCTCCGGGCAAATCAATCGGGGCGTGTTGGCAAAAGCGTTATCGGGGTTGATTTCATATTCAACCGGAAATTTATTTTCGAAATACATTTCCTGAAAAACGGAAAATTTAAGGGCATGCGCCGTCGAATCCAGCACGGCAACATCACCTTTTTCCAAAAGCCCCTGTTGTCGGGCGGTTAAAAGGCCGGCCAGAGATTCGCCTCCATGGGTACAGGCGATATGGCCGTTCTGATTGGCCTGAAGCTGCCAGTCCATGATGGCCTGCTCCGGGACTTCAACCACGAAAACTTTCTGCGTGCCGGTCATTGCATTGTAACGCTCGACCAGATGAATGACCCGCGGCATGGATACCGGATTTCCGATCATGGCGGCCTGGGCTACGCTGGGTTTAACGTTCATGGGCCTGAATATGCGCTTGCCGGCATCCGGTTCGCTGTAATACTGAAAAACCGGATTGGCATGGTTTGACTGCACACCGATAATTTTTGGCAGGGTTTGAATAATGCCGGCCCTGAAAAATTTTAGAAATCCGCTCATCAGCGCCGTGATATTGCCGGCGTTTCCGATGGGAACCACCACTACTTTTTGGGCCAGGTCATATTCAAAATATTGCGCGATTTCGTATGCGTAGGATTCCTGCCCCAGGATCCGCCAGGCGTTTTTCGAATTCAGCAGGGCGACGTTGTATTTTTCGGACAAGGCCTCGACCACTTTCATACAATCATCAAACACCCCCGGGATCTCAAACACCGTTGCCCCGCTGCCCAGGGGCTGAGACAACTGCTGGGGGGTTACCTTCCCGTGGGGAAGCAGGACCGCCGATTTAATGTGGGGCTTGAGATAGGATGCATACAAAGCGGCAGCGGCGGACGTATCCCCGGTGGAAGCGCAAACCGCCAGAACATCCGAAAGAAATCCGCTGCGGATCATATAGTTGATATAGCTGAAAGCACTTGCCATGCCCCGGTCTTTAAAAGAAGCGCTGGGATTCTGACCATCGTTTTTAAAATAAAATTTCAGGCCGGCCTTGTCTTTCAGAATCGAATTGGCCTCGACCATGGGTGTATGCCCCTCCCCCAGATAGATAATCGCATCCAGGGGTATGACCGGTCCGATAAACTCATAGAAAAGAAAAATACCCTTCAAGGCGGGAACATTCAACATTTTGCGATAATCAAAAATCCGCCGCCATTTTTCCGCCGGAATCTTCAGTAGTCGATCGAACGCCGAATCTTCAATCAACAGCACCTGCCCGCACGCCGGACAGGTATATAACAACCGGTTGATGCCATATTCCCCCTTACACCCCAGACAGCGGTAGATCAGCCGGCCTTCCGGCCCGGGGAGGATGTGGGGGCGAATATCTGCGGGAATATTTTCTGGTTTCACAGTCTGATAATGTCCCTTCCGCTCATATAGGACCGCAGCGCTTTGGGTATGACGACAGCGCCGTCCATCTGCTGATTGTTTTCAAGGATAGCGGCAACCGTTCGTCCCACCGCCAGTCCGGATCCGTTCAGGGTATGCACCAGCTCGGTCCCTTTTTTACCCGTGCGCTTAAACTTGATATTGCCGCGCCTGGCCTGAAAATCTTCAAAATTGCTGCAGGACGATATTTCGCGGTAAACATTCTGAGCCGGCATCCAGACCTCCAGATCATAGGTCTTGGCGGCCGAAAAACCCAAATCGCCCGTACACAAACTAACCACCTGATAGGGAAGCTCCAGGCGGGATAAAATTGCTTCAGCGTTTTTCAGCAGCTTCTCAAGTTCAGCATAGGAGGTTTCCGGAGTTGTGAATTTTACCAGTTCGACCTTGTTAAACTGATGCTGACGAATCAGCCCGCGGGTGTCCTTGCCGTATGAGCCGGCTTCGGAACGAAAACAGGGTGTATAGGCACAGTACAACAGCGGCAATTGATCTTCGTCCAGAATTTCACCCTGATGGATGTTGGTTACCGGCACTTCCGCGGTCGGTATCATATAGTAGTCCCAACCTTCCAGCTTAAAAAGATCCTGTTCGAATTTGGGAAGCTGCCCTGTATGGGTCATACTTTCACGGTTGACAATAAAGGGCGGCAAAACCTCCTTATAACCATGCTCTTCGGTATGGATATCCAGCATAAAATTAATCAGGGCTCGTTCCAACTTGGCGCCGGCCCCGAAATAGAGCGGGAAACGCGCCCCGGTAATTTTCGAAGCCCTTTCAAAATCGAATATTTTTAAGCTTTCCCCCAGGTCATAATGGGGCTTGGGTTCAAATTCAATGACCGGCAGGGGCCCCACCTGTTTCATGACAGGATTGGCGCTGCTGTCTTTTCCGACAGGAACCGTTTCGTGCGGCAAGTTGGGAAGTTCCAGAAGTTTGCTATTAATTTCTTCATCGTATTCAGTCAGCAGTTTATCAAGATCCTTGATTCTGGCGGAAACCTCCCGCATCTCGCTGACCAGGTCGGTTGAATCCGTTTTCGTTTTTTTCATTTCAGCAATCTGATCCGAAACCACATTGCGGCGATGACGAAGGGCTTCAACGTCAAGCAGAACCGATCGTCGTTTTGACTCAACCTCCTGAAACGATTCTAAATCTGCAACAATCCCTCTGTTTTGAAGGGCTTTCTGGACCCGGTCGATATTCTGTCTGACGAATTTGATCTCCAGCATAATTATTCTCAAAATTTCTTAATGGTTATATTGATTTTCGATCCGGCTGCAACCATCCTGTTGCCTATCAGGTTTACAAAAAGAAGGGTAAGAAACAAGACGTGGCAGCGCCTGCGGTTCCTATCTAAAATTTCAGTTCAAACGGTAATTTTTTTATCATGCAGCGTTTATTTAGTCAATGATTATTATAAGTTGACTTTACTGGGCATTTCTGTATACTATCAAGCCCAACTAATCACTTCACAGCAAATGGACACCATCTGACCAGGAGACGACGCATGGAAGGAATTCAAGAAAAAAAACTTGAAATAAGAAATGAGATCGGTAAACGCCTCGATTCTCTCTCTGGTAGCGATCGTTTAAAAAAAAATAAAATTATTACGGAGCGTCTTTTTGATTTTGCTAATTTTCTGGAGGCAAAGATTTCCTTGCTTTATATGGATCTGGGTTATGAAGTCAAAACGGATGTAATTATAAAAAAATGTCTCAGTTACAACAAGGTTGTTGTGCTGCCCGCCTTCCTTGAAGATAATTATCGTATGAAATTAATGAAAATCGACAACCTTGATACCAGTCTCCGCCCCGGTCCCCGGGGGGTTCAGGAACCAAACCCGGCGAGATGCAAACTGGTGCCGATTGAGCAAATTGATATTGCAATCATTCCCGGAATCGCATTTGATGAAAAAGGCGGCCGAATTGGATCCGGCAAAGGGTACTATGACAGATTTATTCCCGACCTGGCGATTACAACCCGCAAGGTGGCCTTAGCCTTTGAAGAACAGGTCATCCCACAGGTTCCAATGGAATCGCATGATAAACACGTGGATATCATCATCACCGACGAAAGAATTATTTATAAAATATGATGATTTAAGAAACAGTTAAATTGATACGGAAACCTTTTATCTGTTTTACAGACTCGTCCGCTGACCCCGCAGTCCCGCCCCGTGGGGGCGGGAAAGGCCATCCCCGTCGCGGTTCTATCACGGTTTCCCCGCCGCAAATAACCATTCTAATTTCTTGACGTAACCCTTCAGTTTTGATAGAAATTTTCGCTATGAAGCATGATCCTGCCAAATACAAACGCTTGCGCGAGGAAATGGTTCAAAATCAGATCGAAGCCCGCGGAATCAATGATCCCCGGGTGTTGGCCGCCTTCCGCAAGGTCCCCCGGCATTTATTTGTCAGCGAAGCCCTGATGGACCAGGCCTATGGCGATTTTCCATTGCCGATCGGCGAACAGCAGACCATCTCCCAACCCTATATCGTAGCCGAAATGACCCAGGCGCTGGAACTTGATAAAGACGACCGGGTGCTTGAAATCGGGACCGGATCAGGTTACCAGGCCGCTATTCTATCAGAAATCGTATTTCGTGTTTATACGATTGAAAGAATATACCCTTTGTATATAAAGACACGCAAACTTTTTGACAAACTTCAGTATCACAACATCGTTACCAAGTATTCCGACGGTACGACCGGATGGTCCGACGAAAGTCCTTTTGAAGCAATCATTGTAACGGCCGGCGCACCGGACATCCCGGAAACTTTGATCAGGCAGCTATCCGTCGGCGGGCGGATGGTAATCCCGGTCGGCAACCAGTATTCGCAGGAACTAATGAGCGTGCATAAAAACAATAGCGGCATTCACACGACCAGCCTGGGGGGCTGCCGGTTTGTTAAGCTTATGGGCGAACACGGCTGGAGAACCTGACTGATGTTGCGCCGACTTTACGACTGGGTCCTGCACTGGGCCGAAACCCCCTACGGCACATGGGCTCTTTTTCTGCTTGCTTTCTGTGAATCCTCTTTTTTCCCCATCCCGCCGGACATTTTATTGATTGCACTCGCAGTTGCCGCACCCGGAAAAGCAATCCGGTATGCGCTGGTCTGTTCAGCCGGGTCTGTCCTGGGCGGTTGTTTCGGCTACCTGATCGGATGGAAATTTATGGCAACAATCGGAGACAGAATTATTCTGTTTTATGACTTTGGCGATAAATTTGAATATATCAGGCATCTATACCAGTCTTATGATGCCTGGGCTGTAGGTGTGGCCGGTTTTACGCCGATACCCTACAAGGTGTTTACCATTTCGGCCGGGGCTTTTCACATAAACTTTCCGGTGTTTCTGTTTGCGTCACTGGTCTCAAGGTCCGCCCGCTTCTTTTTGGTCGGCGGATTGATCTACAAGTTTGGACCCAAAATACAAGTATTTATCGAAAAATATTTCAATATGCTGGCGGTCGCCTTTACCGTCCTGCTGATAGCCGGCTTTGTCGCGATAAAATATCTTTTATAGAAGTCTGCGGGGTCGGGAAGTTTTTCAAATGTTGTCCTGTCCCCGGGCGGAGAGTCGACAAATGGTTAAGTTGACAACGGTTCTCCCGATTTGCGTATGTTACGAAACTCCCCGACACCTGAACTAACTGCACTTGGAAAACCCGCACGAATGGCAGACCATACATCCTTCCTCATGCACCATGACGCTACTGCATTCCGGGCATATTCCCATCATGATATCGCCTCTTTCGGAAATAGCGACTCCGGTTATATTTTTGAGGACTTGCGCCATGGCATCCGGGCAGGACAGAACGATCTTGCCGTTTTGCCAGGAGGGCGACGGGCAGCGGATGCCGATCATCTGTTTAACAATCGCATCGGCTTTGACACCCGATCGCAGTGCCAGAGACACCAATCGTCCGGCAGCTTCAATTTGGGAAGAGGCGCACCCGCCGGTTTTCCCCATTTGGGCAAAAACTTCACAGATCCCCTCCTCATCGGAGTTTACCGTAACATAAAGCTTGCCGCACCCGGTCTGAATGCGTTCGGTCGTGCCGGTGGTCCGTTCCGGCCTGGCACGCGGCACAATCTTGCTGACATCCCTGAGAACGGCACCCACATTCAGCACCTGCTGTTCACGGCTGCCGTCTCTGTATATGGTCACCCCCTTGCAGCCGGCGCCGTATGCCGAAAGATATACATTGGCGACATCTTCATGGGTGGCCCCGGCAGCAAAATTTACCGTTTTTGAAACAGCATTATCGGTATATTTCTGAAAAGCCGCCTGAATTTTAATATGCCATTCAGGAGTTATGTCATGGGATGTTTTGAAAATTCTCTTGACGGCGTCCGGGATCGAGTCAACCGCCTGCACCGAACCGGTCTTTGAAATTTCGGCGGCAAGTTCCTTACTGTAAAATCCGTTTTTTTTCGCAGCCTTGATAAAAAGCGCGTGCATCTCCGGCAGCGATTCCCCGTCCAGAACCCGCCGGACATGCGCCACGGCAAATATCGGCTCGATGCCGCTGGAGGTCCCGGCAATAATGCTGATGGTTCCGGTTGGGGCAATCGTGGTCGTTGTAACATTGCGCATAAAAGGTGTTTCCGGCGCATCAAAAACGCTTCCCTTATAAAAGGAAAAGTTCCCGAACATTTTGGCGCGCGCGGCCGATGCGTTCCTGGCTTCCTTTAAAATAATAGACATTACCCGTTCCGCCTGGAAAACCGCTTCATCCGAATCATACGGAATTCCCATCTTTATCAGCATGTCGGCAAACCCCATCACCCCAAGACCGATCTTGCGGTTGCCCTTGCTCATTTTTTCAATACGGTCAAGGGGATACCTGTTCAGCTCGATGACGTTATCCAGAAAATGCACGGCCGCATGAACCGTCTGGGTCAATCGGTTCACGTTCAATTCATTGTTCACTACCATCTGAGAAAGATTGATGGATCCCAGGGTGCAGGACTCATAAGGAAGCAGCGGTTGCTCGCCGCACGGGTTGGTTGCCTCGATGTCCCCGATATGCGGTGTCGGATTGCTTGCGTTTATGCGATCAATAAAAATAACACCCGGCTCTCCCGTCTGCCAGGCGGAATCAACTATCTTGTCAAAAACAGCCCGGGCGGATAGAAGCCGGACTGTTTTTCCGTTTCGGGGGTTGACTAGTTCGAAATCCCCACCCCGATTCAGGGCATCCATAAACCGGTTGGTTATGGCCACCGAAATATTAAAATTATTCAGGCGCCCGCGGTCGTTTTTGGATCTAATAAACGCCTCGATATCCGGGTGGTCCACCCGCAGGACCCCCATGTTGGCGCCGCGCCGCGTTCCCCCCTGTTTGACGGTCTCAGTAGCCACGTCAAAAACGGACATAAATGAAATCGGACCGCTGGAAACCCCTGCCGTTGAAGAAACCACATCCCGTTCCGGCCGGATTTTAGAAAAAGAAAAACCGGTCCCGCCGCCGCTTTTATGAATCATGGCCGTATGTTTCAATGTTTCAAAAATGCTTTCCATGGAATCTTCAATGGGCAGGACAAAACAGGCTGCCAACTGACCCAGGCTCCGCCCAGCATTCATCAGGGTGGGCGAATTCGGTAAAAACCACATTCGGCTCATCATGTTCAAAAATGTTTCTTCCGTTTTTTTTACATCGGCGGCAGGATCAAGAAGTGCATCGGCAGCGGCAATACTCCCCGCGACACGGGCGAACATCTCTTCAGGAGTCTCGAGGACGTTCCCTTCGGAATCCTTTTTCAGGTATCGTTTTTCCAGAACTATTTTAGCATTTTTAGATATTGAGGCGGTCATTGTTAATTTCTTTTGTGCTCCCTGTTGATACATTCTCCGGATTAAATGTCCGAAGTCAAACCCGATCCGATTTCATGATCGCCCGGCTGCAATTTTACAGCTCAGCTCTTTACGGATATGGTCGCAAAACGCATCTCCCAATGGTGACAGGCTGCGATATTTATGCCGGGTCAAATAGAAATTGCGCTTGAGTTTAAAACCGGCAATCGGAAGCGCTCTCAACGTTCCTGCCCTTAACTCCTCTGAAACTGCAATTTTTGAGACGATTGAAACCCCCACTCCGCTTTTTATGGCCTGGCAGACCGCTTCGGTGCTTCCCATTTCCGCAACCACGTTAAAATCTTCCATGTCAATATCACGCCTGGATAGGTTCTGCTGAATGGATTTTAATGTTCCCGAACCGCATTCACGCAGGATAAAAGGTTCCTTCAGCAGCTGGTCCAGCCCAATTTCCTTTTTCCGTGACCACTTATGCCCGGCCGGTATAATCAGGCACATTTCATCATCTATTAAGGGTTCTTGAGAAATTTTCTTATCCTCGGTTCCGGCGCCGACGATTCCCAGCTCCAGTTCCCCGGACAGCGTTGCGTTGATTATTTTTTCCGTATCCCCGATAACAAGGGAAATGACGACTTCCGGATAGCGGGTTTTAAAACTGCCGATCAGCCGCGGAACCACGTAAGTACCCGGAATGGTGCTCCCGCCGATTGCCAGGCAGCCCTTCATTTTACCGTGAAAAATGGAAAGGGCGGCTTCGGCTTCCTCCCGCAGGGACAACAGTCTGCGGGCATAGTCGTAAAGCAACTCGCCCGCCTTGGTCGCGATCGCCTCCCTGGCAAGCCGATCAATCAACCGGCAATTGAAATATTCCTCCAGGTCCCGAATGTGACTGCTTACGGTCGGCTGTGACAGATGAACCGCTTCGCCGGCCTTGGAAAAGCTTTTGAGTTCGACGACCTTGCAGAAAATATGTAGCTGCCACAGATCCATTTTTTGTTTATGATGTTTTCCCGAACTTTTCCTTCAGTCTTTTGTTCACCTCAGCCGGAACCATCCCGTTAACGTTGCCGCCGAACTGCGCCGCTTCCTTTATAATGGACGAGCTTGTAAAGATCCAGCGCATCCCGGTCATCAAAAATACCGTTTGAACCTCCCGGTTTAGTCGGCGATTCATCAATGCCAACTGAAACTCATATTCAAAATCGGAAACGGCCCTCAAACCTCGCAGAATGGCCTGGGCATTTCGCCTGGCGGCATAATCCACCAGCAGGCCGCCGAATGAGTCTATTTCTATGGCGGCGTTGTTTTTCAAACATATGGTAAGCATTTCAACCCGCTCTTCAACGCTAAAAAGCGACTTTTTGGCTGGGTTGTAAAGGATAGCCACTATAATTTTATCAAAAAGTTTAAGCCCTCTTTCAACAATATCGATATGGCCGTTTGTTACCGGATCAAAAGATCCGGGATATATCGCGACTCTTTGCATGGGTTGAAGCCTTTCAATTATTTCTTTAAAGGTAAAATAATTAAAAAATTCTATAGCACATTGGTTAAAAAGGTAACAAGCGTTTTCCCGTATTTGCGCCGGTCAAGAACCGCAAATCTCCCCGTATTTTCCGGAATGGGCTCTGAAGCGCTGTGCTCAACCACAATGCAGCCTCCCGGATTGATGCAATCGCTATGGGAAAGATTACTCAGCCCCATTTGAATCATATCCCGGTTATAGGGCGGGTCCATAAACACTAGATCATACCGCAGGAGGATCCTTTGGAGACAGTTTAAATTCCGGGCGATATCCCATTGGATGACCTGTGCCTGATTTTCCAAATCGCAGGCCTGGATATTGCGCTTAATCACGGACAAGGCCGCCCTTGCTTTTTCAACAAAAACAGCCTGCCTGGCCCCCCGGCTTAACGCTTCGATTCCGAAGGCGCCCGTTCCGGAAAACAGATCCAGCACAACGGCGTCTGATACATTAAAGGAAAGGATGTTGAAGATGGACTCTCGCAGTCGGTCGGCTGTCGGCCTTACTTTTTTCCCCGGGATTGAAAACAGTTTTTTTCCTTTTAAACTCCCTGCAATTATTCGCAACTGAGATTTCCTCTGACAAAAGAATACCGGATTTATTTTTTCAGTTTTTTATACAGGTAACTGCGCTTGACACCGATGGCCTTTGCCGTCCGTGTAATATCGTGATCGTTTTCCTCGAGTTTTCGAAGGATAAATTCCTTTTCGAAGTTTATTTTTGCTTCTTTTAAATTATTTATGGATAATAGTCGGTTATCCGAAGACCCTTTTAACATATTGGATTTGGGATTATAAGGCGACGGCAAATCGTCGCCGTCAACGACTTCATTTCCCGCCATTATGGCAATGCGTTCCATAAGGTTTTTCAATTCACGGACATTTCCCAGCCAGGGATAATCGCAGAGCAGTTCGACGGCATCCGGAGCCAGCATCTTTTTGGAGTTTCGTGTCTGTTTGGCGAATTCATCTAAAAAAGTATCTATCAACTGGGGAATGTCCTGGCGGCGCTCCCTTAAGGCGGGAACGTTAATGGGTATTACATTCAGGCGATAGTAAAGGTCTTCCCTGAAATTGCCGAGGGCAATTTCTTTTTCAAGATCCTTATTGCTGGCCGCTATGATGCGAGCATCAACACTTAAGGTTCTGCTCCCGCCGATTCTGTTGAACTGCTGCTCCTGTAAAACCCGCAGGATTTTAGCCTGAATTTTTAAGCTCATGTCGCCGATTTCATCCAAAAAAAGAGTCCCGTTTGCAGCCAATTCAAACTTGCCGATGTTTTTCTTGGTAAACTCCGTAAATGCGCTTTTCTCATGGCCGAACAGCTCACTTTCAAACAACTCTTCGGGAATCGTTGCGCAATTAACCACAATCATCGGATAGTCGGCTCTCTTGCTCAACTGATGGATGGTCCTGGCGACCAGTTCCTTGCCCGTTCCGTTTTCTCCGGTTATCAATATCCAGGAATCCGCCGGCGCAGCGACGGCAATCTCTTTTTTCAGGGCTTGAATGGGAGGACTGCTCCCGGTAATGGAATGTTTTTCGATTGTTTTCTTCCGCAAATACCTGTTTTCTTCTTCCAGCCTTCTGAAATTCAAAGCGTTGTTTATGCTTACAATGACCTTATCGATGGAAAGCGGTTTTTCGATAAAACCGAAGGCCCCCAGTTTTATGGCCTCAACCGCCGTATCTATCGTTCCGTGCCCGGTAATGATGACAACCTGAATGTAGGGATTGTCTTTTTTGATTTCCTTTAAGGTTTCAATGCCGTCAATGCCCGGCATCCAAATGTCGAGTAACACCAGATCGGGAGAATCCGAGGCGATTACTTTGAGGGCTTCGTATCCATTTAGAGCGGTCAACACCTCAAACCCTTCATCGGCCAGCAATCCGCTTAAAGAATGAAGGATGGACGGCTCATCATCAACTATCAAAACCGATGGAAACATGAATTGTGATTCCTTTTCTGTACTGCATTTTGTAGCTTGAAGCCCGAATTTTGCAGGATTCAGGCACCCCGCCGCCGAACTCAGACCGGCAGCTCAATAATAAACCTTGCACCTTCAGGGTGGTTATCCTCCACCCGTATCCGGCCGTTGTGGTCGGCGATGATCGAACTGACGATAGTCAGCCCCAGGCCCATACCCGCTTTTTTTGTGGAAAAATACGGTTCAAACATACGGGCTTTCAGTTCGTCGGAAATACCGCTGCCGTTATCGACCACTTCGAGCCGGACTGTTTTGCCGATGGGCTCGTAAGTTAATGATATGTGGATATAACCGGATGTTTTTATCGCCCCGATGGCATTATCAATCAGATTGATCATTGCCCGTTTGATCTGCTGACGATCGATATTGAGGGGCGGAATTTTATTGGCCACCGTCAGTTCAAATTTTATTTTCGGATGACCTTCCTTATAGAGTGCAACGGTTTCTTCAATAATGGGCGGCAGTTCGCACAATTGCAGACTCGCTGCCGGAAATCTTGCAAACGACGAGAACTCATTGACAAGGTTTCTTATGATTTCAACATGATCGATGATCATACGGATACATTCATCAAATACCGGCTCTTTGAACTGGGCGGCATACTTTCTCTTCAGGCGCTGGGCTGACAACGTTATGGGCGTCAGGGGATTTTTGACTTCATGGGCAATCCGGCGGGCGACTTCCCGCCAGGCAGCCATGCGCTGAGCTTTTTCCAGTTCGGTCAGATCGTCAAATACCATCACGATGCCAATGGGGCTGCCGGCATCGTCTTTGAGGATATTCACATACACGATAAAACTGCGCGGACGACCCTCGATCGTCAACCCCAGGGGCAGCTCGACGGCATCATCCATGGAGTCGTTCAGGCTTTGCAGGATTTTCTCCGCCAGGCGCAGATGCTGACCCGTTAAAAGCGTTTTAATATCTTTGTTCAAAATTTCCGAAGCCTTTAGATTCAGCATTTTTTCCGCTGACGTATTCATGGTCGTTATAACGTTGCGTGAATCCAACGTAACGACGCCTGTGGAAACATTTTTTAAAACAATTTCCATATAGCGCCGCCGCTCTTCAATTTCAATATTCTGCTGGCGCAGCATCCGGGCGGACAGTTCCAGTTGCTCCCTGCTGGTACGCAGGTCCCGTGTCATTTTGTTAAAAGAATCCACCAGGCTTCCGATTTCATCATCGGCGACCTGGCCGATGCTGAAACTCAGATCCCCTTCGGCAACCCGTCGAGTCCCTTCCGCCAACTCCTTGATCGGTACACTTATCGATTTGGCAAAATAAAATCCGAACCAGACCGCGCAAAAGAGAACCAGGAGCGCAACAATCGACAGTGTAATATAATAGGTTATCTGGATCGGTTCCTTTAACAGTTTTATCTGCTGATACTCTTCAAAACCTCTTGAAATCGAATCCATATTTTCAGAAAGGGTCGGCGGTATGAAAATAGTAACAACGACAAACCCTTCGGCGTCCCGATGCGGTTGACCGAACGGCACGGTTCCGATGGTCCGGATCAATTCCCCGGTATTAATGATTTCGGAAATTGTTCTGCTTTTTTCCGGTTCAAAATTTTTTTGAAGATCATTTGCTGAAATTGCAGCCAGGACTTCTGCTTCCAGCTTCGTGGAAGTCGCAAAGGTAAGACGCTGCGAATTTGACGAATACACCTCAATGGCGTCCAGATTGAATGCGCGTTGCGCAATCTGAATGTATCGGGAAAGAGCTTTTCTGTTTTGAACGCCCAACATTTTTTTGGCTTTCACCTGATAGGCGATTCTTTCAATAAAAAACTGGTTGTTTTCCTCGATATGCCGGTAAAGGCTTCGGCCGACCTGCAGAGAATTCTGGAGAGACTGCTCAACCGGAACATTAAACCAGAACTCGATGCTGTTGGTAATGAAATTGATCGAAAAGAAAAAAAGCACGATGGTCGGCAAAAGTGTCAGTGTAATAAAAGCAACCACCAGACGAGTACGGAGTTTGGCCCCCATGACTTTGCGTTTTCGGTCATAGAGCAGCTTTACCACATTGCGAAAAACAAGAAATATTAACAATATCAATAATAACAAATTAATATTGATCAGGATGAACATCAAAATGGTATTTGAAATCGGGATATCTGCGCCGAAATGAATGATGCGGCTTTCTGCAAACGTCAACAACGCGACAACAACAAGAATAACGACAATAAGGATGCTTTCCCGTTTTCGCCGCCGGCGTTCGCTCCGCGGAATATATGCTGGTGTATTTTCGGCGTGGTTATTTTTCATCTTATTTCCGGCGGGAAAGGATTATGGACTGGCGGCTAATATATGAATCCTATCGTATACCAATCGGTTTCAAAGTCCCATAACGAAACAAAGAAAAGCACATAATGCAGATAAAAAGGAAGCGTGAGTTTGCTGAGCTGAGCTTTAGCCCGGATCTGATACTGACTGCCTTTTTCCAGCCGGTTGAGCGCTGCGACCTTCAAGCTGTCAACCTCAGACATTAACTTCCGAGCCTCTTCAAACGATTTTGTGACAATGGGCTGATTATTCTCCCACGACCGGGTAATGATAAACTCTTTTTTCAGGTTATTATATTTAATCGTATGGGAGATGTCTAATTCGCCAATCTCTTTATCAGGCCATAAATTCCGAACACGGTAGAGATGAATAAAAAAGGAGAAGGTGGTGGGAACCCCGCTTAAAACCGCATTTTTCATTTTTTCCCGGAAGGCGCCTTCAACCGTCAGGTATATTAAAAGATCGTCACGGGTGTTGGTCACAATGATATTTGTCAATGCTGCATCCTGTGCACCCGAATTGCAGGGAAAAATAATATAAAATATTAAAATTACAATACAAATATTCTTTGATACATCCGACATCATATCATCAACAGGTATTGCCTGGTTTTTGCTCCAATTAACTCGAATGGGACGAAACCGCCTTTGTTAAATCAAGCATAGCTTTCATTTTTTAAGATGATTAATAGCGGATAGGCCCTTAAATGGCAAGTAAATTTGATTATATGGCGGGAAGGTCATGCTTGTCCCGGATAATCCGGGTTTCCCAGGATTTTTTCTGATTAAAAAATTCTTTCAGGAAGGCATGATTGAAGGCATGGCCGGACTTGTTGACGATCACATGCCCGAGAACGGGCATACCCAATAAAGAAAAATCCCCGATACAATCCAGGATTTTATGGCGTACAAATTCATCCTGGAAACGCAACCCATCCGCATTCAATATATGGTGCTTGTCTATCACAACCGCATTTTCCAGGGATCCGCCCCGGGCAAGTCCGTAGCGTTGCATATATTCGAGTTCTTCTAAAAAACCGAATGTTCTGGCCCTGCAAATTTCACCCTCGAAAACCTGGTCGGTCAGGTTGATTGAAAAAAATTGGTTTTTTATCAGGGGGTGATTGTAATCAATCGTACAGGTGATTTTGTATGATGTGTCCGGGTAGACGCCGACTGATTTTCCGTCCTCTTTCAGTTCAATCGGTTCCTTGATCACAAAGAAAAACCTGGGGCTGAACTGCTGCTGTATCCCGGCCGATTTGATCATGTCGGCAAAAGGCCCCGCACTTCCGTCCATTATCGGAACTTCATAAGAATCAAGCTCAACAATGGCGTTATCTATTGAAAATCCGGCAAAGCTGGCCATCAGGTGCTCAATGGTCGATACGATGAGCCCATTATAACCGATAACAGTTGCCAGGCTGGTATCAACGACCCTGTTAAAGTGAGCCGAAATGCTGGGGCTGTCAGGTAGATCTATGCGAACAAATTTAATCCCGTGGTTTACCGGGGCCGGTTTAATCGTCAGATTAACTTTTTTACCTGAATGAAGGCCGATGCCCGAACAGACGGCTTTTTGGGCAAGGGTCCTTTGTTGAAAATTTAGATCCATTTTCGAAATCACACCTTAACGGTACGGTAAATACGGATAACCATAACAAGAACTTTTGAAAAATTCCTGATTTTTTACAAACCGCCTTATCTTTAGCCCAGATCGATATGTTTTTGCAAGACTTTCTTGGAATCGCTGTTTAAATGCGTTTGAATTTATGATACTGGCTTGACCTGATGAAAAGATCGGAAAATATAAAGACCCGCTTGTTGACTGCCGTTGTGGCCGGACCGCAAGGTGAAATCTTTGAACTGAACGGGTACGCCGCCGTCGGCATGGCCGGAGCGCTGCGGGTGCCCCTGTCTGTTGAAGAAACCATCCCCCTTCCGTATGGCAGCGAGCTGATGTTTCTTCCGGACCGAAAGCCCGTTTTATGCAACCTGCGCACCCGTAAAATTGAAATGCTGGCAGAGAATCCTTACAGGCCCGGGGAAAAGATTTTTCCGGTTGCCGCCTTCAATTCTCCGGGATTCATTGTAACCCATGTCTGCGCCTATAAAGAAAATAGAGCCCCCGTCCGGCTGCCGCTGTTTTCCTACGGTGCGGTCGGATGGCACCGGCAAGGGTTCAGATCCGCAGCAATTTGTGTCGACCGAGAAAGAAGGCAGGACCTCAGATTAATGCCGATACAAAAAGTTAAAGCCGGCATTCAGCGGATGCAGCAGCGCCTTCCGGCCAATCGCCTGAGGGAACACCTGGAAAACTGCGCCCTGACATATGGATGCCCGGCTGCTAAAAATTTCTTCCTGGGCCGATATGAAGCCCCTTTGCCGACTGCCACATCCTGCAACGCCCGCTGCATCGGCTGCATATCCCAGCAGGGAGAGGAAAACATTTCAAACTGTCAGGAACGCATAAAGTTTACCCCGCAACCCGAAGAGATCTCAGCTTTGGCGCTGGAACATATCCGCAAAGTCAAAAATGCCATCCTGAGTTTCGGACAAGGGTGCGAAGGGGACCCCTTGATGGCAGCAGACGTTATTGCACCTGCCATTGAAAGCATTCGCGTCCGTACGGACAGGGGCACCATCAACATGAATACCAACGCCGGCAGGCCCGACGTTCTTGTAAAATTATTCAATGCCGGCCTTGACAGTATCCGCGTCAGCATGAACAGCGTCCGGGAAAACTGCTATAAGGGCTATTTCAGGCCCAGAACGTATCGGTTTGCCGACGTCGTCGCAAGCATCGACCTGGCCAAACGGATGGGCCGGTTTGTTTCCATCAATTACTTAAACTGTCCGGGATTTACGGATTCACCCGAAGAGATCGATGCCTTGATCGCCTTTCTGAAGCGTCATCCGGTGGATCTGATCCAGTGGCGCAACTTGAATATTGATCCGATCCGATACCTGAAACTGATGAATAAAATTTCCGGTCACAGCCGCCCGATCGGCATCAGAACGGTTTTGGAAAAAATCAAAAGAAAGTTCCCGAAACTGAAATACGGATATTTTAATCCCCCCAAAGAGACTTTCCATGAAATGGTCTGAAGTAAAAATCATATTTGACTCTAAAAATAAGGAATTTGCCGCCGACCTGATTTCAAATGTTTTTTATGAACTCGGCCTGTCCGGGGTCGTAATAGAAGATGCCGAAATGCCGCTTTCTCCGGATGGTCCTGCCGACCATCCGCCCCCCAGACAAAATGCCGTCAGCGCTTATCTGCCGAAAACTGAAAACCTGACAAACCGCATGGATTTCATCAAAGAAAGACTCCTTGAACTCTCCCGGCAATATCATATCCGAAACCGGATCGTATGCCGGGAGATTGATGAAAGCGACTGGGCTGAATCCTGGAAGGAATATTTCTGGCCTCAGAAAATCGGCAAAAAAATCGTTATTAAACCAAGCTGGCGGGAATATGTTCCCCTCCCGGATGATATTATCGTGGAAATAGACCCGGGCATGGCATTCGGAACAGGTACCCATCCCACCACCCGTTTATGTGTACAGATGATTGAAACCTACCTGCAAAAAGGTAATTCTTTCCTGGACGTCGGAACCGGATCCGGCATCTTAATGGTAGCCGCGGCAAAACTGGGAGCGGCCCGGCTGACGGGAATTGACCAGGATATCCTCGCTGTTGAAATCGCCAGGAAGAATCTGCTTCTGAATCAAATCGATCCGAACAAGTTTGACGTTCTGGCAGCGGACCTGGCGGACACCATTAACGAAAAATTTCACTTTATCACCGCCAACATACTGACCGAAACGATTGTCAGGCTTCTGGATCAGGTAGGGAATAATCTGTTGGACGGCGGTATTATTGTCTGCTCAGGAATCATTGAGGAAAAAAAAGATCCGGTTTTAGTAAAAATGGAAAAAGCGGGATTTGATATTCTGGAAATGGTCATTCAGGAAAAATGGGTTGCCATTGCCGGACGGCTCCGCTAAAATCAGTCCAAAAGGAGGTGCTGTTATGACAACCAAACCGTCTTCCGTTCAAAACAGCGAATTCTTTTCCGCTGAACTGCATGAAAACATAGTCACCATCCGGTTCAAAGGGCACTTCCTCTACAGCACCACCGATTTAACCTCCCGAGACAAATTGCTGGACTATTTAGATCGGATTTCAAAAAACGATGCCGTCAAAGTCATTATCATCATCTCGTCGCCGGAGAAAACCGGCAGTGAAGAGCTGCTTGATTTTTACCGCCGGATTTTAAATTCAAAACTGGGGATCAACGCGGTCCATCGGATGTTTAACGTCGTCGACCAATTCATTTTAAAGCTAGTTGATTTAGACAAAATCATCGTTCATGCCAACAGGGGCGAGAATATCCTCCTTTTTTTAAATATCAGTCTCTCCTGCGATTATCGGATCGTATCCAATACCACCGTCTTTCAAAACCCCTATCCTGAATTCGGGCTGATTCCCAAGGGCGGCGGCGGTTATTTTCTGCCGCGACTCCTGGGACGTAAAAAAGCGTTTGAAATGCTGCTTTCCGGAGCAGACTTGACCGCAGCGGAAGCATTGTCCCTGGGTCTCGTCGACGAGATTGCTGCCCCTGAAAAAATTGAAGACGCCGCCATAAACGCCGCGCGTCGGTTTGCCCTAAAACCGTCGGAATCGCTTTTCGGAATCAAGCGGCTGCTGAAATATTCAATAAAGGATCTGCGGGAGTATCTGGAAATGGAAAATCGGGTTCTGTTGCGGATTGTCCAGTCACCGGATTTAAAATCGGACTTTTGGAAAAAGATATCGGAAGTCACCGCCCCGGTGTAACCGGCGCGCCGGCAAAAGCTGGCAACCTTTTTTGACACGGTGGCGATTATAAGATATAAGAGCGAAAATTCATTTTTGATACCAACAAAAGAAGGTTTTATGGCAAAAGATAATTCGCAGGATGATCAACACTGGGAAAACCGGACGCTTTGCAGCGATGAAAACTGCATCGGCGTCATCGGCCCGGACGGCCGCTGCAGGGAATGCGGCAAGAAATTCGAAGGCGATCCCTCCGGGGCAACCCTTACGTCTGAAGAATCTGTTCAACCGGCGGACATGGGACCGGAGGAAACCGAACTTGAGGAAACGGCTGATGCTTTCGAAGAACCTGCTGAACCGCAACCCTCTGATTCACTACCGGAAAGCGACTGGGAGAGCCGGACGCTCTGCAGCGATGAAAGCTGTATCGGCGTCATCGGTCCGGACGGCCGCTGCAAGGAATGCGGCAAGCCATTTCAACCATGATTTAACCCGGGGGAAACAAGGCAGCATTCATTCTATCGGTTGTCTCCCCGCCGGACCTTTCGGCCATAGGGAATCCCCAGCTTTTTCATCCGCCCCCGCAGCGTGCTGGGGTGCAGCCCGAGGAGTTTTGCGGCGCCACCGGCCCCTTCCACCTTTCCGCCGGTATGCGTCAGCGCCTTTTGGATATGGACTGCAATCATGTCCGCCAAAGGCCGGAGGGACGTATCCGGCTTTGCGGCAATTTCATTTTTCTGCAGGATCGGCGCCGCCGCCGGCTGTTCAAACCTCATGGGGTTGCTGCTGCCCGTAATCTGACTCAGAATCAGGGCGCGTTCTACCAGGTTTTCGAGCTCGCGTACATTCCCGGGCCAATGATACTCCTGGAGCTGTTCAAGGGCTTCCCGCGCCAGCGGCGGCCGCTTGCTTATCTTCAGTTCCCTCGATTTTTTTTCAACGAAATGATTCACCAGAGCCGGAATGTCCTCGACCCGTTGGCGCAGGGGCGGAATCATGATGGGAAAAACATTGAGGCGGAACCACAGGTCTTCGCGAAAGGTTCCTTTGCTCACCATTTCCGGCAGATTCTGATGGGTTGCGCTGATGATGCGCACATTCACCGGTATGGATTCGGTTCCGCCGACCCGTTCGATTTCGTGCTGCTGCAGCACCCGCAAGAGCCGGACTTGCGCAGCCGGCGGCAACTCGCCGATTTCGTCAAGGAAAATCGTCCCGGTATGGGCCCGTTCAAAGCGGCCACGTTTTCGGGATATGGCGCCGGTAAAGGCGCCTTTTTCATGTCCGAAAAGCTCACTATCGATTAAGCTTTCAGGAATGGCGCCGCAGTTAACGGTGATATATGGGTTGTTTCTACGCAGTGAGGCCAAGTGAATGGCATTGGCAATGACTTCCTTGCCGGCGCCGGTTTCGCCCATGAGCAGTACCGGACTGTTCAGCGGCGCCACCTGCCGAACCATTTCCATGACGCCTTGAAGGCCGAAATCGGCGCCGACAATCGTATCCCCCGTCAGCTGATGCATTTGCTGATGCAGGTAGCGATTATCATCGGCCAGCATATCTTTGAGCCTTAAGATCTCCTGATGCTGCAGGATATTGGATAGGGCTGTGGTAAACGGTTCGTGTAGAAGTGCGATCAGTCGGGCGTGCAAAGGGGTGTATCGATTCTTTCCTTGTGCGAACAGGACCAGAGCGCCAAGTCTTTTTTTTTCAAGCTCCAGGTCCATATGGATGTGAGATGTGTCGGGCGGGAAAACCAGCGACAGGGCTTGCCGGATATGCGGCGGCTCCAATTCAAGGTCGTTAATGATTCTGATGCTTGAATCTTTGGCCCACTCTTCTTCGAAGCGATGCCGGTATTCTTTTGGCAACGGAACAGTTTCTTCCGGCTTTTTCATATGCGGCGGAAAGATAGCGGCAAGTATTTTAGCGATATTCAATTCCGGATCGTACAGGGAAAAAATCATGCCGGAAACAGGCAGGGCTCTATTTAAATAGTCCATGCAGCGCTGTATGGCCGTTTCGATATTCAGGCTGCTGGAAATCCTCAGAGCCGCCTGGCGAAAGAATTCGTTTTCGTCGATATTCATTTAGATTACACCTTAATCAGGAACTGGTTTCCGCTGTATTTGGAAGTTCATAACATATTTCTGCCAAATAAGAAAGATAAAACTGTTTAAAAAAACAGATTGCAACCCGATAGTCTTATAACATTTAGATATTATTTAAAATATATAATTGGCACGATTTTAGCCTATTAAATATAGTCTTTTGAATCCGGCTGCTTCGCTTCAGGTTGAATGACAGCCGGAATATGGAATTTTGGAATGATGGGTTTCAGGGATATCGTTACGTTAAAAACCTGTACGATTTTAATAAGAGGGCCGGCATGGACTGGATTGAAATGATCCACTTGCGCGCTTATTCCCACGGGGATTGCGCGGCGGCGGCGGCGGCATTTCACGAGCTCACTTCACCCGAAGGGGAAGTCGGCCTTAAAGAGGTTATCCTTTTGCGAAATACCGGCATCGATACCGATATGGGAATATTCATCAGCTGGCAGGGGGATGTTCCGGCAAACGGCAAAAGCCGTTTGGGATTGCAGCTTTCAGCCGCCTTTTCCGAATACGGCCAGATCTACCATTCCGTCTGGTCCTATGAAACCAGGCTCGCCGTCAGGCAGGAAACAAGACCGAAACAGATAGATTGATGGAGGGTTTTCATGAAAACCGGTTATAAAATAAAATTTATTGCCGTCGCCGGGATGCTTTCCGGGTTGCTTTTTTTGGCCGGGTGCAAACCCCAGACTTCAGGCGGCAGCCCGGCCCAGGGCGCTCCCCCTGAAGTCGCAGTCGAAACGGTCCAGCCTCAAGCAGTGGTCCTTTCCACCGAGCTGCCGGGACGCACATCCCCGTACATGGTTGCTGAAATCCGGCCCCAGGTCAACGGCATTATCCAGAAACGCCTGTTTAGGGAAGGGTCCGATGTCCGGGCCGGCCAGACGCTTTATCAGATCGACCCGGCCCCCTTTCAGGCGGCCCTCGACAGCGCCACGGCAAATCTTGTCGTCACGCGAAAGGCCGCCGATCAGGCCCGGGCCGCGCTGGGCGCCAGCCTTGCCGGCGTCGCGCGGCAGCAGGCCATTTTGGATTTCGCCCGGACCAACCGCCGGCGCTTCGAGGATCTGGTCAAGGACAGGGCCGTCTCCGCCAGCCAGCGGGATCAGGCCGTGACCGATGCCGATGTGGCCGAAGCCACGCTCCGGACCGTCGAGGCGCAGGTGCAAAGCAACCGGGAAGCCGTGGGCGCGGCGGAAGCGGCCATCCTGCAGGCGGAAGCGGCGTTGGCAAGCGCCCGCATCAATCTGGGGTATACCAAAATTATCGCCCCCATTTCCGGCCGAATAGGAAGGTCCGGCATAACCGAAGGCGCTATTGTAACCGCCTATCAGCCCGTTGCCCTGGCAACGATTCAGCAGCTCGACCCCATCTATGTGGATGTGCCCCAGGCAACCACCGAATTGCTGCGGCTGCAGCACCGCCTGGCGCAAGGGTGGATCAACCGCAACGGGACCAACCTAAACCAGGTCGATCTTATTCTGGAAAACGGCGAGCGCTATCCTCTGGAAGGATCACTCCAGTTTCAGGATATTTCCGTGGATCCCACCACCGGCTCGGTCATCCTGCGGATGGTCTTTCCCAACCCACAGGGGGTTCTCCTGCCGGGCATGTTCGTCCGGTCCGTGGTGAAAGAAGGCGTCAATCCCCGGGCGCTTCTGATCCCCCAGCAGGCGGTTTCACGCGACCCAAAAGGGAATCCGGCAACCCTGATCGTGGATGCCGAGGGCAAAGTTCAATATCGGTTGCTTGAGCTCGATCGCGCCATCGGCGACCAATGGTTCGTCACCAAGGGACTTTCCCCCGGCGACCGCGTGATCGTCGAAGGGGTGCAAAAGGTGCGGCCCGGCGCAGTCGTGAAAGCGGTTCCTTTTGACAGTGGAAGCAAAAAGGCAGAATCTGAAAAATCGGCCCGGCCGGCCCCACCATCGAACTGACGGAGACGCATCATGTTGTCTAAATTCTTTCTGGATCGTCCGGTATTTGCCTGGGTCATCGCCATTATCCTGATGGTGGCGGGCCTCCTGGCGATCTACCAGCTCCCCATATCCCAGTATCCTCCCATCGCGCCGCCGTCCATCGCCATCACCGCCCTTTATCCGGGGGCGTCGGCCGAAACGGTTGAAAACAGCGTAACCCAGATCATCGAGCAGAAGATGACCGGCTTTGATAAAATGCTGTATCTTTCCGCCAGCAGCGATTCAGCCGGCGCTGCCCGCATTGAGCTGACTTTTGCCCCGGGAACCGATCCGGACCTGGCCTGGGCTCAGGTGCAAAACAAGCTCCAGCTCGCCATGGCGAGCCTTCCCGAGGTCGTCCAGCGCCGGGGGGTCGTGGTGAGCAAGAGCACCCGCAACTACCTCCTGATCGTAGGTCTGATATCGGAAGACGGCAGTATGGACCTGAACGATTTGCAGGACTATGCCCAATCCAACCTTGAAAAGATATTGTCGCGGGTTCCCGGCGTGGGCGAGGTGGAAGTATTCGGCAGCCAGTATGCCATGCGCGTCTGGCTGAACCCGGACAAGCTGGTGGATTACCATCTGACCTTCGAGGATGTCATCGCAGGTCTGAGGGCTTATAACGTAGAGGTTTCCGCCGGCCAGTTTGGCGGTTCGCCGGCCGCCGACGGCCAGCGTCTGAACGCCTCCATCGTTGTTCAGAACATGCTCAAAACCCCCGCAGAGTTTGCCGCCATCCCCCTGCGCACCAATCCGGATGGATCCATTGTACGGATCCGGGACGTGGGACGTACGGAACTGGGGGCCGAATCCTATGATGCCCAGGTCTTTTACAAGGACATGCCTTCTACCGGCCTGGCCATCCGGCAGGCCGCTGGCGCCAATGCCCTGGCCACCGCCGATGCCATCCGGGCCAAGGTGGACGAAATAAGTCCCTTTTTCCCGCCCGGCTTAAAGGTCGTTTACCCCTATGACACCACCCCCTTTGTCCGGGTGGCCATCCAGCAAGTGGTCAAGACCCTTTTTGAAGCCATCCTGCTGGTCTTTCTGGTGATGTATCTCTTTATGGGAAACCTGCGCTCCACCCTGATCCCCACCATAGCCGTACCGGTGGTAATCCTGGGAACCTTTGCCGTCCTGGGAATTTTCGGGTTTTCCATCAACATGCTCACCATGTTCGCCATGGTGCTGGCCATCGGCCTGCTGGTGGACGACGCCATCGTGGTAGTGGAAAACGTCGAACGCATCATGAGCGAAGAAGGCCTTTCCCCCCGGGAGGCCACCGCCAAATCCATGGACCAGATCACCAGCGCCCTCATCGGCATCGGCCTTGTGCTCTCGGCGGTTTTCGGCCCCATGGCGTTCTTCGGCGGTTCCACCGGGGTGATCTACCGCCAGTTTTCAGTGACCATCATCTCCTCCATGCTCCTTTCGGTGGCGGTGGCCCTGATCCTGACCCCGGTCTTGTGCGCCACCCTTCTCAAGCCGGTGCCGAAAGGGCATGCACCGGCCGACAATGCGGTCTTTTTCCTGCGCCCCTTCTTTCGATGGTTTGACCGCGCCTTTCTGAAAACCCGTGACGGCTATCTGCACCTGGTGTACCGGTCCATCATTCACAAAGCCCGTTACCTCCTTATTTTTCTGGTGATCGTGGCGGCGATGGGATTTCTTGTTAAACGGATGCCCACGGCCTATCTTCCGGATGAGGATCAGGGTATGCTGCTGGTGCAAACCATCCTGCCGGCCAATTCGACCCTGGAGCAGACCAAAGCGGTCCAGCAGACCGTCCGCAACTATTTCCTGCAGCACGAAAAAGATGCCGTCGAATCCCTGATGACGATTTCGGGCGCCAGCTTTGCAAGCCGGGGGCAGAACGCCGGCATGGCCTTTGTCAAGCTCAGGGATTGGGATCTGCGCAACCGGCCGGACTTAAAAGTCGGCGCCGTGGCCGGAAGGGCCATGAGGGAATTTTCCGGAATCCGCAGCGCCCTGGTGTTTGCCTTTGCGCCCCCGGCCGTCATCGAACTGGGAACTTCCAAAGGTTTTGACTTTCAGTTGCTGGACCGTGGCGGTTTGGGCCATTCCGCGCTGATGGCAGCCCGTAATCAGCTCCTCGGCCTGGCGGCCCGGGACCCGGTATTGACCAAAGTCAGGCCGCAAGGCCTGGAAGATGTATCCGAATACCGCGTCGACGTGGATTGGGAAAAGGCCGGCGCTCTGGGGGTGCCCATCACCTCCATCAACAACACCCTTTCAGCGGCTTTCGGCAGCGCCTATGTCAATGACTTTATCCAGGGCGGCCGGGTCAAGCGGGTATTTGTTCAGGCGGACGCCCCTTACCGCATGCTCCCCACAGACCTGAAAAAACTTTACGTGCGCAATGTATCCGGCAAGATGGTGCCTTTTTATTCCTTTGCCACCGGCGGCCACTGGACTTCCGGCTCTCCCCGGCTGGAGCGCTTCAACGGCTTTCCATCCATAAACATCCTGGGCGAAGCGGCGCCGGGGAAAAGCTCCGGCGAGGCCATGTCGGCCATGGAAGGGTTCATTGACAAGCTGCCCCGGGGATTCGGCTTTGACTGGACAGGCCTCTCCTATCAGGAACGCATGGCCGGCGGCCAGACCGTACTGCTCTATGCCTTTTCCATTCTGGTGATTTTTCTGTGTCTGGCGGCCCTGTATGAGAGTTGGCCTATTCCCATCTCGATTCTGCTGGCGCTGCCGCTTGGCGCCATCGGCGGCGTCATCAGTTCGTCTCTGCGGGGGTTGCCCAACGACGTCTATTTCCAGATCGGACTTTTGACCACTCTGGGACTGACCACCAAGAACGCCATCCTTATCGTCCAATTTGCCAGGACCCGGGTGGATGAGGGCGTCGGACTGATCGAGGCGACCCTGGAAGCCTCCAAGTTAAGGCTGCGGCCCATCGTTATGACTTCCCTGGCATTCGGATTCGGAGTTCTGCCCATGGCGCTTGCCGGGGGTGCGGGCGCCGGGGCTCAAAACGCCATCGGCACGGCGGTAATCGGCGGGGTGGTGACCTCGACCGTTCTGGCAACGATCTTTGCACCGCTTTTTTACGTGTTGATCTATAAACTGTTCGGCAGACACCGCAAACGTGAAAAGGTTCGAACCGTTCAGGTAAGTACACCGGGAGATCATAGCCATGAATAAGAAGCTGTTTTTTCTACAGGGCGCGATCGTCGCTGTTCTGTGCGGCTGTACCCTGGCGCCGCAATACACCCGGCCCGACGCACCGGTCCCGGCCGGCTGGCCGGAGGGTGCGGCCTATCCACAAAGCCAGGCGGCGACGGACGCTCCCGCTGCCGTGCAGCTAAAATGGCAGGAATTCATCGTCGATCCCAATCTGCGGCAAGTGGTCGAGACGGCCCTTGCCAACAACCGCGACCTGCGCCTGGCGACTTTGAATGTCGAACGGGCACGGGCGTTTTACGGCATCCAGCGCGCCGAGCTGTTCCCCGCAGTTAATGCCGGCGCAGGAGCAAACATTACGAGGGTGCCCGGCGATCTTTCAAGCACCGGGCGATCCGCAACCAATGAACGCTTTGACGTCAATCTGGGCATCAGCGCCTGGGAGATCGATTTCTTCGGCCGCATCCGCAGCCTGAAGGACCGGGCGCTGGAGGAATACCTTGCCACGGCAGAGGCCCGCCGCAGCGCGCAGATTCTTCTGGTGTCCGCCGTCACCGACGCCTATCTGACCACGGTTTCCAATTGGGAAAGCCTCCAACTGGCTGAATCCACCCTTGCAGCCCAGAAGGCCGACTACGGTTTAATTCAGCGGCGTTATGCGCATGGGATCGCCTCCGGTCTGGAGCTGCATCAATCCCAAACCCGGGTGGAAGCGGCCCGGCGAGAAATTGCCCGTTTCACTCAATTAACCGCACAATCTGAAAACGCCTTGAACCTTCTGGTCGGCGCTGCGGTGCCGGATGCGCTTTTACCCAGGGACCTCGGCAGCGTCACCCCTCCCCGGGAGATTACCCCCGGCATTTCTTCGGAAGTGCTCTTAAGCCGTCCGGATATCATGGCGGGAGAACACCGGCTTAAAGCGGCCAATGCCAATATCGGCGCGGCCCGGGCTGCACTTTTCCCCCGGATTTCGCTGACAACCGTTTTTGGAACCGCCAGCAGCGAACTGTCCGGCCTCTTTAAATCAGGATCGGAAAGCTGGATTTTCGCGCCGCAAATCACCCTGCCGATCTTCGATGCCCGGTTGTGGTCGGCCTACGATGCCACTAAAATAGAGCAGGAAATCGCCCTGTCTCAATACGAAAAAAGCATCCAGACCGCCTTTCGGGAAGTGGCCGACGCCCTGGCCGTGCGCGGTACGGTGGATAGACAGCTCGCGGCGCAGCAGTCTCTGATTGACGCTACCGCCGAAACCTTCCGGCTCGCCACGCTCCGTTATGAAAAAGGAATCGACAGTTACCTGGGAGTCCTGGATGCCCAACGCTCGCTCTATGCGGCGCAGCAGGTTCTTATCAATATCCGCCTGCTCCAGTTTTCCAACCAGGTCCGGCTCTATGCGGTCCTGGGCGGCGGCGGCGATTAACTTGTGGAACCATATCTAGAAGCCGAACCTTCGCCGGAACAGCTCATAAAGCGTTTTCAGGATGCAGCTTCGCAGCCGGAAATGGCTGCTGCTATCCTCAGTTTTGTTTCCGTCAGACATTTTTATTGTTGTTTGGCTGTAAAGTGAGGCCGTTGAAGAATACCCGGTTTCATTCAAGTTCAAGGAAGGCGAAAATTTTAACCACAGGAATACACGAAGTATTTCGAGGATTAAAATTTAGGCCTGACGCTGAAATTGAGGGAAAGGGGGCGTTATGCAAAGGCCTCATGTAATCCGCAGATATTTATCGATCTCATACTGGCTGACGTGGGTGCGATACCGGTCCCATTCAATTTTCTTGTTTTCCACAAACTTGTTGAATATATGTTCTCCCAGCGCTTCCCTGACAATTTTTGATTTTTCAACTTCCAGAATCGCTTCATACAGATTTCCCGGAAGGGTTTTGATTCTTCTCTTTTTTTTGTCTTTTTCACTCATGCTGTAGATGTCTTCCTCAATCGGCGCGGGCAGTTCATACTCATTCTCAATCCCTTTTAATCCGGCCGCCAGCATGACGGCAAACGCCAGGTAGGGGTTGCAGGCCGGATCCGGTGCGCGGAATTCGATCCGGGTGGCCAGTTCCTTGCCGGGTTTGTACATGGGAACCCGGATCATGGCCGAACGGTTGCGCCTGGCCCATGAAATGTATACCGGCGCTTCAAATCCGGGGACCAAACGCTTATAGGAGTTAACCCACTGGCTGGTGACGGCGATAATTTCACGGGCATGCTTGATGATACCGGCGATGTATCCCTTGGCCATTTTGGACAAATGATAGGGATCGTCGGCATCATGAAACAGATTTTTTGCCCCTTTAAACAGGGACTGGTGGACGTGCATGCCGCTGCCGTTTTCACCGAAAATCGGCTTGGGCATAAAGGTTGCGTAACAACCGTGCTTCCGGGCGATTTCTTTAACTACGATCCGATAGGTCATAGTCTTGTCGGACATCTGCAGCGCTTCGCCGTACCGCAGGTCTATTTCCTGCTGGCTCGGGGCCACTTCATGGTGACTGTATTCCACCTGAATCCCTATTTTCTGCAAGGCAAAAATGGTTTCCCGTCTCAGATCCGAGGCCTTGTCCAGCGGGCGGCTGTCAAAATACCCGCCGGTATCAATCCCCTCGGGTTTCTCATCGCTTTTGAAATAAAAATACTCCAGTTCCGGCCCCACGTAAAAGGTATACCCTTTTTCCGCTATTTTCTGTAACAGGCGCTTGAGAACATAGCGCGGGTCGCCCTCGTACGGGGTAAGATCCGGGTTCATAATGTCGCAAAACATTCTGGCCACCGGCCGGTCGTCCGGCCGCCACGGCAGCAACTGAAATGTGCTCGGGTCAGGCATGGCGATCATGTCGCTTTCTTCAATGCGGGCAAAGCCTTCAATGGAGGAGCCGTCAAACCCCATCCCTTCGGTCATGCCGGTTTCCAGCTCGGTCGGTGTAACGGCAAAGCTTTTCAGCATTCCCAGAACATCCGTGAACCAGAACTGAATAAAACTGACGTTCTTATCGTTGACAAACCGTAAAACATCCTCTCTGGTCATGCAGCTTTTGCAACTCATTCACACTCCTCCTTGGCAGGTATTCATTTATTCGGGTATCCCGGAAAATTGACCGGTCTCTGTTAGTCAAAGGAGTTTTATATGGGGTTAATCCGATTGTCAAAACTTTTCATCGCGGGCCGATTGCCTCTGCCGGATGAATGCTTGCCTTCTTTAAAGACTTTCATGATTGACAGAGCCTCTAAGTTTTTATATTTTCTATTGTTATTGTACAGACAGACACCCTTCTGATCGGCATGGACGGAATTTCAACCCAAAAAGGATTGTAAAAATGAGCAGGATTTTAATCATCGGTGCGGGGGGGGTGGGAAGCGTCGTCACCCATAAATGTGCCCAGGCGCCCGAAGTCTTTTCCGACATTATTCTCGCCAGCCGCACCATCGAAAAATGCGAAAAAATAAAAAATCAAATAAAACGGCCGATTATCACTGCTCAGGTGGACGCGGACAATCCGGCCGAACTGGTTTCCCTGTTCAACCGATTTTCACCGGATCTGGTCGTCAATGTGGCGCTCCCGTATCAGGATCTCACGATCATGGACGCCTGTCTCCAGTCCGGAATCGATTATCTCGATACGGCCAATTACGAACCTCCGGATGAAGCCAGATTCTGCTACAAGTGGCAGTGGGATTACCACGACAGATTTAAGGAGCGGGGCATCATGGCGCTGCTGGGCTGCGGCTTTGATCCGGGGGTAACCAATGTTTTCTGTGCGCACGCCCTGAAAACCCATTTTGATGAAATCCACGCGGTGGACATCATGGATTGCAATGCCGGCGACCACGGCCACCCCTTTGCCACCAACTTTAACCCTGAAATCAATATCCGGGAAGTGTCGGCCCGCGGCAAATATTATGAAAACGGCCGCTGGATTGAAACCGACCCCTTGTCGGTACATAAATCTTTTGATTTTCCTGAAATCGGTCCGCGCGAGATGTATCTCATGTATCACGAGGAACTCGAATCGCTGGTTAAAAACATACCGACCTTAAAGCGCATCCGTTTCTGGATGACCTTTTCGGAAGCGTATCTGACCCATCTGCGGGTCCTTGAAAATGTCGGCATGACCCGCATTGATCCGGTCCATTTTGAGGGGTGCGACATCGTACCCTTGAAATTTTTAAAAGCGCTTCTGCCGGACCCCTCTTCCCTTGGGAAAAATTACAAAGGCAAAACCAACATCGGCTGTATGATTGAAGGGACCAAGGCGGGAAAACCGTTAACATACTATATTTATAATATCTGCGACCATGCGGCCGCCTATAAAGAAATTCAGGCCCAGGCCGTCTCCTACACCACCGGCGTTCCGGCCATGATCGGCGCCATGATGATGCTGACCGGCGCCTGGAGAGGAAAAGGGGTATTCAATGTGGAGGAATTCGACCCGGCCCCGTTTATGCAAAAGCTGGGAGAATACGGGCTTCCCTGGACGGAAACGTTTTTAGCATGAACTTCGATATCCATACCCTCCCGACGCCCTGTTATGTTCTCGACGAGGCCGCCCTTGAACGCAATTTAAAGATCCTCGATTCCGTTCAGAAAAAAACCGGCTGTAAAATCATCATGGCCCTCAAGGGGTTTGCCATGTTCAGCGTTTTTCCGCTGATCCGAAAGTACCTCCACGGAACAACGGCAAGCTCATTGGATGAAGCCCGGCTGGGTTTTGAGGAGTTCGGCCGGGAAGTGCATGTCTGCGCGCCGGCTTACCCGGAGCATGAATTTAAAGAACTGCTGGGATACAGCGATCACATCGTATTTAATTCTTTCTCCCAGTGGAACCGGTTCAAACCGGTCATCCAGGAGAGTAAAAAACCGATCCGGTGCGGCCTGCGCGTCAATCCGGAGCATTCTGAAGTTAGCGTACCCATTTATGACCCCTGCGGACCCTGCTCCCGACTCGGCATTACGCAGGAAAATTTTAAGGGGCAGGATTTGGCCGGTATCAGCGGGCTGCACTTTCACACCCTTTGCGAGCTTAATGCCGATGCATTAAATCGGACTCTGCCTGTTTTTGAAAAAAAGTTCGGCGAATTGTTAACCGATATGGACTGGGTCAATTTCGGTGGAGGCCACCATATTACCCGCAGGGATTATGACGTGGAGCTTCTGTGCCGGCTCATCAGCGAATTCAAAGCCCGCCACCCCCTTGCGGTGTATCTGGAGCCGGGCGAGGCTGTCGCCTTAAACGCCGGCGTCCTGGTGGCATCGGTCCTTGATATCATTCACAACGAGATGGATATCGCCATCCTCGACACTTCGGCCGCAGCCCATATGCCGGATGTGCTCGAAATGCCCTACCGGCCGGAAATTACGGGGGCTGGAAAACCGGGGGATTATTCCCACACCTATCGCCTGGGGGGAATGACCTGCCTGGCCGGGGATGTCATCGGGGATTATGCCTTTCCCGAACCCCTCAGGGTCGGATCGAAACTGGTCTTTCAGGACATGGCCCATTACACCATGGTCAAAAACAACACCTTCAACGGCGTCCGCCTCCCCGCCATTGCCGTTGCCGACAGCGCCGGCAACATCCGCATCGTCCGCAGGTTCCGATACGAAGACTATCGCAACCGCTTGTCTTAAAAAATAAGTTTTTTTACTTCTTCTATTTTTTTCAAGACCATCCCTTTGACGTAATGACTTTTTATGGTTTGAACGGTCCCTTCCGCCATTTCCAAATCAAATTTTTTCTGTTTATCATTTCCCTGCGCTTTCACCAGTCCCGCAACACCATTTAAGGAACGCACCGTTTTTATGGCAATTTCAATTTCTGAAGTTCCATTTTTTTCATCAAAACATATATCTTCATTTTTTTTCGAATTCACCGTCAATATCCCTTTCCGGTTCATCCAGATTTTCAAACGTATGGGTTGTCAGGATCGGATAGGCTTCAATGGATTTTGCATCCATCATTGCGACAATTCTCTGAAGAACCGCAAGTATCATGATCTTTTCCCAATCCTGAAGCTTTTCAAACTGACCGACAAACGTTTGTTGAAGTGCCGAGGGCTTCACGGCAACCACTTTTTTGCTTTCTTCTGTAGGTGAGATGAGCACCTTGCGTTTATCGTTATCATCCTTGCGTCTGATGATAAGTCCCCGTTTCTCAAGCCGATCCAGGATGCCCGTAACTGTCGCCTGGCCCAAACTGATTGCCTTTGCCAATTCACCCACGGACATTTCATTGTTTCTGGAAAGCACCTGCAGGATAACCAGTTGCGGGCCGGTAATGCCGTGCTCTTTTACAAGCGATCGTGAGTAAAGATCAATAGCCTGGATGATTCTCCTGAGGGCAATCAAAACTTCGTTGGTCATTGTTTGGTCTTTAAGATGCATTCAGCCGGAAATCCTATCTGAATTATTGTTTATCAATTAAACCTGCCAAAGATTATTGACGGAATAGTAACACAAAGAACGGATTTATTCACTTAGTTTCAATATTTGGCGACGGTAACCGCCAAAACCATGAACTTCCCGTCAATTTTTCCTGAATAGTATCCGGCTGAGTTCCCTATGGGTGAAATAGGGATCATCATTTCTTAAGTAAGGCAGCATAATCTTTTTTTTGCGCAAAACATCTCTTTCAATATTACCGATAATTTCATCGGGTTCATCATAGGCGGCTTTATAGACCTGCTTTCCGTATGGATTGATTATTTCACTGCCGCCCCAGAATCGATACTCTCGTTTTTGTGTCGAAACCGTACCGGGGTCATTTGAAAACAACCCGCGAACCGTTTCCGGAACTTGGATTTCCCAGCTGTTCATCGATTCCTTACCGACCCTGCTGGCGCAAATGACATAAATTCCAAAAACGCGCGCATAAAACTTTGTTATGATTTCCCAGCTTTCAATATTACTGAATTCATCCGACAAGGCGCCTTCGGTTGAATTGATAATTGTGATAAACGCATCGGCTTTCTGACAAACCGCAAGATACGGCAGGGAGGGGTGCCAGAGGTCGTTGCAGATAAAAACTGCCAGGTTCAGCCCCTGATACTGAAATACCTTAACCTGTTTGCCGTTCGAGAAGCATTTTCGCTCTTCAAACACACCATAGTTCGGCAAATTCAGCTTGCGATAGGCAAACAAGGCCGTGCCATCGATGGCTACCAGGGCTGAATTATAGAAATTCATGGAATGTGATTCTTCAATAAACCCCACAATCGCACCGGTCCCTTTGGTTGCTTCGGCCAAACGCTTTATTTCCTTTGAATCCATCCTCAGCGCGGCGTCAGGGTATCTTGGACCAACAAAATACCCGGTCAGGGCAAGCTCCGGAAAGACGCTCAAATGCACGCCCGCTTCCCTCCCGTGATGGATTTTATCAATAACCTCTTCCAGATTCGTCTGAACCTCCAGAAGGGTCGGTTCTGTCTGATAAACAGCAACCTTCATACCTGTCGTCCCTGTTGCCGGTTAATTTAAAAAGGCCCTACCCGTATGTTTAAGGGTGTGGTCATCCCTCATATAATTAGCCATACTCCCGTTTCGTCTGATAACATCAAGCCCCTCATTATCATAAGAGTCGATATTAAATTCCGGTGCCTGGTCGGGCGTTGTTTCACGACATAATTCAATATGGCGCTGCAGCTTGGATATTGAAAACGATATAAGCTCCTTTAAAAACCCGAACGCATGCCGCATCTGATGAAATCCCTGCTTTTTCATGATTGCATACCCTGCCACCGCATCTTCCTCGGCCCTTTTGTTGGGATGGTCCTGACTGGTAGTGCAGGCGGTCTGGATGGATGGAATGTCCAGCATCTTGTTGACCTTTTCCATCAGCAGGTTGGCGATGTTGTGAGAGACCAACCCGAGATCCACGGCATATTTTTTACCAATGTTGGCGATGGAAGGGAGGCCGGCATGAACCGCCATAATTCCAGGGTTGACAAGCTGGGCCAGGGCAATGCCGAACAATGCCTCGGCGTGGGTAAGGGTGATCAGGCCCGACATGCTGTATGGCCCCGACAATCCAGCCATCGGCATGGTTGACACGTAAACCGGTATTCCTTTTTTAACGACCGCTAAAAACGGAGGGATCATGCTTTCAATAATATTCAGCGGGCTGTTAATGATTGAAAACTGTACGGTTATTTTACCCCTTTTTTTGTGGATCTCATCGGCGCGGGTAATCCCCTCATCGGTTACCGCCGCCACATAAATGGGCTTATGACAGTTTTCGATGATGGTGTTCATGACATCGACCTCCCGTTTGGGAACCAGAACCCCCCGAGCCATGAACGCAATGACATCTGTATCATTTACTATTTTTGCAATACGGGCGATGTGCTCAAGGGTCGGCGGTTCCAGTTCACCGGTATCATCGTTGTATACAAACGGCGCGGTTCCGCCGACGCCAAATGCATTTTCAGGTATGCAAAACTGCACTCTCTTGGGCGCCGTGGTGAGCGCCTGATCCACAAGGGGAGGCAAAACATGCAAGTGTCCGGTTGTTTCATCAAAGGCCGCGAGACCGGTACTTTCAAAAATTTCCCTGATTGTCGGATTGATGCACCTGACGCCGACTTCCTCAAGGACGATTAAGGCCTCCCGGTGGATTCTTTCAAGCCATGCTTTGTCAATATCATTCATCTTTTTTTATTTTTTCCTTAATTTCTCGTTACCCCTTTTTTATTTGAACGGGTCCCAGCGAACCGTCTGCTTTTCATAAGCGGGAGGAAATTGCTGTAAAAATTCGTCATAATAATAAAGTTCCTTGAACGAGGCAAAGGGCAGGCCATATGCGGCTTTGGGCCGGTACTTGATTTCATCGGGATTGATGATTCCGGAAATGATGTCATCCATTACGTCATCCATCCCTGTTCCCATGGCAAATCTCAACTTTTCGCGATTTGCAATTTTCTCCGGCAGCATGTCTCGAAAGGCTTCTCTCAGGATAAATTTTTCGACCTGCTTATCGCCGTATATCTTCCATTTCATCGGAATTTTCCGGCTAAATGCCACGATGCGGGTATCCAGAAACGGCGCCTGATAAACCACGCTATTGGCCATCCAAGCCCGATCCAGTCTTCTAAGCGCGGTGTTATAAGCGATTTCAAGTAATTTCTGGGCCAGTCGATCTCTCTGTTCTTCACTTTTGACTTTTGGATTTTTCAATACCATCCGGTACCCCCCGAAAAGCTCGTCCGCGCCTTCTCCCACAAAGACCAGATTGGTAAATTCCTTGACTTTGCGAGACACATAAAAATTCGAAATAATACCGGAAATACAGTCTTCATCAAAACTTTCCAGATGCCATACCGCATCTGAAATATAAGTCTTAATATCTTCTTCCGTAATCATATAAATATGGTGTTCCAAACCCAGGTACTCGGCCATTAACTTGGCATTTTCCAAATCGGGGCCGGGTGCATTTTTGACCGCACCGGTTACCAGTTTGATATGAGGATTAAATTCTTTGGCAATTGCGGCAATAATGGAACTGTCCAATCCGCCGCTGAGAGATACTGCCCCCACGCCGTCCATCCGTATTTTCACCGCATCAATTAAAAGATCTCTCAGTATATTTGCGGTCTGCCCGATATCCCCGATTTCGGGGAGCTGCGGCTGGAAAGGTTCAAATTTTTTCATCCCTTTTTTTGTGCTGTATATGCATCCGGGCGGCAATTCCTGGATATCAAACTGGATATGGTCCTTTAACCCTTTCATTTCGGAGCTGAAGTAAAACGCGCCGTTGTCGGAGCCGAAAAAAAGCGGCCTGGCCCCCACATGATCCCTTGCAAGGATTACCTCCTCATCTTTTTCAACAATTGCGCAGGAAAAACTTCCGTTTAAGTATTTAAAGCAATCACTATCATGTTTCTCATAATATTCCCTGAACAGTTCGACATCACATTGCCCGCCGGTGCGCTCATTAAATAGTTCGCCGTCAAATAAGATATACGGGGTTTCATTCATCGAGGTGGTATAGGTGGTCTTCGGAATCAGATTGACTTCATTCGCCCCCAATGCACCTCTGTCGTCCGTAAGGGTGCGGATAACGGTGTTATCCGGTCCTCTGTGTCTCATGAGCTTCAACATCCTGCCGAGTTGTTTGGTGCTGTTGTAATCGATCTTCCCATGTTTTGATATGATCCCGGCAATACTTGCCATCTGTTACCTCCGTTGCTGTCAAATTATTTTAAATGTGAATTTCCATGCCATCATATGCAAATTTAAATTGATCACCCGCCGACTCTAACTGGAGATAGTCATCGTAACTTCGGTTCCAGTATTCTTCGAGGTGTATAAAGATGACATTTTTCGCTTCAATCCTTACAGCCAGCGCAAGTGTTTCTTCAAAAGTATAAATCGTCTCGCGCGATATATGGTCGTGCGGATAAACAAATCCGTGTTTTAATCCGTCTGTAAAAATTCCGGGCTGGATAAACAGCATATCCGCCCCTTTTAACGTAGCATTGTCTTCGGGAAAGGGTTTAATGTCACAGGGCGCATAAACAACTTTTTGGCGACCTGCTTCAAAAACATAGACAAAAGACAATTCATCTTTACGATCGATCTGAACCGATTTGATAGTGACAGCACCCATTCTTGCTTCCCGCTCCAATTCAACGGGCTTAATAAATCCCCGGTCTAAATAATAATCGATTAAGGGCCCGTAAACCGTCTGCAGTTTTTTAAATTCCGCCAACAAGGGACCGGGTGCAACTAAAGCAATTTGTTTTTCAGGATATGGTCGCCACCTGCGAAAGTCCAAAGTGATCTGTTCAAGAACCCGGATGCCTTCCACATGATCCGGGTCCAAATGGGTGAACATCACATAATCAATTCGATCGATCCTTTCCCGGTTTAACTGGAAAGCGATTTCAGCAGGCGTATCAATTAGAAGATGAATATCGTGAATAAAGGCTGCCGGCCCTGTCCTGGAATAAGGGATTCCCTTGTCCCGCGCCTCCCGGCAGATACTACACTGGCATAACGGCTTGGGGATGGTCATGCACCCCCCTGATCCCAGAATAGTCAATTTCATTTCAGCGAACGAATATTCTCCCGAAATTGGCTGTTGTCAGCGGATCATCGATATACATGCCCAACCCCACACGCTGAATCGATTCCATACCCCTTTCATCATAAACAGGCATCTCAACTTCCGGCGCCTCGTCCGCGGTAACTTCCTCACAGATGCGGACCGCTTGCTCCATTTTGGCATACGAAAAGTCGATTAAATATCTTAAGAATGCAAAGGGGTGGCGGATCATATGAAAACCGTATTTTTTGCATAGCGCCTGCCCCATTCCGGCGTCCGCATAAGCGCGTTCGGTAAGATGCTCCTCATGGGTCGTCCCGGCGCTCTGACAGGTAGGCAGATCCAGCATCAGGTTCAGGTGAGACATGAGTATATTGAGCAAATTATGGCTCACCAAGCCATAATTCGGATTGTATTCGATACGGGGGTCCGCAATGGTTGGGAATCCGGCATGAATGCTGGTAATGCCGGGGTTTAGCAGTTGCGCTGCGCAAATACCGAAAAGCACTTCGGCATGCGTCATTGCCAGAACACCTTCAAAGCTGTAGGGCGCGCTGATTCCCGCCATGGGCATGGCCGATATGAATACCGGCAACCCCGCCCTCGCGACTTTTACAAAATCGTCGGAAAAATTCTCATTTACCTCCAGCGGCGGGCGTGTAAGACAGAACACAATCATGATGTTCTTTCTTTGATTATAAATTTCAACCGCTCTTTCCAGCGCGGCATCCGATGTGACAGCAAAGTAGAGCGGCTTATTACAGTTTTCCGCCATGATGCTCATCTGCTCGACTTCATTTTTAAGCTTGATTCCTCTTCCCGTGCCGGCCACAACATCATGGTTCTGGGCAAATCGCGCGATTTGTTCTACCAATCCACTGGTCGGGGATATTCCCCCAATGCCTTTTACATCATCATAAACATAAGGGGCTGTTCCACCGATTAAAAAGCTCTCCCGGGGAACAAAAAAATCTTGGACTTTCGGGACTTTTTCCAAACAGGCCGTTATGAGATCGGACGTGACATATATCCGGTTTTCATACATAATGGCCTTGCCCGTACTTTCATGCTGCTGAAAAGCACCCTGTATTCCAGGATGCCGGCAGCCCACGCCGAGGTTTTCAAGAATCCATATTGCATCCTGATGAACCTGCATAAGCATATCCACAACGTTATTACCAAGACTTGATCTTGAAACCTCGATTTGCTGTTGATTCACACACCCCTCCCCAGCGTAAACCATTCCATAAATTCAGGTTGGATTTTTAAAATACTAAGCAGACCGAACCAGTTTGAGATATTCCACGGCTTTAAACGCATCACTGCAGTAGACGTCCGCCCCGATTTTATCGGCAAACTCATGGGATGTCGGCGCCCCCCCGATGAGGACCTTGACATGGTCCCGAATTCCCGTTTCTGTTAATTTCCGGATGACTTCATCCATTGACCGCATGGTCGTCGTAAGCAGCGCGGACAATCCGAGAAATTGGACCTGGTGCTCCTTTGCAGCTGCAACGATTTTGTCGGTGGGTACATCCGTTCCCAAATCAATGAGTTCGTACCCTTCCCCTTTTAAAATAATGGAGACAATATTTTTACCGATATCATGAAGATCACCGGCCACTGTAGCTATAAGGAACTTTCCCTTGCTTTCCACCCCGTCTTTGATCAGAAAGGGTTTCAGTATCTCCATGGCCCCGCCGACGCACTCCGCTGACGCAAGCATGTCCGGAATAAGATATTCTCCGGATTCAAATTTTTTTCCGACGCTGTCCATCGCCGGCGTTAAGGCATTTACAACGATTTTTTTCGGAGATACGCCTTCAGCAATCCCTTTTTTAATCAGGTCCTCTACGCCCGGCCGCCCTTCAAGCCCCTCGTCAATCCCATCGTCTTCGGACCGGAATCGGCCTTGAAGCACATTAAATGATATTTTTTTCAAGATTTCCTGTTCGTTCATTGCTCTGATTTCTCCTTTGCTGGCGTGCGAAAAGAACGCAAATAGCGCCTGAAATGACGGTCCTGGCCGGTTAGGGCGCAAGCGGTTTTTACCGCCGACATGACTTCCTGATCCAATGGATTGAGTATGGCGGCAGCCAACCCTGCATATACCGCCATATGCAGAAAAGCTGCGTTCACCCGACTGCGGCCCGGCAACCCGTAAGATATGTTTGAAAGCCCCATAATGGTATTTGCATCCGGGAATTCCCGTTTTATCGCAGAAATGGTTTTAAGGGTCACCAATCCCTGGACGGAATCCGCACTGACAGGCATTACCAGTGGATCGAAATAAACTTTTTCCATAGGAAAGCCGATTTCCTCGCATACCCCGGCAATTTTTCGGCATGCCTCGAGCCGTTCACTCTCCGTTTCAGGAATGCCGGTTTCGTTCATCGCCAGTCCGACGAGCCGGGCGTCATATTGTATGGCCAGGCGCACAATTTTCCATAAATTTACATCATCCGCTTTTACCGAATTGATCAGCGATCGGCCGCCCTTTCTGATCTCCAGCCCTTTTTCAATGATTAACGGATCCGCGCTGTCGATACATATGGGAATTTCCATTTCTTTCTGGATTGCGTCAATGCTCCACTGCATCGCGGCAAGTTCATCCTGCCGGGAGCCGATTCCCGTTCCAACGTTCACATCGATAAAAGTGGAACCGGCTGCAACCTGCCTTTTCGCCAGTTGCAGGAGGCCCTCCCGGTCCCGGACCATTATGATATTTTTCACCTCGGGAATCGTTCCGTTGATATTTTCTCCGACGATAATCATTTGTTGTCTTTCACCATCTTTTCCTTATTGCATGATACCCGGCTGAATCCCCTTAATTTCTTTTAGAAGAAGCTCGCGCGTTTTTTCGGGTATATAGGATTTAAGGGGTTCGGAAAGAATCTGTTTTGCTTTTATGCTTGCTCGCGCAAGAGCGTCTGCCGCCCCTTCGGCCAGCCATTTATCGCGGTCGTCCCGATTGCTCAGCCGGGGCACATACTGTTCCGCGCGCATATATCGACGGGTATGGCGTGAAGAGACAAAATGTCCGCCCGGCCCAATTTTTTTAATCAAATCAAACGCGAGGGTTTCATCATTCACCACAATGCCATCCACCGCCCGCATAACCATGCCGATGATTTCATCGTCGATGACCAGCTTGTCATAGGAAGCAGTCATGCAGAATTCAATAAATCCAGCCGCGTCGTGAATAATATTTCCGCCTGCCAGAGCGACCATCAGGCTGGTGAGGGCGGATTCATATCCCGCCTGAACGTCATTGACTTTCGAGTCGGACATGCCGGCAGTCGCATAAATGGGTATATTGTAAAACTGGGCCAGTTGGGCTGCGGCTGCGTTGATCAATCCCATTTCAACGGCGCCCGCCAGGTACTTCATGTTGCGCATGTCGGTAATGGAAGCTACACAGCCGTACAAAACCGGTGTGCCGGGATTGACCAGCTGGGACAGCATGATGCCGCTGAGCGTATCCACGTTGAGCACAACCAGATTCCCGGCCAGGGTTACGGGCGCCGTTGCGCCGCATAACGGTTCAGCCGGAACAACGAGGGGGATGCCGTGTTTTGCGACTTCAATGGCCAAACGCCCGTAGGTCTCATCAATAACGAACGGACTGATGATACAGGCAACCATGGAAATAAACGGCCGTTTTTTTAATTTTTCAGGCGACCCGGCTATGATTTGGGCCATTTTAATGACGTTTCTAACGCCCTCAACCGAGTAGACACCTCCCATGACATGCTTTTGCGTCCGGTTTAGCGCCGCGCCGAAACGATTCACGTCCACGTTTTCACCCGGCAGATCATTGGGATATACATTTAACATGTAGAAATGGATATTTTCCAGCGCGTCTACCATACGGGCCATGTTCATGACGTCCTTGAGCTCGGACCGCCGGGTTTCTTCGGCGCCGGGATCTTGGACGTTCAACGCCGTGCCGCCCGTACCCAAATAAACGCGTCGGCCGCCGATTTCACAATCATGCACCCCTTCAGGATCTCTCCCGCACAGAGTAATCACCGGCGGAACCTTTCGAATTAAGGAAAGGGCCAGGTCTCTGGGAATTCTGACGATATTTGTGGATTCGTCAACAATTGCATCCGCCTGCCGAAACAGCTCCACCGCTTCAGGACAGTTTACCTTAATTCCCACCTCGTCAAAAACCTTCAAACTGGTCTCATGAATTCTGACAATATCTTCCTTATTCAGCGGGGTATATTGCCCGCCACTCAACCCTTTTCGAACAGCCATAAAAAATCCTTTTCTATAATTGCCATGTTTTTTGTGAATCTCACGGTTATGTTCTTCTCTCGCTACAGTTCTTCTTTGAACAATCCCGGCAGGGATTGTATGTCGACACCCATCTGCTGCACGCATTCGATGAAATTCCGAATATCCCGGAAATGGACTTGCGGGGCGACATTAAGCATGTATCGCTGAGTTCGACATCGAGTAAATCTTCATCAAACAAATCAAATAATTTTTTTTGCTCCTCAATGGACCAGTCACAGTAACCGGGGCTGAATCGAAGCGAGGTTGATCTCCCCTCCTGCCGATACCGGCTTTGCATTTCCTGATGAAACTGGTTGACCAGCCCCTCCACCAGCAGGGAACCCATGGTATCGTTAATAAACGCATCCGAAAGCCGGTTTTGGTCTGTCAGACGGTTTATTTCATTCTCGATTCCATCCCCGATTGTGGCAATGAAGCAGACCGCCTCAACACAGCGGCTCATCGCTTTCGACAGTTTCCTGCTGTTAAATTCAATACCGCCTTTTAATCTAAGGGTTCCGTTCTCCGCAGCGTCAATCGTTAATTTCCGGTAATCCAATCGTGGCGACAAAAGCTTGCCCAAGCCTGCCGTGTACAGGTCGATTTTCTCATTAAGAGCGTATGAAAACCCGCGAAGATTTTTAGCGCCGAATTTTTCTGCAAATTGGGCCCGATCAATTTCGGGAGTAAAATTCATCAACATCGCAACTTTTCCATTTTAATATATTTTACAAAAAGTAATAAATTTATTTAAACTCAAAAAATACATTGCATGCAAAATAAATATACGATACTAATATCTATGTCAATATAAAATATATATCAAGAAAACAAGTTATTATATATATTATAGTTTAAATTCCAGCAAAAATCGGGTATTTTATGGGTATCAATAGTTTTGCATAAAATATAATATTATATTTTGTTTCAAATCAAATTTTCCATAAAGATGATGACCCGTTCATAATTATAACAAACAGGAACAGATTCCTTCATGTTTTTGAAATACAAACGTCTGTGGTCGGAATCAGCTTTAAAATCGTCTTATGATCTTGTCATCATCGGCGGAGGGTTGCACGGGCTGGCCACGGCCTATTACCTGGCCAAAGACCATGGCATGGTCAACGTGGCGATCCTGGAAAAGCACCACATCGGCTTCGGCGGATCCGGCCGCAATACCGCTATCGTGCGGGCCAACCAACGCACCCAGGAAAATATCAGATTATATGATGAAGGTTTGAAATTATGGCCCCGACTGACCAAAGAACTTGATTTCAACCTGATGTTTTTTAACTGCGGCAACCTCAACCTTGCCCATAGCGAAGCCACCTTGAACGCTTTAAGGCTCCAGGTTGCCACGGCGCAATTTCATGGAATTGACAGCCAGATGGTCAGTGTTAAGGAATGCAAAGAACTGGTGCCGGCCTTAGACATATCCGATCGCCCGCGCTTTCCCGTGATGGGCGGGATGTACCACCCTCCCGGTGGCATTATCAGGCATGATGCGGTGGTTTGGGGGTTGGCCAAGGGGGTATCCAAACTCGGCATACACATCAGCCAGGGAACGGAAGTAACCGGCATCGGCATCGAAAACCGGAAGACGGCTTTTGTGGAAACGAATAAAGGTAAAATTTTCACTCCCCGGGTGCTGAATGCGTCCGGCGCCTATTCAACCCTGGTTTCGGCAATGGTCGGCATCCGCCTGCCGATCCATGTCCTGTCGATCCAGGCGATGGTCACCCAGCCATTGAAACCGATTCTCAACCATGTGGTATCTTCAGGGGCTTATCATTGCTACGCCAATCAAACCTTAAAAGGTGAAATCGCCTCCGGTGCGCACATGGATCCGTGGCCCAATTACACCAACCAGACAACCGCCCATTATATCAAGCATCAGGCGCAAGCCCTCACTGAGCTTTTACCCTGCCTCAAAGGCGCAAAATTCATGCGCAGCTGGGGCGGGTTGGCGGACATGACGCCGGATATGGCGCCGATTATTGATGGCAATGATCCCATCCACGGCTATTATATGGATTGCGGCTGGGGGTATTTCGGATTCAAATCCGCACCGGTTACCGGAAAATACCTGGCTCGGTATATCGCTTCGGAATGCTGTCCTGAGATTCTAAAGCCCTTTACGCTAAAGCGGTATGAAAATTACCGTATGATCGGCGAGATTGCTGCGCCCGTATTTTACGGGCCCTGGAACTGATCCTGTTTCGATCAATTCGCATACAGCCAATAAAAACTCATAGGGAGGTATGACGCCGTGTCGCTGAAAATTACATGCCCGATATGCGGTGAACGCAACGGGTATGAATTTGTTTTTGGCGGAGAAGAGCAGGGGCCAAGACCCGCGCAGGAATCCTTGACGCCTGAGAAGTGGTGCGATTATGTCCACCTGCGCAGGAATACCGGAGGCGTTCAGACGGAATGGTGGTCCCATCGCAGGGGGTGCGGCCAATGGTTCACCATTCGGCGTGACACCCTGGCAAATCGCGAAATTAAATCTTCAAGGGAAAACGAATGAACCGCAACAGGGCAAATCGTCTAACCCATCTCCCTACCCTTCGCATCCGTCCGCAACATACACTCGGACTGACTTATAAAGACAAACGGTATGAAGGTGTCCAGGGAGATACCATTGCCACTGCGCTTTATTCCAATGGGTTTCGAATATTTTCCCGCAGCATGAAATATCATCGGCCGCGAGGGTTGTATAGTTTGGACGGCGAATCTTCCAACAACCTCATGGAAATCGATGGCGTACCGAATGTAAATACGGAATATACCCTTCTGCGGGAGGGGATGATCATTAAGCCTCAAAATGTCAAAGGCTCTCCGGAACGGGATTTGATGGGGTTTATTGACTACCTGGACTGGGCCATGCCGGCGGGCTTTTATTATCGACATTTCCACAAACCCTATACCCTCTGGCCTGTTTTTATGCAACGCATTCGCAAGACTGCCGGTATCGGCGCAATCGGCGCCGGCTTTCAAATGAAGGGTCGCTTTGAGGAGCTCTATCTCAACACGGAAGTCTGCGTCATTGGCGGCGGACCGGCGGGGATGTCCGCTGCGCTGACCGCCTCGCAACAGGGGCTGCGTGTGGTTCTGATCGAAGCCCGTCCCTGGTTGGGCGGGAGCTTCGATTATCGGACGACCCGGTACACCTCGCAAATACCCCTTTACAAAAAGGCCCGGATGCTGGCAGCAACAATTTCAAAACAAGACAACATCCGCGTATTCCCCTATACCTTCATGACCGGTCTCTATGGCGACAATCAGATTACATCCGTCCAGAAACGGATCGAAACCGAAGTGTTTGATGAACGTTACATTTCAATACGGGCAAAAGCTACGGTGGTTGCCACCGGCTGCATCGAACGCCCCCTGATTTTCGATAACAACGATCGTCCCCAGATCATGCAGATCGGCTGCGCCCATCGACTGGCGCACAGCTACGGCATTCTGCCGGGAAAGAACGCCGTATTCAGTATCGAACACGATCTCGGCTTGGAAGCCGCCATCGATCTGAATGACCTGGGAGTCCATCTCATCTGTGTCGCTGATTCGCGTCCGGACGGACAGGATCCGGAGTTGGTCGCTTCGCTGGAAAGCAGGGGAATCCCGCTTCTAAGGGGCTGGGTAGTTTCCAAGGCATACGGCGCCAGACAGGTAAACCGGGTTCGCATCAGTACCCTGGAAGGCGCCCGGCATCGTAATATGGAATGCGATTTGCTGGTAGCTTCAGCCGGCCTGACCCCGTGCACGGGTCCTTTGGCACTGGCCGGCGCTAAAATGGCCTATGATTTTCATACCGGCTTTTACCTTCCCAAGACCTATCCCCACAACATTTTTGCCGCCGGACGCCTGTTGGGGCACCATAACCCCCGGGCGATTGAAATCTCAGGAGAACTTGCAGGGCTTCAAGCTGCGAAAACATCCGGTTTTTCCGCAGAAAAGCGCATAAAGGCTTTGCAGGAAGAATTGTCCGGTTTGCCTCTTCCTCCAAGGGGGTCCAAACTGGTTCAGGCGCCCGTAAAAGTTCGACGTCGCTTTGTTTGCCTTGATGAAGATGTCACCATTAAGCACATTGATCAAGCCTGTCGCATGGGGTTTGACTCGGCCGAGCTTAACAAACGGTTTACAGCGGCGGGGACAGGCCCCGGCCAGGGGGGAATTTCAGGTCATAACCTGCCGCTCGTGATCGCCCAGTATAAAGCAATTTCACCTGAAAAAATCCTGCCGACAAGGGTTCGTCCGCCTTTATACCCGACCCTACTGGCCACATACGCAGGCAAGAACATGGATATCGTCAAACAAACACCTGTGCACCGTCTTCTGGCACAAGCGGGAGCCATTTTTCGCCGCGTGGGCGCGTGGCAGCGGGCGCGTTTTATGTCACAGGACGTTGCCGCCCGAAACGAGATCGAAGCGGTGCGGCTCCGGGCAGGCATTATCGATGTGTCCACTTTAGGCAAGTTCAGGCTTTTCGGCCGCGATGCACTTAAGGCGCTCCAGCGGATATATGCGGGGGATATGTCTAAGGTGTCCGGCGGCAAACTTACATACTCCGCCATGTGTAATGAAGATGGATGCCTTATTGACGACGGGGTTGTCGTTATGCGTGGCGCGAACGATTATTATTTTACCACTTCTACGGGCCGGGCCGATATGACGATTGAATGGTTTCGCTATCACACCCGCTATGACAACTGGTCTTTTCACCTCATCAACCTGACGGATGCCTACGGCGCCGTGAACCTGGCCGGACCATATGCACGGAAAGTTTTACAGAAACTGACCGATGAAGATATTTCCAATTCAAATTTTCCATTTATGGGGTACCGCGAATTCACGCTTTTAAACATCATTCCGGTCCGAGCCCTGCGCTTGGGTTTTGTCGGAGAGTTGTCGTATGAACTTCATGTACCCGCATCATGGATGTCGGCAATCTGGTCCCATTTGCTTGCGGCAGGCAAAGAATTCGGCCTGGAAATCTTCGGGCTCGAGGCCCAGAACGCATTGCGGATGGAAAAAGGGCATGTGATTATCGGCCAGGAAACTGAAATTCGTACGACCCTTCATGATCTGGGCTTAGGACGTTTGTGGCATCGTCACAAAACCGAAGCAAACACCATCGGCGCTTATGCCCTTGAACAGACCGAATACCAGAAAGGCCGCCTTAAACTGGCCGGTTTTGAAATGAATCCCGGCGAACGTACGCCAAAAGACGGCGCACTCATCGTTGATGACAAAATATTGGGGTATGTCTGTACCGCCCGCCACAGTGTTGCGTTGGAAAAGTCTATCGGCTTGGCATTGGTAGATTCGTCATTATCTGACAATGGCAGCCGATTGAATATATTCGAAGACAATTGCGGCGGTAAGCTTCTCACCGCCACTGTCGTTCCCACCCCATTCTATGACCCCGAAAGCAAGCGGATGAAAATGTGACCCATGCAATACCATACCGATACTTTGTATAGACAGTCTCCGGTGACGCTTAAAGGTCGACCGCAAAAAGTCCGCCGGATCAATGGCTTTAAGGTTGTCCTCGAATATGAAGATGAATCGCAAAAAACGGGTCCGACACTGACCGACCTGAGCCATTTGGCTAAATGGGATTTTCAGAGCAAAGATCTCTGTGCCTTCGCTGACAAAGGGGAAATCATCCCGTCAAAACCCGGGGAATGCCGTATTCAAAATGGCCGCTGCATGTTTCGCATGAACCGAACCCAAATCGGCATCTGGCATATTTGCGCGGGAGATGCCCCTGAGCTTCCCGATGACGCATCCTACACGGATATCACGGATGCATGGGCACTTTTTGGATTGGCAGGCAAGGCCATTCCGGCGCTTTTCGAGCAAATCACCGAACTGGATCTGTTCTCGTCATCGGGCTTCACTCCCTGGTTTTTTCAAGGCCCCATTTTTCATGTATCGTCCCGGATCGCCGTAATCAATCGCTCCAGGGATTCGGTCTCCGCCATGATCGCTTTTCCCAGCGGTTACGGACCAGGCGCGGCGGAAGCACTGCTTGATACGGGCAGCGGAATCGGTTTGCATTTAACCGGAATGAACGCCTTTTTTAATTCTTTGAACCGGAAAATCGAATGAAACCTTTGCGCGAATTCGGTTGCGGGCGCCGTATTTCATGATTCCCTCCTTCTGGCTGGTCCATTCCGGAAATAGTTGGGATCGTCAAAAACCTTTAACCTCTGAACATCCTGTTATCAAAGGTTGATGACCTTGTCTGCCAATTGCATGGCGGTGACAATATCCAGCATGTTGGTGGTTTCACCCACCTGTTTTCGTTCCAGAAGGTTGAAATGCGTCAGGCAGGTGCCGCACACCAGGATCTTGAGGCCTCCTTTTTCATAGTCCTTAAGATCGGAAAGCACCTCGGAGCCGTCGATGGTCAGTTTCACGCCGTTATTGACGAATACCAGCCGCCACAGATCGCCGCCCATTTCTTTAAGCGTCCTCAGAAAATTGATCATCAGCTTCAGACCCAGTTCATCATCCCCGAAACCCATGCGGTCGGAAGCGCATACGACCATGATCTTTTTACCTTCTGTTTCCGGTTCAGGGGATAACCGGGGCTGCCCACCGGTCTGCGAAACACACGTCCCGACAACCCAATAGTCCGTCCCCTTTTGTTCAAGCGTGGTTTCAAACCCCTGGGACTGAAGAAAACGCTGAACATTCTGCTGCGAAGCGGCGTTGTCGACGACTATTTTTACGCCCGGGAGATTCTCCTTTTGCAGTGCGGCTTTGGTTTGCAGCACCGGCGCCGGACAGGCCAGCCCGCGGGCATCGATTTCCCTCATGTAAAAATCTCCTATGGTAAATATAATTGAGGGTTCCAGGATTCCAGGGTTCAAGTGAATAGCCTGATTAATCTTGAACCGTGAACCGTGAACCCAGAACTCTTCGAACCTTTTCCACTTACACCACCCATATTTTCTCTTCCGGCCCGCTGAGAACCTCCCCGATCTGGGCGGCATCGTCGACACCGGCATCCTTTAAAGCCGCGACGAGGTCATCGGCCTGATGAGCGTTTACGCTGATGAGCAGGCCTCCGGAGGTCTGGGGATCGAACAGGATGTCCTGCCGGGTGCGCACGACGGTTTCCGCAAAGCGGACCATCGTTTCCCTGAATTCCCTGTTTTTATAGGCGCCGCCGGGAATAAGGCCCATGGCAGCAAATTCCAGGGCCTCCACGATCATCGGCACCTTTTCGGAAAAGACCCGTGCACCGGCGCCGGCGCCGCTGACCATTTCAGCCAGGTGTCCCAGCAGCCCGAAACCGGTGACGTCGGTGCAGGCCGCAACTTCAAAGGTTGACAGGATTGTCGCAGCATCCCGATTCAGCCGGGCCATTAATCGCGTGACCCTTGCGGTGAGGTCCGCAGGCGCCAAACCCGCCTTGATGGCGGTGTTGACGATGCCGGTGCCGAGCGGTTTGGTCAGGATCAGCCGGTCTCCCGGCCGCAGGTTCTTCTTGGTCAGCACCCGTGCCGGATGTACGAACCCGGTGACCGACAGACCGTACTTTAATTCCCGATCCTCAATGCTGTGGCCGCCGATGAGAACCACCCCGGCCTCGCTCAGTTTATCGATGCCGCCCTGAATAATTTGCCGGAGAATCGACAAATCCATTTCTTTAGCCGGAAAGGCGACCAGATTCATGGCGGTCTTGGGCGTACCCCCCATGGCATAGACATCGCTCAGGGCATTGGCGGCGGCGATCTGGCCGAACCAGTAGGGGTCGTCCACGATCGGGGTGAAAAAATCCACCGTCAGAATCAGCGCCAGGTCATCTGAAATTTTATAAACTCCGGCATCGTCGGCACGCTCCAGCCCCACGATGACGTTCTCATCGGTGGGAAACACCAGGCCGCAAAGAGCTTTGTCCAGGTCCCCTGGAGGCAGCTTGGACGCTCAGCCAGCCCCTGCAACCGTCTGGGTCAGCCGCATTTTTTTAACATCCGTCATAGTCTTTTCCTCGATTTTGATCCATCACCCTCGATAGCGCCAGTGGTATCTTATCGATCAGTTCGATCACCTGGGTAGCGGGATCCGGCTTGGCAAAGTGCCCGGTCCAGCGATTGGCTCCGGCGGCCAGCACGGCCGCTTTTGCCGGTTCTAAATCAACACCGCATAAGACGGTCAGCAGCCCGGTCAACGTGTCCCCCGTGCCGCCGATGGCCTCCATGGCATCAAAAGACGGGCGATCCACTTTCGCGATCACCTGGTTTCCTTTTGCAATATAGTCTATTTCACCTTTTACCACAAGATGAGCGGCAACATTGTCATGCTGATGCGCCCGTCGGATCAGGTCCGGCACCCGGTTGTTCAAATGCAGAATAAAGCCGCGGGTGTAAAATGGGTGCGGCGCCAGCTCATCCGCCAGAAACGCCAGTTCGCCGACATCCGGCGTAAAAAAATCATAACCGGCGGCTTCCCCGCTCATCTTGGCGGCATACATGAATCCGGCATCGGCTATCAGAATCGGCCGCGGCTGCATGGATTCAACGGTGAATAAAACCTTGTTGTGCCAGTCTACGTCCGGCTGGAGATAATGAAAGGTGAGCACCTGAAATTCGAATTCCGGGAGGTGCCTGGTAAGAAATTCATACAGCTTCCGGCTGCCTTCGCCCCTGCCGATATCCCCCGCCAGAAAAGCATATATCTCCGGACCGCCCATCCATTCGGTTGCCTTTAAGGCTGCCGCCAGGAGCGCCGTTGTTCCCCGGTTGACGGGGATGCTGCGTCCGTTCATATTCAGCTTGCGGCCTATCAGGCGAACCTGCCCATGGGAAAGCGGAAAGTTTAAGTCCGGAACCGTACCGACGATGCCTAACATATCCGCCGCAGCTCCTCGTAAGCCAATTCCAGGGCATACCCGCAGAGGGTATGCCCCAGCTCCCGGGGCCGGGGCGCGTTTTCCAGCGCTTTTCCAACCAATTCCTGCGCCAGAAAAGGCACATCCGGACATCCGCCCCCGGAAATATTGACGATGGCATGATCCTTTTTGGATACGGTAATTTTCATGTTGGCTGCCCGCACCATAAGGTAGTCGCCGAAATCCTTGGTATGAAAAAGATTTACGGGTTCGAGCAAAGGGGCCGTAACCGGCACCATTTGAAGGGGTGTAATATCTGCGTTGGAAAGTTCTCGCATGATATTGAGTTCTTCGATCAGCGGAAATTCAATCACCATATCGCAACCGGTTTGAATCTCCGGGGGCGGCCCCATCACCCGAATCGCCCAGCCTGATTTTTGAAGAGCCTTTTCAGCCTGGATCACGTCGCTGGTATTCTCGAAAACCAGAATCCCGCGGTCGACGGATGATTCCGGATCTTTTTGGACGTCGGCCGACCCTTTCTTTTTAAAAAATCCGAACACGATCTATCCTTTTTGAATAGTAATCCGGTAGCCTTCACCTTCAGAAGATACGTCATTGACCCGGCATCCCTGACTTTCAGCAGCCCGGGTGACATTTTCCTTGGATGTATCGGTGTCCACCAGAACGATGATTTCTTTATCTTTCCCTCTTTTAATTTCATCCAGGGTCATAATGACCGGCTGAGGGCAGGAAAGCCCTCTTGCATCGACAGTTGCTGCCATCTGAAACCTCCTTTCATGCGCTTTTTCTTCTCATGGTAAAGCCGATAAACAGACAGGCCAGCAGCCCGATAACGACAGCCGCAATGCCGTGAGGGCCGACGCCACTGGGCGAACTTGCCAGCCCGAAGTTATGGGCAAAACCTGCACCCACGATCATTCCCATCACAAATACGGCGGCATCGCCATCCCCTTCGCCGGCAAGAAATAGCTGTCGACCCGGACATCCGCCGGCCAAAGCAAACGCGAGCCCGGCCAGCGCCATGCCGGCAAAATTCCAGACATGCTGGGTGTGCGCCACCGGCTGGCCGGCAAATCCCATTTTAAACTGGCTGAGTAAAAGGTTGGTCAAAAACGCAAAGACCACCAGGCTGATAAATCCGGAGAGCAGATGGGTCTGGCCGAAGAGCACCGCATCGCGAATGGCGCCCATGGTGCAAAAGCGGCTGCGCTGGGCCAGAAAACCGATGGCAAGCCCCGCAATCAAGGCAATAAATAAAGGAGCATGCATGGCGCCGGGGCCCTGAAGACTGTAAAACAGAACGCCGCTTTTGTCTTTTCCCGGAACCTGCGGGAATACCAGCATCAATACCAGGAAGCCGAGCATGATCAGGGGCAGCATCCACCCCACCGTGGCGTTCGTGGCCTGGGTGCGTCCCAGGTTGTAGCCGTTTTTAAGAAACAAGGTGCCGATCCAGATGCCGAAGGTCAGGCCCAGGAGTCCCAGGATGGCGTTGCCGTCCCCGCCGGCCAGGCGCAGGACGGCCCGCCAGGGGCACCCCAGGAACACCAGAGCTCCGATCATGGCAAAGGCCCCCAGGACAAACCGGACAATGGGCGCCGATCCCGCCCGGGGCCGGTACTCTTTGAAAAGGTAAGCAGCGATGAGCGACCCCAAGACAAATCCGATGATCTCCGGGCGCATGTACTGCACCACCGCGGCCCGGTGAAGGCCGAGTGCGCCGGCAATGTCCCGCTCCATGCAGGCCACGCAAATTCCCATGTTCGCCGGGTTGCCCAGCTTCTGAAGCACCGGCGCCAGGATGCCGATAAAGGCGCCCACCCCGATGATTCCCCATCTTGTTGCAAAAATATTTTTCCCTTGCATCATCAATCCTTTCCTCCTTTCTTCTTTGTTTCCTAAAATGACCTTAACCGCCGAACGGGCAGGATAAATCGCGGGCGTGATACACATGCTTCTCACCGCAAAACGGACAGAGCCTGTTGAGGGCTACCTTCGCATCCAGGATCTTGTTTCCGGACTCATCGGTTATGACGCCCTTGTTGTCCAGTATTGTGAAATCTACGCTTTCAAAGACCCTGTTTTGCGTCGGGCATACAAATATGAATTTCATCTCCTTTGCCAACCTCTTTTTGGTATCTAGTGCACTGCACTGTATGCCCTTGCAACTTTTGCCGCCGTTTTTTTGCCCCTTTGACCAGACCGCAAAAAACACGCCGTAAGTCCTTATTACTTAATTTCAACTGCAGTTCATCATCAGTATCCTCTTCGAAGTCCACTGAATCGACATTCGTTGAACTTTCGGATTGCCGGGATTCCTGGGGAATCCGGAACAAAACGCCATTTCCGGCAACAACCTCTTTCAGCCGGCTGTTGTTTTCCAGCCAGCGCTGACACTCATCGTGCGTTCCTAAGAAAAGAACAAACAGCGTATCCCCTTGCTGCAGGGTAACCAGGCGATACCCGCAGCCCAGGTCGTATTTGCGGCAATTCCTGATGCGTTTTTCACCGTACCGGGTGTAACTGCCGGTCGCGTCCCTGTGGCTGCAGACAGCGCCGGATGTTAAACTCTCGATGACAAAGGCGGCTTTTTGCGCCAAGGCTTTTCCGGCCTTTCCGGTACTTTTCAAGTCTTTGAGCCGGCGATCGACCTTTGAACTGACATGTACATACTTCATAAAAGATTTTATTTTTTTCGTTTAATGAATAACCTGCGGAAAAAGTTCGGTTGCGCCGATGCCACGTCAAAGCAAACAGTCTATTCAAAGATGATTTGGGGAGATACGATTTTGGCATAAAGCGTCATCTAACAGGCCCGGTTAGCTGTATAAAAGCCCTCAGGTAAAGCCAAAACCGTTAATCATGGAGATCCTCTTGAAATGGTATATTTAGAACAGGGGGGTTCCTATCATGTAAAATTTATATATGTCAAATAGATAATTACGATAGTTAATTTAAATGACATCTAAAATCTGAATGCATTTGAAAAGTGTTGACAAAATAAATTGCGTTTGAAATATTGCAAACAGTTAAAGCCCGCCTGAAGGTAGGCAACCGGAAGTTTTTGTTAAATACATTATTTATAAAGCCATGAAGGTTTCAGGATTCCCCGGAAGGAATCGGAACTTTTGTGGCTTTTTTATTTGCAGAAAGGAGCTGAAACATGTGTGAAGCCAATGCCTATTTGTTGAAAGAAGGCGGTGAAGAGCTGATCATGGAAGCGGTGGATCTGATCGAACTGGAAGAAACCGGTGTTTACCGGCTGGTCAGCATCTTCGGCGACCAGAAGACTATCAAAGCAAAGATCAAAAGTATGGCTCTTGTGGAGCATAAGATTGTTTTTGAAAGCCAGTAAGCCCAAAGAAAGATGCGGGAAATAAAGTCACTGATAGTTCTACACCATGAGGTATCCAATGAAAAATGAAGCTTTCGACAGCGAATCGGCGTCTGACTCAATAATCCTCACACCGATAGGTATGGTTCGCAGTGAAATTAAGGAACCCATACTCAAAGCTAATGAGGACGGACTGACGCGAGAATTGCGCTCACAGCAGGAAAAGGAATACCGGAAAAAGCTGAAAACCCTGGTAAGTGAAGTTCTGATAGACCAAGGGCTTTCGGAAATCCTGGATGGGATTGAGGGGTTTTCTCATATTCTGGTGCTTTACTGGCCGCATCTTGTGCCGGAAAAGCGTCGCAAGCTTCTGAAGGTTCATCCCATGGGCCGCAAAGACATACCCCAACAGGGGGTATTTGCAACCTGCAGTCCGGCACGCCCGAACCCGGTTCTGGTGACTGCCGTCCGTCTGCTGGAACGAAGCGGGAATGTACTGCGCGTTCAGGGACTTGAGGCGGTCGACGGCAGTCCGATTGTTGACATCAAGCCTTACAATCCTCGCTATTACCGCGTGGAAAGTCCCGAAGTTCCCGAATGGATGAAGAAGCTTCAGAAGGAGATTTCCGATTAACTTGATTTTAATACATAGAGAGCAAGCAGACGTTGCATATGAACACATAACAACTGTTTATACGCATGCAACGGGAGGGATCAATGAATCGTCACTTATGGGGAGGTTTGTGTCTATGGTTGCTGCTGTTTGCAGCCCCCGGCTTGGCCGCCAATAGAACCATAACGGACGGCATCGGCCGTAAGGTTGAGATCCCCGCCAAAGTTGATCGGCTGATTGCCTCCGGGTCGGGCGCACTGCGCCTGATTACCTATCTTCAGGCACAGGATAGAATCGTGGCGGTGGACGATATGGAAAAGAAACGGCCGCAGTTTGACGCCCGGCCGTATGCCTTGGCCAATCCGCAGTTCAAGACCCTTCCCATGTTCGGCGAATTTCGCGGGCATGATCATCCGGAGCTCATCCTGACACTTGAGCCGCAGCCTCAGGTGATCGTCAAAACGTTCGCCGTGACGGGGCATGATCCCTTGGAATTACAGAAGAAAACCGGCATTCCGGTGGTGGTGGTCAAATACGGCGACTTGGGGCGGAATCGATCCGATTTGTACCAGGCCCTGCGCATCTGTGGAGAAGTGCTGGGGAAAGAAATGCGTGCGGAAGAAATCATTTCCTATTTTGATCGATTGATCGCCGATCTGAAGCAGCGCACCCGGGATATCGCTCCGGAAAAACGACCTTCCTGCTTTGTGGGCGGCGTGGCCCATCGAGGTCCGCATGGATTTCAGTCCACCGAACCCGGATATCCGCCCTTTACATTTGTCGCAGCGCGCAACTTAATGTACGACCCGTCCTTAAACGAAATAGCCCTGCAGCACAGCAACATTGCCAAGGAGAAAATTGTAGAGTGGAATCCCGATGTTCTGTTTGTGGATCTATCTACCCTGCAAACAGGCGCCAATGCCGGGGCTCTGCATGAGCTGATAACCGATCCGGCTTACCGGACGTTGACCGCGGTCAAGGCCGGCAAGGTTTACGGACTGCTGCCATATAACTGGTATACAACCAATTATGATTCCGTTCTGGCCAATGCCTATTTCATTGGAAAGGCGCTTTATCCGGATCGATTCTCCGACATCGATCCTCCTGCAAATGCGGATGAGATCTATACCTTTTTAGTCGGCAAACCGGTCTTTGAGCATATGAATAAAGCCTTCGGCAGCTATGCTTTTAAATCACTGCCGGTTAACTAAACAGCCATGCATCTGACAGATAACGAACTTCATACGGAATATCTTCGCTATACCGGGCGCAAAGTCGTCTTTATCGTGGTTTGCCTGCTGGCCCTGGGAATGCTGATCCTGTTCAGTATTTCCCAGGGCGCCGCCGGTATTCCTATCATGGCCGTAGCCAAGACGCTTGTCGGCGCAGAGGTTCCGGTAAGGGTTAAAATGATTGTCTGGAATATCCGCATGCCGCAGGTCTTATGTGCGGTAGCGGCGGGAGCGGGCCTTTCAGTGGCCGGGGCGGTGATGCAATCAATTTTACGCAATCCGCTGGGTTCACCTTTTACTTTGGGCATATCCCATGCGGCGGCTTTCGGCGCGGCCTTTGCGGTCATGATTTTGGGATCGGGTGTAATGACAAGTTCCAGCGTGGGCGCCGTCAAGATAGCCGATATCTATTTAACAACCACGATCGCTTTCCTGTTCAGCCTGCTGGCGGCCGGCGCCATAGTGGCGATTTCTAAAATCCGCGGAGCCTCGCCTGAAACCATGGTGCTGACCGGCGTGGCACTGGGGTCGCTCTTCACGGCCGGTACCATGTTTCTGCAGTTTTTTGCAGATGATGTTCAATTGGCGGCGATGGTTTTCTGGACTTTTGGCGACGTGGCGCGGGCCAGTTGGTCCGAACTGGGCATCATCAGCCTAGTTACGACCGCCGCCGCGGTTTATTTTCTCGCCAACGGGCTTAACTATAATGCCGTGGATGCAGGTGATGAAACCGCCAAAGGGCTGGGCGTCCGAGTCGAACGCATCCGCCTCTTCGGTATGTTGGCGGCCTCACTGGTTACAGCCGTTATTGTGGCTTTTCTTGGCATCATCGGCTTTGTCGGCCTGGTCTGTCCCCACATGGTCCGCCGTCTTATCGGCAGCGATCACCGCTTTCTTTTGCCGGCATCGATTGTCATGGGCAGCCTGCTGCTGCTGGTGTCGGATACGGCGGCGCGGCTGATTCTGGCGCCCCACCTGCTGCCGGTGTCTATCCTGACGGCGTTTATGGGCGCCCCGGTGTTTATCTACCTGATTGCAAGGGGGAGCCGGCGATGATTCTGGAAGTCAACAACATCGTATTCGGCTACAACAGCCATCCGATCTTAAACGAAATTAAGTTTGAAGTCGCAAGGGGAGAACTGCTGGCGATTCTGGGTCCTAACGGCGTCGGCAAAACCACACTGCTCAAATGCATGAACGCGATCTTGTCGCCTCATGGAGGTTCGGTCCTGGTGGGCGGTGAGGATGTGTCCTCATTGAACACCATGGAGATTGCCCGCCGGATCGGGTATGTTGCCCAGCGCTCGGAAGCCGGCCGCTTAACGGCATATGATGCGATTCTCCTGGGACGACGGCCTCACATAAGCTGGCGGGTATCTGACAAAGATCTGGCCATTGTCAATGCGGCCATCAATCGGTTGAACCTTCAAGCGCTGGCCATGCGCTACATCGACCAGATGAGCGGCGGCGAGCTGCAGAAAGTAGCCATTGCCCGCGCCCTGGTCCAGGAGCCGCAATTGCTCTTGCTGGATGAGCCCACCAGCAGCCTGGACCTGAAAAACCAAATCCAGATTCTCAAGCTGATCCGCCAGGTTGTCAAGGGACATGCCATGGCCGCAGTAATGACGATGCATAATTTGAACATGGCCCTGCGATTTGCCGATAAATATCTGTTCTTAAAGGGCGGAGCCGTCTATGCCGCCGGGAGGGCCGGGGACGTCGAGGCCGATACAATAGCGGCGGTTTACGGCGTACCGGTAGAAATCCAGGCTTACAGGGGTCATCCGATGGTCATCCCTTTGGAAAGTCCCGATTAAAAACGATTCCCTCAACAACTCCCGGCCGCTGTCTGTTGCCTCTCCGATTGCACCGGCCTTATGATGTCAACTCAATAAACTCCTTAATACCTGGACTTTGCACGAGTTGGAAGCTCCCATATGCAAGGCATTTCAGGGCGCAGCCATAGCCTGCTATTGCAAGCCCTGAATAACGCAGCAGATGGGAGCCTCCGGCTCGCCCGCAGGGTGAAAATTGATGAGAAAAAAGAGAGCTTCATCCTTATTTACCATTTGGGCATATTTCAATAACACTTAATTTTTCCTGAAGCCTTTTGTGTTCAGCTTTAAAACAACTTCTCATCAATTCTCATGCAAGATTCAGGTAATAAGCTCTCCCGGACTGATGGTTTGCATTGACATCTTTTGCGGTGTACTTACCTTAAGGAAAAATTCCACCCGTCGTCGCAGAAGGCGGCAGGGTGGCCTGCCCGATCTGACCAGATAAACTCCGGCTTGATGGACAAGCACCCTTGTAAACGCCTCCTGAAATTCGTTCTTCTACGACCTCGGCATATAACAATCGGAAAATGGATTATCCGGTTCGGTCCCGGGAGGTTGGGCATGAAAAAAATCATAGGGTTGCTGGTAAGCTTCGCAGGAATCATCATCGTAGCGGGCGCCCTGGCTGCGGTCAAAGGTTTGCAAATCGATCGACTGGCCGCCCATGGCGAAGCCATGGTGACGCCTCCGGAAACGGTGAGCGTTACCCGGGTTCGCACCGACTCATGGGAGTCCGTCTTGACGGCGGTGGGTTCATTGCAGGCGGTGCAGGGTGCGGTTGTGGCAGCAGAGCTGCCAGGCCGGGTCACCCGGATCGCCTTTGAATCGGGAACCCGTGTTAAAGCCGGAGACTTGCTGCTGCAGCAGGATATTTCGGTGGAACTGGCGCAGCAGCGCAGTGCGCAATCGGAGCTCGATTTTGCCCGCAAGAGTTTTGAACGCGATTCCGAACTGCTCCGTAAAAAAGTAATCTCCAAGGCCGAACTTGACGAAAGAAAGGCGCGTTATGAAATGGCCGCCGCCCAGCTGGACAATGTCGGCGCCGTAATTGCCAAGAAAACCATCAAGGCGCCGTTTACGGGACGCCTCGGCATTCGGCTGGTCAATCTGGGGGAGATCCTTGAAGCCGGACAAGCGATCGTCTCCCTGCAGTCGCTGGATCCGATTTACGTCAACTTTCACCTCCCGCAGCAACAGATGGCCGACCTGAAAGAGGGCCTGCACGTCCGCGTGAACAGCGACGCCCTGAACGGCCGGGAGGTGCACGGTCAGATTACCGCCATCAACTCCGAGGTGGACAGCGCCACGCGCAACATCCGCGTCCAGGCGGCCCTTAAAAATCCCGGCGAAGCCTTGCGGCCCGGTATGTATGCCGAAGTAGCCGTGATCCTGCCGAAAAAGCAATCGGTGCTGGCCATTCCGATCACCGCCGTGTTGCATGCCCCATACGGCGATTCGGTCTTCGTGCTGGAGGATAAAAACAATAAAGAAGGCGCCGCCGGCAAGTCGGTGCGTCAACAGTTCGTCCAGCTTGGCGAGCGTTACGGCGACTTTGTCGCGGTTCGTTCCGGATTAAACCCCGGCGACACCGTCGTGAGCGCCGGTGTTTTCAAGCTGCGCAACGGCCAGTCCGTGGTGGTGGACAACACCGTTGCACCGAAATTCGAACTCAAGCCGAACCCCGGCAATGCCTGATAACGAGCGGTCGTGAATCATGAAACTTACCGATATTTTTATTCGTCGTCCGGTCCTGGCCATGGTGGTCAGTCTAATGATCATCGTCGGCGGATTGCAGGCCATGCGAACGTTGAATGTGCGCCAGTACCCCCGCAGTGAAAATGCCGTCGTAACCGTTACGACCGTCTTTGTGGGAGCGAGCGCGGATCTGGTGCGCGGATTTATTACCACGCCCCTGGAACGGGCCATTGCGGCCGCCGACGGCATCGATTATATCCAGTCTCAAAGCCAGCAGGGCCTTTCCACCATCAATGCCCGTCTGAAACTCAATTACGATGCCATCAAGGCGCTTTCGGAAATCAGTTCCAAGGTGGATCAGGTACGCGGCGATCTCCCTCCGGAGGCCGAAGTACCCATTATCAACGTGGAGTCAGCCGACAGCCGGTTTGCTTCGGCTTATCTCAGTTTTGCTTCCGATGTCCTGGCACAAAACCAGATCACCGACTGCCTGACCCGAGTGGTGCAGCCGCGTCTTTCGGCCGTCGACGGCGTTCAGCGCGCCGAAATTCTGGGGGCGCGCACCTTTGCCATGCGCATCTGGCTTAATCCCGATCGGATGGCGGCTTTTAACATCAGCCCGATGCAGGTCCGGCAGGCCCTGGCTGCCAATAACTTCCTGGCGGCCGTCGGCCGGACCAAGGGGTCGCTGGTGCAGGTCAACCTGACCGCCAATACGGACCTGCGCTCGGTAGCGGAGTTCAAGCGCCTGGTGGTGCGTCAGAGCGACGGCGCTCTTGTGCGGCTGGGTGATATCGCCGATATCGTGCTGGGATCCGAGGATTATGACACCGAGGTGCGCTTTTCCGGCCGGACCGCCGTCTTTATGGGAATCTGGCCCCTGCCGAATGCCAACTCGCTGGATGTCATCAAACGGGTAAAAACCGAGATGGAAGGGATTCAGCGGGACGTGCCGGCCGGTCTGACGGCGCGGGTGGCTTACGATGCCACCGCCTACATCGACAATGCCATTGACGAAGTGGTTAAAACCTTGAGCGAAACCCTGCTGATCGTAGTAGCCGTTATTTTTCTCTTTCTGGGATCCCTGCGCTCGGCTCTCATTCCGGTGGTGGCCATTCCGCTGTCGCTCATCGGCGGGGTGTTTCTCATGCAGATCTTCGGTTTTACCATTAACCTGCTGACGCTGCTGGCCATCGTCCTGTCGGTGGGGCTGGTGGTGGACGATGCCATCGTGGTGGTGGAGAATGTCGAACGCCACCTCAGCCAGGGCAAGAAGCCCTTCGACGCCGCGCTCCTGGGCGCCCGCGAACTGGTGGGCCCCATCATCGCCATGACCGTCACCCTGGCGGCCGTTTATGCGCCCATCGGGCTGCAGGGAGGCCTGACCGGTTCGCTTTTCCGCGAATTTGCATTTACGCTGGCAGGCGCCGTCGCCGTTTCAGGGGTGGTGGCCCTGACCCTTTCCCCCATGATGGCATCCCGGATGCTCAGGGAGGGGATGTCGCAGCGCGGACTGGCGGGCCGCATTGCCCGGTTTTTCGACCGGGTCAGAAGCCTCTACGGCAGCTGGCTGACGGTCACGCTGGACAACCGCCCGGCCGTATACCTGGTGTGGCTGTGCATCGGATTGCTGACCATCCCGATGTTCGTCATGTCGGCCAGAGAACTGGCGCCCGGCGAGGACCAAGGGGTCATTTTCGGCATCATCGACGCGGCGGCCGACGCCACCCTCGACCAGACCAGCCTGTATGCCGCTGCGGCCAACGAAGCCTTTATGGGCGTGCTGGAGACCGAGTTTACCTTCCAGATCACGCGTCCCTCTTCGGGCTTCGGCGGCATGCGCGTCCGTCCCTGGGAGGAGCGCGAGCGTACGATCTTTGAAATCCTGCCCGAAGTGAGGCAGAAACTGGCGGGCATTCCCGGCATCCGCATGTTTCCGGTAACCCCGCCGGCTCTTCCCGGAGGAGGACAGTTTCCGGTGGAATTTGTTTTGGCTTCCACCGAAGAAACGGAAAAGATCCTTCAGTTTGCACAGCAGCTTCAGCTTCGGGCGATCCAGAGCGGTTTGTTTGCCTTCCCGCCGATCATCGACGTCAAATTCGATCAACCCCAATCCGAGATCGCCATCGATCGCGACAAGGTGGCCGACCTCGGCCTGAACCTGCAGCAGGTGGGCAGCGATCTGGCAACCCTGACGGGGGGAAATTACGTCAACCGTTTCAACATTGCCGGCCGCAGCTACAAGGTCATTCCCCAGATCCGGCGAGTGAACCGCCTTACGGCCGCCCAGCTTAAGGACATTTATGTCACCGGGCCCGCCGGCGCCCTGGTGCCGCTGAGCACCATCGCCGCCATCAAAGACCGGACCGTTGCACGTTCGCTGAACCGTTTCCAGCAGCTTAATGCGGTCATGCTCAGCGGCGTACCGGTGCGTCCCCTGGATGAGGCCCTGGGATTTCTGGAAAACGAAGCGGCCAAAATTCTGCCCCAGGGGTATGTGATCGACTATACCGGTGAATCGCGGCAGCTGCGCACCGAGGGCAACACCTTCATCCATTCATTTATCCTGGCCGTGGTGCTGATTTTCCTGGTGCTGGCCGCTCAGTTCAACAGCTTCCGGGATCCCTTTGTGATCCTGGCCGGATCGGTTCCCCTGGCCATGTTCGGCTCCCTGCTGTTCACTTTCCTGAAGATGCCCGACCCGAATGTCCCCTTCTGGACGGGCGGCTGGACCACCACCCTCAACATCTACTCCCAGGTCGGGCTGGTGACGCTGGTGGGGCTGGTCGCCAAAAACGGTATTCTAATCGTGGAGTTTGCCAACCAGCAGCAACTCCGGGGCAGCTCCAAGCGCGAGGCGGTCTATGCCGCTGCGTTGACCCGCCTGCGTCCGATCCTTATGACCAGCGCCGCCACCGTCGCCGGCCACTTCCCGCTGGTGCTGGTAAGCGGGGCGGGCGCCGCCGCCCGCAACTCCATTGGTCTGGTCCTGGTGGGAGGCATGGCCGTGGGAACCATTTTCACGCTGTTTGTAATTCCATCGATTTATATGCTGATCGCCCGCGAACACGGCCGGGCATCCCAAGCCGATGCCGAAATAATCCCGCTGCCGATCGCATGCCCGCCGCCGGAGCTGCGTGGGGTGGAACTGGGGCCGGGATGCCGGCTGGATGCCGACGAGAAGTGCCGCTGGAAAGTGGCATGTCCCGGCGCCAAATAACCACAAGACGATCCTGCGACCGACTCCCTGTTTTTCAACTTTTCTCCAGAAAGCAGCTGCTATGGGAGATTATAATTAAATATTCACCGGCCCGATCGAAATTACTCTTCCTTTTCAAATTCTTTTTTAAACTTGATCGACCGCTGCAGGTACAGTTTCAATTTTTTCTGGACCTTGTGATACAGGGTCCCTTCGGGGTAGTCGCCTTCCGGGCCGGGTTCTCCGGCCGGAATACCGGTCAGGATTTCGATTCCCTCCGTCACGGTTGCAACCTGGTACACATGAAATTTTCCGTCCCTGACCGCATCGATCACCTCTTTTTTCAGCATCATGTTCTTCACATTTGCCTGGGGAATGATGACTCCCTGCCGGCCGGTCAGCCCCTTTGACTTACAGACCTCAAAATATCCTTCGATTTTCTGGTTGACCCCGCCGATGGCCTGGATCTGCCCTTTCTGGTTGACCGACCCGGTCACGGCAATTCCCTGGTGGATGGGAATGTCGGCCAGGCTTGAAAGAATGGCATACAGCTCCGTTGAAGAGGCGCTGTCGCCGTCAATTCCGCCGTAACTCTGCTCAAAGGTCAGGCTGATGGAAACGCTGAGGGGAAATTTCTGGGCAAATATCCGCCCCAGATAGCCGGATAGTATCAGGACGCCCTTGTCATGGGTTTTTCCGCTTAACTTGGATTCCCTCTCAATATTAACGACGCCTTCTTTGCCCATATAGGTTTCGGCCGTAATCCGCGCCGGCCGCCCGAAGGAAATATCGCCGATTTTATAAACGGCGAGGGCGTTGACCTGGCCGATCGCCTCTCCGTCCACATCGATAAAAATCGTGTTGTTAACATAGGATTCGTGCAGTTTTTCCTCATACAGATTGTAACGAAAACGATATTCGTTAAACGCCTTGGTTACGTATTGATCCGTAACCCGCCCGGCGCCGTCCCGCCGCGCCCAGTAGTCGGCTTCCTTGACCACCCCGACGATCTGGCCGAAACGCAGCGAAAGCTTGCTTTTATTGGATGCATATTTTTCGCCGTACTCCACGATGGAAACGACCCCGGCGGGAGTAAACGGCAGCAGATTTTCTTCCTTGCAGACCCGGGCAATGAACTGGGAATACTGCCGAATGGTATCATCCGTGCGGTTGACTTCATTATCAAAATCCGCCCGGACCCTGAAAATTTTGTTAAACTTGGAATCATAATTTTGAAGGAGTTGAAAGGGTTCATAGCGGCCCAGCAGAATCACCTTGACTTCCAGGGGAATCGGCTCCGGACGCAGCGAGGCCGTTCCGTACCCCAGGCCGGTCGGCACATCTTCTATGAAAAGACGCTTGTTCTGCAAAGTCCGCTTCAATGACGACCACACCAGCGGATTCATCAGGACCGATTCGACCTCCATGATCAAATAGCCGCCGTTGGCCCTTAAAAGTGAACCGGCCTGGATCAGGTTAAAATCGGTTGAAACGGTTCCCATATAAGACCTTTTTTCAATCTGGCCGAAAACGTTTTGATAGGTCGGATTCGTTTCAAATATTACCGGCGCGCCTTTGGTAAGCGTATGATCCACCAGGACATTCACCCGGTACTTGTCAAAATTGGTGGGGGAGTCCTGCAGCATGAACCCCTCGCCCTTGTCGCCCTCTTCTCGCGAGCGGATAAAGCTTTCAACATTTTCAACGATATCGGTTTGCACCTCATCCAGATAGGTTGAAATATCTTCGTTGCCTTTATATTCATCCCGTAAGGTACCGAGGCGATTTTTTACGGCATTCAGGGCGACTTCCGCCACCAGTTGTTCGACCTCGTCGCGCTGTTCATGGCTTAAGCGGGTAAGCTCCCGCTCGGTTGCCTCAAAATCGGAATGAATTGCGCGCACATTTTCTTTTATTTTAACCTGCTCGGAATCCGTCAACTTTTGAAATTCTTCCTGGGTCAATAATTTCTCTTCCTTCAGCGGCATCGCCTGGAAGCCAGTCTGGGTGCGGTTGATCTGTAAATTCATCACGCGTGCGGATTTTTCAAGTTTATCGACAAGGGCTTCATTTTGCTTGCCGTATTTTTTTTGAATTTCGGCCCGGCGGTCTAAAAAACTCTTGTTTTCAAAAGCTTTAGGGAGCTCTCTTTTCAGATCGATGACCAGCCGGTTCATTTTCCGGCTGAATTGAATCCCCCGGCCGGGCGCCGCCGCAATGGGACGGGGACGATATTCATCCCTGAAATTGTTCACCATGCACCAGTCGTTCGGCGTCGGCAGGATTCGGGCGAACTTGGTCACAATATCTTTTATAATCGTGGACTTGCCGGTTCCCTCAATACCGGTGACAAATATGTTGTACCCCGGACTTTTCATGTTCAGGCCGAAATCAATGGCCTGGACCGCACGTTCCTGTCCGATCACTTTATCCAGCGGCTCCAATTCGGAAGTGTCGATAAAATCGAAGACTGCCGGATCACAGGCGGTTCTTAATTCGGAAAGCGTCAGTTCATTTTTATGAGTCATACGGTTTCCTTTCATTATCCATGCTCAGGCTTAACCCTGTTGTTGCTAACTGCAGGGTTCAGTTATGCGCCCATTATAGACACAACCGGTATTGACGCGACAAGCACTTTTTTGAAAAATTCAATCCCGTAAAGTTCAGCAGCAGGTTTCATTTATAATTAAATATAACCTGCACCTTCGTTCTCCTGCGGTTATGACTTGACCTTATGGTTGAAAAATAATACAAACAGCTTCAATTGACCTGCCGACCCAATCATCCCGGATTCATTCAGAGTATATTGATATACAGGAACATTAAATATGGCAAACAAAACCAAAGGAGGAAAAAATGGATTTTAAACCATGGCCCACCTCAAATTGGCCGGAAGGTGTTCCCCATCAACTCAGTGGATATGAAAAGCCGCTCTTTTCGGTTCTGGATGAAAGCGCCGGGAAATATCCAAACCAGGTCTATACCATTTTTAACGACAGCACCCGGACCTTTGCCCAGGTAAAGGACACGGCCGACAGGATCGCCAACTTCCTGGTGGCGCGCGGCATCCGCAAGGGGGACCGGGTCGCCATCTTCCTGCCCAACCTGCCCCACTATCCCGCTATTTACTTCGGTATTCTGAAAGCCGGCGCGGTATGCGTCACCTGCAACCCCCTGTACAAGGTCGGCGAACTCAATTATCAATTGAAAGATGCCGGCGCCAAGATTGTTTTCTGCATGGACCATCCCCAGTTTTATCCCACCACCGTCAAAGCCATCGAAGACACGCAGGTGGAAACCGTGGTCATCTGCAGCGTCAAGTCTTATTTGCCGGCACTGAAGGGATTTCTGGGCGGGCTTTTGGGTAAAATACCCAAGGCCGAAAGTTATCAGCCCGGGCATCTGTTTTTTGATGATATCGTTGCCGCAGCCCGGCCTGAGCCCCCTTCGGCAGACATATCCCCCGGCAAAGACATTGCCGTCATCATCTATACCGGAGGAACGACCGGTGTTCCCAAGGGTGCAGCCCTGACCCATTCCAATTTCTATGTCAACCTCATGGCGCTGAACGAATGGGGCCGGCTGGTTCACCTGCCGGGCGAAAAACCGGAAAAATTTCGCCATGGCGGGTTTCACACCAGCCTGGGAGTTCTGCCCTGGTACCACAGCTTCGGCATGACCGTGGCCATGCTTCACGCCTGCTTTACCGGCAGCCGGCTGATATGCATTCCCGACCCGCGCGCCGGCAATCCCCCCTTTACCGAGGTTTTAAAGGCCGTCCAGAAATACAAACCGACATTCATGGCGGCGGTACCGACTATTTTTGTAGCCTTTACCAACCATGCCCATTTGGATCGCTACGATCTTTCATCACTGATGGGCTGTTTTTCGGGGGGTGCGCCGTTGCCGCCCGAAGTCTGTAAACGGTTCGAAGAAAAAACCGGGGCGGTTATTTTTGAAGGTTACGGCTTAAGCGAGACCGCACCGGTAGCCAGCGCCAACCCCACCAATTTAGAGCAGCGTAAAATCGGATCGATCGGATTCCCGGTGCCGGGTACGGATATTAAAATCGTTGATCTTGAAACCGGCCTGAAAGAACTGCCTCGGGGCCAGGACGGTGAAATCGCCATTTGCGGGCCCCAGGTGATGCAGGGGTACTGGAACAGGCCCGAAGACAACGCGTCGGTTTTCCGCGAAATTAACGGCAACCGTTATTTTCTCAGCGGCGATATCGGTCATGTCGATGAAGGCGGATATATCCTCATCACCGACCGCAAAAAAGACATGATTCTGGTAGGCGGGTTTAACGTCTATCCCCGTGAAGTGGAAGACATCCTTTTTACCCATCCCAAGGTGGCGATCGCGGCCGTGGTGGGAGTCCCGGATGAAAAAAGCGGAGAAATGGTCAAAGCGTTCATACAGCTGAAACCCGGAGAAAGCGCCACCGAAGAGGAAATCCTGCAATTCTGCAAAGATAATATGGCCGGATACAAGCGCCCCAAGCAGATTGAATTCCGTGAAAGCGTGCCGGTTTCAAATATCGGCAAGGTCCTTCGCAGGGTCTTGCGGGAAGAAGCGACCCAAAAATAGCTGCACTTCCCCAGCGCCTGGGAGAAAGGATTCGGGGGACGCGAGTTAAAGGATGTCGTTTTCCAGTTCGAGCCTTATCGGACTACCGAACAAATCCGACAGAAAAGGCCAGGAGAAACTGACCGGCATAATACAGGGGCAAACCGATCGTGCGGTTCAGCATTTCCTTATTTATAAACCGGTCTCGCGCTACAAAGATATCGGAGAGGTAGAAACTCAGGGCGCCAAGCAATACCAGAAGCCGGGCCGTCAGCGATTGCCCGGCGCTGCCGAAAACGGCCCAGGCGCCCGAGAGCATGATGGAAATAACCATCGTATAAACCAGCACCGGCATGTTCATCGGTCCCAGGTGCGGCCTGAGCCAGAGATAGACCCGGGCCCCGACGATGAATATTACCACGGCGCCGGCCCATAGCCAGCGGCCGGTCCGGGCAATGTGGATAAAACCGAAAATATAGAGCACATGCCCCAGCAAAAAGAAAATCAATCCCGCTAAAAACATTTTGCGGGAGGAAAAAACCAGGCAGACATCGCCCCCCAGACACAAACTTAACCCCCCGAGCATCCAGTAATAAAACCCCTTGTCAGGATGGGGTTGAAGCACCACCGCAAAGACAAAAAGAAAAGACAGCGCTGTTTTCGCCGGCAGCAGTCCCTTGCGGTCTTCTTTGCTTTCATAAAAAAGAATGAGGGGAAGCAGGACGGCAGCCGGCAGGACGATCAGCACATTAAACATTTTATCTCCTCGAGTTGATTGTGCGATGGAACTTCTTAATATGTTCGGGCTGAAGGTCATCCATTAGGCGATCACTTTTTCCGGAAGGCCCCTTATAATTTCTTCCGCCTCGGCCGCGATCCGCTCCATTAATTCGCCCACCGACGGCAAATCCTCTATCCGTCCCGATACTTCGCCGCCCAGGATGAGGGACCCCTCGTCATCATCTTCGATCAGCCGGGCAAACCCTTCCCGTTCGATTTCAAGGGTCTCTCTATCCAGTTCCACCGGCTCTCCCTTGAAAAAAGCAGGCGTCCGCTCGGTAGTTTTTTCAACCAGCTTTTCAGACATGGCATTTTTGATAAATCGCATGGGACCGAACATCCCCCGCCCGACCAGGGTGTCGCGGTCCGAGCTTTTAATGACCGCTCTTTTCCAGACATCCCAGAAATCGCATTCCCTTGTTGCGATAAAACGGGTTCCCATCTGGACGCCGACGGCCCCCAGCGCCATGGCGGCTGCAACTGTCCTGCCGTCGCAGATGCCGCCTGCAGCGATAACCGGAAGGGGGCTGGTGGCCGCAACCCCCGGGATCAGCACCATCGAATGAACCGGCTGCCAGGAAATGTGGGCGCCGCCCTCATGGCCCGATGCGATAATGGCATCCACCCCGGCCTTTTCCGCCCGCCGGGCATGGTATATGGAAGGCACCACGTGCAACCAGATCATATCCGTCTGGCGGATAGGCTCCGCCCAGGGAAGCGGATCCCCGGCCGACGTGATAATGACGCGCAGGCGTTGCTGCAGTTCCGTATCGGCCGCCCGAAAATTCATTACGCCTTCCACCAGCATCCCGGCGGCATCCAGAAATTCCGCCGACAACGGACAATTGACTCCGAAGATGCCGGATGTTTCCCGGGTTTCGGTTTTCACAAAATGGAGACTGCGTTCAAGATATTCAGCGGTCGTTCCCTCCCCGAACACAAGGGTCGGATCCACCGGCGTAGCGCTGCTGTGTTGCACCGCCATACCGATCAGGCTGATGATGCCCAGTCCGCCCGCGGCGGCAACGGCGGCGCACAGTTTGTTGGTGCTGTATGGACCCATGGCGCCTTGGATAATCGGATACTTTATGCCTGCCTTCTGCGTCAGCCATGTTTTTAACATGTTTTCTCCTACGGTGTAATGCCTAGGACCAGGCGTCCCTCAACCGTCCCCTTCTTGACCGGATGCTGCTCCTGGCTCGTCGCCGCCGGAACATGTTGAGATACGTAATTATAAGCCTCGTCTACCGTCACCATTCCATCCCTGTCGGCATCCGCCTTCCCTTTCAGCCCCTCGATCAGAAAATAGGTAAACACCCCGTGCTGCAGCTCATCTTTTTCGGCGCTGACCTCGTTGGCCCCGCTGGCGGTCATGATCACCCGCCCCTTGCCCCCGGCGATCCGGTCGATAAAGGCTTCGGAAATACTGGCCCGCATGCCGTTCATTTCAATCGTCCGCCCCCCGCTGGCGCCGCTGTAGCAGGCATCGGCAATGAAAACCAGCCGCTCCGCCCATATGCGGTTAAAAATCCGGGAAAGCTCTTCCATGGGCAATGCCGTGGCATACAGATCCTTCAGGTCGGCGTCAAACGGAAGCAGATATTTTTCCAGTCCATCGCCGTCCGGACTTTGGGTGTCTCTTTCCGTCGCCCCGTGGCCCGCAAAATAGATGACCACCATGTCGTCCTTGCCGGACTTGTTTTTCAGGTCTGTCCCTAAAACGCTTCTGATCTTCGTCAGAGTGGCATCCTGGTTCAGCAAAAGGACCACATTTTCCGGTGGAATCCGATTCCGGTTCACCAGGTGATCATAAAACATGCGGGCATCGTTTACGGCATACTTGAGCTGCCGGATATTCGGATAGTTGTCGATTCCGATTACCACGGCCCAGATGTTCTTAAGCCTTTCAATATACTGAACCGTCACCGTTTTCTCGGTAATCAGTCCGTCGGTATCAACCGCGCGGATCTTGAGCCGATTGACGCCTTTCGCAAGGGTGACGCGTTCCCTGAACTCCAGCCGCTTTGTATTCGCCTCAGCCGCCACCCGAATGCCGCGCTCGGAGCCTTTCGCAAGCGGTGTACCGTTAATATAAAATTCCAACTGCTTTAAGCCCTTTTCGTCTTCAACCACCCCGGAGAGCTGAACAAAGTTGACCTCCACTGTGCTGTCCTCCCGGGGGGATGCCAGCAGAACCAGCGGAGCAGCCTTTGAGCTGTCCTCCAGTTTGGTCAAAAGCATTTTTTCGCGCTCTTCTTTTTCGGCCAGGTCCCGGGCAAGAAGGTCTGACTTTTTACTCTGTTCCTCGATCTGTTTTTTCATTTCCTCTAGCTGAGTAAGGGACTCCATCAGTTTGGCCAGCTTGGCCTCAAGCGCGGCGACCTTTTCTTCCTTACCCGCATTTAGAACAGGCGTCTTTTCCCGGGGGGCAGGCTCTTTTTCTTTAACCGGCCGCTCGCCTTGGGGTTCTTTTGCCGGCGTCTGGGTCAGTTCCTGTATCTCTTTGCGGGCCGCCGCCACTTGGCTGGAAACGGCACTGGTCTTGCGATTGGCGCTCGCCAGCAAATCTTCATAGGCTTCGGCGAATAATTTAGCAAAAGCCTCGCTGTAACCTTTTTTCCATACTTCATTCGGTTCGCCCGGCGCGTGTCTATTCATTACTTCAATCTTTTTATGGGTGTCCAAATTGATCAGCAAAAATCGCTGGTAGAATTCGGCGGGGACCCGTTCAATGATCAGGGCATATTCCGCATATAACCGCCGGCCGACCTCCACTGCCAGAGCCCAGTCATTTTTGCGCCACTCCCAGTCCCATAATTCTTCTTTTCCCACGATCAAACGGACCTCTTCCAAGGGCACGATTTCATACACTCCTTTTTTCCATGAGAAATATTTTGTAGCCGTTCCATAAACCGACAGTTCAAAACTTTCATGGGAAGTCTGTATTGGCCCTTTTGTCTCCCCCGTAATCGCCTTGACAAAGACCCTGAGCTTGGCAGAAGACGGCGGAGTGGGGAGCGTCCCCAGTTTGACTTGGGCGCACCCGGCGGCCCCAAAAAATAAAAGCATGCCGATGATCATCAAGTTTGTCGAGGTCCAAACGCTCCCTTTTCTGATGGCGTTGTCTCTCATGGTGCACTCCCGGCCTCCTTAAAATCAAAGCAACAGATGTATTAGAACAGCCGATTTCAATCCGCGCTTTCGCGCAACGGGTTCCTATGATATAAGTTTTTTATTTCAATATCAAAAGAAATTTGAATAATGAAAATATTCGGACCGCTGCATGCCTTTATCTGGGAGTCCATGACCGTCAACAACTGCAACTCTTTCTTTATCGACGGCCCGACCCGGATTCTTATCGACCCCGGCCATCTGACTCTATTCGGCCACGTCAAAAGCGGACTGGCAGCCCTGGGTATCGGCGTTGAAGAGATCGGAATTGTCATGGGCACCCACGCCCACCCGGACCACATCGAAGCCGTCCGGCTGTTTAAAAAAACATCCGCCCGTTTCGGTATGCATGCAATCGAGTGGCAATTTATTCAGGGCCTGAAAGACCGGATTATGGCTGCCTTCGGATTTGACCCGGATGCCCTGTCGCCTCAATTTTTCTTAACAGAAGGGGGCCTCTGCATTGATGGTCGGGAGTTTCAGGTGCTGCATACCCCCGGCCATTCACCCGGGGCCGTTTCGCTTTACTGGCCCGAGTACAAGGCCTTATTTAGCGGCGACCTGATTTTCAAAGAGGGGGTCGGGCGGACGGACCTGCCCGGGGGCAACGGGGAACAGCTTAAGCAAAGCATCCGGCGTCTGGCCGGTCTGGAAGTCGAATGGGTTCTGCCGGGCCATGGCGAGATTGTTGAAGGGGCCGAAGCCGTCAGGACTACTTTCAGTGAAATTGAAAATTACTGGTTTAAATACATCTAAGCGGCGGCCGATACCCTGCATTTCAGCCTGCTTACTGATTCGGCCGGATAATCACTTTTAGGGAAGTTTTTCCCTCCGCTACCAGTTGATACCCGTTCACGATCTCATGAAGCGGCAGGGTGTGTGTGATCATATCGTTCACAATGATTTCTCCCCGGCTGATGAATTCAATGGCGGCGGCGATATCCGGGGGTCCGCAATAATAGGAAGTCAGTATCCGGATTTCTTTCGTCCAGAACTCATTGATGGGAACAATTACCTTTTTATCCGGTTCGGGTACGGCAAAAAAAACAACGGCGCCGCCTTTGTCCACCCACTGCCAGGCCTGCTCCACTGCGGCAAGGGAAGATGTGCACAGCATCACGACGTCGGCCTTTTTCCGGTTCCGGGCAGCCGGCAGGTCCGCTGTATTTTCAGAGGCATCGATGATCCGGCCGGCGCCGGATTTTTGAGCCAGTTTGAGCCGCTCCTTGTTGATATCGCTCGCGATAATGTCGCAATGCAATGTTTTGGCAAGCCTGATGTGGAGCAGGCCGGACATGCCGCACCCCATGACCAGCATCGTCCGGTCCTTTTGCAGGCCGGCCAGCCGCTGGGCCCGGACGACGCATGCCAGCGGCTCGATAAAGGTGCTCTGGTCACAGGTCATATGGTCGGGGAGCAGATAGGTTCCGGTTTGTACCAGTGCCGCCGGAATGAGCACGTATTCGGCAAATCCGCCCGGGAGTCGCTCCTTGATGGTTGCGCAGACCGGATCCTGGCCCTGCTTACAGTAATAACACTCGCCGCAGGCCACTTTGGGGGCAACAAAAACCCGGTCCCCCGGCTTGAAGCCGCTCACCGATTTTCCGACCATGGTCACTTCAGCGCCGAGCTCGTGCCCCGGAACCAGCGGCGCCCGGGGCAGCCGGTACCATTCGGCGATATCGCTGCCGCAAATCCCGCAGGCAATGACCTTCACCAGCATTTCATGATCTCCGGGAACCGGCATGGGAACCTCTTCGATCCGGATATCCCGGTTGTTATACCATCTGGCAACTTTCATCTAGCTTTTAACCTTTAATCGTCCGGTAAAGGTCATACGCCTTTTGCGGCGTTTCATTCTCATGTACCACCGCCCGGATGGCCTGGATCATGGCGATGGGATTTCCCGCCTGAAATATATTGCGGCCCATGTCGACCCCGCCGGCGCCCTGCTGCACGGCATTGTAAGCCATGGTCAGGGCCTCCAGCTCCGGAATTTTTTTACCCCCCGCCATGACGATCGGCACCGGACAGGCGGCCGTAACGGTTTCAAAACCCTTATCCACATAGTACGTCTTAATGTAATGGGCGCCCAGTTCGGCACAGATTCTGGTCGCCAGCCTGAAATAACGGGCATCCCGGGCCATATCCTTGCCGACGGCGGTAACCGCCAAAGTAGGTATGCCGTAGCGCGTTCCGATATCTACCATTTTGGTCATGTTGATGATGGATTCCTTTTCGTATTCCCCGCCGATAAATACCTGAACGGCCATCGCACAGACATTGAGCCGGATGGATTCCTCGATATCTACGGCAATCGCTTCGTTCGAAAGCTCCTTGAGGATGCTGGTTCCACCCGAAACCCTCAACACGATCGGTTTAGGAGCGGCCGGCGGGATAACGCTCCTGAGTATCCCCCGGGTCAGCATGAGCGTATCGGCATAAGGGAGCAAGGGCAGAATACTGATGTCGATCCTTTCCAAACCGGTGGTGGGCCCTTGGAAATATCCATGATCGATGGCCAGCATCACAGTGCGGCCGGAATCCGGGTTGAAAATGCGCGCCAACCGGTTTTTCATTCCCCAATCCAATGCATTGGATCCCTTCAGAAAAAATCCCTCTGTTTTCTGGAGGATATCAACATTAAACTTTTTCCCTGCACTGATTTCATCCATATCCGGCATACTGACACTCCTTTCAACGGTTTTTATTACTGCTGGATTCGACAATGCGGTCTAAAATAAGACCGCTGAAACTTTCATCACCGCCGGCAAGATACACCCATCCCAGGTGCGTCAAACACGTCCGGCATACCAGGATTCGCCAGCTGTATCCCTTGAACCAGCTCCATTCCGAAGTCGCAGGACCCACATAGCCGCAGCCCTGAACCGGATGGAAACAGCCGATTTGGAAAACGACCCCATGGGGATTTGCGAAGGTATGCTGATGAGCCCCCTGTATACTGATCCGCGCGGAAGAATTCGCCAGCACCTGATGACATTGGCGGCAAATGATAGCCTCTTGCCAATCCGATTCGTTCTCAAGCGGTTTTTCTCCAGGGAACCGGATTTCCCCGGCGCCGCCCTGTTTGCCGGACGGAGCCCGGAACCGGCAAATGGGCGTTGACTCCCACCGGAAAGTGATCACCTGCATCCCATCGGCTCCAAAAGGTCAGCGTTGCTATACGGCCGGATTGACTGCTCTTCCGTTTCAGCTTTCCATCCGGCCGAACTGTTTTATGAAGTAATCCTTTATGTGGACGACATGCTGTTTTTCTTCAATAATAATTTTATCCAGGAGTGCAATGGTTTTTTTTTCTTCTACGGCCGTATGGAGCATTTCATAAAACAGAACCGTATCCTGCTCAAATTCAATTAAAAGCGACAGCAGGTCCTTAATATTCTGTATTTTTGAAAAATCGGCATCCCGAAGTGAAAAACTCTGATCCCCCAGTACATCCCCTAAAAGAGCCTTGCCGAATTTCTCCAACTGGGAAAAATTGCCGGTAATCCTGATCCTGGGCCGCAGATCGGAAAACCATTTAATATGCTGCGCCTCCTGGTCCGCCATCCATTCAAGCAAAGATGCCAAGGCCGGATCGATTTTTTTCCGGGCAACCTCATGGCATAAATTCTCTCCATTCTGTTCGATCTGAATGGCAAAGTCGATAATCTCGGCGGCAGAGAACATGATAAATCCTCAGGTTTGAACCTTATCTGTTCTGAATTTTTCCAGTTGTTTCCAGACCATGTCTTAAATTCGTGCCTACGTCACTGAATTCACAAAAACGATACCATATCCTGTTCCAGAATCAATGCTTTTTAAAAAATTTAGAGAAACAACTATATATGGAACTATTTTTATTGACAAATACAATATATCGTGATAGACGGTTTATGCGCTTTATTTCTGTTATTTTCGGTTTTTTGCTCTGTTTCCGGGTTTGTATAACTGGCTGGCTGGAAGGCTGATCCGAAGCTGTATATGGCGACCTCCTTAAAAGCGCACGTGTATTTGAACCCCTGGAGTTTCTATTCCCCTCCGGGGGTTCTTTTTTGATTCCGGCCGCTGATCCGGACGACTCTATTTAAATTTACACCTTGATATTCGCAGTTTTTTTGTTAGATACATATAATCCGGATCATTTCCGGATTAGATGATGGTCCGGCGAAGGTTCAAATAGAAGCATAAATTCAAACCGGGAGGTAAGAATGGCGCCTGCTGAAAACAGAGGGATCGACGAGCTGACCCAATTTGCCATGAAAACCCTGCAACGCATGGGTGAAGCCGCACTGAAATTTTATGGCAAGGGCGATCATAGCTTAAAATTTGACGAAGAGCTGGTAACCACCGCCGAGCTTCATTTAAACCAATTGTTTACGGACCGACTGCAAAAGGAATTTCCCGAACATCAGGTGCTTGAATCCTATAATGAGGAGCATGCATATTCCCACGATGATAAACGCTATCTCTGGATTTTTGACGCCATCGACGGGGTGGACAATTTCCAGACGGGAATTCCGGTCTGGGCGGTTTCCCTGGCGCTTCTGGAAAACTACTGGCCGATCCTCGGAGTCATCCACATGCCGGCTACGGGTGATTTTTTTCATGCCCAGGCGGGACGGGCGGCCTATCGGGGAAAACAAAAAATTTCCATCTCAGGGCAAAAAGGCGTCGATGACGAAAGCCTGCTGTTGACTTTTTCACGCTTTCACCTTCATTACAATTCCAACTTTCCGGGCAAAATCCGCAACCTGGGATGCACGTCGGCCCATATCTGCTATGTCGCCATGGGACGTGCCGACGCCGCGGTCATCGCCAACGAGTCGTTTAAAGGGCTGGCGGCGGCACGCGTCCTGATTGAATCGGCCGGCGGAAAAATTTTAAAGCTGGATGGAAGCGATTTTCATCTGAATGAATTTCTGGACGGAGAAAAAATCGACGACCATCTCCTGGTCGTGGCGCCCAGAAACCTGCGGTCGGTAAGGGGTTGTCTCCAAAAGATTTCATAGTTAACCCTGACGTTGCAACTGCAGGGTTAAAAAAACAGCAGCTTAAATGCAATCGCAATTAAAATAAGACCTCCGATGATCTCCATCCGCTGGGCAAACCGACCGGACAGGCTGCTGCCCACCTTCATGGCCATCCAGGTCATGGCGCCGGCCGTCAACCCGATGCAGACCGCGGCAAAAAAAAGGTTTTGGCCGAGAACGCCCAGGCTGAACCCGACCCCCAGGGCATCGATACTGGTGGCAAAGGACAACATTACCAGACTGAACCCTTTGGTGGGGTCCGCGCAAACGTCCTCTTTTTCACCCGGCATGAATCCTTCGTACGCCATTTTGGCGCCGATGGCAAAGAGCAGTCCGAAAGCGATCCAGGGACCCCACTGCGCCGCCCATCCCAAAACATTTCGGCCAAGGAGCCAGCCGAAAATGGGCATCATGAACTGGAAAAGACCGAAATGAAAAGACAGGCGAAAAATCTGTCGCGGCGCGCAGCAGCGGGTGCCCACCCCCAGTCCCACCGCAAAGGCATCACAACCCAGCGAAACGGCGACCAGTCCGATCTCCCAGATATTCAAATTCCTTTTCCTTTATATGAAATCCCCCCTCCTCCCTTTGCCAAAGAGGGGGGGATTTCATGATTCATTGTGCCCAAGCCTGTCATAAAGGTTAGTAAGTTTCCACCATCAGCCACATGGAAAAAGACGACTGCCGGCCGGCCCTGCCGCCGCCGATGATCTCCCGGAAAACCTCGCTGCTTTTCTGGTCCGCACCGCCGATGATCACCCACTCCCCCAGCGGAATCCGCAATTGGGTGGCGGCAGCCGAAATGCGAACGATCCCACCGCGTGCACCGGCCTCAAAATGAGAAAGCCGGGGGGTAATTTCAACATTGGCATGGTCGCCGACAATGAGCGCTTTAACCTCCATGCCCGTATCAACTTTTTTAAAGGAAATGGAATCCGGACCCGCTTCAGCGGCTGGTCAAACTGCTGCACAAAATCGATTATTTTTTTTATGGAATCGGCGGTGTCGACGACGATTATGGAGTTGGTGCGCTCATCGACCGTGACGACGCCGTTTTGGGATAGAAAATGGGTAATAATGGGCAGGGCTTCAACAGCCCGGCGATATTGAATCGAGATTGCGGTGGATTCAGCCTGCCCCCCATCGGGATTCACGAACAAAAACAGCAGCAGGAATAAAAAAAAGAAAGCATGGCGCCGCGCGGTGAGAGTAAACATGCCGAATTTTATTATTTCTGGTTGTTGGTCGCCTTTTTATACAAAGGTGAAATGTTCCGCAGGGTCGTAACCACGTTTTTAAGGGCCGTTAAGAAGGTCACGACGTCCGCTTCGGTATTATCCACCCCAAAGGTTATCAGCAGCGTACCCTGGGCGTCGGCATGGTCGCGCCCGATGGACAGCAGCACGTGCGAGGCTCTCAATGAACCGGTAGCGCAGGCGGAACGGGTGGATACGGCGATGCCGTCATCGTCCAGCATTAACACCACGCTTTCACCTTCGATATATCGAACCGACACGGATACCAGATTGGGAAGGCTGAATTCCGGGTGGGTATTGATAATGTATTCATCAATATATGAGGGCAGTTCATCCAGCAGTTTCTTTTTTAATCCGGCCGTATGGGCAATCCTTTCCTCCATCCGGCTTCGGGCCAGATCGGCTGCAACCCCCATGCCCACAATGCCGACTAAATTTTCGGCGCCGGCGCGTTTGTTATTCTCCTGAATGCCGCCATCCAGAAGCGGCCAGACCTGGCTCCCCCGGCGAATGTAAAGTCCGCCGACGCCTGTTGGTCCGTAAAAAGGATTTGAAGCAAAACTCAGCAGGTCGACATTGAGTTTGTGAACATCGATCGGGACCACTCCCACCGAGTCCACCGCATCACTATGAAAAAGAACCTTTTTTTCTCTAACTATTTTCCCGATTTCCTCGATGGGCTGAATGGTTCCGGTTTCATTGTTGCTGTGCATGACCGACACCAGGATGGTATCGTCTTTTATGGACTCGGCAATATCCCTGGGGTTGACGCGCCCGTGTTCATCCACGGAAACCGAGGTTATGGTGTACCCCATGGATTTTAAGCGCCGCAGGCTTCGTATCACGGCGTTATGCTCAATGTTTGAGGTGACGATGTGTTTGCCCTTCTGGGCATTGGCCAGCGCAACGCCCTTAATGGCGTGATTGATCGATTCGGTACCGCAGGAGGTAAAAACCACTTCCTTCGGATTATCGCAGTTGATCAGTTTTGCTACCGATTCCCGCGCGCTTTCCAGCGTTTCGGCAGCCTGTTCCCCCCGGGTGTGCTGGCTGGAAGGATTAGCATAATCCATTTGAATGGCCGCGATCATCGCTTCTTTCACTTCGGACAGAATCGGATTGGCAGAAATATGATCCAGGTTAATGATTGTCATTTTGCATACTTCCCGGTTTTAGAATCAGTGCGATTCCTTAAGATTTGTGTGACAGGCTTCGCAGAACGTTGCGTTGTCCAGAATCTCGACATCGCAATAAGGACAATAGCATTTTCCCCCGTGGGAATGCTCATGCTGATCTTTGCGCTTTAATTCCGGCTGGGTTTTGCCGGCTTTCTTATCCTCATAGTTCTTGATGGCGACCTGAAGGGCGTCGGCGCCCAGGTTCGAGCAATGCAGCTTGTTTTTGGGCAGGCCCTCAAGGGCATCGGCCACGTCCTTGTTGGTAATTTTTTTGGCCGCTGCAATGGTTTTCCCTACAGCCAGCTCGGTCAACATGCTTGAAACCGCGATGGCGGACCCGCAGCCGAATGTCTGGAACTTGATATCCTTAATTATCTCATCCTCGATTTTAAGGTAAATGGTCATCATATCGCCGCACAGGGGGTTGCCGACCTCGCCGACGCCGTCGGCATCTTCAATTATCCCGACATTGCGAGGATTCCGAAAGTGATCCATAACCGTCTTATTATACATGGAAATTCTCCCTTCATCCGGATTGTTTCGTAATCTGGATCATTATAACCATTTTTTAGTGATAGTAAAGTTTTTTCATTAGAGATTACACAAATGACCGGGGTTGTTGGCGACCGCGCTGCGATTTTTACATGTATAGGCCACGCTATCCCTCCTTTGGAATCAAATTAATCGCTATACGTTTCTATGAAGTGTCAGTATGGGAATGATGCCCCAAAAGTCAAGCCGGCGTACCGGCTTCGTTGCAATGGGAAAGAATTCGGGTTATAAGAGGACGACCGGCAGGTTTTAATGAATTGCCCCGCAAAACAGGATTTCCGTTTTGCTCCGACAAACAGCGGAGAATTAAACCCAAAATCAGATTAAAAGGTTTCCCATGCTAATGAATCGCAAGTCCGTTTGGGGCTGGGCCATGTATGACTGGGCCAATTCCGCCTTTGCCACAACCGTCATGGCCGGTTTTTTCCCCATATTCTTCAAGCAGTTTTGGAGCGTCGGGGCCGACATCAATATCAGCACCGCCCGGCTGGGGTTTGCCAATTCCATCGCCAGCCTGCTGGTGGCCTTGGCGGCGCCAGTCCTGGGAGCCATTGCGGACAAGGGGGCTGCCAGAAAAAAGTTTCTGATCTTCTTTGCCTATCTGGGCGTGCTGATGACGGCGGCCCTTTTTTTTGTCCAAAAAGGGGAATGGGCCTGGGCGGTTTTTATTTACGCCATGGGTTCCATCGGATTTGCCGGCGCCAACATATTTTACGACTCCCTGCTCCCCTCCGTTGCCGGCGAGGACCGCATCGATTATGTTTCCAGCCTGGGTTACAGCCTGGGGTATCTCGGCGGCGGGCTGTTGTTTCTGCTGAACGTTCTCATGACCCTGTTCCCGCAGAAATTCGGATTTGCAAATGCCGGCGCCGCCGTTCAATTCGCCTTTCTATCCGTAGCCTTGTGGTGGGGTCTGTTCACGGTTTTTACGATCGTTTGGCTGCCGCCAGAAACGGCCGCCCCGGTTTCGGTGGAGCTGAAACAAATTATTCTGGAAGGTTTTCGGCAATTTGCCCGGACATTAAAAAAAATTCGTCACATGAAGACCATCTTCCTGTTCCTGCTGGCGTACTGGTTTTATATCGACGGCGTGGATACCATCATTCGCATGGCGGTCGATTATGGCATGTCCATCGGTTTCGACAGCAATCAATTGATCGTAGCCCTTTTAATCGTTCAGTTTGTGGGATTCCCGGCGGCCCTGCTCTTCGGCAAGCTCGGTCAGCGCTGGGGGCCGCGCAGGGCCATCTTCCTTGCCATCGGCATCTACATGCTGATTACCCTGTGGGGAACAATGATGCGAAGCCCCAGGGAGTTTTATGTCCTTGCCATCGTCGTCGGGCTGGTCCAGGGAGGCATCCAGGCCCTCAGCCGGTCTTATTACGCTCGCCTGATTCCCCATGATAAAGCCGCTGAATTTTACGGGTTTTATAACATGCTGGGAAAATTCGCGGCTATCTTCGGCCCGGCCCTGATGGGGATTGCCGGGTTAACGGCCAGATGGATCCTGATGCCGCCATCCCCCACCATCAAGCAGATGCAGCAGGTCGGGCAGGCGGCCACCCGCTGGGGAATGGCTTCCATCTTAATTCTGTTTGTTACCGGGGCGGTTTTGCTCTATTTTGTCGATGAACAAAAAGGCAAACAGGAAGCGGCCTATTTATAAGAGAATCCTGTTAATCCTGTCATAAAACATTTTTTCTTTCCTGACAGGCCGGTTTTTTTACGGAGAGCCGCAAAATGCCTGAAGTTCGACGGCATTATCGGAAAAAATCCAGCGCACGCCCCGGTTTAATTCCCGAAACAGGCACCGTTTCGAATTCACAAAACCGGTCCCCACCCTCTGATGCCGGCTTTGGTGTATTTCCAGGATCGAACCCGTCAGCAGCAGGTAATGCCCCAGAATGCCCCCATAGCCTTCGCGCAGGCTCAACTCGCTGAAACGTGAGACATTAAGTTCCGCAATCGGAAGAAAGGCAGCCGGCGGCAGCCCCGCAATCATTTTAAACATCTCCGGGTTCAGGCTGAGAAAATGAAAATCGACCGCCGGTTCCAGCCCGGCAAAAAGATCCTGCAACACCCTGTTCTGCCGGACCGGGTCCGGATAAATTTCTTTTTTGAGTTCGAGCATCAGGTGAAGCTTTTCGGCATAACCGTCGATGACCTCTTTCAGGGTCGGGATTATTGAATAGGAAGATTTCAGCTCAGCCAAAGTCAGTTCCCGGATTTTAAGGGAACTGTCAAAAAACCGTTGAAGGGATTCATCATGAAAAACCACTGGGTGCAGATCCCGGGTCCAGCGGATATCCAGCTCGAGGCCCCACACCCCGGCAGCCCTTACCCGGTCGAAAGCCGCCAGGGTATTTTCAAAAACGGTGCGGTTGTCATAGGCCCCGCGGTGGGAAACGATTCTGCAGTCTTTCAGTTTTTCCCTGTCAGGAAGCGGCCGGGGAATGCGGGCATAAATTTCATCAACCGATTTTAAAACCAGCCGCTGTATCCATGCCGGTAATGCCATCCGCGCTTCCCCCGTATTTTGCCCGTTTTTTGATAACCGCCGCTCCAATAATCGTCCGAATTATTTCAAAGATATCACAAAAAAGCAATTGAGGATTTTGGTTTTGACATTACCGTTTTTTGCGTGTAATTAGAAAATAAACCCTTCAAAACAATGATCCACGAAAGCCGCCGGCAAAAGCTTCGTGCCCGATACACATTCGACCGCAGTTCTAAAGATCAAATTTTAAGATGTATGATGAAGCCATGGTTGCCGGCAGGCCTATCCTGCCGGTTGGCTGTCGACTTTATTTCTAAAGTCTATCCTTTGGAGTTTTGAATCTGTCGATGTTTCAGAATAATGCAAGCAAGCTCAAAATGGAAATTCGAAAGTCCAGATAATAAACAAACAGGGGAGATACCTCTAAAGCCGAGGGGGCCAAATGATTGGATGCCGTTGCAACTCCTATAGCTTGCACAAGTTGTTACGGAACCTACGCCCCTTTTTACATCATTGGGCTGAAGCGCATCAACAGTAAATGGACGCCCCCTCGTTTCCTTGAAAGGAAAAAGGCAAGATGGGCGATGGGAAAAACCGCGTGTGCCCGGTAGCATTAGCTGGCAGCCTTGATAACCGGCTCCGGAGATGGGTGCAAAACCCCCTGAAAATACTCGGCCCTTACATTAAAGAAGGAATGACGGTCCTGGATCTCGGCTGCGGTCCAGGCTTTTTCACCATTGACATCGCCCAAATGGTCGGCCGATCGGGCCGGGTCATTGCAGCTGACCTGCAGGAAGGCATGCTGCGGAAAATTAATGACAAGATTCAGGGGACGGAACTTGAGACGCGAATCACGCTGCACCAGTGTGGAGCGGGTACAATCGGGTTGTCTGAGCCTGTTGATTTTATTCTGGCTTTTTACATGCTGCATGAAATACCTGACCAGGGAGCGCTTTTCAATGAGATGGGTGCAATACTCAAACCGAACGGGCGGCTTTTAATTGTGGAACCGCCCTTTCATGTCTCGGAAAAGGGGTTTGAGGAAACCATTACAAAAGCACGCGCCGCCGGTTTCAAACCTGTTCAAAGGCTGAAAGTATTTCTAAGCAAGTCGGTAATTTTAGAAAGGGACAATAAGAATTGACATCCGCCGGAAATCCGGCTATCCGGCGAATTGATTACGGCGCTAACCTATAAATCGAGGCAGCCATGGGCAGAAAAGAATAAACCTCGTCTCAGACATTGAGGCGGGGTTTTATAATTTGGGGATAAGGTTATATTAAAGCTGGAGGTTTTCACAGAGCAAGATGGTAATGGCAACCGAAAATCGACCCACCCCCTGGTTTATGACAAATTTCCTGATCTCTGATCGTGGTGTTTGTGTTTGGGGACGTCCTTCACATTTCCAGATTCTCATATTGATTGATTGTTTTTTCAGCGATAAACGGATAAAAGGTTTTCAAAGGTAATTATCCGAAACCTGAGTATTCTGATTCCGATTTTTTGCAGGGTACCGATTCAATGATTGATTGCGAAATCGGCTCTTTGATATATCCGGGCCGCTTATATCCGGTAATCTGGTTGATAGCCCTACGTTCTCTTTCCCATCGCCTCATAGACTTTTTTTCTGTGAATAATGCCGAGAATGCAGCAAGTTCCGATAGCCTTGGGCCAAGTCATGAAATGACTTCCCATAATAGTTATTTTGCGTAAAAATCCGGAAGCCCGGAGAATTCCTCGTTATCCATTGTATATTTAATCTTTACGAAAGTTCGGTCTACGGCTATAATTTACGACAGTGCGGCAATTGAAAATTTTGGGATTGTCTATTAAAGTCCCATGCTATCATTGTAAATCGCATAACTGCTGAAACTGGCAGGGATTGTGCTCTACTCTAAATATAGGGAATGAATACCTGGTGCCCCGCCATGGATCCTATTCGGACATTTTCGAAAGGGCGGAGTTATAAAAATTATAGACTGACTTGTTAGCCGGGAAGAAATAGTATGCACAACGAGAACATTTCCTTTTGGCAACACAGCCACGCGGCCGGACAAGATATAAAACGCCCGGGGGAGCAGCGCACTCGCATTGTCATCGCCATTACCGGCATGATGATGGTCGTCGAGATCGTCGCGGGCATTCTCTTTGGATCGATGGCATTGTTGGCCGACGGCCTGCATATGGCGTCCCATGCGGCCGCTCTCAGCATCAACGCCTTTGCATATATCTACGCACGACGTCATGCGCACGACACGAGTTTCAGCTTTGGTACCGGCAAGGTTAATGCGCTCGGGGGCTTCAGCGGCGCCATCCTGTTGGCCATGTTCGCCCTGCTTATGACCTGGGAAAGCTTTCACCGACTTGTCAGCCCAGTGGATATCATATTCAACCAAGCCATATTGGTGGCTGTAATTGGGTTGGTTGTCAACGGAGTCAGCGTCGCCATCCTCAAGTCGGGCAACCTTAGTCACGAACATGGTAATCATCACAACCACCACGAGGATCACAACCTGAAATCAGCCTACCTTCACGTAATGGCCGATGCGCTCACGTCCATTCTCGCGATTTTTGCCTTACTCACAGCGAAGTACTTTGGATTCATATGGATGGACCCGGCAATGGGGATCGTGGGCGCAATTCTGGTTGCCCGCTGGTCGCTCGGGTTGCTACGCACAACGAGCGGGGTTTTGCTGGATCGACAGGGACCGGAGCGTATCAGGCATGAAATCAGAGATAGGATTCACGCAGATAAGGACAGCCAAGTTGCAGACCTTCATCTTTGGAGTATCGGCCCAGACATCTACGCTGCAGTAATCACGGTTGTGGCTCATGAACCTTCAACGGTTGACCAATACAAAGCTCGTTTTCAGAAAAATCTAAACCTCGCGCATATTTCAATCGAGGTTCATAAATGCACAACATAAGAGGGGACATGAAATCCCTCAAATGGAATGAACAGGCCTATAATGTTATTAAAACTTTTTCTTGCATTCACACTGATTCCTGCCGCTGAAATTTATGTGCTGATCAAAATCGGCGGATTTATCGGGGCATTCAATACCGTGCTGGTTATAATCATCACCGGTATTTTGGGCGCTTATCTGGCGCGTTTACAAGGCCTGCAGACCCTGTATAAAATCCAGACAAATCTTCACCAGGGAATTATTCCCACCGAGGAGTTGATCGATGCCCTGATTATTCTCTCGGCGGGAATTACGCTGCTGACCCCAGGATTTTTGACCGACATTGCCGGTTTAATGCTGCTGATTCCTTACACCCGTTTTTACGTCAAACGGTGGCTCAAAAAGAAATTCGACCGGTGGCACGACACCCACGATGTACATTTCACAGGCTTGTCGTAATAACAAGCCTTTACATCCGGCATATCGGCAAAGAAATAAATTATCCGTGTGTATTTATAACAGCTCAACCATTTTGCCTTTCCGGACGCGGCGTTGCGTTTTCATCTCCGCCGCTGTTTCGGAATCCACGTCTGGAAAGCTTCTTGATGATTAAATACAGGAGCAGATGAATCGCCTCGCCGCACAATGCCTTATTGGTTTGGTGATCGGGCTGCTTGCCGCCATCCCGCCGGCGTCGGCCGGCATCCTTTCCTTTCTGCCCGACCGGAATAAGGACGCCTACCTGACCTTTTATCTGGACAACGACCTTTTTGCCGGAACCGACCGAAACTATACCAACGGCGCCCGATTGTCCTGGATTTCCGGCGCCCGTGACCCTGAGGAATTCGGCGTGGTGCAGCAGCAGTTGCGAAAACTCAGCGGGGACGCCGATAGCCTCGCCATTTTCCAACGCTTTTCGGGCTTTGAAGACCCCCACACGGTCGAATACAATTACGGTTTTTCCCTAACCCAGCTTATGTTCACGCCAACGGACCTGAACGCCCCGGCGGCGCCGCCGGGTCAGCGGCCTTATGCCGGCTGGCTGGGAATTGACTTTTCCCTGCACACCAAAGATGCCCATGCAACCAACGCGGTGGTACTTGCCGTAGGGACCACGGGACCCAACGCCCTTGCAAAGGAGACCCAGGACTTTGTTCACGATGCTCGCGGTTTTGATAAATTTCAGGGATGGGACAGCCAGATTCCCAACGAAATCACCGTCAATCTCTTTTACAAACAGAAGCGGCGGCTGACATTCCTGGAGATAGGATTCGGCGATTTCGTTACGGACGGGTTCGGGGAATGCCAGGTGGCTCTCGGCAACTTCCTCGTCTCCGCCCAGATGGGCGTTCTTTTACGCTTCGGCTGGAATCTTCCCGTGGATTTTTCCGACCCGCGCTTATCGGTTACGGCATACACCCTTCAGCCGTTCGCAACCGGACGCCAGCAGCAGCAACCGTGGTCGGTATACGTACTCGCCGGCGCACTCGGCGCCGCTGTGGCCCACAACATAACCTTGGACGGGCCGATATTCCGGGACTACAACACTAACGTAAATAGCGAACCTTTTGTCGGCGAGCTGTATGTCGGCTTCGGCATCCGATACCGCCGCACGGAATTCGGTTATATCCACACGATCCGATCCAAGGAATTCAGCGAACAGGAAAAGGCCCAAAGCTTCGGGTCTCTGACTGTGACCTACCGGTTCTGAAACGTGGAGGCGACCGGTAATCCCGCCCTGGCCGAGAAGATATTCAAAAAGGCCCAGTACCTCACGATTTCCATCAGCGGGCAGTCCTTCCCGATCGGAAAAGTAAGATAGTTTAAATGCCGGCATTTGATCTCCCTGGCCAGCATAACATGCATCAACCGGATAGGCATTGAGAGCAGTGGCGTCCTTTCCCTGAACGACCCCGGGCCGCGGCCGAATCGATTCATTTTTTTCCGGAAATGCAGGCAAAAACGGAAAACCTCCGGCTGTCATCAATGCAGGAAACATAAAATCCGGCAATCCGGTTTGCCTTCGGCTGCAAATCGGCTGCTCTTTCCCTCGGCGCCGCATAATCATCTGCCGTATTAAAACCCGCCGAGCCATCCGCCAGGGGATCAGGCTTTTGATGCAACGCCATGAGATCCGCCGGCCCCGGGGAATAACACCTAAGGATTTTACGAATAAATCCTGAAAATGTCTGCGGCCTGCCGAAACAGCCCACGCCGACAACCCTTGACCGGTTCATACGGCCTCCGCTTCGCAGCAATTGTCGTTGAAATAGGCGTCGGCTTCCTCCACCGAATCAAACATCAGCCAGTTCCGCAAAACCGTTGTCCCGCCCCGCCTGCGGGTCATTTCAATCATCGTGTTCCCGTAATACTCAAAATAATCCTGATAGTTCTGATGGGATATCTGTTTGGTCATGTCAAACCCTCCTTTTCCCAAGTTTCATGGTTGATTTCATGTCCCCATATTTACCTGTTGATCCGACTCTAACACACGGGTTTGACAGATACGGTCAAAGTCTAAAATTTTTTTGTAATTATTTCTGAAAAAATCGCCGGCCCTGTGGTATAAAATTACCGACTTTTCAAAGGAAGGAGGAACTCCCATGGCGCGGGGCGAACAGATGGGAAGACAGTGGAAAATTATTCAGACCTTACTTGCCGCCAGGCGGGGAAAAAGCGTGTCGGAACTGTCCGCCGAACTCGAATGCCATCCGCGCAGCGTTTACCGGGATCTGGAAGCGCTTCAGCTCGCAGGCTTTCCGATCTTAACCGAACGGGTTCAGGGCAAAAATCTTTGGTCCCTTATGGACGCGGTCAAACGCCAGGTGCCGATTCCCCTCAACTTAACGGAGCTGATGGCACTGTATTTCAGCCGCGACATGATGAAAACGTTGAAAAATACCGTGTTTTTCGACTCCCTCGAATCCCTCTTCCAGAAGGTCAAGACCCTGCTCCCGCCTGAATACATAGGCTATCTGAACCGGATTGAAAAAAGCCTCCAGGTCGGACAGGCGCCTTACAAACCCTACGGAAAGTACAAAGAAACCATCAACAGCCTGAACGCAGCGGTCGTAAACGGGAATTATATTGAAATTGAATACTATACCATGAGCCGCAGAAAGAAAACCCGCCGCAAGGTTGCGCCCTATAAAATCTGGTTCTTTGACGGGACCTTTTACCTGATCGGATACTGCTGTTTGCGGCGGGATACCCGGATTTTCGCGGTAGAGCGCATCAGGGAAATCCATTTGACCCCGGAACATTTCGAGCTGCCTGCAGAATTCGATCCGGACGGCTTCATGAAGTCCAGTTTCGGGGTTTTTCGGGGAGCACCGGTGGCCGTCAAAATATGGTTTGCCGCCGACATCGCTGAATATATCCAGGAAAAAATCTGGCACGAAACCCAGAAAATAACCAAATGCAAAGACGGATCCATCCTGTTTAGAGCGGAGGTTGCCGGTACGGATGAGATCAAATTCTGGATTCTGACATGGGGCGCGCATGCCCGGGTCCTGGAGCCCGAGACGCTAAAAAATGAGATCCGGTCCGAAGCGGAAGAAATGTGCAAGCTGTATCAAGGCTGAAACGAAGCTTTACACAGGGGGGATTAGCACCCGTTGGTTCGGGGATCCGGTTGCAGGAACAATTCCCCTTAATTGAGCCAAAAGATGTGCGGGTTTTAGGCTGTCGCATTCTGAATCAGGATTCGGCGCCGCTTCAGGTTCAGACCAGGTCCGCTTGTCTGCTATTTGAGAGTCCGCTCAGCATCAACATCAGGTTCCGGTAGAGATCGAACTTCGGATCAGGTTTCCGACATTTCCGGCTCAATTAAGGTTATCGTTAAACAGACGGTTCCAACCGCCCGTTAAAATCTTGCATACGCCTGCTTCGCATCCATTTTCAGGCACAGGCTTCAGGAATCATTCAACCCTTGATGCTGCGGGGAAGCAGCATCTGGTGCTGCGGGCAAATCGACCGGGGGTTCTGGTAGGCCGCCCCGGCAAACGCCGCCATATATTTGCGCATTTCGTTCATGGGAACGACTTCATCCACCAGGCCGTACCGGGCACAGTAAATCGGCCGCGAATTGTCGTGGTACTGCTTGGCCAGCTTGTTCATGCTTTCAATCACGGGATCGAGGGGTTTTCCGGTTTCCTTTTCCTTGACCAGACGGCGCGAATAGGTCGCCACGGCGGCCGTTTCACCGTGCATGACATAGATTTCCGTGGCAGCCGTTCCCAGGGTAAACGCATTGTGCCGGTTGGCCGTCGGTCCGCCCATGATATAGTGCGCGGCCGCGGTCCCCTTTCTTAAAACAAACAGCATCATGGGAACATCCGTTTGCTGGATCGAATAGATCAGGCTCTGGCCAAGCCCCAGCAATTCGGCTTTTTCGGCAATATCGCCGACATCGATCCCGCTGGTGTCCTGAAACCAGATAATCGGAACCCGGTCGCGGCCGCAAAGGGTCACAAATTCATTCATCTTGACAAGCCCCTGGCGATAGAGCTTGCCGCCGAAACCGGAATAGTCGGCATACTCGGGATATCCCTTGGCCAGAAATCCCTGCCGGTTGCCGATGCACCCCACCAGGTAGCCGTCGACCTTGCAAAGGCCCGTATATACCTCGGGCCCATAGTCCGGCCGGAATTCCATCTGTTCGCTGCCGTCCACCAGCCGCGCCAGCACATCGTCGAAACTGTAGACCTGTTTCTGATTCATGGGTATCAGGCGGTAGATGTCGTCGCTGGAAAACTTCGGCTCTTTGGGTTCCGCCACCCGGAAAAATTTGGGATTATAAGACGGCATATCCTTCATGTATTCTTTCAGTCCGTCCAGAACCCCTTTTTCCTCATCAAATACATAGCGGAAGAAACCGGTTTCATCATAATGGATTTTTACCGAACCCGGCGGTTCCACCTTGAATTTTTTAGCCGCTTCGATCAGCTGTTCGGCGCCCTCTTTATCAAAATGCCCTTTGGGGGACATGCCGCTCAGGATGCCGCCCCCACCCACGGCGATATTGCAGTCTTTATGGGCAAACAGGATGGTGGGGCTGATGCCCTGATAGCCGCCGCCGGCCGGATTGGTTCCATAAATGCCGGCCAGAACCGGGATGCCGGACAGCTCCAGTTCGGCGTGCCGGAAAAAGGTCGTGCCTGACCCGCGCCGGTTGGCATAAAACTTCTCCTGCTCATCCAGCTTGACGCCGCTGCAGTTGACCAGCCAGACCAGCGGGACATTCAGCCGCTTGGCAAGATCCGTCGCCCTTAACACATTTTCAGCCTGGCCCGGAATCCAGGCGCCGGCGATGTACTTGTTGTCGAAGCCGATGACAACCGCCCATTTTCCGGAAATTTTAGCCAGACCGTCGAAGACATTGGTGGTCCCGATTTCATTGTCCATGGGATTGAAAAGGGTGTGCAGCGGGCACCAGGTGCCCGGATCAACCAGGTATTCAAGCCGTTGCCATACCGTCATCTGCCCGCGCGCATTGATCTTTTCCGTGGGAAAACCGGCGTTTTTTGCTTTTTCAACCGCTGCGGCAATTTCGTTTTCGGTTTTCTTGACCAGTTCGACATTTTCCTGGGCCCGCTTGATCTGTCCTTCTTTAAGTTCCCGGCCGAAATCCGTCATTTTTTCAAAATAAGGTTTCATGGCATTGCTCCCGATCCTGATGATAAACGATCCGTTTTACTATTCGATAACCGCCAGAACATCATCTTCCTCAATCGTATCACCTTCCTTGACTTTAACTTCCTTGACGGTTCCGCTGCAGGGAGCGAACACCGGCGTTTCCATCTTCATCGCTTCGATAATGATGGCTTCGTCATCCTCTTCCACTTTCGAGCCGACCGAAATGTAAACCTTGAAGACCTTACCCGCCAGCGGGGCTAAAATTTTTTCTGCCATTGCGATTCCTCCGTTTATTTTGGATTTATTTTAAAATCGTCAAGAAAACACCGGCTGCTATCACGGTGCCGATGACCCCGGCGACATTCGGGCCCATGGCGTACATCAGCAGGTAGTTGCGTTTATCGGCTTCCGCGCCGACCTTGTGAACCACCCGTGCCGCCATGGGGACGGCCGATACGCCGGCTGCACCCAGCAGGGGATTAATCTTATCCTTGCTGAAAAGATTCATGAGCTTTGCCAGAAGCACGCCGGTGGCCGTACTGATCATAAACGCAAACAAGCCCAGAAAAAAGATAAAGATCACCTTGGGCTGAAGAAATGTCTCCGCATTCATGGTGGCTCCCACCGGCAGACCCAGAAAGATTGTAACGATATTGAGCAGCTCGTTCTGGGCGGCATGATTTAAGCGTTCCACCACCTTGGCTTCACGGAAAATATTGCCGAGCATGAACATGGCCATCAACGGCGCCGCGGCCGGCACCAGCAGAATAATCACCAGCGCGGAAACCATCGGGAACAGAATCTTTTCAAGCCTTGAGACCTTCCGCAGCTTTTTCATTCGGATGACGCGCTCTTCCTTGGTGGTCAGCAGCTTCATGATGGGCGGCTGGATAATGGGGACCAGAGCCATGTAGGAGTAGGCCGCCACCGCACAGCTTCCCAGCATATGGGGGGCCAGTTTGGTAGCCAGAAAGATCGTGGTGGGGCCGTCCGCTCCGCCGATGATGCCGATGGTCGCCGCTTCTTTCAGATCAAAGCCGATGGCGTGGGCAACAAAAAATGTAATATATACGCCGGCCTGGGCGCCGGCGCCCAGAAAAATCAGGACCGGACGCGCCAGCAGCGGCCCGAAATCGGTCAGTGCCCCGAGCCCCAGAAAAATCAGGGGCGGAATGATTTCCCACTGAATTCCGTAGTGGTAAAACCGCCACACCAACCCCTCGTGCGGCTTCATCAGGTCGGCCAGCGGCAGATTGGCCAGGACGATGCCGAAACCGATGGGAAGGAGCAGCAACGGCTCATAGTCCTTGGCGATCGCCAGATAGATAAGGGTAAAACCGATGGCCCACATGACGACCATGCCGGGCGTCACGAAAAAGAACCCTGAGGTTTTAAACATTGCCAGCGTTTCTTGGATCAGGATCATTTTTCGCCCTCACCGGAATCGAATCGGCTGGTCACAGCGGACACGATCTTAATGGAAAAATAGAGCAGCCCCATCCCTAAAAATACGCCGCTGATACCCGCAAAGAATACACCCAAAGCCTCAAACACTGCCCGTCTCCTTTCAGTTTCGCCGGCGAAAACCCTGTTTCACATCATGAAACATTGTTCGGTTCCGCTGGATACCTATACCAGACTCAAACGGCATGTCAAGTCGAATCCGTTGAAAAATGTTCGACCTCCCGGCCCGGTGGCCACAGCCCTTTATCGCGCAGCACCGTCCGAAGCTCCTTCAGGGCTGCATTCATGGCAGGCACCCCGCCGTATACGGCCGTTTGAAAAATGACCTCGGCGATCTCCGGTGCAGTGCACCCCACGTTCAGGGCCGCCTGGATGTGCAGGTTCAATTCATCCGGGCGGGAAAGCACCGTCAGGGCGGCGACGGCAACCAGCTGCCGGGTCTGATGGGGTATTTTTTCCCGGGCATACATCCGTCCGGTGATAAACAGAGACAGCTCTTTTGCAAGGTCTTTGTCAAATGCCTGCCACAACTCAAAAGGCCTTTCGCCTGAAGCGTCCTTAAAGTACAGGGCCGCCGTTTCTTTGGTTTTTTCAGCGATTGTTTTGCTCAAAACGATACCGTCCTTTCGCACCGCAGCGCCGCCGGGACGTCCTTCGCCCGGCAGTCTTTCCGTCAGGATTACCGGTTCGCCTTGCGGATTCCCAGTTGATCCAGGGCGATGATCCATTTGCAGATATTGGCCGAACCTTCCACCATGGTATAGGTCGGTGCGTCCCGATAGAAGCGGGCAACCGGATATTCGGTGGAATAGCCGTAAGCCCCCAGAATCCGCATGGCGAAAGTGGCGGACTTTGTTACCGCTTCGCCGGCAAAATACTTTGCCTGGGCCACATCCAGGCCATTGTCCAGTCTGCCCTGGTCCTTTGCCCAGGCGGCTTTATACACCAAGAGGCGCGCCGCCTCGATTTCCGCCGACATCTGGGCGATCATATCCTGGTTCATCTGAAATTCGCCGATGGATTTTCCGAATTGTTTGCGTTCCTTGCAGTATTTCACGGCCGTTTCCAGGCACGCCTGCGCCAGTCCCACCGCCCCGGCTGCGGCCGAAAGGCGGGTCTGGTTCAAGGAACTGAAAACGATTTTGGCGCCGTCTCCAGGTTTCCCGATAATATTTTCCTTGGGAACTTTGGTATCGGTCAGGAATATTTCACCGGTGGGGGATGAAAAGGATCCCATTTTATCCAGTCTTGAGGTCTTGACACCGTTGAAATTCTTAAGTTCCACCACAAAGGCGGACAGGCCCTTGGAACCCTGCTCGCGATCGGTATAGGCATAATAAATAACGACATCGGCGATATCGGCATTGGAAATCCAGGTCTTGGACCCGTTTAAAAGCCAGTGGTCGCCCTTGTCTTCCGCCTTGGACGCCAACGCCATGACATCCGATCCCGCATCCGGTTCGGTAATGGCGAACCCGCCGATGTAATCGGCCTCCACCAGCTTGGGGATATATTTTTTGCGGATTTCATCATTGCCGTACTTAAAAATCGTATACGCGCACCCCAGGGCCTGCATGTTCACCTGGACCCTGAGGGAACTGGAGGCCCGCGCAATTTCTTCGGTTATGATCATGGCCGCCAGCCACCCCATGTCCGTTCCTGAATATTCATCGGGAAGGACGGTGCCGAAAAATCCCAGCTCCCCCATGGGTTTGACGGCTTCCTTGTAAGGGAAGTAATGATTTTTGTCCCATTCGTCGGCAAACGGAGCAATCTGTTTGGTGGCAAACTCGCGCACCACCTTACGCAACATCTCAAGGTCATCCGATAATTTAAAATCCATGTTCTCCTCCTGCGCACGTTAATGTTAACCGGCCGAAATGCTGGCGGGAAATTCAACCATCCGGCCGCGGACGGCTCCGGAAGTAATCGCAACGGCGGAAATGAAAAATGCCGGCACGGTTTCAACCGGAGGCATCATCCGTTATCATTTTGGGGCCGTTTCTGATGACGCGATGCCCCATTGCTTCGGAAAAAAGCTTGGCGACCAGCAGCAGTTCTTTGATGTATTTTTTCCGGAGTTTCTGGTCGCGGTAACGCAATTCCGGAATGGCCAGGCTGATCGCCGCCAGCAGCGCCCCCCGGCAGTCCCGTATCGGCACGCTCAGGGACCCCAGCCCCGGATTGCGTTCGCCCAGACTGGCGGCATAACCCTGTTTCCTGATGGCTTCAAGTTCTGCCAGGATTTTCTTGCGATCGATCAGGGTGCTTTTGGTAATCGCAGCCGGCTTGACCTGCCGCAGATACGCCGTGATAAAATCCCGATCGGAAAACGCCAGCAGGCACTTGGAAGATGCCCCGGCATAAAGGGGCGACCGGCTGCCGATCGGCATAAATCCTTTCAGATTCTGGGACGATTCCATCGTGTCGATACAGATGCGTTCATTTCTTTCAATAACGTTCAGATGGACCGTTTCCTGCGTCCGCGCAAGAAGCTGTTTCATAAAGGACTGGGCCACCTGAGCCACCGGATACATCCGCTGCAGCGATTGCAGGAAACCGAAATAAATATTGCCCAGCCGGTACTGGCGCGTATGGGGATCCTGATCGACAAAAGCATACGCTTTCAAGGTCTGGAGAATTCGCTGGACGGTTGCCGGGCTGAACCCCAGATGCGCACTGAGCTCTCTAACGCCCCAGTAGGAGCGTTCACCTTCAAAGGCCTTTAAAATCCTGAGGGCTTTTTCAACCGAGTTGAAAGGGGCGGCCGCATGTTTCATAATATAAAACACCGTTTTATTCGCATGAGAACATATGGCAGACCCCCGGGGAATTTGTCAAGATTAATTGTGATGATCGGCTCCGCCTATGTGTCCGGCTCGCAGCACTTTCGCCGCACGGCATCCCCAAGCTGCCTGGTAACCGGTCCGACCCGGCCGACGGCGATCGGTTTTCCATCGATTGTGACGACGGGGAGCACCTCGGTGGTCGTTCCGGTCAGAAAAACTTCTTCAGCCCCGTATAATTCTTTTGTCCCGTAAAACCTTTCGGCTGCGGCAATCTGCAATTCTTTGGCACAGTTTAATACAACGGCCCGGGTGATCCCCGGGAGGATATTCGCAGTCAGCGGATGGGTTACAAGGGTTCCCTTTTCAACTATAAAAACATTGGAACTGGTGGCCTCGCGCACGACGCCGTTTTCGGCCACAAAAATGGCATCATGCGCTCCGCTGTCGACCGCCTTCTGTTTAGCCAGAACATTGGCTAAAATCTGGACCGTCTTAATGTCGCAGCGCCCCCAGCGGAAATCCTTCTGGGTGATGGCAACGGCGCCCTTTTGCCTCACCTCCGGATCGACTTCATGCACCTTGCGAACGGTCATGACAATCTGCGGTCCCGCCGGTTCAGGGAATGCGTGATTCCGGGGGGCCACGCCGCGGGAAATCTGGATATATATCCCTGCTCGCGGTAAAGCGGCTTTCTGAAAAAGTTCGTTAACCGTTTCGCGAATCTTTTCGATGGAAATCGCCGGAAAAGAAAGCGCGTTCAATGATCGGCTGAGCCTTTCCAGATGGGCCTCGAGGAAAAACAGACGGCCGTTGTAACTGGCAATATATTCGTAAACGGCATCCCCGAACTGGTACCCCCGGTCTTCAACCGGCACCATTGCTTTTTCAATTGGCAGAAACGTTCCGTTGACATAGGCTAACTCCGGCATAGTTTTTCTCCATTTCTTTTTTTACAAACATTGGTTTTACGGTCACTTTGACTCTAATTTCCCGGGCCCTTGCCGGGAAAAATCCACCGGCATTTCGATTGCCCTATATTACCCATTCGGTATCAATTCAGCGGTTTCTCAAATCATCGTATTTTTTCAAAAAGCTAAACTATTACCCCATTCGCAACATGGCTTGGATCAGTCCAGGTCCATTTTACCCGGGTTCAGGATGTTGTTGGGGTCCACCAGGCGCTTGATCCCCCGCATGAGGGCCATCGCTTCGGCATCATGTTCCAGCGACATGTAGGGGGCTTTGGCCAGCCCGATCCCGTGCTCCCCGGTCAGGGTGCCGCCGAGCGCACAGGTGAGCCTGAAAACTTTCGCCACGACGTTGGCGAGTCGCCGAACCTGGTCGGGCTCGTTCTTGTCATACATCACCTTCGGGTGCAGGTTCCCATCGCCTGCATGCCCGAAGATAACGAAAGGAAAACCCTCTTCACGAACAGTTTTGGCTATCTCCTCCAACATGGTCGGCACCTGCGAAATCGGCACGGTGACATCTTCACTCACATTATTCGGGCGAAGGGAAGCGGCCAGGCCTGAAATGGATTTCCGAATTCGCCAGAGCTTGGCGGAATTTTCAGATGAATTTGTAACCTGTTGTTCAAGCGCTTTGCACCGGGTAAAGACGTCGGTAACTTTACGCATCTGAAATTCGGCTTCCGCATCGGTGTAGCCATCCGTTTCCACCAGAATACAGGCCTCGGCCCGGGGTATCGCCATTTGGTTATTCTTCTTCAGAAGCTCCAGGGTGTTTGCATCCATGATTTCCATAACGCTGGGGACGATGCCCGAACTCATGATCCCCGCCACCGCTTCACCGGCGGCCCGCAAACTTTTAAAATAGGCCAGCCCCGTATGAAAAGCCAGGGGTTTCGGACTGATCTTCAGGGTAATCTCGGTTATGACCCCCAGCACGCCTTCAGAGCCGACGAACAGTCGCGTGATATCCAGCCCGGAGCTGGACTTGATGCAACGGGAACCTGTCCGCATCACCTTGCCGGAGGGAAGAACGACTTCCAGCCCCAGGACATAATCGCGGGTAGTGCCGTATTTGGCCCCGCGGATGCCGCCGGCATTGGTAGCCACATTGCCGCCGATCGTACAGGCCATGGATGATGCCGGATCCGGCGGAAAGAAATACCCCTCCCTGGCCAGCGCCTTCTCCAGCACCGCATAAACGACTCCCGGCTGGACGATCGCCTGGCGGTCGATGATATGGACACCCACAATGCGGTTCATGCGCATAAGGTCCATGACGACGCTGTCCCGGCCCCGGCTGGGGACGACCGCCCCTGCCAGACCTGTGCCGGCGCCTCTTGGAATAACCGCAAAAGGCTCCTGATTGGCCAATTGCAGTATCTGCGCAACCTGCCGGGTGCTGACGGGCCAGACGGCCGCGAGCGGCCGCTGCGAATGGTCCGACGCATCGTATGAATATGAAATCATGTCGATGAGGTTGTCCGTAACCTGTTCGGGCCCCAGAATCTCGACCAGTTTGTCTTTAATAAGACTTCCCATATCTCAAAGATTTTTTCGCTGCATTCCAATCGTTCAGTCGGTAAACGGGCTGACCAGGTTGCCGTCCTGGTTCAGCCGGATCTCTTTCCATTCATCCAGAAGTTTCAGTTCCGGTTTTTGGATGATTTCACTTTCATAGGCGCGTGAAATCAAAATGTTTTCAAGCGCCTGGGTGTTTTTGATATGAACCAGCCGGACCTCTTCCCCGGAGATATCCCCGATGGTATTCAAACAGGCCTCCAATGCCTCCCGGTCGGTATCAAAATACATCGGAATGGCCCCTTTTTCCGGGCTGATGGCCGTCAGGCAGTTGACATAGGTCTTATGTCGATCCATTTTGGCAACCAGGCGGGTGGTGGTAAAATCGGCAAAGCCGATGCCGATGGCGCTCCCCTCGGTTCCGTCCGTAAGATCTCTCACAAAGATGCGCTTGACAAATGGACCTGCCGTAAAGTCCCCCAGGATGTCGCGATTCCGGCCGGTAACGTTGGTATCCATTCCGGTTCCGGATACATCCTTGCCGATCTCATCGATCACCAGCACATCGATTTGGTCGAACGGAAGCCGTGCCATCCGTTCTTTTGAAATGGCCAGCAGTTTCTTTTCACCCTCAAGGATATCCCGGGGCAAAAGTGCCTTAACAAGGCAGGTTTGATGGTATGCGTTTTCAACAATTCCCAATCCGAACAGGACCGGGCATCTCCGGATCACTTCCAGGCCGACGTTTTCGACGATCCTTTGAAAGGTCAATTTCACCGCAGCGCTGTGGTAATATTCAGCGCCCCTGTGTTTGCCCATGCCGATGGCCATCATCTTCATCAGGCCGCTTTCGATGGGGCCTTCAAATTTGGTATGGGCCTTTACCCGGTTGACGACGACAATATGGTCCGCCGCGCCGGCATATTTGTCGACATAGATCGGATAGCCGTCACTGGCATCTCCCAGGTAAGCCACCTCCATGCTGCTGCGGATGGGACACCCCATGGCGGCTTCGGTTATTCCCAGGCCTTCAAGAACCTTTGCCTGTCCTCGATCCGTCGCGCCGCCATGGCTCCCCATGGCCGGGAAGATGAACGGCTGCGCCCCCAGAAGCTTCAGCTCTTCAACAAGGGTCTTTGTGATCACATCGATATCGGCAATGCCCCTGCTTCCGCCGGTAATCGCAATGGTGTCTCCGTTTTTAATTTTATTTTCAAGGCCGAGACCGGCCAGCTGTTTTTTTATTTCCGCCGGTATATCCGTAAGCCGCCGGCGATCAAAAGCCTGTGCCAGCAGCGCCATTTGGGGAAGCTTCATGGGGTCTCCTGTGCTTTATACGAAAATAAGAGCTGCATCCTTATGCGTCGCCTTTTACAGCGGCGGCCCTGTCGTTCCATTCCCATGGTTTCGGATACAACCCAACCGAGGCGATATATACCTGAACATTTTAATTATTTCAACTCAACAGTGTTCGTCCGGTGCGAATTACCGGGGGGCCCTTTGCCTGCGGCTGCGGGCGGATCCTCCCGCCGGATTTCCATATAAGATCGCATAAAAATCCTTGACGTTTTAATAACCTGATTCTATTGTAACATCCCTTTGGTCGGCCGCTGCATCGATTTTAACCGTGCCGAACCAAACGCTTATTACCGATTGCCGTAGGCTGAAAATCATCATGTCGGAAATAATTGTTTTTCAAAATTCGTGCAAAGGGGTGGAAGATTGCGGGATCTGCATCTTTATCTGCCCCAAAAAACTGTTTGAGCCCTCCGGGCAGATGAATGAAAGCGGATTCGTGCCCCCCCGGGTAAAGGATGAAGCTCCCTGCACGGTCTGTCTGAGTTGTATGGACTCCTGCCCGGATATGGCCATTGTGGTTACCAAGCAAAATAAGGCCAGGAAATCGAAATGAAAAAGGGAGAAAGACTGCCGGCCGGAACCCATTTTATTATCGGCAATATCGCCCTGGCGGAAGGGGCGGTTGCCGCAGGCTGTAATTTTGTTTCCGGTTATCCCATTACCCCCGCCAGCGAAATCGTTAACCGGCTGTCGATTCTGCTCCCCGGATCCGGCGGCGGTTTTCTGCAGACCGAGGATGAAATCAGCGCCATCTGCGCTGCCATAGGCGCTTCCTGGGCCGGCTGCAGAGCCATGACGGCCACATCGGGGCCGGGCTTGAGCCTGATGCAGGAAAATATCGGGTATGCGGCAGCGACGGAAACCCCGCTGGTTATTGTGGATGTGCAGAGACTCGGCCCTTCCACCGGTGTTCCCTCCATCGGCGTTGCCGGCGATGTGGTCCAGGCGGCCCGGGGCTCTCATGGCGATTACCAGGTTATCGCCCTGAGCCCCGAAAGTCCCCAGGAAATGTTTGACATGACCATCCGTGCATTCAACCTGGCGGAAAAGTACCGGACGCCGGTTTTTATACTGGCGGACGCCTTCATCGGCCATATGCGCGAACAGGTGGTGATCCCCGCCCCGGACATAATTTCCAGAATTCATCGCCGTCTTCCCGAAGCGGGGACCGACCCCATGGCCCGTCAGGATTTCCTGGACCCGGACGTAGCCCCCATGCCGGTTTTCGGACACGGTTTTAAGGCCCACGTCACCGGCTCCTGCCATGATAAAAACGGGATGCGCAACCTGAGCGACCCGGCGATCATGCACGATTTTATCTTGAAACCCATGGAAAAAATTCTGAGCCGGCAGGATCAGATCATCGAAACCGAAAGCGATTATCGCAGCGGGGACACGCTTCTCGTCAGCTACGGCTCGGTTTCGCGCTCCGCCAAAGCCGCACTGGCGGCCGGACGCGCCGCCGGCATGGCGGTCGGCCTGCTGCGGCTGAAAACGATCTGGCCGATGGCCTCCCGGGCGATTGAAGCCGCCGCCCTCCGGGTCAAACGGATAGTCGTCCTTGAAAACAACACCGGCCAGCTCTTTCCTTACATTAAGGCCGATGCAGCCGCGTCCTGCCGGGTAGATTTCCTGGGACCGCAGATACTGGGTCAGATTCACGACCCCGAATATGTATTAAATTACATTCAGGAGACCGGCTGATGGCTGCCATTGATCACCCTTTACGCAAATATACCCGTCCCCATGTTAAACGCACCACTACCTGCCCGGGCTGCGGCAACGGCATTGTGGCCCAGGCCGTTCTGCGCGCCATTGACGAGCTTGGCCTGAACATCGATGATTTTGTCTTTGTGTCCGGGATCGGCTGTTCGGCCTGGATCCCCAGCCCGCTCTTTGCCGCCGATACCCTCCATACGACGCATGGACGCCCGATCGCTTATGCCACCGGCGTGAAACTGGGCCGGCCCGACATGCAGGTAATGGTCGTCAGCGGCGACGGCGACCTGACCGCCATCGGCGGGAACCATCTCATCCATGCCGCCCGCAAAAACATCAACCTGACCGTGGTTCTGGTCAACAACGGCATTTACGGCATGACCGGAGGCCAGGCTGCCCCCACCACCCCCCTGGGCCTGACCACCATCACGAGTCCGTACGGGACCATGGAACATCCCCTGGATATTTCCGCTACGGTGGTCGCGGCCGGAGCCCCTTTTGTGGCCCGCTGGACCACAGCCCATCCGCACCGGCTGACCCGCTCCATCAAAAAAGGGCTTCAAAAAAACGGCTTTGCCCTGATCGAGGCCGTCAGCCAGTGTCCCGTTCAGTTCGGCCGGGTCAGCAAGCTGGGCCGGGCGGTCGATTTTCTGAAACACTATAAGCAAAACAGCATCACGATTTCCCAGGCGTCCGGACTTTCCGGTGAGGAACTGGCGGGCCGGATCGTCATCGGCGAATTTGTCGATATTGAAAAACCGGAACTGTCCAGCCAGTGGACGGCATTGATGCATCAAGCGGGGCAGGAGACGTCATGCCACAGCACGCATTAACCCTGGCCGGCGTCGGCGGGCAGGGGTCGATCCTGGCGGGGGTCATTCTGGGAACGGCCGCCGTTACCTACGACCACAAGTATGCGGTTCAAACCCAGGCCTATTCAGCAGAACTGCGCGGCGGGTTTGCCGCCGCCTGGGTTATCGTCTCGGACAGTCCGGTTCTGTTCCCGCGGGTAATCCGGCCCGATATTTTGGTCGCCCAGGCCCAGGACGCCATTGACCGTTTTGCCGGAACCATCAAGCCCGGCGGAATACTGATTTTTGATTCGGATCTGATTCAGCAACTGCCCGAGGGCATTGCCAATGCCCACGGTGTTGCAGCAACATCTCTTGCACGCAACCGGATTCAGGATATGATCGTAACCAACATGATCATGCTGGGGGCCTTGTGCCGCATAACTGAAGTGGTAGGCCGCAAAGCACTGGAAGCGGCCATCGCCGAGTCAGTGCCCAAGGGCAAAGCGGATATGAATCACCAGGCGTTTGCGCTGGGGTATGATATGGTCGAAAAATTATAAAAACAGGACCGGTTGCTGAAACCGGTTAAAAAGGAGAAACAAAATGACATACCGTCTTCACCACATCCATCTGATCATCAGCGATCTGGAAAAATCCATCACCTTTTTTACCGAAAGCCTGGGCGCCGGGCTGGTGGAACGTAAAAAATTTTCGGGCGTCGCCGGTGCGACCCTTGATCTGAACGGCGCCATCATCAATTTAAGGATTGCCCGGGATGATGAACGGGTGATGACGGGTGCAACCGCTTCGCCGTACGGATATCACCATATCGGTCTTACCGTGGACGACGTTGAAAGGGCTTATCAGGAACTTTCGGCCAAAGGGTATGTTTTTTCCATCCCGCCCAGGGAGGCCGGAGAAAACAAAATTGCTTTTTTCAGCGGGCCGGACAATATCATCATCGAACTGCTGCAGCCCATCGGATAATATCGAGAAGTATTCCGACCGCCGGCCGGATGCGTAACGGTCCGGACATCCGTTGACCGGCCGGAAAACCGGCGGCCATCGCATTTCGGCCAGGATCAACCGGCGTTGTGAACCATCGCCGAGGCAGGTACGAGATCGACTTTTTTTCGGATTTCCGGCAGCATCTCCCGCAGCACGTCAACGGTAACCGCGTACGGGTGGCCGATGCCGACGGCCTCTCCATGACTTTCCGCAATTTCCACCAACTGGTCCAATTGTCTGCGAACCGCTGCTGCCTGCTGTACATTGTCCAGAAAGACGTCCCGCTGTGAAAAAGATAACTGAAACAGGCGCGCCGATGGTTTACAAAGGGTTTCAGCTGTCGTGCGGCTGTCTATGAAAAAAAGGTCCTGTTTTTTAAGTATGGTAAAAACCTGATACAACTGGGTTGAGTTGGCCGTCATCCGGGAGCCCATGTGGTTGTTGACCCCCCTGGCATGAGGAACATTCCCCAGGTTCTGATTGAGCTGTTCGACCAGTTTGTCGGGGGTCATGGACATCAGCAAGGCCCCTTCGCCGGGATCGATGTGGGGGTACTCCACCGGCTCCATCGGGAGATGCAGCATGGTTTCAAACCCCTTTGCATGAACGGAATCGGCGATCCGGCGCTGAAACGGACCAAACGGAAGGATTGAAAAGGTTAAAACCGCATCCAGCTCCATAAATTTTTGAGCTATTTTGGGATCGTAACCCAAGTCATCAATGATGATCGCAACTTTGGGGCGCGCCCGGGGTGTTTCAGCCTTTGACGGAAGCATCGGTTTGCTGACGGGGATATCCTTCTTGGGAAAAACTTCAAAGGTCGGTTTAACGACAACCGGTTTAAGTTGCGCCGGCACTCGCGCCGGAGGTGCCGGCGATTTTAGCGGTTGCCGGTCCTCCAGCAGATAGTGAAGCAGCAATCCGCCGGCAACTACCAGAACCAGCAGGATTGCAACGCCCGCAATTGTTTTTTTGAGGCTGTTTTTAAAGATATTTCGACGCTTGGATGTTCCTTTTTTCGGTCTTTTCGCAAGCCCTGCTTTTTTTTTTACCATGGGACGGGTTGGGTTCCGCTATTGTTTCAGATTTTTGAAAATATTGTAACTCAAGAGAATCTCCAGCGCGCGCATCACCTGGTTGTCGGACTGCAGGACTTCCACATCCAGCGGACCATGCCGCATTCGGGTCTGCTGCTTAAGCTTTTTTTGCTGTTTTTGTTCCTCCGTCTCCTCTATTTCCGATTCCTTGACCGGTTCCGCCTCCAGATGATTTTTCAGATCCTTTTCTTTTAAAAGACGGTCCTCGCTGTCATCGACCGCATTCGGATCAATCAGCTGGTGCTTCAGAACAACATCCGGTATAATCCCGTTGGCCTGGATGGAGCGTCCGGTCGGGGTATAGTATCTGGCGATGGTGAATTTGAGACCATAGCCGTCCCGCAGGCTTTCAACGGTCTGGACGGATCCCTTGCCGAAGGAGGTGGTTCCCAGGATCAGCGCCCGCTTATGATCCTGCAGCGCACCGGCGACAATTTCCGAAGCGCTGGCGCTGCCGCCGTTAATCAGTACGACTATCGGGTAGCTGCGTTTTTGGGTGTTGGGATGGGCATTGTAACTTTTCGTGTGTCGCTTCAAGCGCCCCTTGATGGAAACAATTTCCCCGCTTTCCAGGAATACGTCCGTCACTTCGATGGCCTGATCGAGGAGTCCGCCGGGGTTATCCCGAAGGTCCAGGACAAGTCCATTCAGTCCCCCGTCCTTTGATTCCAGCTTTTTCAACATAGTTTCAAGATCTGCGCGGGTGCTTTCCTGAAAGTTGGTAATCCGGACGTATCCATAACCGGATTTTAACACAACGCCTTTGACGCTCTCGATCGGAATAATGTCCCGCACCAGCTTAAAATCAATTGGTTTGGGAGTTCCTTCCCGGACAACCGTTATGACGACGGTGGTTCCCTTGGGACCTCTCATCATTTTAACCGCCTGCCACAGCATCAGGTCCTGGGTCGGCGCCCCGTCCACTTTAATGATTTTGTCGCCGGCAAATACCCCGGCCTGATACGCCGGCGTGCCTTCAATGGGTGAAATCACGGTCAGAATACCCTTTTGAACAGTGATAACAATGCCGATGCCGCCGAATTCCCCTTTGGTATCCACCTTAAGCTCTTCAAAGGCCTCGGGGGGCAGGAAGGACGAATGCGGATCAAGACTGTGAACCATTCCCTGGATCGCCTTCTGGACCAGGTCTTTAGTTTCAACGGGATCCACATAGTTTTTCTCAATCAGCTCGATCACGTCGGAAAACAGTTTGAGCCCTTTGTAAGTTTCTTCGTTGTTGGCCGACAGATCCCGGTAAAAGCCGGCGCCCACTGTCCAGGATATGACGGCAATTAGCACCACCAGCCAAAGTTTCAGGTGACGTTTTTTATTTATGGCCATAAAATGACTCCTTTTAACCCCTTTTTATCCATTCCATCGGGTCCTGCGGTTTACCATGATGGCGAACTTCAAAATAGAGGCCCGATCCTATCATGGAACCGGTGTCGCCTGTGGTGGCGATCACCTCGTCGGATTCGACCGCATCGCCCTGTGCTTTAAAAAATTCCTCCACATGGGCATAAACTGTATAATAACTATTGCCATGATCGATAATGATCATATTGCCGTATCCCTTGAACCAACTGGCATAAATAATTCGTCCGGCACTTACGGCCCGAACGGGTTCGCCCCTGTCGGTCTTGATATCGATGCCGCTTCTAAAGCTTAACACTTTGAGCCGGGTGTTCAGATAAGAACCGAAACTGGTCGCTATTGTACCCTTGACCGGCATTTTAAGCAACCCTTTAAGTTTGTTGAAGCTTTGGGGGGGTGCTTTTTCTTTCCGCAGGAGTTGCTTTTCAGACGTACTTAAGGACTGTAACTTTTGATCCAGGGCGTGGGCCGATTGTTTCAAAGTCTCGATGGCAGCCAGTTCCATTGATTTTTTATTGCGTATTTCTTCCAGCAGCACCCTGCGTTCGCTCCTTTTTTGCGACATCAGGCCGATCTGTTTTTGAATTGTATCCTCAAGAGACAGTTTGGTCCTTTTCTCCTCCCGGAGCTGTTCCTGAAGAAGTTCCAGGCGGGCTTTGCCCGAACTCAGCTCATGCCGGATATGGTCATCATATGACAGAATTTTTTCAAGGGCTATCTTGCGTTGAAACAGATCGTACATGCTTTCAGCCGACGCCAGCACATTAAAGCGGCCCAGCCAGTTCAGCTTGTATAATGCCACCAGCCTTTTGGCTGCATATGCTTCGATTTGATTGATTTTGACAATCAGATCCTTCGAAGCGGCGGCGTTCTCCTTTATTTTTCCATCCAGAATGCCGATTTCCCGCCGGAGGTCCGCCACCTGTTTCCTGGCCCGGTCAATCGACAGATTGATTCCGTCCAAACTTTCAACCAGGGCGACTTCTTTCTTCGAAAAGGTGACGACCTCCCGACGGTGTTCGGACAGCTGCTGCCGGATTTGTATTGATTCACTTTGAATTAGTTCTTTTTTCTCAGCAGCCGGTTGAAAAGCCTTTTCAGCACGGGTGCCCGGTTCCTGCTCGGAAGTGAACACCTCCATATAAAACCTGCGATTGCGGACATAACCGGCCGTATCGCCATGCAGGACATATAACCATTCGGTTTCCTGCCGCAAAATTTTGATCTTTGCATCCCGGTTTAATACCTTCAGGATCGGCGCCGCCGGATCCGGCGCGCTGCGCAAATTCAGTTTCGATACCCTGATAATGCCCGTCCCAACGACCTCGGTTCCCGCCAGGGGCGCCGGACTGATAACGGTCAGCAGCCATAAGCCCAAAGCGATCGTCGCCGGGTTCACGATCTTAAGAATTGTTTGAGTGAAAGAAAACACCCCAGCCACCCCGCAAACATACTACCCGCCAGAATTCCGCCCGTGCTTTTGATCGACAGGAAGCGGAGCTGAAACATGCCGGCCGCCGGACTTTGCTGAACATTTGCGGAAATCAGCAGAAAGATCAGAAAAAGAGCTCCGATGCCGATGATTCCACCCAGCGCCCCCAGAATCAGGCCTTCGATATAAAAGGGGGTCTGAATGAACCCATCCGCCGCTCCCACCAGCCGCATGATCTCAATTTCCTCGCGCCGTGAATACAGTACGATCCGAATGGTGTTGGCCACGATAAATACCGCCGCCATAAAAAAAAGGACGCCGATGGCATACCCGGCCAGACGGAACAGATTGATGATGTTGGTAAATTTTCCAACCCAGCTTTGCCCGTACTCCACTTCTTCAATCTCGGGCAACGACTCAATCCGTGCAGCCAGCAATTCAACTTCTTCGCTGCGTTGTGAAGCCGCGATAATCCGGACTTCAAAGGCATCCGGGAGGGGATTTTCCTTCAAATTCTCAAATAGAGACGCCTGGCGGTGCATTTGCGCCTTAAGCAAATTCAAAGCTTCGGCTTTCGATATGAAAACGGCCTCCTGCACACCGTCTATACTTTGGATTGTATGCCGGATATCGGCAATGTTCTTGCGATCAGGCTCCGGTTTAAGGTAAGCCATAATACGGATCCCTTTTTTCCAGACATCCATTACATCCATGGCGTTGATAAAAAAAAGTGTAAAAGAGCTCACAATCAGGATCGAGAGGGCAATGGTAATGACGGTTACCATATTCAAAAACCGGTTGCCCAGAATATCCTGTATGGCCCGCTTAGTAAAAAGTGTCATCATCCCGGCTTTCAAGCATTCGTGATATTCTCCACTCGCCCCTGGCGCAGGTAGACCGTACGGCCGCCTGCCTTGCGGATCAGGTCCTTGTCATGGGTGGCGACAATGATGGTGCCCCCCCGGGCATGAAATCCCTTCAGGAGATTAAAGATAACCTCGGCGGAGACATCGTCCAGGTTGCCGGTTGGTTCATCCGCCAGAATAATCAGGGGATCGCCGACCACCGCCCGGGCAATGGCAATCCGCTGCTGTTCGCCCCCGGAAAGGCTTGGCGGCAACGAATTATGCCGTTCCTCCATTCCGACGGTCCTGAGTACGCTCCTGACTTTTTTACGAATCAATCCCCTTTTTTTGCCCATGGCTTCTAGGACCAGCGCAACATTTTCAAAAACTGTTTTAGTCGCAATCAGTTTGTAGTCCTGAAAAATGATGCCGAATTTTCGCCGCAGCAGGTGGAAGCGCTTGGGCGGGATGCGCGACAGATTCATTCCGTCCACCAGCACCTGCCCTTCGGATACCGGTTCCCCCAGATAGAGAAGTTTTAAAATAGTGGTTTTACCGGCGCCGCTGGGACCGCTGATACAGAGGAATTCATTTTTGAAGATATCAAGGGTGGTGTCGATCAGAGCATTCTTTGGACCGTAACGTTTATGTACATGGAACAAGCGGATTATCGGGTTTTTATCAACCGCATCCATTATTATTCCATAGCTTCCCGGCCCATCGCCCTGGCAAGGGCTGCCTTTGAAATTTTTAAATCATACAAGGCATTATAATAATTCGTCATGGTTCGTGAAAGCAACGTCTGGGCATCCAGCACATCGGTGGTCGTGGCGACCTGTTCCTTATAACGTTCCTGGTTGATTCTTAAATTCTCTTTGGCCTGTTCAATCGCTTTTTCAGCCGTGGCAATATTCTTTTCGGTTTCAAGGGTCTTTAAAAACGCTTTTTTCACTTCCAAAATTAAATTGTCCTGCACCTCTGCTTTCTCGTATCCGGCCTGGGAAAGGCGGCTTGATTTTTCCCTGACGCCATAGGTTGTCCGGCCCCATTCCCAGAAATTCCACTGGGCGATTGCCTGGATATCCCAGCGGTGGGGATCGCTTAATCCCTCCCCGCCGTCGAGATTCCAATCGGTCCCAAGACTATAGATGTTTCCTTCCAGCATGACGGTCGGATAATAATCCTTTTTGGCCAGCTTTACTTCCTTTTCCGCGATTTCAACCCTGCGTTCGGCAATCTGGAGCTCCAAGCGGTTTTGTCGGGCGGTTTCAATGCAGTAATCCAGATCTTTTCCAAACGGCGTGTATGCGAGAACATCCTGAATTTGGACCGGCGTGTTAACCGGCCACCGCAGGAATGTATTGAAATTCGATGCCGCCGTTTCAAGATTGTTTTGCGCGATGATCAGATTCTGCTTGGCATTGGCCAGTTCCACCTGAGCCTGTAGAAGATCATTGAGCGGCGTCATGCCGACCTGATGGAAATTTCGCGCCACCTCGGTTTGAGCTTCGATCTGTTTGACCGTGTCCTCGGCTACCGTCAATAGCTTCCAAGCCTTTAAGAACGAGTAGTAAACATTATTGGCTTCAAATATAACATTCTGCCGTACCAGTTTTTCGTTGATTTTAGCAACATCGAGACCCAGTTCGGCCAATTCGTACTGGCTTAAAATCGAAAATCCGGCAAATAAGGGTTGCCTGACGGATGCAATAAAAGCATATTCATTTTCAGGGGAAATGACTCCAAAAAAAGGCCTGGTTACCTCATCGTCATTGCGCGTATACCGATAGGTGGCGCTGAATGTCGGGAAAAAATTCGTTTTTTGTGATTTCCTGACGGCTTCAGCCGCTTCGCTATCGTCCTGTGACATTTTAATCCGGAGATGGACGTCTAAAGCTCTTTCAATTGTCCGGGTGAGATCGTATACCTTGGCGGGCTCCCCCGCCCGTACCGAACCTGCCGAAAACAGAACACAGACGACCGCGCAAAGGCAAATCAACCTTAAATTCGGGGGTGGTAAAATTCCAAAATCATGATGCGCCATCCGATCTTTCGCGCTCCTTTTGGATTTTCGTTTTATTCGTTTTTGAATTGACCTGCTGGAGTTGCCCTGCTATAAATTTCCTGAGTTACAAGGAGTGCTGTCTCCAGTTTTCCTTGCTCAAAGCCTCCGCTGAATCCCATCCAAAGGCTTCTTCTATTCAGTGGGGGCTTTTTATATGATTATCACTTTAAAATCAACAATATTAGCAGATATAGGTGGCGCACGCGCTGTCGGACTCCCAGGCGGTCACCCGGGAGACTTTCAATTCATTTCCATCCAATTTTGCCTGCAGGGTCTGGGCAATATACCGTGCAATATTTTCGGAAGAAGGGTTGCTGTTTTTAAAACATTCATGCTCATTTAAGAACCTGTGGTCGAGCGATGTTATAATCTCGGCCAGTTGGGACTTGAGTTCGCCGAAATCCATCAAAACACCGGCATCGTTCAGGCGCTCCCCCGCCACGCACACTTCAATCTTCCAGTTATGTCCATGAAGGTTTTCACATTTTTTCGCCACCAATTTCAACTGATGGGCGGCAGCAAAATCGGTAATAATTTTTAACTCAAACATCTAAGCAATCCTTTGGAGGTTCAAATGACGGTAATCAGTTTGCCCCGGCGGTATCCCCTTTCAACAAATTTTTTAACTTATTGCTGAATTTGCCCGATTCAATTTTCGCGAACTCTTTCAACAGGTTTTCCTGCTTTTTACTCAAACCGACCGGCGTTTTAATGATGACCTGAATCAACTGATCCCCGCGCCGGTTGCTGCGAAGAGAGGGGATTCCCTCGCCCTTGAACCGGAAAACGTCCCCTGGCTGGGTTCCTTTTGTTATTTCAAGCGGTTTGCTGCCGTTTAAGGTCGGCACCGTGATGGTGTCCCCCAGAGCGGCCTGCACAAAGGAAATTTCGACCTGGCAAATGATCTCGGTATGGTCTCGCCTGAAATATTCATGGGGTTCCACATGAATAAAAACATACAGGTCGCCGGGCAGCCCGCCATAAACACCCGCTTCACCTTCCCCGGTCAGCCGAAGTCTGGAGCCGGAATCAACACCACCGGGAATTTTAACGGCTACTTTTTTCCGCATCATGACCTGGCCGGCGCCTCTGCATTCAGGGCACGGATGCGGTATGGACTGGCCCCGGCCGTTGCAGTTGGGACACGTCGTGCTCAATGTGAAAAACCCCTGGGACCGTGTCGCCTGCCCCGTACCTTTACAATAGGCGCAGGTTTCCGGGTGGGTGCCCTTTTCGCACCCGCTGCCGCCGCAAGTCGGGCAGATGCCTCTCTTGTTCACGTCAATATCAGTTTCCGTGCCGAAAGCGGCTTCCATGAAGCTGAGCTTTAAGTCGTAGCGAAGATCCGACCCCTTTTGGGACCTAGACCGGGAACGACGGCCGGCGCCGAAACCAAAAAAATCCTCGAAAATATCCCCGAAACTTGAAAAAATATCTTCAAAGCCGCCAAAACCCGAAAACCCGGCCCCCTCAAGCCCCTGGTGGCCGTATTGATCATAAATCTGACGCTTTTGAGGATCTCGCAGCACTTCGTAGGCTTCCGCAGCTTCTTTAAATTTGTCCTCAGCCGCCTTGTCCCCCGGATTTCTGTCCGGATGGAATTTTAAGGCCAGCTTGCGGTAAGCTTTCTTTAATTCATCTTCCGTGGCATTGCGGTTTGTGCCGAGAACTTCGTAGTAATCCCTTTTATTAGCCATTTAGCTTCCAGTAATTATAAACGCGTATGTTCGAATCGGAGGTTCACCAGGCTTCTATGGAAAAGTCTAAATTTTATTGATTACCTGACTTCGCAAGGTTCAAGGACTAAACTAATGCATCCATATCGCTTGTCAAATAAAATACCAAACCTCGTCTGCCGTTACAACACCATGTACCGCCGCCGCTGGTGCTTGGCGCTCAACCCTAACAGAAAGCCCAATAAAAGAACTCCCGCACCGACTAAAAACCATTTGATGTTCTGACTGGACTTTAATTTCCCGTTTTCCGCTTCCAGTTCATTGGTTTTTTTAATCTGTAATTCAAGTTCCTGTGCGGATTTTTTATATTTTGATTGCAGGGCAAGGAATTCAGCGGATTCCCTTTGCAGTGTCTCATATGAAAGGCTTGTTTCCTGCAGTTTTTTTTTCAGTTGCCCCCGTTCATTTTCAAGACCTTTGTTTGTTTCTTTCAACTCTTTGTTTTTAATCGCTAAATCAGAAATCTGATCGGCAAGCGCCTTGTTCTTTTCGGCTGTTTGATCCAGCAGTAAAAATTTAGGCTTGGTGGCTGTCAACAAGCGGCTGATGACCCAACCCTGCTTGCCGTCGGCGGTCTTAACCTCGGTCCATTCATTTTCCGCTTTCAGGACCTCGACCTCCTGCCCGGATTGAAGCATGGCAAGCACCCGGCGATCGGCGCCCGGACCGGATCTGAGCGTAATCTTTACGATATCGGAAACATACATCGTCTCTGCTTGAGCCGGAACCGAAAACAGCAACAGGCAAATTCCCGCAACAATGAATTTCTTCATGCCGGCTCTCCATCACAGGTGCCAGTTGGAGATTTTAAAAGCTGATACGATACATAATAGTCGACAAATTGACAAATTGATTTATTTTGAGTTAAAAAAAATCAATCTGTCAATAATTTCTTTTAAAATAACAATTTTTATGATAATTTAGGCTATCGTTTAATAACACTTTACCAGCATACACAATGGTTTGCATTTTATGATCGCATTTGATTTACAATGTGCCAACGGCCATACTTTTGAAGGCTGGTTTGAAGACGGAAAGGCATACGAAGAGCAGAACGGCAAAGGCCTGATTACTTGCCCGGTCTGCAACGATACTTCCGTTTCAAAAATCCTTTCGCCGTTTGCCATCAAGAAATCGTTTCAGCCCGCCGGCGCGATTCCCGCAGATTCACCGGACGTCGACCAGATCAACAGTAAAATAGTTGATTACGTCAAGAAAAATTTTGATGATGTCGGCCCCGAGTTTACCAAAGAAGCCTTAAAGATGCATTATGGCGTTATCGAACCGCGAAATATCCGGGGCGTCAGCTCCACCGAAGAAGAAAAGATCCTTAAGAAAGAAGGTATTCAATTTTTTAAATTCCCGATTCCCGCCATCCCCGATAGCGATTCATAACCGATTGTACTTATCAGACCGTTTCATGGCACCCGATTACAAACCGAAATGAAAAGGTGCGGAATGGTCGCAATAGTTACGTTATTTTTGTGGAGGCCGGCCATGGTTTATGATGAAATTTTATATTCAAGCGACGCTCCGATCGGAACCTTAACGTTAAACAACCCCTCGAAAATTAATGCCTTGTCAAAACGAATGATACAGGAAATCATTGCGGTACTCCGCCTGGTTGCTGCGGATGAAGCCATAAAGGTTTTAATCATCCGGGCGGCCGGCAAGCACTTTTGCGCCGGACATTATCTGAAGGAAATGATCGGCCGGGGAGTTAGGGAATATAAATATATTTTCGACCAGTGTACCCGCATGATGCAGCTGCTGCATGAAATTCCCCAGCCGGTCATTGCTCAGGTTCAGGGCACCGCTACCGCCGCGGGGTGTCAGCTGGTGGCATGGTGCGATCTGGCGGTTGCCGAAGAAAACGCCCGGTTCGCAACCCCCGGTGTCCGCATCGGATTATTTTGCACCACTCCGATGGTGGCCATTACCCGTGCAATCGGAAGAAAGGCGGCCATGGAAATGCTTCTTACCGGCCGCTATTTTTCAGCACTGGAAGCCAAGGCCCTCGGTCTGCTCAACAAAGTCGTTCCCCTGAATGACTTGGAATCCGAAACCATAAAGCTGGCCCGCAGCATTGCCGAATCAAGTCGCTTTGTCCTGGAAATCGGCAAGCGTGGTTTTTACGATCAGGTCGACCAGTCCGATGAACACGCCTTTCAATATGCCAAGCATACCATCAGCATGAATCTGGAAGCCGAGGACGCCCAAAACGGCATCCAGGCCTTTTTGGAAAAAAAGACGCCGCAGTGGAAAAACCGGTAGCCTCAATGAGCAGTTATTTGTTGATCGATATCGGCGCCGGCACCATGGATGTTCTTTATTATGACGACGTCACCGGCCTGTCCTGCAAAGCGGTGGTACGTTCTCCTGTGACCGTTATAGCCGAGAAGGCCGCCGGCTTGCCCGGGAACCTTTTGGTAACCGGCAATGAAATGGGGGGCGGCGCCGTTTCGGCTGTATTAAAAAAACGCGCCCGGACCGACACGGTCGTAATGACCGCGTCCGCTGCCGCCACCGTTCATCATGATTTAAAGCAAGTGACCGGGTATGGAATTCAAGTTGTTGAAGATTCTGAAGCAGCGGCTTTAGCTGAAAACGGCTCCTATTCGGCCCTGGAACTCGGCGACCTTGATCTGAATCGGCTGAAACGGATTGTTGAAGGTTTCGACGTCCCTTTTCATTTCGACACGGTCGGAATTTGTTTGCAGGATCACGGCGTACCGCCGCAGGGAATGTCCCACCTGGATTATCGCCAGAAGCTCTTCAGGTCGGAATTGGACAAAACCCCTTTCCCTCACGCACTGCTCTATCCCCGGGACAAAGTGCCGGCAACATTTCACCGCCTCCGGTCGGCGTCCGACAGCAGCAGGCTTTTGCCGGCCGCTTCGGTTTATCTGATGGACAGCGGCATGGCGGCTATTCTGGGCGCATCCCTCGATATCCAGGCCGCGGCAAAGGACAGAATCCTGGTTCTGGACGTCGCTACCTCTCATACCGTGGCTGCCGCCCTGGCCGGTGGAGAAATCGCCGGCTTTTTCGAATACCACACCCGCGATATCACCCTTGCCGGTCTGGAAAGATTGATCATCGACCTTGCCAACGGAAATATACGACACGAACACATCCTGGCTGAAGGGGGCCACGGGGCCTATATCCGCAAGTCTTTCGGTTACGACGCCGTGGAGATCATTGTGGCTACCGGCCCCAAACGCAAATTGCTGGAAAACTCAAGGCTGCCGATCGTATTCGGCGCCCCTTACGGGGACAACATGATGACCGGTACGGTCGGCCTGCTGGAGGCCATTCGCCGCTACAACGGCCTTGAATCCTTGCGCTATTTATAACCGACGCATCATGAAAAACCGATCCCGGGGGAAAAACCCTCTGCAAAAATATCGTGAACACCTTATCTGCCTGTTTTTAATCCTTGCAACCCTTGCCGCCTACTGGCAGGTAAAGGATCATGATTTTGTTTACTACGATGACAACGTATACGTCAGTGAAAATCCCCATGTACGGAAAGGCCTGACGGTCGAGGGACTCATCTGGGCGTTTACCACCGACCAGTCCAGCAACTGGCACCCGGTTACCTGGTTATCCCATATGACGGACATTGAATTGTTCGGCCTGAACCCCGGCCGGCATCACCTGGTAAACCTCTTTATTCACATTTTAAACGCGCTTCTGATTTTCGTCGTTTTCAGGAAAATGACCGGAGCGGTCTGGCTAAGCGGGGTTGTAGCCGCCCTGTTTGCGCTGCATCCCCTGCACGTGGAATCGGTGGCCTGGATAGCGGAACGCAAGGATGTATTATCCGCCTTTTTCGGGATGCTGGCCCTGTGGGGATATGCCCGTTATGCCGACCGGCCGACCGGCCGCAGGTACCTGCCGGTTTTTCTGTTTATAGCACTGGGCCTGATGTCCAAGCCGATGCTGGTGACGCTCCCTTTTGTCATGCTGCTGCTGGATTACTGGCCGTTAAACCGCTTTGCAGCGGCAGCATCCCAAGCTTCCGGAAGTCCCGCTCAGCGACATCCTTTTCTCCGGCTGGTTCGGGAAAAAATCCCGCTTTTTGCGCTTGTGGCGATTTCCAGCGCCATAACCTTTTGGGTTCAGCAGCAAAGCGGGGCACTCAAACCGCTGGATACCATGCCGCTGGACGTCCGGATCGCCAATGCGCTGCTCTCCTATGTCGCATACATCGGAAAGATGTTCTGGCCGGCCGACCTGGCAGTCCTGTACCCCTATCCGACCGCCTTCACCTGGTGGAAAGTCGCGGGAGCGTTCATTTTGCTGACGGCCATCAGCGGTTTTGCCGTCCGGAACGCCAAACGGCGGCCTTATGTTGCCGTCGGCTGGTTCTGGTATCTGGGAACGCTGGTACCGGTAATCGGGCTGGTGCAGGTCGGCATTCAGGCCATGGCTGACCGCTACGCCTATATTCCCCTGATCGGCCTGTATGTCATCATGGCCTGGTCGGCTTCCGAACTGACCTTAAAATTTCCCCGGGCAAAGATCGTTCTCACCACCGCAACCGCAACGGTTCTGCTGCTCCTGACGGCAGCCACCGTGAAACAGGTACGCTACTGGCAGAACACGGTAACGCTTTTCGAACATACCCTGGCGGTAACGACCCATAACTGGCTGCCGCATTTCAATCTGGCTTTTGTCCTTGACCGGCAGGGGCGGGCCGAAGCGGCCGCATGGCATTACCGGGAAGTCTTGCGCATCAAACCCGGCCATGATTCCGCCCACAACAATCTGGGACTCGCCCTGGAAAAACTCGGCCAGACCGAAGAGGCCATCAGGCATTATTCAGCAGCGCTGCAAATTAACCCGGATTTCGAAAAGGCCCACAACAATCTGGGACTCGCCCTGGAAAAACTCGGCCGAACCGAAGAGGCCGCCGCCCATTTCCGGGACGCCCTGCGTCTGAAACCCGATTACGAAAATGCCCACAACAACCTGGGGCTTGCCCTGGAAAAACTCGGCCGAACTAAAGAGGCGATCGCCCATTTCCGGGAAGCCCTGCGCATCAAACCGGATTATGAACAGGGGCACTACAATCTTGCCAATACGCTGCAAAGAATGGGGCTCCTCGATGAGGCCGTTGCGCATTACCAGGAGGCCGTCCGCATCCGACCCGATTATGAGTCAGCCTACAACAATCTGGGGATCGCACTTTATCAAAAAGGGGATATCGATGGAGCCATCCGGGCGTTTCGGGAGGCCTTGCGGATCAATCCGAATTCGGGCAACGCCGGAAGCAACCTGATGCGGCTATTGGCCATCCAGAAAGAACGGCAGTAAATATCCGACTCACAGGAACCGGCTTTGGTTATCCCAGGAGGGAACTTGGTTTGCTGTATTCAAATCAACTTGCTGAAATCCCAAATCCTAAACGCCAAATATTAAACAATTATCAATGACCAAAATTCAAATAACCAAACCAGGCATTGCCCGGAAAAGTTTTGGTCATTGGATATTGGAATTTGAGATTTATTTGTATTTTGGTGCTTGAAATTTGAATTTTTTGGGACTTGACGACGGCAAAGCCGGTTAACTCTGACCCGGACCTGCGGACCAGGTTTTCTATGCATGAACAAAAAGCTGTTCTCTCCGGCTATGCCGTCTTCAGGTACTCGAAGCTGGCGGACAGGTTCTCCATCGCCTTCTCGTGCGGCGGTATTTCCATGACAATGGCGCCGCGATAGCCTGCCTTTCGCAGGACGCGCATCTGCCGGAGACAGTCCACGTCGCCGGAGTCAATGGTGGGGTGCGGTTTCCCGCTGCGGTTCTGTTTGAAGTGCACGATCTTGAGAAAATCCAGCGGCGCCGACACGATCTCGGCTACCGGATCGCTGTCCGGGTAACGCGGAAGCTGGTTTGCCGGGTCCGGGCAGATGCCCAGAAACCTGCCGGCATTTTCGGGGAGCCTGCTGCGGACCGTCCTCACCAGCAAGGTTATGCCGGCGATCGTCTGGCCCACGTTCTCTATGGAGAGGTTCACCCCCTGTTGTGACGCTGCGAGGGTCAGATCGGCCGTTTGCTCAAGCGCCTTGTCCGGAATCCGGCTTTCATCGGACCAGGCGGCATCAAAGGGCGTCAGGTCCACCAGACGCAAGTGGGGGGCATTCGCATCAAGCACCCTTGCCGCCCGGAGTGCGGACTGGAATTGCTCTCGGCCCGGATCGCTTTCCGCGGAAAGAAAGGGCCACTCGATGGCCAGATTGAACGAAAGCTTGGGGAAACCGGCCGCCAGCTCCGCAAGCTTCGGAAGCGCCGGCCGCCAGGCATCCCCCGACCCGGTTTCATAGGCGCCCATGCACGTCTGGCGCAGTTCGATATGACGCGCCCCGCGCGACTGAGCGTCCTGCACCAGTTCTACCAGATCATGGTTTAAAAGCTGCATTTTCCAGGAATTGGAGATGGCTCCGGGGATCATAGAACTCCTTTCAGTAAAATCGGTCCGGGGATCGCATAAAATGTTCAGTAGGAATATAGTGAAAATGCCCGGGGATGTCCATGAATAATATTCCCGGCCGTCGCAAGGTACAAAACGAAGTTTTCCGGGCAATCCATTAACAACAAAAGGGTTTACAGTCTTAACGCCTGTAAACCCTTTATTTACATGGTAGGCACGCGCGGATTTGAACCGCGGACTTCTACCGTGTCAGGGTAGCGCTCTCCCCCTGAGCTACGTGCCTGAATTGGTTAGCTCGATAGCACTTAATCCATTCCATGTCAAGCCGGAATCCAGAAATATAAACTGGATGCCGGTCGAAGATCCCGTGTTTAGCGGGGATCAAGTCCGGCATGACATCCGATATCCCGTAGCTTGCTGCGGAGTCGTTCATTAAAAATAAATGATTGGCTGTCTTTACGTCCAAATGTTTTCAAGTATTATGAACGCTACCGGCAGCAAATGACTTCGTAGTTAAACGGCTATCTCGACACCAGTTGAATTTTCAAATGATTCGATGCGATTTCGGTTATGTTGATCCCAAAGGCGCCGTATGCTTTCAGCATCAGAACGGCGGCAAGTTTTTCGCCGTTTCCTTCAAAGTCGACCATCACCCTGGTTTCATCCGGCCGCATTTCCTTTATCTGGAGTCCCCGGACCCCCGGCAGTTCCATCAGGGCCTGGCGAAATCTTTCAAAATATAACAGGTTGCTGCTCCCCTGAATGATAACTTCCACCAGGGTCGGCTGACTCAATTCCTTGTACCAGGCGTCTAGAATCTGAGACGTCAGATCAGAACCCGCCTGAGCGCCTGCCTGGGAGAGGGCTTCTCTAACCCCCGCAAGCTCATCGGCGCCGGCTGCAATTGCGTTCTGCATGGATGTCGCAATTTCTTCCCCGGTATCCAGCCGGACCGCCCGGGCCGTTACTGTGCCCTGATAGGACCTGATATTCCCGCTCATCACGTTGGGAATGAGATGAACAATGGACCGGCCGATGATAACGACTTCCGCCCGCAGCCGGCGCCCCAGTTCGATTGCCTCCGGATTTGTCAGGTCGGGCTTGTTCAGATCCATACCGATCTCCTGCCGGAGAGCCGAAGCGGAAGGTTCGATGACGGTAAAACCCTTTTGCTTCATTGTTTCCGCCGCTTTGCTCTCGGCAAAACCCGCAGCCGTCGCGATGGTTTGTCCCCACCAGTACCGGGGCGGCATATCGCTGCGGCTTTTTTCGGCAATAACAAACAGAATTTTAGGCATCGCTTTGCGGCCGATCATAATCCCGGCGCCTGATAACTGCTCTTCCAGACTGGCCAGTGAAACGGTGACCTGTGTCAAAACACTGTATAGCTGGCCCGCTTTGGTTTCGGTCAAGACTTTGTAATCCTGAATAAATTTATCCCTGGAGGCATGAATCAGACGGTGAATGGTCTGAAAATTCCGGATCAACGTCTCCAGGGGGATTTCAGACACCACCATCAGGCTCACCGCCCCATCCAGACTGCTGGCAATGGCCTGGTCGCGGGCGGCCTCGACATGTTCGCCCCGGATGGAACCGGTGCCCATAACCGTCAACGTTTTCGTTGCTGTTTGTCCCTGGGCAAAAGCCGGCAGGCCGGCAACAATTAAAACAACCGCCAGCATGATCTGCAGGATTTTTGGGGCACTGATCGATCGTAGCCCTGGTAAAATGGAGGGGTCGTGTATTGGGGTAATTTCCATTTCAGTTATACCTGACCGAATTGAACCTGTTTCGCATAGATGCGTTATGATATCATGAAACATTTTAATTGATTCAACCTTCGAAAAAATTAATCGCACTCAGCTTTTTCGAACAAGGGCATAATCGGCAATATCCAAAAGGAGGTCCTTGGTCTCTGATGCGCCGAACACGGAGAGCGCCTTTTTGGCGACGGAGACCTTCCGAGCGGCTCCTTGCAAGGTATAATCCAGCCCCTTGTATTTTTTCAAAATATTTATCACTTTTTCAAAATCTTGAACAGAAAAATTTTTATGCGCAAGCACCTTTTCAACAAAGTCGCGATCTTCAGCACCGGCCTTTGAATAAGCATAAATAAGGGGCAGCGTCAGTTTGCCTTCCCTTAAATCAGCGCCGGTTTTTTTACCCAGTACGCCCGCATCAGCGGTATAATCGAGCAGGTCGTCGACCATTTGAAAAGCCAGACCGAGATTCCGGCCGTAATCGGAAAGAGCCTGCTCCTCAAGGTCCGACGCGCCGGAAAAGATGGCGCCCACCCGGCAGGCACCCTCCATGAGCACGGCGGTCTTGTAGTAAATTATGTCCATATAATCCTTTTCAGAAAGATCCGGATCGCCCATATGGGTTAACTGCTGAATCTCACCCTGCGACATCTGTTCGGTAATCTCCGCTATGACCTTGATGCTTTTGAGCGAACCGGTCTGCGTGGAAATGGATAACGCCCGCGCCAGCAGATAATCACCCGTCAAAACCGCAACCGAATTGCCCCACTGCGAGTGGGCGACCGGCTTGCCTCGCCGGTATTCAGCCCCATCCACCAGATCATCATGCAAAAGTGTGGCGGCATGAAGGTATTCAAATACACACGCAAAGGTCTTATCGTAATCGCCCTGATAGCCGCACAGCCGGGCCGCAAGAACCATCAGTAAAGGCCTTAAGCGTTTACCGCCGCTGAATAGGATATGCTTTGCCGTTCGGGCGACCAGGTCAAGATGGGGTTTTAAATTATGCGTCAGGGCCTTTTCAATTTCAACAAGATCATCTTCGGCCTGGTCCAGAATTTTCTGTTTGAGATCGCTCATATGGCCTCTCCGCTCAGGTCGTAATCCTGCGCAGCGGTTATTTTGACGCTGCAAAAGGAACCCGTCTGCAACCCCTTGCCGCGGATGGTGGTGATGCCATCAACCTCGGGCGCCTGAAATGCGGTGCGGCCGACAAATGTTCTGCCCTGTTTTTCTTCAACCAGGGTCTGATAGGTCTTGCCAACGTGTTCGCAGTTGTTTCGGTAAGAAATTTCGGCCTGACAGGCCATCAGCAGGTCCATACGGTCCTGGGCTTTCTGGGGAGAAACATGACCGGAAAGCCGGTGGGAAGGGATGTCTTCGGAATCGGAATAAGTAAAAACTCCCAGGTGGTCAAAGCGAATTTGCTTCACGAAATCCAGCAGTCCCCGGAAGGCCTTATCCGTTTCACCCGGAAACCCGACGATAATGGTGGTCCGCAGGGCCGCGTCCGGACAAAGCGTTCGAATGTTTTCAAAAAGCCCCTTGAGATCGTCGCCGCCGTATTTTCGTCCCATCCTTTTTAAAACCCCCGGGTCGGCATGCTGAATGGGAATGTCGAAATAGGAGCATATATTCGGATGCGATGCAATGGTCCGGATCATGGCAGGCTGAATACTTTCCGGATGTCCGTACAGCACCCTGAACCGGACTTTTTCCGATAGCGCTGCCAGTTCTTCCAGCAAATAGCGTAAATCCGGCGGCGGATTTAAATCCCGGCCGTAAGCCGTGGTGTCCTGTGCCACCAGGATCAGTTCTTTAACGCCGGTTTTTATCAGGCTGAGGGCTTCAGCCGCAATCGATCCGGGCGAGCGGCTTTTCTGCCTCCCCCGCAGCCTTGGAATAATGCAGTAGGTACAGCCGCGGTCGCACCCTTCGGCGATTTTGATATAGGCCATATGCGCGCTGCTCTGAACCCTTGGAATATCAGGGGTCGGCAGGACGCTTAAATTCGGGTCCGGCAAAAAACAGCCCGTGGCTGCCAGGGTTCCGTCGACAGCCTGGATGATCCTGTCATAAGCGCCGGTGCCCAGAAAAATATCGACCTCCGGCAGCGCCTCGACAATATCTTTCCGGTACCGTTGCGGGAGGCAGCCGGCAACTATCAGCCGGCGGCAGTTCCCCTTTTTTTTAAGGGCAGCCAGTTCCAGGATGGTGTCAATCGATTCATTGACGGCCGACTCGATAAAGCTGCAGGTATTGACGATAATGGTCTCTGCCTCGGTCGGATCTTCGGTAATGTCCCAGCCGGAATGCTTCAACCGGCCCAGCATGACCTCGCTATCCACCAGATTACGGGCGCAGCCCAGACTTACCAGATGTAATTTCAATGCGATACCTTAAAGCCGGATGAAAAATAATCCGCCAGCAACCCATCCGCCTGTTGAATAACGATCATAGCCTCGACACGGTCAAGACGTTCAACCAGTTCAAGGCCCTTGACGGGGCCCATGACCATCAGAGCGGTGGCCAGTCCGTCCGCAAACATGCAGGTTTCAGCCATAACGGAAGCGCTGACAACCGTGTTGCGCACCGGGTACCCGGTGCGCGGGTCCAGTACGTGGGAATAGCGCCGGCCCTCGATTTCAAAAAAATTACGGTAATCCCCGCTGGTTGCCAGGGCAAGATTTTGCAGAGTAACCACCCGGTATACCTGGCTGATGGAAGCCTCTTTCAGCGGCCGGTTAATGCCAACCCTCCAGGGCTGTCCGTTTTTCCTGCTGCCGGATACATATACTTCCCCGCCGATTTCCACCAGAAAATTTTCAAAACCGTTTGCCCTGATCATGGCTGCGACCCGGTCAACCGCATACCCCTTGGCAATCGAATTTAAATCCAGAGACAGGGATGTCTTTTTTTTTCGAATATGACGGCTGTCTTGAATTTCAATATTACCGAAACCGACATCGGCAAGCAACCGGTCTATATTTTCTTTAGCGGGAATCTTTTTCTGCACCGACGGATCGCCGAACCCCCATAAATCCACCAGTGGCTTTATCGTGCCGTCCCAGGCGCCGTTTGTAAACCGATACAAATCTTCAGCTGCGATGAGGACCTTAAAAAAGTCTTCGGAAACGGCAAAGCGTTCCTCCGTATTCCGAATCGAATTAAACCGGCTGATTTCGCTGTCGGCTGCGTAGGTCGACATGCCGGCATTAACTTCCTTTAGACACTGGTCGATTTTCGCCTTCAAATCCGAGATCGGATCAAAATAACCGGCCACGACCTTAACATGATAGGTGGTGCCCATGGTGTTGCCGTCCATGAGCACCTCGCGCTGAAAACGGCAGCCGGCCATAATAATCATCAAAAAAGCAAATCCGGCCAACCGGATATATTTTTTCATAACTTGCCCTGCACCTATGAAAGAAATCTTTTCTCTATATCAGCCAAAACCCGACCCCTGATCCCTGACACCCGATCCCTGTTTTTGAATCTTAACATCTTATCAGGAGCGCTTCTCCGGGTCAACCTCATTGCCGGAGCAGGTAAATTGTACTTGCATGTCGCCGGATTCCAAAGTATGGAGTAAATCAGTTTCATAAAACCAGCAGACATACAACCAACAGGTTTTTGCTTAAGCATGATGAAAGACACCGGTTCCTCTATTATTAAATCTTCGCCCTATCGGGACAATCTTCCCCTTGACATCGACTTCACGACCGCCATGATTGTTAAAGCCCAGAAGGAAAGCGGAGAAATACCCTGGAGCAGGAATCTTAAAACGGATCCCTGGGATCATGTTGAGGCCGCCATGGGACTCTGTATCGGCGGATGCCACCGGGAAGCCCGCAGGGCATACCAGTGGTTGGCGCAAACCCAGCTCAAGGAAGGCTGCTGGTACGCTGCTTACAAGGACGGCATTCCGGCGGACACCACCCGGGACACCAACATGTCCGCCTATATTGCCGTCGGTCTGCTGCATTATTATCTGGCCACCGGGGATATTTCTTTTTTAAACGATATGTGGGAAACGGTCCATGCCGCCATTGAATTTGTCCTGCGGATGCAGGCTCCCGATGGCGAAATATACTGGGCGATCAGCCCCGAGGGGAAGATCGACACCATGGCGCTATTGGCAGGATCAAGCTCCATCTGCATGAGCCTGCGGTGTGCCCTGGTGATAGCAAACCAGTTGGGCCGCCATTTGCCGACCTGGAAAACGGCCCTTAAAAAACTCGAAACGGCCGTCGGCACCCGCCCGCATCTGTTCAACATGACGAAATCGCGCTACGCCATGGACTGGTACTACCCGGTCCTTTGCGGTATTTTTACCGCTTCAGCAGCCCAGTGCCGGATCGATCAGTATTGGAAAAAGTTCGTTATCAACGGCCAAGGCGTCCGCTGCGTATCCGATCGGCCGTGGGTGACGGTGGCGGAGACTTCGGAACTGTCCCTGGCGCTGTCCGCCATGGGCAATTCGGAACTTGCCAAAATCGTGTTGAGCTGGATATGCGACAAAACCTATGAAGACGGTTCCTACTGGTGCGGTTATACTTTTCCGGACATGGTGATCTGGCCCGAAGATAAAACCACCTGGACCAACGCGGTCGTCCTGATGGCGGCCGATGCCCTGTATAACCTTACCCCGGCCGGTCAGCTCTTTAATCACCGGTTCTGGGAAACCATCGATTTATGATAATAGTTTAGCTTTTTGAAAAAATACGATGATTTGAAAAACAGCTAACCCCCATGCCCAGGTTAAGGCACAACGAATTATGAAAATCCCCCCTTGCCCCCCTTTGGCAAAGGGGGGAGGGGGGGATTTTCATATAAAATTGATATGATTTATGAGAAGAGATCATCGCCCTTATTATATCAAAAAATTACACTTGGGGTTTCAGCATTTTTACACGCAACGCTTTGTAGCGCCGCAGCTTGAATTTCTGGGAAAGGGCTCCCTCTTCATCAAACCCTGGCATGTGGACATCTTCGGAGCGCCCATTTCAATCGGCGACTATGCCATGGTCGTGGCCACTTCCGATAAAAAAATCAGGCTTTCAGTCTGGTCGCACCAGGAAGGCCTGGGCCGCATACGCATCGGCAATTACTGCCTGATCTGCCCGGGGGTCCGGCTTGGATCCGCCAGCGAAATCACCATTGCCGACAACTGCATGCTTGCCAGCAGTACCTATATAACCGATGCGGACTGGCACGACATTTACAACCGGGTCGCCATCGGCAAAACAGCTCCCGTGCGGATAGAAAAAAATGTCTGGATCGGCGACAGCACCGTTATCTGCAAAGGGGTCACCATCGGCGAAAACAGTATCATCGGCGCCGGCGCCGTTGTCGTCGATTCCGTGCCTGCCAACACCATTGCCGCCGGAAATCCGGCAAAGATCGTCAAAGAGCTGGATCCCCGGGAAAAGATCACAACCCGCGCACATTTTTATTCAAATCCGGACAAGTTGTTCAAGGACTTTGATCAGTTTGACAAAGACATGCTGCGAAACAACACGCTGCTGGGCTGGCTGCGTCATCTCCTTTCCCCGCGCAAAGGGGATTGATCGGCAGTATCATCCTTTAAGGCAAATCCCTTTATCAGCACCCCGCCGGCGGCCGCAATCAAACTGCTGATTAAAAAAATACCGGCCGTTTCCATGCGTTCATACAGATACCCGCTGAGCAAAAAACCCATCATCAAACCGCTTCCGTATGAAACCGCATTATTGACGGCCTGGCCCAGGGTCTTATTTTCAATCGGCGCCAGCATATCCATATAAAGAATGCTGGCCATATGAAACGTTCCATAACTGAAGGCGTGCAGCACCTGGGTCATTATAATGAGCAGCGCCGACTGAACCTGATAAAGCGCCAGCCACCGAAGGGCGGCCGCCACAAATGAAAAAAAAAGCACATGAACCAGTGAAAATCGTCTGAATATCCGCTTCGAGGCGATCATCACCCCGATTTCGGCAATCGACCCCAGCGCCCAGCACCCGCCGATGAAAGTGCTGCCGTAACCCAGCTTTTCAAGATGAATGGAAAAAAAACCGTAATAGGCGCCGTGACTGACCAGCATCAAAAAACCGCAAATCAGGAAAACCATGACCCGGCGATTCAGGAATGCAACGGCCTGCTCGCGGAATGATTTTCCCTGATGTCTGCGCACCTCCGGCACACGCACGGAAATGGCCGCCATCAGTGCGGAACCGGCCAAAATCAGCACCAGAATAATCCGAATCGAATACAGGTCGATGAGTTTACCGATACCCACAACAATTACAATAAAACTGATCGAGCCCCAGGCCCGCACCTTTCCGTAGCTGTTTTTTTCAGGACCGAGGACTTCCATGCTGAATGCTTCGAGAAAGGAAATAATCGGCGCAAAAAATATTCCGTAAAAAATGGTAACCGTCAGCATGAACCAGAAATCGCCGGAAAGCAGATAGAAAGCCCATATAATTGCACTCATCAGGTTGCAGCCGATATAGATGGCCCGCCGTTTCTGGTAACGGTCGGCCAGGACGCCCCACAACAGCGGGAACACGATCATCGCCATCGAGCGCAGGGCCGACAGCGCTCCGATTTGAAGCCCGTTAAACCCAAGATGATAACAGTACAGATTAAAATACGGCAGGAAAATCCCCATCACGCCAAAATAAACGAAATACTGTGTGCTGATGACGAGTTTTCCGGATGGCTGAATCGCTTTCGACATACTCCGGTCATACGGCATTTAGGTTAAAATCGCAATTTGATATTCATTTCTTTCCTTTACAAAACAGGCCGGGAATGTTATTTTTTTGTCATTACGGCGCCATCGCAACAATATGATCGATTTATGAATTGATCCCCGCAAATTAAGCGGTTCAACCGGTCCGGTTGCAATTGTCAGTTGCTGATAATTGCGGTGTTTTTCTGAATAAAACAAGTGTTATGACTACAACCGATGGAACCTCTCAAAACAGGCAGGAGCAAGACAAATGGACTTTATCAAAATACGATTTTCCAACGATTTTGAAGATTTGAGTTCCGAGTTTGAAAAATCCTTTGAGGAGATCTTCCGCTCCATGAAACCGATGTTTACCCTCTCCGAACGGTGCTGGAAACCTCAAATGGATATTTACGAAACGGTTGAAGAAATCATTATCCGAGCGGAAATTGCCGGGGTCGACAAGGAAAATCTCGAAGTGGAAATCAGCGGGAAAGCCGTCCGACTTTATGGTCATCGATCCGAACTCCCCCGGGTCGACAGCGGCACCTACCGGCTGGCTGAAATTCAGTACGGCCGCTTTGAACGCATTTTATACTTGCCGGCGCCCATCGACACCGAGGTGGTGTCAACCTCCTACTCTAATGGTTTTCTTCAGATTCGCCTGGCCAAGCTCCAGCTGGATAAAACCCATAAGATCCCCATCTCGGACGGATGATGGGATTGTCGGGCCGCCGCCGGACATGCTTTGATAAATGCTGTGAAAACAACCTCTCGCGATACATAGCTTGAATTTACCCTTGGAGGTATCATGACTGAATCTAAACCGTTTACCGATATTGATGCTGAAAAACTGCCGGACATTCTTCCGATTATGCCGCTTTTTGATGCGGCCCTGTTTCCCAAGATGGTATTGCCGCTGATGGTGATGCAGGGCGAGTCGGTCCGGCTGGTTGATGAAGCCATGTCAAAGGACCGGATGATCGGGCTGCTGGTATCAAAAAAGCCTGAAGAGAAAAGTAAACTTCCCCAGGATGATTTGTACATCATCGGCACCAGCGCCTTGATTCTCAAAATGGCTAAAACCGAGGACAACCGGACCCAACTGCTGGTCCAGGGGCTCAGCCGGTTTAAGGCCGTAGAGTTTGTCGAGAGCAAACCCTACTTAAAAGCACGGATCGAACATATCCGGGAATTGCAACCCAAGGACAAAGAAACCCAGGCGCTGGTGTCGAACATTCTCAGCCAGTTTACCAAAATCGTGGAACTGTCCCCGGGGTTGCCCCCGGAACTCGCTACGATGGCCAAAACCATCAAGGAACCCGGCATCCTGGCGGATATGATTGCCTCCACAATCAATTCCTCCCTCGAGGAAAAGCAGAAAATTCTTGAAACCGATGACGTCAAAGAGCGTTTGAAGGAAGTTACCCGCCTGCTCAATTATCAACTGGAAATCCTCGAACTGGGGCATAAAATCCAGTCCCAAGTGAAAGGGGACATGGATAAACGCCAGCGCGAGTATTATCTGCGCCAGCAGCTGGAGGCGATAAAAGCGGAATTGGGCGAAAAGGATGAACCCTCGGTTGAGCTGGACGAATACAAGGCCAAGCTAAAGGAAAAGAATCTGCCCCAGGAAGCAGAGAAGGAAGCCGAACGTGAAATCAGCCGGCTTTCCCGCATGCACCCTTCTTCGGCTGAATACACGGTGGCGTTAACCTACCTGGACTGGTTGACGTCGCTGCCCTGGAATGAAAGCACCGTGGACAATCTTGATATCCGCAAAGCCCGAAAAATCCTGGATGAAGACCATTTTGGTTTGGAAAAGGCCAAAAAACGGATCATCGAATTTCTGGCGGTGCGCAAATTGAAACCGGAGTCCAAAGGACCCATTTTGTGTTTTGCCGGCCCCCCCGGCACCGGTAAAACATCTCTGGGACAGTCCATTGCCCGTGCCCTGGGACGGAAGTTTATTCGAATCTCCCTGGGAGGCGTGCGGGATGAGGCTGAAATCCGCGGCCATCGCCGTACCTATGTCGGCGCACTGCCCGGGCGAATTATTCAAGGCATTCGCCGGGCCGAATCAAACAACCCGGTTTTCATGCTGGACGAAATCGACAAGGTCGGAAGCGATTTCAGGGGAGATCCCTCATCCGCCCTGCTGGAGGTGCTCGATCCGGAACAGAATTTTTCCTTTTCGGACCACTATCTGGATGTTGCCTTTGATCTTTCCAAAGTCATGTTTATCACCACGGCCAATATCCTCGACACCATCCCTCCGGCCCTGCGGGACCGGATGGAAGTCCTGGAGCTTCTGGGATACACGGAGGATGAAAAGATCAAGATCGCCAATCGTTATCTGATTCCGCGCCAGCGAAAGGCCCACGGTTTAAAAGCCGGCCAGATCACCTTTACCAAGGCCGCCGTCAAGCAGATCATTTCCGGCTATACCCGTGAAGCCGGCCTGCGTAACCTCGAACGCGAAATTGCCAACGTCTGCCGCGGAGTCGCCAGCAAAATCGCCTCCGGCGAAGCCAAGACCGTAACCATCAAGGTCGTCAATCTTTCCAAGTATCTGGGACCGCTGCGCCTGTCCTACGAAGCCAAATCCCGGGTTTCGACTCCCGGCGTGGCCATGGGTCTGGCCTGGACCCCGGCAGGCGGAGAACTCCTGTTTATTGAAGCCACCGCCATGAAAGGCAAAAAAGGACTCACCCTGACCGGTCAACTGGGGGACGTCATGAAAGAATCCGCCACCGCCGCCTTAAGCTTTATCCGGACAAGCGCAGCGGCACTCGGCATCGATGAGGATTTTTTCGACAAGAACGACATCCATGTCCATGTCCCGGCGGGCGCCATTCCCAAAGACGGTCCTTCCGCCGGTGTAACCATGCTGACGGCCCTGGCTTCGCTGCTGACTCATAAAACCATTCAAAAAGACCTTGCCATGACCGGTGAAATCACGCTGCGCGGCCAGGTGCTGCCCGTCGGCGGCATTAAGGAAAAAGTACTGGCTGCTCATCGGTCCGGGATTAAAACCCTGATTTTACCTAAATGGAATGAAAAGGATCTTTACGAAATCCCTAAAAAAGTCCAAAAGGATATCAAGTTTCACTTTGTGGAAAAAATGATGGACGTCTTGAAAATCGCCCTCGAAAAGTAAATTTCGAATGCACGAATGACAGAAACAAAATATTTAAAATTTATGTTACATCAAATGTTGGGATCATTTGAGTTTTTGGCGTTCGGGATCGTTTCGGATTTCGGGATTCGGATTTCGTATTTTAATTTCGTAAGGTTTTTTTCATGAATTATCTCCCCCGTGAAACCGATCCCGACCCCCGATACCCGACACCTGTAATGCGCCGCAGCTCACGTTACTTCCGCCCGGCCGCTGTTTGTTTCTTGCTGCTGGCCCTCGGGTTCGGTTGTGCCACGGTTGAACCGCCGCCGCCTCCGCAGGCTCCGCCGGCTCCGACGGGTTATCCCAAACCCTATAAAGTTCTAGGCAAATGGTATCAACCCCTGCCGCACGCCAAGGATTTCAGCCAGCGCGGCATCGCCTCCTGGTACGGTGAAGATTTCCACGGCAAAAAAACATCCAGCGGTGAAATTTATGACATGCACGCCATGACCGCCGCCCACAAAACCTTGCCGCTGGGCACGTATGTGCAGGTAACCAATCTTTCCAACAACCGGGTAGCGCAAGTCCGCATCAATGACCGCGGGCCGTTTGTGCGCAGCCGCATCATCGACCTGTCATACAGCGCGGCCCGGACGCTCGACGTTGTCGGACCGGGGACGGCGCCGGTTGAAATCGTTGCCCTGGGTATCAGGACCGCGCCGGAATCGGCCGGCAAACCGGGCGTCACCTACCTGCCGGTGGAGTATTACAGGGGAACTTTCACGATACAGGTGAATGCCTTCAAAATTCGAGCCAATGCCGAAAGACTTACAGCTGAACTGGATAAAAAATTTAAAAATGTTCATATTACCGAGTACAACAATGGCATCGAAACCTTTTACCGCGTCCGCGTGGGCCGCTGCACCACCCTGGAGCAGGCGGACGAATATGAGGCCATCATGATCAAAGAAGGCTTCAAGGACGCTTTTGCGGTGGCGGAAGATAAATAGGCACTTGTGATATAGAAACAAACAGCAGCGAATCTGCCGACTATGCCTGCCTATCAGAAGATGATATGACCATAGAACTCTTGCATACACTAGACCACTTTCGCAAATCGTTTAACGGTGCGACAAATAGAGCCGATCGTTCTGAGATTGGTCAATTCCTGACACCGGTCGCGATAGCTCAGTTTATGTCTTCAATGTTTGAAACCGGACCACACGAAATGCGGGTTTTGGACCCTGGTGCCGGGGCGGGTGTACTTTTTGCGATATGCGTGGAGAACCTGATTTCACAAGCAAATCGCCCTCTTTCTATAGAGGTTGTTGCCTACGAAACAGATAGCACCATCCTTCCTTATCTGGAAGACACCTTGAAGGGCTGCCAATCGCTTTGTAAATCCAACGGCATTAAATTTTACGGAATTATAAAAAACGAAGATTTTATCTCGGCTGTCCTATCAGAAATAAAAGAGTCTCTTTTTGTCACTCCAAGCATGCGGTTTACGCATGTAATTCTTAACCCACCTTATAAGAAAATCAGCAGCCAGTCTGATATGAGCAAGATGCTCTATTCATCTGGCATAGAGGTGCCAAACTTCTATGCAGTGTTTGTTTGGTTGTCAATGCTCTTGTTGGAACAAGGCGGTCAAATGGTTGCGATAACACCCAGGAGTTTTTGCAACGGCCCCTATTTCAAGAAATTCCGTGCTGCGTTCTTGCGTACGATGAGACTGAAAAAGGTTCACATATTCGAATCTCGCAAGAAGGCGTTTGGAGACGACAATGTGTTACAAGAGAATATCATCTATCATGCTATCCGAGGAGGCCAGAAACCAAAGTCTATCGTAATCTCCACATCCGAGGGCCTTGAATTTGATAAAGCTTACACTCTATCGATCCCTTTTAGTCGGGTTGTCCACCCTAATGATCCGGATATGTTTGTTCATTTTGATATTAAAAAGGCCGACGATAGTCCGGCTGAACAAATGAAATGCATTAGCTCATCTCTCAGCAAACTGGGGTTGAGTGTCTCCACCGGACGAGTAGTCGATTTTAGGGCACGGAAATACCTAAAACAATCCCCGCAACAAGATACAGTCCCGCTGATATATTCGTGCCATTTCGCGAATGGATCAATCAGCTGGCCTGATGAATCGGAAAAGAAACCGAATGCCATATTGTTAACCGCAGAAACGACAGATCTTCTTATCGAAGCCGGATATTATGTTCTTACAAAGAGATTCTCATCTAAGGAACAGCAACGCCGAGTTACAGCAGCAGTATATGACCCTACACGTATCGATGCGACCCTCGTGGGCTTTGAAAACCACTTGAACTATTATCACCAAGGCGGCAAAGGACTACCGGCTGATTTGGCAAAGGGGCTTGCTATATACCTTAATTCGACAATAGTTGATCAGTACTTCCGGCTATTCAGCGGACACACCCAGGTGAACGCCACTGATCTTCGGAAAATACCCTATCCTACCTATGAGCAGATTTTGCGCCTCGGTGCTTATGTCAATAAAACAATGCCCAATCAGGAAGCTATTGACTCCATTATAGAAAAGGAGTGTTTGAATCGTGACAAATAAAACAAGTGGGCGGAAGACAGAAAAGAAGATCAAGGAGGCTCTTGCCATCTTAAACGATTTGGGTCTTCCAAAGCAGCAACAGAACGAGCGCTCCGCTTTGACCCTTCTCTCATTGCTTGGCCTCAAGCCGGCAAGCAACTGGGAGGACGCAACCGATCCTCTCATGGGTATTACTCCCATGATGGACTTCTTTCAGGAACACTACGGAAAGAAATACGCGCCGAATACTCGCGAAACGGTGCGCCGCCAAACAGTTCACCAGTTTGTGCAAGCTGCTTTGATCATCGCCAACCCTGACAAACCCTCACGACCAACCAACAGTCCTAAGGCAGTCTATCAGATAGAGCCATCCGTCTTGAAACTTCTTCGAGGTTTTAGAAAACCAAGATGGAAAAGTCAATTGCAGCAGTATCTTCGAACCGTTGATACACTGAAAAAGCTATACGCACGTGAAAGAGAAATGCGACGACTGCCTGTTAAGCTAGCAAACGGTCAGGAAATCAGGCTTTCTCCAGGCGGCCAAAATGTTCTAGTGAAAAAGATCATGGATGATTTCTGCCCGCTATTTACGCCGGGAAGTTACGTTGTCTACGTTGGGGACACTCAGGCGAAATGGGCTTATTTTGATTCAGATGCTCTGTCGCTGCTGGGTGTTGAAATACAGGAACATGGGAAAATGCCAGATGTTGTCGTCCATTATTCCGAAAAGAACTGGTTGGTTCTTATTGAAGCTGTGACAAGCCATGGGCCGGTAAATCCTAAACGCAGGCAGGAATTAAAGACATTGTTTTCCGGTTCAACCGCTGGGCTTGTGTTTGTGACCGCGTTCCTTGATCGAAGGGCAATGGTAAAATACCTGAATGATATTTCCTGGGAAACTGAAGTCTGGATCGCTGAGTCTCCGACCCACCTGATCCACTTCAACGGCGAGCGTTTTCTCGGACCCTATGATGAGTAAATAATCCAACAAAGGGTAGAAACCCTAAATATGATCAAGAGCCGCAAAACTGCTAAACAAAAACTTCTAAAGGTTGTCTTCCTCGACCGGGACGGAGTAATTAACCGGGATTCGCCCGGCTACATCAAAAGCTGGTCCGAATTCGAGTTTTTACCCGACAGCCTGAAGGCACTGAAACGGCTGACCCAAAACGGTTTTTCAATCATCGTCATCACCAACCAGTCGGCCGTCAATCGCGGGATGATGTCGCTCAAGGATTTGGACTTTATTCATACCAATATGCGATCGGCCATAGCGGCTCAAGGCGGCAAGATCCACGCTGTTTTTTTCTGCCCCCACCGGCCCGACGAGTCCTGCGGCTGCCGCAAACCGAAACCGGAGCTGATTCATCAGGCCCAACGCCGGTATGCCATCGACCTCAAAAGCACCTACATGGTGGGCGACAGCGCCAAGGATATCGAGTGCGCTCAACAGGCCGGCTGCGGACATGCCGTCCTGGTGCGAACCGGAAACGGCGCCGACGCTGAAACGATCCTGACAGAAAAAAACATATCTCCTGATTACGTTGCCGCGGACCTCGGCGACGCCGCAAACTGGATAATAGCGCATGACCCAGAGCACGCTTGAAGGCATCGGCAAAGCCAAAGCCGAAGTCATCGCCAATGCCTGGAACGACCATCACGTCATCGACGGCTTGATGCGGTTTTTACAGGAAATTGGCCTTAAAAGTGTTTTTTGCGCCAAAATCATTAAGGCTTATGGTCGCGACGCCGCGGCGACAATCAGCGCAAATCCGTATCGTCTGGCCCAGGACATCGCCGGCATCAGTTTTTTTGTGGCCGATGCGGTTGCGCAAAATTTGGGAATTGCGGAAACCGAACCGAAGCGAATTCAGGCCTGTGTCCGCCACCTGATGGAGCAATCCGTAAAAGACGGTCATATGTTTGTAAGTGAAGACCGCCTGCATGAACAGTGCCGGAAGCTTTTCAACATCCCCCCGGATTCGGCCGCCGCCGCCGTCGACACCATGGTTGCAGCAGAGGAACTTGTCAGGGAAACCGACGGGAACGACAACGCCGCAGCCGTATTCCTGAAAACGCTGCACCAGGCTGAAACCGGACTGGCAAACCGCTTACAGGCCCTGAGGTCGGTTCCGCTTCCGGCCCTGCCGGTTGAAATCGACGCGGAGAATATTTTACAGGCCGTCCAGAAAAAACTCAGCATCAAACTTTCGACCGAACAGCTCAAGGCCCTTGAAGCCATCCTTTCCCATCGGGCAGTCGTCATTACCGGCGGCCCCGGAACCGGTAAAACGACCCTGATCCGGTCGGTCAATGCCGTTTTTGAGACCCTTTCCAAACAGGTGCTCCTGACCGCGCCGACCGGCCGGGCGGCACGACGCCTGGCGGAGTTAACCCGCAGGGAAGCCCGGACCATTCACAAGGCATTGGGGTATAATTTTGAAACCGGGCTTTTCGACAAGCACCCGGACAACCCCCTGGAGGTAGACGCCTTGATCGTCGACGAAGCCTCGATGGTGGATACGCCGCTGATGTTCCACCTGCTGCGGGCAATGCCGCTGACGGCCCACCTGATTCTGGTGGGAGATATTTTCCAGCTCCCGCCGGTCGGTCCCGGCAATGTACTTGCCGACATCATCGCATCAGCCAGCATTCCGACTTATTACCTCAACCGGATTTTCCGGCAGGCGCAGGAAAGTCCCATTATTATCAACGCCCATAACGTACGCCGGGGAAACTCCCTGAATCTAACCGTTCTGACGAACCCCGCTGCGGTTTCCGAGTTCAGTTTTCTGGAAGTCCATGATCCCCAAAAAGTCGTCGCCGCCGTGGTGGAACTGTCCTCCCGAATAATTCCGCAACGGTTTTCCCTGGACCCCTTCAGCGACATACAAGTATTAAGCCCGATGCACAAAGGGGCCGCCGGAATCATCAACCTGAATCAGGTGCTGCAGGAAGCGTTAAACCCGAATCCGGACGGGATTGAAGCCATGGGGAGCACGTATCGACCCGGCGACAAAGTCATGCACTTGAAAAACAATTACCAAAAGGATGTCTTTAACGGAGACATAGGCATCATCAGCGCCATCGACAGAAAAAACGGAGTGCTGTCGGTGGATTATGATGGAAGAAAAGTTCCCTATGATCGGACCGAAATGGATGAACTCACCCTGGCATACGCCGTTTCGGTTCACAAATCCCAGGGCTCCGAATACCCGGCCGTAATTGTTCCCATCACCACCCATCATTTTCCATTGCTGCAACGCAATCTGCTGTACACGGCCATGACAAGGGGTGAAAAGGTGGTCGTGCTGGTCGGTTCGACCAAAGCGCTCCAACTGGCCCTGGCAAACGACAAGCCCCGCCGGCGACTTTCGCGGCTGGCAGCCCGGCTTAGAGGATCCCATTGACTTTTTGAATTTTTCTTTTTATAAGCGACATGACCCTGATTGAAACAAAGAAGCTTCCTTCTTGCTTGGGCAAACAGCATGTTACGATCATTCGGGGTATGGTTTTATGAGTTCGGCCGTGTTTATTTCCGGCCTTCTTTTATAATTCCCAACCGTTCATCATTGCGTTTTTGGCGACACTTTACTCTTCGGAAAACTTACGCAGGAGACCTTGGCCATGGACATGAAGCGGGACTATTATGAAGATGTGCAACTATTTTCCTCCGGGGTTGTCGTCTTCTGGTTTGTCATGTTGATTGGCTTCCTGGCCGTATTCCCTTTTTTAGTTAAAAACTATTACGTTTACGTGGCCAATTACATGGCAATTAATGTGATCGTCGCCATCGGCCTCAACCTGCTGGTGGGCTATACCGGCCAGATTTCCCTCGGCCATGCCGGGTTTTTCGCAATCGGCGCATACGGCACGCTCATCTTCATGACCAAACTGCATTTGCCCTTTCTGCTAGCGCTGCCGGCTGCAGCGCTGGTGGCCGCGCTTTTCGGCCTGCTGCTGGGGCTGCCGGCCCTGCGCCTGGAAGGGCCCTATCTGTCCATTGCCACCCTGGGCTTCGGCTTGACCATTACCCAGATCATCGGCAGAATCAACCTTTTCGGCGGCCGGCAGGGCCTGCATGCGCCCAAACTGCTGATCGGTTCGTGGCGCCTCGATTCCGATCGTGATTTTTACTATCTGCTGATGACCCTCACGATCATACTGGCGCTGGCTGCCCGAAACCTTGTGAAAACCCGCGTCGGCCGGGCATTTATTGCGATCCGCGATGCCGATATCGCTGCGGAAACCATCGGGGTCAACCTGATGCTATATAAAACCATGGCGTTTGCGGTCAGCGCCTTTTACGCCGGCATCGCCGGCGGGCTGTATGCCTTTGTCTTGCGGTTCATCGAGCCGGAAATTTTTACCCTGCTCATGTCCATCCTTTTTCTGACCATGGTCGTCGTGGGGGGACTGGGTTCCATCTTCGGCGCCATCACCGGCGCCTGCCTGCTCAGCTGGCTGGATCTGCAGCTTCGCAATATTCTGAGCATCCCCTACGTCGGGCACTGGCTGGAAGCTCTGTCCAAAAGCTATTTTTCCATTACCGGCGTTTCCAATATCCAGTTCATTATTTTCGGTCTCATTATGGTGCTGATCGTTCTGTTTGAACCCTATGGCATTTTCGGGTTCTGGATTCGAACCAAAAAATACTGGAAAACCTGGCCGTTCTGAGGTATCAGTTTAGCTGTTTCTCAAATCATCGTGTTTTTTCAAAAAGCTAAACTATTACGTTCTGAGGAATAAAATGATCGACTTTCTGCAAATGATTCTCAGTGGCATTGCCGTGGGAAGTTCCTACGCCCTGATGGGGCTGGCGATGGTGATCATCTACAAAACCTCCGAGGTCGTAAATTTTGCCCAAGGTGAAATGGCCCTTTTGTCGTCCTTTTTCACATTCATGCTGCTGGAATTTTATCAGGTTCCCTTATATCTGGCGATTCCCGCCACGCTTGTCTTTGCCGTGCTGCTGGGCTTTTTGCTTGAATTTACGGTTCTGCGGCGGGCCAAGGAGCCGAATGTGCTGGGAATGATCATTATCACCATCGGACTGGAAATGATCCTGATGGGTGTTGTTTCCTGGAAATTCGGCGCCGACCATAAGACCATGCCTTTTCCGATTTCCCCTTACGACAGTTTTGCCATCGGCAAAATTTACATCAGCAAGCTGGAATTGCTGACGCTGCTGGTCGCCCTGGTCCTGATGCTGACCCTCTTTCTGTTCTTCCGGTTTTCAAGGCTGGGCATCGCCATGAAAGCGACCCAGCAGAACCTCACGGCCGCCCGTATCATGGGAATCCGCACCAACCGGATATTGATGATCACCTGGGGGATTTCCTCCCTGGTGGGATGCTGCGCCGGGCTGTTGATCAGCCCGGTTCTGCTTCACCCGTACATGATGTGGGACCCGATGCTCAAGGGCTTTGCCGCCGCGGTCATGGGTGGCATGACGTCGTTGCCGGGTGCGGTCGTCGGCGCTTACCTCCTCGGCATGATTGAAAACCTTTTCGGCGGCTACGTGTCCATCGAGTTCAAGTCCATCGTGGCCTTTGTCATTATCGTGCTGGTGCTTTGTTTTAAACCCAGCGGACTTTTTGCACGGCACTATGTCAAAAAAGTTTAACCTTGATGAATCGTGAGGAGCTGGTTCTTTATACCTTTAACCACTTATCAGGAAAGGAGTGCAGCCATGAAGAAGAAAATTTGGGCGATACTGTCGGTCGGGGTCATGATCGCCGGCCTGGGTGTTGCTGCGATTGCCGAAGAAGGCGTGACCGATACCGAAATTCACATCGGCCAGTGGGGGCCCCAGACTGGTCCGGCCGCGGCCTGGGGATCCGTGGCCAGGGGCACCGACGCCTACTTCAAGATGATCAATGACCAGGGCGGCATCCACGGCCGCAAGCTGATTCACCACATGTTCGACGATGCCTATAATCCGGCCAAGACCAAGGCCGGCGTCAAGGACCTGCAGGAAGGAACCGGCATGTTCGCCTGGGTTTCGGGCGTCGGCACCGCCTGTGGTCTGGCGGTGCAGGACTACCTGATGGAGCGTAAAATCCCCTGGGTGGGCCCGTCGGCCGGTTCGCAGCACTGGATTACCCCGCCGCAAAAACACCTCTTTGCGGTCTACCCGCTTTATTATATCGAAGCCAAAGCGCTCAGCCGTTATGCCGTTACCAACCTGGGTAAAAAGCGGATCGCCATTGTTTATCAGAACGACGATTACGGCAAGAACGGCTTGCAGGGCGCCGAGGAAGAATTGGCCCGCCTGGGGCTGAAACTGGTGGCAAGCGTCCCGGTGGAAATTACCGACACGGACGTAAAACCCCATGTCATGGAGCTGAAAAAGTCCGACGCCGACACGGTCCTGTTATGGACCAGCGTCAGTCATGCGGTTCGGCTCGTCGGCACCAGCGCCGCCATGCAGTTTAAGCCGCAATTTATGAGCACCAGCACCTGTTCGGACTTTCCCCTCATGATCCATATCAGCAAAGGCCTGTGGGCCGGCGTCATCGCGGCGACCTTCGGCGAATTGCCGGATTCGGACAATTCCCTGCTGCAGAAATATAAAAAGGAAGCCTTTGAAAAGCATGCGGCCAAAGACGAACGCTGGGGGCTTTTCTACTATGCCGGGATCCTCTTTGCCGAACCGCTGGTGGAAGGTCTCAATCGCGCCGGCCGGAATCTGACGCGCGAGAAACTGGTACAGGAAATGGAGGGAATCAACAATTTTAAAGGAATCGGCGGCCGCATCGGCTACAAACCCTTTGATGCCAAAGATCCCTTCTCCCGGCAGGGCATGAAGGAAGTTTTCCTGGTCCAATGCGAACCGGACGGTAAGGGCAAGAAACTTACCGATTGGATGGAGATAAAGTAGGGAATTAGGCTGAAGGAGGTTAGGCTGAAGGCCGGTGAATAAGTCCCCAGTTTATAAAGGAAAGAATGGGAATACCGTTTGTAGGAAACCTTCAGTCTAACAGCCTTCAGTCTAAACCCCTTTTACCGTTACGCACCACTGACATCGCTTCATTTGCGAAAGTAAGTTCAGGAAACAATTGTGGATTATTTTCAAATCGACAACCTTTCCATTTCTTTCGGCGGCCTGATGGCCCTGAATGATATTTCCTTTAAGACGGCCCAGGGTGAAATCCTTGCCATCATCGGCCCCAACGGCGCCGGCAAGACCACCCTGTTTAACTGTATCAACGGCATCTACCGCCCGGACAAGGGACGGATCCGCTTTAAGGGACAATCCATCCAGGGCCGCAAACCGGATAGAATCGCCCGGATGAAAATAGCCCGCACGTTTCAAAACATCGAGCTTTTCAGCCACCTGAACACCATGGAAAATATCATGCTGGGACGCCATATTTACATCAAGACCGGCCTCCTGAGGGGCGCTTTGATGTGGGGCCGGCATTCCTTTGCCGGCCGCGAAGAGATCTTGCACCGGCAAAAGGTTGAAGAAATCATCGATCTGCTGGACCTCCAGTCCGTTCGAAACAAGCTGGTCGGCGGGCTCCCTTACGGCACCCAGAAGCAGATTGAACTGGCCAGAGCCCTGGCCCTGGAGCCGGAACTGCTGTTGCTGGATGAACCCTGCGCCGGCATGAATTCCGAAGAAAAGCAGGACATGATCTTCTGGGTTAAAGACATTCAGGATGAACTGGGTGTCACCATTCTGCTGATCGAGCATGACATGAACATGGTCATGGATATTTCCGATCGGATCGTCGTTTTAAATTTCGGCAGCAAAATTGCGGAAGGACCGCCTCAATCCGTGCAGCAGCATCCGGAGGTCCTCAAGGCGTATCTGGGAGAAGAAGAGTTTGAACGCACTGCTTGAAGTTAAAAACATAGAGACCTACTATGATCTGATTTACGCTGTCCGCGGCGTCTCCCTAACGGTCGCCGAAGGGACCATTACCACCATTCTGGGAAACAACGGCGCCGGCAAGTCCACCATTTTAAAAACCGTCATGGGTCTGCTGGAAGACCAGCCGGACAAGGGGACCATCGAGTTTATGGGCAGGCGCATCGACGGCAAGGATACCGAAGAAATCGTCCGGATGGGCATTTCCTACGTTCCCGAAGGGCGCGAGGTGTTTGAAGAGCTGACCGTCAGGGAAAATCTGATGATGGGCGCCTATACCCGCAAAAACCGCGCAGAGATAAAAGCGGACATCGCCCGGGTGTGCCGCTATTTTCCCATATTTACGGAAAGACAGCATCAATGGGCCGGCACCCTTTCGGGCGGCGAGCAGCAGATGCTGGCCATCGGCCGCGCCCTGATGAGCCGGCCCAAACTACTTTTTCTGGATGAACCCTCCCTGGGCCTCTCCCCCATTCTGGTTAAAGAAATTTTCCGGATCATCACCGCCATCCGTAATGAAGGCGTTACCATCCTGCTGGTGGAGCAGAATGCCCGCATGGCATTGTCCGTTTCCGATTTCGGGCTCATTCTGGAAAACGGCCGCTTTGTCATGAAGGGGAGCGCCCGGGAACTCATCGACGACAAGGACGTTAAGGAATTTTATATGGGGGTCCGCTCGGAAGCATCCGCCAAAGGGTATCAACGCTGGAAAAGAAAGAAACGCTGGAGATAATACCGTGACCGTCGCAACCGTTGTTCCCCGGGTTTTTAAAAACACCGTCCAAAAATACGGCGAGCGCACCGCCATGCGCAAAAAGGAATTCGGCCTCTGGCACGATATCAGCTGGAACGATTACTACCGGATGGCCGCCCAGGTCGGCGCCGCCCTGGTTTCCATGGGACTTGAAAAAGGCGACTGCGTTGCGATCATCGGCGACAACTGCTCGGAATGGGTCGTCATCGACATGGGCATTCAGTGCTCCGGCGGGGTCACCGCCGGCGTTTACGCCACCAATGCCTGGGAGCAGGTGGCCTATATCATTCAAAATTCCGAATCCAAATTTTTCTTTGTCGAAAACGAGGAGCAGCTCGACAAATGGCTGATGTTCAGGGAGAACGCACCGCACCTGAAAAAGTTGATTGTCTGGGACCTGGAAGGCCTTCGCAATTTTAATGATCCCATGGTGATGAGCTTCGATGCCCTGCTGGAGCTGGGAGACCGCGTCCTCCGGAAAGACCCCCGGCTGATTGAAAATTGCCTTGATCGGATTGCGCCGGAAGATACGTCTATGCTGATTTATACGTCCGGCACTACCGGGCCGCCCAAAGGCGCCATGCTGACGCACCGCAATCTCATGTGGATGGGCCAGGCCATCACCACCGACAATCCCATGTTTGACAAGGATGAGGTCCTTTCATTTCTGCCGCTTTGCCATGTCTTTGAGCAGCTGTTTTCAGTCATGGGCCATATCACCCATGGATACATCGTCAATTTCATCGAAAGTGTCGACACCGTTACCGACAACATGAAGGAGGTCTCCCCAACGGTGGGTTATGCCGTGCCGCGCATCTGGGAGAAATATTACTCCGCCATTTACATCCGGATGTCGGACGCCACCTGGTTTAAACGGATGGCCTTTCAGGCGGCCCTGCGAGTCGGAAAAAAACGGGCGGCATTAAAAATGGCTTTTCAAAAAATTCCGTTTTCACTGGAACTCTTATACCGCCTGGCCTATCTGGCTGTTTTCCGCAAATTAAAGGAACGGCTGGGTTTTGACCGGCTGCGGGTGGCGTATTCAGGCGCAGCCCCGATTTCACCCGACGTACTCCTTTTCTTTCAGTCCATCGGCGTCAATTTGATCGAAGGATACGGCCAGACCGAAGGCACCGGCGTCACCTGCATCTCCCGGATGGGGAAAATAAAATTCGGCTATGTGGGACCTCCCCTCACGGGCGCGGAAATAAAGATTGCCGCGGACGGTGAAATTCTGCTGAAATCCCCCGGTGTTTTCAAGGGTTATTTCAAAAACCCGGAAGCCACGGCCGAAACCATTAAAAACGGCTGGCTCCATTCCGGCGACGTGGGTGAGATCGACGCAGACGGTTTCTTAAAGATTACCGACCGCAAAAAAGACATTATTGTTACGGCCGGCGGCAAGAATATCACGCCCCAATATATTGAAAACAAGTTGAAATTCAGCCCCTATATCAATGATGCGGTCGTTATCGGCGATGGCCGCAAATTCCTCTCCGGCCTGATCATGATCGATGAAGACAACGTGGTAAAATACGCCCAGGATCATAAAATCCAGTTTTCAACTTACAAAGATCTCACCCGGCACCCGGAAATCATCAAACTCATTCAAACGGAAGTGGAGGGGATCAACCAATCCCTTTCCAGGGTGGAACAGGTTAAAAAATTCACGTTGCTGCCGAAAAAACTGTACGAGGAAGACGGCGAAATGACCCCCACCATGAAGGTCAAACGCAAGTACGTCAATCAGGCCTTCAGCGATTTGATTGAAAAGATGTATAAGGGATAGGGAATTAGGCTGAAGGCTGAAGGTGAATAGGCTAAAGGCTTTTAGGAAAAAATTGCGTGATTACACAAAAATTAAACCAAAGCTCGAAGAAGACGAAAAGGTGATGACCAGCTTGCTTCGAGTCTTGCGAGATCTTTCTTAACCTTCAGTCTTCAGTCTAAACCCCTTCAGCCTATCTTACCACACACCGGACATCCCTGAATCCGCAACGGCTTTTCCAGATGACTTACCTCCAGAAGGGCGTCATTTTGGAATATTTCCGTTGTGGGCCCGTCGGCGGTCACACGCCCGTTGTGCATCACGATGGTGCGTTCGCACAGATCGATCACCATGTCCAGATCGTGGGTTGCGATAATTTTGGTATGCCTGAATGTTTTCAGCAGTTCGATCAGCTTCCGGCGGGCTTTGGGGTCCAGATTCGACGTCGGTTCATCCATTACCAGGATATCCGGCGACATGGAAAGTACCGTTGCAATCGAAACCGCCCGTTTTTCACCGCCGGAAAGTTTATAGGGCGGACGATTTTTCAAATGGCCGGCGCCCACAATGGCAAGGGCGTTCGCAACCTGGACATCGACGTCATGGGCGGCAAGCCCCAGATTCAAAGGACCGAATGCGACGTCATCATAAACGGTCGGCATGAACAACTGGTCGTCCGGGTCCTGGAATACCATGCCGACGGTCCGGCGGACCTGTTTAAGGGTCTCCTTGGTCAACAGAAAATCCCCGATCCGGACAGTTCCTCTGGTCGGCGCCAGGTAACCGTTTAAGTGCAGCAGCAGGGTGGACTTGCCGGCGCCGTTGGCGCCGACGATGGCCGCAGACTCACCGTGGGCAACCCGAAAGGAAACCCCCTGCAGGGCCGACGTGCCGTCCGGGTAGGTGAATTCAAGGTCATGAACTTCAACAATATGATGGGTCATTTGAACAACTCCGTTTTTTGTTCATTTCTGCAAGGGTAGAAAACATGGTCCTCAGGGATAGGTCAGGTTCAGAGGTTCTGCCCTATGAAGTGCAAAGGCTCTAAATCCGAAGCACGAAACAATATCTAATGACCAAAATTCAAATGATCCAAACAAAATAGGCACAGTTGACATCACAAGTATGATTTTGTTTTTGTCATTAAAGTTTTTGATATTTGAATTTGTTTCGAAATTCGATATTCGGATTTCGAATTTTGCCTGAGATGAGATTAAAGCCAGCCACTCATTTTGTGCTTCTAAATTTAGGTCCAGCCAGCACAATCAAATCACATGCAAGATCCACTTCCCCGCAATCTGTGGAATATTATAGAGTCGCATCAAAAGAAAAAGGGCCGACCACCCCAGGATAAAAGCGATCTCCGCCCGACCGATTTTCAGCGGGCGCAGCAGCCGGATTTCACCGTCAAAGCACCGGCAGAACATCGCCAGGTGAATGCGCTGGGCACGGTCCAGGGTCCGCAGCAGCAAATGCCCCAGCAGGTAGCCGAAAATTCGGACTCCCATTGCATGCCCGTTAAACGTCCGCAGCGACCGTGCCCTGACCATACGGGCGGCTTCGTCCACCAGCACAAAAAGATACCGATACAGAAACAGGAGTTGAACCGCAAAAACACGCGGTGTCCCCAGTTTCTCCAGGGCCATGCAGACCGCATTAAATCCGGTGCTGGCTATCAGAATCAAAGCCGAACCGACCGTCAGGACAAACCGAATCATAATGGATACAAAAGAAATCCACCCGCCGGAGATTTGAACCTGCCCCAGACGCACTAAAATTTCCCGATCCAGGATCGGGTTGAAAATCCCGATTAAAAAAGCAAACGGCAGGACCACGGCTATCTTTTTCAGAATATACCCTGCAGGCAGACGGCCCGATGCCATCAGGATGATCGGATAAATAAAAAAGGGAATGAATGCGGAAATTTCGTATTTGCCGAAAGAAACAACCGCGACAATAAACCCCAGGGTGGTCAGCAATTTGGCGCGGGGATCCAGGCGATGAACAGGCGTGTCCTGCCCCGCGAGCCTGTCCATGAAACCGATGTCAAATAATGCTGAGCCTAATTTCAACGAATCTCCATAATTTGTTCCAAAGTTCGTACTGAGATGTTGCGGCTGCCGAGATTTAAAACGGCTTGTCAGTTGCTTGTTGTCGGTTGTCCGTCAGCGACAATGCCGTTGACTTATGTCCTTGGCTACGGACAACTGACCACTAACCACGGACACTTCTTCAGCCTTCAGCCTTCAGTCTATTTAGCTTCTTTATCAAGAAACCAATCAGCACGACCATCATCAGCGTCAGGGCGCCCCCCACCAGACCGGAAAGGGATGTGCCGGCATCGACGGCCGGCCAGGACGATGCCTCCTGGTCTTCCGGTTCAGCGGTATTCTTGAAGCCGTAATCCGGCAGGAAGGAAATTTTATCCTGAACCCTGGATAGAGAGCCCTGCAGGCCGGTTTCAGAGATTCTTAGCTCCTCGGATCCGGATGTTTTAGCCATGGACCATTCCAGGCCGTCGGGATGAGTGGATGCAAACCATGAAAAAACGCCGCCGATAAAGAGGGCGGCCGTCAGAATTCCGACAAAAATGTTTTTCAGGGGAATACCCCCCAGGGGAACGGCAGCAGCCGTTTTCTCTAAAATTTCCGGGCGCGATTTCCAGATAAACAGCACCACCGCGGCAGTGGCCACGCCCTCGACCAGACCGATGGCCAGATGAATCGGCTGCATTAAAAGAATGAAGCTGTTAAACGGCAGTTCGGTAATACCCGACAAAACGGTCTGCAGCACCACCCCCAGCGCCCCCAGTTGAAGTCCAAACACGGATGCCAGCAGCGCTCCTGTGACGATGCGACCAGGGGTGGTCCCGTATCCGGCAATTTTTTTATAGATAAGCGGATAGGCGATAAAACAGGGGAAAAAACCCAGGTTGAAAATATTGCAGCCCAGGGCCAGGAGGCCGCCGTCGGCGAAAAAAAGGGCCTGCACGGTCAAAACGGAGGCTATCGTAAGAAAGGCGGCATAAGGCCCCAGTAAAATCGCCAGGATCATCCCACCGCCCAGATGGCCGCTGGAACCGGTCGCCGGAATGCTGAAGTTAATCATCTGGGCGGCAAAAATAAACGCACCCAGAACCCCCATCAGGGGCACCTTGCCGTTGTCAAGCTCCTTTTTCACTTTCCGGGAGCAGTAACCGATCAGGCCTGCCGATGCGGCCCACATGGCCCCGCCCACCGCCGGAGATACCAAGGCATCCGCCATATGCATAAGTCGCCTCCAATAAAAAACCACGAACGCCAGGCATCTTCATGATACCCATTCCTTCGTGGTCGGTTTTAATGCTCAATTCATGCCTGCGGCAGGCTTCAGCCTGCCATTACGTTTTGTATAGTAAAAACCGGAAGGGTTGTCAATCTTTAAGGCTATAAAACAGCCGGTTTGGGTTTTTTTGTTTTATCGAAGAAACTTGACTTGAAATTGAAAAGACCTTATGAATTGACGGTTTGCAGGTTTCCTTATAATAGCAAAAACCGTAATAGTTTAGCTTATTGAAAAAAATACAATAATTTGAGAAACAGCTAAATTGACACCAAAAACCCTTTTTTGAAAAGCATCTATCCCATGAAGCAAAAAATTCAACAGCTCATTCATAACGCCGCTGCCGAGGCTTACCGACAGGGTGATATCCCCTCGTCAGATTTCCCGGAAATTGTCATTGATGAACCTAAATTGGATACCCACGGTGATTTTTCTACCAATATTGCCCTGGTGATGGCATCCGTTCAGAAACGGCCGCCCCGCAAAGTAGCGGAAATTATTTTAAAATACTTGGATGACCGGGGTGGCGATATTGCAAAAGCAGAGATTGCCGGCCCGGGCTTTATCAATTTTTTTGTCAATCCGGCATCCTGGCTACCGGTTTTAAAGGTCGTTCACACAGAAGATACCCGTTTCGGCGCTGCAAACATCGGCGGCGGAGAACGGGTCCAGGTTGAATTTGTCAGCGCCAACCCCACCGGCCCCCTGCATGTGGGACATGGCCGCGGTGCGGCTGTCGGCGACAGCATGGCAAATATCCTGTCATTTTGCGGTTATGATGTTCAGCGCGAATATTACATCAATGATTCCGGCCGTCAGATCCGTACCCTGGGACGTTCGGTTTTTCTGCGGTATCAGCAGTTGTTCGGCGAAAATATCGCATTCCCCCACGACTGCTACCAGGGAGATTACATTGTCGATATCGCCAAGGAAATTAAAAAATTAAAGAAAAACACCCTCCTCGAACAAAGCGACGACCAAGCCACCACATACTGTGCCCGTTATGCGGCCGATATCATCCTGGCGGATATTAAAAAAGACCTGACCGCCTTCGGCGTCACACATGACAACTGGTTCAGCGAACAAAGCCTGTTCGATTCCGGCCATGTCGACCGGGTCATCAACGAATTTAAGGAAAAACATATCATCTATCAAAAAGACGACGCCCTCTGGTTCAATACCAGCCTTTACGGTGATGAAAAGGACCGCGTAGTTGTTCGCAATAACGGTTTGACAACATATTTTGCTTCCGACATTGCCTATCATCACGACAAGTTTGAGCGCGGATTTGAACAGGTCATCGATGTCTGGGGGGCCGACCATCACGGCTACATTCCGCGCATGGCGGCGTCTATTGAAGCCTCCGGCTACCACCGCGACCAGTTCAAGGTCATCCTGGTACAACTGGTCAACCTGTTAAGGGGTGGGCTGCCGGTGACCATGTCCACCCGCTCCGGAGAATTCGTTACGCTGAAAGATGTCGTCGATGAAGTCGGCCGGGATGCAGCCCGTTTTATCTTTTTAACACGCCACTATGAAAGTCCCCTCGATTTTGACCTGGAACTTGCCAGGCAAAAAACCAATGAAAACCCGGTTTACTATGTTCAATATGTCCACGCCCGCATCGCCAGCATTGTCCGTAAAGACAGGGAAAAAGGGGGTTCATCGGAACAATGGGATGCGGATGCCGTCGTTCGGCTGACGGAACCGGAGGAAATCCAGATAATGAAAGCCTTGGCGCGATACCCCGAAGCAGTCGCCGGCAGTGCCGCTTATTTAGAGCCCCACCGCATCACCTTTTATCTCATGAATCTCGCGTCCTGTTTCCATGCCTATTACAATAAACACAGGGTGTTAACCGATGACCCCATTCTGTCCCGGGCGCGATTATACCTGGTCCTGGCAGTGCAAAAGGTCATTCGAAACGGTCTCACCCTGCTGGGGGTGTCGGCGCCGGAGCAAATGTAAGCTGGGTTAGGCTGATGGGGTTTAGACTGAAGGCCGAAGGGTAATTTTTCGTGTTCACACGATATATATTGAACCAATGATCGAAGGAACCGAGAAGGTCTTGAATTGTTTATTTGTTGTTTTATAGGTTGTTTTTTTCCTTCAGCCTTCAGTCTTCAGCCTATTCACCTGAACGGTCAACAGGTACCGAAAAACAACGGTTAAACACACATGAAGTCAAAAAAAGATAGCGATGATATTTCGGGTAAACCCGGGCGAAAAAACACAACCCTCTGGCTCTGTACGATTTTCTTTGTATCGGCCTGGATGTTCGTTCTTGGCGTTCTGGTCGGCCGGGGGACGGCGCCGGTTCAATTTAATATTGAATCCCTGCAGAAGGAACTGGTTGCATTAAAAGACGCCGTCCAGAAAAAGGAGCAACAATGGTACAAAGACCGTTCCGATTCAGCCCCGGGCAAACCCGAACTCGAATTTCATGAGGCCCTTAAAAAAAACCAGGTTGACCTGCGGCTGGGTCCGGTTGCGAACCGACCCGAAAAGCCGGCTGAAAACATAAAAAAAATCCCGGTTCCTGAAAACAAAAAAAAGCTCATAAGCAAACCTAAACCGCCTGAACCCGTTGAGAGCCCCGGGGTTGCATCCGGAAATGAGAATGCGGACGGCAATTTTACCATCCAGGTGGCGGCCTCAAAGGAAGCAAATTTCGCTGATGGAAAGGTAGCCGAACTCAGCCGGAAGGGATATCCGGCATACCGCACCATTGGAACGGTACCCGGGCAGGGGACCTGGCATCGAATCCGGATCGGAAGTTTTAAAGACAGAACAGAGGCTTTGCAGATGCTTGAGCGCTTGAAAAAGGAAAATATTGCGGGGATAATTGTTAACAAATAGGCTGAAGGGGTTTAGACTGAAGGCTGAAGAAACCGAAAAGGTCATGAATAGTTTGATTCGTGCCCTGCGAAATGTTTAATAACCTTCAGCCTTCGGTCTTCAGCCTAATTACCTAAAGGGAACCTTCTATGAAAATAACTAAAGAAGAAGTCCTGCATGTAGCCCATCTGGCGCGGTTGGACATTGATGAAAGCAACATGGATGCTCTGGCCGATCAGGTCGGAAAGATCCTGGATTATGTGGACATCCTCAGCCGGGTCGACACCGAAGGGGTAAAACCCACTACTCACGCCATTTTTCTGACCAACCCCTTTCGCGAAGATGTTGAAACCGTTCACATGGACCGGAAAAAAGTTCTGCTGAACGCCCCGGACAAACAGGACGGTAATTTTGTGGTTCCCAAGGTGATAGAGTAAATATCCGTGCCAGATGGGCTGGCTTTGGTCCAAGCCTTGGAAGCATGGTTCATATCAATACTCATTTAAATGTCGAAATCCGAATGTCGAAATTAGAAACAAATTCAAATGTCAAATGTGCCAATGTCAAAAACAAGATCACATTTCAATTTCAGATGCTCCGATTGTTTAGACCATTTGAATTTTGATCATTCGGTATTCTTTCGGATTTCGAGATTCGTGCTTCGTATTTATATTTATAGGCTGGACTACTGAACGCTGACCAGGTCCTTAGGGCTATATTTACTGATCTGGGAAAAAGAGGATTTTATATTTATGCAACTCCATGAACTGACCATTCATGCAGCCGGTTCTTTGCTGCAGAAAAAAGAAATAACCGCCGAGGAACTGACCCGTTCCGTCTTGGATCGGATTGCGGCAGTGGAACCGAAAATCGATGCCTATCTTGCGGTTGCGGCCGATAGCGCCCTGGAGCAAGCCCGGACCTCCGATAAAGCGATCGCCTCCGGACGGATCCTGCCCCTTAGCGGCATTCCCCTGGCAATCAAAGACCTGATCTGCACCGAAGGACTGCCGACCACCTGCGCGTCACGGATCCTTGAAAATTTCGTGCCGCCTTATGACGCCACCGTCATGCATAAACTCAAAAACGCCGGGGCGGTGATCATCGGAAAGACAAACATGGACGAATTTGCCATGGGTTCTTCTAATGAAAATTCAGCCTTCAAGCCCGCCCGCAACCCCTGGGATCTGGAACGAATTCCGGGCGGATCCAGCGGCGGGTCGGCTGCAGCCGTGGCCGCCGACCTGTGTCTGGGCGCTCTGGGATCGGATACGGGCGGATCAATCCGGCAGCCGGCATCTCACTGCGGCGTCGTCGGAATCAAACCGACTTACGGACGGGTTTCACGCTACGGTCTGGTGGCTTTTGCCTCTTCCCTGGACCAGATCGGCCCGCTGGCCAAGGATGTCACCGATAGCGCCGTTCTTTTAAGCCATATTTGCGGATACGATCCGAAAGATTCCACATCGGTCCCCGAACCGGTGCCGGATTTTACGGCCGCCCTGACGGAAGGACTTAAAGAGCTGACCTTCGGTGTTGCCGCCGAATACAGCGCCACCGAGGGCCTTCATCCTGAAGTATCGGCGGCCTTTCAAAATGCCGTCGCGATTATTGAAAAGCTGGGAGCCAAAACCGTTCCGGTATCCCTGCCGCACACCCGTTACGCCGTCGCCGCCTATTACGTGATTGCTCCGTCGGAAGCCAGCTCGAACCTGGCCCGCTACGACGGCGTTAAATATGGCTTCAGAGACAAAAACCCCGACGACCTCATGGACATGTACCGCCGGACGCGATCGAAAGGCTTCGGTCCCGAGGTCCAGCGGCGCATCATCATCGGAACCTACGCCCTTTCGGCCGGCTACTATGATGCCTATTATAAAAAAGCCTCCCAGGTCCGAACCCTGATCATGGCGGATTTTAAAAAAGCCTTTGAAACCTGCGATGTGATCCTGTCGCCAGTTGCGCCCACTCCGGCCTTTCGCATCGGTGAAAAAACGGATGACCCGCTGACCATGTATCTTTCCGATGTATTCACCCTTTCAGCCAACCTGGCCGGCATTCCGGGAATGTCCGTCCCCTGCGGTTTTTCAGCCGCCGGGCTTCCCATCGGCCTGCAGTTGATGGGAAGCCATTTCAGGGAAGAAACGCTTTTGAAAGCGGCCTATAGTTTTGAAAAGGCCACCGATTTCCACCGGCGCAGACCGGAGTTGTGAAAGGAGGCTGAAGACTGAAGGGGCATAGACTGAAGGCTGATAAATAGATCCTTTTTGAAAAAGCTTTACAACTTATAACAGGCCGCGGGCAACTGACAACCTGGATTTGCAGGCTAAACCTCATGATCTCTGCCTTTAGCCTTCAGTCTTCAGCCTATATACCTAAAGAACTTCAATCAACAGACAGATTAGCCGAATCTGGGCTGCTGTATCATTTTTAAAAAACAAAGGAGAATATTTCCCATGCCCATCGTACTTGAAGGAGAAGATCTGAGAAAAGCCGTAAAGTGGATCTCGGAAGAGCGCCTGGATAATCCGAACAAAAAAAACTCGCAGCTTATTGAAGCGGCCTGCATGAAGTTTAACCTGTCCCCCAAGGATGCCGAGTTTCTGGCGCGAACGCTAAAAAAGACTGAAGGGGATTAGTCTGAAGGCTGAAGGTATTGAGTGGCTTGATTTGTGCTTTGCGAAATTCCTCATAACCTTCAGGCTTTTTGCTTTTCGTCCTTCAGCCTTCAGCCTTCGGCCTAAACCCCTGACAAGAGCAATAATATGTCCACCATAAAAATACTTCCGGAAATTCTTTCCAACAAAATTGCTGCCGGCGAGGTGGTGGAGCGTCCAGCCGCGGTGGTCAAAGAACTGGTTGAAAACGCTCTGGATGCCGGCGCCACGCGCATCCTGATCGAAATCGAAAACGGCGGCCGCTCCCTGATTCGCGTTTCCGACAACGGCAGCGGCATGTCCCGCGACGACGCTCTGCTGGCCATCGAGCGTTACGCCACCAGCAAACTGGCAAGTGACGCCGATCTTTTCAGCATCCGCACCCTTGGGTTCAGGGGCGAAGCCCTCCCCAGCATCGCGGCGGTTTCACGCTTTACCTTGATCTCACGTCCCAAGGATGCCGACGCCGGCACCGGGGTTTATCTGGAAGGCGGCAAGCTCGTAAAGGTCGCCGATGAAGGCGCCCCGATCGGCACCCTGGTATCCGTCCGCCGGCTCTTTTTCAACACCCCGGCCCGCCGCAAGTTTTTAAAGACCACTGCCACTGAAATGGGCCATATCGCCGACACCGTTGCCGTCATCGCCCTGGCTTGGCCGAACGTTCAGTTCCGGCTGCAGCACAACGGTAGAATGATCCGGATTTTTTCTGCCGCCGACCCGGCCGCCCGGGCCGCCGATGTTCTCGGTAAGGACCTGTTAAAGGAGCTTTTTGAAATCACCTTTAAGGATGATGCCGTTTCAATCTCCGGCTGGGTTTCAACCCCCCGGGTCAGCCGCAGCACGACCCAGGGGATTTACCTGTTCGTCAACGGCCGGCCGGTGCGGGACCGGACGGTCCTGCACGGGTTGATGGCCGGTTATGAACGCCGCCTGATGAAAGGACAGTTTCCGGTGGCAGTCCTTTTTATAAAGGTTCCCTTCGACCGGGTGGATGTCAATGTCCACCCGACAAAAAATGAAGTCCGCTTTGCCGATCCCGGCCGGGTTCACGATGCTGTCCGAACGGCGGTGTCAAAAGTGCTGGAACGGACCGGACGGCCCGGATGGATGGCTGCCCCAACAGCCGCGTTCGCCGCCCTTCGACCGTCAACACTGGCCGAACCCCCGGCCGCTTTCAGGCGGCAGGCTTCCCAAGGCGAGCCGATTCGCACGGAACCACCTTCCGGCCGCACACTCCCCACGGAGCAGCCGGCGCTCTGGGAGCCGGGACATATGAGCGAATGGCGCACCATCGGACAGTTTCACGGCACCTATGTCCTGTGCGAGGCCGGCGACGAACTGATCCTGGTTGACCAGCACGCCGCCCATGAACGCGTCCGCTTTGAAGCGCTCAAACGCCAGGCGGCTGCCGGCCGCAAGGACAGCCAGCGCCTGCTGCTCCCGCAGACCGTTGACCTTGATCACCGCCAGGCCGCGGCCCTTTCCGAAATCCTGGCCGGGCTTCAAAATATCGGGCTCGAGATCGAGCCCTTCGGCGGCAGCACGTTTGTGGTGAAAGCGGCTCCCGCCGTGCTGGCGGGCCGCGAAATCGCGCCGCTTATCCGGGATGTGGCCGAAACCCTCGCGGCTACCGGTTTCAGCGCCGGAATTGAAAAAGCCCTGGAGGATTGCCTGGTGGTCATGGCCTGTCACGGCACCCTGCGGGCCAACCAGCCTCTTTCCGAAATGGAAATGCAGCACCTCATCAGGGAGCTCGGCCGATGCGACGATCCCTCCCACTGCCCCCACGGCCGCCCCACCTGGGTGAAATGGGATGTCCGAACACTTGAAAAATTGTTTGGAAGAATTGTTTAAAACAGGCTGAAGGTAGATAGGCTGAAGACTGAAGGCAGGAAGAGGAGGGCTGGGATCAAGAGTCTGGTGTCCGGAGCGAACGGCAAATATCATGAGGACTTGCAGGTAAATACAGGTTGTCAGTTGTCCGTGGTCCGTTGTCAGTTGGAAAACTACAATTAACGGAAAATGCCTCTCCATCATCCCATCCCCCTTTGATAGGCTGTGTCGTAATTATTAAAATAGATCCTTTTTCTCCACGTCATGCCGGACTCGGTCCGGCATCCAGATGAACATCCCATTGAAAACATTATGTATTCCGGGTCAAGCCCGGAATGACGAAAATTCTTGGAACGCTGAATTTTATAATTACGACACGGTCTCTGAAAAAGGGGGGCGGGGGGATTTTAAAAAAGAAGAAGTAAACATTTACAGCAGTATAACAAACTTTCTGAATTCAGAAATCCCTCCCGACCTCCCTTTAAAAAAGGGAGGAGAAGAGGTTCCCCTTTTCAAAGGGGGACTTTTCCTTCAGCCTTCGGTCTATTTACCTTCAGCCAATTTGTTTTGTTATACTCCGGCACCATCGGGCATACATCGGCCGCTATCTTTAACCGGTATAATTCGGCGCTCAATATCCATCCAGATTTTACGCTTCATCATGCGCAGATCATATTCGGTTTGCAGGTTCAGCCAGAACTGTGCTTCTACCCCAAAATACCGCTGCAGCCTTAAGGCTGTATCTGCCGTAATCGCCCTTTTCCCGTTTACAATTTCACTTATCCTGTTGGGAGGGACTGAAAGGTCGCGCGAAAGCTGGTTGATGCTAATGCATAATGGTTCAAGAAAATCCTCACGAAGGATTTCACCCGGATTTATTGGATCAAGATTTTTTTTTGTAGTCATAGGAACACCTCAGTGATAGTCTGTAATTTCGACACGATATGCATTACCTTCATGCCACTGGAAACATACACGCCACTGGCTGTTGATGCTTATAGCATATTGCCCTTTTCGATCTCCGGAAAGCGCATGAAATCTGTTCCCCGGGTTAAGCCGCAACGCTTCAATGCTGGGAGCGGCATGAAGAACCATTAACCGTTTTCTTGCCTGTCTTTCAATGGATTGGAAGCAGCGTACCCATTGATCCTTAAATAGTTTTTCAGTATCCCGGCAGGCAAAAGATTTAATCATGTCCAACGTCTATTACGTAACGCGTAATATGTCAAGCGAAAATTTTTTCTGCGACTATCTTTCATGGTCTCGCAAAAATCCGAAAACGTGTATTTACCGTCATTCCCGCGAATGCTCTGCACGTAGTGAAGCGTTAGCGCTATCCAGCGATTTTACCGCACAGAGTATAGCTGGATGCCTGCCGCAGTTTATCCGCACATGATGCTAGGCAGGCATAACGGGATTTAGGACTTCTTACGAATATTTCATCTTTAGAAAGAGATAAATTAGAAGTTGTTTATCGCTTTTTTAAAGATAGGATGATGATGTCCTGCTCGCTGATGCAATCAGGGTAGTCCCGTCCTGGAAATGGATACTTGAACAGGGATTGGGGATCAAGTGGAAGGAATCGTTGTCAGGGATCAGGGGAAAGTGATGAGTGGCGATCAAAACAGGTGGTCTGTTCCTTGTCACTCGTTACTCGTCACTTGTCACCTCTCCTTCAGCCTTCAGCCTAAAATCCTTCGGCCTATTTTCCAAAAAAAACCCCGGGGCGCGAAAACGCGTCCCCGGGGTGGTGTTACGTTTGGTGCTTAAATGCGCTTAGAAGCTCAACGTCAGCTGATGGCGCAGGGTGTAGGTATTGTCTATATTCGTAATACCCTGTGATTTGAAATAATCGTCTGCGTCAAAGTAACCGCCGGTGAATCTCCACTTCAGGTTCTTCATGACGTTCCAGGCAAGGTCAAGGTCATATTCCATGCCGATGGCATCATCCACTCCGGCAGCCACTTCGTCGGCTTTAAAGCCGCCTACGCGCCCGGTGAGGGCCCAAGCCTTGTTGATTTTCCATTCAGCATCAACATACCACATGCTGACGCCGGTATCCAGGACGCCAAAACCGTTGGTGTTGACAACCTGGTCAACATCGGTCGCTACGATAAACAGATCCCAGTCGTCGCCGATACCACCGCCGCCCTTGTTGGATACGGTTTCCGTCAAAGGATCGGCATCTTCGCCCTGTACGAAGGCATAGCCGCCGCCGAACTTAAATGCGCCGAGGGTATAATCGGCCTGGAGCGTCCAGGCCAGTTCTTCCGTATCGGTCGTAGCCGCGCCGACCGCATCCGGATCTTTTTCGCCGGTGGCCCATTTCAGTTCGCCGCGCACACCCAATCCGCCGAACTTAAGATCAAAATACGGAAGCAGGTTATATGCGTCGGTATCTACAGTTGTAACCGATTTGTTGTTGACATAAGCGCCGAGCAAACCAATGGCGCCAAAGTCAGCTCTGTAAACACCATACAGGTAGTACACATCAACGTCATTATCCGACTCGGTTGCAGTGGGAGAATCAAGTTCAGCATTTTTCTGCAGAATAATGCCGGTGGAAACCGGGCCGAACTTGGTGTCGAAACGGATGCGGTCGTAATCTTCATTGTTGTCGCCGAAGGTCAGACCCCAGGCGCCGCCTGCCATGCGGCCGAGCGCAAACTTACCAAAGGGTGCCGTGATGGTCATCCAGAGACGGTCGATGTCCATAAGGCCGGTGGATTTGGCCTCGGACGATTGATTGCCGAATTTCGTTCCGTCAAAAATATCCGTTTTAAAGTCAAACCGCAGCGCATCGCTGACGATCAGCGCAGGGGTAAACCGGAAGCGCATGCGCCAATGGGCGTCATGTGCGCCATCTGTGTCTTCATCAAGGGACGGATTGTTAAGAATGCGTCCTTCCACCCGGTAATACCCGCCCAACTGCAACTCGGTGGCGGATGCCGGCATTACAAACATGGCTGCCGCAAAGAGGGCGATTCCAAGTACCAGTAATTTTTTCATCTGTTTTCCTCCTAAAAATTCAAAACCTTAATTCCATAATTAACGTCAGTTTGTCTCCCGGGCTTGTCAGCCCCGGCTGCTTGGACAGGCATCCCTCCTTTCTCTGAAAAGCCGCCGTATTCCCGGTCCTCCAAAACCAGGCCCACAGGCAGCACGGTTAACATTTCTCGAACTTCTATAATAGGTGCAAGCTTTTGTCAAGCATTTTATTATGATACAGGGGTTTAGGCTGAAGACTGAAGAATCCTAATCGCTTGGACAAATTGAGTTGATAATGCAACTCCCGTAATGACCCGAAGGCTATGTTGAGAAACCGGAGATAATCTGCCTCACCGTCCCTGGCGCAACCCTCCACAATGTTCGAAGGCACGGAAACTGTCGCCCGCCGCATTTGAGAAGACAGACCGAACAGCTCTTCTTTGGGAAACTTTGAGGTTACCCTATAAACCAACACAGCCACTTCATCTGCCAGCCTAAATGCCCGAAGCTTTGTATGGTCCCTCATTATTCCTATCGCCCTTCAGCCTATTTGCCTTCTGCCTTCAGCCTAAACCCCTTCAGCCTATTTTTTTCCCCCCATCATCGGACTCAAATCATAGGCGATCACGCTGCTCCTGGCCTTGCCGATCACCGGATCGCGCTTGCCCACCAGGGCCGCCACCAGGTCCGGCCGGCCGTCGTTGTCAAAATCACCCACGGCAAAGTCGCATACATAACCGGAAACCTTGCGGGTGTGCCAGTTGCGTGCAAGGCCCAGACCGTCCCAGGAAAGCGATTCGAACTGGGCTTCGTCATAGCGGCGGAAACGTTCAAATGCCCTGCCGGTAAAGGCGTGGTTGCGGACCACCAGCACCTCCCTTTGGCCGTTGCGGTCGAGATCGAGCATCAGGATGCGCTGGGGCAAAAAGACCCGGTTCAGATCATCGTCTTTGGTGCCGCCGGAAGTGGGAACTTCCAGAAAGTTTTCGCTCCCGCCAAAGATATCTTTGCTTTCCCATTCTTTTTGGCCGGAGGGCAACAGCATCCGGAGATGGTCGTACTTGTCAGTGGCGACGATCACCTCCCGGCCGTCTCCCATGATATCCCCCTGGGCAAAACCGAAAACCGTAACGCCGGCCGGCAGATCAAGCGGCATGGCGGCATCGTATTCCTTCCCGTTCCATTCCAGTTCGTAAACCCCGCCGGTAAAAAGATCCGTCGCCCCCCGTTTCTGGCCTAACAGCAGGCGCCCGCGCAGGGGATGGTCCACGGTCCTGAAATACCAGTTTAAACCGGTTGCGGCCAGCGCAGGTTTGTTATCCTGCCATTCCAGCACGAAGGAATCCAGCCTGTTCGCGCTCGTGTCCAGGGAGGTAACAAATATCTCGGCGCGGCCGTCTTTTTTTATGTCGGCGGCGTCCACAGCGATAAAATTCTTGTAACTCTGGCCGCTGTGCTCCCCCAGCTTGATGAAGCGGCCGGCTTCTACCCGGAAAAGCAGCACTTTCTGAGCGGAGATCAGAATGGTTTCCGTTTTGCCGTCGCCGTCCACATCCGCCAGGGCAATCCCTTTAAGCTCTTCGGGAATATTCGGGCTTTTCCAGAAATCGGGACCCCTCTGGGCGTCTCTTTCCACGACAAACGGCGACTGACCTTCCCTGACAAATCCACCCTGCCTTAATTCCGGCTCCAGCACCTTTTCCGGATGCGCATAAATAGAGGGCTTCTGCGCCGGCGCCGGCGCCTGCTCCCTGGGAAGGGCCTGTACAGCAACTTTTCTGCCAAAGACAGCGGCATTGATCTCCTCGGCGAACTGGTTGATGCGCGGAACCACCTCGTCCATACCCTGGCTCTGGTTGAAAAACGCCAGGGTCGGACGGTTGCCGGAAATATCCATCATTTTGGCATCGATGCTGACGCTGTTGCCGAAAACCGTCAAGCTGCCGAAAAGAACATAGTCGGCGCCAACAGCCGTTCCAATTCCGCGCGCTTCCCTTACGGTCAGCAGCCCGCCGCCCTCCGGTATGGCCTTTAAAACCTCGTCCCGGCTGATGACTTCCACCTTGCCCTCCCATGCCAGACGGGAAGAGAGCATATCGACTATGCCCTGTCTTAAAAACGACAGGTCCTTTTCAGCATGAATGGTAAAAGGGACGACGGCAACCCGGGCGGGTTTTTCCGCAGCAAAAGAAATTGAAACAGAAATGATAAGGGCAAGGAGGGAAAAGAGCACCTTGCATGTTTTGTTCAATAGAGTCTTCAAGAAAACCTCCTGTTTTATTTCAGCATTGTTTTTATTTCTCCCGCAGTGACGCCGAGCCGCAGGGATTATTATTTTTCAGGCTGTTGAAACACCGGATCGCGAATCTCGGAAATAAGACTTCAAAGCCGGAACTGTCATCCTATTATTTTCGTTCTTCTCTGCTTATTTTCGTTCTTCTCTGCGCCCCTGCGCCTCTGCGCGAAATATTATCCGTCACTTGTCCCTATTCACTCAATTTCCTCACCAGTACTTCATTCACCACATTCGGATTTGCCTTTCCTTTGGTCGCCTTCATGACCTCCCCCATGAAAAAACCGATCAGTCTGGTTTTGCCGTTTCTATAATCTGCGGCTTCCTTGGGAAACTTTGCAATGACCGCTGCGATGATTTCCTCGATGGCGGACGCATCCGATACCTGCACCAGGCCTTTTTCCGCAACGATGGCTTCCGCCGGCCGGCCGGTTTGGGCCATGGCTTCAAAAACGGTTTTAGCGATCTTGCCGCTGACAATCCCCTTTTCCAGAAGCGTCAGCAGACCGGCCAGGTCCGCGGCTGATACCGGAGACGCCTCGATCGATTTTCCGGAGCTGTTCAAGAGTCCCAGCAGCGGCCCCATCACCCAGTTGCTGACCGTTTTAGGCTGCGGCAGGAGCCGCACGCAGTCTTCAAAGTATGCCGCCAGCTCCCGGCTGGAGGACAACAGCTCCGCGTCGTAACCGGGCAGATCATACTGCTTCACAAATCGCGCTTTTTTTTCATCCGGCAATTCCGGCAGGGTCTTGCGAACGTCCTCGATCCAGCCCGCGTCAACCAGCAGGGGGAGCAGGTCCGGGTCCGGAAAGTAGCGGTAATCGTGCGCCTCCTCCTTGCCCCGCATGGAGGTGGTCCGGTTTTTGTCCGGGTTCCACAGGCGGGTCTCCTGGATCACCCGGCCCCCGTCGGACAGGACTTCCTGCTGGCGCTGAATCTCGTAGCCGAGGGCCTTTTCCACATGCTTGAAGGAGTTTAAATTTTTCAGCTCGGTACGGGTTCCGAAAGCTGCGGTCCCTTCAGGCCGAACCGAAACATTGGCGTCGCAGCGAAAGCTGCCTTCTTCCATGTTGCCGTCGCAAATGTCCAGGTACCTCAGGATCGCGCGCAGCCTGCGCAGGTATATACCCGCCTCTTCCGGCGAACGCAGATCCGGCTCGCTGACGATTTCGATCAGGGGCACGCCGGTTCGATTAAAATCCACCAGACTGTACGGACGGTCCGGATCATGGCTCAATTTGCCGGCATCTTCTTCCATATGGATGCGTGTGATGCCGATCCGCCGGCGGACGCCGTCATTCTCAATTTCAACAAAACCTCCGGCCGCGATGGGAAGTTCATACTGGGAAATCTGATACCCCTTGGGAAGGTCGGGATAGAAGTAGTTTTTACGGGCAAATCGGCTTTCTCGGGCAATTCGGCAGCCTGTGGCAATCGCCATGCGCATGGCAAATTCCACCACTTTCCTGTTTAAAACCGGCAAAACCCCCGGCATTCCCAGGCAGACCGGACAGGTATGGGTGTTGGGCGGCGCCCCGAATTGGGTTGAGCAGCTGCAGAATATTTTTGTTCTGGTTTTGAGCTGGGCATGGACTTCAAGCCCGATAACCGGTTCGAATTTCATATGAATCAATTTTTGATGTCAGCTGAATTCTGCTGTCGGACGAGTCTGTCGTCCAAGAAGCCATTTTTTAAAAGAAGCCTGACTCTCTCCGGATGGTTTTCCGGCAAGAAGACCCTCCACGCTTATGTCTTCGTCTATATCTTCCCAGTGGATACCTTGACCTTTGCCGATAAGCCTCCAGTTTACTCGTTCTCCAGGACTGGCGTGCTCAAGGCGGGGATACCAACCCAATGGAACCGAAAGGGTGCGCCCATCACTGAAGTCAACGGTTAGAGTGTCCTCCGTCGAATGTACATCTACAGCATAGGGGATTTCGAGTTCAACGGCTAAAATATTCATTCCATGCCTCCATCAAAGATTCTTGACTTTTTTCAACAATACTACGAATCTGCTTTAATTCTAAGCGATTAAATCCGCCACTATTATGAAGGCGGATTGGATCGAGCCAGTACTTCGCTACTTTTTCATCTCGTTCGACATGGATGTGATACGGCTCATCCTGACACCCGATCCCCGACACCTCGTATAATCTCCGATATTCCCTTTTTAGTCAAGCCATTTGCCCCCCCCGTTAACCTCTTGAAATTAAATGACTTGACTAAAAGCGTTGAATTTAATTATAAAGACGGCATGGGAAATTACGGCGCATCCATGTCGACAGCGCAGCTGAAGGCGGCCACGGCAAAGGCTGTGCGCTACCCGCACAAAAAAGTTCACAAGGGAAAACTGGTCATATCGCCCGAAGCTTTTCAGGCGCCGGGAAGGAAAGCCAACCTGGTCATCAGCCCTTTTTCAATTCTGGACTGTACCGGATCGATCTATATCGGCCCATGGTGCAATATCGGCCCCCGCACCCGGATCTATACCCACGACACGATCCATTTGGGAAAAAAGCCGCTCCTCGAACTGGAAGAGACGTATGGCGTCTTCTGGCAGGACAAACATATCGGCTCGGATGTCTGGATTCACGACGGCGCCTTTGTGCTGTGCCAGGCGACCCATTTACCCGACGGGTTCGTGCTCGGCGCCGGCTCGGTCCTGACTAAAAACCCGGGGGCCTATGAAATCTGGGCGGGAAATCCGGCAAAAAAGATCGGAATAAGAAAGGCCATTAGTGATTTGGAAATACGCAAACTTGTCGGACAAAAAAGGTTTGCGTTGGAGGCTGAAGGGGCTTAGGCTGAAGACTGAAGGGCAACAATTCGCTATGACACATGAAAACAAAGCTCTAAGAAGCCGAGAAGTGTGCTGAATGGTTTATTTCGCACTGCGAACTGCGAGATGTTTCATAGCCTTCAGCCTATTTACCTTCAGCCTTCAGCCTGCTAAACGTTTCGCTAGAATTTGAGTTTCAAAACAACAATCAGAAATATACGCTTTCATGTCCGAACCCAGCACATATAACATCCTGATGTACTCCCACGACACCTATGGTCTCGGGCACATTCGTCGGACCATGGCCATTGCCACCCATTTGCGGGGATCGAATATCAACATACTGATATTGACCGGTTCGCCCATCGTCGGCCGGTATGCCTTTCCGGACCAGATCGATTTCGTGCGGATACCGGGGATGATCAAAAAAACCAACGACGACTATCAACCCCTTTCCATCAAAATCAATCCTAAATGCGCGCTGGATATCCGCAAGAACATCATCACCGCCACCGCTAAAACTTTTCAGCCGCACCTTTTCATCGTCGACAAGGAGCCGCTCGGTTTGAAAAACGAAGTGCTCCCTACCCTGAAATGGTTCCAACGCCACCTGCCGCAAACCAAAACCGTTCTGGGGCTGCGGGATATCATGGATGATCGCAACATCGTCCGGCAGGACTGGAAAAAAAGGGGTATCTATAGAGTCCTTGCCAAGTATTACAGCGAAATCTGGGTTTACGGCCTCCAGGATTTCTACGACCCCATCAAAGAATATGATATACCGGCCGCCATCAGCTCTAAAATACACTTTACCGGTTATATTCCCCGGCAGCTCCCGGATAAAAAGAAAGTAAAGAAAATCCGCAAACAGCACGGGATCAAAGACGGCGAAAAACTGCTGGTGGTTACCACCGGCGGCGGCGGCGACGGGTTTCCCGTAATGGACACCTACCTTTCGATGCTTGAATCCCTCTCCGTTCCCGCACCCTTTAAAAGCGTATTAATCACCGGACCGTTTATGCCCAGGGGAGACCGCCAGAAGCTGTTTGACCGCGCCAAAAAACTGGGCGTCCGCATCTACCGCTTTTACCGCTGGATGGAAGAGATCCAGGCGGCGGCGGACCTGGTCGTCAGCATGGGAGGATACAACACCGTCTGTGAGATTCTGACGCCGGGAATTCCGGCACTGCTGGTCCCCCGGGAAAACCCGCGCAAGGAACAGCTGATTCGTGCGGAAGTGCTTCACAGCAAGCATCTGGCCGATTATATTCCCTGGCATGCCTGTACCCCGGAAGCCCTGCAGCAAAAAATATTCGCGATCCTTGAAAATCCCGGGATCTACCGGGACGCCATCGCCCAATTTGAGTTGACCGGGCTTAAAACCATCCATAGCCGCCTCAAGGCCTTTAATAATTCCCCTGAATGACATGGCCGTTTCCAGCTCCAGATTAGACCTGCTGATTTATGCCCATGACGGCCGCGGCCTGGGACATGCCAGCCGCGGCATTGCCGTGGGGGCGGCCGTCAGGCGTCTTTATCCGGAATTGAAGGTTTTATTTCTGACGGGATGCCGGCAAACCGCCGCGTTGATCGGGCCGGTCCCGCTGGACTGGATCAAACTGCCCGCCTATGAAAAGGTGATTGTGGAGGGAGCCCCCCGGGCGCGCGTCGGGGACACCAATTTAAAAAACTCCTGTCTGGTCAAATCCCGCACGCGGCTGATTCAGGCCGTTATGGCCGAATACCGGCCCCGCTGCGTCCTGGTGGACCATGAAGCGCCGGGGAAAAGAGCCGAGCTGGTTTCTTCGATTGAATCGAACCCGGAAACCTCATGGATCCTGGGACTGCGGGGCATCATCGGCCGGGTTGAAGATGTCTGGTCGCAGGCGGCATTAGACGTTTTTAAAAAGCATTATCGCGCGCTCCTCTGGTATGGCGACAAGACGGTCCTGGGAGGGGAATCGCTCCGGGCCGTTGCAAACCGGTATGGAGTCAAACCCTTCATCACCGGGTATGTGTCGCGCATGAAAGAAATCCTGACCTGGGAGCCGCCGGCCGCAGCGGCGGATCGATGGAACGCCGGAACCATTGCGGTTGCCTGGAAAAGCCCCGCAGCAGCTTCCGTTTTAACCGGCCTGCAGCAGGCCCTCGCCGGGATGGGGGATCGGTACGGTCTCTGGCGGATTTTTACAAATTCCGACAAAACCCTTTTTAAGGACCTGCCCTTTTGCCGGGTCGAGGATTTAAGCCCGAAGTATCTGTACACGTTGTTAAACTCAAAGACGGCCCTGATTTACGGCGGATACAACAGTATCACCGATATCCTCGTCGCAAAAGTGCCATCCCTGGTCCTTCTGAGAGACGTGGCCGACCGGGAGCAGGAAGCTCACCTGGCCAGACTGGCTGCTTCCGGCCAGGCAGCTCTGCGCGTGATCCCTGAAACCGATGTTTCGGCTGAAAAGCTGCAGGCATCCCTTGAGGAACTCCTTCATACTTCATGGCCGCAAAAAAGCCGTCTGAATTTGGACGGCGCTGAAAATGCGGCTAAAAAGATTGTGGAATATCTTTAACATAAACTTGCAATTTTACACATGAGCTGTATAATTGATCATGTCATTTGAATGGGATTTGGGGAAAAGCGCCGCCAACAAAGAAAAACACGGCATCGACTTCGTGACCGCTGAATTGCTTTGGTTGGATGACAATCGCGTAGAAATTCAGGCGTCATACCCTTTGGAAGACCGATTGATCCTGATCGGGAAGATAGATCTCAAATTATGGACCGCCGTCATTACATTGCGCGGCGGTTCAATTCGTATCATTTCAGTAAGAAGGTCCCGGAAAAAGGAGGTGGATCTTTATGAAAAAAAAAGCATTCGCAAAAAATAGCGACGAATTCGACCGTCGCTTTGATGACGGGGAAGACATTCACGACCTTATCGATATGTCCATGGCAAAAACAACCCGACCCGGGAGGAAAGTTCGACTCACCTTGGATGTTTCGGAGGCACTTGTTAAAGACCTTGACGATATCCGAAACAAAATCGGCGTCGACCGGAGTGCCATTATCAAGATTTGGCTGCATGAAAGGGTGAAACAGGAAAAAGCCGGATGCTGAAGGGGTGACGAGGGTCTGGGGTCTGGGGGGTGGAGCTCGGAAATTAATTTTAACTCAATTGATGTATTATCGGCGTTATGCTTCAGCAAAAACCAAACACAGTCCCTTCTGGCAAACCCGTATTGGGCATGATATTAAAAGGGTACCCGCGCATCTCCGAAACCTTCATCTCCAATGAAATCCATCAGCTGGAGAAACAGGGCTTTCGCCTGAGACTCTTTTCCATGCGCCGGCCCCGTGAACGGTTTACCCACCAGAGCGTCCGGAAGATCCAAGCGCCGGTGGATTATCTGCCCCACAGCCTGTTACTATATTTTCCGAAATTGCTGTATCACAATCTCATATTGGCAATTAAAAGCCCAGGAAACTACAAGCGGGCAGCCAAAACCGCTTTCAGGCGACTGCTGCGCAATCGCCGGATCGCCACCATTAAACATCTGCTGCAGGCCGGTTATCTGGTCCGTTGCCTGCTCCCCAAAAGCGGCGTCACCCACCTGCATGCCCATTTTGCGCATTCACCAACATCGGTCGCCATGTTTGCCGGACAGCTGGCGGACATTCCCTTCAGCTTTACCGCCCATGCCAAGGACATCTATACTTCGGATTCGGAGCAGCTCCGTGAAAAGGTCGCCCTGGCGGAATTTGTCGTCACCTGCACCGAATACAACAAACGCTACCTGCTCGAAACCGCCCAAGGGGGAGACACCCCGGTTCAGCGCATCTATCACGGCATCGACCTTGACCTGTTTTCCAATGATGCCGAACCCCGGCAAAAAACCGGCCCGCCTTACAATATCGTCACTGTGGCGCGCATCACCCCGAAAAAAGGGCTGGCAACGGTTTACCGGTCGCTGCGCACACTGTGCGATCAGGGAGTTGTCCTGCGCCACACCCTGATAGGCGACGGGGAGGACCGTAAAAAAATTTTAAGCCTCATCACGGAGCTGGGACTCGACGGTGTCACCCAATGGCTGGGAACCCAGCCCCATGAGGTGGTCCTGGAGCATTACCGCCGGGCCGACCTGTTTGTGCTGGGGTGTGAAATCGCGCAAAACGGCGACCGCGACGGTATTCCCAATGTGTTGCTGGAATGCATGGCCATGGGGGTTCCGGTGGTTGCCACCCGGGTTTCGGCCCTGCCCGAACTGGTAGAAGACGGCAAAACCGGGCTGCTGGTCCCGCCGGGACAGCCCGAACAAATGGCCCGGGCCATGGGCCGGCTTTTAACCGATCATGATTTGAGAAATCAGATCATCCCCGCCGCCCGAAGGCGTGTAACCGAACAATTTAACAACCGGATCCTGATCAAAGAACTGGCCGGCCGCTTTCGGGCAGTGGGGTTATAAATAGGCTGAAGGGGTTTAGAATCTTTTTCGGCAACATCCACTTTTTTGCCTGTATTTTTAAGGCTATAAATTCGAAATCCTAATTTCGTGCTTCGGATTTCCGGCGAGATACTTGAAACGTGCGACGTTCCGCTGCAGTACTGCAACGGACTGCAAACGACGGACCTTTTTTAAATATGCGCATCAGTTTTTATGCCCCCTTTAAACCCCTGGGACATTTACATCCATCCGGCGACCTGGTAATCGGTACGGGTCTGTTCGAATATTTGCATAACCGCGGGCATCGACTGATGGTTGCCAGCGACTGCCGCGTTCGCTGGATATACTGGACCCCTTGGCGCTGGCCGGAACTGTTGCGTGAAACCCGCCGCGCGGCCGGACGGACCCGGCGGTTCAGACCGGACGTCTGGCTCACCTATCATGCTTACTACAAGGCTCCGGATCTTTTGGGGCCCTCGATATCCACGCGCCAGGATATCCCCTATGTTATTTTCCAGGGCGCCTTCAGCACCAAACGCAGAAAAAAAATCAAAACACTGCCGGGATACCTGCTGAATAAAAGATCCTTATGCGCCGCCCGTCACGTTTTCAGCAACCGCCGGGTGGATCTGCTGAATCTCGGCCGCCTGTTGCCGCACCGGAATATCAGTTACGTGGCCCCCGGGATTTATCCCGAAGCGTTTTCATTTGACGGGGAAGCCCGGGCTGACCTGCGCAAGGATTGGAATGCCGGCGATGATCCGGTTATACTGTCCGCGGCCATGTTTCGCCCGGGAGTTAAAACCGAAGGGCTCAGTTGGGTTATTCGCGCCTGCGGAAAGCTCTTCCGGCGGGGAAGGCGGTTTCAACTGGTTATTGCCGGCGACGGAGCCGAGAAAGAAAAGCTTCACCGGCTGGCGGAAAAACACCTCCCGGGAAAAGTTACTTTTCTGGGAAAGGTTGCCCGGGAACACATGTACCGTTTTTACAGCGCCGGGGATATTTTCATTTTTCCCGGTATCCGGGAATCCCTCGGCATGGTTTTTCTGGAAGCCCAATCCTGCGGCATCCCGGTGATTGCCTTTAGAAACGGCGGGATTCCGGAAGTTGTCCGGGACGGAAAAACCGGCCTTTTGACACCCCTGTTCGATCTGGACCCATTTGCCGGCGCGATTGAAAAGCTGATAACCGATACGGTTCTTCGCAGGCAGATGGGTGTAGCGGCCCGGGCCCATGTCCGTGAAAACCACGATCTCGACAGCAATTATGAAAAGGTGGAGGAAGTTCTTGAAGCCATTGTTCGGGAGCATAAATAATATTCGAAATCCGAATATCGAAATCCGAAACAAATTCAAATATCAAATGCCCTAATGACAAAAACAAAAGCATATTCGCAATGTCATTTACGCCGGTTGCTTGGATCATTTGAATTTTGGTCATTCGGTATTGTTTCGGATTTCGGGATTCGTGCTTCGGATTTAGACTCTTTTCACTTTATGAGGCAGCGCAGCTAAACGCTGACATGGCTCTGAGAACCAGATTTCCTATGCTGGAATGAAATGATGCCTGACCATTCATTGACCCGCTTCGGCCTGATCCGCCACGCCTGCACCGAATGGAACCTTGCAAAACGGATTCAGGGGACGCACGACACGCCGATTACACCCGAGGGCAAAAAACAGGCCCAACGCTGGGGGAGGCTTTTGAAGTCTTTCGGCTGGACCCGGATCCTGTCCAGCGACACCGGTCGCGCCCTTAAAACCGCTGAACTCCTTAGTGCGACGCTTTGCATCCCCATTCAACCGGAACCCCGGCTGCAGGAACAGGACTGGGGTCTCTGGACCGGAAAGACTGTGGCCCAGATCCGGCAGGAATCCCCCCGGCTGCTGGCGGAGCAGGAAGCCGGCGGCTGGGGATTCCATCCTCCCGGCGGGGAGGTTCTTGAAACGGTCTGGCAGAGAAGCCGCCAGGCCCTGCTGGAAGCTGTTGAAAAATGGCCCGGCACGCAAATCCTGGTCATCACCCACGAAGGTGTCATCAGAAGCCTGGTCTATCGGTTCAACAGCCGGAAACGCCTGCTGAACAAACCGTACCGGCTTCTCCCGTGGCATCTCCACCTGCTGATTCATGAACGCCGGGAATTGCATTTGGAAGAAATAAATGCTTTAAAATTAGATTAATTCGCGCAGAGACGCAGAGGCGCAGAGAAGAATGAAAATAATAGGATGACATTTCCGGCTTTGAAATCTTATTTCTGAGGTTCGCGATCCGGTGTTACAATGGTCTGAAGAATAATAATCTCTGCGCCTCTGCGTCTCTGCGGGAGCAAATTAAAAAAAGGACTAGAAACGTGTTACGATTAGATGACATAAGAGCCCTGAACATTGAAGCGTCATCGAAATGCATCGGCAAATGCCTCTTCTGCAGCCGGCAGCAGAAGGTGAGGCCCTATGGCGGGCATCTCATCACGCTTTCCGAATTTAAATTGCTGCCGGTCTCATTTATCAGGCAGTTAAAGCTGCTTACCTTTGCCGGAAATTTCGGCGATTTGTGCTCCAATCCCGAACTTGTGGATATCGCCGGATATGTGAAGCAGCTCAACCCTTCCGTCCGATTGGGCGGCGATACCAACGGCTCTCTGCAGGATGCGTCCTGGTGGAAGGCTTTGGGCCCGCTTTTTCATGACGGATGCATGGTCTTCAGCCTGGACGGCCTGGCCGACACCCATCCGATTCACCGCCGCGGAACGGATTTTCATAAAATCATTAAAAACGTAGCGGCGTTTACGACTGCGGGCGGAACCGCCTACTGGAAATTCATCGTCTTTAAACACAACGAGCATCAGATCAAGGCGGCTGAAGCCCTTGCCGGAGATATCGGCTGCGCCCGGTTCTATGTCATATCTTCCCGGGATTATGATGAACGCTGCCGGCGCCCGGAAACGTTCGACTTTAAGATCAAACGGGAAATTTTTTCATCCTATCGCCGCAAACTGCCCCGGAAGGATGCCCCTGTTCTGTGCAAGCCCTGGCACAGCGGCTCCATCTATATTGCCGCCGACGGCAGCGTGCATCCCTGCTGTTTTGCCCACTGCATGTACATTACGGAACATAACCGCCTGTTTCATTACATTGTACCGCTCATTGAAGCATATAAAGACCTGATCAATTTTAAGACCCGGCCCCTTGCTGAAATCATCAGCGGACCCTATTTCAGCAAGGTTCGCTCTGAATCGAAAATGAATCTCTATTGCGCGACGAAATGCAACCCATACAAGAAAAAGATCCGCAGGGAGATGGTATTGCATGATACTTTTTTTCAGAACAACCGCGCACCCGCTATCGGCTCGAACTCATGAAAATCCTGCAATACTGCCAGCACGTTCTTGGAATCGGACATTTTTTCAGAACCCTTGAAATCGGCCGGGCGTTATCAGGCCATGAAATCGTACTGGTTACCGGCGGCGCCGGAATCAACATCCATCTGCCGGGCCATATTCAGGAAGTATCCCTGACAAGCCTGTCGATGGACGGGGAATTCAAAAACTTTTTAACCGCAGAAGCGCAAAACACCGTCCTGGAGATCAAACAGCAGCGGCGCCAGGCGCTTTTCAAACTTTACAAGGAAACGGCGCCGGATCTTTTCATGATTGAGCTGTACCCTTTCGGCCGCAACGCTTTTTCTTACGAAATCGACCCCATATTAAAAGGCATCCGGCACCGCCTGCTGAAACCGGCCCGGGTCGTCTGCAGCCTGCGGGATATCCTGGTTGATAAAAAAAAGTATACGCCGTCTTACGAAGCCCGGGTGGCGGCGTCTCTCAATCGTTACTTCGACGCCTTGCTGGTTCACGCGGATCCGGCCCTGCTCAGGCTGGATGAAACTTTTGGACGTGTCGATGCCATTACCCTCCCGATTGTTTATACCGGTTTTGTGACGCCCATGCCGCCGGCAGGCGCCCGGGCAACCCTTCGGAAAAGATTGGGGATCAAAGACACAGACCCCCTTATCGTGGCCAGCCTGGGCGGCGGCCGGGTGGGAGAGTCCCTGCTGGAAGCGGTGATAGAGGCCTTTTCCAGCCGGGGTTCGCTCAACAAGGGATTTCTTCAGGTCTTTGCCGGCCCGCTGATGGACCCCGAAAAATACAGCCGGATAGAAGGGTATTCAGGGGAAGGGATCGGCGTGAAACGCTTTACCCCTGATTTCCCGTCGTACCTGGCAGCCGCCGACCTGTCGGTCAGCATGGCCGGCTACAATACCTGCATGAACGTCCTGGCGGCCGGCGTACCGGCGCTGGTATGGCCCTTTTCACAGAATCGTGAGCAGCGGCTGCGCGCCGAGCGGCTGGCATCGGCCGGCAATTTGAAAGTCCTCCACCAAGAGGATATCACCCCCGGCCGCCTGGCCGTTCTCATGGAAAAAACGTTGTCGCAGCCGGCGCGGCCGAAGAGCCCCGTTGATTTAAATGGCGCCGCCTATACGGCAAGGTGGTTGGAGGAATGGATGAAGGTGAATTAGGCTGAAGGTATTTAGGCTGAAGACTTTTAGGTTCTTTCATTGTGTATAATAACCTAAATGAATAAAAGAAAGATCGAAGAAACCGAAAAGGTCATGGAAGTCTGATTTATGTCTTGCAAGCTGTTTTATTACCTTCAGCCTTCAGCCTTCAGCCTATTGACCCACAGCCTCGGTCTATGGACTTTCAGGCTAAATAAAGGAGCTCTATGACCCATCCAATTGCTTCCATCTGGCGTTCGCTTCCGAACGATATTGCCCTGAAGATCGACCGCGCCCTTGCCGGTGCATGTGAACAGCGAAACAGCCGTGCTCCGGCATATCTTTTTTTCAGGGCCGATGATGTGGCCGTGCCCGGCAGGCAGTTTGTCCGGCTGATGTCACTTTTTGCATCATTTCGCGTTCCGCTTTCACTGGCGGTCGTGCCGGCCTGGCTTACCGGACCCCGCTGGCGGCAAATGAAGAGTATCGGCGACCGCACCCCCGAACTCTGGTGCTGGCATCAGCACGGCTGGCGCCACGCCAATCATGAAATCGAAAACAAAAAACAGGAGTTCGGTCCCGGCCGCCCGGCATCCCGGATCCGGAAAGAACTTATCCGCGGCCGGCGCCGCCTGGAGATGTTGATGGATACCGATTTTTATCCCGTATTTACCCCGCCGTGGAACCGCTGCAGTCTGGATACGCTGAACCTGTTGAAGGAACTGGGGTATCGAGCGGTTTCCCGCAGCCGGGACAGCCTGCCACCTGCGCCGGCGGGTTTTCCCGATTTTCAGGTCAATGTCGATTTGCATACCCGCCGGGATGCCGGCCGCGGTTCCGGCTGGAACCGGCTGCTGACGGATCTCGAAAACGCCGTCAAAAGCGGCGCCTGCGGCATTATGATTCATCACCAGTTGATGAATGCGGCCGCTTTTGAATTTCTTGCGGTCCTGTTGACCGCGATCGTCCATCAAAAAGGGGTGTTTGCGACAGACTTCAGGGGACTAGCCGGCTCCTAAATTGTGTTTGGCCGAAAATTCTGATTATTGTTGAAAAAACCTGAACAGGGGATTTCATTCAGGCAGCTAAATAGGAATTATTCCGATTTACATGCGGTTGACTTTATGCTAATCAGTGCAGTTAAAAATCCGACTCCGGATGGGCCGGCCCCGGTCCTCTGTTTTTATTTTTGATTACAATCTTTCAAGCAGGCACTATTTATCCGGCAGTACCATGATGAATGAGCGTAGGAATTCAACCAAAGCAAAACGCCCGGCCGGCCGGCTGGTGGTTCTACCTTTCATGAAATCGGTGGAAATTGCTTTTAAAAGCATCAAGGTCCGGTTTTTTCGATCCCTGATCACCACCATGAGCCTGGTACTGGCCGTCTCCTTTTTAAGCTTTGTGAACGTAACCAACGATGTGGCCAACGGCCTGCTGGCCGCCCAGGATTTTAACCTGCGCCAATCCCTGGTACAGTCCGGATACGATCTCGGCCCCCGCGACACACGGGTTGAAAGCAGCCCCAAACAGCGCTGGATCGTGATTCTGTCACTGCTGGTGTGCGTCGTGGGGATCGTCAATGCTCAGCTTATGGCGGTTACGGAGCGATTTCGCGAGATCGGCACCATGAAATGCCTCGGCGCACTCGATCGTTTTGTTCTGCGACTTTTTCTGCTGGAAGCCGGTATGCAGGGCATCGCCGGCGCCGGCGCCGGCAGCCTGCTGGGGGCCGTTTTTGCCCTGTTGAGCGGCCTGCTGCATTTCGGGACGGCAACGCTGGTCAACATTTCGTGGATGCAGGTGGCCGATTCGCTCCTGCTGGCAACAGGGGTCGGGCTCCTGCTGAGCCTTCTGGGGGTTCTATATCCGGCCCTGCTGGCTGCAAAAATGCAGCCGGTTGAAGCCATGCGGGTCGAACAATGATAGTCGGCCGTTACGTATATTTTATTGGAGGCTGAACCTTGATTCTGATCGAATTAAGTGCACGGAGTCCGTTGCAGGTTGTTTGTCGTCTGTTGTAAAAAGTGTGTGGGCCGGATTTAACGCCGTGGCGGATTAAAAATAGTAAAACTCGAAATCCGAAGCACGAATGCCTAAAATAACCAAAACATTACTATCGCTTTCTCATGATCAATCGCAAAGTTTGGGTCATTCGAGAATTCGGATTTTAGATTTGTTTCGAATTTCGAATTTCGATATTCGAATTTCGAGGGGTTCCTTTGGTACCCGATCAGTAGGCTATTCGGAGACTCCACTCGTGGTGAAGAGGCAGCTCTATGGCAGCTAATAACGAATCACGCAACATTGTCCGTGTTTCCGGGGTTACCAAGACTTTCAAACTGGGCAAAATCGACGTTGAGGCGTTAAAAGGGATCGACCTGGAAATTGCCGCCGGAAAATACATTTCCATTATGGGGCCGTCCGGCTCCGGTAAAAGCACTCTTTTCAACATGATCGGCGGTCTGGATAAACCTTCCGGCGGAAAGGTGTTTATCGACGAAGTCGACATCGCCCAACTGGACGCCTATGAACTGGCTTGGCTGCGCTGTCGTAAAATCGGCTATATTTTCCAGACATTCAATATCATCCCGGTGATGACCGCCCTTGAAAACGTAACCCTGCCGATGACCTTTGCCGGCATGAACAACGATCGGGCCGTTGAAAAGGGAATGCAGCTCCTGAAACTGGTGGGACTGGAAGATCGGTTCAACCACAAACCGTTTGAACTTTCCGGCGGTCAGCAGCAGCGGGTCGCCGTTGCCCGGGCCCTTGCCAATGATCCTGCCATCATCCTGGCGGATGAACCAACCGGCAACCTGGACCTGACCACCGGCGAGGAGATCATCAAGCTGCTCAAACGGCTCAGTCAGGAGAGAAATGTCACCATCATATCCGCCACCCATGATTTAAAAATGTTGAACGTTTCGGATCAAGTGGTCTGGATTCGCGACGGCCGGATCGATAAAATTGAAGGCCGCGAAGAGCTTTCCATTTCAATCGGCCAGATCAATATTCGCAAATAACAGGGGCATTCCATGTCGACCGGCTTTACTTTCATCCATCAGCGACGCAAGCACCGGCGCCGGTTATTTATACTGGTGTTGCTGCTGAGCGCGGTCCCGTTGGCCTTCCTTTCGGTCTCGTTTGCGGCCGAAGCCCGGACAACGGCTGATGACCTGATGAACGATGTCCGGGCGCTGTCGGCCCTGGCGGACCGCAGTACCGGAACCTCCGGCAATCAGGCGGCGGCCGAATACATCCGCAAACGGTTTGCCGGCCTTGGATTTCAGGAGATCGGCGTGCACCGGTTCAGCCTGCCGGTGCTGCAGCATGGGCGCAGCACTCTCTTTTTAATAGATCAAAACCGGGAGGTCCCCATTTCCCCGATCCTGGGCAATGCCATTTCGCCCGGAACCATCCCGCCTCAGGGCATTTCGGGCCCCCTGGTTTATGTCGGCGCAGGAAGCCTGTCCGAATTCAACGGCAAGGTTTTGGACGGGGCCATTGTTTTGATGGAACTCGATTCAGGTAAACACTGGCAAAACGCAGCCAATTTCGGCGCCAAGGCCTTGATTTATATCGATCGGGGACCCACCGCCAAGACTTTTTTCAATGAAAAAATTGAACTTTCACCGGTCTCCTTTCCGCGTTTCTGGCTGCCGCTTGCAGAGGCGCAAGCACTTTTCGGTCGATTCGAATCGACGCCCGGCGGCCGGATAGCCGCGGCTGTGCGCCTCCGTTCCGATGTTGTCTGGCAGGAATCCGTGGCTGAAAACATTTACTGCCTGGCGCCCGGCCGCGATGCCGAAAGCCAAGACAACCTACTGCTGGTGGAGGCATTTTATGACAGCACCGCACTGGTCGCGGGGCGGTCGCCCGGCGCCGATGAAGCTATCAGCGTCGCCACCCTGCTCGATCTGGCCCGCACACTCAAGGAAAATCCGCCCAACCGGCCGGTCCTGCTGGTGGCAACCGGCGGACATGCCCAGACTCTGGCCGGCATGCGCGAACTCGTCTGGAGCATCTGGGAACGGGCCAAGGAAATCCGCGATCGCAGAAAATATTACGGCGATATGGTGAAAAATACCCGGAAAGTTATTAAAGGCCTTAACGAACTTTCTGTGGAAGGCGCCGCGGCTGCCGGCGCTGCGGATGAAGCTTCCGGCGGCCTGATCCGGGATGCCCTGATCGAACGGATCAAGACCGAAGTGGATGCGATGTCGCGGACGCTCATGCGGCTGCGGATGCAGACCCAGGATGCGGATAAAAAACAGACCATTCAGAGCCTGGCCCTGCAGCGCCTGGTCCTGCGCCGCCTGAGCTGGCGAACCGATTTTATCGATCTGGATCCGCCGGAACGGACGGCGCTGAAAAAAATCATCCCCCTCGCCGTCAAAGACCAGCAGGCGATCCTGGCCGATGCCTTAAAACGGCAGGATGAACTCAGCAGCGCCGGCGATTTTCGATCCCTGGCCATGACCAAAGAAATCGACGCCATGATTTCGCTGCATCTCTCCAGCCGCGGCGACGGCTTGGGCGCTTTCAACAACGGCTGGCTCTACCCGTTGAAACCGACCATCAACCGGATAGCGGCTTACAGCACCCTGGATACCGTTTTGCAGGAAAGCGCCCAAATCCTGGAGAAATCGCTGGATTCTCCCGGATTTTTCCATGATACGCTCCGGCCCAGCCAGCGCCGGTCATGGCAGAGTTATCTTCCGGATAGTCCACCCCTGGGCGGAGAGGTCAGCGCGCTGGCCGGCCATCTCGGGATTACCCTTGCCACGGTCAATGACGCCCGCCCCTATTGGGGAACCCCTTATGACCAGGCCGAAAGCGTAGATGCGGATTTTGCCGCGGCCCAGAGCTTCATGGTTTCCGGTCTGGTCCGGGCGATGGCCCAGGCGCCCGCTCTCCAGAGCGGATCTCTGCCGCGCAACGGATTTACGACGGTTAACGGTCGCGCAAAATTTCTGCGCCACGGCGAACTGTTTGCCGACCAACCGGCGCCTGAAAGCGCGATCCTCGCCTTCCAGGGCCCTGCCAGTTATCATGCCCTGGTGGACCACATGGGACAGTTTGAACTCAAAGGCGTTGCAGACAGTAAACATGTGCTGGACAAAGTCATCATCGAAGGCTACCGCTTCGAGCCTGAAACCGGCGACATCATCTGGGCCATCGACAAGGTAAAAACCGGCCTGTCGGCTTATCGGCTTAAAATGCAGCGTCGCACCATGCAAACCGATCTGGTGATGTTCGCCTGCCGGCAGTCGACCCTGTTCAATCTGCTGGAACCGCGCAATTTTAATTATATGACCAGAATCCAGCTCCTCGACGGCAGCCGGGAAGCGCCGCCGCTGCGCTATTGGTGGAGCCGGATCGATACCCGCACGTCCACCATCCTTTCGATCTTTTTAGAAAGCGGAACGCATTACAAAATGACCTTGTCGGACAATCTGACGCAGAAGAAATTGATCCTGATAAACGCCGATGAAAATCATCCCCAGGGAATCGGCTATCGCATCGACGACTGGCCGCTGCTGAAGTTGACCGAATATCGAGTTGCCCGGGACATGTGGACGCTGCTGGATCCCCGCATCTCCAATCTGGAAACCCACGGCATTTACAACGAACGCATCCGCAGCCTGCAGCATGAAGGCGCCGGGGCGCTTGCGGAAGCCGAAAAAGCTCTTGAGGAGAAACGATACGACCGCTTTGCGGAACTTTCTTCACGATCCTGGGCGTTGGCCGCCCGGGTCTATGACGATGTGGAAAAGACCCAGAAAGATGTCCTTTTCGGGGTTTTGTTTTATATCGCCCTTTTTGTCCCCTTCGCATTCTGCCTGGAACGGTTTTTGTTCTGCTACACGGACATCTATAAAAGGATCATTGCTTTTGTGGTCATCCTGATCCTGCTGATTGCCGTCATCTATAAAGTCCATCCGGCCTTTCAACTGGCTTACAGCCCCATGGTGGTCATCCTGGCTTTTTTTATCATGGGACTGTCCCTGATGGTGACACTCATCATATTTTTGCGGTTCGAAGATGAAATGATCCTGCTGCAGCGCCACGCCCGCCATATCAAAGCCGAGGAAATCAGCCGCTGGAAAGCCTTTGTAGCGTCCTTTTTTCTGGGCGTCAGCAACCTGCGGCGGCGGCGGCTGCGGACCCTGCTGACCTGCATTACCCTGATTATCCTGACCTTTACCATCATGAGCTTCACATCGGTAAAGACCCTGCGGCACCATACCCGCCTGCGCCTGTTGGAACATGCGCCTTATCAGGGATTTTTGTTCAAATCCGTCAACTGGCAAAGCCTGCCCCCGGAAGCCGACGACATTTTCTCAAACACGTTTGAAAAGAAGGGGATTGTTCTGCCGCGGATTTGGATGGAAGCCCTCGACCGGACCCAGTCGACTTCGATTCCCGTTCGCTTTCACGACCAACTGCAGGAAGCCCAGGGTCTGGTGGGCCTGTCCCACCAAGAACCGCTGCTGACCGCCGCAGACGGCGTCTTGACCGGCGGCCGCTGGTTTACCGAAAACGAGCGTCAGGTCATTCTCCTGCCGGAGCGGATGGCGGCCGGCCTCGGCATCGATCCCCACAGGCCTGAAGGCAGCACCGTTCTTCTCTGGGGCGTACCGTACGGGGTGGTCGGGACCTTTTCCGGATCAAAACTGATGGATCTGGGCGACCTGGATGGTGAACCCCTCACGCCGGTCACTTTTCCCAGCGAAGCGGCCGCCGAAATGACCGAGGTTGAAATGGATGCGGCCGAATCCGGTGACGATGTCCGCGTGTTTCAAAGCCGCTACCAGCATGTTTCCGGCGACCTGACCCTGATTATTCCCTACCGGACCCTGCTGGCGGCAGGAGGCCGGCTTAAAAGCCTCTCCATCCGACCGGTCGGGAATATGGATATGCCGGCAGCGGCGGAAGCATTGGCCGACCGCTTCGGACTGATCCTTTTCAGCGGCGAAAAGGACGGAGCGTTTTTGTATAATGCCGGCGACGCCATGAGTTACAGCGGCGTTCCCAATATCGCCATTCCGTTGATTATTTCCATCTTTATCGTCTTAAACACCATGATCGGAAGCGTTTACGAAAGAAAACGGGAAATCGGCATCTATACTTCCGTTGGGTTGGCGCCGTCGCATGTCTCGTTTCTGTTCATCGCCGAGGCCATGGCCTTTGCCGTTCTCAGCGTCGTCTTGGGATACCTGGTGGCCCAGACCAGCGCCTATCTTTTTGCCGGAACGTCCCTCTGGGCCGGCATCACGGTTAATTACTCCTCACTGGCCGGCGTGGCCGCCATGCTTCTGGTCATCCTGGTGGTATTGGTCTCGGTGATCTACCCCTCCCGGGTGGCCGCAGAAATCGCCATCCCGGACGTGCATCGATCCTGGAAACTTCCCCAGGCAAAGAACAACACCATTGAGCTGACCCTTCCCTTTCTAATGGAATACAAAGAGCATAAAAGCATCGGGGGGTATATTTTCGATTATTTCAACAGTCATCAGGATGTCTCCCACGGCGGTTTTTCCACCGATGAAATCTTTTTTGATTTTGTCTGCGCGACCGGCCCGACCGCTGTGAAAGCGGGGACAACCTGCTCCGAAGGCGCATGCTGCCGGGATGCCTGCCTGCAGCTTCACACCAACGTGTGGCTGGCGCCCTTCGATTTCGGCATCATGCAGCGGATCGATATCGAATTCTGCCCGGCAGAAGCCGAAGCCGGCTTTCTGGAGATCAAAATACGCCTCTTGCGCAAATCCGGCGAGGCCAATGCCTGGCGGCGCATCAACAAGGCCTTTCTGCACGCGCTGCGAAAACAGTTGTTGATCTGGCGCTCGCTGGACGAGGGCTCCCGCGATTATTTTGAAAACATGCTCATGACGGCGGAAACCGCCGCCGAACTTGAGAAAAAGAGCCATACGTGATGGTCACAGAAAAAGAAACCGCCGAAACTTATCGCATTCGATTCCGGGCCGTCTTTTTGGGTATTCTCCTGGCTGCGCTCATCTGCGCCATTACACCTTTTCACAATGCCTATTTGATGGGAACGCATCTGGGCGGCGGACATTTTCCGCTGGCGCCTTTTTTCGTTCTGGTCTGGCTGACCGTGCTGGTTGCGATTATCCAAAAAATTTTTAAAGGCCGCAATCTCCTTACCGGTAAAGAGCTGCTGGTCTCCTGGATCCTGATGGTCCTGGCTTCGGGTATCGCCTATACCGGTCTGGTTCGCACCTTTTTCATCAACCTCACCGCTCCCTTTTACTTTGCCACAACCGAAAACCGCTGGAGCGAGGTTTTGCATCCTCTCCTTCCACGCGTCTGGTATCCCCAAAGCGAAGAAGCCATTGCCGGTCTTTATAACGGACTGGCGGGAGGACGCCAGATGGGCTGGGGGGAGGTGCTGCAGCTCATTCCCTGGGCGTCCTGGTTGACACCGCTTCTGGTATGGGGAAGTTTTATTCTTCTTTGCTATTTTGTCATGCTCTGCATCGTCAACCTGCTGAGCGGCCAACCGCTTTACAAGGAACGCATGAATTTTCCGCTCCTGCGGGTGCCGGAACTGATGGAAGAAGCTCTGGATGAAAAGGGACTGGGGCGCTTTTTTTTCAACCGCTTCCTGCTGGCCGGCCTGCTGGTCCCGGTTTGCCTGCATCTGATCAACGGACTCAGCTTTTATTTCCCGGACGTCCCCAAAATTCCCACCCTGATTCTGGCCGGATCCTATTTCCCGAAGCAGGGGCTGTTTGCCGGTTTTTATAAGCTCAAGATTTATATCTATCCGGCTTTTATCGGCTTTGCCTTTCTAACTTCCAAGCAGATTTCCTTTTCTTTCTGGTTTTTTTTCCTTCTGGGAGGACTCCTGATGGGGCTTCTGGGCATCCTGGGGTACAATATTCCGGCAGCCGCCCTTGGCATTACGTTCGGTCCGACCCTTTCCCGACCGGAAGAAACCCAGATGATCGGCGCCTATGGCGTATTTTTTCTGTATCTCTTCTGGCTGGCGCGGCATCATTTTGCAACCATTGTCCGCCAGGGCATCGGTTTTGAAAAAGGATCGGCAGCCGAAACCCAGTGGATATCCACCCGTACTTCTTTCTGGGGGTTTGTCATCGGCGCTTTTATCATCGTGCTCTGGTGTCATTATTTCGGCATCCCCTTTCTCTTTTCCTTCCTGGTGGTGGGGGTCTTTTTCATGGTCATGCTGGTGGCCATGCGGATCATCTGCCAGGGCGGATTGGCATATTTTACGCTCACCGTCGCACCGATCGATGGCTTGCTGGCTTTTTTCGGTCCTAAGTTTTTTACCCAGGCAGGACTCCTGGTCTCGGCGGTTGTTCAGAAAGTCCTGTTTGTCGATCTGAGGGAAGCACTCATGCCGTCGCTGCTGCATGCCAGCAAAACCACCCAGGGAGCGCACAACCGTAAGGTCATTTTCGGCGGAATTGTTTTGACCCTGGTTGCGGCCGTGGTCGTCTCGTTTGTTGCCATGCTGGCCCTGTGCTATAAATTCGGCATTCGCGAACTGGGGCTGGACTGGGCCACCCGCACGACCGTTGCCGTTTACGATAATGTCTTCAGCCTGGTGGAAACGCCTGTGAAACCGGGCAACTGGGTCCTGATCTTTACGGCTGCCGGCGCCGTCGTCATGCTTATTCTGGCCGTCTGTTACCACCGCATCTACTGGTGGCCGCTGCATCCCATCGGTTATCTGGCGACCTACAGCAGCGCCATGTGGATCCTGTGGTTCAGCTTTTTCGTCGGCTGGTTGGTAAACGCGCTCTGTATGCGCTATGGCGGCGTCGCCTTGTTCAAACAGCTTCGTTATTTTTTTATCGGCCTGATCATTGGAGATTTTCTGATGGGAGGCATTTGGGCCCTCGTGGGGCTCTTCAGTTATGCAAGCTATCAGGTGTTGCCGAGTTAAGAAGGCTGAAGGTAGATAGGCTGAAGACTGGAAGAGGTGAATAGACTGAAGGCTGATATAGGGAGTTAGACCGAAGACTGAAGCTATTAGGAAAAGATATAATTTTCCAAACACCAAACCAATCTTTTTCCTACCTTCAGGCTGAACCCCTTCAGTCTTCAGCCTGGATGGTGCCAGAAACTGATGTATGAAATTTTTGATGAGATTCGGGGAAAGCATATACCCATGATCAAAAGCAATTAACATGTACGAAGACAAAGAACTGCAGGAATACCGGGACCTTTTAAAGACGCCGGACCACTTTGAAGAAGGATTTGACTGGAAGGCCGTTGTTGGCGCCGTCTTTATCGGTTTTCTGATGATGCCGGGCAGCATGTATCTGCAGCTCGTCATCGGCACCGGCATCGGTCCGGCCGCGCGCTGGGTGACCATTATCCTGTTTGCCGAAATCGCCAAGCGTTCTTACACCGAACTTAAACAGCAGGAAATATTCGTTCTGTACTTTATGGCCGGCGCTGCGCTGGCGTCCCCGTTTCAGGGCCTGCTTTGGAACCAGTATCTGGTGCAATCCGATGCGGCCCGCATGCTGGGGCTGACCGAATATATCCCCGCCTGGGTGGCGCCCCAACCCGGTTCGCTGTCGCTGGTGGAACGCACCTTTTTCCACCGGGACTGGCTGATCCCAATTCTGCTTCTGGTGGGAACCCAGTTCGTACAACGCGTCGATCATTTCGGCCTGGGATATGCCCTCTACCGCATCACATCCGATGTTGAAAAACTGCCGTTTCCCATGGCCCCGGTGGGCGCCCTGGGAACCATGGCATTGGCTGAATCCACCGAAGACAAACAAAAAAGCTGGAAATGGCGCGTTTTTTCCATCGGCGGTGTTATTGGAATCGCCTTTGGCGCCGTTTATGTATTGATGCCGTCGGTGACCGGTCTTCTTTTTACCGAACCGGTTCGGCTCATTCCGATTCCCTGGGTGGAACTGACCCGTTATACCGAAGGTGTCCTGCCGGCCGTTGCCACCGGCATTCAGTTGGACCTTGGCCTGATGTTCATCGGCATGGTGCTTCCTTTCTGGGCGGTCATGGGAGGATTAATCGGTCTCCTGATTACGGTTGCGGCCAATCCGATCCTTTATCAGCACGGCATCCTGAAACGATGGCATCCGGGTATGGCAACCGTGGATACGGTCTTTGCCAACAACTTTGACTTTTATATGAGTTTCGGCATCGGCCTGGGCCTCTCGATCGCCTTTATCGGCATCTGGCACGTCTTGCGTTCCTTCAGTGAAAAAGGGTCCGGCAAGCGCGGCAGTTTCAGAGACCTTTTTCATCCCCCTGCCGGCCGGGGCGACTTCAACTTCTGGATATCCATCGGCATTTACGTATTTTCAACCCTGTCCTATGTCGGGCTTTGCATCTGGCTGGTGCCGAATTTTCCCTGGATATTTTTTCTTGGCTACGGCTTTATCTACACGCCGCTGGTGTCATACATAACCGCCCGGATGGAAGGAATTGCCGGCCAGTTTGTCAGCCTCCCCCTGGTTCGCGAAGCCAGTTTTATCGCCGGCGCCCGATTTTTCGGCTACCAGGGCATTGAAATATGGTATGCTCCCATTCCCATCCATAACTACGGTGAAGCCACGGTCAATTTCCGGCAGATCGAACTGACCGGCACCAGCATTCGCGGCATTATCAAGGCTGAAATAGTGGTATTCCCGGTGGTGATAATCGCCAGTCTCCTTTTTTCTCAATTCATCTGGCGCCTGGCACCCATCCCCTCCGCCAATTACCCTTATGCCCAGGAGCTTTGGCATCTTCAGGCCCTGAACACCCTGCTGATGCAAACATCCACCTTGGAAGGCAATTCATTATTTTATCAGGCATTAAACGCAATCTATGTTTTAGCCGGCATGGGACTGGGCGTTATTTCCTATTTCCTGCTTTCACTCCTGGGACTGCCGATTCTTCTGATTTACGGCGTTGTCCGCGGTTTGGGGCAAAGCACCCCCCATGGCATGATATTGGAGGTGATGGGTGCCCTGCTGGGACGCTTTTTCTTTTTAAAGCGCTATGGCGCCATGTGGCGTCAATATGCGCCGGTTCTGCTGGCGGGCTTTTCCTGCGGCATGGGGTTGACCGGCATGTTCGCCATGGGATTTACCCTGATTTTAAAATCGCTGGGACGATTGGCGTACTGAGAAAATCCTTGGATTTGATCTGATTTTAAGATAATTATACTCCAACAAGTTGATGCTCGAAGGAGGATTCAAGGATTCGAGGGGTCCAGGATTCAAGTGAAATATTTAAAAACTAAAGAACTTCAATTACCTCTTGAACCCCTGAACCCTCGGATACTTGAACCCTTTATTCTCATGAACTGCGACAAAAACCATAAAGGCAGGTTATGAAACAGAAGCTCTTTTTAAGCTTGACACTATTGTTTTTGCTTTTTCCCTCCCTGTGCCCGGCCCAGGCGCCCTCGCAAATCGGCGGTTTTATGTTAGGCGGAAACATATCCGATTATAAAGACCGGGTTAAAATGGAAACGGCTATGCCCATTCGTTATGCGGGCTACCTGACCGAAGTGGAAACCATTCCCATGGAAGGTTTCAAAACCGGACTGGTTACTTACGGCAACTGTGCCGTTCCCGGGCAAATTGTCCGGATTAAATTCAAATACGATAATCCTACTAAAAAATTTTACGAAGCCCTGTTAAAACAATATAAAGCCCGTTTCGGCGAACCGCTGGAATGGCGGGGAGACCCTTTCCATATCCTGATTTCCTGGAAATGGTCGTTCAGCGACAGCCGAAACAATCAAATCAGCATGATCCTGCAGCACAACACCAAGGATGAAGAAGAAAAGCTGGGAAACGCCATAAAGATCACCCTGACCAACCGCCTTGAAGAAGAACTTGCCTGTTTTGAAAAAAAATTTCCTGACTCGCGCTCAGAGGCCCCTCGTCAACCGGCCGTGAAAAAACCCGGCCCGGATAACTGGGACCGACTGTTGCCGAAATAGCAGCAACTCGCGCTCCGTACTATAAATTTTCATCGAATAGTAAACTTTAAAAGATCGGGAAAATCCGAAATACGAATTTCAAAACTCGAATCAAATTCAAATGAGAGAAATTGCCTGGAACGGAATCCGTTTTACCGCACCCGAGGATTGGACGCCGGCCGAATTGGGATTCCGTTACATATTGCTGGAACAGGCTGCCGCCCCCGTTCTGGAAATAAAATGGGGGCCCATCAAGGGAAACTTTTCCCACACCCGGCATTTACGGCAGCTTTCCACCCGCCACGAAAAAAGTATGGAAAAAACCCTCCGCGACTGGTCCCTTCCGGCTGACTGGCAGCAAGCATTGAAACCCTTTCAGACCGGCGGTTTTCAATGGCAGAGCCCTCGATACAGCGGTATCGGGGCTACTTTGTATTGCCCGAGCTGCCGGACGGCCACCCTGATCCAGTTTTACCGGAGCAATCCGGCCTTCAACGATGCCGTTGCATCGGCGCTGATTGCTTCTTTTCAGGATCACAGCCGGGATGAACAAACCCGCTGGTCGGTATTTGATATTCACGCCGATGTGCCGTCTTATTTAAAGCTGTGGCGGCATCGTTTTACAGCCGGCTATTTTGAACTGAAATTTACTTCCAAAGCACACACCGTCATTTTAAACCGCTGGGGGCCGGCCTCGATCCTGCTTGCCGGTAAGGACCTGGCCGGATTCGCCGGGTCCGTGGCATCCTTTCCGTCGCCGCCTGTTATGGATGAAAATCTGGAAACAGTGCAGTGGTCGTTTCCCCGGGCTGCCGGCCGATGGGCGCAGGCACTGAACCGCATAAAAATAATTCCCTTCCCGCAGCAGTTTCGCATGTGGCACCTTGAAGAAAAAAACCGGATTCTGGCGGTTCGGGTCGAAGGGCGGCGTCCTTTGCCGCCGCCTGTTTTTAACATGATCTGGAAAGGATTTGGATGTGTTTAGGCCGAAGCGGAATCCGGTTAAGCTGACCCGCGCCCAGGCCATGGCCTGCATACCGGTCAAGGGGGGGCATGTCCAGGAATCACGCCTTGAAACCGGCGAAATTCTGCTGGCGTATCCGGATTATAAACAGCCGTGGTTTGCCCGGTTATTCCGGGGGCCGGCAGGCTCCGGGAAAAACGTGGTCCGCGTTAAAAAATTGCAGCTCGATGCCCTGGGCACGGCCGTCTGGGAGTTGTTGGACGGCCGGCGCAGCGTCCAGCAGGTCATCGTGCGGTTTGCCGACAAATTCAATCTGCACGCCAAAGAGGCGGAAGTGTCGGTTTCGCAATTTCTGAGAGAGCTGGGTCGGCGGGAGCTGATCGGATTGCGGTAACTTCCGGATGGTATCAGAGAATAAACCATTCTTCAAAAAAGGAAAAATGGATGGATAGGACCGAGCAGCAGGCGTATTGTCCCGTCTGTGAAAAACGGCAACAGGACTTTGAGGATTTCAACGGCCGGGAAAAAGCAAGATGTACCCATTGCGGCTCTCTTGAACGGCATCGGTCCATCTGGATTTACTTTAAGAAAATGACTGATCTGTTTGAAAAAACAGATCGAACATTTCTCCACATCGCACCGGAACCCTGTTTTACGGATAAATTTTCACCCCTGTTCGGGTCGGGTTACCTGACGGCTGATCTGAACATGAAAACGGCCATGCTAAAAATGGATGTCATGGATATCCAATTTCCCGAAGCTTCTTTCGAAATTATCTATAACAGCCATGTTCTGGAGCATGTAGAAGATTATCTCCGGGCGCTGCGGGAATTTTATCGGGTACTGGCCCCCTCCGGCTGGATGATCTTACTGATACCGGATAGGACTGTGGAAAAGACGTATCGCTTTGCGCAGAAATCCCCCTCCGGGCATATCTGGAAATTCGGCTGCGATTTTATCGATAGACTCGAGGAAGCAGGATTCCGGGTAAAGCTCCGGACGGTTTCGGAGATTGCTACAGCCCGGCAAATACGGTCGATGGCGCTCAAAAAAAAGCAGGAAATATTTCATTGCTATAAATAAAATTAAAACTTTTTAAGAGCATCATCGCGGCCGGCCGTAATGGGAAGAAAGGTGTCGAACCCCGAAATTTCAAACACTTCTCTGACGTATTCGGCCATGGAACATAATACCAGTTTTCCTTCCAGACGCTTAAGTTCTTTTGTTGTTTTCAAAATGACTCTTAACCCCGCGCTTGAAAGATACTCCAGGTTTTCAAGGTCGATGACCATCCGGATGGCTCCCTTTGCTATTGCAGCCGCAACCTTTTCTTCAAATATCGGGGACGTATTGGAGTCCAGGCGTCCGACAAGTTTAAAGATATGGACTTCGTTCTGTTTTTCTTCTTTGATCTGCATCGACTTTCCTCCCTGAATGCTGTATCAAACATATGTCGTCATAATCAAACCCTAAATGATCGTAAAAATAAATGGTTCATTTAATTTTTTTTGTCATCACCAGAATATTTTTATTGTCACGGCGCTGATAAGCCATCGTATCCATAAAATGCCGGGTCAGGAAAACCCCCAGACCGCCGATCTTTCGCTCTTCAAGGGAGCAATGAAAATCCGGAGCTACGATTTTTGTCGGATTAAAGGGAATCCCGTCATCCTCCATTCGAACCATAAAATTTCCGTTTTCAACTGCAAGCGTGACATCAATCCAGTGGGTTTCACAATCGGTATAGCCATGCGATATAATATTCGTAAAATGCTCCTCGATGCAGAGATTGATTTTGAAAATGTCTTTTGGAAACAGCCGATGCTGCTTTGCGAACGACTCCATCTGTCGATACAACCTTTTGAGTTCGAACAGTTTATTTTCCAATTTAAATGAAATCTTATTGTCGGTCATCGCGTTTCCAGTTGCTTGAGAAATAGCTCGCCTGCTTCCCGGACCTATATCACGCTTACCCCCACTTTCTGTTTGCATTTATCGCAGCCCGCATCCATTTGGGACAGAAATTTTTGCTCCCATGAATGGATGCCGCCCACCACGGCCTGCATAACTCTTGGCATGATCGCCGGAGCCTGTTCCATCATTTTGCTGAATTTCTGACGTTCCAGAATCAGGCAGGTCGTGTCCGTCAGGGCCTGCAGTGAAAACAGCCGCCGGGAATTCCCCAGCAGTGCGAGGCTTCCGACAAACGCGCCCTTCCCGAAATCCCGGATGGTTACCTTCCCGTCGGCATCCTCATGGGACAGCCGGGCTTCGCCAACAACGACATAAAATGCCCGCCCGTCATCATCCTGTTGACGAAAGAGATAATCCCCTGATTTAAAATTTTCACGGACACACAGGTAGGCGATCACTTTCAACGTATCCAGGGGTAGTTCCGAAAAAAAATAAATTTCACGCAAGATGGAAAGATTTTCATCAAGTTCACACGTAGGGCACGTTTCATTTTTTCCCATAGACAAGTTCATGCAGCATCCCCTTTTTGGCCATGAGTTCATCATAAGATCCCAATTCGCCGATTTTGCCGGCTTTCATAACTGCAACCCGGTCATAATTTTTGATGATGTCCAGTCTGTGAACAACGGCAATCACCGTGCTTTTGCCCTTCCAGCGGCTTTCCAGCAGGTTTTGAATCCGTGCCTGCGACTTGTTGTCCAGCGCCGACGTGGCTTCATCCAGAATCATGATCTTGGGATCTTTCAGGAAGGCCCTGGCAATGGCTAGTTTCTGGCGCTGGCCGCCGGAAAGTTTGTCGCCCTTGCTGCCGACCTGAAACTCCATCCCGATCTTGATGATCACTTCCAGGAGATCCTCGGCAATCAGCAACTGGATGATGCTCTGGTCGATTTTTTCCTGGGCATGCGGGCTTTCGGTTTTGGTTTTCCCGAAAAAGATGTTGTTCAGGATGGTCTGTGAGAAGATATATTCAGCCATGTCGTAAAAAGAAATCGCAGAGGGGTCGTCTTTGGAAATTTTTTCCCGGAAGAGCGCTCTTCCTTCCAGGATCAGCTTTTCCAGCATTTCCGGCAACGCCGCCATTTTATGCCGCCCCGGAGTAAATCGCAGGGCCAGCTCCAGAAGTTTTTCCTGTTCAGCCGCCGAAAGTTGATGCAGTTTTGTCTTCCTTAGGCGTTCGGCCAGCAGTTTGTAATCCTCCAGCTCAATCGCCTGAATGGGGCTTTGGTGAAAAAATATTTCGTCGGGCGGAAGATTTCCCAGGATGTCGACGGTCTGCCGGGACAGATCGGCGCCCAGATTCATCAAAGGGCGGGTGAGGTCAGCCTGTTTAAGAAACGCTGTAAAATAATCATTTTTCAGCAAATTGTTTTCTGAAAATTCTCCTTTGCCGGGAGTTCCCAGAATGAGGTTTTCTGAAATACTGGAGTAATACAGATAGCGGTCATCGTCAAAAAATTCAACATAATCGGCCAGGGCTTTACCGAAATTACGCTGAAAATTTTCGCGAACCCGCACGATTTTTGAGACAAGCGCCTTGTCATGATCGCGAGCCAGGACCGTATTCAGGCCGAACCGCAGGACATCCACGAATATGCCGGTTTGCTGCAGCACTTCGATCATGTCGTCCAGGGTCGGCAACGCATTATCCGGCGAATCGCCGTTGCCGTTGAGCTTGGCCCGGCAGGCATAGAGCAGGTTCTCTGCGATGGTTCCGTCGAAAATAAAGGGAGACTGTGAAACAAAGCCAACGTTCTGAACAATGTCTTTTTTCGTGAGGGTTGCTACCTCTTTGTCGCCGATCAGCACATTGCCGCCGGTATATTTGTAGAGCTGGCCGATGCACAGCGCCAGGGTGCTCTTGCCGCTGCCGGAAAATCCGACCAGGGCCATGTGTTCTCCGGACTTGAGCGAAAAGTTGACCTCGCTGAGGAGCCGGACGCCGGTTTCGGTTTCAAAGGATAAATCCTTAACCTCGATATGGCCGTCCAGATCAAAGGGCTTGCGGTCAAATGGCTCCAGAAGATACTCGGACTCGGTATCGAAATACTCCATGGTGCGTTTGTAACTGACGCTGGCGTCCTGATAACCCTGATAAAAATCGATCAGTTCCCGCCAGGGATCATACAGTTTTTCCTGAGCCGATAAAAATGCAACCAGGGCGCCCAGTTCCAGCCGCCCGTTAATGGCCAGATAACCTCCCAGAATGAATATGATAAACGGGCTCAAATTGGTAAAAAAATTATTGCTGACTTTAATGGCGAATCGCAGCACGTTCCAGCGGATGCGAACCTTGGACAGCCTGTCCACCAGCCAATCGTATTTGCGGTTTTCAATCCTGAAGGCCCCGTTTCCCTGGATTTCGTGTATCCCGCTGATGGATTCAGCGATCTTGCTGGCCAGATCCCGGGAGGTATCCACCCGTTTTTTGTTCTCCCGATTGGCTTTTTTCTGAAGCCAGGGAAGTATAATTACAACCAGCGGATATATGGACAGAGACATCGCCGCCAGGAGCGGATTCAGCCAGAACAGATATCCGGCAAAGGCGACCAGGGTTAAAACGCTGGTAATGGGTATGGCCACCGCCATGCCGATGAAATCGCCGGCGGTAGCCAGTTCGGTCACCAGCGATGCCACCACCATCCCGGGCTGCGTTCGCCGGAAAAAATTCAGCGGCAGGGTCAAAATGTGGTGGTAAAGCCCTTTGCGCATACTCGCGGCCGCCTGCTGGCCGATGACACTCTGGAGAACGTTGATGAGAAATTTCAGGCCGCTGGCAAGCACCACCGCCGCAATGTAAATGCCGCAGTAAATAAACAGCAGATCCATTTTTCTTAAATTGATGGCCTCGTTGACAATCCGCTTCTGCATCTCCAGGGGCAGCACCCGCGCAAAAACCGTGACGACGACAATGATCACCAGAAGAATCTGAAGTTTGATATTTCCGGAAAAAACCCATGAAAAGAGTGATCTTTTGAAAACGGGGATTGCAGCCTTTTTCATGATTAGCCTTTCCTCAGCGGCATCCGAAAACATCATGGAAGGGAACGCCAATTCATTTGGAATCAATAGGATGTTGATTACTACAAACCGTTATTCTTTAGCAAGGGAATTGTCCCGAACGCCCGGCCTGCGCCGGGGGCAAAAATGAGCCTTTGCCGGCGTCAGGCTCGATCAGACGCTAAACTTCTTTTGCATTTTGGCTAAAACCTGTGATAGCCATAGGATATCGGCCTGAATTAAAATCGGATCTCAATACTTATCTTCACACCCCTGACAAGGAGTTCCCGATGCGTTATCGCTGGAAAATCTTAATCCTGTTTTTGACCATTGCCCTGGTGCCGATCATGGCCTTCAGAAGCATCGGCGTCCGGGCGGTCAACCGGATGGGTCATGAACTGGCAACCCGCTCGCGTGAAAATCGTATCGCCAATTTACAAAAACAAATCCAGCTGCTGGTTAGCAGTTATGCCTCGGTGCTTTATGCCGGCCGTGAAAAGATCGAAATGGCGCTCCTGTTTCAGGCTCGGGAAGCGGAGCGTTGTCTGGCCCGAAAGCCCGAATTGCCGCCAACAATATATTTTGCCGAAGATTTCAATTCCGGCAACAATTTACCTCCGGATGCCGCCCCATCCTCTTTCCATTTTCGCTCGCGACCGAACGAACCCATCGATTTATTGAATGTTTCCTATTCCCAGCAGGTTTTTAAACTGGCGCCCGGAACGGACCCGGCGGCGGTCAAGGCGGATATTTCGCGGCTGTCGGCCTTAACACCTGTTTACCGGGAGATATCCCGGCGCCTGCAGGGCCTTGTTTACTGGCAAAACACCAGCTTGGCCAACGGACTTCACAGCGCCTACCCCGGACATAACGGCATTCCCCAGAGGCTGAACCCCATAGAACAGGACTGGTACCGGAATGCCTTCCTGGGAACCGAGGGATGGTCCGATCCTTACATCGACCCGGCAACCCGCCAGGTGGTCGTCGCCGCCGCCGCCCCCATCCGGCGTCCCGATAAAACCATAGCAGGGGCAACATCCCTGGTCGTTCCCATCAGCAGCTTGCTGGACCGGCGCCTTCTTTTTCAGAATATTCCGCCGGAAACAGGCGCTTTTATGATTTATCTGGCGAGACAGGAAAACGGCGGCCGGACCGGAGCCCGGATTTTTGCCCGCGATGAAGACACCAATATTAAAAATCGGCACTGGCGTGCCCAGATGGGCAGCGACTGGCTCGAGTCCGATGACCCGGAACAGTTGCAGGCCATGATCAGCGACCTGACAAACGGAATAAACAAAGCACGCCGCATGCCCTATAAGGGCAGGGACAGCCTCTGGGTCTATGGGGCCTCTCATATCCGTTCATACCTGGTTCTGATTACGCCTTATGATGAAATTTTAAAAACGGCGGAAGAATCCAAACGTTATATGGAAGGACAGATCGAGGAACTTTTAAATGTCACCCGCTATGGAATCTACGGCACGGTTCTGTTGGTTGCGTTCCTGGCATTCATGTTTTCAAGGTCCGTCACCCGCCCGATCCAAGCCCTGGCCCAAGGCGCGCGGGAGCTGGCCGATGGCCGCTTCGACAGCCGGGTAACCATTAGCTCCCGGGATGAATTCGGCGCCGTGGGCAAAATATTCAATACGGTCGGTCCCCGCCTCAAAGAGCTTTATCACATGCGCCAATCAATGGCGCTTGCCATGGAGGTTCAGCAAAATCTGCTTCCGCAGGGCGATCCCGACGTAAGCGGGCTGGATATTTCCGGAATCAGCATTTATTGTGATGAAACCGGCGGAGATTATTATGACTTTCTTACAGGCCCGGAAAATGATCAAGGCAATACCCGCGTGCTGGTGGGCGATGTTTCCGACCATGGAATTCCCTCGGCCCTTTTGATGACCACGGCCCGGGCGCATTTGAGGCAGCGCACCTCACTACCGGGCAGCATTGCAAATATTATTTCCGATGTCAATAATCATCTGGTACGGGATATCAAAGCCTCCGGCCGCTTTATGACGCTCTTTTATGCAGAAATCAGCTCCCGTGATAAATATATCCGCTGGGTCAGGGCCGGGCATGATCCGGCATTTATTTACGAGCCGGCCGCAGATACGTTCGGTGAACTTGCCGGAAAGGGTCTGCCCCTGGGCGCCTTTGAAAATTGCACGTACGAGGAGTCCCAACGCGAAATCGCCGCCGGTCAAATTATTGTTATCGGCACTGACGGGATCTGGGAAACCGTTAACGCCGGGGGGGATTTGTTCGGCAAGGAAGCATTGAAAGAGATTATCCGTTCCCATGCCGAAAAACCGGCCGGGGAAATCGTGTCGGCCGTTATCGCTGCCGTCAACCGTTTTCGGTCTTCGCGCCAACAGGAAGACGACATTACCCTTGTGATCGTTAAAATCAACTGATACGCTTTCAACCAGCGGCGGTTGTCGCCCTTGCAGTTGCAGCAAACATGCGACAAGGTATGGAAAGGATCGTTCGTAGATGAAATTAGGAATCGTCGGTCTCCCGGGATCAGGGAAAAAAACTATTTTCGAAGCATTGACGCGCGCAGCATCGGAAACCGGACATAAAGGCGAAACCCGGATCGGAACCATACGGGTCCCTGATAATCGCGTCGACAATTTAAGCAGCATGTATTTGCCTCAAAAAACCATCTTTGCCCAGGTAGAATATTTTCTGCCCGCACCGGCAGGCGCTCACAAAGAAAAAGGGAGCGACCATCCCGTCTGGACAGCGGTGCGGGATGCGGACGCCCTGATTCTTATCATCCGAAATTTCAGCGGATACGGCCTGAAGGCGCCGACCCCTTATGAGGACTATCTGGCGTTTAACCAGGAGATGATTTTAGCGGACCTGATCACGGTGGAAAATCGACTGGAACGCCTCGAAGCCGATCAGAAAAGAGGAAAATCCGTTCTCCCGGACGAGCACAGACTGCTGCAGGAATGCAGGCAAACCCTTGAAAAAGAAATCCCGCTGCGAAGCATTCCGGAGCTTGCGACCGCACCGTATTTGAGGGGATATGCCTTTGTTTCCGCCAAACCGATGCTGATCCTGTTTAACAATGATGATGAGAACAATACCCTTCCGGAAATCGAAAACCTGGCCGGCCGGGAAAAATTTGCCCTTATCAAAGGCAAACTCGAACATGAATTGTCCCAGATGTCGGAAGCGGAAGCAAAGGATTTTCTCCTGGAATTCAATATTACCGCTTCGGCCATGGACCGGATTATCCGCCTGTCCTATGAACTGCTGGGGCTCATATCCTTTTTTACGGTCGGCCAGGATGAAGTCCGGGCCTGGACGATAACAAACGGAACCGGCGCCCCGGATGCCGCAGGTGTGATTCATTCCGATTTTAAAAAGGGGTTTATCAGGGCCGAAGTCGTATCCTATGAAGACCTGATGGCGGCGGGCGCCTATCATGAGGCCCGCAAGAAAGGCGCCGTTCGACTGGAGGGCAAAACGTATATCGTCCAGGACGGCGATATTATCAACTTCAGATTCAATGTATGAATCCTATTAATTAACGAAATCCGGGAGGACATATGGCCATAATTACCATTTCAAGACAATTCGGTTCCGGCGGCATCGATTTGGGACATAGGCTGGCCAACCGGCTTAAGTATCGATACGTGGATAAGGAAATCATCGATGAGGTTGCACAAAGGATCGGGGTTTCCCAGGAAGGCGTAATCGGTTTTGAAAAATCGGGATCCACCAAAATGATCGATTTTATCGAAAAGTTTATTGATAAAGATTTCATCCGGCGCAGGATAGCGGGGCCCCACGGATATTTGGATGAAAAGGCTTATGTTGCCGTGGTAAAAGACATCATCGAAGGCTTTTATCGGATGGACAATACCATCTTAATGGGTCGGGGAGGCCAGTATATCCTGAAAAAACGGGAAAACACCTGGCATATTCTGATTGTCGGCGACAAGGAATCGCGTGTCCGCAATATCATGAAGCGGTTCCGGATTACAAAGGAAGAAGCATTAAGAGAAATTACCCAGGCGGATAAAAACAGGCTGCGGTTCTTAAATTCACTTTCGGATGAAAAATCCCATGAAGATCCCTCCTCTTATGATATGATTCTCAATATGAATCGCATCAGCATTAAAAAAACTGAAGATATTATCATCGCCCTGGTATCCGGATAAACCGCCCGAATATTCGTTTATCCGACCGGAAGCCGGAACTGCTCTAAAACACCCCCTGGCGTACAGCCTGAAATGGATTTGTTCTTGATAAATATCACGTTTTTAATTATTTAACATTCATGGGAGTCGTATTTGATCTTAATGATGCCAAGGCCTATGAACAGTGGCTGAAAAGTCCCGGCAACCGGTTTTTCGTCGATTTCGAACATAGGCTGCTGCTCGATCTGCTCCAGCCGATGCCGGGCAAAACGGTGCTCGACATCGGCTGCGGCACCGGCGCCGGCCTGAAGTTGTTAATGGAAGCCGGCCTGCGGGCCACCGGCCTCGATCCGTCTCCCTGCATGCTGGATATGGCTGCTAAAAATCTGGGAAAGCGGGCGGACCTCCACCGCGGTGTTGCGGAAGACCTTCCGTTTGACGACAATTCTTTCAATTATGCCTCGCTGATAACGACCCTTGAGTTCGTTGAAAACCCCCAAAAAGCCCTGGAAGAAGCCTGCCGGGTGGCTAAGGATAGAATTTTTATCGGTGTGTTGAACCGCTATGCCGCCAGGGGGATTCAACTGCGGATAAAGGGAATATACACCCGGATGATATTTAACCGTGCGCGCTTTTTCAGTATCTGGGAACTGCAGCAAATGATTCATTCCCTGTTGGGGGATGTGCCGTCTACCTGGCGGACGGCTGGCCACCTGCCGGCAGTTTCCGGAAGATTTGTCAATAAATTCGAACGACTTTCACTGGTTCAACGCTGCCCCTTCGGGATGTTTATCGGCATGGCGGTGACGTTGCTTCCCCGTTTTACCACCCAACCCATGACGCTTCGCTACAGCGCCAAAAGGCCGACCGGTGAAGCAACCGGTTCACTGTGCGCCAACAGGGAAAACAACAATGGAAGCCTATCTGTATGAACCCATGAAAGAGCAGGCGGTCAAATGCAATCTCTGCAGTCATCGCTGCCTGATCCGGTCCGGCAAGCGGGGCATCTGCAACGTCCGGGAAAACCGGGACGGGATTCTCAACACGTTGGTATACGGAAAGTTGATCGCCCGGCACATCGATCCCATCGAAAAGAAACCCCTCTTTCACCTCCGGCCGGGCTCCCGGTCCTACTCCATTGCCACGGTGGGCTGTAATTTCAAATGCCGGTTCTGCCAGAACGCCGATATTGCCCAGTTGCCTTCGGACCGCAACGGTATGATCGTCGGCGATCCCGTCACCCCTGAGGAAGTGGTGGCAGCGGCCATCCGGGCGGATTGCCGGAGTATTTCTTATACCTATACCGAACCAACCATATATTTTGAATTTGCCTACGATACGGCCAGGATCGCGCACGAAAAAGGCCTGTTGAATGTGTTTGTAACCAACGGATACATGACCCCCGAAGCCCTCCATATGATCGCCCCGTATCTGGATGCCGCCAATGTGGATTTAAAGTCTTTCAGCGACGATTATTACAAAAATTATTGCGGCGCCCGCTTGTCGCCGGTTCTGGAAACCCTGAACCTGATGAAGTCGCTCCATATCCTGGTGGAAGTGACAACGCTGCTGGTGACAGGATTAAATGACGGTAAAACCGAACTGGAAAGCCTGGCAGGCTTTATTGCCGAATCGTTGGGTCCGGAAACCCCCTGGCATATCAGCCGGTTTCACCCGACTTACAAGCTGACGGACCGGCCGCCGACACCGCTGAAAAGCCTGATTGCGGCGCGGGCTATCGGTCAGGCGGCAGGTCTTAAATATGTCTATCTAGGAAATGTTCCCGGTGAACACGGTGAAAATACGGCCTGCCCCGGCTGCGGCAAGACGTTGATCGAACGCCGGGGGTTTACGGTCGGAAGAAACCGCCTGAAGGAAGGTCGCTGTCCGGATTGCAACGCTGAGATTGAAGGAATCTGGCTTTAAACTTTGCGATTTTCCTGGAAACAGCGCCGCTCATAGTACAGCCCGGTTTTTGGGTCCAACACCGCTTCGCCTTCATGAATATACTTGGGTCCGCCCTCCCAGTTTCCGCAGGCCGCAACCGCCATTTCACCCAGCATAAACTTGCGGCCGCACGCCGGACATCCTTCCGCATTGAGGGTGTTAACCATCTCAAGATCCATGATGATTTTTTGCTTCATTGATTTTACCCTCCGGATTTGAATTTAAGATTTAGATATTCGGATTTTGAATGGCTGAAAACAAAACATTAATTGGCAGGATAGCTATCCCAACAGCCTGTTAATGCTTAATTTTCTCCATTACCCGGTCCTTATATTCAGGGTTCAGCGCTAAAATGGCGCGCGCTTCCTCCGGCGTGGCAATTTCCCTGCCGATTTCACGGGCAATCCGGACCACTGTTTCAACCAGCTTCGGGTTGCTTGCCGGCGAGCCGTCCGGCAAAAACAGGTTGTCTTCGAGACCGACACGCACATGACCGCCCATGACCATGGCCGCTGCCGTCAATGTGGATTTAAAGTCTTTCAGCGACGATTATTACAAAAATTATTGCGGCGCCCGCTTGTCGCCGGTTCTGGAAACCCTGAACCTGATAAAGTCGCTCCATATCCTGGTGGAAGTGACAACGCTGCTGGTGACAGGATTAAATGACGGTAAAACCGAAATGGAAAGCCTGGTGCTCTTTATCGCTGTATAGCTGGGCCCGGAAACACCCTGGCATATCAGCCGCTTTCACCCGAACTACAGGCTCACAGATCGCCCGCCCCGCCGCTGAAAAGCCTGACGGCGGCAAGAGATATCGGTCTGGCGGCAGGACGCCAATATTTCTACCTGGGGAACGTCCCCGATGAAGGTGACGAAAGCACGGCTTTCCCCGGCTGCGGCAGGGTCCTGATCGAACGCTGGTGCTTTGCCTCCAAAAAAAACACCAGATGGACGGCCGTTGCATTTATTGCAGAACTGAAATTGAAGGCCCTGGAATTTCGTTATAGCAACGGAAACACAACAATATTTACTCAAATAGCAAAATATTTAATAAATTTAGTGCCAGATCCTTTATAATTACCTGATAATATTATCCGGACCAATAACAAAGAAACGATCCCAGAGAAAAAATTTGATAATGTTGGCGCAAAAACAATTCCCGTTAGACCGAAAAATTGTGATCCGCAATAGGCAAGAGGAACGAGCAGGATAAACATGTTTGTAAACATAAGTGCTGCAGAAATGAGAGGTTTGTTAAGAGCATTGAGTGAAGCACAGGAAAGCCTTAAAATTCCGTTAAATCCATAACCAGCCGAGGTTATTATCAGGAACAGAGAAGTTATTTTTACAACTTCATCATCATCATTAAAAACATATGCAATCTTTTCTGAGATAAGGAAAAATGTTACAAAAACAAAAAGACCCCAATAAATTGAAAAAATATGGCTTATTTTTATACCTTTCTTGACTCTGTCAGGTTTATCGGCCCCCATGTTTTGGCCGACAAAGGGAACAAGCACAGACGATAGCGCCATTACAACTGACATTACAAGCATCTGGACCTGTCCACCAACCCCAAATGCTGCAATTGCGTTATTTCCATATTTAGAAACAAGCCTTGTAATGATTCCAAGAGATAGAGGTACGATCAGGTTGGTTGTAGCAGTTGGTATCCCAATGTAGAGTATCTGTCTCCATGAACCAAAGATGGTTGAAATGCCAGGGAAATTAAGCATTATCATTTTCTCTCGCCAGCAGAGAACCCATATTGCAATAGTAAAAGCAACCGATCTTGCGATGAATGATGCAATGGCTGCTCCTGCAAGCCCCATTCTTGGGAAGGGCTCTATTCCGAATATTAGGAGAGGATCAAGGATGATGTTAACTGTGATAGCAAAAAGCATTATCATGCTTGGGGTTTTAGTGTCACCGGTTGCCCTTATTGCACAATTTCCGACCATGGGGATGACAACAAATGGAACGCTAAGAAACCAGATTTTCATATACTTCTTTATCAACGGTATAAGGTCATCATTTGCGCCTAATGCACTGAATATTTTGTCCGTGTTGATTATTCCCATACACATAATGCAAATTGCTATAAGGGTTGCAAGTATTAGGGCGTCTGTGGTGAGACGCCTTACACCGTCACTGTCACATTTACCGATCGCTTTTGAAATTATAGCTGATGCTCCGGTCCCGAGGCCAAAGGAAATACTTGCTATAGATAGAACTGCAGGAAACGTGAAACTCATAGCGGCGAGTTCTTTTGAACCAAGCTGCCCTATAAAAAAAGTATCAACAAGATTGGAAATCACCATCCCTATTATTCCGATAACCATGGGAATTGTCATTCCAAGAAGTGTTTTCCCAATGTTACCCTCTGTAAGGGCGGCCCCTTTTCTCATTTGCCTTATCCGAATTAACTTGAAAACTCCCTGAAACTCAGCGAAACTGAAGCTACACTTCGCTCCAGCAAGCTGCAGACCCTCCGAGACTAGATTCCACCGTAAGGAATCTTGGTCGTATTTATTCGAGGCAAAACATGGATTGCGCTCCAAGAGCCCCGTCCGAATATAGATGAAACTCTTGGAGCGACGATTTAATTAAAGCACAGCTATTTTCGATGCCATCTTTTCCGCACCTTACCGCACAGAATATGCTCAGGCAAACACTAATTTTGATTTATTTATTTATATATGCTATAGCGGATTCAGCAGCAATTTTACCGTATACGATCGCCAGTGTAATAGCACCGGTACTCCTGGCGCCTTGGGCGCCGTGTGCAGCAGTAGCGCCTGCTGCAAACAATCCCGGTATGGCCTCGTCCGCTTTGGTCAACACTCTTGAAGCATCATCCACCGCGATTCCGCCGTACGTGCTCTGAACGGCAGGGGTTATGAGTGCCGCGTAGTATTTTGGCTTGTCTAGACGATACAGGAATTTCCTCCCGAACTCCTTATCATCCGATTTGGCGTCGTAGCTCTCCCGGACGGTTTTGATCGTTGCAACCAGGTTTTCTTTATTCGTCTTGATTTTCGCCGCAAGCGCTTCCACCGAGTCCGCAGATACGAAATATCCGGCATCATTGTAGCCGCTCATGAGTTTGGATTCATCGATCGCTGTCTGATCGAAAATCAGAAATGCCTCGCTCTTTGTTTGTTGGATCATTTTCTGCGAAATTTCGGTTACCGATTGCAGGTCCTCGTTTACGAACCGCTTTCCTTCGTGGTTGACAAGCGCGCTGTAGCTTACAAGCCGCGAAAGAGATTTTCCTCCGATACTTGTCAAGTGGCATGCAGGGTTAATCTTGATCTGCTGCATATCCCTGACATCGCCGCCGACGTCAAGTACCATGGTGATTCCATCACCCGTGGCCGATGTGGAACCCGTCGTAGGTCTGTTTACCCATGTGGGGTTGTATTTTTCAATAAGCTTCGGGTTGCCGGCGAAACCGCCCGTGGCAATGATTACGGCCTTGGCATTGATGGCATACTTGCCATCCTTGCTTTCGACCTCAATTCCAGAGGTTTTTCCCGCATTCATAATGATTTTTATAGCTTTTGTATTCACTCTGCAATCCACGCCGACCCTAACGAGTTCCTTGGTCAAATATTTAACGATATGCGGACCGGGCGCGCTTCCATCATCGGTTCTGACTTGGAATCTGTCACCTTTAGTGACCTTTCCAAACGGCACTCCTAGTTCGATCAACCAGTCGATTGCCTCGCCGCTTTTATCGGCCAGGGCACGCGCGGCTGCCGGCTTGATCTCTGGCGCCATTTCGAATAGTCTGGCGTAGTAATCATCTTCCGTCATTTTTTCGACGCCCAACCGCTTTTGTAGCTTGCTGTTTGTACCTCTGATATTGGTGGAAACATACATCGTGTCGCCGCCGCCGAGAAACCCCCGTTTTTCTACTAGTATTACTTTTTTACCGGCATAGGCAGCATTCAACGCGGCAGTCATTCCGGCACCGCCGGCACCAACCACGACGATATCCGTTTGTACATTCTTCAATTTTTCGTTCTTGGTTGACAACGAACTTTCGGGGGATTTTCTGGCACAAGCCCATACTGAAAACATTAAAGTCAGTACAAATAAAATTGATATCGCTCTTTTCATAACTATTTCCTCCCTTTCCTTTTTACGTTCTTGGTATCTGAACCTTTTTTGAATACGGCGACATTGCCACCAGCAAGGCCTATCGCCTCTATGACGCCATTGATGATCGCATTACTTGTATAGGTCGCTCCAGATACGGCGTCAACGGCGACGCTCTGCCTCTCAATTATCATTTTGGGGATTTCCGTGAAAGCTCCATCACTCAGGATCGGAGTTTCATTCTGAGAAATGATCGTAATATTGAATATTTTGCCGTTCCGAAACTCGATTTCCAGTTCTACTGCTCCATTATTCCCGTTAGTACTTACATTATAAATGCCATCCTTTACTGTTGCTCTGTCGTTGTCGATGGTTGAGATTGAACTTTCGGCAAATTTTTTGTTGCAAGCCCACACTGTAAAAATTAAAGTTAATACAAGAAAAACTGATATCTTTCTCTTTAGAATTACTTCCTTCGTTTCCTTCATTTTAATTCTCCCGTGTTTCTTATTCTTAATTGCTCGGCCATTTGAAAATGTAACCCTGAACGAAGGTCGAGAGCGCCTTAACTCTCCCCGCTAACGGCGCATCCACGGGGGCGATGATTAAACATCCAATTACAAATAAACCATCGCCATAACAGATAGCAAAAGAGTTTTTTATAGTCGGCATCCTTCAAATCTCAGCCTTAGACATACAAGAATCTTTATCCTTTCGATGTAAAGGTATGCTTGTTGTAATCGGCGCCACATGACAAATCAAGGATCACAAATACAAATCCATGGCCTTTTTTGGGGACATATCGATGCGGAACGTTCTTGGGCAATAATACCGTCATCGGAGATGTAATCTGATAAATTTCGTCACCTAATGCGACCTCCGCTTCCAGCCCCCCTTCTTCCTCTGAAACAAATAGATAAAGTGTATCCACGTCGTGTGTCACCAATTCCATGTGGGGCTCATAGTCCGAAGGGACCACCTTAATCTGCCTTGCAACGATTCTGATAGGAGATTCCGCCAGGTGGCCATCGCCACAAAAGGTCAGACGAGGCATGAGTTGCTGGTGGTGGTCTTTTGTTGAGTGATGGCCACGATGGAAATCTTTCGTTGTGTCAAGGGGTTTTTTGAAGCAGTATTCGTATTTCTTCATATCGACTCCTTTTTCTCTGCTGTTCTACAGCTATATGTTCCGGATTTCTCTAACACGCCAACAACGGGCACTGTGCTTGGGAGTGAACTCTTCTAAAACGGGGGCGGGCTCTTTTCTGCATTTGTCGATAACATAGGGGCAGCGGGTATTGAAATGGCAGCCAGGAGGTGAGTGGAGAGGGCTTGGGACATCTCCTTCCAAAATGATTTGATGCTGGGTAATAGTGGGATCCGGTTCCGGCACGGCGGAAAACAGTGCTTCGGTGTATGGATGAAAGGGAGACTCATAGAGCTGCTTGCTGGAACAGAGCTCCACGATTCTGCCCAAGTACATAACGGCTACCCTGTCGCTTACATGCTCAACAACGTTCAAGTCGTGTGCAATGAAAATGTAGGTAAGGCCGAACTTATCCTGCAAATCTTCGAGAAGATTGATCACCTGGGCTTGAATGGATACGTCCAAGGCAGAAACCGGCTCATCACATATCAGGAGTTTGGGATTGAGGGCCAGGGCTCGGGCGATGCCAATGCGTTGTCGTTGTCCGCCGCTAAACTCGTGGGGATAACGATAATAATGCGTGGGCAAAAGGCCCACCACTTCAAGAAGACTCAGTACCTGCTCCCTTCGTCTCTTTTTGTCCGTTCGCGTGTGGAGAAGGAAGGGTTCTTCAATAATGCTTCCCACCATTTGATGGGGATTCAGGGAGGAATAAGGGTCTTGGAAAATGATTTGCATCTCCCTTCTGAGAGAACGCAGTTTTTCATGCTTATAAAGAAGGATATTCTCTCCCTCAAATATAACATCACCTCCTGTAGGTTCCTCAAGACGAAGGATGAGCCGTCCGAGAGTGGTCTTCCCGCAGCCGCTCTCCCCGACCAGCCCCAGGGTTTCTCCCTGGCGGAGAGAGAAATCGACTCCATCAACCGCCTTCACCCATTGGGTTCTACGAAAAGTTCTGGAGGCAGGAAAGTATTTTTTTAAATTCCTGACTTCAAGTAAAATATCGTTTTTTTCCATTTTGCTGAGATTGTAATCCTTTCAAGAAAAATCCCTTTCATCATTCCTTTGGGGGAGTTAGATAGAGCCAGCAGCGAACATGTTGACCGTTATGGGGGCGATTCTCAGGAGGTGCCAGCGGAGGTTCCCACCTCCTGCAGGGCTCATGGACACGGTAACAACGGTCGCTGAATCTACAGCCTTTCGGTAAATTTAAAAGCCCGGGGACGACCCCCGGAATCGTGTGAAGACGAGTCTTTTGGCCAGCCCTCTTCTTCCGAGGAATCGATTTTAGCAACCCAAGAGTGTAGGGATGAATCGGGTCGGAGAAGAGGACAGGCATATCAGCGCTTTCAACAACCACCCCTGCATACATGACACACACCTTCTGTGCCATTTTGGCAACCACCCCCATATTATGGGTGATGAGAATAATGGAAGTTCCCACCTCCTGTTTGAGCTTATTCATCAATTCAAGGATCTGTGCCTGTATCGTCACATCCAGGGCGGTGGTTGGCTCATCTGCGATGAGAAGCTTCGGCTTACAGCACAGAGCCATGGCGATCATGACCCGCTGCCGCATGCCGCCGCTCAAAAGATGAGGGTAGTCTTTAGCCCTTCTCTCAGGTGAAGAAATTCCGACAAGTTTTAACATCTCAATGGCCTGCTCCAAGGCATTTCTCTTTGTTACGCTCTGATGGAGAGAAATGGCCTCAGCGATCTGGCTTCCCACTCTTATAACGGGGTTAAGGGACGTCATGGGTTCCTGAAAAATCATCGAGATTTCGTTTCCGCGGATTTTTCTCATTTCAGCTTCTGTCAGTTTGGTCAAATCTCCCCGCCCTGTCAAAGTGATCTTCCCACCAACGATCTTTCCTGGAGGATCCGGAATGAGAGACAGAATTGACAGAGCGGTCACGCTCTTTCCGCATCCAGATTCCCCAACAATCCCCAAGGTGTCCCCTTCCGAGAGCCTAAGAGAGACGCGGTCGACTGCGCGGACAATCCCTTCTTCCGTGAAAAAATGAGTCGATAGTTCCTCGACGTCAAGCAGTAACGATTTATTTTTCTCAGCGAGTTGCGTTTGGGACATTCTTTTTCGTACCTTTTAACCTTGTAACTTAGGATCCATGGCGTCTCTCATTCCATCACCGATGAGATTGAATGAAAGGATGGCCAACGTAATGGCCAGTCCCGGAAATAGGGATAACCATGGGGCATTGGTCAGTTGTGCAACACCCGTAAGGACCATATTGCCCCAAGTGGGGGTGGGTGGAGAGACACCGAGACCCAAAAAACTCATATTCGCCTCAACACGAATTGCCGTTGCAATCCAGAGGCTGCTGATTACCATGATTTCACCAAAGATACTTGGAAGAATATGTTTAAACAGGATTCGAGAATGTTTGGCGCCGATGGCCTTGGCAGCTAAGACAAATTCTCTTTCTTTGACAGACAGTGTGCTGGCAAAGGCGAGGCGTGCAAACCGGGGAGTCATGACGGTTCCTATGGTCAGGATCAGTTTCTCCAATCCCGAGCCGAGCACGACAAGGACCATAATGGCCAAAATTTCAGTCGGAAAACACATCAATATATCCATAAACCGCATGATGAATTCACCGATCTTCCCGCCGCGGTAAGCTGCGACCATGCCTAGGGTGCTACCCAGGATCATTCCGAACAGGATCGAGCCCACGCCCACGGATAACGATATCCGCGATCCCCAGATGATTCGAGAAAGGACATCCCTTCCAAAAGAGTCCGTCCCCAATGGATGCTGGATCTGGGGAGGCTGAAGGCGTGAACGAACGTTTTGCTCGATTGGATCATAGGGTGAAAGCCAGCTGGCAAACAATGCAACAAAAATGATCACCATCGCGACCACCGCGCCGACTAAAGAGGTCTTGTTACGGAGAAAGGCCCTAATTTGTTTTGATCGAATATCGTTTTTCATGGATAAGTCATTTATATTTTATTCGAGGATCTACCAGCCCGTAGATCAAGTCTGTAGCCAAGTTAATCATCATGGCCAAGGCAGCGTAAACAAGCATAATGGATTGGAGCATCACATAATCCCGTTGTTTCATCGCCAGAACCATCAATTTCCCAAGTCCGGGTCTCGAAAAAACAATTTCAACCATTACGGAAGCGCCGATAATAACGATAAAATAAATACTGGTAACAGAAATAATTGGGATCAGGGCATTCAAAAGGGCATGTTTATATACCACGATTACATTGTTTAATCCTTTCGCCTTGGCGGTCCGGATGTAGTCTTCTTTCAGGACATTCAACATCGTCGAACGACTAACGCGCATAATGTAGGATGTCAAAATTAGACCCATGGTGAAAGCCGGCAGGACAAGATGATTAAGTCTTCCAAGGAGGTCTCCAGATCTGCTTATACCCATTACCGGGAAGAGCCCCAATTTCACCGAAAAAACAAAAATCATAAGAATACCGAGATAGAAAGAAGGAATCGAAATGCCCGCTAACGAAACGATCCTTCCCACATAATCAGCCCAACGGTTACGCCTCAGAGCGGTAAGAATTCCAAAGGGAAGACCGAGTAGGACACCAACGATCATCGAGCTTATGGTCAACTCCAGGGTATATGGTAACGCATAAAGAAGCTGCGCCTTGACCGGGTTGTTGTTGAGCATTGAAACGCCCAAGTCTCCTCTGAAAATATTGCTTAAGAAGCGAAGGTATTGGAGCCATAAAGGAACGTTGAAGCCCATCTTTTCACGGAGAGCCTCTAGGGAATCCTTGGTCGCGTAATCCCCTAGGATCGCAATGGCTGGGTCACCCGGAGCCACTCTAACCATAATAAAAACGAGAGTGACTACAACCAGGATGGTGGGAACCAAAAGGAGCAGTCTGCGTAACAATAAGCGTAACATTTTCTCCAACTCAATTGTAATAATCTAAACAAAGGATTGCGACAGAAAGAGCACAGGCATATGTCTCGCACTCTACGCCTGTGCTCTCCAGCAGCTTACTTTTTCAAATCGATGTTTGTTAACTCATTGATCTGAGGGTAAAGTGCGATCGTTGTTTTCAGATCATAACCCCATACGACACCATCGTTACGAGCAAAAACAAGCTTTAGAAGATAGAGGGGATAGGAAGCGGCGTTTTCCAGCAGTTTAATCTGAGCCTGCTTCCAGATCTGAATCTGCTTCTGCTTGTCCGCCTCCTGCCTGGCCGACTTGATGAGGTCATCAATAAACGTCGTATGGGAAAAGTTGATCATCGGGCTTTTGCCGGTGACTACAATCGAAGGGGAATGAAACATCTGGTGAAACCACTGATCTGGGTCGGTCCGCATGGCTTCGTAGATGATAATTGGATTCAAATCTTTTCGGATATTGGTATGATAGGTGGGATGATCTACGAGGTTCAGCTTCATATTGACTCCGATCCTCTTCCATTGAGCCTGTAAAATTTCTGCCGCCCGAAGGTACGAGGCCCTCTCCGTGATGAAGATTTCGAAATTAAAGCCTTTTGGATATCCAGCTTTACTTAATAACTCTTTGGCTTTCGCAAGATCCTTGTCGTAAAGGAGCCCTGCTTTGGCCGCCTCGTCACAGTTCAAGCCACCGGGTAGAAAGGGTGGAACTTGACCGCAGATCGTTTCAGTAGCCCGCGGGCCGATAAAAGTACGTATCTCGTCACGATCCGTGCCATAAAGAAGGGCCTGTCTCACCAAAACATCGTCGAAGGGCTTCTTAGTCATATTGATATGGAAATGAAGAATCTCACCGGCACCGAAGACATCGACAACCGTATTCGCCATCTTGCTCAGCTTCTCCACCCAGGACTCCTCCCGGACGCCTTCGATGACTTGGAGTTCGTTCTTTCTCAAGGCAAATTCCCGGCTGTTCACTTCTGGCATGCACCAGGCCTCGACGCCATCGAGTCGAGGTCTGCCTCGGAAGTACTTTTCATGAGCCGTTAGAACAACCTTCTGACCGGGGAGGTACTCAACAAAACGAAACGGTCCGGTACCTACAGGATTCGTCTTGAACTTTTCCTGCCCAATGGTCTCATATGCCTTCTTGCTGACCAAAAAGCCACCGCGATAGTCCACCAGGAGACGCTCCGGGTTAGGGACGCGCTGCATCAACCTTACCTTGACCGTGTACTTATCAATGGTACTGGCTTCAAAGTTCTTAAAATTACCGGCATAATTGGAGCGTTTAGGATCGGCCGATTTCTCTAATGACCAGACAACATCTTCGGCTGTAAATTCGACGCCACCCGGGTTTCCTTCAAAGGGATGGGTCATAATCCCCTTACGCAAGTAGAAAGTAAATTCCATACCATCGGGCGACAACTCGTACCTTTCTGCCAAGTCCGGTTCAACCACCGTGATGTCACCCGGTTTAAAACGCAAAAGCCCGTTGTAGAGCATATCCTGAAGTGCCATGTCCATCGTACCCTTGCTAAAGCCAGGATCAAGACTCATAATATCAGCTTGGTCGAAGGCTATTTTCAGGATTTTCTCGGAGCTCCAAGCTACTTGCGGGAGATAGAAACAAGAAAAGCCGACCATCACCGCCAAAATGAGAGAAATAATAATGTTGCTTTTCAAGTGACACTTATTCACTGCTTTCATCATAATACCTCCTCCTTATAATTGATGGACAGTTAAATTCGCACGGCGTTTCTGCAAAAAACCTAAACTGGTTTGATAGGGTTTTTCATGATTCCAATACCCTCGATCTCTGATTCGAGGGTGCCGCCGATACGCCTCAGGTCGATCTTCGGCATGGTCCAGCCAGGGGCTGCAGGGCACGTACCTCCTGAAATATGATCTCCGGGTTCCAAGGTGTGTGCCTCGGACAGGTAAGAGACCAGAAAGGGAAACTTGAAAACCAGTTCTCCTGAATTGCCTGTTTGAACTGCTTCGCCATTGAGGCGACAGTCCATTTTAAGAGCATGGACGTTTTTTATTTCATCTCTCGTTACTAGCCAGGGCCCCATCGGAGCAAAGGTATCAAAACATTTATAGCGACCGGGGTAGGTTAGTCTTTCCTCTGTCCCGTCCGCCCTTTTCATAGTGATCCATTCCGATTTTTTCCTCATTTCATGGGCGGTGATGTCATTATGGATGGTATAGCCAAAGATATATTCATCGGCCTGTTCCGGGGAAATATGCTTGCCTCTTTTGCCGATGACCGCCGCGATCTCAACTTCTGGCCCCACCACACCGATGTCCGGAATCTCGATAGGATCAAAAGGACCGACAATGCACGTATTGAGTTTGGGGAAATAGGTGGGATGAGGATCCGGCGGCTTGATCGCCCGTTCCCAATTTTCTCGGTAGTTGATTGTAATGGCAATAAATTTGGGCGGGTGGGAAACGGGTGCATTAAAATGAATAGCCCCCATACGGAATATGAGACTTTCTCCATCAGGGCCAGAAGCCTGATTTGCGGTTTGAACAAAATCAATAGCCTCACGCGCTGCTTCGAGCGATTGCTGTCCTCCGGCAATGAAGTCCACCATGGAAGGGGGTATTAAAACATCTGCTATCTGGTGCGATCTTGTGTGTCCCCGGGTGGCAAGAAGTGTCGTGTAGGCAATATTTAGATCCAGAATTTGGTCAGCTTTAAAAGCGGCTCCAATTCTTTTGCGCCCGCCCTCCGTGAATGAACATAATTTCATAACATACCTCCATAATTAAGCAAAATTTTTCTTCTTTCGATTCTCATTCCATCCGATTATGTTTAATCCGAGATGCCTGCGAGAACTCCAATTATTCATTTATACCTGCGTTCGCCATTCATTATAGTGCGAATCAATTCCACGCAAGAGATCGTGATACAGATTAATGAGCTGCCTGGTGATCGGACCGATGTTCCCATCTCCAAACGTAAAACGATCTATCGATGCAATCGGCGTGATCTCCGCGCCGGTAGCGCACAAGAACGCCTCGTTCGCAATATACAATTCCGTGCGATCCATTTCACGTTCCACGACCTCGATGTTCAGCACCTCGCGGCAAAGTTGAATCAACGTTGCACGCGTGATGCTTTCGAGAATTCCGCTCGTCACCGATGGAGTTACGATCTTGCCGTCGCGAACAATCATCACGCACGCGCCCTGCGCTTCGGCAACCTTGCCGTTCGGATTCAAAATCAATGCCCCATCATAGCCATTTCGTCGCGCTTCTTCCGACGCGAGACGTGAGTTTAAATAATTTGACGACGCCTTGACTCGTGGCGGCATCACATTGTCGGTAATGCGCGACCACGAACTTACGCACATGTGGGATACTTTACCGCTTTGTAAACGCGATGGCATTGGCTTGGTGCTTATCACGATACGCGCGTCCGCATCCGGAGCAACGCCAAACATATTTGCCTCGATGAATGCAAATGGTCGGATGTACACATCTTCCGTGCAATTATTCACTCTCAGCACTTCAAGCAGGCCATCCCGTAGTTGTGCATTCGAAAAGTGCTGTTTCATTCGCATAAGGCGAATGGATTGCGCGAAACGTTCGAGGTGCTCGTCGAGACGAAAGATATACAGTTTGTGAGTTTCAGGATTTGTGTAAGCGCGAATGCCTTCAAACACAGATGATACACCTGCTAATCCAAGTTTCGTCAAATGAATCGTCGCATCATTCCACGCGACGAGTTTGCCTTCTACCCAAAGAAATTGTGGGGTTTCAGCCATTGATTGACTCCTTTTTTTGTTTCTCCATAAAGAATTTGCGCATTAATGTCCTTCTTAAACCCTTTCCACTACAGCGCAGATCCCCAAACCACCGCCGCCACAGATCGTTTCAAGTCCGTAACGCTCGTTGCGCCTTTTCATTTCATGAAGCAGGGTCACCATTCGCATAGTACCGGTTGCCGCAATGGGATGCCCGAGGGATATTCCGGAACCATTCACATTAATCTTTTCGTCGTATGCTTCCTTCGGAAGACCCATAAGTTTGGCATCAGCCAAGACCTGAACCGCAAAAGCCTCTTGAATTTCAATAAGATTTATTTCGGCCAGTGAAAGCCCTGCTTTTTGGAGCGCTTTTTCAACGGCCGCTGGAACCGCAGGGTAGGTTAAGGTTGGATCCGCGGCCGCCACGGACCAGCCCGCCAAACGGCCCAGCGGTTCTAAACCCAGCTCTTTTGCTTTTTCAAGGCTCATCAATACAACTGCTGCCGCCCCATCATTTTCAGTGGATGAGTTGCCGGCAGTACATACACCATCCGGATAAACAGGTGACAGTTTGGCCAGCTTTTCGATAGAGGTATCCGATCTTGGCGTCTCATCAGCGCCAACCACCAGCGGATCTCCTTTTTTCTGAGGAATAATGACAGGAATAATTTCGTCTTTAAATTTTCCCGAAGCCATGGCTTCACAGGCCTTTTGATGGCTCCTTACCGCCCATTTGTCGGCTTCCTCCCGGGTTATGCCTTCAGCCCTTGCTGAAGCTTCCGCCCAAGACATCATCGAACTCAACTCGCCAAAGCGCTCGACTGGCTGAGACATCACTCGCGCCCGCTGAATTCTATCATAAAACGGAATCCCCCACATCGGCAGCGCCCCGTGACCATTGGGCATGAAGCCCCACTTTGGATCCATCTTACCCCCCATACCCCATTTGACATACTGACCGGGTATGTAAAATTCGGCCGAACTCATGTTTTCCACCCCCCCGGCTACCACGATTTCCGCCTGCTCACACTGAATCTTCATGGCGCCGTAGCAGATCGCGTCTAATCCAGAACAGCATCGCCGGTCTAATGTGATTCCAGGGATTTCTACCGGCCATCCAGCGGCAAGAGGTGCCATTCTGCCGATGTTCACATATTCGCCGCTCTGGTAGGACTGGCCCAAAATCACTTCATCAACTTGAGAGGGCTCGAGCATGATCTTGTTTAAAGCTCCCTTCAGTACCGTCGAAGCCAATTCGTAAGCCGGTATATCCCGCAACGCTCCCAAATATTTCCCGATAGGCGTTCGCACGCCACTGACAATTACAATGTCTTTCATATTTTTTCCCCAAAACAATTCGAAATAAACCAATAAAATTTCAATCTTTTATTTGTTAATTAGAATGTATGCCTTCAGGATCCAATTCTTCCCGGATTATTCTGACTTCTTCAGGAGTTGGATCTTTGGCTTTGGCTAAATCTTTCGATATCTTTATGGGCCAAGCAATTTCGGCTTTAATTTTTTCTATGTCAACACCAAATCTTATTTCTGATAGATACATCTCGCCAGTTTCACCGTCAAAGCGGAAAATACCCATATCGGTCACAACCAACTTCGGACCTTCTCCGCGAATTCCAATCTTTTTGTTTTCTTTTTTATTTCCCCGCAAATGACCGGGCGAAGTTAGAAAGTCCAATCTCTCAACAAAAGCTCGTTTTTTTAAACGCATAATCATAAAAATTTTCTTAGCATGGATGGCAATTTCACATGCACCGCCGCTACCCGGAAGCCTTACCTTCGGATGTTCATAATTTCCGATTACCGTAGAATTTAAATTTCCGTAACGATCGATCTGCGCAGCGCCTAAAAATGCGACTTCTATGCGCCCACCCTGAAGATAGTTCATAAAAAGGTCCATTTGTGAGCACGTCATTGTAGACCCGCTTATCAGCGTCGGATCGCCGATAGATAGAGGCAGCCGTTCGGGTCGAGCGCCAAAAACACCTGATTCATAAACAAGTTCCAGTTCCGGAGCGACCGTCCGCTGCGCAAGATTACAGGCAATGTTTGGCAGCCCAACTCCTACAAAAACGATGCGCTCTCCGGCTAAGGCTCTCGAAGCTGCGGTAATCATAAATTCTGAAGGCGAGTATTCTGTCATGGTTTAATTTCCCTATATTTATGCATATTTTCCGTAATTTACCGGTTCGGCGAGGGCTTCTCCTGCAGCAATGCGTTGCCTGAAATTCGGTTCCTGTTTTTCAAACTTCTTTAGATATTCGGATCGGCTTTCCACTCCGTAAATCCATTCATCCATCCAAGCGTTGGTAGCATTTTCATCTTGTGATATTTGCGACCATTCCAAATAAAACTTATTATCTCGATCATAGTAGCCTTGAACATAGGACGGATGGGTACCGTAAGGTTCATGAACGACGGCATTTACTACCTGGCTGGGCAGAATCGTTCGGTTAGGATCGCTTCGAATTATTTTCTCTTCGACAATCTCCTCAACCACTACAACGACTTTTCTGGAAGCCAAAGCCACTTCTTTCTGCACGCCAAGAAGACCCCAGGCTTGGGTATTGCCACTAGCATCAGCGCGTTGGGCATGAATGATTGCCAGATCCGGATTCAAGGGAGGCACCACCGCAATTTTATCATCATTATAAGGGCTTTGTATAAATTTGATCTTGGGGTTTTTCACCGGCAATTCGTCGCCGATATAGCTGTGAATCGGAAAAAAAGGGAGTTTAGATGCTCCTGCAACATACCGGCAAATAGTTCCAAAATGCGAATATTCTTCCAGTTCAACAGGTTTTGGAATTCCTTTTTCAACCGCTCGGCGAATACAATACAGTGGTCCAACACCGGGATTACCCAGATAGCTGAAGACAAGTTTTTTTGCGCACCCGGCAGCAATCATCTGGTCATAAATAACATCCGGTGTCATCCGGCAGAGAGTCAGTTCCTTTCGTCCTTGCCTTATGATCTCATGCGCCGCTGCATAGCAGATAAATGCAGTAAAACCCTCAATGGCGATGGTGTCCCCATTATGAACAAATTCTGAAACTGCTTCTTTCATACTAATAACCTTATCCATAGCTTTTCCCTATTTATGGCTGGTACGATTTTAAAGGCATATAAAAATTCTTTAGACGGTTGGCTGGTTATAAATCAAATTGCCCTATCAAATTGTCATAAATTATTGTCCTACAAAAATATTTGACAAAACGTAAATCATGTTATATTTTGTCTGTCAAGTATTTTTTTAAAAATGTTTTAAAAAAAGAATAGTCCAACCCTTGAATCTGTTGAAGGGTCTGTTTTAGCTGTAATTTTTTTGATACGTTAAATTGACAAATTGCTTAAACCGAAATATTGAAAATCAATTTGTATCGGATAGCATTGGCTTTATAAACATCTTTCCATATTAATTAAGGAAGTTGCGATTCAAGAAATCGAGGGAATAAGTTGGTAAAAGAAAAAATCTGTAAGATCATACGACAAGGAATCATACTCGGAGAATTAAATCCAGGGGAACATCTCATCGAATCTGAGCTTCGTATAAAATATAAAGTTAGTCGTGGTTCAATTCGCGAAGCCCTTAACCTACTTGCGAATGAGGGATTTATAACGATCATACCAAACAAGGGCGCCACAGTTTCCAAAATATCTACAAAGGATTTGAAAGATTTTTATGTCCTCCTGTCGCTTCTGGAGCGTAAAGCAATTGAATGGGCGACGCCTCTCATAGAAACTTCTGAAATTAATGAATTGATACGCATTAATGATTCCCTTAAGAGGATCATGATATCCGATTCCGAGGAAAAGCTGAAAAATTGGAGTAAACAAAACTTAGCATTTCATCGCTTTTTTTGGGAAAGATGTGGAAATGAGAAACTTGGTTGGCTTGTGGATGAAATCCGTCAAAGAATTTTTCGATATCGCTACACTTCGTTAACAGTAACTTCTTATGATCATTACCTTAAAGATCATGCGATGATAATTAAAGCCATAAAGGATAAAAACGTGGAAAAAGCAGGACAAACCATGGAAAACCACATCCTGAGCGCATTAAATGTTTTAATAAAATTCTTTTCTAACGTATAATCTCTTGATCTTTTCTTTTACAAACCAATTGGAAGAATAGCCGGAAATTTAAATTTTACGCCTTTCTATAAAACATTGTCTCTCATAATACAGACCGGTTTTTTGATCCAATACCGCTTCATCTTCGTGAATGTAGCGGGGACCACCCTCCCAGTTTCCGCAGGCCGCAACCGCCATTTCGCCCAGCATAAACTTGCGTCCGCAGGCCGGGCAGCCTTCCGCATTGAGGGTATTGACCATCTCCAGATCCATGATGATTTTTTGCTTCATTTGATTTCAGCCCTCCGAACTATCCATTACTTGTGGCGACATTCCCCTATCAGCCTTCTAAAGCCGAATTTTTTCTAAAATCCTATCCTTAAATTCCGGGTTCAGCGCTAAAATGGCGCGGGCTTCCTCCGGCGTGGCAATTTCCCTGCCGATTTCACGGGCAATCCGGACCACTGTTTCAACCAGCTTCGGGTTGCTTGCCGGCGAGCCGTCCGGCAGAAACAGGTTGTCTTCGAGACCGACACGCACATGACCGCCCATGACCATGGCTGCTGCCGCCAGCGGAATTTCCCACTTCCCGATACCGGCCACCGTCCAGGTGGAACCGGCCGGGATGCTTTCAGATAGAAAAAGCAGGTTCTTCACGCTGGCCGACATCGACCCTGGCGCACCGATGACAAAATCAAAATGCATGGGAAAACGAATCAGACCCTTTTTACCCAGAAAAAGCGCATTGGCGATCATTCCAGCTTCAAATACTTCGATTTCCGGCTTAACATCTGTTTCTTTGTAAACAGCGGCCAGATGCTCTATAAATTGAGGCGAATTTTCATAGACGATGCCGGGAAGGTTGTTCGAACCGGTCGTAAAAGAGGCCATCTCCGGCAGCAAACGGACTGGTTTGCACCTGGCATCCCAGTCCTTGCCAGCTCGCATACCGGTCGACAATTGCAGGACGACACCAGGGGCTGTTTCTTTTATTTTGCGAACGATTTCCTTAGTGATCTCTATATCCAAAGTGGGCTTTTGATTTTCATCGCGAGCGTGCACATGAAAAAGGGCGGCGCCGGCATCGGCGCAGCGGCGAACATCAGCGGCGATCTCACCAGGCGTTTCCGGCAGGTGAGGGTTCATTTCTTTGGTCGGCACGTTCCCGGTCAGCGCTACCGTAACGATCAGCTTTTGCACGGCAACCTCCCCATTACCGGATCAATCAAAGTGAATACGCTGGCGCATGCGCCGGGCGGTCTTCTCGTCCCGAAAGGAAATTACCGGCACCGGCGAGCGGCGAAACACTTTTTCAGCCACCGAGCCGACGAAAACATGCGCCAGATCAGTGCGTCCCTTGGTTCCCATAACGATCATATCAGCCCGCTCTTCAACCACTGTCTTCAGCAGTTCATCAACCGGATCCCCGACCTTGAATATCGCCCGAACGCGAGCCTCCGGAAAGGAGGATGCTTTTACAATCCCATCAAGGATTTTTTTTCGTTCCTGTTTGATATTCTCGATATAGTGTTCTTCATCCACCTCATATCCCATGCCCGAAATTGTGGCGACGGTGGCAATATCCCGTGAATTGATAACGTTCACCGCCATCAGGTTCGCTTCCAGCTTCAGGGCCAGTCCGGCGGCATAATTAAAGATCTCTTTGGCATAAGGAGAAAAACCCAGGGCGACAATTATTTTTGGATTATTATTCATAAACCGTCTCTTTTTCTTTAGGATACCGCTTTATATTGACAGGTGATGAATCAGACTTTAGAACAATGCAGAATAAGCCGTGTGAATTTTTATTGTGATCGTTTTGTTATCACACTGGGTAATATAATCAATAGTTTTTATACATTCAACAGGGTTAAATGAACCAAGGGTTACACCTTCCCCGGGTTAGCGTCATCATCCCGACTTATAACCGCAGCCGGATGCTGAAAGAGGCGATTGATTCGGTTCTGAGCCAGGACTATCCCCATTTTGAACTGGTTGTCGTGGATGACGGCTCCACCGACGCCACGGCCGAACTGCTCCAGGCTTACGGTCAGGACCTGGTCGTCATCCGGCAGCCGAATCGCGGGGTCAGCGCGGCCCGAAATGCCGGCATTGCAGCAGCCTCCGGTCGCTATATTGCTTTTCTGGATTCAGACGATTTGTGGCTGCCCCAAAAATTAACGCGGCAGGTTCGGTTCTTCAATCAATATCCGGATGCCCTGGTTTGTCAGACGGAAGAAATCTGGATGAGAAACGGCCGGCGGGTCAATCCCGGATTAAGGCACCGGAAATTATCCGGTATGATTTTCGAACCTTCCCTGCACTTGTGTCTAATCAGCCCCTCGGCGGTAATGATCCGGCGGTCGCTTTTTAGAGCGGTCGGACGCTTTGATGAGAACCTGCCGGCCTGTGAGGATTATGACCTGTGGCTGCGGGTCGGCTCTCGACACCCTGTTTATCTGATTCCTGAAGCCGGGATCATCAAGCGCGGCGGACACCCGGATCAGCTTTCAAAAACTCCCGGTCTCGACAAATACCGCATCCGTTCCCTTGTAAAAATACTGGAAAGCAACCTCCTCTCCCGGGAGCAAACCGCCGCAGCCGTAATCGTTCTTAGGAAAAAATGCGCCATCTACGCCGGCGGCTGTCTCCAGCGCGGGCGAAAAGAAGAGGCCCGGTATTATGAACGCCTGCCCGATCGCTTTGTCATTCAATCCTCCGAATCGATCTGACGTCAATCTTTTTTTCCCTATTGAATTATACCAAACCTGCCCTATATTTAAGTCGTCAATAACCGGGACCCGGGTATGCCCCGGCATTCTACCCAAGTTGCCCGACAAGGACGAACGGATATTTGCGGAGAAGAATCCTTCTGTCCGAATGAATCCGGAAATTTGAAAAACATTTAAACGGAGCTGGAATATGAATGACACCAATATTTTAGAAGGAAAAAAGCTGTTGATCGTGGATGATGAACCGGATGTAATGGAGACCCTGAAAGACCTGCTGGAAATGTGCAGCATCGACACGGCCGCAGACTTTGAAACCGGCGCAAAGCTTCTCAATCAGAATAAATATGACATTGCGGTATTGGATATCATGGGAGTGAGGGGCTATGATCTTCTGGAAACCGCCAATAAAAACGGCATTCCGGCACTGATGCTGACCGCCCACGCCCTGAGTCCGGATAATTTCGCCAAATCAATTATGGGGGGGGCCAAAGCTTATATCCCTAAAGAAAAAATGGCCGACATTGCCATTTATCTGACGGATCTGCTCAAGGCCATTGAAGGAACTGAAAAACCGGACAGATGGTTCTCCCGCTTGAAGTCTTTTTTTTCACTGGAATTCGGGAAAGACTGGCTGAGAACCTATCGTGAATTGCGGGAAAAGTACGGTCCATTCGATGATTACGAATGACACTCAAATCCGCGCTGATTCATCAGACGGATCTTTCAATTTCTCTTATTTTGGCATCCAGCCGTTTACTGGAAACCGGAACCGGTGTTTTCAGTTCCTGGGCAAAGCGGGAGATTTTATATTCCTCCAGCAGCCAGAAAAAGTTCTCGACGGCCTCTCTTTTTTCGGTTGAACTTGCCGGTGAAAGGGAGGCCAGCAGTTCTTCCAGTTTTTCCTGATAGATTTTTAATTCAGCCGCCCGCTGTTGATCCTTTATCGGGTTCAGCAGGCCCTTTTCGGCCCGGACCGACAGCGCCTTGATATATCGGACGATCTGCATGAGCCGGTCGTTGTCATAGAGCTCCATAAAGGTTTTTGGCATGAGCCGGGCAAGATCCTTTCGCAATCCGTCGAGAAATGATTGGGCGGCGCTATTCCCCCTGTGGATCCGTTCCAGGTTGAAAATGATATTTCGGGCGCAATGAAATTCACCTAAAACCACCAAGACAACTTCTAATTTTTCCTGTCCTTTCGCGGGCACCTGGGGCAGGGTCGCCCGGGCATGGGCTTCAAAGTCTTCCGCACTGCGGATATTCCGTCGAAATGAGTCATTAAGAACGCTCCGGTACAGCCGTCGTTCCACGTGTTTCAACCCGCCGAAATAATCCGCGGCCGGTTTTAATCCAGCCGGTATTTTCAGCAATTTTTTCAGGAACTTCAGCTCTTTCAGAAGATAAATGCCGTAAAGCGCCGCCACCCCCTGCCGATGAAAGTCGATCGCCTGCGCCTGCTGCCGATACAGGCGCAGGTGGACGCTGACTTCGTCGTCGTCTCCATTTTTTTCAAGGCCGGGGTAGAAAACCCAGGCCGTGTTGTTTGGATCTCTAAATTCGATTGCATCCGGCAGATCGCCGAGGTCCCAGCTTTTAATGCCTCTTTTTCCATAACTGCGACTGACCGTTCTAAAAAAGTCCGGATCGACGGCTCCGGTCATATCCTGCCGCAATATCGCCGGATCTCTGCCGGACAGAAGTTCCTCGCCGCCGGGGCCGGCAAGCGAGATCCGCATTCTGAGATAATCCGGCAGATTTTTCAGCGGCCAGGTCGCCGCCGGAATGTCAATGCCGAACCGCCTAAAAATAAAACGGCTCAGGGCCGTCGCCAGGGTTCCGCTTCCCCTGGGCATCTCCGCCATGATGACGGCAACGGTCCCGGCAACCGGAACCAGTTTTTTACGGTATTCTTTCGGAAGGCACTTGATCAGCGTGGTTATTTTTTCCGCTAAAAGTCCGGGTACCAACCAGTCGGTTGATTCCGGCGGGATGCCGCCCGTCAGCGTCGCCGGCACGTGGATCGTCACGCCATCGGCCGGGTCGCCCGGATTAAACCGGTAGGCGCTGCTGAATTTCCGTTTTCCAAGGGCCACGCTGTCGGGAAACAGGGACAGTTCGTCTTCGTCCGGCAGGCTGACCAGAAGGTCCTCTTTCCGCATGCGCAGAAACCCGTCGCCGCCTTCGGTTTTAATCCGTTTTTCAAGGGTGCGGATATCATAAACCCCCGGCAGCTTCTCCCGGTAAAACTGAAACATGCTTTCTTCGCCGGCAAACAGATCCCGGCGGCGCAGTTTGTTTTCCATCTCCCCGATTTCAGCGACGAGCTGCTGGTTGTAGCGCATGAAGGCAAGGGGCCGCCGGACGTCCCCCGCCACCAGGGCATCGCGTACAAAAATTTCAGACGCTTCGTCCGGGTTGATCCGGCCATAACCGACCGTCCGTTCGGCAACGATGATCAGCCCGAAGAGGCTGACCTGCTCGGCGGCAACCACTTCGCCGCGGCGACGCTCCCAGCGGGGATGGAGATACGTGTATTTACACTGGTCGCCGCCCAAATCTTCCAGCCAGACACAATCGATATGGGCGGCGGTACGGGCAAAAAGACGGGAAGTCTGGACCATTTCAGCCGCCACGATCCAGGCGCCGGACTTGTTGAACAGGGTCGATCCGGGGAAAATCATGGCTTCACGCCCCTTTGCGGCCCTGAAAATATTTTTCTCTTTTCTTACGGCGATATTGGACAGAAATCCGCTCAGGACCGACCGGTGAATAGCCCGGTAAAGCGTGCCGAAAGGGGATTTCGCCGGATCTTCTTTTTTGGGGGCGGGTGCCTTGAAAAGCGGTTTCTTTTTTTTCTCAAACGTCCGGCGGGTCAGCCGTTCCAAATCATATTCCTGCAGGATGGCCGTTACCTGAGCGTGAATATCCCGCCATTCGCGCATTCGCCTGTAGGACAGGAAATGCGCTTTGCAGAACCGCTTGAGGCTTGCCGCGGTTTTTTCCTTTGCAAGGATTTCATGATACTTTTTCCAGACATTCAGCAGTGTGATAAAATCCGAGGACGGATCCGCAAAAACGGCATGGGCCTGGTCGGCCCTGTCGGCGCCGTCGACCGGCCTTTCCCGGGGGTCCTGAATGCTTAAGGCGGATGCAATCACCGCAACTTCCCCGATACACCCCTCCCGGTGCGCTTCTATCAGCATGCGGGACAGTCGGGGGTCCAGAGGCAGTTTGGCCATCAGGTTCCCGGTCGATGTTAAAAAAAAGCGACGGGTCTCTTCCGGCCGCCGCCGGACCGCACCCAACTCGATGAGAAGATCAAACCCGTCGGTGATGCTTCTGGCATCCGGACGATCAATAAAAGGAAATGCAGAAATATCGCCCAGCCGCAGGGCCAGCATGCGCAGAATCACTTCCGCCAGGTTGGCCCGAAGTATCTCGGGTTCCGTAAACAGCGGCCGGGACAGATAGTCTTCCTCCGAATAAAGCCTCACGCAGATCCCGTTTTGAACCCGCCCGCAGCGCCCCTTGCGCTGGTCGGCACTGCTGCGTGAAACCGGCCGTACCGGCAGGGCGGTCGTTCGTGAACGGGGCGTATATTGGGGAATACGCGCCAGACCCGTGTCCACAACATACCGGATGCCGGGTATCGTAATGGAGGTCTCGGCGATATTGGTGGCGACGATGATTTTGCGGCCGGTCGGCCGGCTGAAGACGTAGCCCTGTTCTTTGGCCGAAAGCCTGCTGTAAAGCGGCAGAACCGTGACATGCCGAAAGCTTTCGGCCCGGATCAAGTCGCAGGTTTCGCGGATATCCTGCTCCGTCGGCATAAAAACCAGCAGATCTCCCCGGCTGCTTTCCGACAGCAGCGCCCGGACCGATTCCACCGCTTTTTCCAGGTAGGTTTGATCGCCGGCCTTATCCAGCTCCGAGTCGATCGGATCGTAACGGGTTTCAACCGGGTACATGCGGCCGGATACCTCGATAACGGGAGCGTCATGAAATGCTTTTGAAAATTTTTCAGTATCGATGGTGGCCGATGTAATCACCACTTTCAGATCGGTCCGCAGCGCCTGCAGGCTTTTTAAAATCCCCAGGATCAGGTCGATGTTGAGACTGCGTTCATGGGCCTCATCGACGATGATGGTGTCATACCGGGCCAGACGCCTGTCCGAAAGGGTTTCGGCCAGGAGAATCCCGTCGGTCATGATTTTGATGCAGGACTCCGGCCGGACCCGGTCCTGAAAGCGGATTTTGTAGCCGACGGACTGTCCAAGCTCCTCCCCCAGTTCTTCCGCAATCCGGCGCGCCACGGTGGTGGCGGCAATCCGGCGGGGCTGGGTGCAGCCGATCCGGCCGTTGATCCCGCGGCCGGCTGCCAGGCAGAACTTGGGAATCTGGGTAGTTTTGCCGGAACCGGTTTCACCGGCGACGATAATCACAGGATGATTCCGGATGGCCGCAATGATTTCATCCTTTTTGGCCATAATCGGCAGATCTTCATTATAGATCAGCTTGGGCCGATTGAATATTTGCGGCTTTTTTGAGGTTGCGGGTTTCACCGGTATTGTTTTCTTTGCCATGTCGCGAGAATAATATCGAAATATGCCGACGGGTTTTTAATATCAGTTCTTAAACATTTGGTAAACCCGATATGACGAAGGGCAAAAATTATCTTTAACTTTCTGCCTGTTCGCGCTACAAATGGTTATAAAATCCTTTCTGCCTGTTCTAAAAAAACAAAATGTGCGTCATCACAAAGGAGCTGAGCCATGAATTTCGTAATCATCGGCGCGGATGCCGCCGGCATGAGCGCGGCCAGCCGGGCCAAACGCAACCAGCCGGATCTGAATGCAACGGTCCTTGAAAAAACCCGGGACGTCTCCTACAGCGCCTGCGGCATGCCGTATAATATCGCCGATCCCGGACGTCCCATTGAAGAGCTGGTGGTAAGAACCGCCGAAGTGTTTCGCGAAAAGCAGGGAATCAACCTGTTGACCGGGCATGAGGTTCAACAGGTTGATCCGGTGAACAAAACGGTTGCCGGGAAAACCCTTGAGGGGAATGAATTCCGAGTTCCGTATGACAAGCTTCTTATTGCCACCGGCGCTGCGCCCATCATCCCGCAGCTTCCCGGCTTCACCCTCCCGGGCGTCATGGCGCTCAAAAGTCTGGCAGACGGCCGCAGGCTCAAGAAATATCTGGCCTCGAACATTGTTAAAACCGTCGTTATTCTGGGCATGGGGTATATCGGGCTCGAGATGGCGGAAGCCCTGCATGCCAGAGGCATCGATGTGGCCATGGTCAAATCCCGCCCGCAATTTCTCCCCTGGATGGAATCGTCCCTGGCCCAGGCGGTCAGGGAAGAGCTTGATAAAAAGGGAGTCACCCTTTATCCAGGCCATGCCGTAAAAAAAATTGAGCAAACCCAAAATCGGCTCAATGTCGTCTGTCCGGATCTTTCGCTGAATTGTGATATGGTCCTGGTGGCCGTCGGCATCACCCCTAACAGCGCTCTGGCAGACCAGGCCGGTCTGGACCTGGGACCCGGAAAGTCCATCGCCGTCGACCGCAGACTGCAAACATCGGACCGGAACATTTACTCCGCCGGCGACTGCGCCGACGCTTATCACGTCGTGACCGGCCAAAAAACCTGGATTCCCCTGGCCCTGCGGGCCAACCGGGCCGGCTGGGCGGCGGCCGACAATGTTTGCGGGGAAACCGTCGAACTGGAAGGAGTTGCCGGAACCGCCGTATTCAAGGTCTTCGACCTTGAGGCGGCCCGCACCGGCCTGACGACGGAAGAGGCCGCATCATCCGGTTTTACGCCCGAAGCAGTCACCATCACGGCACGATCCCGGGCGCATGCCCACCCGGGATCGTCCGTCATTCATGTGCAGATGGTCGGGGATAAAAAGTCCGGCCGGCTCCTGGGGGCGCAAATGGTCGGCCGAGACGGTGTTGCCCATCGCATCAACGCGCCGGCTGTCGCTCTCCACAACCGCATGACCGTGGCGGCCTTCAGCCAGGCCGATCTGTCCTATGCCCCGCCCTTCGGTCCGACCTGGGACCCGCTCCTTACCGCCGCAAATCAGTTGATGAAAAAGATGTAATCGCATTGTAGAGGTGCCCCCATTTGGATCGGATCCGGAGGATTTCATGAAAAGCTACCGCAAAGAGCTCTGGTTTGACGTGCCGACCCGGCGCGCCTTTATCAACATCACCCCCCAGGTGGAGCAATGCCTGCGGGAAAGCGGCATCAGAGAGGGTTTCGTCCTCTGCAACGCGATGCATATTACAGCTTCGGTCTTTATTAATGACGATGAATCCGGCCTGCACCACGACTATGAAAAGTGGCTGGAAAAACTGGCCCCCCACGAGCCCGTCTCCCAGTACCGCCATAATGTGGGCGAAGACAACGCCGACGCCCACATGAAACGCCAGATCATGGGTCGGGAAGTGGTCGTTGCCGTCACGGACGGAAAGCTTGATTTCGGCACCTGGGAGCGGATCTTTTACGGCGAATTCGACGGCCGGCGCCGCAAACGGGTCCTGATAAAAATCATAGGGGAATAGCTGCTGGAAAATCCATGGACCGCCTGGACTTCAGGCGGTCCGTTCGGACTCTGGATTCGTGCGGTGGTTTTGATTGTTACGGATTCAATCCCAGCTGGGTGGTAAAGGCATCCAAGTGGTTATAGGAACCGTTTAGAAGATTGGACAGAACCCGATCAATATCCCCCTTATCGGTTTCCTGCAGCATTCTCTCTATATCGGCGATATCCATCTCCTCTATCGCCACCCCCACTTCCAGCGCCGATTTAAGGTTAAGCATCCCTTTCTCAAGGAGTCGATCATATTCCTCCTGAATAATCCCGTTGATAAACGAGCCGGGACTGTTAATCAACACATCATCTACGAGTCCGTATTTGACAATAAGCTTTTCCACAGCATCCATGTGCCGCTGCTCGGACAAGCTGATATTTTCGAAGATATAAGCGCCGTAGAGGTGATACATTTCGACGTAGATGTCATGCGCCAATTTCTCTTCCTCATATAAAAATAGAATATTGGCCGTTTCGACAGCGGTCAGCCCTGGTAATGCGGCCGGCTCGACCGGACCTTTTGCCCAAAGGGGGGCAGCTGAAAATGCAGCAAGGAACAACAGTAAGAGTAATTTTGTTTTCATCTGAATCTCCTTTCTATAATTAAATGAATTTAGTCGTATAACGGTTTGGAGAGTCGGATGTTACAATTTTTTTATCAAAGTACTGCATGTTTGGTTATTAGTCGAAACCCTTTTTAAGAATAATGGAATAAAGGGGACATTCATTGTTGATAAGTATCTGCGAAACTGGTATTTGAACTATATGCCACGCCAAGCCCGCATTGACCGGCGGCGGACTAATCCGTTCGTCCGGTGGGTGGCGTGCCGTCAAAGAGGCGTATCGGGATGGCATTAGACATAGGGATCACACATGATTCCGGCCGGCTTGCGACTTCCATGAACATTCTGAGGCTACTTAGAACACAACATCTAAACAACGTGCCCATAATACATAATACTCTGCAGCGCCATGCACATTACAGCCTTGGTCTTTATCAACGACGATGAATCCGGCCTGCACCACGACGATGAAAAGTGGCTAGTAAAACTGGCTCCCCACGAGCCCGTCTCCCAGTACCGCCATAATGTGGGTGAAGACAACGCCGACGCCCACATGAAACGCCAGCTCATGGGTCGGGAAGTGGTCGTTGCCGTCACGGACGGAAAGCTTGATTTCAGCACCTGGGAGCGGATCTTTTACGGCGAATTCGACGGCCGGCGCCGCAAAAGAGTTTTGGTTAAAATTATCGGCGAGTAGAAGTCAAAAATGTTTTTACGCCTCTGCTTTATCCAGACAACAACAAAAAGTTAAATAAATTTTGCAAAAAAAAGATTGACTTTTGAAATTTAGATTAGGTATGGTGGCCCTAAATTGGGTCACCCAGTTTACTTGGTTTTCCGATTATAGGGGGATAAAAAAGAAATTAACGATGTTTAATAGAATCTCACCTGTTCGTTTATACGAAAGTGTAACCGAGCAAATTATACAGTTAATTAAAAGCAATGAATTAAAACCGGGAGATAAACTTCCTCCGGAGCGAGAACTTGCCGAAAAGTTTTCCATCAGCAGAGCCTCTTTAAGGGAAGCTTTTCGCGTTTTGGAATCAAGAGGTTTGATTAAGAGTACGCCCGGCGGGGGGAGGTTCATCCGCGAGATAAATAAAGATACGCTAATTGATACAGAAAATGTCATTCTGAACTTAGAGAAATCTTCTCTTTTGGAACTTTTGGAGGCAAGAGAAATTTTTGAGGTCAAAATTGTCGAACTTGCTGTAGAAAGAGCCACTATTGAAGATGTAAGGGAAATTGAAGCGAATTTTTATAAAATGTGCAGAGGGGTGGAAAAAGAAGATGTAGATACAGAAGATGCTGAGAAAACAGAATTGGATACGGAATTTCATTTGGCAATCGCCAGAGCTTCTCGCAATTTTGTCTTCATTAACATTATGCGCTTACATTTTGAATTATTAAAAAATATTCGAAATAAGACCTGGCAAATACCAGGAAGGCAAGACGAGAACCAAAAGGAACACTTGGCAATATTTCGAGCCGTTAAAGAACATGATAGTAAAAAAGCCGCCAAGGCGATGCTGAATCATCTAAGGAATATAAAAAAAGTTATCATAAAAATGTAAAAATAAGGGATGGATGGACACTATGTCGCTCCACATGGGAACAAGCGAACTATTGGTACATTTTCTGCATCATTTGCATTATGAAAACCTTCCATCAGAAGTTGTTCGTCAAGCCAAAAGATGCTTATTGGATTATTTGGGAGTCGTTTTGGCAGGTTCGACGACCGAAACGGCAAATACATTGCGGATATTTCTTGATAAATTCAACAATGAGGCGAAAATTACTCCCATCGGCTATCAAAGGAAAACAGATATTTTTAAGGCCGCATTGGTTAACGGAATAACTTCACACGCCCTGGAACTGGATGATGGCCACAGGCGTTCCACTGTTCATAATGGATCTGTTGTGTTTTCAACCCTCTTACCCTTATTGGAAAAAGAGAATATTGATGGCAAAAGAGCGATCGTCGCCATCGTCGCCGGTTATGAAACCGCCATAAGGATTGGAAGGGCCGTCCAACCCTCTCATCGGAGCCGTGGATTTCATTCTACTGCTACATGCGGCACGTTTGGCTCCGCAATGACCGCTGCAAAAGTTTTAAATTTATCTGAAAATGAGATGTCCTGTGCTCTGGGGATTGCCGGCACCAGTGCTTCCGGTTTACTGCAATTTTTAGATGACGGTTCCGAAATAAAACAATATCATCCCGGGAAAGCCGCTCTGTGCGGGTTGTTGGCAGCTTATTTGGCACAGAGTGGATTGACGGCACCGCATAACATCCTGGAAGGAAAACGGGCTTTTTTTCAATCCGCAAGCGAAGAATATAACGTATCGGAAATTACGAATAATTTGGGCACTCATTTTTCCATTTTAGATGTCTATTTTAAACCCTATGCGGCCTGCCGTCATTGTCATGCTCCCATAGAAGCTATCATAAACATGCGCAGCAAGAAGGATATCGAATCAGATAAAGTAGAAAAAATTAATGTTATGACCTACAAATCGGCAGTAGATGGCCATTGCGACCCCAGCCCTCAAAGTGAAGTCGGGGCCAAGATGAGTGTGCCTTTTAGTGTAGCTGTTGCGTTGAAAACCGGCTGGGCCGGCCCGAAGGAATTCAGGCCTGCTTCCTTTACCAATTCTGAATTATTGAATTTGGCGAAGAGAGTGGTGGTTCAGGAAGCGTCTGAGTTGACTCGTTTGGTTCCCGATAAGCGGCCGGCAATAGTTGAAATCTTAACAAAAGACGGGGATGTTTTTAGAGAGCGCATTGATTTGCCCAAAGGCGAGCCTGAAAATCCGGTAACGGATGAGGAGATTATAAAGAAGTTTGTGGATTTGGCATCCTGTTGTCGGTCTCAAGATGAATTGGCAAACATACTGGATATTGTTGAAAATGCTGAAGAAAAAATCGGAAAGATTTTCCGGTTTTTAAGCTGAACCGGATTTTTATCACAACAAACCATTATTCAAAGGAGCTTGTTATGAACAACAGCCTTAAAGAAACCAGGGAATCTTTAAAAAACTTGGGGCTTCCGTCAGGCGATCTGCATGATATCCCCACTTCGGACAAGCGGTTTCCCGACGGCGCCCAATATCGCTGGGAAGTGCCGGGCATTCAGGGCCCGGCATCCATGCGGTCCCTGCTGGAAGATTCCGATAAAAGAGGGCTTATCCTGCATCGAATTACGCAGACAAAAGGAATTATGACGCTGACGGATGAAGAAATCAAAGAGATGGTAGATCTGGCTAAAAAATGGCAGGTCGAATTGGTTTTGGCGGTCGGCCCCAGAGCCCCTTATGACACCGGCGCCATGGTCCGGACTTCCGAAGGCGTCCGCATGGGCTACCGACTGCGGGGTCAGGAACAGATCGTCCGCGCCATTGAAGATATTAAACGAGCAACGGCCATCGGTTGCCGGGCCATTTTGGTTTATGATGAAGGGCTGCTGTGGGTGCTCAATGAGATGAGAAAAAAAAGTGAAATCCCCCCTAATACCCATTTCAAGGTTTCAGCGCACTGCGGGCACGGAAATCCCTGCTCGGCCAAATTGCTCCAGAATTTAGGGGCCGATACGGTCAATTTGGTTAGAGACATTCCGGTAGAGATGTACGCCGCAGTCCGCCAGACCATTGACATCCCTCTGGATATTCATACGGAAAATCCGGCTTCATCCGGCGGTTTTATCCGCCATTATGAGGTCCCTGAAATCCTGCGAGTGGCTGCGCCGATGTATCTGAAAACCGGAGGTTCGGTAGCCAAGACCCATAGCTATGATACTTCGGAAGCCGAGGCCCGCCAGCGGGCCAAACAGGTGTCTTTGGTGCAAAGAATCCTCGATCAATATTTTCCGGAAGCGATACGCTCCAAACGCGGACCCAAGGATCTGGCTATCCCGGTTTAACCTGACGATATTTCGGGGCATTGCAATTTTTTAAGACTGAACACTGTATGTTTTAGCACGAATTCAGTAAGGAGAAGTTCAAATGTCTAATCCCAAGGTGTTAATCTTTGCTCCGGCTGATCCGACCGGTGAAACTCATCGCTGGCTGGAGGAAGCCGGTTGTGATCTTGTGTTAGGGCAAGCCTCGTGGAAAACGCCCCTGGGCGATAACGAAAGCGACATGTGTGCCATGGCAAAAGACGCCGATGCCCTTCTGGGCACATCGATCCGCAGCACCCCTATTTCCGGCCGGATCATGGCAAGTGCGCCAAACCTTCGCATCGTAGCCAAGGCCTCCATCGGTGTGGATGACGTTGACGTCGACGCAGCCACTAAACAGGGCGTCTTGGTCATATACAGCCCTGTGGAATCCAGCTGGGGCGGCGTGGCTGAAAACACGATGGCAATCATACTGGTTTTCATGAAAAGAATGCGTGAAAGGGATGAAGCCATGAAACGGGGCGAATGGCGCGTCCCGGCCCTGCAGGGCGTCTATCTGGGAAGACGCGAGGACGGCTATCCAGGTATTACCATCGGACTTGTCGGTTTCGGCAGAACGGCACGCCGGCTGGTTGATTTGCTGGCGCCATGGCGCGTCCGTATTCTGGCATACGATCCTTATGTTGAGCCTTCGCGATTTATACTCAGCAATGTCAAACGGGTGGACCTGCCCACACTCTTGAAGGAATCCGATATCGTCAGCCTGCATGTCGCCCTTACAGAAGAAACCCGTGGGATGATCGGAACCAAGGAATTCGATTTGATGAAAAAAGCCGCGATTCTGATCAATACATCGCGGGGCAAAGTGATCAAAGAGAATGAATTGATCCAGGCCCTGCAAGACGATAAAATCGCGGGCGCCGGCTTGGATGTCTTCGATGATGAACCGCCGGCGCCGGATTCTCCCCTGACCCGTCTGGGTCATAAGGTTCTGCTGGCGCCTCACATGTCATCGGCCAATTGGGGCAGCGGTTTGCAGAGTGATGGGGTCAGGAACGCCACCCGTACAGTATTGACCGCACTGCGCGGCGAAGTCCCGGATTATGTTTTCAACAGAGAGGTGATACCGCGGTGGCAGACGCGTTTTGGCGGGCATTCTCTGCTAAATAAATAGATGGGAGAATTACCGTATGACCGCATCTCAATTAAATGTTTCGAAAGAAGAAGTAAGGGTGACTGAAGCAGCCTTGCGACGGGTGGTGGCAGCAATTTTTGAAAAACTGGGGATCTCTCCTGAAGATGCGGCTGAAGGCGCCGACGTTCTGGTGATGAGTGATTTGCGCGGGGTGGACTCGCACGGCGTTTCCAATATGTTCCGGGCCTATGTTAAGGGCTATCAGGGCGGCCGGCTGAATCCTGCCCCCGGATGGAAGGTGGTGCGGGAAACCGCCGCGACTGCCGTGATTGATGCCGAACAGCGCCTGGGCATTATCATCGGACCCAGAGCCATGCGGCTGGCCGTAGAAAAAGCAAAGATCTCCGGCGTCGGCACGGTTACGGTCCGCAACGGCGGCCATTTCGGCGCCATCGGGCATCATGCCATGATTGCCGCGGAGCAGGATATGATCGGCTTATGCATGGTAGGCGTCGGCGGATTTGATTTGAGCGTTTTACCGACCTTTTCGGCCGAACCGATGTTCGGCACCAATCCCATAGCCGTTGCCGCCCCGGCCGACAAGGAGGCGCCGTTTTTATTTGACGCGGCTACGTCGGTCATCGCCGGCAATAAGATCCGCTCGGCCATCCGGGCCGGCGAACAACTGCTGCCGGGCTGGGTAGCCGACAAACAGGGCCGGCCCCTTGCCGCAGCGACACCGGTTCAGGATCGCTATCAGTTTTACCTGCTCCCGCTGGGAGGAACCCGCGAACTCGGTTCGCATAAAGGATACGGGCTCTCGATGACGGCGGAAATTCTATCCTCGCTTCTTTCCGGAGGACTTCCGAACATGCTGGACGCCAACTCCGTTTCAAAAGCCCACTTCACGGCCTATAACATTTCCGCCTTTACGGACCCGGCCGATTTTAAGAAGGATCTGGACCGGATGCTGGCAAAGCTGCGAACGGCCAAACCGGTCGAAGGGCAGGCGCGCGTTTACTATCCCGGACTGCTCGAGTCGGAAGAGCTCCGGGAACGCCGCAGTCATGGTATTCCGCTTCATAAGGAAGTAATCCAATGGTTCGAAAATATCACTACAGAACTGGGCCTTCCGGGGCTCGACGGCTAACTGTGCTGCCGCTTTCGGCCCGGACATTAAAAGGAATACTCCAAATAAATTTATCAGAGAATTGCCGTGAATGAGCAAACCATAAAACCGAGGCGGATTGCCCGCCGGACCAAGTTATATGTCCCTGTAAACCGCGAAAAGTTTGTCGAAAAGGCCTGGACCCGTGAAGCCGATTGCATCATTCTGGACCTGGAGGATTCCATCGCCCCGAACGATAAGGCCGCGGCCCGCGAGCTGGTCAAGGATGTCATTCCCATCGTCACAAAAGGCGGGGCCGAAATCCAGGTTCGGATCAACCGCGAGTTTGAAGAAGCGGATCTCGATGCCGTTGTCGTTTCCGGTTTGACCGGCCTGATGATACCCAAGTGCGAGACGGCCGAAAGCATCGCGCGTTTGGACCAATGGGTTTTAGAACTGGAAAAAGACCGCGGACTGCCCCAGGGAAAAATTCAGTTTGATCTTATTTTCGAAACCGCCAGGGGCATTATTCAGGTGGAGCAGATTGCCATGGCTTGCCCCCGGATTGTATCGATTACGACCGGCCAGGCCGATCTTTCGATCGATTTGGGATTTACCCGAATGCAGGAACTGAACTTTGAACAATATTTTTACGCCGAAAACAAATTGCTTTTTGCTGCTTGTGCTGCCGGGATCCAGCCACATGGTATGGGTGCCCAGAACCATGTCGACTTTACCAGCATTTCAATGGGGCCTGAGGCCATGCTCAAGGCCTGCCGGCACGCATTCCGACTGGGCTATATGGGCACCAGCGTCATTCATCCCGGATGGATCAAAGCCGCCAACGAAGGATTTACCCCTGATCCGGAGGAAGTCAAGAAGGCCCGCAGGATCAAAGCCGTGCTGGAAGCGGCTTACGCCGACGGCAAGGGGTCCGCTTCATTGGACGGCCGCATGTATGATGTCGCGCATATGAAGCAGGTCGACTATACGATCGCGCGCGCTGATGCGGTCGCCAAGCGCGAGGCCGAAAAATCGGCAGCGCTGGAGGCGGCCAAGAAAATTACCTGAAAAATGGAGGTCAGAATGGTCACTGCCATGGAGGGGGTTAAGGTTATTGAAGCCGGCGGAGCGGCCGCCATGCCGCTGGCAGGAATGCTGATGGCCGGCTGGGGTGCAGATGTCATCCACGTCGAACCTCCGGGTGAGGGAGATTTGGCGCGCATGATGAGCCATCGACTCAGCGCCTGGACGCAGTACAGTGATATCAACTATATCTGGGAGCATCTGGATCGGAACAAGAAAAGCATTTGCATTAATCTTCGAACGGCTGAAGGACAAACCGTCATCAAAAAATTGTGCGAAGGTGCGGATGTATTCTTAAACAATTTCCGACCGTATGAGATGGAAAAGTTCGACCTGACCTATGAAGCCATTGCCAAAGTAAACCCGAAAATCATATACGCCAATCTGACCGGCTACGGCACCCGCGGGCCGGAAAAAAATGCCGGCGGCTACGATTCGGTGGCTTTTTGGGCGCGCAGCGGCGTGATGGATCTGATGCATGATGAGGACAGCGCCCCGAACATATCGCGCTCGGCTTACGGCGACAGCATTGCATCACTGAGCCTTTTCGGCGGAATCATGGCTGCGCTCTATATCCGCGCGTGCACCGGCGTCGGACAAATGGTCGAAACGTCCCTTTATAATACGGCGGTATGGGTCTTGGGACTGGACGTCACCGGCTGCCTGATCACCGGCCGGGACGCCTTGCGCCCGCAAAGAAAAACCATGTCCAACCCGATTCGGAATTTATATCCGACCAAAGACCGGCGCTGGATCATGCTGGGCATGACCAATGCCCAACACTACTGGCCGGAATTTTGCAAGGCAATTGAACGACCGGAACTTGAAAAAGATCCCAAGTTTGCCACCTTTGACGATCGTCAGAAAAATTGCGCCGAGCTTATCAAAATCATCGAAACCATCTTTCTTTCCAAAACCTACCAGCAATGGGTGGCGACGTTAAAAAAGTATAAACTGGTATGGTCGCCGGTGACAACCCCTCTGGAAGTCACCAGTGATGAACAGGCCCTTAGCAATGATTTCTTTGTAGATTGGGAGCACCCCAAATATGGCAAGATTAAGGTGCTCAACAGTCCCATTAAATTGTCGAAAACGCCGGCCCAAATCAAATCTGCAGCGCCGGAACTGGGCGAGCACACCGAAGAAACTCTGAAGCAGTTGGGTTATACCGACGCAGTCATCGCAAAGATGAAGGCTGACGGTATTGTGTAGCGGCATCGAGGGGTTACCTTGAGAGCCGTATCGAAGAAAATATCAGACGCTGGATATACGGCAAAACGGGGTGTCTTTTTCGGAGCTCCGCTCTTGCCAAACCCACTAACCAACCAAAAGCAGGGAACTTTTTATGAAATTAGTGATTGAAAACCTAACCAAAAAGTTCGGAGAATTTGTCGCTGTTGACAACATTAATATTGTTGTTGAAACCGGAAAGCTTCTGGTTCTGCTGGGTCCAAGCGGTTGTGGCAAGACGACAACCTTGCGTTGCATTGCCGGTTTTGAAAAACCCGATAGCGGTAGAATCACTATAGGCGACAAGGTTGTTGCCGACCCTCTGAATGGAATCAATCTGCCTCCTGAGAAGCGGGGGTTGGGCATGGTGTTTCAATCGTATGCTATCTGGCCGCACTTGACCGTATTTGATAATGTTGCTTACGGACTCAGGATGAGAAAGTGGCCACGCGCTAAAATCAAAGAACGGGTGGAAGAAATGCTGGAGCTGACCGGTTTGCAGGGGCTGGGAGCTCGTCCGGCTCCGATGCTCAGCGGCGGTCAGATGCAACGGGTGGCTTTGGCTCGAAATTTGGCCTACAATCCGGACGTGCTGCTGCTGGATGAGCCCCTCAGCAATTTGGATTTTAAACTGCGGGAGCGCTTGCGTTTTGAGCTGCGGGAAATTCAATTAAGGATTGGTATTACTGCAGTATATGTGACTCACGATCAATCGGAAGCGGTGGCGCTTGCCGATGAAATCATCCTGATGAAAGAGGGATTAATTGAGCAGCGAGGTACGGCGGAGGATATTTATAACAAACCGAAAAGCGCTTATGTCGCTGATTTTATCGGCTCGGCAAATCTGATTCCAGCAGTTGTCAAAGGAGAAGAAAGCAATTGCTATATGCTGGAAACACCGGAAAAACTGCAAATCCATGCCATTAAAAGCGACCTTGTGTTTAATCATGGCCAGAGCGTCAAGCTGGTGATGCGGCCTGAAAATATTTATCTTTCCAAGAAAAAACCAGATGGATGGTCCATCAATTCCTGGCAGGGCGACGTGGTGGTCCCCAGTTATTTGGGAACCCAAACCCGATATGTTGTTTCGCTCAATGGACGACGGTTTTTTGTGACCATGCTGGGTTCTTCTCAGGCATTTCACGCCAAAGAAAAAGTATATGTCAATATTCCGCCGGAAGAAATTCAAGTTCTAACAGAGTAAATTTCATTCAGGAGGTAATATCAGTGATGCCGGACATTCCCGCAGAAACAGCCGCCAGTCATGGTCCGCGAAATTCAAAGGACAACAAACTGTTAATCATCCTCCGTAATTATGGCGGCTTTTGGATAATCCTTCCGATGTTCCTGGTCCTTATTTTTCTGATCGTCTATCCTTATTTTATTCTGATTTACGGATCTTTTACCGATGAGCCCCCCAGACAATTATCTTTTTCTTTTCAAGCGCTTACCCTGGAGAAATACCGGCTCATTTTTGCCAGTACCCAATTTTGGGTCGCTCTTAAAAACACCCTGATAACATCCTTGGGCGGCATGATTTTCGCTCTCATTATCGGTGTCTGGCTGGCATGGTTGACTGCGCGCACGGATATCATCGGCAAAAAAATCATCGGCCTCGCAGCGATAGTCCCCCTTTTTCTGCCGGCGTTTATCGGTGCGCTGGCCTGGAGTTATCTGGGCAGCCCCCGGGTGGGCATCATCAATGTTTTTCTGAGAGAGTTTGGATTGCCCTTTACGTTTAACATATACAGTTTGTGGGGCATTATGTTTGTTTTCGGTCTTTATTATACCCCGTATGTGTATATGTTTACCAGCGGCTCCTTAAACCGGATGGATCCCGCCCTGGAAGAGGCTTCAGCCATTGCGGGCGCCAGCAACTGGCAAACCACCTTTAGAGTGACTTTTCCCTTGATTTTGCCTGCCATTACTTCCTCGGCAATATTGGTTTACATCTTGATGTGCGAGGTCTTTGCAGTTCCCGCCATACTGGGTCAGCCGGCGAAATTATATTTTGTCCCGACCGTAATCTATAATTGGGTTAGAGGCGCCCCGCCCCATGATTTAAATCTGGCTTCGGCCATGGGGATTTTGCTTATCGTTGTTGTTTCCATCCTTCTGTATATTCAAAGCAGAATATTGCGCAAGCGCAGTTTTGTTACCGTTGCAGGCAAGGGAATACGCCCGAAAGTGGTGAGCCTGCGCTGGGCCCGCATCCCTTGTTTTATAACCGCCCTGCTCTACCTGCTGGTCGCCGTAGTGCTGCCTTACACGGTCCTGATTCAATCTGCGCTGCGGGATTATCTTTATATTCCGAATGTCGCGGCTTTTTTTTCAAGCGCGACCATGAGCCTGAAAAATTTTCAGTCCGTTCTGAACGATTCCCTCTTTTGGACAGCGTTGTGGAATACGATTTCCATGGCCGTTTTTGTCGGCATCGTCGGGGGGGGCCTTTATCTGATCATCAGCTACATGATCCATAAAACCAAATTGCCCGGACGCGAACTGCTGAATTATATCTGTATCCTGCCCATCGCCGTCGCCGGACTGGTTAAGGGCATGGCGTATCTCTGGGCATGGATATCACTTCCGATTGGAATTTATGGAACCGTATGGATTTTAATATTGGCTTATATATCGCGGTTTACGCCGCAGGGATTGAGGGCCGTATCTTCATCGATGGTGCAAATCCACCCTGAACTTGAAGAGGCATCCCGGATCAGCGGATGCGGTGTCATGGGCACCATCTGGAAGATTCTTTTCCCCCTGGTAAAGCCGGGAATTTTTTCAGCCGTCACTTTGGTTATGCTGCTATGTGTCCGGGAGTTGAGCACTTCCATTTTTCTTTATACCTCCAAATCGATCGTCATGACGGTCCTTGTTTACGACCTTTGGGAAAGCGGCCAGTGGGGACCGGTAGCCGTAACCGCTTTATGCCTTTCCCTCGTCCTCTTGGGTCTGGTGACGCTTACCAGAATTGTTTTGAAATCCGAGCTGGCCGGACAGAAATAAACAGTTAAATTAAAGGGGGTGGTTTAAAAACGCAATCCCGATGTGTGGCTTTCAGGACAAAGGAATTAAACTTATTCAAGAAAGGAGGTTTATGCAATGCTGAGGACGCATTTATACAAAATGATGTTTGTCGTGCTGGTGGGAATTTTCGCTTTTTCATTAACCGCTTATGCCCAACAGGCAAAAGCAGAGGTCAAAGATGAGGGCGTCTTTATTGGAAAAGAATTAATTGCGGATAAGGATACTTACCTTAAAGCCCTTGAGGAAGGAGGACTTCAGCTTTATACGGCCCATACCCTGTCGCAAGAGCAAAAAATGATTAATGCATTCATGAGTCATTTCCCAAAGATCAAGGTGGTCATTACCCGCGCCGGCGGCGCCACCCTGCATGAAAAGATGCTAACCGAACAAGCCGCCGGTGTATTAAAGGCGGATGTAGTAATCAACAGTGATCTGAACTACTTGGATGAGTTTTATAATAAAAAATGGCTGAGAAAACACATACCGCCTTCCGACCCCCTTTACCCTGAAAAGTCCAAGTCGGTCGGCTATTATTATCCCACCGGCGCCAGCGCGATCATTCTGGCATACCATAGCACGCTTGTGAAAAAAGAAGATGCCCCCAAGGACTGGATCGACCTCGGCAACCCCAAGTGGAAAGGAAAATTGGGAGGGCAGCGGTTAGGCGGCGGAGCGATGTGGTCGATGGTATGTTTTATAAGATCCCAAATTAAAGAGGATGTATTCAAGGCATGGGGCGATAACCACCCGATCATGTACACCAGCGGCGGCGGTCTTTCAAATGCATTGATTTCCGGCGAAGTGGTGGTAACCAATATCGGCCTGTATGCCGGATATCCGGATAAATACGAAAAAGGAGCTCCCATTGAGATGGTATACCCCCAATCGGGTTTTCCATTGTATATACCCGTTATTGGACTGATGGAACAGGGCCGGAATCCGAATGCAGCCAAGCTGTTTATAAACTGGTATTTAAGCGCCGAGGGACAAACTCTTTTATCGGGGTTAAGAGGGCAATTTTCCTTGCGTGATGATGTTCCTCCCGCACCGCACTTGCCCCCTTTAAAGGAACTGAACCACTGGATTCCCGATCCTAAATTATTGTTGGATACGGAGCTGAGAAACAAGTGGATTCAAGAAGCCAACAAAGCGTTTGGCTGGCAATAGTTTATATCATAAATGCAGTGGAGCTAAATAATTGCGGTGGACGGGCCGATTCGGTATACTGAATCGGCCCGTACTGAAATAATCATTGATTTTGAAATCTTTATTTGTTCGGCCGGCTGTCATCGGCCCTCCGCCTTTAGTGAAAATATTTCAGGAATTCATTATGAAAATTTTAAAATAACCTAATAGGTGTATTAATGATAAAATCCGAAAAAAAAATTATAAAGCTCTATACACCGATACCGGGCGATGAAATTAAAAAGCTTAAAATTGAGGACCAGATAGAAATCAACGGAATTATTTACTGCGGCAGAGATGCGGTTTTGCCGAAAATCAAGGCGCTTATTAAAAATGATTCCCTTGATGCTCTCGGCATTGATTTTCAAGGGTCTGTTATTTTTCATACCGCAGTAAGCCCTGCCGGCATCGGCCCCACTACGAGCAACAAGTTTGAAATTGAAGACAGCATCCCGCTACTCTCCAAGGCAGGCGTTAAAATTCACTTGGGCAAAGGTTCGATCAGCCCAAAAACCGTAGCCGCTTTAAAACATTATCATTCCGTTTTTGCCATCACGCCGCCGGTGAGCGCTCTATTTTCAGATAAAATTATTTCCCAGAAAATAGCCGCGTATTCTGAAGAGGGCATGGAAGCCCTCTATGAGATCGAAGTCCGTGATTTTCCCGCTATCATTGCTTGTGCAAACGGCCAGACGATTTTTTCCAAATAAGTCCTAACAACAGACGGGGGCTCTAAATGCTGAAAATCAAAACAATCGAAACTGCCGTCGGAAACTGTTTAGTTCAAGCCGGCACGACTTACCGCAACGATCAATTTAAAGCATACCGAAATGCGATCGCAAAGGAAAATAATCCGAACGCCAAATGGGTGCTGGAAAGATTGGTTGAAAATGCCAGGATCGCAGAGAAAAATTCCAGTCCCCTCTGTGATGATTCGGGCATTCCACATGTAATAATTGAAATAGGCGATCTGCTCAAACTTCCGGCCGGGTGGCTGAACGCGATTTATTGCGGCATCGAGCAGGGACTGAGACGGATGCCCGGCCGGCCGATGGCAGTTAAGGGAAACGAAACGGAACGAATCGAACAATCCAAGGGGCTTTATCAAGATCCGGCAAAACTGACGCTTGCTCCGGTGATTGTTAAGCCGGCTCCAGGAAAAAATCTCAAAATAACGGTCCTGCTTTTGGGAGGGGGGCCTGAAATTCGAGCCAAGACATACCGCATTTTTCATAAACGGAGTATGGAAAACGTGTTGCGGGAAACAGCCGGATGGATGGCCTCTGAAGTAAAAAATCTGGGATGTACGCCCACCACGCTTGCTGTCGGAATCGGCCGGACCCACATGGAAGCATCCGCCCTGATGCTGGAAGCAATGCAAAAAGGAACTTTAAGCCGGCAAACGGTTTGGGAGAAAAAAGTTACGGATTGGATGAATGCCGAATCGGTCGGCCCATTGGGTTTGGGAGGGGCAACCACCGTTCTGGGTACCTTTATAAAAGTGGGGCCGCTGCGGGCCAGCGGCGTAAGAATCGTCAGCGTCCGGCCATGCTGCTGCCTTGAACCCAGAAAGGCTACCATCACGCTTGGGCCACCTGATTAGCTTTACTGAAACCCGCTAAGATGGGATGGCATAATAATACGCGGTGGATCTTGTAATTCACCTTTCAGACGCAAACGGCGTCTTTGTTTCTCTTTTTATGAAATATTTGGGTTAGACCTTATCGTCTCCTCGATTGTATATTTGGAGATCTGTTCATCCTTCCTTGACATATATCCTGTCATATACGATATGACATTCCCCCAGGTCGGACAATCTATTCATGGTGCTGCCCTGACCGCTGACGGGAACCATGCCTCCGGCGCCGACAAGTACCTGATTGCCACCAAAATGTGCAGATGGCGTCCAGAGGTTTTGTCAAGAGCCTGCCAAAACAGCGTTGCCAAGCAGAATGAGAAGTGACATAAACTGACATTGCCGAAATAGAGACGATTTTACCCCTTGATCCAGGATGAAAACATGACTAAAAAACGAATCGACGGCCACCGGCATATCCTAAGCACCGGCGCGCATGATTTCGCCAGGTCCATCGACCCGCAGCGCTATGAACAGATGTATGTCGGGGTCGACGCCGTGTCAGAAAAGACAAACCGGGAGCGCGACCTTGTCTGGAACAGGAAAATGGCCGATCCGGAAGAAAACGCGGCCGATATGCTGGCGGCCGGAATGGACTACGGGGTTCTGCAACCCTCTCCCATCGGCTACTATTACTGGGCCGATGCGGAAAATGGCGCAATACTGGCCCGTATGACCAACGAATTCACAGCCGAGGTTGTCCAGCGCAAACCGCAACATTTCTGCGGGGTTGCCACGCTGCCCCTGCAGGACCCGCAAAAAGCGACAGAAGAGCTGGATTATGCCGTCGGCGCCCTGAAATTGAAAGGGATCGCCATCGGGTCCAACGTCCGGGGAAAAGGAAACCCTTCGGTTTACAGCCGAAATCATGCCGCCGGGGCATCTTTACATGGGTACGGATTATCCCTATGACATGGCCGACGTCGACCCCGTCGGATCGGTTGAGGCCGCTTTTGCCGACCCCGGCCAGCGTGAACGGATCTTCAACCAAACCGTCCTTGACGCGCTTTGATGCGCCCCGGGCGCTAACCATCTCCAGGGAGGTGTTTTTATGACGGACAATCCAACCCATGCCGATGGAATGAAAATCCACTGGGATGTCCCTATCGCAATGGACGACGGGGTCGTTCTCAGGGCCGATGTCTTTCTGCCCGAATGGGAAGGAGAGTTCCCCGTCATTTTATCCTATGGTCCCTACGGCAAGGGATTATCCTTTCAGGAAGGCTATCCGGATCAGTGGCAGCGGATGGTCGCACAACACCCGGATGTCTTTGAAGGGTCATCGAACAAGTATCAGAACTGGGAAGCCGTTGACCCGGAAAAATGGGTCCCGGACGGGTATGCCGTCGTCCGGGTGGACTCCCGGGGCGCGGGACGGTCTCCCGGCGTGATTGATCCGTTTTCACCCCGCGAGACCAAAGATTTTTACGACTGCATCCAGTGGGCCGGCCGCCAGCCCTGGAGCAGCGGCAAGGTCGGGCTTCTCGGCATCTCCTATTACGGGATCAACCAGTGGCATGTCGCCTCGCTGCGCCCGCCGCACTTGGCCGCCATCTGCCCATGGGAGGGAGCTGCGGACTGGTATCGCGACATGACCCATCACGGCGGCATCCTTTGCGAATTCTGGGCCAACTGGTTCAAAAAACAGGTGATGACCGTCCAGCATGGGCTGGGGGAACGGGGGTATCGCAATCCCATCACCGGACAAACCGTGGCCGGTCCTGAAACCCTGGACGAGAATGAACGGGCTGAAAACCGGGTCGATCTGGGCAAAGCGATCCGGGCGCATCCCCTCGACGACGATTATCACCAGGCCCGGTCCCCCGACTGGTACAGGATCGACGTGCCGATCCTGTCTGCCGGGAACTGGGGCGGACAGGGGCTGCATCTGCGCGGAAACTGCGAGGGTTTCATGCGGGCCGCCTCCGGCAGCAAATGGCTTGAGATTCATGGCATCGAGCACTGGACGGAATTCTATACGCGCTACGGCGTGACACTGCAGAAAAGATTTTTTGATTATTTTCTCAGGGGCATCGACAACGGCTGGGACAAACAGCCCCGGGTCCAATTGCAGATCAGAACCCTCACAGGGTTTGTCCCGCGCCATGAGAATGAATGGCCGATCGCCCGCACCCGCTGGACTAAATTCTATCTCGATCTCCATCAGCAAAAACTGGCCGGACAGCCCCCGGCCGAGCCGGCCGCCGCGGCTTACGATGCCGCCGGCGACGGCGCTACTTTTTTCAGTGAACCGCTGCGGGCGGAAACCGAGATTACCGGACCGCTCGCCGCCAAGCTGTTTGTTTCATCAACCACCACGGATGCCGATCTCTTCGTCGTTTTCAGGGTTTTCAGCCCGGACAACGAAGAGGTGGTTTTTCAGGGGGCGCTCGACCCCCACACCCCCATCGGCCAGGGCTGGCTGCGGGCGTCGCACCGCAAACTGGATCCGGATTTAAGCCGGCCCTACCGGCCCTACCATAGCCATGATGAAATACAGCCGCTGACGCCCGGTAAAATCTATGAACTGGATATCGAAATCTGGCCGACATGCATCGTCGTTCCCGAAGGCTATCGCCTGGCGTTTACCGTCCGCGGCCGGGATTATGAATATCCCGGCGAAGGCACCCGGCTGAAAACCTTTGTTAACGCCATGAAAGGATGCGGCCCGTTTATTCATGAGGATCCGCTGGATCGCCCTGCCGATATTTTCGGCGGCAGGACCACACTGCATGCGGACGCCCGGCGGGTTTCCTACGTACTGCTGCCCGTCGTGCCCCCGCAGGACGCAACTCAGGTTTGATAGACTGAAGGCGGAAGGCCTTTAGGGTCAATCCACGTGTGATCAGATGAGAGGTTACGCCCTATGAAAGATATTCAAATCGTTGACAGAAGCGACATGGTGTTAAAATTAAAACGACTTGCATGTTTTGGGACTGGAAAACGTAAAGCGCTGCCTGGGCCATGTTCTGACAGTTGCTGAATTCATGGAGAAGATCAAAAATTAAGGGGGATTGAAAATGGACTATCGTATGGATCAATTTAAACTGACCGATAAAGTGGCCGTCGTGACCGGCGCCAGTGAAGGAATAGGCAGCGCTCTCGCCGTGGGGCTGGCCGAAGCCGGGGCCGATGTCGTTATCTGCAGCCGGCGTGAAGAAAAATTAAGGGAGGTAAAAGCCGAAATAGACAAAACCGGCCGCAAAGCCGAGATTTTCATTTTCGATATATGCAGGTTAGGCGATATTGAGGGGCTGAAAAAATTTATTCTGGGTCGCTTCGGCCGAGTCGACATCCTGGTTAACAACGCCGGCTTTACCGTAACCAAACCCGCCTGGGATACCACCGAGGATGAATGGGATTTAATGGTGGATACGGGATTTAAGGGGCTCTTCTTCTGCTGCCAGATCATCGGCTCCATCATGCAGGCAAACGGATACGGAAAAATAATCAACCTCAGTTCGACCTTCAGCCGCAGCCTTATCCCCGGCCGTTCCGTATATGCCGGCATTAAAGCCGGAGTGTCGCACCTTACCGAGGCGCTTGCCACGGAGTGGGCTTCCAGCGGAATACGGGTAAACGCCCTTGCGCCGACCGCGGTGCTGACCCCCAGCCGGGTAAGTCTCCTTAAGGGCGAAGTCTTACAGAAAATTCTCAGCCGCATCCCTTTGGGACGCCTGGCAACCCCGGATGATCTGGTTAACGCCGCCATCTATCTGGCCAGCCCGGCGTCGGATTTTATCACCGGACACACCCTGTTTGTGGACGGCGGCTGGGTGGCGGCCAGCTGACGGGGGTTTTTCGTTTGGGAAAAAAGGAGGTCCTTATGGGTTTTGACTGGATTGTCCTGGGCAATCCATTAAAAGACTGGTTTTCGGCTGCCGTCATGGCAGTCGCTTTCACAGTTTCCGTAACCGGCATCAAACGCCTGTTCCGGCATAGACTTGCCACCCTTGCGGCCGGGAAAGCAAATGGATATGCCGATCTGGCGGCTGATCTGGATAAACCTTTCGTCGTCGGCGACTTTATTATCGTCAACGACTATCTGGGTTCGGTCGAACGGATCGGGCTGAAAACAACGCGAATACGCAGCCTGTCCGGAGAGCAACTGATTTTTTCCAATACGGATCTGCTTAACAGCCGTATCCGCAATTTCAAACGCATGTATGAACGGCGCGTGGTTTTTGCCATCGGAGTCCTCTATCAGACCGAATATGAAAAGCTGTCCCGAATTCCGGATATGATTCGCAATATTATTGAACGCCGGGAGCCGGTCCGTTTTGATCGCGCCCACTTTAAGGAATTCGGCGATTATGCACTGAAATTCGAAGTCGTCTACTGGATCCAAACTCCGGACTATAATGTCTATATGGACATTCAGCAGGCCATCAATCTTGAAATCCATAAGCAATTTGAAGAAGCGCAAATCGGATTTGCATACCCGACCCGGACGGTGTTTATTGAATCCCAATCGGAGTGATCACAGGAAATTGTCAGCAGCATACCCGCTAAACGCAAACCGTGTAGCAAAACAAAATTGCTGCAAACGGAAAATAAAATGCCCGGTGCAAAGAGCCTATACGGAGATTAAAATGAAACCGATTCATAATGTTACATTCATCACGATGATATTTTTAATGATACTAAATGGGGTGGGAATGGCCGATGAGGTATGGCTGACAAACGGCGACCATATCTCCGGAAAAGTGGTAACCCTTGAGCATAACTTTTTAATATTCCATACCGGTTATGCCGGAGACATATCCATCAAAAGGGAGGAAATTGCAAACCTGAAAACCGACGAAATCGTAAAGGTGGTAGTAGGCGGCGACACCCTGATCCAGGGGATGATTCATCCGGGCGACGGCGGTGCGATTACAGTGAAATCGGCAGACATTCCAGTCCCCGTCCCGGTTGAACTTACCCGACTTACGGCCATCAATCCCAAACCGCCGGAGCCTTCCATCAAAACCAGTGTCCGGGCCAATTTCGGCGCCAGTTTTACCAGCGGCAATACCGAGACCGAAAACATTTACGGCGACGGCGAAATGGTCGCCCGAACGGAGAACAACCGTTACACCCTCGGCGCCGTCTATAAACGCTCGGAAAGCGATAACATTGCCACCGCCGACAGTGTAGCCGGCTATATGAAATATGATCATTTTCTGACTGAAAAATGGTTTGTTTATGCAAATGCAACCGGTGAAAAGGACGAATTTAAAGATCTGGAATTAAGAACGACTGTCGGCATCGGTTCCGGCTATCAGTTCCTTGAAACCGAGTCGACCATTCTCTCGCTGGAAGCCGGCCTCAGTTATGTAAATGATGATTACATCGAGGCAAAAGATACCGCCTATTCCGCCGGACGCTGGGGTCTTCGGTTTGAACATTTCTTCTTTCAAAAGAGCCTTCAGTTTTTTCTGAATAATGCCGGCCTCCAGAGCCTTGAAGATTCCGACGACCTTGTGATCTACACCCAGACGGGGTTCAGGGTGCCGCTGTTCAAGAATTTAAATGCTGCCGTTCAATTGAACCACGAATACGACAAAAGCCCTTCTCCGGGAAGAAAAAATGAAGATACGGCCGTTATTATCACCCTTGGGTATCAATGGAGCGGGTGACGCATTCTACTGTGACGCTGCTTCCCTGAAAGCCCGCCATTTCATCTCTTTTCCTGCAATGGCGCCGCTGATGACGACCGTTCCTTCGATGGCGTTTTCCGAGACACGGCCCGCATAATCCTGCCGGATGATGCGGCCGTCGCTTTCGCTGGACAGTGAAAACCGGATGCGTTTGCCGGTCAGGCCCGCGTTGAACAGGGGCCATGAATGCCCCCGGTTCCGAGCCGTTCCGCTGATATCCTGATAATGCTGCTGAAACTCCGCTTTAAATTCCTCCGCCGCGCCCATCAGGTCGATGCGCCAGCGCCAGCTGCCGGCGACTCCGGCCGGCACGATCCAGAAATAGAGGATGCCGTCATCGCCTTCCGCTTTTATTTTTTCCATGAGCACGGTCTGATCCGGCCGCCAGTCTCCCAGATGATAATCATGCGATACGATGCGGGCGCCGGGTTTGAGCTCGCCCAGGAGTTTGGGTCTTAGTTTTATATTTACCTCAGGCAGGAGATACATCGTCACCACGTCCGCCGCGCGGATATCCGTCCGGAAAATATCCTGAACTAAAAACCCGGCCCGGTCCACGACCCCTTCGGCCAGGGCATATTTTTTACTGAGCGCCACCAGCTTTGGATTGAGATCGACCCCCAGCCCCCGGACGCCGAAGCGTTTTGCCGCCGTGATGACAATGCGGCCGTCCCCCGAACCCAGATCCACCAGAAAATCCCCAGGCCCGACCGCAGCAAGGGAGAGCATCGCGTCCACGATTGCCATGGGGGTGGGGACATAGCCGACATCTAAATTCGCACTGTCGCCCGCCATTTCCGCGCCGGAATGGATCGAAAATGTATCGTCGCCGCCCCGGGCATAGGCGACCCAGACAAACAACAGGGCTATAGCCCATATACCCGCCGTTGCAAGGGGGGTGCGCCGGAATATTTTAATTACACCCGTAAAAGTCGTCATCATCTTTTCATCCTGTCCGTTGCATTTTTCTGCCGTTTAGAATTAATGCGCTCCTTTTTCAATTGGGTTGTTTACCGCAATATGGACTTTTTCTCCAGTTTTATTCGAACTCCTGTTCCGGACATTCCGGGTGCCGGAAAATGCGACTGTTGTGTCGCAAAATCCTACGCCATGTTAACTGTTTGATAAATCTTTATAAAATTTAATTTTTCAAAATTTTTTCCGTTTTGTGTGGATTATTTCAACACACCCCTTTCACCGTCGAACCGACCTTATCTTTTCCTTAAAATATTAATATTAATTATAACAAATGTTTATATAATTAATCGGCCACGCGGCGGGTCCTGGCACGCCCCTTGCTCTATACATTGTCAAACAGCACTGAAATTCCAACAAAGGAGCAAGCGATGAAGGAAAAATTAATAAAAGAGAACCGGCGAGGCCAGGCGGGTTTCGGATCAACCTATCGCAAGGGCAATATTGAAGACCTGGGAAAAAACGATGAAATCCCCGTCATTCTGGGGAGACAGGTCTGGATGGTTAAGCCGGAGCAGAAATCCAAAATCAGCAACCCATGCCTCTGGATGCAGGCCGGCGCTGTAAAATTCAAGAACTGCAATAATTATTACGACTGCACCACCTGCAGCTATGATGCCGGTATGGCCCAGCGGGTCGCACAGGGCAAGCAAATCAGCTGGCAGGACGCCATGCGTAAAAAGCCCGATATCGAAAGAATTTGCCGCCACAGCCTGACCCATCGCATCGCCAGTCGCCTGTGCGCCTATGACTATCACTGCGGCGCCTGTGATTTTGACCAGTACTTTGAGGATGTCTGGGCCGCCAAAAGCAAAAGCATCCCTTATGACCTGCAGCAGATCAAAGGGTTTGATGTCCCCCTGGACTATTACTTTCATAACGGACACGCCTGGGCGCGCATCGAAAGCGGGGGCTATATCCGCATCGGCCTGGATGATTTTACTTCGAAACTTTTCGGCAAAGCCGATGCGTTTGAACTCCCCCTGATGGGCAAGGAGTTTGATCAGGGAGCTGTCGGCTGGGGGCTCAAACGCAAAGAAAACCTGGCGGACATGCTGTCTCCTGTGGGCGGGGTGATTGTAGAGGTCAATTCCAAGGCCAGGCAAAACCCTGAAATAGTCAACCGGGAGCCCTACGGCGACGGCTGGCTGTTCCTGGTCCGAACGCCGGACATCAAAAAGTCGGTAAACGATCTGATGACGGATACCAAAAGTTTGACCTGGATGGATACGGAAGTGCGCAATCTGGAAAGAATGATCGAGGAAGTCGCCGGTCCCCTGGCAGTCGACGGGGGGCACTTGGCCAGCGACGTCTTCGGCAATTTGCCCCAACTGGGATGGAACAATTTAACCCGGCGTTTTCTCAAGACCCGATAAGGCGCACGGCCTCCGGCATTCCGGCCGATCCGGGTTATGGTAAAACCGGCGTGATATAGAGGTAAATCAAATGAAACCGATCCATACTGAAAACCGCCTGAAAAACATCGAGGCCCCCTGCATCTGGATGCAGGCCGGTGTAATCGCCAAAAAGATCTGCAAAACCGATTATGATTGCATCGCCTGTCGTTTTGACAAGGCCATGCGAAGCCTGGCCGCCGAGAATGAAAAACTCCATGAAAGGGGGATCGTTTCAAACACAAAACGGGGGAAAATCGTTTTCTGGAAAGACCCCCTGATGGCCCTGCCGCCATGGAAACGGCCCTGTGTCCACCATCTCAAAGGGCGCATCGAATTCCGGGCCTGCACCAATGAGTACCGCTGCGACAACTGTGAGTTCGATCAATACTTTTACGACGAATACACCGTTCACGCGATTGTAAAACCGGTGGATGTTCTCCAGATCGAAGGGTTCAAGGTTCCCCAGGGGTTTTATCTTCACCGGGGTCATACCTGGATAAAACTGGAAGAAGGCGGCGAGGCCAGAATCGGCCTGGACGATTTTGCCCTGCGCCTGTTCGGCCCGCCCGACCGGTTCGAATCGCCGCTGGTGGGCAAGGAAATCCGGCAGAACCGTCCGGACATTAAAATGAAACGGGGTTCGCATACCGGCGCCATTCAGTCGCCCCTCAGCGGCGTGGTTACCGCAGTCAACCCCAGATTAAGAACCCGGGGCGACCTGGCAAACGCAAATCCTTACGCCGACGGCTGGATCGCCCGAATCCATGCCCCCGGCCTGCGCCGGGAGCTGAAAGATCTGATGATCGGCAACGAAGCGACCGATTTTCTGCGGGACGAGGTCCAGCGCCTATACCAGGTGGTTGAAGAGGAAGCCGGTCCGCTGGCCACCGACGGCGGCCAGTTCGGAAACGACATCTACGGCAACATGCCCGGGCTCGGCTGGAAACGGTTGACCCATATTTTCCTGCGAACATAGAGAATAGGTACTGCCGTTTTTAAGAATATCCATCCCGTTATTAAAATCCCCCGCCTCAAGGAAGCGGGGGATTTTTTTGTAATGTTGTTCATGCAACGTTAAGGGTTACTTCGCCAGTCTTTTAATTTCATCATCGAACAGCACTTTGCAATACCTGCACAATTGGTCGGATTTGCGGTCAACATCCCGGACACTGCGGCAGTAATGCATGATGCAGGCGGGATCCTTGCAGTGGCGCAGCTTAAAGGTGTGGCCCAATTCGTGGATCGCTTCCTTGACCACCCGGACCTGATAGGTTTCCTGTACGCTTAAGGGTGAGAGGCCTTCCTTTAAACGGAAGGTGGACACGATGCAGGTCTTGCCGCCCAACTGCGCCTCACCGTAAACATGGGTGAGAATGGGGATGAAAAGGTCCACCGTAGTTATTGCCAGGACCTTGAAGGCGCCGCCCGGTGCCGCGGCCGCCAGTTTTTCCAGAATCAATGTGGAATGGTACTGGTCCCGACCGGGGTCCAAGGCGAAGTCCACATCCGGCAACAACGGCATCCGCTCGACGCGGAATCCGAACACCCGCTGAATTCCCCTGCTGATGGGCAGGAAAATTTCTTCACCACAATCGCCGATAAAAGAGACGACGACCGTATGTTGTGGGGGGGTAATCAAGATGGTTTCTGAATCTGATATCGCTTGATTTTGTTATACAGGGTCGAACGGTCGATTTCCAGAATTTTCGCAGACCGGGATATATTCCAGTCATTGGCACTGAGCACCTGTGCGATATGGGTCTTTTCAATTTCCACCAGCGAGTTTGTGTCCGGGCGGACACTTTCGGGTGCACAGAAAATCGGTAAATCCTCCGGCATGATTTTAGGCCCTTTGCACACCACCACCGCCCGTTCGATGGCATTTTCGAGTTCCCTGACATTGCCGGGCCAGTCATAGATCATGATTTCATCCATGGCCGCACGACTGATACGCTCGATGGGTTTGTTGGTCTCCTGGGCGAAACGGCTCAGAAAGTGTTCCGCCAGGATCGGCAGATCTTCTTTGCGCTCCCGCAGCGCCGGCATGGTAAATGAAACCACGTTCAGCCGGTAGTAGAGATCTTCGCGAAACGATCCGTCTTTGATTGCCTTTTGCAGATCCCGGTTGGTTGCGGCAATGACCCTGAAATCGACCTCCAGCGGCTGTGTCCCCCCCAGGCGGTAAAAAACCCGGTCCTCCAAGACCCGCAACAGATCGATCTGCATGCGCATGCCGATCTCGCCGATTTCATCTAAAAAGAGGGTGCCGCCATGGGCCAGTTCCAGGCGTCCCTTCTTGGTCTCTTTAGCGTCCGTAAAGGCCCCTTTCTGATAGCCGAAAAGCTCGCTTTCCATCAGGTGCTCCGGGATGGCGCCGCAGTTGACCACCACAAAGGGCCCCTGGCTCTGGGGGCTGTTGGTGTGGATGGCCTTGGCGGCCAGCCCTTTGCCCGTACCGGTTTCCCCGGCGATCAGGACCGTGGAGTTCATCGGCGCCACATCCATGATCAGGTCAAACACCTGCTGCATGGCCCGGGACTGTCCGATCATGCTCTCAAAGCGGGTGCGTTCCTTGTACTGTTCCCTTAGGTACAGATTTTCCAGTGCCTGGGCCTGGTTTTCGAGAATTTTATCGATCAGCACGCCCAGTTCATTGGGGTCAAATGGCTTGAGAAGGTAATCCGCAGCCCCGCTTTTCATGGCCTCGATCGCGGTTGAAATGGAACCGTAGGCCGTGATCATCACAACGGCCACATCCGGATCGCTTTCACCGACATGCTTGAGAACCTCCAGGCCGCTGATGCCTTCCATCTTGATGTCCAGCAGCAGGATATCATAGCGGGTCGCTTTTAATTTTTCCAGGGCTTCCTCGCCGCTTTTTGCGGTTTCGACGTTATGACCGTCTCTTAAAAGCCACCCTGCCAAGGACTCCCGCATAATCTTTTCATCATCAACGATAAGAATTTTCGCGCTCCCCATGGAAACCTCCAGGTTAGAATCTTTTCCGGTAACATCCACATTTTTGCTGGGATCTCTTGGATTGTAAATTCGAAATGCGAATATCGAAATTCGTGCTTCCGGTTTCCGGCTGGTCCGACTTAGGGTTTAACCGGTTTGGCCAGATATTCCCGCGGCAGTTCGATTTCAAATGTTGTTCCTTTGCCCACTTCCGACATCACATTGATGGTGCCGCCATGCTCACGGACAATTCCGTATGCCACCGAAAGCCCCAGGCCGACCCCTTTGCCCTTCTTTTTGGTGGTAAAAAAAGGCTCAAACAGCTTTGAGAAGTTTTCCCGGGGTATTCCGATGCCTGAATCCTTAAAAATGACATGGATTTTGTCGCTGCGGATGGAATGCCGGGTCTCGATTCGCAGAGAGCCGCCGCCGGCGGCATCAACAGCCTCGGCCGCATTCGAAACGATGTTCATAATAACCTGCTGCAGCTGGTCCTGTGAGCCGATTACGTCGGGCAGATCCGGCGACAGCGCCTTTTCAACTTTGACCCCGTTAATTTTGAGCAGGTTTGAATTAAGTATAAGCGTTTGCTCGATCAACTGATTGATGTTTACGTTTTTGGGCGCCATTTTTGACTGCCGGGAAAACGCCAGCAGGTTGGAAACAATCCGGCTGATACGCCGGGTTTCGGTTTCCATCAAGGTCAGATATTGACAGAACTGTTCAATCTCACTATCTTTCAGGTCGCCTTCATCAATGATTCGCTTCATCAGAATGGTCAGGTTCAGGATCCCTGCAATGGGGTTGTTGATTTCATGGACCACCGACGCCGAGAGCTTCCCCAGAGACGCCATTTTATCTTTGTGAATCAGTTTGGCGTGGGTCTCCTCCAGTTGCAGGGTCCTTTCCTCAACCATCTGCTCCAGCCGCCGGGTAATTTCCTCCTCTTCTTTCAGGCGTGCGGTAATGTCCCGGGTGATTTCGATAAACCTTGAAATTTTACCATCCTTCTCCCAGATGGGAAAAATGTTGACTTCAAAATGGGACAGGCTCCCTTTTGAATTTATCCGGCTCATTACATGCCGTGTCGGTCTTTTGTTTTTGATCACTTCGTCCAGCGGACACACAATCTCTTCGGAGTTGCACCGCTCCGTGACGCCCTGGAATACTTCATGGCATTTCCGGCCGATGACCTCTGCACGTGAGCAGCGCATTTGTTTGAGAAAGGCTTCATTGACCTCCTCGATTTCCATCTGCGGGTTAATCACCGAGATAAAATCCTGAATCCCGTTCAGGATCGTTTCCATTTCCCTGGTCCGGTCCCTGAGTTTACGCTCCTGCAGACCGATAGCCTCCCAGAAAACCTTGAATACGTGGTGGGACAGGACCCGGATATGGATCGGCCGGGTAATGAGTATTTCTTTAAAGATCTGATGCTTAGGGTTGAGAACGATAATCAGGTGAATACCGTGGCGGGGATCATACAGGTCACGATAGTCGCTGAAAGTCAGGAGTCCCAACTTTCTGGCGATCACCATGGCCGGCGCCTCCGGATCGGGATCCGCAACCGCCACGATGGGAGCGCTGACACCTTCCTGGGGGGCGTCAAATAATGTTTTTTCAAGGACCTCGCTGCTTAACTGCCCGCCGCCGACAAGGGCGATATTGATAATTTCAGACTTTTTTTTCGGCATAAATAAATTCCTCTTTCGATTTTCAACCGAAATCGATGAAACGGAATTTAACAGACCTTTGAGTTTATTACCACGCGGTCCGCATCGATTCAAGTTCATTTTTAGCGCAAGCGTTTCTTAACCTGCTGAATTTATAATCCGGATTATTTTGGACCGTCAGCTTTTCCTTAAAATTCCTTGACAAAAAAATTATTCTGGTGGCATATTGGCACCTTATCTGATTTTCAGGTTTTTTTATTTTCTTTATGGATCTTTTAAGGAGTCGTCATGGGATCGTCTAAATCAAAAACGAGCGGATCCGTAATGGTTGTGGGCGCCGGAATTGCCGGGATGCAATCGGCGCTGGATCTGGCGGAATCCGGATATTATGTTTATCTGGTGGAAAAATCAACCGCCATCGGCGGGCTGATGGCCCAGCTGGATAAAACCTTCCCCACCAATGACTGCACCATGTGAATTATTTCACCCAAACTGGTCGAGGTCGGCCGGCATCTGAACATCGAACTGATCACCAACGCGGAACTGATTGATCTTAAGGGTGAAGAGGGTCGCTTTACCGCTACCGTTCAGCAGAACCCCCGTTTTATCGACCTTTCCAAATGCACCAGCTGCGGCGATTGCGCCAAGGTCTGCCCCGTTGAACTCCCCAACGAGTTCGACCGGGGCCTGTCCGTCCGCAAGGCCGCCTATAAACAGTACGCCCAGGCCATCCCCGGCGCCTATGCCATTGAAAAGAAGGACAAAGCCCCCTGCCGCCTGGCCTGCCCGGCCGGTTTGAACGTCCAGGGTTATGTCCAGATGGTCAAACAGGGAAAATATAAGGAAGCCCTTGAGATCATCATGGAAGAACTTCCGCTCCCCGGGGTGCTGGGACGCATCTGCCCGCACGGCTGCGAGGATGCCTGCCGCCGCTGCGAAGTGGACGCGCCGGTGGCGATCCGGAATCTGAAGCGACTGGCTGCGGATCAGTTCGACCCGCGCGACGTTAAAATTGAATGCCTGCCGACCCGGGAAGAAAAAGTGGCCATCATCGGTTCCGGTCCCGCCGGACTTTCGGCGGCTTATCATCTGGCGCGCAAGGGGGTTCTGTCCACCATCTTCGAGGCACTGCCCAAGGCCGGCGGAATGCTCCGGGTGGGCATCCCCGAACATCGCCTGCCGCGCAAGGTCCTGGATCAGGAAATCGAACTGATTACCAACCTCGGCGTTGAAATCAAAACAGAATCTCCCCTGGGCCCGGACATGTCCGTGGACGACCTGCTCAACAACGGGTATCAGGCGGTTTACCTGGCCCTGGGCGCCCATAAAGGTATCGAACTGGGCATTCCCGGGGAACAGGCGGACGGGGTTCGACAGGGCGTCGACTTTTTAAGAGAATTGAATCTGACCGGCGCCGCCCGGGTCGGTAAAAAAGTGGCGATTATCGGCGGCGGCAACGTTGCCGTTGACGTCTCCCGCTCGGCCATTCGTCTGGGCGCAGAAGAGGTCCACATCATTTACCGCCGCACCCGTGCGGAAATGCCGGCCTGGGAGGAAGAAATTCAGGCGGCCGAAGCCGAAGGCGTCACCATCACGTATTTATCCGCCCCCCAGGAAATTCTGGTCAAGGACAACCGGGCGGTGGGCCTCCGCTGTATCCGCATGGAATTAACCGAACCGGATTCTTCCGGCCGTAAACGACCGATCCCGATCCCCGGCAGTGAATATGACATCGAAATCGACCTGATTATCCCGGCCATCGGCCAGCAGCCGGATATTTCCACCCTTGAAAATGTCGCCGATCTGAAAATTTCCCGCTGGGGCACCACCGAAGTGAATCCGGTTACTTATGCCACCGGCCGCAAGGGCGTATTTGCCGGCGGGGACCTGCAAACCGGTCCCTGGGTCGCCATCGGCGCCATTGCCGCCGGCCGCGAGGCGGCCGAATCCATTGTCCGCTACTTGGACGGCAAGGACTTGGCCCATGGACGCGAAGCCGCCGTTACGGAAAATCCGGTTTACCGTCCGGTCCCGAAAGACATGCCCCGACAGAACCGGGCTGAAATGCCGGAGCTTCCGGTTGCCAAACGCGCCGGCAATTTCAATGAGGTTGAGGAGGGATACGATGAAGCCGCCGGCCAGGCTGAAGCCCAACGCTGCCTTAATTGCGGCTACTGCTCGGAATGCTACCAGTGCGTCGACGCCTGTCTGGCCAAAGCCGTGGTGCATGAACAGGAAGCCGTCCAGCGTCATCTTCAGGTGGGATCGGTCATTGTCAGTTCCGGCGCCGACCCCTTTGACCCGTCCCTGTTTGAAGAATTCTATCATTACAAAAAAAATCCCAATGTCCTGACCAGTCTGGAGTTTGAACGGATCCTGAGCGCATCCGGCCCCACCATGGGACACCTGGTGCGTCCGTCGGACGAAAAAGAACCCCAAAAGATCGCCTGGTTGCAGTGCGTGGGCTCCCGGGACACCAACGGGTGCGGCAACGGTTACTGTTCCTCGGTTTGCTGCATGTACGCCATCAAAGAAGCCATGGTCGCCAAGGAACACGCTCACGGCAAACTCGATTGCGCCATCTTCAACATGGACATCCGTTCTTTCGGCAAGGATTATGAAAAATATTACCTGCGGGCCAAGGAAAAAGACGGCGTCCGTTTTGTCCAGTCCCGCATTTACAAGGTCAGCGAAATCCCTGAAACCGGCGATTTGGCCGTCTGGTATATCGATGAAAGCGGCCTGGCGCAAAACGAAACCTTCGACATGGTCGTCCTGTCGGTGGGACTGCAGGTCCCGCCATCCGCGGTGGCTCTGGCCAAACGGCTGGCAATTGACCTGACCCCTTACAATTTTGTCGTCACCGAACCTTTTGCTCCGGTTTCAACCTCGCGCCCCGGCGTTTACACCTGCGGCATCTTTCAGGGTCCCAAGGACATCCCGGAATCCGTCACCCAAGCTAGCGCCGCCGCCAGCGCCGCCGGGTCCGCCCTGGCCGAGGCCAGGGGCACCGACACGAAAACAGTTGAACGCCCCCAGAATATCGATGTGACGCAGGAAGAACCCCGCGTCGGCGTTTTTGTCTGCAACTGCGGCATCAATATCGCCGGCGTCGTCAATGTCAATGAGGTCGAGGCATACGCCAAAACGTTGCCGGGAGTCGCCTATGTGACCCAGAACCTGTTTACCTGTTCCCAGGACTCCCAGGAGCGAATGAAGGCGCTGATCAAGGAGCATCGCCTCAACCGGGTCGTGGTGGCGGCCTGCACCCCCAAAACCCATGAAGTTATTTTTATGGAAACCATGGAGGCCTGCGGCATCAATAAGTACCTTTTTGAAATGGCCAATATCCGCAACCAGGATGCCTGGGTCCATTCCGACTCGCCGCAAGCGGCCACCGAAAAAGCCAAAGGGCTGGTGCGCATGGCCGTTGCCAGGGCTTCCAAGCTCAAACAGCTGGAAGAAAAAATCATTCCGGTCAACAAGCAGGCCCTGGTCATCGGGGGCGGCATCGCCGGGATGAACGCCGCTCTGGACCTCGACCGCCAGGGTTTTAAGGTGGTCCTGGTTGAAAAGGAATCCGAACTGGGCGGAATGGCCCGGCGCCTCTACCATACCATCGATGGCAGCGACATTCAGGCGTATCTGCAGACCCTCACCGCAGAGGTCCGCTCCGCCGAAAATATCGAAGTCTTAACGGATGCCCGGATTACCGCCTTCGGCGGGTACAAAGGCAACTTTACCACGGAGCTCAAGATCGGCCCGGAAAAAGAATCCCGCAGCATCGGTCACGGCGTCATTATCGTTGCCACCGGGGCCGGTGAATACACTCCCAAAGAATATGAATACGGGCAGGATGCGCGCGTGATGACCCAGGTGGAGCTGGGTGAACTGCTGCAAGCCAAGGGAGCGGATGGGCTTTCCAGCGTTGTCATGATTCAGTGCGTCGGCTCCCGCAATGACGAAAACCCCAACTGCTCGCGCATCTGCTGCCAGAGCGCTGTTAAAAACGCCCTGCAGATAAAAACCCTCAACCCCGAAGCCCGGGTTTTTGTACTCTATCGGGACATCCGCACCTATGGCATGCTTGAAGAGTACTATACCGAAGCCCGCAAAAAGGGGGTTGTTTTCATTCGCTTTGAAAAAGATACTCCGCCCCGTGTGGAATCGACGCCGGCGGGACTGCAGGTGACGGTCCGGGATGAAATCCTGAAACGCAATATCGCCCTGCCGGCGGATGTTCTGGCCCTCAGCGCCGGGGTCGCGGCTGCGGACACCGCCGATTTAAGCGGTGTCATGAAACTGGGCCGCAATCCCGAAGGCTTTTTTATTGAAGCCCATGTCAAGCTCCGGCCGGTGGATATGCCCGGCGACGGAATCTTTCTGTGCGGCACCGCCCACGGGCCAAAATTAATTACGGAAACCATTTCCCAGTCGCGTGCGGCCGCTTCCCGGGCCATTACACTCCTGTCAAAGCAGGAGATCAAACTTTCGGCCATAACGGCCAAGGTCGATGTCGAACATTGCGTCAAATGCCTGACCTGCGTCCGCTCCTGCCCCTTTAACGTCCCGGTCTTTAATGAGAAAGAACGGGTGATCGAAATCGACGAGGCCCTTTGCCACGGCTGTGGTGTGTGCGCCTGCGTCTGCCCGCGGCAGACCATTGATTTGAACTATTATGAAGATGATCAGATTATGAGTAAAATAGATGCGTTGCTGGCGGAGAACAAATAATGGCGGATTATGAACCGAAGATTATCACGTTCTGCTGCGACTACTGAGGATATTCGGCTGCGGACCTGGCAGGTTCCATGCGACTCAAGTATCCGGCAAACATTAATATCATCCGGGTTCCCTGCACCGGCAAAGTGGATGTCATCCATTTGCTCCGTGCTATTCAAAAAGGCGCCGACGGCGTGTATGTAGTGGGCTGCATTGAAGGGACCTGTCATTACAATGAAGGCAACTTCCGCGCCCGCGAGCGGGTGGAGCATGTCCGCCTGCTGCTGGAAGAAATCGGAATCGAAGCAGACCGCGTACGGATGTACAACCTGAGTTCCGGTGAAGGGCCGACCTTTGCAGCCTACGCCCGGGAAATGACCGAGCATATCCGCAAGCTGGGGCCTAACCCGCTCAATAAGAAAAAGGGGTAATTGTTTAGCTTTTTGAAAAAATTCGATGCTTTGAGAAACCGCTAAATTGATACAAAAAAGGCAGCCCGCAATAGGATTGCCGGATATGAATCGATAACGGCTTAATTAGGAAGAAACCATGTTTTTTACTGTGAGTCTCTATGTTGCCCTTGCGATATTCGTCTTCGGCCTGGTGTTCAAGGCATCGGCCTGGTTCCGCTACAGACTGTCGCCGGCGGCCGCAGATATTTCGGCTGCCAAACGGGTCCTGGCGGCCGTTAGGGGAATCGTGCGGACCGTTTTCAGCGCAAAGATTCTGACGCTTTTAAAGGTGCTGCTGCTGGAGGTCCTGCTGCAGACCCGCACCCTCAGGGAAAGCCGGCTGCGTTGGTGGATGCACTTCCTCATTTATGTCGGATTCATGCTCCTGCTCCTCATGCATGCCCTTGAAAAAATCGTATCGGCCGCCCTTTTCAGCGATTATTATTCTACGGTCAATCCGTTCATGTTCCTGAGGGATTTTTTCGGACTGATGGTCCTGGTCGGAGTGGCCCTGGCCGTCTACCGGCGGTTTTTCATGAAACTGCCGCGCCTCCAGACCGCCGCCATGGACCAGTATGCCATTATCATTCTGGCCGTCATCATGCTGTCGGGATTTCTGCTGGAAGGGATCAAGATAACTTCCCATACCCGTTATCAGGAAATGGTGGAAGCCTATGGCGATGCCGGGGACGAAGAAGAACTGAAAGCCCTCGAATCTCTCTGGGTCAAAGAATACGGGGTGGTTTCACCCGAGCTCAAGGGACCCTTTGAAGACGAAGTCCTGGAAATGGGGCGGGGGCTCAATGAAAGCTGCATCACCTGTCATTCCCGCCCCCAGTGGGCGTTTGTGGGATACGGCGTGTCCCGGGCCGTCGCCCCGGCGGCGGTTGGATTAGATAAAGCCGGGCTGCCGGCGTTGCTCTGGTATCTGCATTTTATGGCCTGTTTTATCGGCCTGGCCTATCTGCCGTTCAGCAAAATGTTTCACATTCTAACCACCCCCCTCAGCCTGCTGGCCAATGCGGTCATGGACCGGGAAACCGCCGACCCCCTCAACGTCGCCACCCGCCAGATCATGGAGCTGGACGCCTGCATGCACTGCGGCTCCTGCACCCTGCGCTGTTCTGTAGGAATCAGCTTTGAAGCCATTCCCAATCGCAATATTCTTCCGTCCGAAAAAGTGGGGGCGTTGAAAGCCTGGGTTTCGGGAAAGACGCTGGATCAACGCGGCCTCAAGCTTTTACAGGAAGGACTCCTGCTGTGCACCAACTGCCTGCGCTGCACCGGCGTGTGCCCGGCGGGGATCAACCTGCAGGAACTCTGGCTGGACGCCCGGGAAGCAGTGCTGCAAAAGGGGATGCCTGAATTTCTGCTCCTGTCCCCGCTCTCTCTTTACCGCGGCCTGATGCGCGGCAGTCTGGACGAAGACCGCTACGCTGCGCCCGCCCGGCTGGCAACCGATACCATCGGCAACACTTTTAAAGAGATCGATGCCCAAAATCAGACCTTTGATCCGGCCGCCCTGGATAAGGATCTTGTCAAACATCTGGGAGAATCCCCACTGAGCAGCACCTTTAAATACTGTTTTACCTGCCAGACCTGCACCACCGCCTGCCCGGTGGTGCATAACTACGAACGTCCCTGGGAAGCCCTGGGACTGGTGCCGCACCAGATCATTCACTCCGCCGCGCTGGGCCTGAGCGACCTTGTTTATAACGCCAAAATGCTGTGGCTCTGCGTCGGCTGTTATCAGTGCCAGCAGCAATGCCCACAGGGAGTCCGGGTGGCCGACGTTTTGTACGAACTCAAGAACCGGGCATTCAAAAAAGTAAAAGCGATGAAGCTTTTGGTTTAGATGAGGAAATATGATGAACTTTGCTATTTTCCGTTGCTGTCCCACTTCCATTTTTCTCAAGCAGTATGAATCCTCCACCGATGCGATTTTGAGAAAACTGGGGGTCGATTTTATCGATATCAAGGAGTTCAACTGTTGCGGGTATCCTTTGAAAAACATCGATTTCAAGGCGTATGTACTGTCTTCCGCCCGCAACCTCGCCCTGGCCCGCCGGCGCAACGTCGCAATCCTGACGTTCTGCAACTGCTGCTACAACACCATCAAACACGTCTTGCACCTGCTGCGGGAAGATGCGGCCCTGCTGGGGGATATCAACAAGACCCTGGCCGGGGAGGGCCTGCAATGCACCCCCGATGTAACCGTGCTGCATCTTTTTGAAGCCCTTTATAAAGAAATCGGAATCGAAACCATCAAGGCCAAACTGGTCCATACGTTTAAAGATCTCAAAATCGCTACGCATTACGGCTGTCACCTCCTGCGACCGGCCGACATCATGCAGTTCGACAATCCCATCGCCCCGACGATCTTTGACGAGCTCGTCGAAGCCACGGGCGCAAGGAGCATCCCCTGGAACACCAAGCTCGAATGCTGCGGGTCCCCCGTGTGGGGCGTCGATGACGATCTTTCCATGGACTTAAGCGCTAAGAAACTGGACGATGCTGCTCTCTGCGGAGCGGACTTTTTGTGCAGCGCCTGCGTTTTCTGCCAGCTTCAATTCGACCGGGTTCAGAAGATCATGATCGCCAGGCGCAATATCCCTAAGGCACTCCCTTCCCTTTTATACACCCAGTTGCTGGGTCTGGGGCTGGGAATTGATGAAAAGGAACTGGGGGTTGCACAAAACGAAGTGGACGGCACCGGAATCCGGCGGTTTATGGTGTAAAAGACAGGTTATATATAAGTGTTAGGATCATCTCCAGATTAGTTGATAATCTGAAGAGGGTTCAAGAGGTCAAGGGTTCAAGTGAAATGCCGAACAACTATAAAAAAACGCTTGACCCCTTTGTCCTTTGAATCCTGTCCCGCCTTGGCGGGATCCGAACTAAATTGGGAGAAGAACTATAAATAACGGCCGGCTCCGCCGTCATAAACGGGCGCCATGATATCCTGAGCTAGGAGGGAATATGATAGTTGCCAAACGAAAACCCTTTGATGAAATCAAGGAAATGATAAAAACTTACAAAAAAGTCCTGAACGTGGGCTGCGGCACCTGCGTGGCGGTCTGCCTGGCGGGCGGTGAGAAGGAGGTCGCGGTTTTAAGCGCGGAAATCGAGATGGCCCGCAAACTGGATGACAACCCCATCCAGATCGACGGCTACACGGTCGAGCGCCAGTGCGACCGGGAATACCTGGCGGAGCTGGACGACAAGGTGGGCGCTTACGATGCCTTGATTTCAATGGCCTGCGGGGTCGGCATCCAGTTCCTGGCGGAGCGCTTCCCGGACAAACCGGTCTTTCCGGCCGTGGATACCTCGGGTCTTGCGGTCAATCAGGCCGTGGGCTGGTATGAGGAGCGCTGCCGCTCCTGCCAAAGCTGCGTTCTGGGCTGGACCGGCGGCATCTGCCCCGTTACCATGTGCGCCAAAGGACTTTACAACGGCCCCTGCGGAGGCACCAACAAGGGGAGCTGCGAAATCAGCAAGGATCAACCCTGCGCCTGGTACATGATTTACGAACGCCTGTCGAAACAGGGGCGCCTGGACAATCTGCTGGTGGTTCGAGGGGTCAACGACTGGAAGGACCAGGTTCCCCGGACCCTGATCCAGCCCGGGTACAAGAAGCCGGAAAAATAATACGAACACCCATCATTGCAACGTTTAAAGGAAACGAATATGAAAGCAGGAAGCAATCTGGAAAAAATTCTGACGGCCGGACACTTTGCCTTTACCGGCGAACTGGGTCCCCCCCGCGGCACCGACGCGGATGAAGTCCGAAAAAAAGCGGCGTTTCTCAAGGGCAATGTGGACGCCGTCAACATCACCGACAACCAGACCGCCGTGGTGCGCATGGCCAGCTGGGCCGCCAGCATCATCCTGATCCAGGAGGGGCTTGAACCTAATTTTCAGATGGTCTGCCGCGACCGCAACCGCCTGGCCATGCAGTCGGATATCCTGGGCGCCTATGCCCACGGCATCCGCAACATGCTCTGTCTTTCCGGCGACCACTGCCAGTTCGGCGACCATCCCCAGGCCCGCGGGGTGTTCGACATCGACTCCATGCAGCTCATCAGCATGGTCAAAAAAATGCGGGATGAGGGCAAGTTCCTGGGGGGCGCCGACCTGGAGCACCCCCCCAAGATTTTTATCGGCGCGGCCGCCAATCCCTTTGCCGACCCGTTTGAATGGCGCGTCCACCGCCTGGCCAAGAAAATAAACGCCGGAGTCGATTTTATTCAGACCCAGTGCATCTACAACATGGAAAAATTCCGCAAATACATTCAGCAGGCCAACGACATGGGGCTGACCGAAAAGGCATATATCCTGGCCGGGGTTACCCCCATGAAGAGCGTCGGAATGGCCAAGTACATGAAAAACCGGGTGCCGGGAATGGATGTGCCCGATGAAATCATCGCCCGCCTGCAGGGCGTTGCCAAAGACAAGCAGTCTGAAGAAGGAATCAGGATCGCCATCGAACAGATCGAGGAATTCAAGGAAATGAAGGGCGTGGCCGGCGTCCACCTCATGGCGATTGAATGGGAGCACAAGGTCCCCGAGATCGCCGAAAGGGCTAAGGTTCTGCCGCGCCCATCGACCGATTAACTCTCGTAAATGCAGTTTGAGATCTGGCTCTATTTAGATTTCTCTTGACATTGGCATAAAAAGAAAATAATTTGAGCCGAAATTGGCAGATTGATGGATGATCGCCTGTTAATGGGGATCAGCCAAATTTAGGCCAACAGTGGTGACACTGTTGGCCTTTTTTTTTGCCTTGGCCCGGCCTGTTCTCAGTAACGGCAAATATACGAAAAGATTCGACGGCTATTTGGAGTATGAAAAACAGAGGATCGGCGGAGAATAAAAAGGCACTCATCCAACTCTTCGAAAAATTCTTTAAAGAAGAATACGGCTTTACGGTACAATCGATCTCTGTATTGCTGGACCCTTCCATGCTGTTGATCCGGGTGAACCATTTTTTGTGTCCGGCGGAGCAAAAGCTGGGTGCCGAGAAACACCATATCGATCTGATCCACCAAATGCATCGGAAAATATTCGATAAGGCCAAAGGGCCCCTGATTGAAAATATTCAAGATATTACCGGACGCAAGGTTGTATCCAGCCAGAGCGGCTTAAATATTGAAACCGGAACTTTTTTAATGACGTTTTTTTTCTAAGCTTGAAAGGAGATACGGATATGAGCACTCCGCGAGTCGCCATTCTGATGGGCAGTGAAAGTGATTTGAAAACAATGCAAAAGGCAGCCGAGGTATTTGAGGCCATGGGAGTGACCTGCGAGATGAAAATATCATCCGCTCATCGTCTCCCGCAACAGACGGCTGATTACGCCCGATCGGCAAAAGCGCGTAAAATTGAGGTAATCATTTGCGGGGCCGGTATGGCGGCTCATCTGGCGGGGGCCGTGGCCGCCCAGACTACCCTGCCGGTGATCGGCGTGCCCCTGGCCTCCGGGGCGCTTGCCGGAGTTGACGCCCTTTACGCAACGGTCCAGATGCCGCCGGGAATCCCGGTTGCAACGGTAGCCATCGACGGCGCGGCCAATGCAGCCTACCTGGCCTGCCAGATTCTGGCCCTTAAGGACGATGGGCTTGCTCAAAAGCTCGAAGCCGCTCGTGAGGCAAGCCGCCAAAAAATACTCGCTGCATCGGAGAAATTAAGCGGCCGGTAAGGCGTCTGGATCGGCATTGGATCCATTATCTCTATATGAAGTTTCATACGAGCCATAAGGTCCGGAAGGGATATTCAGATCTATATCAAGATAAAAAGATGGGAGCGTAAATGGAAACGTATCGATTTGAGACTGTTTTTTTAAATTCAGAGGCATTGGAGCTGCGATTTTATGAATCACCGGAGGACAGAACCTATTGCAGCTGGAAAATAGACCGGTCGGTTGCCGCGGCGGTTGTCGACTGGTGGCGCAGCAGCGGCATTCATTCTTTGGAAGCAAAACAGGTGAAAACAAATGTTGTCGAAATTACGCTGTTGTCGGAATCCTATGCGGAAATTAGAGCGCTGGATTCCCTGGGCCGTCCCAAAATGGCGGGTTGGTCTCTGCCCATCCCCGGCGTAAAGGCTCTGGAAGCAGCGCTGTCTAAACCGATTAACGGCAACCCTCTAACGGTTAAAAAGGAGATTTAGCTTGAAAAAAAAAACATCGATGAAAAAAGCAAGCCTGCCGGGCCTGAAACCCGCAAAGCAGGGTAAAGTCCGCGATATTTTCGACTTTGGGGAAGCCCTTCTCATTGTAGCCACCGACCGTATTTCCGCATTTGACGTGGTCATGAACGACCCCATCCCGGATAAAGGACGCGTCCTGACTCGAATTTCCGAGTTCTGGTTCAAGGCAACCGAAACCATCATTGCCAATCATATGATTTCAACCAGTGCAGGCGCTTTTCCCGAGGCATGTCAACCTCACCGAGAGACACTTGAAGGCAGAAGCATGCTGGTGCGCAAGGCCAAACCCCTGCCGGTGGAGTGCATTGTCAGAGGCTATCTGGCCGGCTCGGGATTAAACGACTACCGTCGGACCGGAGCCATATGCGGGCATGAACTGCCCCCTGGGCTTCAGGAATCCGGCCGGCTGCCGCAGCCGATTTTCACCCCTTCCACCAAGGCCGACGGCGGGGCACACGACACCAACATTTCCTTTAATCAGATGGCTGATATCATCGGCATGGATCTGGCCAAACGGGCGCGTGCGGCAAGTCTGGCGCTTTATAATAAAGGGTGCGAGATTGCCGAGCAGCGCGGAATCATCATTGCCGACACCAAGTTTGAATTCGGACTTATCGATGATGAGCTGGTTTTGATCGATGAGGTGCTGACACCGGATTCTTCCCGCTTCTGGCCCAAGAACCCATACGCCCCTGGTAGACCCCAGGCGAGCTTCGACAAGCAGTTCCTCAGGGACTACCTGGAGGGTCTTGACTGGGACAAAACACCGCCGCCGCCGGAACTTCCCGAAGAAATCATCGCTAAAACAGCGGAAAAATATAAGGAGGCGCTGCAACGACTCACCAGTTAAAAACATCATAAAGCATGCGCCATTTGATAACGGTTTACAGGTCGATCTCTTTCTGTAACGCAAAAAACCAAGCAACAAGGGAAAGGAGAAAATTATGGCTTTAGAATGGATGCCCCGAGACAATCATCCCAAAGATCATGCCCTGCATACCGACGTTCACTGGGGGACGGAAGCCCCGTGCGTGGTCTATGAAAAACGCCCCCTGACGGATCCGAGCGGCAATGTCGTGGACAAGCTGTATGTGTCCTGGATTCGGCTCAACAATCCCAAGCAGTACAACTCCTATACTACGGAGATGGTCAAGGGCGTCATCGCCGGGTTTGAGAATGCGTCTCTTGACCGCAGTGTGGTGGCGGTGGTGTTTACCGGAACCGGTCCCTACGCCTTCTGCACCGGCGGCAACACCAAGGAATACAGTGAGTTTTACAGCTTGCGCTGCGATGAATACGGCCAGTACATGGAACTCTTCAACCACATGGTAGATGCGATCATGGCCTGCAAGAAGCCGGTGATCTGCCGGGTGAACGGCATGCGCGTGGCCGGCGGTCAGGAAATCGGCATGGCCTGCGATCTGGCGATTTCCTCGGACCTGGCCATTTTCGGGCAGGCCGGGCCCAAGCACGGTTCGGCGCCGGACGGGGGCTCGTCGGATTTCCTGCCGTGGTTTCTGGGGATCGAAGACGCCATGTGGAACTGTGTGTCCTGCGAAATGTGGTCGGCTTACAAAATGAAGGCCAAGACGCTCATCAGCAAAGTCGTGCCGGTCTTGAAGGTGGACGGCAAATGGGTGCGCAACCCCATGATCATCACTGATAAGTACGTCGAAGACTGCGAGATCGTCTACGGCGAGTTCAAGACGGGGGATGCTCTCAAGGAAGCCCGCGAGTTTGTCAAGGCGCACCAGCTCAATGCCGACTTTGAGCTGCTGGACAAGGAAGTAAACAAGGTCATTTGGACCTTTGCCAATCTTTTTCCGGGATGCCTGATCAAGTCTATGGACAGTATCCGGGCCAAGAAAAAGTTTTTCTGGGATTATTCCAAGAACTACAACCGCCACTGGCTGGCGGCCAATATGAGCGGCGAGGCATTCCTGGGATTCGGTGCATTCAATACTAAAAGGATCACCGGCATGGACACCATCGACTTTATCAAGTTCCGTCAGAATGTGGCCGACATGAAGACTTGGGATATGGAAATGTTTGCGGAAGCGCTGGGGAAACCGAAAGAATAGAATCTCGTTAGATAATCTTGATTCATCGGCAGGCGGGCATTTCTCCGAAAATCCGCCTGCCATATTATTCTCTATATTTAAAGAACCGGACATAATGAAACCGATAGTCGAAAATTCAACAAAATCGTGGCACACACTGTCCATCGAAGACATTTATGCCCATCTGGAGTCCAACCCCCACGGTCTGACGGACAGCGAAGCGAACCGCCGACTGGCGCAATACGGACCCAACGAATTGCAGGCGGCTGCATCCGTATCGCCATGGGCCATTTTGGCCGCGCAGTTTAAAAACGTACTCATCATCATTCTGCTGGTGGGAACTGGGCTTTCGGCCTTCCTGGGGCACGGGACAGAAGCCGTTGCAATCGCGGTCATTTTGCTGCTCGCCGTGTTGCTGGGCTTTGTGCAGGAGTATCGCGCCGAGCGCGCTTTAGAAGCCCTGGGCCGGATGGCCGCTCCGACTGCCAGCGTACTGCGGGATGGGCTGGAGTCGGTAATTCCGGCGCGTGAGCTGATTCCCGGGGATGTGGTCTTGCTCCACACAGGGGATCGTGTCCCGGCCGACCTGCGCCTGATCGAGGCCGTCAATCTGCAGTGCGACGAAGCTGCACTCACCGGGGAGTCTGTTCCCGTTGAAAAACTGACCGCCCCCCTCAATGATCCCGATCTGTCAGTCGGCGATCGTTTCAACATGGCCTACGCCGGCACAATAGTTACCTACGGTCGAGGCCGCAGCATGGTGGTTGTAACCGGCATGCAGACTGAATTCGGTAAAGTGGCTCAGATGTTACAGGCTGTGGAAGTCCGTCGGACCCCGTTGCAGGAAAACCTCGATAAAGTGGGAAAGACCTTGGCAATGATCGCCCTGTCAGTTGTAGCGGTCATCGTCGCCCTTGGTGTAATTCGCGGCCAGCCGTTTCTGGAGATGCTCATTTTCGGCATTGCCCTGGCGGTGGCCGCTGTGCCTGAAGCGCTTCCGGCCGTGGTAACAATCTCTTTGGCTATCGGCGTGCAGCAAATGGCCCGGCGTAACGCGCTCGTTCGGCGACTGCCGGCCGTGGAAACGCTGGGTAGCACTTCGGTCATCTGCACAGACAAAACCGGCACTTTGACCAAGGGCGAGATGACGGTACGCATGATTTATTCAGACTCTCAGGTGGTGGAGGTATCCGGCGCGGGGTATGAACCAAGCGGCCGGTTCAAGAGCGAGGGTTCCATCACAGCGCCTTCTGACGTAATGCAGCTTTTGCTGCAAGCCGTTGTGCTCGCATCTGATGCGCAGCTCATCCACGATGTTTCCGAAGGTCGTTGGAAGATCAACGGAGATCCCACCGAGGGCGCTCTGGTTGTGGCGGCAGCCAAGGCCGGCATGGAGAAATCGGCTCTGGAGACGCTGTATCCCCGGGTGTACGAAATTCCATTCACCTCGGAAAAGAAGCGCATGACCACGCTTCATACCACGGCCAACGGTTTGGTGGCTTATTCCAAAGGCGCCCCCGAAATTATTCTGGAGGCCTGTACCCAACAGCTTGCGAATTCCGGAGAAAGTCCTCTGGACTCAAGCCGCAAAGAAATCATATTGGCAATGGCGCAGCAGATGGCCGATCAAGCCTTGCGCGTGCTGGCCGTCGCATACAAGCCCGATGCTGTCAAGGAGGACGCCGATCAGCGTATGATCTTTCTGGGCTTGCTGGGAATGATAGACCCGCCTCGTCCTGAAGCCAAGGCTGCCGTTCGAACCAGCGAGCAGGCAGGCATCAGAGTTGTAATGATCACCGGCGACCACCCTCTCACCGCGCAGGCAATTGCGCGCGAGCTGGGAATTCTAAGGAGCGGCCGCGTAATCACCGGCGCAGAATTGACGGCCATGAGTGATTCCGATTTCGACCGCGAGGTGGAAAACATAGAGGTTTACGCCCGGGTCTCTCCGGAGGATAAACTGCGCGTGGTCGCGGCGCTGCAAAAAAAAGGCCACATCGCAGCAATGACCGGCGACGGGGTGAACGACGCCCCTGCCCTCAGGAAATCCGATATCGGTGTTGCCATGGGGATCACTGGAACCGATGTAACCAAGGAAGCAGGCGTTATGACCCTGCTGGATGACAATTTCGCTTCGATTGTGGGGGCAGTGGAAGAAGGCAGAAAGATCTTCAACAACATCAAAAAATACTTGATGTTTCTGCTCTCTTCCAACATCGGCGAAATCGTCCTCATGGCCGGGGCTTCCTTTGCAGGCCTGCCCCTGCCCCTGACGGCCGTGCAGATCTTATTCGTAAATTTCGTCACGGACGGCTTACCTGCCCTGGCGTTGTCAGCGGACCCGCCCGAGGAGGACCTGATGCGCCAGCCGCCGCGCAATCCCCGGGCCGGCATTTTCACCCGCCCGGTGATCATACTCATCATGGTAGGCGGTCTCTGGTCGGCAGTTGTGAACATCGGCATCTTCACATGGGCACTGAGTTACGGTTTACCCCTGAAAGAGGCCATGAGCATGACCTTTGTTTCACTGGTGTTGATCCAGTTTTTCAAAGCCTACAACTTCCGATCCGACCGCCGTTCTGTGCTGAATCGTCCTTTTTCCAACAAATGGCTTAACTGGTCCATCTTTTCGGAAATATTGTTGATAGCTGCCGTCATCCACGTTCCTTTGCTTGAGGAAGTTTTCGGCGTAGTGGCGCTATCGCTGACGCAGTGGCTGATCATCCTGGGAGCGGCTTTTACGGTCTCACCGGTGCTGGAGATTGCAAAATGGGCGTTGCGAAGAGGATGATCAGGCGGCATGCAACCGGCGGATCGAGAGTTTAGCCGCACCCCTAAGCACGCAGCTTGTAAGGATGATTGAAAAATCCATTTCGCCGGGGGAAGGCAATGCAGCTAATATTTTCACGTATCCATAAAACATAAAGGAGACAAAGGATGGCGCAAATGAACTACCCGAAAAAAGTGGTCTTGGGGGACATCGCGGTAAGGGACGGACTCCAGCATGAGGAAAAGTTCATCCCCACAGATGCAAAGCTTTGGCTGGCGGAACAATTAATCCTTGCGGGGTTCAAGCGGATAGAAGTAACCAACTTCGGAAATCCCAAAGGCATGCCCCAATTCAAGGATGCTGATGAACTCATGAAAGGCATCCGCGCCAGTAAGAAGATCGGGCAGCTTCTGGAGGCTGTGGAAATCACAACGGTCACCATCCGTGAAAAAGCTGTTGAACGCGCCATCCAGGCCCGCGCACAAGGCTTTGGCCCGGATCGGATTCTTTTTATGGTGTCCACCAGCGAACCGCATCACAAGAAAAACTCCGGGCTGTCGCTGGCCGATTACTGGAAGATGTGCGAGGCTTACATTCCCAAGGCCCATGATGCCGGCTTGAAAGTTTGCGGAACGGTAAGCACCATATGGGGCTGTCCCATCGATGGTCCTACCGAATTGAAAAAAGCCGTTGCGTTCTCCCGGAGATGGCTTGACATCGGGGCGGACGATATCGAACATGCCGATCACGACGGATCTGCACCCCCTGACAAGGTATACGAGTATTTTTCCATGATCCTGGATGCCATGCCGGATCCATCTCTTCACATCGCCCATTTTCATACAACCCGAGGCTGGGGTTTGGCCAACGTGCTGGCGGCCCTTCAAGCCGGGATTACCCACTATGAGTCGACCCTGGGCGGATTGGGAGGGCAGCCGGCCAATTTTGTCGACGGCGTTCCGGTGAGCGGCACCGGCAATTATTACTATTCAGACCCGAGCATTGTGGGGCTGGTTTCCACTGAGGACATGGTGGTAATGATGGATGAGATGGGGATCGATACCGGCATAAATGTGGACAACCTCCTTGATATCGGACGCATGTTCGAAAGGATAATCGGAAGGCGTCTCCGGTCAGAATGCGTCCATACCGGCCGGATACCGAAATCCTTAACCGGCCGTGCTTGATCAAGACCGATTGCGGCCTCTCCGAAATGACAGAAAATGCTTTGTCTGCTGAACCTGCTCCGTAAAATAATGGTTTAGGATAGTCATGTGGCGGGCAATTCCCATCTACGGGTTTGCCCGCCACAGTTTATTTAAGCCCCCGTGCTTTTCGTATAAAACCCCATTCCGTATATAGATAAAATTTGTCCGCCGCCTAAAATCTGTTGCAAACAATAGTCATCTGCGATTATGATTTCGGACAGATTGATATTGGGACTATTTATGCAGATTGGAGAAGGATCATGGAAATTTCAACCTTAAATGCAATTTCTCCTGTAGACGGGCGCTATCACCGGGCCACCGCAAAGTTAGGGGATTACTTTTCTGAAGGCGCCCTGATAAAATACCGGATTCTGGTGGAGGTGGAGTATTTCATCTCCCTGTGCGAACTTCCGCTGCCCGCGCTGCAATTTGTTGACAAAACCACTTTTGAACCCCTGCGCGCTCTTTACAAGGCATTTACCCTTGAAAACGCCCAAAAGGTCAAGGATATCGAAAAGGTTACCAACCATGACGTCAAGGCCGTGGAATATTTCATAAAGGAAAAATTCCAGGAGCTGGGGCTTGCTTCCTACCGGGAGTTTGTGCATTTTGCGCTGACTTCCCAGGACGTCACCAACACGGCCATCCCGCTTTCCCTTAAGGCGGCCTGGAAGGAGACGCTGGGTCCCGTACTGACGGAAGCCGTAGAGACGCTCAAGACAAAGGCGCAGGCTTGGCGCGATATTCCTATGCTGGCTCGGACCCACGGCCAGCCCGCATCCCCCACGCGTCTGGGCAAGGAAATCTATGTTTTCGTCGACCGGCTGCAGGCACAGCTTGAACAGCTGCAAAGAATTCCTTTTTCGGCCAAGTTCGGCGGGGCGACCGGCAATTTCAATGCCCACCATGTTGCCTACCCTGAGATCGACTGGATCCGCTTTGCGGACAACTTCGTGAACCACACCCTGGGCCTGCAGCGTTCACAGGTCACGACCCAGATAGAACATTACGACAACCTGGGAGCCTTTTGCGACAATTTAAAACGCATCAACACCATTCTCATCGATCTGGACCGGGATATCTGGTCTTATGTTTCCATGGAATATTTTAAGCAAAAAGTAGTGGCCGGAGAAGTGGGCTCCTCCACCATGCCGCACAAGGTCAACCCCATCGATTTTGAAAATTCCGAGGGGAATCTGGGCATCGCCAACGCACTGTTTGAGCACTTTTCAGCCAAACTCCCGGTTTCGCGCCTGCAGAGAGACTTGACCGATTCCACCGTCATCAGAAATATCGGAGTCCCCCTGGCCCATTCCCTGATTGCCTGGAAATCGCTCCTGCGCGGCCTGGGGAAATTGATATTAAATGAAGAAAGCATCCGCGCCGACCTGGAAGACAACTGGGCCGTGGTGGCCGAGGCGATCCAGACGGTTCTGCGCCGTGAGGGGTACCCGGATCCCTATGAAGCGCTGAAAGACTTGACCCGAACCCATGCGAAGATCGACCGAAGGGCCATTGCCGAGTTTATTAAAACCCTTGCTGTTTCAAAAGCAGTAAAAAAAGAATTGCTCGGCATTTCACCCGAAAATTATACCGGCATTTTTAAATTTTAATCCACACGGTATGCATGCTACGTAAAAAAACCAGCGGACTTCAGGCAATGACGAAGGGACAGGTGGAGGCTGAAATCAGCAACGCCCTCATTGCTTTTGAAAGAGAGCACATGGGCCGCGGCCCGGTGGAAGCCAAAACGTATATTATTCAGGATATCGTGCTGATTCGCCTTAAAGGGGTTCTGACCCCTGCCGAACGCCACCTGGCAATCGATGATGAAGGGATCCACCTGATCAAACAGGTGCGGACAAAACTGCTGGAAAATGCTCATGCCATGCTCAAAGACATCATTCAGAAAATAACCGGGGTTTCCCCGGTAAGCCTCTATACGGACATCAGCACCAAAACGGGCGAGCGCTTTATTATCATCACTTTTGAGGAAGAGCTGGAAAGCCGCTGCCGCCGGTGAGTTCCTCTCCTTAGAAGCCCTTGATAAAAAAGACCTGATGAAACCACTGCGGCAACAGCTGTTTGAACCGCATAAACCATCGGAAACATAACGTTATGCTGCTACGCCGTATTCCTTCCGGATGAACTCGAAATTCCACTGGGCATTGTCATATTTGACCTTTCCATAGGTGTAATAATCGAAGGCGATCTTGGAGATGTTGAGCTGGATCAGGCTCCACAGAAACCAGTAGATATCTGGGAAGGGCTTGAAGAGGTCCACAAGGTAAAGGGTTTTGTCAAAATCCTTATCCCGGCAGTACGCCTTGACAATCCGTTTTTCAGCCTCCCGCGGGACCAGGATTTCCTGGAACATGTCCGCGATATCGTAGTAGCGGGGCGCCATCCCGGCATATTCCCAGTCGATGATATACAGAGGCGAGGCATACTTATGCAAAGCATCCGGATTGATCAGGATGAAATTGTCCGCCAGCAGGTCGTTGTGGCAGGCCGTATATTCGGATTCAGGAATATGGATGATCGCGGCGAGCCTATCCAGGCGCAGGAGGGTTGCATCGATTTCGAATTCGGCGTACCGGGCATCGAGCGTTGCAAGGATGGATGCCATTTTTTTAACTTCGACAACGGGGTTGAATAATTTTTTAAGCCGGATGCCGCTGGCGTGTATTTTTCGTATGGGGTTTACGATTTTTTCGTAAAGGGATTCGTCCAGGAAATGGTGATTCTTCAGCACCGTGCAGTCGTCGATATATTCAACGATGGTCACGCCGATTTCAGGCAGGTATTTGATCAGTTTTGAGGACACGCCGATTTTTTCCATTTCCTTGATGGCATGTGCCTCGTAATCGCGGTTGATGAAAAGATCGGTCTTGTCACCGTAAATCCGGACGGTGTAATCGCCTTTTTCAGACCGGATCCGGTAAAGCTTATTGGTTATCCCGCCGCTGAGCTGCACGATACGGACATCCGTTCCCTTCCATTCCGGTAAAAATGCATAACAGGCTTCGGGGGTGAGTTCCTGGTCCAAAAGGCGTGTCGGCGCGGCCATGTCGATTTCCTTTCCTCCGGTCTGATCGGTACACTTTTTCAAAAGTCCGTTCAATATAACGGCGGGTCTGCACTGAGTCAATCCCTTTTTCGATCCCTGCCCGGCCGTGCTGTGCCGCAACTGCTCATATATCGAAACTCCGGTAGGTTGCATAAAAAACTTGACAGCACCTTATCCGACAATGTAGGTAGAATCTTGTTTGCCCGCCGGAAAAATCGACACCGGAAAATCCGTTTTATTTTTTTGGGCTAAAATCCTCTGACGTCAGATACGTTTTATCTTTATCTTCAGCAGTCGCACTGTAAAACGGTTCGTTTCTAAAATTACAGGCGCAATTACATCGCTCGAACAATTTAGTTCCGGGAGGGTGTTCAAACCATGCAGCCCACCCTTTAATTGATTTTAGAAAACTTTTTCGATGTCAGCCGCAATTTTAAACCCCATGCGCCTATCAGCCGCCTGCAGCCTGTGCCGTTGCAGGCGTTTGTTGATACACCTGAAACGCCAACATCCTAATTTCTCAAGTTTAGCCGGATGTTGACCCAAACGCCATGAAAGGAGACTGGGAGTATGAAACGACGCGATTTTCTCAAGAAAGCGGGAGTGGGGACGGCTGCCGCTGTGGCAGCCACGGCGGTAAACGCACCCTATGTGATTGCCGCCAAGAAAACGGCCATCAAGTGGAGGATGCAGACGTATGCCGGCCCGGCCCTGGCTGCGCATGTCATTAAGCCATCCATCGATGCGTTTAACAAGGCCGCCAATGGGGAGATGATCATCGAATTGTACAATGCCGATCAGCTGGTGCCCCACGGCGAGCTGTTCAGAGCCGTACAGCGGGGAACCATTGATGCCGCCCAGAGCGACGATGACTCCATCGCAGCGCCGGTGGATGTGTCCGTATTCGGCGCATACTTTCCCTTTGCGTCGCGCTACTCCCTGGATGTTCCCGTCCTGTGGAACTGGTATGGGCTGAACAAAATCTGGGAAGAAGCCTATTCGAAAATAAAAGGAGTCACCTGGCTGAGCGCCGGGGCCTGGGACCCCTGCAACTTTGCGACCGTCAAACCGATCCGGCGCGTTGAGGATTTTAAGGGTCTGCGAATTTACATGTTCCCCACCGGGGGCAAGTTCATGCAGCAATTCGGCGTTGTCCCCATGTCCCTCCCCTATGAGGACGTACAAATGGCCATTCAAACGGGCGAGCTGGACGGCGTCTCCTGGTCCGGCATCACCGAGGTTTACACGGTGGGATGGGCGGATGTCACCAAATATTATCTGACCAATCCCATCTCCGGCGCCTGGGCCGGTTCGTACTTTGCGAACACCGATAAATGGAATGCCTTGCCCGAACATCTCAAAACCCTGTTCCGGCTTTCTATGGACAGCTCGCACTACTACCGGCAACACTGGTACTGGTGGGGAGAAGCGCACTACCGCACCAAGGGGGGAAAGCTGCAGCTCACCTCCATTCCCAAAGAGGAGTGGAAAGTAGTGGAAGATGCAGCCCTCAAGTACTGGGACGAAGTTGCCGCCAAAAGCCCCACCAATGCCAAGGTGATTAAAATACTCAAAGAATACAACCAGTCCATGGCCGCCGCCGGGCCTCCCTACCGTTACTGATAGAGCGGCCGCAGGTGTTTAAGACCTTCCCCGGCTTCGGCATGAGACGGGGAAGGCAACTGTCTATGCCTCCGGCTTCTGCTTGGATGGGGCAAGCGCTGTGCCGGGAAGATGCGTCACGGACCGGTGCGGGTCGGGTAAAAATCGCTCAATTTAATTCAGGGTAAAAGCGCTAAAGGAAAGGAACCGATATGCCTAAAGCGATCAAAGCCTTCGTACGATATGTTGAAGCAGTCAACACGAGGGTCGGCAAGGCAACCATGTATATGATCTTTGCCATGATGGGCATCCTGCTGTTTGAGTCCATTTCCAGGACCCTCTTTAACTGGCCCCATATATGGGTCGTGGAGATAGCCCAATTCCTTATGGCCGCTTATTACCTCCTTGGCGGCGGCTACTCCATGATTCTGGACGGGCATGTCCGGATGGATCTCCTCTATGGTCCATGGTCGGCGAAAAGACAAGCCCTCGCGGATGTCATTACCGCTCCCGTTCTAATCTTTTATCTTGTTTTTCTCCTGTACGGCGCCATTTCCAGCATTGAATATGCGGTTACTTATAATCAGGTCAATTATACCCCGTGGGGGCCGCCCATGGCGCCCATCAAGATTATTATGGGAATCGGAATCCTGCTGATGCTGCTGCAGGCCGTCGCGGTCTTCTTCAAGGACCTGGCAAAGGTCAGGGGGGAAAAGATTTCATGAGTTATGAACTGATTGCCGTACTGATATTCACCTCGATGCTCCTCATGCTTCTCACCGGACAGCGGATCTTTGCCGCTATCGGCGGCGTCGCCACTCTTTTCGCACTCATGTTGTGGGGAAAGGGTGCGGCGGAGATGCCCTTTAACGCCAGCTTCGTGCTGCTGAACTGGTACCCGCTCCTGACCCTGCCGTTATTCATCTATATGGGGTACATGTTTTCCGAGTCCGGCATCGCCAGCGATCTTTACCGTATGTTCCATGTCTGGATGGGTCCCCTTAACGGTGGCCTTGCCATCGGAACGATCGGCCTGATGGTCGCCATATCGGCCATGAACGGGTTAAGCGTAGCCGGCATGGCCATCGGCGCCAGTATCGCCCTGCCGGAAATGCTCAAGCGCAAGTATGACAAGATCATGATCACCGGCGTCATCCAGGCCGGCAGTTCCCTCGGCATCATGGTTCCGCCCAGCGTGGTTCTGGTTCTCTATGGCATGATCGCCCGGCAAAACGTCGGCCGCCTGTGGATGGCCGGTGTTTTTCCCGGCCTCCTCCTGGCCGGACTGTTTATGTTATACATCGCCATCCGCTGCCGACTTCAGCCGGAGCTGGGACCGTCGCTGTCTTTGGAAGAGCGGCAACAGATAACCTGGGGGGAGAAGTTTCGCCTGCTCCGGGCCGGGATCATTCCCGTCATCATTATTTTTTCCATGACCGGGCTGTTCCTGCTGGGGGTGACCAGTCTGGTGGAATGTTCCGCAGCCGGTGCAGCCGCAACGACCCTTGCCGCCATTTTCAAGGGCCGCTTAAGCCGGCAGGTGCTGGAAAACACCCTGCGCAACACCCTGAGCGTCAGCTGCATGTTCATGTGGGTGATTCTGGCGGCGCTTTGCTTCGGCGCCGTCTTTGACGGCCTTGGCGCCGTGCATGCGATCAAGTCTCTCTTTCTCGACCGGTGGCAGCTCAGTCCCTGGGGCGTACTGGTCATGATGCAAATCTCATATATCCTGATGGGCATGTTTCTGGACGATACCGCCATGCTCATCATTGTCGCACCGCTTTACGTCCCTTTAATCATCAGCCTGGGGTTCAACCCGATCTGGTACGGCGTGCTCTATACTATAACCTGCCAGATTGCCTATATGACTCCCCCCTTTGGCTACAACCTGTTTCTGATGAAGGCGATGGCGCCCCCGGAAATATCACTGGCGGATATTTACCGCTCGATCATACCCTTTGTCCTGGTGATGATCGTCGGCCTGGCCCTGGTATTGCTGTTTCCCCAGATAGCCCTGTGGCTGCCCGATTTATATTTCGGGAAATAGGATCCTCGACCGGCGGGAATGCCGGTCGGACCGTCCCGGCATACCATTTAAACAAAAAAGCCCGGGGCTTTTTTAACCGGTTCGTCCTTCTCAACCAGAGCGATATTAACGGTAAAATCACCGTTTCTTTTGATAAATTCCCTGGTCCCGTCCAAGGGATCGACAATCCAGTGAATTCCCCCGTTCTTGCGTGTGTTAAAATGATTATTTGTCGTTTAACGCAATATGAGTTTCCAGTAAACGGCTCCCGCCAGGGGATTTTGATAGTATGGACCGGTGCGCACGAACCCCAGGGATTCATATATTTTCATCGCCTCGGTGAGCTTATCCAGGGTGTCCAGCAGCATCGTGGCATAGCCCAGGTCGGCTGCCCCGTCGATAAGGCGTTTTGCCAGGGCGATGCCCAGGCCCTGTCCCCTGAACTGGGGTTTGACATAGAGCCGCTTCATTTCACAGGTGTCCTCCCCCAGCTTCCGCAAGGCGCCGCAACCGGCCGCTTCCGACCCCTCCCATGCAAGGAGTAGAAGGCCGTCCGGCGGCGCATATTTTCCGGGAAGACCGGCCAGTTCCTCCTCGAAATTCTGAAAGCACAGGTCCACATCGAGATAATCCTCATATTCCCGGAAGAGGCGGCGAACCGCTTCGATTTCGTCGGGTGTTTCTACGCGTTTGATCTTCATAAATAATGACAAGTCGCTGTGCGACAACCTGAAACTTGCTTCGCCCGAAGGCGAGGGGTTTCCACCATCCCCGTAGCGGACACTAAACCATGTCCATATGGCGACACTGCAGGATTCTTATTCTGCCGGCCAGCGCTCCTTGAATATCCATTTTGAAACAGGCTTGTAAACTTTCCAGGGAGGCTTGTAATCCGGATGCGGCACACCGACATTGACTCCGATAACCAGCCGGTATTTCTTCGGAACGCCCAGCAGCCGGTTCACTTGCAGCTCGAAGTCATCATGATAGGCGCACAACTGGGTGCCCAATCCCTCCGGAAGGGCCGCCAGACAAAAATTTTCCACGAAGAGGCAGGCGCTTCTATGGTCCGATCGGTGCGGGTCGGTCGGTTCGGGAGCGTAGGTATAAACGATCACCGACGTACTGTTGTTGAAAACATCCTCTTGTACGTCCAGCATGGCACGTCCCTTCTCGGTATCCGGCGTCCAGGTCGCGTTCAGCGCCCTTTTAATGCTCCCCAGTTTCTTCCGGACAGCAGGATCTTTGACAATGACCACAAACCAGGCCTGCTTGTTGCCGGCCGACGGCGCCATGGATCCCGCTTTTAACAGGCGCTTCAGTTGCTGTGCGCTGGGAGGCGCTGAAAATTTTCGAATCGTCCGCCGTTTTTCAAAAGCATCCCACAGTTCCATTTTTCGATTCCTTTCCTTCAGTTCCCGGTCGGCACCGGTTGGTTATAACCGAACACTCCCTGTCGGCAAGGGCCATAGCGTTATTCGCCGGAACCATCCGGTACCATATTTGATCTTCCGGTCGGAGTCCTCAACCGATTTCTCCCCGTATGGCCGCGAGGAGCAGAACCGTATTATCGCTTTTGGACCGGTAGGCGGATGCCCCGGCGGCAATTATCGCAGCGGCCTGGTCCGCCTGGGTATACATCGACAGACCGATGATCCGGATGTGGGGAAGCTCGCAATGGATGATCCGGGTTGCTTCCAAACCGTCCATTTTCGGCATGTTGATGTCCATCAGGATAACATCCGGATGAAGTTTCAGGGCGTTTTCAACAGCTTCCTTGCCATCAGCCGCTTCGCCCACCACTTCGATATCGGCATGCTGGTTCAACAAAGTGGATAGCCCCTGGCGCACAACCGTGTGGTCGTCTGCCAGAAGCACCCGGATTTTGTCTCCGGAAGGCCAGATTTTCCGAGTTTCAGCAAACATTTTTTCGGCGCTTTTTTCATATGCCGGTTCGGTTGTTTCAAGGGGAATAATCAGCGAAAAAACGGCGCCCTGTTCCGGCGCGCTATCGATCTCAAGAAAGCCGCCTAACAGCTCCAGCCGCTCGCGGATGGTAAAAAGTCCGTATCCCGAACCGGACTGGGTTTTTTTCCGGACGGCGTCCCTCTCCAACCCGAACCCCTGATCGCTGACAGCCACGCGCAGCCGGTTGTGTTCATCCCGGGCCATTTCAACTCTTGCCGATTTAACCCCGGCATGTTTGACCACATTCAACAGCAGTTCCCGGATGCTCTGAAATAAAAGCAGGGTGATATCTTCCCGCTTCGGATCTAGAGCGGAGTCTGTTTGCAGCTCAATCGTAAGGTCATGTGTTTCCTTCATCCTTCGAACAAGCCATTTCAGTGCAGCGGAAAGGCTGCCATGCTGCAGAACCGGCGGAGAGAGTTCGGCCGTCACCGATCGGGAGGCCTGGATCGTTTGGTTGATAAGGCTTAGAACATTTTCAGCAATCTCCTTATGTTCCGAACCGATGCGCGCAGACAGCACTTCGCAGTTAATTTTGGCGCCAACCAGAAGCTGTTGAAGATGGTCATGAAGGATTTCGGACAGGCGCCGCCGTTCGCGCTGTTCGGTAAGGGTCAACTCCGAAACCAGCGCCCGCAGCTGCTTTGCCCGGTTATCAGCCAATTCGGTGCGCTCGGCCACCCGCTGTTCGAGGGTGTCATTGAGCTGCTGGAGCGCCTCCTCGGTCTGCTTGCGTGTGGTGATGTCCTGTGAAAGTCCGACCAGCCTGGCGGCCCGGCCCTGCGCGTCGCGTTCGACATAGCCGCGTTCGTAGAGCCAGTGAATCCCGCCGTCCGGATGGACGACCCGGAACTCGTTTTCATAGCGGCCGTCCGCCCGCTCCATTGCGGTGAGGACGTTGGCGTCGAACCGTTCACGATCATCCGGAAATACCACTTCGCGCACTGCCTCAAAGGTGCTGGGCGCCTCTTCCGGTGTTGCCGTAAGCGCCAGGTCGGCAGAGACGAACCGGCGCACTTCGTTAGCCTGGATGTCCCATTCAAATGAGATCACATAGGCCGCTTCCAGGGCCAGACGCAGACGCTGCTCACTCCGGCGCAGCTTTTCTTCAGCCTTGACTCTTTCATCCTCACGCAGCTTTTTCTGAATCCAGGCATACAGCAGCGGAGCGATCCGCCCGGCCATGGCCTCAAGGAGTGTACGGTCGGTTTCGGTATAATCGCTCTCCTTGTTGGCCAGATTCAACAGGCCGATCGCTTCCCCCCGAAACAGTATCGGGGTCGCCAGGTTGTTGCGGATGGCGACATGGCCGGATGGCACCTCCGACGGTTTGTTGGAGTAAAAGGAGCGTTTCTCCCGGAGCGCCCTTGCCCACAACCCCTTCCATTTCTCAGGCGGATAGTGGATGCACTTGTCCGCAACTTCACACGCGTCCAGCATCTTCGACAGGCTGGGGCAGATCAAATGTTTCGGCTCGGAAATATAGCCAAAGACGCCATGACCGCTCCCCAGCCCTTCCTTTACGATCTCCAGCACCTGGTCGAACAACTCGGGGTCGCCCGCCTGGGCAAATACCCGAAGAATCCGGTTGACCAGTATAATTTCACGGTTTTCCTCCTGGAGTCGCAGCTCGGTTTCCTTGCGCGCGGTTATGTCGCCGGCGGCGCCGAACCATTCAACGATTTCACCACGGTCATTTACCACCGGAACCGCGCGCGAGAGCGTCCATCCCAAGCTGCCGTCCTTTCGCCGTACCCGGTGTTCCATTTCAAAAATGCGCTTCGTCCGAACGGCTTCGGCAATGGCGGCGGTCACACTGGCCTGATCATCCGGGTGAATATACTCCTGAAGCCAGGTGCGGGAGGGCTTTTCCGTGTTTGCGAGAAACCCCCGGCTGTGGAGCTGGCTCATCTCGCTCCAATCCGGGTTCATGCGATACAACACTTCCGAACTGGCCGTCGCCAGGGTGCGAAAGCGTTCCTCACTCTCCCGCAGCTCAAAAAACAACCGGGCGGTTTCCAATGAACCGGATGCAATGGCTGCCAGTTGGCTGATAAAATTTATCTCCGCCTCCGTGAACGTATGCGGGCAAGCGTGATAGTTGAAGAAGATAACGCCAAAAGGCTGGTTATAGATTATAAGGGGGGCAACCAGAACGGCACGGATATCGTGGCGGCGCAGGTGCTCTTTGTTGAAACGGTCATCGTTGAAGGCGTCATTGACTGCGACCGGCCGGCGGGATCGGAGAGCAAGGACGGCGTGAAGTTCCTCCTTATCATCCATCCGTGTTCCGATCAGATTGTCGGGCATCCCATAAACATGGCGCACCGTCCAACCATCACCCTGCCGCATTGAGATGGCCGCGGAATCGCTGCCGAGGGTGGCAGCGCCCTCATCAACAAGCTTTTGCATGATCCTGTCAAGATCGAGGGTCGAATGCAGGGTCTCTTGGATGCGGTTGAGCGCTTTGCTTATTTCCACGGCTTGAAGGGATTCCTGCTTTGCCCGCCGGAGTTCTTCGTTTTGAACCTCAAGCTCATTGATCAGGTGCAAAAGATCGGCACCCCCGGTTTCAAAACCGGATTCCACCTGCTCCGCCAGCATCTTTTTGGCGATCTTTCTAAGAGTCGCAAAATCCTTTTTGCTTATTTTGTCCATTTTACCTCCCCGGGACTTTCGTCAAACACGGCAGGCACACTCTCGGACCCGCTTTGCCATATCTTCAGGTTCCGGCCTGGAAGGTTTGAATCTCACTTCGCTGCCGTCCAATCGTAAGCTCAGACACCGGCCCGCAGCCCGGCTCAGGGCCGATGCGATTTCAGTGCAGACCGAGAAAGTCATTGTCCCAACTTAAAGTCACGGGAATCACAAGGTCTTGAAATTCGACGGCCGGTGTCATTCGGCACATATGTTTTATCAATACCACAAGGTCGTCAGGCGCTGCAATATGTAAAGGATGAGTGCCCCGGAATCTTCGTCTTCTCGTTTGCATGTGCCGATTGTAGCGATTGCGGTCGTTTAGTTGACCGCCGTGCGGTGGAGGTTTCTCACCGAACGGACTGGATGATCCTGTGTGGAAGCGCTTGGAACCGCGTTGGCCGACCTGTTGCAGAAGCCCAAAACCGATGAATCTCCGGCGGCAATAGCCATCCTGGGCAACTGCCTCGAAACGCGGGTAATTGCGTCGCGGGGGAGCGTCTTCTACCGGGGGTTCACTTTACATACAGTTTGTAAACACCCTTCAGGGCAAGGTTCGCACTGAATCGACCCGCTACCCATGTCCCTTTATCCCGGCCGCCTCTTACATTAAACGCGAGGTTCTGTTAAAATGGGGGAAAAGGAGGAAACCGTCCCATGATAGCTGTCAAAGCCTTCGACCATGTCGTCATTACTGTCGCCGATGTCCGAGCCACGTTAGATTTTTATACCCGCACCCTCGGCATGCAGGCCGAAGAGTTCAAGCCGAACCGGTTCGCCCTGCATTTCGGCAGCCAGAAGATCAACGTGCAGGTGACGACCGAGATCCCCGCCCAGATTTCCGATAGCCGCATCGGCAATATCGCGGCACATCCCACGCCGGGATCAGCCGATCTGTGCTTCGTTACCGATGCCGAACCCGAGACTGTCCTGGCGCATCTCCGGTCGCTCGGAGTCGCGCCTATCACCGGAGTGGTCGACCGGAAGGGTGCGCGCGGCTGGATGAAATCGGTCTATTGTCGTGATCCCGACGGCAACCTGATCGAGCTCTCGACCTACCCCAAGGATTGAAGCAGATCGATAGATTTGGAATTGGCTCAATGCTCCAATCCAGGTAAGTATCCGTATGTACTTTTAGACGGACTGTGGTTGGAGCGCAGCTGGGCCAATGAGGTAAAAAATGTCAGCGTCCTTGTGGCGATTGGCGTAGATGTGCACGGCTACCGACAGGTTTTGGGGGTTAAAGAAGGCGCCAGAGAGGACAGGTAGAGCTGGAAGGCCTGTCCAGAGCAGCTGGAAGTCTCGCAACATGTGACACTTGCTCCCGCCGGAAAAAAACTGCAGATCTTATCTGGATTTGTCCATGAAAAGGCAGCTGTGGGTTCCCGGTCAATGTGCGATGACAGGTTGGCGCACCAGCTTTTTTGAATAATAATATGAAATCATACCAGTTACCTAAACAAACGCTTCACCTCTTTACCAGTGGCAATTTCTATAACTCTAGCGTTCCATTGCTTTCGGTTTCTCCATGCTTCAATAGTGTATGTTTTCCCAGCCTCTAAGCTCACTTTCATACTTTCTGGATTGTAAGCGACTCTACTGAACATAGTACTTAGCTTATAATAAATAAGGAAGTTATGTTCGCCAGGCATTAGTTCCACACTGAATGATCCGTCGAACCATGAGTTATATTGATATCTTGTGTCGGGACCGATATCTCTTTTGTTTGGTCCGGCGATGCCATCGATTTTTAATAATACCAGTGGCGTATGCCCTTTAATTATTGATACATCACTTTTGGGTAATTCATCACCCTCATATTGCCGATGTATTGCTTGATGCCCGCCACAACCCGTAAAGATAACGAAGATAAGTGCTGTGATTAATTTTAAATACGACCCATTGTTCATTGTTTCACCTTTAAAGGTTAATGGTTCTCAACAATACGGCTTTCAATATTGCAACCGAGGATAGCATGCCATGGTCCGGGCTGAAACCAAATGAGATTCCGGTATAGAATTAAAATGATATTTTTCGATTATGGATTTGGATTTCTGATGGATGTATTAGCCAATATCATAGGAGCCCCGCGTCTTCAACATGTCCTGAATACAAACTTTAATATGTATCTGCATGTGAATAAAATTCGGTGCGGCCAAATGTCCCTACAACAATCCTTCAATGGCATCCCATACCGCCGTACGCCCCAAGTGCGTTTTGGCGGAAAATGGAATCAGGCCGTCTGCATCCATGCCAAGGGCTTCGGCAATCCCGGTCCGTTGCTGAGCCTGCTTGGACTTGGAAAGTTTATCAGCCTTAGTCAGTACTAGAACAGGGGGGATATGATAATGGTTCAGCCAATCGATGAACGTCTTTTCTTCCTGCTGGGGTACCCGGCGGATATCCATCAGCAGAACCACCCCTTTTAAGTTTTCGCGGCCCTTAAGGTAAGTTTCTATCATGGGGCCCCAGGTTTTTTTTACAGCCGGCGGCACCCGGGCATAGCCGTAGCCCGGCAAATCCACAAAGGTAATGGCTCCATTGACGCTGAAAAAATTAACCAGCTGGGTGCGGCCTGGAGTGGTGCTGGTTTTTACCAGGCGTTTGCGGTTGACGAGGGTATTGATCAGTGAAGACTTGCCTACATTTGAACGACCGGCAAAGGCAATCTCCGGCATGTCCGACGGAGGATACTGCGACGGCTTAACGGCGCTGGTTACAAATTCGGCGGATTTGATGATCATGACAGGTATTTTTCGATCCGGTTTAAGCCCTCGGCTATGTTTTCCATGGAATTTGCATATGAAAACCGCAGGTAGCCTTCGCCGTTTTTACCGAAATCAATCCCGGGGGTCACGCCGACATGCGCTTTTTCCAAGATATCAAAGGCCAGCCGGTAGGAGTCTGCGGATAGATGCCTGGCATTGGCAAAAACATAAAACGCCCCGGTGGGTTCCCGGGTAATGCCCAAACCCATTTCCTTTAACCGGCGGATCATATAACGCCGGCGCTGATCATAAATCGACCGCATCCGTTTGACATCGTCACCGGCTGATTTCAGTGCGGCAATCCCGGCCCTTTGAACCATGGCATTGGCCGAAATAAAAAAATTCTGCTGAACTTTCTGGATCGGCCGGATAAACGGCCTGGGTGCGATCAGGTAGCCGAGCCGCAGCCCGGTCATGGCATACAGCTTTGAAAAGCCGTTTAATACAAACGCATTTTCGGTAAATTCCAGGATGGAATGTTCGACGCCCTCATAAACCAGGCCGTGATAGATTTCATCCGAAATAATATAGGGAGAAAACTGCGCGATAGCCTCCATCCGTTTCTTCGAAAGAAGATTTCCGGTAGGATTAGAGGGCGAATTGATAAAAATAGCCCGGGTCCGCGCCGTAATCTTTTTTTCAATATCTTCGGGTTTGTATTGAAATCCGTCTTCTTCAAAAACCGGCACGGTGACCGGCTCGCCCTGCATGAATTTAATGAAATTGGGGTAACAGGCATAATGCGGGTCGGAAATAATGACCTCGTCGCCGTCATTCAGTAGGACCGCAAACAGGGTAAACATGGCCGGCGAGGTGCCCGAGGTAATCACGACCTGGTCGGGATGGACCGTGACGCCATAGGTATCGCCGTAGTATTCGCAGATGGCTTCCCGGAGTTCGACGATGCCCATGCTGTGGGTGTAATGGGTATAACCCTCATTTAGTGCCTTGCAGGCGGCTTCCTTGATGCAGGCCGGGGTGTCGAAGTCCGGCTCGCCCACTTCAAGGTGAATGACGGAGATCCCTTTACGCTCCATCTCATGAGCTTTTTCGAGGACATCCATAACGATAAAGGAGGTAATGTCTTTCATTCGTTTTGTGACCATTCGATATACCTCAAGCCGGCTAAACGACTTTATTCAGGGGATACTCGATAATTCCTTCGGCCCCCTTTTTGAGCAGCTCCGGTATCAGATCCCTGACCACATTGGTGCTCACAACGGTTTCAACCGAAAACCAGTCCGACTGGTACAGGGATGCAATGGTAGGCGCATTCAGGCTGGGAAGAAATTTTACAACCGTTTCAAGTTTTTTCTGGGGCACATTCATCTTCAGCCCGACCAGTTTTTCGCCCAGCAGGGCGCCCTTTAAGAGCAGCGCAATCTGTTCGATTTTTTCCCTCTTAAAAGGATCCTTCCAGGCTTCGCGATTGGCGATGAGCTGGGTGTTGGTCTGCATCAGTTCATGAATGATTTTAAGTCCGTGGGCTTTGATGGTGCTTTCGGTTTCGGTAACCTCCACAATTGCATCCGCCAGCCCCGACACTACCTTTGCTTCCGTAGCGCCCCAGGAAAATTCGATATTGACATCAATATTGCGTTCGGAGAAGTACCGCCGGGTAAACTGAACCAGTTCCGTCGCGATTTTTTTGCCCTTCAGATCCTCAAGCGTATGAATGACCGAGTCGTACGGCACGGCCAGCACCCATCGCGCCGGCCGCGAACTCACTTTTGAATAAACCAGATCGCTGACGACATGGACGTCCGAGCTGTTTTCGGCAATCCAGTCCTTGCCGGTCAGGCCCGCATCCATCGTGCCGTTTTCAACATAGCGCGACATCTCCTGAGCCCTGCAGATAGCGCACTCGATATGATCATCATCGATTTCGGGAAAATAGCTCCTGCCGTTGATGTTGATTGTCCATCCCGAACGCTTGAACAAGGCAACGGTCGCAGCCTGTAAACTTCCTTTGGGAATTCCCAATTTCAACAGCTTTTTCACTTATGATAAACCTCCCTGGGATCAAAAACGGGCTTGCCGATAATTTTAACCGCTCCGTTTTCGATTTTTTTAAAAAAACAGCTCCGATACCCGGTGTGGCAGGCAGCGCCGCCGACCTGCTCAACCAGCAACAAAATGGTGTCATTATCGCAATCGACCCGGATTTCCTTGACGATCTGAGCATGACCGGACGTTTTTCCTTTCTCCCAGAGCGCCTTGCGGGTGCGGCTGTAAAAAGTCGCCTTTCCGCTGGAAAGCGTTGCCGTCCACGCGGCCGGGGTCATAAATCCCAACATCAACACTTCGCAAGTTTTATAATCCTGAACGATTGCCGGGATCAGACCGTTCATTTTATCAAAGTCAAGCGTCACCATACCGGGCATGCTCCTTTCTGGTAGAGTTGAATTTATTAACCATAACAAAGGGCAAAGTCAAATTTTTTTCTTTTTGAAATTAACCTTTTTCCTTGACATAGCCTCCTGATTTTTCTAAGAGTGTCCAGTTTGGTATCATCACCATGGTTTTCCCTTGCCGACATCTGGTTTAAAATGACAAAGCTGAATACATTTTCTCCCGAGTGCCGCTGCCGCAGACATTCCGGGTTATGATGTTGGAGAAAATTCAGGACGATGCATTTTAACCGTTTCTTGCGAATTGATTTTATTGTTACGCCCTGAAAAAAACGCTTAAAGGGGGTGATAACATCCGAGTCTCTCCTGGTAATTTTTTTATCCTGCTTCAATCCATTCAAGTACAAACTTAACGGGAGGATTTGTCTATGAACTCACTCATTTTAGCCATCGGGGCCTTTGTCTTGTACCTGGTCGCCTATCACACCTACGGCAAATTTCTGGGCCAAAAAATATTTAAACTCAACCCGGACGCCGTCTGCCCCAGCAAAGAATTTCAGGACAATATCGACTTCGTACCCACCCAGAAGCCCATTCTTTTCGGTCATCATTTTACCTCCATTGCCGGCACCGGCCCCATCGTCGGACCGGCCATCGCCATTATCTGGGGGTGGGTGCCGGCACTGCTGTGGATCCTGATCGGTTCCATTTTCATGGGGGCCGTCCATGATTTCGGCGCCATGGTGGTTTCCTTAAGAAATCAGGGGCGCTCCATCGGCGATATTGCCGCCGATTTGATCAGCAAGCGCGTCCGCACCCTCTTTCTGCTGATCATTTTCTTTGAGCTCTGGATCGTTGTGGCCATCTTCGGCGTGGTCATCGCGGTGATTTTCAACATGTTTCCCCAGGCCGTTATTCCGATCTGGCTGGAAATCCCCATTGCCGTCTGGCTGGGCCACATGGTTTACAAAAAAGGCGCCGCCCATCTTCCCATGAGCATCATCGCCGTGGTGCTGATGTATATCACCGTCATCGTCGGCGCTTATGTTCCGATTAAAATGCCGGCCATGCTGGGGCTGAGCCCGGTGGCCTTGTGGGTCATAATCCTCCTGATCTATTCGTACATTGCTTCCACCCTGCCGGTTCAGACCCTGCTGCAACCCCGGGACTACATCAACTCGCACCAGCTCTTTGTGGCCCTGGGTCTGCTGGCCCTGGGTGTTATCGTAGCCCATCCCGCCATGGTGGCGCCGACAACCAATTTCGCGGCTAAAGGGGCCCCGCCCATCTGGCCGATGCTGTTCGTGGTGATTGCCTGCGGCGCCATATCCGGCTTTCATGCTTTGGTGTCCTCCGGCACTTCTTCGAAACAGTGCGACGCCGAGACCAGTTCCCTGACCATCGGTTACGGCAGCATGCTCATGGAAGGTCTGCTTGCTGTTTTTGTTCTGATTGCCTGCGGAGCGGGACTGGCCCTTGGATTGACCAAGGGTGGCCAGACCTTTACCGGTGTGGAAGCCTTCAACCAGAACTATGCCAGTTGGGGCGCTGCCGCCGGTTTGGGCACCATGATCAGCTCCTTTGTCATAGGCTCTGCCAATATGCTTGAATCACTCGGAATCCCGCACACCATCACCATAACCATCATGGGTGTTTTCGTGGTGTCCTTTGCCGCCACCACCCTGGATACCGCCACCCGCCTGCAGCGCTACATCGTTGCCGAACTGGCCACCGCCTGGGGGGCGCCGGCCCTTGCCAAAAAGCATCCGGCTACCACGATTGCGGTTGTTACCGCTTTTATCCTGGCTTTCTACAACGGCAGCGGGCAGGGCGCTTTAAAACTCTGGCCGCTTTTCGGATCGGTGAACCAGCTCCTGGCCGGACTGGCCCTCCTGGTGATCACCATCTACCTGGCTTATAAGAAGGCGCCGCTGCGCTATACCCTGATTCCCATGGTCTTTATGATCTTCATGACCGGATGGGCCATGTTGATAAATCTGGGAGATTATTACACCAAGGCCAACTGGCTCCTTTTCATTATCGGGCTGGCCGTTTTTATACTGGAAATATGGATGGTGATTGAAAGCGTGATTGTTCTTAAAAAGGTTTACGGCGCAGAAATGGAACCGGTCGCGGAAATGCGCTGACCGGTAGAGTTGACACCTGACCGCCCGGATCTTTTAATTTAGAGAGGTCCGGGCGGTTTTTTTGTTCCAGAGCATATCGATTCCATCAGGCCGGCCGAACTAACCCCCTCTACTGATGGTGAAAAGGAAGGTGCACTCCGGTGCGGGTCCTCGATTCACGGCAACGGCTCGCACGGCAATTTGGGCTTTTCTGCTCTGAACAAGGCAAGAAAACGGGCAAATGAAACAGGGTTTCCTTTTTCATAGCTAAAACCGGCCAGTGTGACAAGGGGATTGCGCAGCCTGGCCAGCATTTCTTTCCATTCCTGGGAATCGGCCCTGACCCGAATGTCCGATGCAACCCGCTCAAAGGTTTCCGGTGTCCGCTGCCGGATTTCAGCAACACCGTGCCTGACATGGATGGTGTAGGCTTCTCCGACATCAGAGAATTGAATGCCGATGAGTTGATCGATTTCTGCGCTGGCAACCGGATCCAAAGTCACCGCCATTGCGTCAAAAAAACTTTGCAGAGAAAATCCGCGCAGAAGATTCGGGGTGGGCCTGGACGTTTCCGTGACTACAAACCCGTCCCGTATTTCTAAGGCCTCACTGAGGTAATAGTGCCGGGCGTTGGGATTCTGCTCCCGCTCCGCGATGGCCGTCAGCGCCCGGACACGGAGGCTGCGGATTTGGGGGTCCAGGGGATGGAGCTGCATCAGATGCCCGCTAAGTTGCAGGGCGGCCTGATATTCCCCCATTGTTAATTTTTCCCGGGTGAGCGCCCGCAGACGCTCCTCGCTGCCGGCCAGATCTACCATGAGCGCTGCCTGATCACGCCGCGCCAAGGGGTGGAGCGTTGCAGCGTCGCCGTCGAACCAGCCGAGGTTTCCGCTAAACATGGACCGGACCGACCATGATACTTTGCCATAGAATGGCTGCAAATAAGGAGCTTCAGCCAGATGCCGCGGGAGTTGAACGGTTTCGGTCAATTCATCGGGAGTCAAGCCCATATTCATGCCTCGAATGGCCTGATCGTGAACATACTGGATGGCATCCCGGTAGTCGGTGAGAATGGCTTCAATGCTCTCGGCGCCCGCAATGGGACGGGTATGGCAGGGAACCATATACTCGGCACCCAGGTCCCGCATTTTATCGATACTCCGATACCAGTTTTTCAGACTTCGAAACAGGGTGCCCCGGATGGTGTACAGGTTGGGAAAGGCCCAGTAGAAATTGTCCCCCGGAATCAGCACTTTTTGCTCCGGCAGCCAGACAAATATCTGGTCGTCGGTTTCGCCCGGGGCAAACACCAGCCGAAATCGAATGCCGGCTGCTTCGCCTTCCAGCTCATCCGAAAAGGTGCGTGTCGGATGAGCATATCCGACCGTGCTGCCCGGTTTCATACCCACAAAAGGGCCGATGCCGTCATTGATGACGACGCCGGATTCAAGAAAACTGCCAAACATCCGCATGGAACGCATGCCGATGATGGGCCGGACTTCGGTCAGAATGCGGCTCACATGCCGCGAAGTGGTTTCATGGGCATAAATTTCAGGATTTCCTTCCCTCGCAAACACTTCTGACCCCAACACATGGTCGGGATGATTGTGGGTGTAGATAATTGCTCTGATCGGTTTTTTCGATATTTTTTGAAATTCCGATAGAACGATTTCAGCTTCTTCGTTGGTTGTCATCGTATCCACAATGATCAGGCCGTCCGTTCCTTCGATCATGATGGAGTTTGCAATACCGTATCCAATGGCCACATAAACGTTGTCCGTAACCTTTTCAACGCCCCGCCGAAAAATCTTGCTGTGTTCCAGCAGCAGCGATGTTTTCGCCCCTTCGTTCACGGGCCTCTGGACCGGACGGGCAAACTCACAGCCGGTCAGCAGGCTTCCGGCAGAAACCAATAAAAAGAGGGAGAAAGTGATTATCACCCTATTTGATAGACTCATAAAAACCTCCATTTTCCACCTTTCCGGCTGACGCTGTTATTTTCAGATTTTTTCTGACGGAACATAGTTTTTAACATCAATCACATATCGGTTTTCATCAATACATTCCAATTAATTCGTACTCCCTTAAATATTTCCGTTGCCGATGGATGTTTTTGGTTCTGCCTTCAAACTGTCCAAGCAAAGTTTAAACGAAAATGTCCGGCTGCTGAGAACGAAAAATGTACTTAACACCACTGATTTTTCTTTTATTCCTTGACATGAATTTTGACTTTGTTTATAAAAAATTTTCTTTTGATCATCATTTCCGCAAAGGAATTCCAACCCGTTTTGATCAGAAGAGCTACATGGAGCACATCCAGATGAAATAGTTGTTTTTTGGAGCCATCCCAAATATGCAGATTGAAAACCTGTTGGATCAGCGCAAAACCGCGATTGTAAAACAATGGTTTGACGTGGTGATTCAGACCTATCCTCCCGACACCTCAAACTTTTTAAAATCCCGGAAAGATCCTTTTGCAAATCCCGTCGGCCAGACCGTGCTGCGTGGACTGGAAGCCCTTTTCGACACCCTTTTAAAAGGCCCGGATGCCGATACGATTTCCTCTTTCCTGGATCCCATCATCAGACTTCGGGCTGTGCAGGATTTTACGGCCAGCCGGGCGGTTTCTTTCATCTTTTCCCTCAAACAGGTGATCCGTAACAATTTGGCGAAAGAATTAAAGGACCCCACCTTGGGTATCGATCTGTTGGACATTGAATCAACCATCGACGATCTCGCACTGATCGCTTTCGACATTTATATGGAATGCAGGGAAAAAATCTATGCATTAAAAGCCCATGAAGAAAAAGACAGAACCTTCGCGGCATTTAAGCGGGCCGGACTCGTTTGTGAAATACCGGCCGTTCAACCGGATCCTGAATAATTAATTACATGATGAGGTAAAGGTCAATGAATGTAAATTATATGGTTTCCCTCATAGCAGTCATTGTGCTTTTCCTGCTGGCCTATGTGGGCGTTGAGGCCGCGGGGCTTCAGATTCTCTTTGGAATTATCCTGCCCTACCTGGCCGTCGTCACCTTCATTGGCGGGGTGATATACCGCATCGTCGACTGGGCGCGTTCCCCGGTGCCGTTCCGGATTCCCACCACTGCCGGACAGCAGCAATCACTCCCCTGGATCAAACCGGCTAAATTCGACAACCCTTTTTCCACCGGCGGGGTAATTATACGCATGGCTCTGGAAGTGCTGCTGTTCCGCTCATTGTTTCGCAACACATCGGTAAATATGAATAAAAACGGCAAGTTAACCTACATCTGGGAAAAATGGCTGTGGCTGGGGGCGCTGGCGTTTCACTATGCTTTTTTGACCGTCCTGGTTCGGCATCTGCGTTTTTTTACCGAACCCGTCCCACTGCCCATCAAGCTCCTTGAAACCCTGGACGGTTTTCTACAGATCGGCATCCCGGTGATCCAGCTTTCGGGCGTCGTTCTGCTGGCAGCAGCCATTTTCCTGTTTTTAAGAAGGGTGTTAATTCCCCAGATCAAATACATTTCCCTTGCCTCCGACTTTTTCCCGCTTTTCCTACTTATCGGGATTGCTCTCTCCGGAATCCTGATGCGGTATTTTACCAAAATCGATGTCATCGCCGCCAAGGAGCTGGCCCTGGGACTGGTAACCTTTCATCCGGCTATTCCAAAAGACGCCATCGGCGGCGTATTTTATGTTCACCTGTTTTTCGTTTGTATCCTCTTGGCCTATTTTCCTTTCAGCAAGCTCATGCACATGGGCGGTATCTTTTTAAGCCCCACCCGGAACCTGCCCGGAAACACCCGCGCCGTCCGGCATGTCAATCCGTGGAACTATCCCGTCAAGGTTCATACTTATGAAGAATATGAAGATGAATTCAGGGAAAAAATGATTGAGGCCGGATTGCCGGTGGAAAAGGAGTGAGTAATGTCAGATCTTCCAAAACCAGATGACCTTTTATCAAAGATCGATAACCGTCCGCCGGCAAAAAGCTGGATGGATACTCCGGTCGACATTCGCAAGGGTATGTACTGTTACGCCTCAAACCCCAAAAGTGTCGAATATGTCGGTCTGCCCCATGCCCGGGCATGGAACCCTATGGAAGAAGACTGGAAACTTCCGGAAAACTGGAAAGAAATCATTTATGAGGGTTTTCGGGAGAGACTGGACAAATTCAGATCGTTTAAGGTTTTCATGGATATCTGTGTACGCTGCGGCGCCTGCGCGGACAAATGCCACTTTTTTATCGGCACCGGCGATCCCAAAAACATGCCGGTCCTGCGGGCTGAATTGCTCCGTTCGGTTTATCGCAATGATTTCACCACCGCCGGCCGAATTCTGGGAAAAGTGGGCGGCGCCCGCGAGATGACGGTCGATGTCCTCAAGGAATGGTGGTATTATTTCTTTCAATGCACCGAATGCCGGCGCTGTTCGGTTTTCTGTCCCTACGGCATCGACACCGCTGAAATCACCATCATGGGAAGAGAACTGCTGAATCTGCTGGGGCTCAATATCGACTGGATTGCAACCCCTGTGGCCAACTGTTACCGCACCGGCAACCATCTGGGAATCCAACCCCACGCCTTTAAGGATATGCTCGACTTTTTCGTGGATGACATCGAAGAAATCACCGGTGTCAGAGTGGAACCGTCCTTTAACAAAAAAGGCGCCGATATTCTTTTTATTACACCCTCGGGGGACGTTTTTGCCGATCCGGGCACTTATACCTGCATGGGATATATGATTCTTTTTCATTTTTTAAAGGAAAAATACGGTTTTGACATTACCTGGAGCACCTATGCCTCCGAAGGCGGCAATTTCGGCTTTTTTACATCGCACGAAACCATGAAGCGGCTCAATTCAAAAATGTATGCCGAAGCCAGGCGACTTGGCGTGAAATGGATTCTGGGCGGTGAGTGCGGTCATATGTGGCGGGTTATCAATCAATACATGGACACGCTCAACGGCCCGGCCGACTTTCTGGAAGTTCCCGTTTCACCCATTACCGGCACCCGGTTTGAAAACGCCAGGTCCACCAAGATGGTGCATATTGCCGAGTTTACCGCCGATCTCATCAAGCATGGCAAGCTGGACCTTGACACTGCCCGCAACGACAATCTGAAGGTTACCTTTCATGATTCCTGCAACCCGTCGCGGGGTATGGGAATACTGGACGAACCCCGCTATGTGATCCAAAATGTCTGCAAACATTTTTATGAGATGCCCGCCAACACGATCCGGGAGCAAACCTTCTGCTGCGGCAGTGGGGCCGGCCTGAACGCCGGTGAAGATATGGAGCTTAGAATGGTCGGCGGCTTTCCCCGGGCCAATGCAGTCAAGTATGTTCATGAAAAACATGGGGTCAATATGCTGGCCTGTATCTGCGCCATTGACCGGGCGGCATTACCGCCGCTGATGGAGTACTGGGTTCCCGACGTCGGCGTGACCGGCCTCCACGAGCTGGTGGCCAATGCCCTGATCCTGCCCGGGGAAGGGGAAAGAACAACGGATTTGCGCGGGGAGCCGCTGCCTGGAATGGAGGGTGATGATGCCGAAGAATAAGACCATGTATAATCAGGGAATCATTATTGCCGGGATGGCCGTTTTTATTGTCCTGGCAACATTTCCGTTCTGGTATAACCTGGGGAAGGCCGCTCCGGCGCCGGAACGCGTTCTGACGGCCCAGGCCAAAGCCGCCAAGGAATGCATCCTTTCAGCCGAGCTGATGCGCACGGAACATATGCAGATGCTCAATGAATGGCGCGATATGGTCGTACGGGACGCTGCGCGGCTGTATGTATCCGCCAGCGGCAAACCGTTTGAGATGAGCCTTTCCAACACCTGCCTGGACTGCCATTCCAACAAAACCGAATTTTGCGACCGCTGTCACAATTACGCCGCAGTTGATCCTTATTGCTGGGACTGCCATATTGATAACCCGAAGGAGATCAAGTGATGAAACGCAGCAGAAGAAAATTTCTGAAAATTGCCGGAATTTCTGCTCTGGGGATCGGGGCTAAACCGATCATAGACGGATTGGCCGCATCTGTGCCGTCGGGCGAAACAGCTGAACCGCAAGTGCAGCGTAAACCGGAAGCGTTAACTGCCAAACACTGGGCCATGGTCATCGACACCACCCGATTCAAATCCAGGGAAGATTTCGAACCGTTGATCGAGGCTTGCCACAGCATTCACAACGTTCCTGACTTAAAGAACAAAAACCATGAAATCAAATGGATCTGGGAAGAGGGTTACAAACATGCCTTCCCGACGCTTGAAAATCCCTACTTTGAAGAACAAATAAAGGATTTGCCGTTTCTGGTCCTGTGCAACCACTGCGAAAATCCCCCCTGCGTCCGGGCCTGCCCCACCAAGGCGACTTTTAAAAGGGAAAGCGACGGCATCGTTTTGATGGATTTTCACCGCTGCATCGGCTGCCGCTTCTGCATGGCCGCCTGTCCTTACGGCGCCCGCAGCTTCAATTTCAGAGACCCCCGCCCCTTTATCAAAAAGACCAATCTCAAATTTCCCACGCGCATGAAAGGGGTGGTTGAAAAATGTAATTTCTGCGCCGAAAGGCTGGCCGTCGGTCAGCTGCCGGCCTGTGTGGAAGCGTCCAACGGCGCCATTATTTTCGGGGACCTGGCCGATCCGGATTCGAATGTCCGCAAGATCATCAGTACCCGATATACCATTCGACGTAAAATTTATTTGGGTACCGCACCGTCGGTTTACTACATCGTATGAGGTGGTTATGCTTGAATTAGCGATAAAAGGAAGCAAAAAATATTACGGGTGGATGACACTGCTGCTGGCCGGCATCGGCGCCGGGTTCATTTTTTACCTGTGGCAGTATAACTTCGGCCTGGGCATCACCGGCATGAGCCGGGATGTCTCCTGGGGGTTCTATATCGCCCAGTTCACCTTCCTGGTGGGGGTCGCCGCCTCGGCCGTGATGGTGGTCCTGCCCTATTACCTGCACAATTACAAAGCCTTCGGCCGGATTACCATTTTAGGTGAATTTCTGGCGGTGGCATCGGTGACCATGTGCATCCTGTTTATTTTTGTCGACCTGGGTCAGCCCATGCGGGTGGTCAATGTTATCCTGTATCCGACGCCCAACTCGGTCCTTTTCTGGGACATGATTGTCTTAAACGGTTATCTGTTTCTGAACATCATCGTCGGCTGGAAAGTGCTAGAGGCTGAACGCAACGGCATCGCTCCGCCGACCTGGGTAAAACCACTGATTTATCTTTCGATTCCCTGGGCCGTCAGCATTCATACCGTCACCGCTTTTCTTTATTGCGGCCTTCCGGGGAGAGGCTTCTGGCTGACCGCCATCCTGGCTCCGCGTTTTCTGGCATCGGCATTTGCCGCCGGTCCGGCATTTCTGATTCTTCTGTGCCTCCTTATACGCAAGCTGACTAAGTTCGATCCGGGCCGGGAACAGATCCAGGCCCTTGCCAAAATCGTCACTTACGGCATTATCGTCAACGTGTTTTTCCTTCTGTGCGAAGTCTTTGTCGTTTTTTACAGCCAGATCCCGGAACACATGGATCATATGACCTATCTCTTTTTCGGGCTCCACGGCCACGGCGTCTTGGTGCCCTGGATGTGGACATCCGTCGGCCTGATGCTGCTGGCCATTGTCCTGCTGGTCAATCCGGTAACCCGTCAGAATGAATCCGTCCTGGCGGTGGCCTGCCTGGCGGTTTTCGCCGGCACCTGGATCGATAAGGGGCTGGGCATGATTTCCGGCGGATTTGTGCCGTCCCCGCTGCACCATGTGAACGAATACGTACCGACCATACCGGAAATCATCATCACCCTGGGGGTGTATGCCACCGGCTTTCTGATCCTGACCGCCCTTTTTAAAATCGCCGTTTCCATCAAGGAGGAAATCGCGGCCTGACCGTTCCGTCCTTTCACCAGGGAAATAACAAAGGGCTTATCTCTTCAGAGATAAGCCCTTTGTTTATTCAGAATTTTAACCATCGCCGGCTTATCGGCAGGCTCAAGGCACAGCCCTTATAGTGTCGCCTTCGGGGCTTTGTCTGTCGCACCGTCTATCCTCAGTTCCATGAAGGTCACTTGAAATGGCAGGTGGGGAAAGCTTTTCGTCGCGTTTGCCGCAAACTCCAGCCTGGCATACCAATCCCTCAATTCGGTCTGTTCTGCGATAATGCCGATGCTGACCCTGTAAGCGCCGCCTGCTTTGGCCTGCGACAGGGCATGGCCCGCGAGCCGGCGCCCAAAGCCGTTACGTCGCCATTTCGGGAGAACGGCCAAACGCTCAAGATAGCACAGTTCGGAACCTGCTTTTTCGAGGCCGACGCATCCGATGGGTTCGTTGTCATCCAACATGATGAAATATTGAACCCCCCGCTCCTGATCGGATTCCACCCAGGCCGTCGTACAGTTCGAGGGGTGCTTTGGACAATTGTCCTGCGTCAGCGAAAATCGTACGGCCACATCTCGAAATGACCGCCGGATAATACTTACAACCGTTTCCGTATCTTGCGGCCCCGCATCGCGTATGGTGATTACCGGATTTATCCGCTTTGCTTCAACCATGAATTCTACCGGTAAATTGGAACCGGCTCCACCCGCGATGGCCGACCAAAGCTTTGTATGATAGCCAAATAGTATAGGTTTGCAGTAGAAAGCTATTGTCGGCATCCGTTCTCAACCCGCACCTCATATTTTGGCCAACTGCAATCCAGGAAACACGAAGAAATGGATCGATAATCTCCACTTTCAAAATTTAAATGCCAGGGCGTACAGATAGCCGAAGTTCCCATTTTTATCAAAAAAACTTCTGAAAATCATACCGTAAAAGTTGATGATGTGGCAATGGTCCACCGTTATGGTTGGAAATTGGAGGTGCATCATGGAATAAAAATGATGTACGATCCGCTGAAGAAAAATCCGACGTTCAAGAAAATCCCTAAAATCAAAATTGAGCGGTCAAGGACAATGTATTATTGCCGAACTAACCGGCAAGCGGTGCTTGAGATCGAAAGTATTTTAATGGCTTTTCTGGAAATGTTGCGGCACGGTTTTTTAGATGCTCCGGTGTCAAAAATTTTAGCAGCGAAAAAAGAGGCCGAACAAAAAATATCTCTGATTGAGCGGCAGGCAAAATTTGAAGAAAAATTTAGCGAAGGTGAGTTTACGGCTTTGACCTGGATCACAAAACCGATGCCGAGAGGGCCGGTCTACCTGCCGCAAGACACTTCCCACGATTTGTTTATGCGATTCGATGCCTTGAAAGCTGGCGGTGCCTGATGGCTGAAACAATTACGGTTCACGGCGAAAAACATGAGATTCAGAAACTTGAGGACGTATTGATCCAGCAGGCACTTGACGCAAAATTTCACCACCTGGAAGTTGAGACCGCCAAAATTTTTAAGGACCCAGGAAAACAATTGCTCTTGATTACAGTTGCTCTGGGCGAACCATCCACTCAAGGGCCCATTGGCCGCCCTCACCGCGTTCGAGACAGACACAGACCCCGTTGCCGAGGGTCGCCGCGGAAGGCTCCTGACGGCCGGCCAACAGCTCGGTAATAAGCTTCCTGCACACATCACCGGGCCCGGCGAGCAAGGTGTTTTCTTGGCTCGCGTTGATGTCCGCAACACATGGCGCAATGTCGGAACCGGCCTGCAGCGGATAGCCAGTGGCACTCACTGTGCCGCCGCCCCATTCTTTCCCGAACAATTCAGCATTTTCCCGGGTCCAGGACGTATCGACATGCAAAATGCGTTCGACCTTTTCGCCGTTCTTTTTCATGAATGCGGCGAGGTTCTTGGTGTCCTGCCGGCCTTTGTCGCTGAGCGGGCGCTTGTCCAACGATTCGACTTCTTCGCGTGGCACGGCATGGGCGTGATTGACGACATAAAATCTCATGATTTTTTCTCCCTGTGGTTTTTTTGTCAAGACAGTGTTCCTGTAAATTCGGTGGCCGTAAAAATTCGTTCATCTTGCCAGTATTCCATGTTGACATCAGCCATTGATATATCGAGAAGTACCAGAACCGTGGACTAGCTTGCCACAGTATAGGCTCAGGTCTGATGCGAGTTCAGTGCAGATTGAGAATGATATTGCCCAAGAAGAGATTGATATTTGACGGTTTGGAATCAAAATGCATGTATTTTGCCAATATCACAAGTACACCTATCGCTGCAATATGTAATGGATATGAAAATTTGAATTTCACTTTGTCTTGAAACCCTTGAGCCGGGTGTGCGCAATGAGTTGATCGAGTGTCTTTAGGCTGGCTGCGGTTTTCAGGTTCATTCAGGTATTTTTCGATTTCGGACCATCCGCCAAACTTTACGAGCCAGGATGAAACAACCGACAGGCGCTTGCCGATATCAAGCTTCCTGTCCCATGTCTTGCGGAGGTTCCACACGGCCAGACGGATAAGATGTCCGTAGGCTATGCAGCGCATGTCGCCGGCGGTCGGATGGACATTTCCGGCGCACAGATTGGCAAGGTCGTCTTTGACAAGTTCGGCAACGCCCTCTATTAAATCAACCAGCCATCTTCGGGAGACAATGCCGGTTGACCGGCACACAAAAACGGTGTCAATGATGGATGAACCGGTTCCATTGATATGAAAGAAATGTCGAAGTTTTTTTCAATCATTAACCGTTATCTTTATGAAGATACAGGGCATTCTTACCATAAAAGTTAGTAATTACGTTTGTAAAAGTGGTACGAAGAGTATGGTATTTGAGCTTTTCTTAAAAGTTGCTGCAAATTATGGATATCCTGCCATGATCAGGAATATAGGTCAACCTGTAACCAGAAATGGAGACTCTATTTTTAAGCCATTTTAACTCAGGCGTGGTTCCTGAGTTCCTACTTCAAGCGGTCTGCCCCGCAGAAAATCAGGAGACCGGATTCATCGTCCGGACTGGCCAGGGTCATGTTCAGTTTGGAAGCCAGTTCAACGGCAAGGGAAGTGGGGCGGGAGATGGCCAAGATGATGGGAATGCGGGCACGGGCGCTCTTTTGAACCAGTTCATAGCTGATACGGGAGGACAGGGTCAGGAAGGCGGCGTCTTTGAGCTTGTGGTCGAGAAACAGCGTGCCCACCACCTTGTCCAGAGCGTTATGGCGCCCCACATCTTCGGCAGCGGCCATCAGGTTATAGCTTGAATCATATAAAACCGCCGCGTGGGCGGCCCGTGTTTTTTTGCGTAGGTGTTGAAGAGCGGAAATATTCTCCAGGCAAGCTACTGCCTTTTGAATATCTAAAGGGGTGTTATCGGTTATGGGGCGAATGGTCTGGTAAAGATCTTCAACGATTTCCTTCCCGCACAGGCCGCAGCTCGTCTGGCTGATATAGCCGCGGCGTTCGAGAATTTCGGGTATTATCTTTCGGCGCGTTTCCTTAAGGGTTACGGTAACAACGTTGGTATCCTCCCCGTCGCAGAAAGCGATGCCGACAAAATCTTCGGGGGACTCAACAATCCCTTCAGCCAGGCAAAATCCGGCCACATGCTGAATTTCATTGCCGGGTGTCCGCATGACCACCGCATACGGATTTCCCTGGATCCGGATCGACAGGGGTTCTTCCCGCAGGAGATGGTGTTTTTTGGTGATACGGGAACCTTTGTCCCAGTACACGATCGGGTTATTCGATAAGGCGCTCACCGGTTCGTCCTCAGGATAAAATTTCAATGACATCGCCGCAGCGGATAAGGCCGCCTTCGAGCACCCTGGCAAAGACCCCTTCTCGCGGCATGATGCAGTCTCCGGCCTGATAATAAATCGCACAGCGGTTGAGGCACTCCTTGCCGATCTGGGTGATTTCAATCAGGGCCGTATCCCCCAGCCGGATCCGGGTGCCCACCGGTACCGTTTTCCAGTCGGTTCCAGCCGTCGCGATATTTTCGGCAAAATCGCCGAAAGTTACATCCAGCCCGCTGCTGCGGGACGCTTCGATGCTTTCGGACGACAGCAGGCTGACCTGCCGGTGCCACTTGCCGGCATGTGCATCGCCCTCAAGGCCGTGGTCTTTTATCAGTTTGGCTTCCGCTACGATTTTTTTGCGGGTTCCTTTTTTGCTGCTGATTGCAATGGATACAATCTTCAGATCCATTCTCCGGGTCCTCTGTGACGCTATAGTGAATATTTCCGATATTCAGACCACGGTCGCTGCGCTGCTGCAGGCACAGCCCCCGCTTTTTCTAAAGCCTTTAAAAACGCTGTAGCCGATCAGGCCGGCCAGCAATACGGCTGCAGCAATTTCAACGGAAACGGGAAATATTTCGGCTGCCTGGCCCGCTACTGCCCGGGCTGAAATGCCGAGGTTTGAATACACCAAATCGGTCAAAAAACCAAGCGCTAACGCACAGGATGAAATGGCTGCCAGGTAGATGGCAAGCGATCTTTTTCCCATCAACTGAGAAACCATGGTCAAAGAAGCCATATTGGTTGCCGGTCCGGCCAGCAAAAACACCAGGGCGGCGCCGGGACTGAGCCCTTTCAGAATAAGGGCGGCCGCAATCGGCGTTGAAGAGGTGGCACAGACATACATGGGCACGCCGACGATCAGCATCAAGGGCATGGCTACGAGGGGATTGGCCAGATAGGCGTCCGCAAAACGCTCCGGAACCAGATAGGAAATCAGACCGGCCAGGAATACTCCCAGAATAAACCAGGGTCCGATATCACTCGGCAGTTCAACAAACGCATATTTAATCCCGGCGGCCGTTTTATCGCGTAAAGAAACTTTTTCAGTTAACATTCCCGTCGGACCGGGCGGCGACTGGCAGCAGCAGCCTCCGATGACGGGCTCCATCCGGTCGGTGCGGATCGGATCATCTTTGCGGCCATAAACATTTTCGATAATACCGGCCACCGTGGCGGTGATAAATGCCGCTACGGGGCGCATCACCGTCATGATCGGATCCAGCAGGGCATAAGTAATCGGAATGGAATCCACCCCGGTTTCCGGCGTTGAAATCATAAAAGAAAGGGTTGCGCCCTTGCCGGCCCCCTGTTTCTTTAACGCGGCCGCAGCCGGAACAACCCCGCAGGAACACAGCGGCAGCGGAATCCCCGCCAAGGCCGCCAGCACCACCGGCCGCAGGGTTGCGCCCCCAAGGTATTTGGCTATTTTTTCAGTTTTTACAAAAGCATACAAGATGCCGGCAACGAAAAATCCAAACAGCATGTAAACGGCGGACTGCTGAAAGATATGCCACGTTTCCGTCAGTATTCCCAAAACTATCTGCATACTACACACCCGCTTTACTCGATGACATGTTCCATGGATTGATGCAGCAGCGTGCTGACATGCTGATCATCCAACCGGTAGAACATGATTTTACCCTCCCGGCGGTTTCGAACGATCTTCAGATTTCTCAAAATCCTGAGTTGATGAGAAACCGCCGAATCCGTCAGGTTGCAAACCACTGCCAGATCGCAGACACACAACTCTTCCGAGGCCAGAGCAAGAACAATTCTGACCCGGCCGGGGTCGCTTAAGGCCTTGAACATATCGGCCACCCCCTGAAGGGTGTCCACATCCGGCAGGTTTTTAACAACCCGCTTCACTTTTTCCACGTGAATGGCTTTTTCCTCGCATCGGTCCATCCATAACCTCTTGTATGAATATATGATCGATTGTTCATATGTCCATATGTTCAATACAAAATCAAGTTTTTTTAAAACCCGACATTTATTTTCGTCAATACCCGGATATTGAAAAAACTTAATAATTTTTACTTGACAAAAATTATTTATAAAGTAAACTCTATCATTTTTAAAGATACAAATGGGTCAGGGTTTTCCCGGCGTTTCACTGAACCGATTGCCATTTTCCCTGACAGGTATTAAAATTGAAGGGAGTACACAGACCATGTACGCTGTATTATCTGCCGGCGGGAAACAATATAAAGTTGAGGAAGGGGATATCTTAAGAATAGAAAAGATATCCGGCGACGTAGGGGCGACGGTCTCTTTTGACAGAGTCCTGATGTTTTCCGACGGTGAAAAGATCCGGGTCGGCAACCCCCTGATTGACGGTATCTCGGTCAACGGCCATATCGTTGAGCAGGATAAAGCCAAAAAAATACTGGTATTCAAATATAAACGCCGCAAGAATTATCGCCGTAAACAAGGCCATCGCCAGCCTTACACGGCGGTAAAAATTGACAGCATTACGGCCTAAGGTTTGCGGCGTAAGGTTTTAAGGAGCTTCTCATGGCACATAAAAAAGCAGGCGGCAGTTCGAGAAACGGTCGTGACAGTAATGGACAGCGCCGCGGCATTAAACGATTCGGCGGCAATAAGGTCAAGGCCGGCAATATTCTGGTTCGGCAGGTAGGCACCCGGATTCATCCCGGAAATAATGTGGGAATCGGTAAAGATTTTACCATCTTCGCTAAAATCGACGGCATCGTTGCCTATGAACGGGAGGGCCGTTCACGTAAAAAAGTAAGCGTCTATGCAGAGTGAAATTCATTGATGAAGTCATTATCACGGTTCAAGCCGGAAACGGCGGTCGCGGCTGCGTCAGTTTCAGGCGCGAACGGTTTATCCCCCGCGGCGGCCCGGACGGCGGCAACGGCGGCGACGGCGGATCAGTTATTTTAAAGGCTTCGGCCCGCAAACGCACCCTTTATCATTTCCAGTTTAAAAGATCCTTCCAGGCCAAAAACGGCGGCGGCGGACAAGGCAGCCAAAAAACCGGGAAAAACGGGGAGGACCTTATCATTGAAGTCCCCCCGGGAACCCTTGTCAGCGATGTCGCTACCGGCCAAATCATAAAAGATTTTACCCGGCCGGACGAGACTTTCGTGGCGGCCCGGGGAGGACGCGGCGGCCGGGGCAACCTGCACTTTAAATCCTCGACAAATCGCGCTCCGCGTCATGCCCAGCCGGGCGAACCCGGTCAAAACTTTACCCTTAAGCTGGAGCTCAAGCTCCTGGCCGATGTGGGAATCATCGGCCTGCCCAATGCCGGCAAATCCACCCTGATAAGCGCCATTACTTCCGCTAAACCTAAAATAGGAGCGTATCCGTTTACAACTCTGACGCCCACCCTCGGCGTCGTTAAAACCGGTCGCAGCGAACCTTTTGTAGTTGCCGACATTCCGGGATTAATCGAGGGGGCGCACGCCGGCGCCGGACTTGGCACCCGCTTTCTCAGACATATCGAGCGGACCCGCATCCTGGTTCACCTGATCGATGCTTCCGGCATCGACCCGTCCGATCCGCTTCAGGGATACCATGCCATCAACAACGAACTTGCCCAATATCATACGGCCCTTATTGAAAAACCCCAGCTTTTGGTGTTAAATAAAATCGACGTGCCCGGAACACCAGCCCTTTGCCGGAATTTTTTAAAGGCCCTTGAAGGTCAAAATGCCTTACAGATTTCAGCCGTGACCGGGGAAGGCCTCAACGAATTAAAGCGACGGCTCCTTCAAATGTTGGATAAACACCATGGCTAACGATCGTAAAACTTCATTTCAACAGGCCAGACGCATTATCGTCAAGGTGGGCAGCGGCATTCTCACCGTATCCGATGGTTTAAACATAAAAGCGATTCGTTCCATCAGCCGCCAGATCTGTTGCCTGATCGACCAGGGCAGGGAAGTTCTGCTGGTCACATCCGGCGCCATGGCCGCCGGCGTTAAAAAAGTTGCCCTCCCGAAACGGCCGGATGAACTTCCCAAACGGCAGGCCGCCGCCGCTGTCGGCCAGGCCGGCCTTATCATGGAATATGAAAAGGCCTTTGGCCGATATGGTAAAAAAGTAGCCCAAATCCTTTTGACCAGTGATGATCTCAGCAACCGCAAGCGCTACCTCAACGCCCGCAACACCCTGTATACCCTGCTGTCTTGGCAGGTCGTTCCGATTATCAATGAAAACGATACGGTTTCCGTGGCGGAAATCCGCTTCGGCGACAACGACACCCTGGCCGCCATGATTGCGCTGCTGATGGACGCAGATATCCTGATTAATCTTACAGTGACGGACGGCCTTTATGACAAAGACCCCCGTGCCCATAATGACGCCGAGCTGATTCCCGAGGTCACCGCCATCAGTAAAGATATGGAGAAGCTGGCCAGCAACATCCCCGGGACTTTAAATTTCGGCGGGATGCTGACTAAAATCAAAGCCGCCAAAAAGATGATGGCCGCCGGAATTCCCATGGTCATTGCTAATGGCAACACCCCCCATATTCTTGCAAAACTATTCGCCGGCAAGGATTTTGGAACCTACTTTATCCCCAAAGCAGAAAAGCTTGCCAGCCGCAAATGCTGGATCGGCTTTACGTTAAAGCCCCAAGGACTTATTACACTCGACGACGGCGCCGCCGCGGCCGTTCTGTCCCGGGGCAAGAGTCTGCTGCCAAGCGGCATTTCAGGGGTAGAAGGCGACTTTGACGTTGGTGCGGCCGTGGAACTGGCTAAAACCGATCTGGAAATTATCGGGATCGGCCTGGTTAATTATAGTGCGGTCGATATACGCAGAATAATGGGTTGCAAGTCCGGACAGATCAGGGACCGCCTGGGCCACAAGCCTTACGACGAAATCATTCACCGCGACAACCTTGTGGTAACAGCGACTTGTGATTTCGGACAATAAAATTGCCTTAACCGGCAAGCGAGGTTTCTTGGAACGAATCGGGTTGTTTGGCGGCACATTTAACCCCATCCACCGGGGACATCTGCGGGCGGCTGACGAGGTTCGGAAAAATTTTCCCCTGGACCATATATATTTCATACCATCCGCCACTCCGCCGCACAAAGAACCGGACGTTCTGGCCGGGGCCGCTGATCGTTTGGCGATGATCCGCCTGGCAATCGCCGAATACCCACTGTTCAGGGCTTCGGATGTCGAAGTGTCCCGTCCGGGTCCGTCTTTTACTATTGATACAGTTCGATATTACAAATCCGAATTGTCAAAGGAAACCGATTTGTATCTGATCCTGGGTTTTGATGCTTTTCTGGAAATCCACACCTGGAATTCGTACGATAACCTTTTAAAATTAATTCCATTTATTGTGATGTCGCGCCCCTGCAAGGAATTTGTCCAAAGCCCCCGGAGCTGGAAAATTCTCGAAGAATATCTTTACCGGCGAATTTCAGACCGATATCGCTTTTCTGCAGAAAGGTCGTGTTACGTTCATCCCGACAACCCGTCCCTGTATCTGATGGACATCGGTCTTACGGATATTTCCTCAACCCGAATTCGTCACTCTGTCAAAACCGGTCGGCCGATCGGACGGCAGGTACCGACGGTCGTGGAAGAGTATATAAAAACCAAAGGTTTGTTCGCATGACCTATGACCTGGATCCATCCCTGATACCTTTTGTCCGGGCGGCATTGGGCCGAAAAGTCAAGAATCTGGTCCTGCTGGATGTACGCGGACTTTCTTCCATAGGCGACTTCCTCATCATCTGCAGCGGTCTTTCCCACCGGCAGGTGTCCGCGATTGCCGACTTTATTCAAATGGATCTTAAAGACAAGGGCATCCGGCCGTTGAGTGTCGAAGGTAAAAAAGAAGGCCTCTGGGTTCTGCTCGATTACGGCCATGTGATTTTGCATGTTTTCTATGAACCGCTGCGCGATTTTTACGATCTTGAAAGCCTCTGGATCGACGCCCAGCGGATCAACATTGACGCCCTTTTAAAGCACGACAACCCCAAGGAAGTTCCGGGAGAACCCTTATGAAATCCAAACGCTGTTGCATGCTGATGATCCTGGACGGGTGGGGTTTCAACCCCTCCCACGACGGCAATGCCGTATATCTGGCCGGAACGCCCAACTTAAACAGGCTGATGGCTGAATATCCCCACTCCCGGCTCATGACAAGTGGGGAAGCCGTCGGCCTGCCTGAGGGAATCATGGGCAATTCCGAAGTGGGACACCTCAACATCGGGGCCGGCAGAATTGTTTATCAGGATCTTCTCAGAATCGACGTGGCCATCCGGGACGGCAGTTTTTTTAAAAACGAGGCAATAGTCGAACTGATCGATGATGTTGTCAGCCGCGGGGCGTCCCTGCACCTGATGGGACTGGTTTCCGACGGCGGGGTGCACAGCCACCTGAGACATCTGCTGGCCCTGCTGGACCTGACCCGCCAAAAAGGCCTCCGCAGGGTCTATGTTCATGCCATTCTGGACGGCCGAGACACCCCGCCGGAAAGCGGAGCCGGCTATATCCAGACGGTACAGGATCATCTTATGGCATATCGCCACGGCGCCATCGCCACCATCTGCGGCCGCTATTTCGCCATGGACCGCGACACCCGCTGGGACCGGACCCAAAAGGCTTACCACCTGTATGCCGCGGGAAAAGGCACAAGCGAACATGATCCGGTGACAGCTGTAAAAAATGCCTATGCCCGCAATGAAACCGATGAATTTATCAAACCCATTGTCATCACTGCAGATAGCGGCAAAGCTGTCGGAACCATGCAGGACGGCGACAGCGTCATTTTTTTTAATTTCAGGGCCGACCGGGCGCGTCAGCTAACCCGGGTCTTTAATGATCCGGATTTTGACGGCTTTAAACGAACTCCGCCGGTTAAGTTGTCCAAGTTTGTTTCCATGACTCAATATGATGAAAAGTTTACGATTCCCGTAGCTTTCGGCCCGGTTCACAGGGATAAAATTTTAGGAGAAGTTGTCGGAAACGCCGGGTTGAGACAGCTTCGAATCGCTGAAACGGAAAAATACGCCCATGTCACCTATTTTTTCAACGGCGGCGAAGAAAAACCCTTTCCCCTTGAAGACCGCTGCATGATCCCCTCGCCCCGGGAGGTCGCAACATATGATCTCAAACCGGAAATGAGCGCGCCGGAGGTGACTGCGGAAGTAATCTCAAGAGTTAAATCAGATAAATATCGTTTAATCGTTCTGAATTTTGCAAACATGGACATGGTGGGACACACCGGCGTGCTGGAAGCGGCCGTTTCAGCTTGTAAAACGGTTGACCGCTGCGTCCGTGAAATCGTCGATACGGTTAACCGCCGGGGGGGGGTTGTCCTGATTACGGCCGATCACGGCAATGCCGAAATGATGACGGACGCAGACGGAAATCCCTTCACCGCCCATACTCTTAACCCCGTACCCTTTATTCTGGTTGACGATTCCCGTAAAAATGTGCATTTAAAAGAGGGTAAGCTGGCCGATATCGCCCCCACGATTCTTGAAATCATCGGCATCGCCAAGCCGGAGCAGATGACGGGGCTCTCCCTGATTGCCCCCTAAAGTCGGCCCGATACGGTTTGTATAAATCCGTACCCGCAGGATTTGACAGGGTCCCTGATATCCGGTAGATATTACATTCATACGGCTTCAGAAGAATCGACTTTGACCTAATCCCGGAGGGGATTTTCTTTGTCGGAATTTCATTAACTTTTTGGAATTATTATGGATATCAAACAAACAGCTAAACAAGCCAAAGCTGCATCCATTCAGCTTGCGGCCGTCGGCGGCGAAACCAAAAATGAGGCGCTTCAAAAAGTAGCCCGGGCGCTGGAAAAAGAGAAAGCCGTAATTGCGTCTGCCAACAAATTGGATTTGGAAAAGGCCGCAAAGGAATACCTGGCGGCGCCCCTGCTGAAACGCCTCAGGTTTGATGAAGAGAAAATTCGTGAAGCCGTTGACGGCCTGAACAGCCTTGTCGGCCTGGCCGATCCGGTCGGCGTTACATTAAGCGCCATGGAATTGGACAAGGGCTTGGAGCTTTTCAAGGTGAGCTGCCCCATCGGCGTGGCGGGCATCGTCTTTGAATCCCGGCCGGACGCGCTGGTGCAGATATCTTCATTATGCCTGAAGAGCGGCAATGCCGTCCTGATGAAAGGCGGCAGCGAAGCCGCCAACACCAACCGCATCCTGGCGGACATCATCACCCGGGAAACCCTGGCCGCCGGCATTCCCGACGGCTGGCTGACCCTTCTGGAAGCCCGGTCGGATGTCACTGAAATGCTGGCAATGGATGACCACATCGACCTGATCATCCCGCGCGGGAGCAACGAGTTCGTTCGCTATATCATGGAAAACACCAACATACCCGTTCTGGGTCATGCCGACGGTATCTGCCATGTCTATATCGACAAGCAGGCGGATATCGATATGGCGATCCGGATTACCATGGACAGCAAGACCCAGTATGTGGCCGTCTGCAATGCGGTTGAAACGCTACTGGTGCATAAGGATATGGCCGAAACAATCCTGCCGAAATTCAAAGATGCTCTCACGAAAAAAGGGGTGGAAATCCGGGGCTGTGAAAGGTCCGCCCGGCTGATTGACGTTAAATCCGCCGACGACGAAGACTGGCGCACCGAATACCTGGATCTGGTCCTTTCCATAAAAGTCGTGGATTCCCTAAAGGATGCCGTCGATCACATCAATCGCTATGGTTCCCGCCACACAGACGTGATCGTTACCGCCGACCGGGACAGGGGAATCCGGTTCATGGACTACGTGGATTCAGCCAATGTTTTCATAAACTGCAGCAGCCGTTTCAGCGACGGCTTTAGATACGGATTGGGAGCCGAGGTCGGCATCAGCACCAGCAAAATTCACGCGCGCGGACCGGTGGGTTTGGAAGGGATGGTGATTTACAAGTGGCGTCTGATCGGCAACGGTAATATTGTTGCGGACTATTCCGGAAAAGACGCCAAGGCGTTCACGCACCGGCCGCTGCAAAAGAATTTCAAGCCCTAATGCCGGAAAACTCAACATTTTTATATCGATGCAGCTCCAGTAAAAACCGCGTTTTTGGCCTCAAAAAACGTGATAGCGGACAATTTTAGTAGTTGCAGATCTGACGTTAAGACCATGAAATTTTCGGATAACGCCCAAGGTGTTCGCATCACGGCCATCAGCCTGTCGCTGCTTATCGGAACGGTCCTGATGCTGGCCAAATTTTATATTTACACGACCACCGGCTCGGCCGCCGTTCTATCCGACGCTCTCGAATCCATCATCAACGTTGTCGCCAGCGCCTTTGGCCTTGCCAGCATCCTGATCGCGGGCAAACCCCCCGACCGGAGCCACCCTTACGGTCACGGTAAAATCGAATATTTTTCAGCCGGCTTTGAAGGCGCCCTCATTATACTTGCCGCCGTCGGGATCTTCTTCACCGCCTGGCCGCACCTGTTCCATACCAATGAGTTGCCGCACCTTGAAAGCGGCCTGTTGATCCTCTTCGGCATCTCTTTAATCAATCTCCTGCTGGGCGCCGGGCTTGTGGTCACAGGCAAGCGAACGGCTTCGCTCACTTTGATTGCCGACGGCAAGCATGTTCTGACGGATGTTTACACTTCCGGCGGCGTCGTCCTGGGTCTGCTATGCGCCTATCTGACGGGATGGTTCTGGCTCGACGGCGTTATCGCCTGCCTGGTGGGTTTGAATATTCTCTATTCCGGCTGGCAACTGGTGCGCCAATCCTTCACCGGACTGATGGATGCCGCCGACCCTGAATTCCTGAAAAATATTGCCGAGCTGATCATTCGGCACCGCAGGGAAGTCTGGATCGATGTCCATCAGCTGCGCGCCTGGCGTTCCGGCAATTTTGCCCATATCGATTTTCATTTAATACTCCCGCAGGAATTGTCCCTGGAGGAATCCCACCGGGAATCCAAAGCGCTTGAAAAAATTATCATCGACCATTTCGGCGGAAAAGCGAGCGTTCTGATCCACACGGACCCCTGCGAAGATCCGGACTGCCCGGTTTGCCGCCGCCACCTCTGCACCATCCGCGCAGAAAGTTTTACAAGCGCGTCCGCCTGGAATCTGGAGACCCTGATCCGGCCGGGACGTCATTATGCGCCGCCGGGCGGAACTCAAACCGATTAGGTTAAATTTCCTTGAGCCTGGGAATGCGCTTTTCCTGCAGTAGCAAAGATGCGATGATTCCCAGCACCAGCACGCCCGCAAAAAAAATAAAACAGGCCTTGAGTGAATAGGTCTGGGCGATCCACCCGCCCAGGATGGGTGATAAAAACTGGATTTCGTAAGCCGTGTAGATCATCCCTACGGTGCTGGTCCGGACGGACTCGTCCACCAGCGAAGTGGCCGCAGTCATTATGATCGGGCTGATAAAGCTGACTACCCCCAGCACCCCCATCAGGATCACCATCACGGACATATGGGTTGTGGCGGCCAGAGCCGCCGTTATGGCCGCCCCCGTCAGAAACAATCCCGCCAGCAGCAGGCGCACGCCAAAGCGGTCATAAAACATTCCCAAAAGGGGCTTGCTGACCGCGCCCATGAAAAAATAGACGCTCAACAGAAAACCGACCGTCCTGGCATCGGCCCCCATGGTGGCGGCGATCAAAAGGGGAAAGAAAGTGATGATGCCCCGATAACCGATCCCCCTGAGCGAATAAATGATCATCAGGGTCACCACCGGCCGGTTGCAGCAGACTTTATCCCAGATACCGGAAAACACATCCCTGGCTTTCTGGCGTGAACCTCTGCTTTCGGGTAAAAACCGGTACATCAGAACGGCCAGCAAAATGACCGGCAGCATGATCAATTCAAGGCCGGTGCGCCACCCCAGGGTCAGGGCCAGGGAACCGATCATCACCGGCATCAAGGCGCTGCCGATATTTCCGCCCAGGCTGAACATCCCCATAAAAAATCCCGGCCTGGTCCTGAACGCCTCCGAGACCAGCGCCGTTGCCGTGGGATGGAACGTGCTGTTGCCCAAACCGGCCAGAAACCCCAGAACCAGAATCACATAATAATGTTTCCCGACAAGCCCGATCCCCATAAAAGAAAGCGAAGCCAGGATCAAACCCGCCGTCAGGATCGCCTTGCGTCTTCCCAGATAATCCGACAGAAGCGAAGCCGGCATCAACATGAGAAAGATAGCCAGCCCCTGGGCCGAAACGATCATCCCGGTCTGCAGAATGGAAAGTCCCAGCTCCTGCAGGATCATCGGCAGTACCGGGACCAGGAGATACTGGAAACCGTCGCTGAACCCGTGGGCGGTTGAAATAGAGATCAGATTCAGGCTCTGAGCGGTCCGTACTTTCGGCATCAGAACTTCACTTGCGGCGCGGCTGTTTGCGCCTCCGGAACCTCATAATAGCCCCCGCTGGAAACGCCCGCCAGCGTCGCGAAAAAGCGTCCGAAAAATGTCCGGATGTATGTATTTAAGACCTGAACGGTTTCATTATAGCGTTTTCTTTCAACCGCGATTCTGTTTTCAGTACCCTCCAGGCTGTCCTGCAGTTTCAGAAAGGACTCGTTGGCCTTGAGCTGGGGATATTGTTCCTGGAGCAGCAGCAGCCGGGACAGGGCGCCTTCCAGCCGGTTGGAGGCTTCTATTTTACCCTTTGGATCGCCGGCCTGGAAATAGCGGGTCCTGGCCTCGGCGATATTTTCAAAAAGCTCTTTTTCATGCCGGGCGTACCCCTTGACGGTTTCAACCAGGTTGGGAAGCAGGTCATAGCGCCGCTTGAGCTGATTTTCCACCTGGGCCCATTGCCCTTTGATGGTTTCATCCATTGCGATGACCCGGTTGTAATTGCCGATGATCCAGCCGCCGACCATAAGCCCGATAATCAGGATGATGCCGGCAACCACCAGTACAACTTTTAACGTTTTTGACATGGTTTCCTCCCTTAAAGTAAAAATCCGGGCCCAGAAGGCATGATTTACGCAAAAGTCCTTGGTAAAATTCTAAATCCGAACCAGGTTTTTCGTGGTAGTAAAGACGGCCCGCGCAGCCCCATACCTACCAGCTGCCGGAACCGTCTTTTTTCCCGCTCCCCTCAAGCTTAGGCATACCGGTGACGGCAACCCCGGCTTCAGCGGCAATTTCTCCGGCCAGGGCCAGGGCGGCCATTAAAATTCCCTTTGAATAATCGCCCTTTCGAAAATACGGAACGAGATAATCCCGGCCGACACTACCGACAAAACTGTCCGGCAGAACCCCTTCGAGGCCATAACCGACTTCTATGCGGTACTTGCGCTCTTTAACGGCCACCAGCAATAAGAGGCCGTTGTCTTTGCCTTTGAGGCCGAGCTTCCATTTGTTATGGGCCACCTCTAACGCAAAGGATTCTATCGCCTCGCCTGCAAGGCTTTCAATCGTTAAAATTACAAACTGGGCGGTTGTTTTTTGCTCGAGCTCCTGCAAATATCCGTTTAATTCCCTTTCAGTCTGATCATCCACAATTCCGGCCAGGTCCACGACATGGCGCGCCGGTCTTTCCGGAACCGCTGCACTCTGGGCAGAGGCGGCCGGCAACAGACACAGCCATGCCAAGGCAATTAAAACGATCGGTTTATTCCACCGCCGCATCGGTTAGGTCCCCCAGTTTTTCCGTGGCGTTATAGTAGTCTCTGAACAGGGTGTTCAGCCCGGCCAGGGATAAACGGCTTCTTTCATTTTTAAGTCTTAAAATCGCCTGAAACGCGGCCGTATCGATTCCGGTCCATTCGTGCAGCGCCGCAAGGACCTCGTCATTGTTGACCGGGGGCTCTTTTCCCAGGAGAAAAATAATTGCCCTGAATAACGGGATGTATGCGGGGATCGATAAAATAATATTTTCCGAAAGCACCTTAGGGTCTCCGGCCGACCGGAGATAGGCCTGCCTGAGGGCGATCAGCTTGACCTTTAGATCGCGTTCGCATTGATGCCGGAGGTCGGTTCGCCCGATTTCAACATCCCGGAAGATATCTTCACCCAAAACCGTATGATGGAGACGTTTCAGATTTAAAAATTCAATCGGAAATACATCCAAAGACCTATTAATGTAATCCGGCGTCATGATCAGTGGGGCTGCAATTCCCTTTTTGCCGTATTTCCGGCCCTTGGGCGCCAGCACGGAAAGAAATTCCAGATCCATCTGTTTTAAAACAAAAACAGAATTGATGTCCGAGTGTTTGGGATCAAAATCTGCCGTGAGGGCGCTGCCGGTGATAACCACACAATGCAGCGGCCGCCGGTATTCGGCCAGGACTTCTCCCAGAAACTGGTTAAACAGATTCATGACCTTATCATCTAAATCAGCAGCACTCATGCAAACCTCCCCGGTTGTTCGACCGCTCCGTCTGGGCAGAAAATCAGGTCTGGAATATTACCCTTAGCGCTTATGGGGTGCAATTACTATAAATGAATTTCACACATACTCCCTCTTACGATCGCTTAGCAGAATATAAAGCGTTGCCCCCACCGGGGCAAAGGACAGCAGCAGCAGGTTGAGCACCGGTATTAGAAACAGCAAGCCGAACCCCAGGTGAAAGGAGACGTTTTTCAGAAGATAGACAAACCGTTTTTTAAACGGTTCCCGCCGCCTAGCAGGGATAATATCTGTATTGTCCCAGGCAATAAAAATGACCGCGACGACCGGACCCACAAAGGTTAAAAGCGGCCCCAGGGGCGTCAGCCAGCCCAATGCCATCAGGATCAGCGCTGACAGAACCGGCAGGACGGCCCTTGGAAATTCCTGCCCGATCACAAAAAAGAACTGTCGCCCCAAAGAAATGCCGGCAGGTTCTTTTACCCGGCCGCTGATCATTTGTTCGGTGATGCGGGACATATAATCCATTATCAGCGCGCTGAACAGAATTTGTGAAACCAGATAGGCAATGATGGCGGCCAGGGCTGCCAGCACCCCCGCAAGAATCCATGACAGCAAATGCCAAAACCAGAGTATCCAGCGGCTTTCCGGTTTTACCCACAGAAGGTTCATGATTTCCTGATAATAGAAAAGGAGCATCCCGATACTCAAACCGGTCAGGATGACTACCGCAACAAACCGCACCAGACCCAGGGCCAGCAGTTTCGGCGTTTTCAGCCCCATCCGGAAGCCCTTTAGATTATATCGTATTCCGTCCAATAAACCCATCGTCAGCTCCTTGTGAAAATATACCTATGTACGAATGGTGCGATGTTATTTAGACATGCCGGCTGGTCAAAGAGCCTGCCATTGCTGCGGTTCGAAGCGGGAAACTGTTTGTTTTTCGCGATTCGAACTGCGGCCATTGCAGGCGGCGTTATGATGTCTACTCAATTATGCACTTCTTAATATAACTGATTCCGAATGGATTCTCAACTTTGATTTGACCCTTTACAATCCGACGGATTTGTGGATTATTGAATCAGATTCTGGCCTGAAACTTGGTGAAAACAGGAGGACAAAAAGTGAATGCAAACCGGCCTACCCGGCAGCAGGCCTGGGACCTGCTGCGGGAGTTTAACAAAAGCGAAAGTCTGATCCGGCATGCCCTGGCGGTTGAGGGCGTGATGCGCTACTGCGCCCGCAAACGCGGAGAAGAGGAAGACGCCTGGGGGGTCATCGGACTGATTCATGATCTCGATTATGAACAGTTCCCTGAAGCACACTGCCAAAAAACCGGGGAAATCCTCAGGGAGCGCCACTGGCCGGAGGACTACATCCGGGCGGTTCTCAGCCATGGATGGGGAATCTGTTCGGACATCGAACCCCGGTCCGAGCTTGAAAAGGTGCTATATGCCATAGACGAGCTCACCGGGCTGGTAGCCACTTCGGCACTGGTGCGACCATCCAGAAGCGTTCTGGACATGACGGCCAAATCCGTAAAGAAAAAATGGAAAGACAAGCGTTTTGCCGCCGGCGTGGACCGGGCCATCATTGAACGCGGAGCCGAGCGGCTTGGCATGGACCTGACGGAACTGATCACTGACACCATCATGGGTATGCGGGAGGTCGCTGAAGCGATCGGTTTAAAGGGTACCTCTTCGGATTAATTCGACGCGTGCTATTTTTATTTTTTTATGTTATATGTCCATCTGCGGTTTGAATATGTTCTTAATTCTACGTGATTGCCTTTATCTCCCGATTCTGCCAGGAACAACCGCTCAAATATATTCCAGGAGCTATTTAAGAAATGAGTTTAGTTAAAATCCCTATATTTCGCGTTATCCCGCACATCATTATCCTGCTGCTGATCATTACCGCCGCATGCCTGCCGACTCCCGCATATGCCACGAAAGATCTGCAGGAAACCAAACTTCCGGACGCCCTTTCGCCCGGATTAACCTACCTCATGGAACTGGTCGGTCCCGGCAGCCGGGATTCATTTGATCCCAATCAAGTTGCAGAAATTCTGGCTTTTGTCCAAAAACCCAAAAACAGCAACGGCATTTATTATACCGACAACCTGTTCGAGGCGGATTCGGCTTATTACGAATTTGATATTCATGCGGACCTCCGTCAGGTTCTGAAGCTGTCCCACAATCCGGATATTCCGTCTTTTTTGTTGATGCCTTCATCCGTCAGGCTGTCTTACTGGACCCGGATAAACGGTGGCGCGGAACCCCTGCCGCGGTTATGGCAGATGCTGCCGGACCTGAAACAAACCGCGGTGGTAAAAGGGGTTGAACACATCGAAAACACACCGGATATTTTCAGCGGCGCCTATTATAACTATGACCTCAACCGCACGCTGATTCTTTTTAAATATCAGGGACGCAACATCTTTGTTTCGATTTCAAAACAGGCGGACATCTCCGCTGTCGGTCGCAAAGGACTGGTGCTGGGTTCCGATGATACCTGGAATTATCTGTATTCCGACCGGAAAGGATTGACCAAGCCCGGGTTAGGCTGGGTCAGCTCCTACATGTATGATTCATTCGCCGTTACCGTCTTTGACGAAATCGAACCCGGCAAGCCGCTGGTTCGCTGCGGGATTTTCAAATGGATTCGCGCAGGCTGGGCAAAGGTGAATGTGGTCAACAACCGGCACATCCATAGCGGCCTTGACCGCTACGCCAAAACCTTTAAGGAAATAATCGAACATCCGCTATTGCCGGGACCGGACAAGCTGGAAGCGCTCTTCTCAAAGATTGAAAAATTTTCCGATGAGGAACTAAGAAACAGTACCCAAACCTATTTTCAGGTCCTGAAAGATCAATTTGCCGCCGATGAAAACCTTTCCAAGGAATGGGTTTCCGACATTCTCGAAAACGACCGCTACGTGGCCAAGATGACAAGTGCGGAAATGAAATCCATTCTGGTGGTGCAGGCGTTGAAAAAAATTCTTCGCAAAAAATTCATCGCCCTGGAGCAAAAACCGTCCCCCTGAATGCAGGACTGAAAGCGGATTGATTCCTAATGCCCGCATACCGACCGAACCCATGAACGACGACCATACTTCTGCAGCTTTCACCCCCCCCTTTTATTTGCGCAGCGCCATGCTACAGACCTTTTTGGGGAGTAACCGGCCGGGACGCTTTCGGACGGATTCCCTGGTATCCTGCGCCGAACCCGTCGTCCTTGATATCGAGGGGGGCATCCGGCTCAGCGGCGCCCTGTCCCGTGCGGAGGCGGCCCCCGCCCGGGGATTGGTGATATTGTTGCACGGTTGGGAAGGGAGTATAAACTCCACTTATGCAGCAGCCACCGGGGAGTACCTGTTACACCACGATTACAGCGTGTTCCGATTAAACTTTCGCGACCACGGCGATTCGCACCATCTCAACGAGGGCCTGTTTTACGCCACCTTGCTGGATGAAGTCCATCAGGCCGTAATTGCCGCCGCCCGCATGACCCCCGGCCTCCCGGTGTTTTTGTGCGGTTTTTCCCTGGGCGGCAATTTTGCACTGCGTATCGCGCGCTGCTGGTCGCAAGCGCCGCCGAAAGACATCGAACTGAAGCATGTCGCCGCCATCAGTCCGGTCCTTAATCCATCCAAGGCCACCGACGCAATTGACAACCACTGTGTTATCCGGCGCTATTTCCTGAAAAAATGGCAACACTCCCTGAATATGAAGCAGATGCTCTTCCCGGAACGCTATGATTTCAGCGATATCCTGAAACTGTCCCATATCCGGCAGATGACCGAGATACTGCTGCGCCGCTACTCCACTTACCCGAATGCCGCAGCCTACTTTGACGGCTACACCCTTTGCGGCCGCGACCTGGAAGTTATCTCGATCCCCACCAGCATCATCACCTCAACAGACGACCCCATCATTCCGGTTGAGGATTTTTATCATTTATCCGCCAACAGGGTGCTTCGTCTGATAATTCATCCTTACGGCGGCCACAACGGATTCATCAGCAACTGGCGCGGGCGCACCTGGTATGAACAATACCTGATGAATGTAAATGAAACCCTAACGAATTAGATGGTCCGCGGCCTTAAGCCGGTTGAACGTCATCCGTTTTGCGCCGACAGCCTCCGGTCCAATGCTTCCTTTACCTTTGTCAGGAACTGGCGGGTTGTCAGCCAGGTCGAACTGCCGGCCAGCGTCGCCAGATCCCGGGTCATGTAACCGGCTTCGATGGTTTCGGCACAGGCCTGTTCCAGCGTATCCGCAAATTTTTGCACCTCCGGCGTCCGGTCGTACAAACCCCGGTAGTAAATGGCGCGCGTCCAGGCAAACATCAGGGCCACCGGGTTGGTGGACGTTTCGCGTCCGGCCTGATGCTCGCGAAAATGACGGGTAACGGTTCCATGGGCCGCTTCGGTAAGAACCGTCCGGCCGTCCGGCGTCAGCAGCATGGAAGACATCAACCCCAGGGACCCGAATCCCGCGGCTACCATGTCCGACTGAATATCGCCGTCATAGTTCTTGCAGGCCCAGACAAATCCCCCCGATGATTTGATCGCAAATGCCGCCAGTTCGTCCACCATGCGATGTTCGTAGTAGATCCCTTTCTTCTCAAACGCTTTCTGAAAGTCCTTTTCAAAAACGGCCTGAAACGTGTTTTTAAACAGGCCGTCGTAGTGTTCCAGTTCCGTATTTTTGGTTCCCAGGTAGACCGGATACCCCCTTTCAAGGGCAAAATTCATGCAGGAACGCGCAAACCCCCTCACGGAGTCTTCCGTGTTGAAAATTCCCAGGGCGGCCCCCGGACCCCTGATATCGCAGACTTCAATTTCTTCGGACTCCCCGCCGTCCAGCGGGACATATTTTAAAAATACCTTGCCGCCCTGCGGCAGGGTCATATCGGCCCCTCCGAAGAGATCCCCGAACGCATGCCGTGCCACGATAATCGGCTTTTTCCAGCCCGGTACCACCCGGGGAATATTTTTAAAAATGATGGGCTGTCGGAACAGCGTTCCCCCGATCTGGTTGCGGGTGCCGCTGTTGGGCGACTTCCAGGCTTTTTTGAGGCCGAACTCCTTGACCCGCGCCTGATCAGGATTAATCGCGGCACATTTGGCCCCCACCCGGTATTTCTTGATCGCTTCGGCGGCATCAACCAGAATACGGTTTTCGGTGGCGTCACGATTCAGGAGATGATAATCGAAGTATTTCAGATCGATATCCAAATAAGGCAAGATCAGCCATTCCTTGATCCAGCCCCACATCACCCGCGCCATTTCATCGCCGTCGATTTCCACCACCGGGTTTTTCACTTTTATTTTTTTCATGTATTCCTCCATACGATTTTTTTGTCATTCCGTTTTTAATTCCCGCCGGAACTTTTACCACCAGTTTTTTGGATTTTTCTTTAAAAAAATAGGCATAATAATCTTGCGATGTCACCGTTTATCCCTGTATGATTCCCGTATTTACACTTTCGTTTTTAAGATTATCTTATACTATAATTCACAAATACAGAAAAAAAAGAGGTGTCTCAATGGCTGTAAAATCCCTTCGCATCATCCGCTGCCCCGACTGCGACGCCAAAAATAAAATACCGGCCGAAAAAATCGGCCGGCCGGCAAAATGCGGAAAATGCGGTTCCGAACTTAAAAGTGAAACCGGACAAACCGCTGCGGCGGATGTGTACCTCCTCCGGTGCACGCAATGCAGAACGAAAAACCGGCTTCCCGGCGAAAAAATCAGGGCCGGCGCCAAATGCGGAAAATGCGGCACTCCGTTACAAACGGAGGATTTGTTCAGCGGGGAAGCGTTGATGATAACCGACGGTAATTTTGAAATGAAAGTGATCCGATCTCCCCTGCCGGTGCTCCTTTTTGCATGGGCGCCGTGGTGCCCCACCTGCCGCACGTTCTTACCGGTAATCGACGCTTATGCCGCCGTCGCCAGGGGAAGGGTCCGGGTAGGCAAGGTCAACGTTGATGCCAACCCCGGGCTGGCTTCACAGTATAACATTCTCAGCGTCCCGTTTCTGTTTATATTTGACAACGGCCAACTGAAAGAAAGCATGCCGGGAGCGATGCAGCAGCATGAGATCATGATGAAAATGGCACACTATATCTGAAGGCTCTTCCCAAACCCAATCAGACTTATCGTATTTTTTCAAAAAGTCAAACGATTACGATAGAACTTATTTTGGCCGGTTCATCTCAGCCGTCACTTCGATCTCGATAAGTTTTCCCTCGGCCGAGTACCCCTCCACTTTGGCAATCACCATCCGGGTCGGCGGCGTTTCCACCCATTTTGAAAATCCCCGTTTCAATGCTGCGACGTCCTGGCTGCGGTCCAGATAGCAGGAGACGTTAACGACTTCTTTCCAGCAGCTGCCTGCTTCCGTCAGGATCCCGCTAATGCGGGGAAGAATTTCATCCAGCTGGTCTTCCAGGGTGGGGAGAACCACTGTCTTCCCTGCCAGAACCAGGAGCCCGTCAAAGACCAGATAATTGACGGGCTTGCGGGGGGGATCGCTTTCGACGATGATTTTTTTTATACCCGGCGCCGACGGCCGCAGGGCGATCAGGTCCAGTCCGACGCGGGCCTCCGAAGCAAAATGACCGGGCAGGATATAGCTGGAAGTGGCCGCCCGGGCCTGGCCCGCATTATATTTGGCCCGGACATCGCTTCCCAGGTCGCGGCTCCTGCGATCCACCGCCCAGAGCCGTGTACGGATCGTATGTTCAAGGCTGAGGCCTTCTTCTTTAAGTTCGGCCGTTACGCGGCTGAAAATACCTTCCATCTCATCCGTCGCATTCCCGGCGCTCCGACCTTCACATGAAACAGTGACAAACTCCCTGTCGAGCCACCGCACGATTTTCCTGCGCATCCCGACCCCTTCCACAGGTCCGCCTTGCGGAACCGTTTCAGGCGCCTTCATTTCTGCTTCCACCGGCTCCCTGCCGCCGGCAGCCTGAAAACTGAAATACATAAAGATCGTCTCGCCCTTGCGGACCATGTTGCCGATTTCAGCGGCGGACAACCCGGTGGAAGTCCCCTCTTTCAGGGTAATGGTACCGACCCTGGCCATATCCAGGATCGTTTTATCAAATACTTTCGGGATAAGCCCGGCGTTAATCCTGACTTTGTCGATCCGGTAGGTTTGGTCCTCTCCCAGCATAGCAGCCGCTTCTCTGATTTTATTTTCAGCTTTTTTTCTCAATTGGCAACCTTACAAAAACCCCGCCCGAAAATGTGCCGGGCGGGGTTAAGTTTAAAAAAGTCGGCTCTGATAAAACTTATTTGCGCTTTCCAAAGACTTCTTCCGGCGGTTTGATATTGCCGGTGGCATTGGGAAAATCAGCAGCCCGGTATGCCTTTTTGTTATGTTGAATCAGATCGCGCGCTTTTTCCATAAAAGAATTGTAGCGCTTTTTACATTCATAAAAACCGTGCCACCAGGTATAATCCGGTGCCATCATGGCGGCGCCAAACCGGGCCCGGCGGCCTTCGTGGTGCCATAATTCATAAAATTCGATTTCCAGTTCCTCGTCAAAAAACCGGGTTTTGTCCAGCAGGCCTTTGGCATACAGTTCATCCAGCATTTTCTGGGCCGGTTTAAAATACACTTCGTTATATTCCTGAATAACCTGGTCATACTTGGCAAAATGGCCGTCCACCCAGGTCTTGCCGTGGCACTGTTTGCATATTTCCTGCATCTTGTTCCGCTCGGTCTGATAGTTGGTCTTGGCAGGAAAAGGTTTAAAATCCTGTGGCCTTATCGTCAGCGGAGCCTGGGATTCCCATGCCAGTCTTTCGGTAACATCATGACTGGTCAGAACCGAGCCGGAGCCCGACATGTGGCAGGATGCACAGGTAGGCCCCCTGAAATCCACGCCGGCCGACCATGTCCCCGGGGCGGCTTTCCAGTTGTATTCACTTCCGTGGGCCGTATAGATATCCCCGTGTTTGGATTCCATGTAGATCTCGATTTGGGGATGGTCCGGTCCCAGGTGGCACTGGCCGCAGGCTTCGGGTTTACGGGCTTCCATCACTGAAAAACGGTGGCGCGTGTGGCAGCTGGTGCAGCTCCCCTTGCTGCCGTCCGGATTGATGCGCCCTACCCCCACATTGGGCCAGGTCGCGGGATCCAGCTTTCCATCCTTGACTTTAAGGATGGTGCCATGGCAATGGTAACAACCGCTGGCCCGTTCAAAATCGCTGTTCATACCATCCTTTAGCCAGGAGTCGATCTGCCAGATAATTTCCTGGGTGTTGGCGTGCTTGCTGACACTGTACTGCTTGGCTTCATCCGGGTGACAGCGGGAACAGTCTTTCGGCGTCACCACGGCCGCCACCGGCACTTTGAACTCTTTGGTACCATATTTGGCATCGCTGCGTTCATACTGCTTGTAATGCTCCTGGCTGACATCCGGGTCAAAGGACTCGGCCTTATGGCAATCATAACAGGTAATATTGGCACTGGCATGCCGGCTGTAGGCCCAATCGGCAAAGATGCCCGGATGTTCGGCCTTGTGGCATTCAATGCAGGCCACCGCTTCTTTGGGCATGCTGCGCTCAATCCTGAATTCCTTTGTTTTGGGAATGTTTTTAGCCGGCTGAGCCTGGCTGTTGTCACTGCCCGCTGCTAAAAAAACGGATATCCCGACGGTTAGAATTACAATAAACAATATTTTTTTCACGTTATTCCCTCCTTTCGCCGTTGCAGCAACATGGTACTTTATTTTTATTATTCGTTACATCGGTCTGTCGTTTCAATCAAAGGCCCAGCCCGCGATAGGCTTCCTTATACTGCTTGTAGTCGTAAAATTCGCGTTGATTGTGTACCAGGTCCTTATGACAGTCCACACATTTCTTTTCATAGCCGGGCCGGGCGTACACAACCGTACGATGCGCCAGCATCGCTCCTCGGTTATCGGGAATAAAAAGAAGGTTGCGATGGCATTTCTGGCACTGTTCATTTTTAAAAGACGCGTAGGCGGCCTGCCGATTCTTCTCATGATCGTATTCATCCTGAATAAAATGGACGATAACATCTTTGATGCCGTGCAGGGTCTTGGCATAGAAAAAATCGATCGTGTCGTGCGGCGCCGGCAGATGACAGTCCATACAGTCGGCCACAAAGCCCTGGGCGTTATTGACGTGGCTGGAGGTCTTCCAGGTATTGTAGGCAAACTGAATTTCATGGCAGGAAGCACAAAATTGGGGTGTTGTGGTGCGCACCATTGTATAGTAGGTCAGACTGAAAAGCGGAAAACTGATCACAATGCCGATGATGACGAAGATCGCCGGAATGATCATCTTTTTCATACGGGATTTCCTTGTTGCAGGATGTTGTAAAATTGAAAAAGAATAACGGCTGATTGAACGGCCTTTACCCGGGCATTCCGGAGAAACGCCACACCGAAACTTAATCCGAAACGATATATAAATCGATATGTTTAGTATAGAAGTTTTTGTAAATCAGAAACAGAACGATGCAGATCGTAGATGATAAAACCAGACTAAATGCCACTTGTCAAGCAGGTTAAACGGGTCATGCTGAAACTCCAAATATAAGTTCGATGCCGTAATCAAAATAAAGAGCTGCGGGGTTGCATAAATCCGATTTCATCGCTATTTTAACCTGTCATAAACAAACCGGTTTTTTTTGCAGAAGGGATGACCCATGGCTGACAGACCACTTGATTTCATCGAGGTAAACCCGCGATCCAAACCTGCCGCCACAGTTATCTGGCTGCACGGTTTAGGCGTTGACGGCCACGATTTTGAACCCATTGTGCCGGAACTGCAACTTCCGGATTCATTGCCGGTCCGGTTTGTTTTTCCACACGCCCCCAAACGGGCTGTCACCATTAATTTCAACATGATCATGCCGGCCTGGTTCGACATTCTGGATATTGCCGGTCCCCACAAGGTCAATGTTGCGGATATCCTTGAATCCTCCCAACAGCTGGCGGACCTGATTCAAGCTGAAACCCGGCGAGGTCTGCCGCCGGACCGGATCATCCTGGCCGGGTTTTCACAAGGCGGCACCATCGCGCTGCATACCGGTCTGCGCTATGATAAAAAGCTGGCCGGAATCATGGCGCTGTCAACGTATCTTCCTACTGTCGACCAACTGGCGGATGAGCGCAGTGAGGCCAACCGGGATATCCCCATTTTCATGGCCCATGGAACCGGCGACCCGCTCATCAGGATTGAAAATGCCGTCCGTATCCGTAAATCCTTAGACCGCCTGGGATATCCTATCCGCTGGCAGGAATATCCGGTGGAGCACACGGTCTGTCAAGAGGAAATCCAGGATATCCGCGCCTGGATGCTCGATATCCTGGAATAAGGTTACCTCCAACGGCAGGGTTTCCATGATGGCATCGGTCTGTTCCATAGCGATTCCTATTTTCCTCTATTAACATATTCCCCGCCAAGACGCTTGATGACGACCGGCAAAGTGTCCGGCAGCGGCGGCCTGAAATCAAAGATCAGTTCAAGAAAATTCATCACCATGCGGTAGGTGGCGCCCCACAGTATTTCTCTTTCCGACCCCTCCGTGAGACAAAAGCAGGGAAAAATCTCATGGCTGCGTGCCGTCCGCCTTTCCCGGCCGGCGTCGAAACTGATGCGGCAACCGGCATAGTGCGCCGGGTCTAAAAACCTGCGAACGGGAACAGTTATAATTTTTTCAACCTCCCAGTTAGGAAAAAAATGCTGCTGACGTTCTATCCAGGCAACCATGGGATAAATCTCGCGCTGGAACATCTGCAGGCGCTGTGACTGCAACGGGCCTAAAAAACGGACCCCCAGGGGATTAAGCCGCATTTCTTCCAGACCCTCCCGCAGGCCGGCGCTTAAAAGCAGCGACAGACGCCGGGCTTCCAGCGGACGCTGCGCTCGCCACCATTTCCAGTATGGCCACCGGGATAATGGGAAAAAGGGCAATCTCAACCACAACGAAAAATAAAAATCAATCCGCGGCATTATTCGACCGCCGGGGAAACAAAGATCTCCGGCCTGGCGGACTTTTAACGACCGTTTGTTAAATACAAAACAGGCCTGGGGGGCGTTCCGCTTTCCGTTGCGGTAAAAGCCGAGCAGGCACAACACCGCCGCCGCGGTTCTCGAATCTGAAATGCCGGCAGGAAAAATCGACGCTTTGCGGCTGTCGTTCTGGAGTCCTTCGGTAACCTGATGAATCAGAGCCGATTTGTCTGTTAGCAACTGCTGCATTTGTTTTGAGTCCTTGGGTATCGATTTCAAAGCCGAACCGGTCGCCGGCGGTTTCACTCCCGCCCATCCTGCGAGATTGATTTAGGATTGCCCGTCATGCGTATTGACTTCTGCTTTTGCGTACTTAAGATATGTCCGTAACTGAAATTTCGACCGGCTAAATTTAAAAACAGGGAGTTAAGCCATGGGGAAAAAAGTAATTATCGACACGGAAGAATGCATCGGCTGCCAAAGCTGCGTGGAGCTTTGCTCCGAAGTCTTTGCGTTTAACGAAGCCGAAGAAAAAGCGGAAGTGATTCTGCCCGAAGGCGGCCCGGAAGATTGTATCCAGGAGGCCATTGAAACCTGCCCGGTTGAATGTATCCGCTGGGAAGACGACTGACGCCGTCTTTTTCAGATAGGACCATCCCCTTTTACCCGGTTTTTCCGGGTAACTATTTTTGAGCCTGTTTGGGCTCAACCGGATAGCTGTTTTCAAGCCACTCCTTCCATCCGCCCTTTAATGCATAAACCTTATCGTAGCCCTTGTCCTTGAACTGCTGTGCCGCCCGGGCACTGGATCCTTCGTTGGGTCAGGCACAGTAAAAAACAAGGGCCTTTTCTTTGGGATACTTATCCATCCAGCTGGATATCGCCGAAAGATCCTCCCTTACCGCCCCTTTTATTTTTGAATCACTTTTGTTCCAGTCGCTCCCGGCACGAACATCCACCACAACCACATCGGAACGCCCCAGCATTCCCTCAAGTTGTTTGGCTGAGATTCTTTCCGTTTCCGCAACAACGGAAGAAGTCAGGGCGCATCCGGCGGTAACCAGAGCCAAAACAATCATACCCGTTACGATAATTTTCGGTTTTTTCATAAACACCTCCCCTGTTATTGAAGCATGCTATCAAGGTTTGCATGCATATTCCCGGCGGGAATCATTACCAGGCGAAAACCCAGGCTGGGACCGGTAAAGCCCACCGGGTAGCTGAACCGCCTGCTGCAGCGGACGCTCCAGGCGTCAACGTTCCAGCCGCCGCCGCGAATCACCCGGTCGGATCCTTTCCGGGTGTTAATCGGATTATCAAGCGGGAGAACCTTATATGCGTCTTCACGATAAGTGTCCCGGCACCACTCCCAGACATTCCCGCTCATGTCGTACAGGCCCAGCCCGTTAGGCGCCCGCCCGCCCACCGGCTGGGTGCGTCCTTCGCTGTTGTTTTCATACCATGCCAGCTTATCAATGTCATTGCCGCCGGCATATAACTCCGCGTTCCCGCCGCTGCGGGCGGCAAATTCCCATTGTGCTTCGGACGGCAGTAAAAATTCATACCGGCCGGCATGGACCGCATTTATCTTTTTGATAAATGCCTGGATGTCCTCCCAGTTAACCTGTTCAACCGGCAACTGTTCACCCTGAAATCTGGATGGGTTTTCCGACATCAGGCGGTTCCATTGGGCCTGGGTAACCGGGTATTTGGCAATATAGAAATCGCTCAGTTGAACCTGATGCACCGGCTGCTCATTTTCAATCCCCACGCCGAAGGTATCCCCCATTGCAAAGGTTTTGCCAGCAACGCGGACCATCACCATGCCGGTGGCCGTCTCCGTGAAAACCGGACCTGATTCCTGCGGCGCTGCCGTTCCATCATCGCATTGCGGGCACCTGCCGGCTGCCGTCTGGATCCGCCGACTGCAGGATTTGCAAATCAGGCGGATTTCGCATTCCGGGCACCGTTTCCAGGTTTCCTTAACCGCTATTCCGCACTGCGGGCAAACAAGTCCGTCCAGCGGATGTTCACCGGCCGGGCAGGCAGATGAATTTCGGTTTGTCGTCATCGCTTGAAATCTTCCCCTATCTGTTCATTTGGGAGAGGTTGTCACCCGCAAAGCCGCCGGAGACGCCTGATTCGGACGCTCCCGGCAGTCAGGTTTTTAGCTTGAAATTTCCGGGCACCTCTATTTACTTTAAAGAATAGTTCCTGCGCCGATTCAAGTCAAATTCATTTTCGCGGCTATCTAAAAAACACACATTCATAGAAGTCATTTTAAAACATAGGAACTTATTAACTGTCTCGAAATACTTTTGACATTATCGTCATGCCGGACTTGATCCCTGCTAAACACGGGATCTTCGACCGGCAGCCAGAAACAGCATGGATTCCGGCTTTCGTCGGAATGACTGTATAAGGACAATTATGATATTGTTAATAAGGTTTACTAAATATTTTTTTTGGCTTAAAATCACGGAAATCTGATATTAAAAGAAACAATGCCGTTTTTAAATGGGGATTTGCCATGACAGACCTGCTGCTTACCGCCGCTTTTGGCGACTATGACCGCACCCGGTTTTTAGACCGACAGATTTACCCCGAAGGGCTCGAACTGCGGATCGTCAGACTGTCTCCGTCTGACATATTTCACCGGATGTGCAACTATCTGGAATTTGATGTGTCGGAAATGTCCCTGGGAGCGCATTGCTATTTAATCGGCCGCGGCGACAGCCCGTTTGTGGGCATCCCCGCCTTTCCCAGCCGGGCTTTTCGCCATTCCATGGTCTATTATAACACCGCCTCCGGAATCCGAAAACCGGACGACCTGAACGGTAAACGCATTGCGATTCGGGAATGGGGCATGACCGCTCTGGTGTGGATTCTGGGTATTCTGGGGGAGGAGTACGGCGTCGATCTATGCTCCATCGACTGGGTCGCCGTCAAAAAACCGCGGGTCCCCATCGTGATGCCGGAAGGCGCCCGCATCCGCTACATGAACCCGACCCAAACCCTTTCCGACATGCTGGCATCCGGCGAGGTGGACGCAGCCTTGATTCATCAGGCCCCGGCCTGTTTTGCCGGCGGCGCCGCTGATGTCCAACGCATGTTTCCGGATTATAAGACCGCTGAAATCGAATACTACCGCCGGACCGGCATTCATCCGATCATGCATTGCGTGGTTTTGCGCAAGGACCGGCACCAGGAATCCCCCTGGGTGCTGCGCAGCATTTATGAAACCCTGCTGAAAGCCAGGCAAAAAACGATGGCGGTCCTGTCCAATACCCAAGCCCTGGCGGCCATGATCCCGATGCTGCCGGCGTTCATGGAGGAAACGGTTCAGGTTTTCGGGAAAGACTTCTGGCCGTACGGCCTGACCGCCAACCGCCATACCCTCGAAAAACTCGTGCTATATGCCTTCCAGCAGGGGCTTACCCCCCGCCTTCTATCCATCGAGGAATTGTTCGGTGAAAGCGTACGGAACCATTAACAGCAGTATTATAGGGAATTGTCCGGCGCCGCCGGGCCGGCAGATTTTTCCGGATGGCGCCTTTCGGCGTCAACGTTTGCGGATGCGTTCAATCACCGGCGGTAGAATCAATGACAGGACCAGGAAAGCCCATAGAACATTGCCGAGCGTTGAGGAAAAGAGAACCATGGGATCTCCTTCCGAAATGCGCAGCGCCCGCATCAAATACCGTTCCACATAAGGCCCCAGGATGACTCCGATCAGAATGGCTGATACCTGGTAGCCGGTTTTTCTGGCGATATAGCCGATCACGCCGAATACCAGCGCAACCCCCATGTCGAAGATGTATGCGCGCGGCGCAAACGCGCCCACCAGGGTAAAGGATATGATCACCGGCGCCAGATACTGGGTCGGAATCAGTGTGACCCGCGCCATGTACCGGGCCAGGGGCAGGATCGTCCCCACCATGAACAGGTAGGTCACCACCATTCCCATCAGTACGCCGTAAGGAAATTCAGGTCTGTCCAGAAATATGCGCGGTCCCAGAGTTATCCCGTGAAACTGAATGACAATGAGCATGACGGCAGCGGTGGAACCGCCCGGAATCCCCAGGGTCAGCAGCGGAATCAGGCTACCGGAAGTAACCCCGTTGTTGGCCGATTCCGGAGCTATGATCCCTTCGGGATGTCCGGTGCCATAGCGGTCGGGCTGCTTTGAAAACAGGCGCGACTGCTGGTATGCGACAAAAGCGGCAATCGGCGCACCGGCCCCCGGCACCACGCCGATCCCCAGACCGATAAAACTGGTCCAGACGATATGCCACCAGCGTTTGAGCGCCATGCGGACCCCTTCCCATGTGGCTGCCCAGGCGGACTGCGCAGCCATCCGGATTTTGCCCGCTTCGGTTAGAATCGATTCCACTTCAATCATCAGGAGCGCCTCGGAAATGGCAAAAACGCCGATCAAAACCGCCACCACCGGAACCCCGTCATAAAGCTCCAGAAATCCGAAGGTCGCTCGCGGCGCCGAGTAGATGACGTCCGGCCCGATGGCGCCCACCAGCAGGCCGAACATTCCGCCGATGAGGCCCTTTAACGTGTTGCCGCTTGAAACCACCGCGATCAGGGTCAGGCCGAACAGCATGACCACCACCATTTCCACGCTGTGAAAATAATACCCCGCCCGGGCCAGAACCGGCAGAGAAAAGATTGAAAAGATCGACGCAATCAGGCCGCCGAAGGCAGATGCCACAAAGCACAGGGTCAGGGCCTGCTGCGCCATCCCTTTCTGGGTCATGGGATAGCCGTCAAATGGCGTTGCTGCAGCGCCGGCTGTTCCGGGGATGTTTACCAGGATGGCCGGTATGCCGGCGCCCATGCGGGACGAGCAGTAAAGCGCCACCATGAAAGCCATGGCGGCGTTGACTTCCAGCGCCAGGGTAAATGGGAGCAGAATAATCAGGCTGTTGGCCGGACCCAGTCCCGGAATCGCACCGATGACCAGGCCGATGATAATGGCCGGAATGATGACGTACCAGTGTCCCAGGGACGTCATGAAAAGCTGCGCTAAAAACTCAAAGGTAAATTCCATACTAAAACAACCAATCTATCAGCCGCTCAACCGGACCGGCGGGGAGACGGGTCTTGAGCAGCGTGATAAAAAACAGGTACCCGCTAACCGACATCGCCAGGGAAATCGCAAAAAGCCGCGCGGGCGATCGGACCCCGAGCAGCAGCATGGCGGCCACCAGGAATCCGAAAGTGGTCAGCGTAAACCCCGTCCAGGGGATTACGACCACATAGCCTATCGCCAGCAGCAGGAACCAGACGCGGGTTATCTGGCCGCTGCTTTTAAAAACAAACGCTTTAAATTTAAATGATATTTTCCCGCGTTGGCGATCGATGAAGGATTTTAAAAGGAAAACGGCAATCAGAAAAATAAGAACGGACCCGAACAGAACGCCGTTGACTTGAGCCTCCCAGGACAGGTCCATGATGGTGTAAAGATAATAAACCGCAAACGCCAATGCCATCAGCGGAAAAACCAGCTCATCGCCCTTGGGTTTTTTTTCTTTTCGGGAGCTATTCGGTTTTTCAATCATTATTTTTTCTTCTTATCCTTTGCGGTAAGAAGTTCTTTATACCGGTTGGTCAGCTCCATAATATTCTTGGCGGATTCCATGCATTCCGCCTCATCGGCAAAAGATACAAATTCAAAGGGCCGCCCGGTTTTTTCGATGGCGACTTTGTAATCCGGATCATCAAAGACTTTGCGCATGGTGCTTTTGAGCTTTTCATACCGTTCCGGATATTTTTCGATGGCTTTGGTATGAATGGCAAACACCCGGGACGATGTCAGATCGGGTATTTTGGTGCCGAACACGTCATTGACGGGCGGAGCGTTGTGGGATTTTTCCGGTAGAATGTTCTTGGGAGAAAATACACACAGAATCCGGGCCTGCTCACCGGCGGAAATCGGGTTGGCCATGGGAAGAACGCTGGCATCCACCTCACCGGTGAGCGCCGCCACTACCGTCGGGTTGCCGCCGCCGTAAGGAATCAGATTAAATTTGGCGCCGGTGGCTTCAGCCAGAGCCAGGGTACCGATGCAGGCCGGATGAGGCAACCGGCTGACGGACATCGTTATCGTTCGCTTCTTTCCTTCCGCCACCAGGTCTTCGATGGTTTTAAAGGGGCTGCCGGCGCGAACCCAGATCACACTGGGATCCACATCGACGCGGTTAAAATAGACATAGTCTCCGGGAAATTTGTATGGCGGTTTTTGCAGGGTATACATGATGCTCTCCGCGTCCATATTGCCGAAAAGCAGGTTGTAGGCATCCGGTTCCCTTTTACCCAGAAACACTTCATATCCCACCTGGCCGGCTGCCCCCGGAAAGAAATCGATCTGAAAGTCGGTTTTGAGATACTTTTTCCACACTCCATTAAAGGCGCGTAAATTTTTGTCGGCGCCGCCGCCGGCTCCGGTGGCCACCACAATGTTGATGTTGCGGGAGGGATAGTCATCCCCGAAAGCCTTTCCGAAAGGTAAAGTGGAAACCGCGCCGATCCCGATAGTCGCAACCGAACCCTTGATAAAGGTTCTCCTGGAAATTCCTGAATTTAATTTTTTCATGCTATTCCTCCTCTGTTTAAAATTGATTCTCACCCTGATTACACGGCAATTGATGACACAAAGTAGATATAGGAGGGAAATTTGTCAAGATAAACCTGTTAAACAACTTCTTTCCCGGCACCGCAGGAAATCGGCGCCTGCAGACATCGCCTTTAAAATAATAAAAAAGGGGACAAGTATCCTGGGGGTTAGCTGTAATGTTAGAAACCAGCTATAATTTTGCGATGATGGCATCCGTCATCTGGATCGTGCCGGCCGTGCCGCCCAAGTCGTAGGTAACCGTTTTTCCCTCTTTCAACACCGCGGCCACTGCCTTCTCGATTCGAACGGCCCTATCCGTTTCCCCGAGGTAGCGCACCATCATGGCCGACGACAATATCATGGCTGTCGGGTTGACCTTATTAAGGCCTGCATATTTGGGCGCACTCCCATGGGCGGGTTCAAAAACCCCAATCCCATCGCCCCAATTGACGCCCGGGCAGATTCCCACGGACCCCACAAGGCCCCCAGCAAGATCGGCAATGATGTCGCCGTAAAGATTCGGCATCACCAGGACGTCATAAGCTTCGGGTTTCCGAACCAGTTCCAAACACTGGGCATCCACATTCATCTCCTCAAATTCCACTTGCGGATACTCCCCGGCGACGGCGCGCGCCTCTTTTAAAAACAGGCCGTCCGTTAATTTCAGAACATTGGCCTTCAGGACCACGGTTACTTTTTTCCGTTTTTCCCTGACGGCAAAATCAAAAGCAAAACGCACTACCCGCTGTACCCCTTTACGGGTGGTAAATTTGATGCCTACTGCGGCATCTTCGCCGACCATCTGTTCCTGGCCTCGATAAACATCTTCGGTGGTTTCGCGCACCACGGCCAGATCGACGTTCTGATAATGGCTTTTGACGCCTTCAAAAGATTTTGCCAGCCGGAGGTTTGCATAAAGGTTCAATGTCCTGCGGATATACCCGTTGGGTCCGGGAAATTGGGTGCTCAACACATTGGTGAGCGGCCCCTTCAGAGCCACCCCAGTTCTTTTAATCGACTCCAGCACATGGCCTCCCACGGGATGGCCGTACTCCGGGATGGCACATTGTCCTGCCGGCTGCTTTTCCCATTGGATATCAACGCCTGCGGCTTCCACCACAGTGACCGCCGATTGGACAATCTCCGGACCGATGCCGTCTCCGGGGATGAGTGTGACCAGATACATGTAAGCGCTATCCTTTCTTGGAGGTACCATTCAGCACAAAAGATAAAATCACTATTTCCGCAGGCCGATGTATGGCAAAAGGGACCTTGCCTGTCAATCAAAATCACCATCGGGGGGTGTCTTCGCCAATGACGCCGGGCGGTTTAACGCCATTTTTTTCCTGGCCGGAACCGTCCTCCCCGGGACAGGCTTCCCGCCCGGCATGTAAAGGCTTTAAAATCGGCTGACCTTTATCATCCCTCTTTTAAGATGCGCCATCCAGAAACTGCCGATGGACAGCAACATGAACGCGACCGCTAAGCTGAATGCATACAGGTAGCTGCCGGTGGCATCGTAAATCAAACCGGAAATAAGAGGACCGATAGCCAAGCCCAGCCCCCTGCCCATGTTGACAACGCCCATGATCCTTCCCAGAATCGGCGCCGGATAAAGGTCAGCGGCCTTGGCCCCGGCGGCGATTCCCGCCGGCCCCATACCCAACCCGCGTAAACAGACAAATGCGACTACCGGCCACAGACGGATGCCGTTTCCAAAACTCAGCATGACAATTACGGCCGCAATGCCCAGCGTAAAACTCAGGGTAATCGTGAGCTCGCGTCCGATCCGGTCGGATAAGGTTCCGGAAAAGGGCCTTCCTGCCGTGCTGACCACCTGAGTAAAGGCCAAAGCCGAAGCTGCGATCATTTCATTATATCCCGCGCTTACAAAGAAGGCGATATAATGAATACTGATCATGTAGGCGGAAGCGCTGCCGAAAAACAGCGTCAAAACTAAAAAATAAAGCGACGGCGTATTGAACGCTTCACGAAACGTCATGTTGTCCGGAAAAACAGTTGCAGAAAAACCTTTGATACGGCTTGGCCGGGTCGACAGACTTTCTGGATGGGTGCGTCCGTCTGGCAATTGACCCTTTTCCGCCGGGTTTGCACGCATAAAAATCATATTCAGGGGCACCAGCAGAAGAAAAATAACAAAAGCAAAGGCTTCGAGGGCCTGGCGCCAGTCCGTCCGGATAATCAGCCATTGCACCAGCGGGATAAAAACGGCAGCGCCGATTGTGGTGCCCGTATCCGCAATCCCGATGACGCTACCGATTTTTTTTTGAAACCATCTACCCAGAACGGCAAAATTGGTATAGGAAGAAATGATGTTTTCACCGGCGGCGATCAGGCACGTGTAAACAACAATGAACTGCCAGTATCGATCGAGGCGGCTGACGAGCATCAGGCCGATAAAGAGCAGGGTTCCACCCATAGGAAATAATTTTCGCGGGCCCAATTTGTCCAGCAGGGTTCCGATCAGGGGTGAACAAAGCCCGCTGAAAAGCCCGGCCGTTGAAAAGATAGCGCTGGTAGCGGCCCGGGACCACCCGAAGGTTTCGGAAAGCGGGAGCAGGATCAGCGGGAAAAGGTTCTTGATCGCACCTTCGCCGCAAACATTGATAAAACAGATAAAAAGAACCGTCCAACCATAGTAAACCATCACCGCCAAACCACCCTTTTGATCGAAGTTTCAATAAGTTCAGGATCTTTTACTTTATTCGCAGTTAAATTGCCATAAAAAACATCCGGGGTCACGGATCCAATCAGACTTACGGTGCTGCTGTCTATTCTGGCTGCCCGGTCAGTTCTCACGGAATATAATTGCCCATCATCACATTGTGTTTGACAGACGCTACGATTTATAGTGGAATGCCGTTTTTGATATATAAACAAACGCTTTTATTACGACCCAGGAGGAAAAATTACGATGAATCTCAAAGCAAAAGGATATTTGGAAAGTCAGAAAAAAGTGATCGCTGAAAACCTTGCGGTTCGCAGAGTCGCACTCAAAGAGAAAGGTTTGGACGAAGCCGCCATTAAACACGACAGCCTGATCAAAAAAATGAAGGCCGATATCCGCAAATTTAATTACCGGCTGTCCTGTATTGCCGCCCAGGAAAAATTAAACGCCGACAAAATCCAGACCAAAGCGGAAAAACTGGCTGCAAAAAAAGAGGCTGTAGATAAGCCAAAGGAAAAGAAATCTAAGGAGGCTCCGGCAAAAAAGGAAAAGAAAGCCAAAAAGAAAGAGTCGGCCCCTGTTGCAGATGAAAAGGAGTAGTAAGCGGCCGTACCTCCGGATTTTATCGGAATTGGGGCTTGTGATAAAAAAATGTCTTACGGTTCGAGGCGCCGGCCGAGGATGAATGGCAAGCGAAATTAAATGAAATGTTGCAGGCGTATAAATAAAGTCCTTTATTCTAAGATTCGCCCTTGCTTAACCAGGCCGGTTGAATCAGCAGGTACTTGAGCACATCACCGGCAACAATATCCGCTTCTGAAATAATCTCCTTATTTCTGATGGAGATTCCGGCCTGATGCACCGAATCAGGATTGCCGGAAATGAGCGGATGCCACGGGCTCAGGTCCCTCCCTTCCGCTACCGTGCGATAACCGCAGGTTTTCGGCAGCCATTTCAATTTAAGAACAGTTTCAGGTAAAATTTTTTTGCAGTCCCGTTCGAGTCGAAACCGGTTCGCATAAATCCGGCAGCGGCAGGTCTCCAGATCGAGATGACGGCAGGCTACCGAGGTAAAGCGGATCTTGCCGGATTTTCCTTCGCGGAAGCGGTGCAGGCAGCAGATGCCGCATCCGCAGCAGAGCGACTCCCACTCATTCCCTGTCATCTCAACAGGGGATTTGGTTTTCCAGAAAGGTTGCCCTGGTGATGTCATTTCAGTTTCTTCTCCCAATCAGTCCGCCCGCTACGGTATCTGCTGCGAATGACTGTTTGTGGGAAAGGGTTCCAGGAGTCGAGGAGTCAAGGAACCAAGTATTTGTTTTCTGACGATTTTATTATGGCTTTCAACATTCTTTCAATCGGCCCGATGTCGAGCTGAAGCTCCAACAGGTTTTCCTTTCACTGGAACACTTGAACCCCTGACCCCTGAATCCTTTTTTTACAACCGTATCCCCATGTCGGCCAATTCCCTTTCAATCAAAATTTCCCAGCCCCGATTGGCTTTGGGATTGGCCGGGCTGGGGTGGGTAATTCGGCCGACGCGCACGTCCAGGTCGGCTAAGGCGGCAGCGGCCCGCCGGGCCGCAAACTCCCCGATCCCCACGACATGGCGGGGCGCCATCCACGCGACGGTTTGACGCAGGGCGCGGTCGCAGGCCGCCATCAGCGGTATGAGCTCAGCCTTGGGGAGGGTATTGGGGGTGCGGTTGCGGCCGCTCTCTTCCAGAAACAGGAGCGGACAGTAATTGGCCACAAAAAAGCGGGTAAAAAAACGCTCCGGGGTGATAAAGGTTTTTGCGGCCCAGCCCCACAGTCGCCGGCCGCTGACTTCACTGCGGCGGCAGCCGAAACCATCCACCGTCCGCTTGGGGTGCATGCTTGTCGGAACACCGATCGGCGCTATAATTTTAAGCCATTTTCTTACGGCCGCGACTTCGCCGAAGGGAACGCCGGTCTGGGCCATGCCCCATGGCCCGGGATTCATGCCCAGCAGAACAACCTCTCGGGGCGAACCGGCATAGCGCTGCAGGTAGCGGTCGTAGCCTTTGCGGGCGTACTCAAGGGGATTGTAAACGTGGGCCACGGGCGGTCCGAAGCGTAGCTTTTTCAGTTCTTTCAACAGTTCGTCATTGATGGCATCCATCTGCATACTCAAACCCGCAACAAGGTTATGGCCGTCCGGCCGCCGAAGCAAACATCCACATCCCGGCCGGGTTGCCGGGGGCGTTCATGGATGGTTCCTTCATAAATATAGGCTCCCCCTTCCTGCCGGTAAACATAATTGTGCGGGCCGGTGTCAAGATCGCAAAACGTGTATTCGGGCGCGGATTCCGGGTCAAGGGGGTGGGGCAGGTTGACATTCCAGAAATTCCCTCTGGCCAGGGGCCGTTCCATCAGCATTTTCAGGACGGGGATTGCATGACCGGCGGTGACGCCCCAGTCGATGGACAGGTCTCTGGCAACATACTGGGATATCGCAATGGAACGACATCCCAAAATGGCCGCTTCCCGGGCCGCGGCAACGGTTCCGGAATTGTAGACATCGGATCCCAGGTTGGCCCCGCAGTTGATGCCCGCAATCAGCCAGTCGGCATCCGGCGCCAGGACCTTCAGCGCGATCCGGGCGCAGTCCGCCGGCGTCCCGCTGAGGCGGTATCGATTCGCGGATACCGCTATGACCTCAATCGGCGACCGGGTAGTCACCTGGTGGCCGACACCGGAGCGGGGTCCATCCGGCGCCGCCACCGTAATCCGCCCGAAGTCCGGCAGCCTTTCCAGCAGCGCCTGCAGGCCGGGGGCATCCGCCCCGTCGTCATTTGTCAAAATAATTATTGACATTTGTTGAACCTTTTCGTTATTTAGTTACATTATAGCTGAAATATAGTTAAAAAGCGGATGGCCCGGTTAGATATTTTGCCCCGATTTTCATTGTTTTCTTTTGCACACCCGGTTATTTTAACGAAAAAACGTTGCAGGCGCAATTACAAACAGTTCGACGGTTTTACGGAAATATTTTTCTTTACCCTATTTAAGGAGGTTTAAACATGGCAGGAGCAAAAAAAGTAAGACGCGACGTTTCCAGTTTGCGAAACACCATCAAATGGCTGCTCTCCGAGGGAGATGTTGTTGAAACCAGCAAAGTGGTCGATCCCGACCTGGAAATTACGGCACTTCAGAAAAAACTGGACGGCGGCCTGGGCCTTCTGTTTCGCAATGTGAAAGGCTATGACCACATCCAGGCCATCACCAACATGTATGCCAACCGGAATGTCATCAATAAAATGTTCGGCTGGAAAGACGAAAAAGACCGCACGATTCAGTTGGCCAAAGCACTGACCCATCCGATCCCGCCGGAAATTGTAACAAAAGCTCCGGTTCAGGAAGTCGTTATTACCGATGATCTGGACGTAAACAAACATGTGCTGGCCATCCGGCATACGGCCCTGGAAAGCGAGCTCACCATCGGCAGCGGCCAGACCGTGGTCGTCGGCAAATACTTTGACGGCGGCACCCATATCAGCTACAACCGCATGAACTTCCGCTGGAAAAACGTTGGAACCTTCCAGATTTCGCCGGGCTCGCACATGTGGCAGATCATGACCGCGCACTACGGCGCAAAGGATCCGATCCCGCTGACCATGAATTTCGGCATCCCGCCGGCAGCCCAGCTGGCGGCCGGCAGCGGCTTTGACTATGTCGTGCTCCCCAAAGGCTGCGACGAACTGGGAGTCGGCGGCGCCATTCAGGGCTTTCCCCTGCGCATCGTCAAGGCCAAAACCATCGACGCCTATGCCCTGGCCGATGCCGAGCTTGTTCTGGAAGGGTATCTGCACACCCGCGACAAACGCTATGAAACCCGGGAGGCCGAGGAAGCCGGCGTCCAGGGCAAGTATTTTTTCCATCCCGAATGGGCCGGCTACATGGGCAAAGCCTACAAGGCCCCCACCCTGCACGTGACCGCCATCACCATGCGAGATCCTAAAAAGGAAAAGATCACCATCTGGCCCATGGGCGTTCACACGGCGGATGCCCAGAATAATGATCAGCTGATTCGCGAGGCGGCCATCTATGAACTGTGCAACCGCCTGCAGCCGGGCATCATTCAGGATGTGCATCTGCCTTACTGTCTGACGGAATGGGGCGGCTGCATCATCCAGGTCAAGAAGCGCAATAAGATCGAAGAAGGCTGGCAGCGCAATTTCCTTTCCGCCATCCTGTCCTGCAGCCAGGGGATGCGACTGGCCATTGCCGTGGATACCGATATCGACATGTACAGCATGGATGACGTCATGTGGGCCCTGACCACCCGGGTCAACCCGCAAACCGACATCCTGAATCCCCTGCCGGGCGGCCGCGGCCAGACCTTCATGCCGGCCGAGCGCATGACCGCCGGCGAGCGGGAATGGACCGGCGCCAACACCCGTTTTGAAGGCGGCATGGGTTTCGACGCAACCGTTCCATTCGGGTATGAGCAGGATTTCCACCGGCCGGTTTACGCCGTAGAAAAGGTCGACCCGAACAAATGGTTCAGCAAAGCCGAGGTAACCCGCATCCAGAGTTATATGCATGGGTGGGTGGAGTCCCTGGCCCGCACCGGTCGTTGATTTTAATATTATACACAAATGAACCCCGCCGGCAGGAACGATCCTGCCTGCGGGGTTCATTTGTTTCATCTTCCGGTCGAATGACCTGCCGGCCATCCCTATCTGCCGGATGGCTTTGCTTGCAGCCTGCAAACCGCGTCCACAACTCCCACCAGAGGGCCTTTAAAATCCGGTTCGGGGATATCGAGGGGCTGGTTTCCGCTTAAGTTGCGGCTCTGCTTTAAAGCTGAATTATCGATCTCCCTGGCATCGTCCGTCAGGTAGGTTTTCATGCCGACGCTGGCGGCAATCATGTCATTGACCGGGTCGTTTCCCACCATCAGGCAATTTTGGGGAGCGACCCGGATCTTATCGCAGATTTCAAGATAGTATTCCAGGCGCGGTTTGCAGAATGTCATGTTTTCAATGTGGGTCACCAGGGTAAAGGGAACGTGTTCCAGGCCGGCCCAGGCCAGGCGCTTTAACTGGACGCTCTCCGGGAAAAGCGGGTTTGAGGCCAGCACCAGTGTGAAGCTGCCCTGCAGCAGTTCCTGAAACACGTCGGCAAGCGACCCCGGCAGGGAGACCGTAACTTTCAGTTTGTCGTATTCATTTTCGTAAAAATACTGAAAGAGGCGCCAGAGTTCATCCAGCCGGTCTTCATATCCCCGGCTGAAACCCGCCATGAAATAATCCCGGTTGCTGACCTGGCCGTTGTTATTTTTCAGCGCCCGGGTCGCGGCAATCAGGCGCCCGGTAAACTCCTCTGCCGGCATGATGTCGGCGAACACGCCGGAAATGCGCCGGATATAACCGGAATAAAAAACGTCTTCGTCAAACATGATCAGCGTGTTGTCGAGATCGAACAAAATGGCCTTGAGCATAACTCCTCAGTCAACGCTCCATTAAAGCGATCGTTTAACCGTTCTTGCGGTACCCTTTTTCTTTCAGGCATCCTCTTATTTTAATCACACCCGACCGCCCGCCAAATTCCGTTATAGAGCCAAATCCGCGAAAAGGGAGCCTCAATGGGCAATACCGATTTTTCGAGGGTTTGCGGGTCAAGGGCGACGACCTCCTCCCGGAAGTGAGGATCCCACGGCTCCAGGATTACCGCCCCGTTTTCCACCGGAACCATGCGGGGAAACAGCGCCGCGCCCCAGCTGCGAGATTCAAGGGCGCTTTCGAGGTCCGCCCGGCAGGGGTATCGTGAAAGTTCGTGCAGCGTAACCAGGGTGGGCGGACTCAACGGAATTACGCCGTCCAGATTGCCCAGCAGTCCTTCCTGCGGCGTTACCCAGAGCCCGTGGACGGCTTCATGCCCGTCCGGTCGGCAGACCTCACCCCCGCAAAGGACGGCCAGAAAAAAGCGCGTGTCGTAGCGCTGCTTCATCAGTTCCGGTGTGATCCAGTGCGACCATCTTTTCAATCGGCCCAGCGCCAGCTTCCACCCTTGAGATACGATCAGCTCCCTGAACCACCCCTTTTGGAGCGGTTCTGCCAGCCGCCGGCTGCAAATTTCCGCCGGCGCATCTTCGTACGGCCGATCTTGTTGCACGAGCAATACCCCGGCCTCTTCAAATGTCTCCCGCAAGGCGGCAACGCCATAGGCCAGGATCTCTTCCATATCCATTCCGCCCCCCAGCCGCCGGACAACTTCGTCAACCTCCATGTCAATATGCTGCCGCCATATCCCCGGATCGTGGTCTTCGGAATCCAGGGTACCGCCCGGAAAAACATAATAACCCCCCATAAAACCGCTTTTTTCATTTCTTTTCAGCAGATAAACCTGAAAGGCTTCTGCCTGCGGCCGGATCAGAATAACCGTCGCAGCCGGTCGTGGGGTTTTCAGGTTTTTGATTTCCATACGTATCGACATCCGGATGTTTCAGAAAAAAACCGACTCCTTGGCGTTATTTCCGGAAATTACCTAACCCGTATCCATTTGGCTGTTTCTTGAATCATCGAGCCTGATTGGGTTTGGGTGAAAATTCCCTGAAAAGTTTGGGAGCGTTGGGCCAAAATACGGTTGCATTTGTTGCGGCGCGCTGCGGCCCAAGCCCAATCAGTCTTACCGTATTTTTTCAAAAAGCGAAGACATTATCCTAACCAGAGCATTCACCAAATGTCAAATGCGACTTTCACAGCCCCCGGCCCGGTCAGATATTTTCTAACCGAAACTTTCGATTTTCCTTGCCTTCTGCCTGAAAACCATTAAAATACCCTCGTTTTTATAATCGGTCTGAAATCAATAAACGTTTTAACAGAGGAAGGAATCCATGAACGGTGATGACCCTGGCAGTAGTCCCTGCCACCCATCCGAAGTGAATTTATTAATGTGTATAGATTCTCTGTTTCCCGACGCCTGGAGACACCCTCGCAGGAATTGCGACAGGCCCGCCTTTCAACACTGATAACCTGAAGCTCTCCGGCGGTCTTTTCTTCCAGGTGAAGGAAACAGGCCTAAAGGAGATGCTGATGAACGCCCCGGCACAACATTCCATTCCAGGCAGCCCGCCCGACCTGGAAACGTCCGTCATCGATATCGACCGGTTGCGGGAGCTGCACCCGTCCGATATTGCCGAAACGCTTGAAGCCATGGAGCTGGCCCCGCTGGAGATCATTCAGGCCTTGCTGCAGATCGGCAACCACCTGGCAATTGAAGCTTTCGAGCAGTTGTCGTTTGAAACGCAGCTTGCCTGCCTTGAATCCGGCAATACCCAGACCATGCTGCGGTTTATCGAACAAATGGAGCCCGACGACCGGGTCGATTTGCTTAAAAAGCTCGACCCGGATATCTGGGAAGCCATGATGCCGCTGATCGCCCAGGCCGAACGCAACGAAATCCGGCGCCTGTGGAAGTATGCCGAAGGAACGGCCGGCGCGGTTATGACCACGGAATATGCCTTTCTGCCGTCTGATATCGATGTCCGCACCGGACTGGAACGGCTGCGCTTTCAGGCACCCAACAAGGAAACCATTTACTACATATATATTACGGACGCCCGGCGGCACCTTCAGGGAATGATATCGCTGCGCGACCTGATCATGAGTAAACCCCAGGCCGTTTTATCCGAAGTCATGCAGGCCCACGTGATTTCGGTACGACACGACATGGAAGTGGAAGAGGTAGCCGCGGCCATTTCCAAATATGACTTTCTGGCGCTGCCGGTGGTGGATGCTGAAAACCGATTGTTGGGCATCATTACCGTTGATGACGTCATCGATATCATCCGGGCTGAAAACACCGAGGATTTCCACCGGATTTCCGCCGTGATCCCTTTTGAGGAACAGTATTTCAAGCGCCCCCTGCCGCGTCTTTTCTGGAGCCGCTTTCTGTGGCTGGCGATTCTGCTGTTTACCTCGCTGCTGTCCACCACCATAATGGAATTGAATGCCGCCACCCTGCAACAGATGGTGGCGCTGGCATTTTTTATCCCCATGATCACGGGAACCTGCGGCAATGCCGGAACGCAATCCGCCACGATGGTGGTGCGGGCCCTGGCCCTGGGAGAAATCCAGCCGCAAGATTTTCTGCGGGTGTTTTACCGGGAGATCCTGATGGGGCTTGCGCTGGGTTGTGCCTTGGGATTAATGGCTTTCTTTCGTGTTTTTCTGCAGGATCACAACATGCTGCTCGGATTCATCGTGGCCTCGGCTTTGCTGGCCACGCTCCTGACGGCGAATCTGGCGGGCGCGCTGATTCCACTGTTTCTGAAAAAAATAAACCTGGACCCGGCCCTCACGGCCGGTCCGTTTATCGCCACCATTATCGATGCGGTGGGCATTACCCTTTATTTCCGGATTGCGGTGCTGCTGCTGAAATCAGCGTAACCGTTTCACTCCGGCGGCGCAACCGCCATCCGGTTTTTTCCGAAAGGCCGAATATTTCAACCGGAAGGTTACCCTGCAGCAGTTTCAACGCTTGACCGCTTTGGCCGCAAACCCTTTTTGATGCAACTGCAGGGTTTACAACCTTGCAAGACTCCGCTACAGATGAAAAATGACAAACCGCAAGATCCTCCTGATTTATCCGCCGGTGGCAAAACCCAGCGAGCCCCCCGCCGGCATCGCCCGGTTGGCCGGCGCCCTCAAACCCCACGGCGCCACTGTCAGGGCCTTGGATGCCAACCTGGAAGGCTTGCGCTATCTGTTGAATGCGCCGGTGCAGGGTTCCGATCCCTGGACGCGGCGAGCCGGCCGCCATATTTCGGCAAATTTGAAAACAATGACAGCGGCGACCCGGACGATTGGTCATTTCGACCGCTACAATCGGGCGGTTTCCGATCTCAACCGGATTCTCCATACGGCCACCCGGTCGGCCGGCGCAGCCGTGGGACTGGCCAACTACCAGGACGATCGCCTTTCGCCCCTGCAGAGCCGGGACCTCATCAGCGCCGCCCGCACCCCTGAAAAAAACCCATTTTTCCCATACTTCAGCCAAAAGCTTGACCGGCTTCTGCAAAATGAAAATCCCGGAGCCGTCGGTTTTTCCCTGAATTATCTCAGCCAGGCCCTGACCGCCTTCGCCATGGCCGGATATGTCCGCCGGATCGCTCCCGGCATCCGGATCATACTTGGCGGCGGGCTGGCAACCTCCTGGATGAGAATCCCCCGTTGGCAGAACCCGTTTGGAAAAATTTTTGATCATCTGGTGGCCGGCGCCGGGGAAGCCGCGCTTTCCGGCATCCTGGGCTTATCCGGAAAATGCCGTGACGGCACCCCCGATTTTGACGATTTTTCGCTGTCATCCTACCTGTCGCCCGGGTTTATCCTGCCTTACAGTGCCTCCAGCGGCTGTTACTGGAACCGCTGCTCCTTCTGTCCGGAACGGGCCGAGGAAAATCCCTACCGGCCGGCGCCTACAGGAACGGTTATAAAGGATCTTCATTTTCTTTCGACAAAAACCCAACCGGCCCTGATCCATTTGCTGGATAATGCCGTCAGCCCGAAACTGATGGAAGCCATCACCGAAAATCCGCCGGGACCGCCCTGGTACGGTTTTGCCAGATTCAGCCCCCACCTGGCGGACCCGGATTTTTGCCGGGCGCTGAAGCAGTCCGGCTGCCGGATGCTGCAGCTCGGTCTGGAATCAGGGGAGCAGAAGGTCCTCGACAGTCTGAACAAGGGAATCGATCTTGAAACGGCGGCGGCGGCCTTGGCGTCGCTTCAAACCGCCGGCATCGGCACCTATGTGTACCTGCTGTTCGGCACCGCCGCCGAAACCCGTAAGGAGGCGGAAAAGACCCTGAATTTTACGGTCGCGCACAGCGACCGGATCGGTTTTCTCAACCTGGCGATTTTTAATCTTCCGGCTCATGGTCCGGAAGTGCCTCGGCTCAGCACCACGGAATTTTATGACGGGGATCTTTCCCTGTATCGCAGCTTCAGGCACCCCGGAGGCTGGCACCGGCAGGAGGTGCGCCGGTTTCTGGACCGTGAATTTACGCGGCACCCGGCCATCGCACCCATATTAAGAAGAGATCCGCCGATCTTTACTTCCAACCACGCGCCTTTTTTTTGTCAGAACCCGGACTGACCGAAGCGGCCATGCCGATTCCTGAAGGCTGTAGGGGTTATATTCGCACAAACTTCTGGAAGGTATGGCAATCCGCCGGCGCCAGGCCCCTTGAAACCCCAAACGTGTGGGTAACCTCGCCGACATAGAGATCCCCCCTGGAGTCCACGCAGATGGTGTGCGGAGCCAGAAAATTTCCGGCAGCGCAGCGGTCGGCGCTGATCCAGCGCAGCAGCAGGTTTCCGTCCGCGTCAAGGACGCTGATGTGTCCGGGCAGATCATGCCGGATGGGACCGTTGACGCAGGATGTCTGGCCGACCTGCCACCACAGGCTGGCGACATAGATCAATCCGTCACGATCAACGCATATGTCCGTGGGGCGCTGAATGTGCGTCCACTGATCCAGGTATTCGCCTTCCTGGGTGAAAAGCTGGATGCGGTCGTTTTCCCGGTCGGCGATCAGCACCCGGCCGGCGGCATCCAGGCAAACCCCGTGGGGAAGATTGAACTGGCCCGGGCCGGTGCCGGGTTCACCCCAGGAATAGCGCAATTTTCCTTCCGCCGTGAACCGGTGGATGCGCGCATTGCCGTAACCATCGCTTACAAAAATATCGCCGTCGGCAGCAATCGCAACGCCGGTCGGCCGATTGAACGGCGGACCGCTGCGGCGGATGCTGCCGGCCCCCTTTTGCTGATCATAGCCGGTATCCGACGGTTTTCCGGGGGTGCCGATGACCATCAGTTCCTCGCCCGCGGGTGTGAACTTGCGAACGGTATGATCGCCGTCGTCCGTGGTATATACTAAACCGTCCGGCCCTACTGCAATACCATGGGTGCGCGGCGTAAAAATGTCCTCACCCCAGGAACGCACAAAGGTGCCGTCCGGCTCATATACGATCACGCGGGCATCGCTGCGCGTCAGCAGGTAGACGCGATCACGAGCATCAACGGCAACGCCGTCAACATCGAGATGCCGGTACCCCGCCGGTAGTTTTTCCCACTCCTCAACCACTTCATATCTGATTGCATCGGTCATTTTCTATCCTTCGCTTTTTTGAATAAGCGCGATCCCGTCCTTTTCAAGGGAAATCCGCTGCGCCTTGTAAAGCGCACCGATCGCCTTCTTAAAGGATTTTTTACTGATCCCGAACAGGCTGTAAATACGCTCGGCCGAAGTTTTATCGGTCACATCCAGAAACCCGCCGTGGGCCCGGATTACCGCCAAAACATTCTCCGACAAGCCGGGTACTTTTTCATAGCCGGGTTTCTGCAGTGACAGATCGATTTTACCGTCGCTGCGCACGTTTTTTATAAAGCCCCGGAGCCGCTGGCCCTGGCTTAATTCCTGAAAAACTTCATTATGATAGAGAACCCCCCAGGTGCGTTTTTCGATGATGGCTTTATAGCCCATGTCGGTCCTGTCGGCTATCTGCAGGTCGACCGCCTGACCTTTTTCAAAAGCGGTCGGCGGGGCGGCCGGAAATTTTTTGAGTTTGGCGGATGCCGCTACCCGCCGGCTGGTCTCATCGAGAAAGACATAAACCATGTATAAACGGCCGGCCTGCATGCGCTGCTGCTGCTCCCCGAACGGAACCAGCAGGTCTTTCGGCAGTCCCCAGTCGAGAAAAGCCCCGAACTTGTTCACGGCCACGACCTTGAGCAGCGCCAGATCCCCGACCCCGGCGTACGGCCGCTGGGTCGTGGCGATCAGGCGGTCTTCCGAGTCGTGGTAGAGAAATACCTCCACGCTGTCGCCCGGCTGACACCCCTGGGGGACATAGCGCCGCGGAAGGAGAATTTCCCCCAGCACGTCCCCGTCGAGGTACACCCCGAAATCAACCGCTTTGACCACCCGCAGCGTATTGAATTTTCCTATTTCCGGCATGGCCTGTCACTCGTCACTTGTCGCTATTATTTCTATTCTTCCAGCATTATAATCTCCGGCGCCAACCTTCCCTTCCGGATGACCAGTCTGGCCAGCGAAAGGGGTTTGCCGAACCTGCGCGGCCCCGCGCTGCCGGGATTGATGTACAGGACGCCTTTGTGTTCAGTAATCGCCGGCTGGTGCGTATGGCCGCAAATCACCGCAGCAATCCCGGCGGCGGCAGGTTCCAGGGCCAGATGATGCAGATCGTGAACCACACACAGCGTTTTTTCAACCACTTCGACAAGATCGTAGGCCGCCAGTCCCTCCGCCCAGTCGCCCCTGTCCATGTTGCCGCGCGCCGTTAAAACCGGGGCAATTTTTTTTATTTCCGCCAGCACCTCGGGCGTATCAAAATCTCCGGCATGTACGATCAGGGCGGAACCTTTTAATTCATCGACGACCCGTTTGCGCAGCAGTCCATGGGTGTCAGAAATGATGCCGATTACTGTCCTGCCTGTTTTCACGCGCCCGATGCCCTCTGAAACGGATCTAAAAAGCAAAACGCCGTTTCCCGGCGTTTTTTGATAAGAATATATCCGAATTTTAAATTTATGAAAACAGATATTTTATTTAAGGATAAGTTTCTGCGGATCGATCTCTTCACGCAGGATACGCAGATCTTCTTCCGTCGGCGGCAGGGATTCCACCGCGCCGGAGGTGTCGATGGGAAAACCGGTATGCTCGGCAACGTACGCCGGGGTTATTCCGGTGTAATATTCCGCCAGGAACATTTCCCGGGACCTTGGCTTGAATTTCATGATTCCCAGGTTGGAAACCACGGCAACCGGCCCTCCCCGCGTCAGGCCCGCCCGTTTGCGCGAATCCCCGCCTTCAATCCAGCCGGGGCTGGTGAGATAATCCGGCGTTTTTACAAAACGCCGTTTTTCGTGCTGCATGAAAATGATCACTTCCGAGGCCAGACAGCCGGCGTCACAGGCGCCCCCGCTTCCGGAAAAACGGATATCAGGCTTTTCATAGGGTCCGATACAGGTCGAATTGATGTTGCCGAAGCGGTCGATCTGGGCCGCCCCCAGGAATGCCACCGTGCGCAGGCGGCGGTGTCCCACAATGGAAAAAGCGTCGATCAGTCCCGAATTCAGACAGGTTCCGGACATGACCCGGGTGTCCGCAACCGCCAGGGGGAGTTCATCCAGCGTGGGATCGATGCCGCCGGTCTCAAAAAAAACCACGGCTGCGGGGGCATGAATCCGCTTGGCCACGGTCGCCGCCAGCATCGAAATTCCGGTTCCGGCAAAGAGAATATCGCCGTCGCGGATCAGGCGGCCGGCGCTGATCGCCATCATCTCCTGACGGGAATAACTGCTGAAACCGTCCTGCATATTATCTGCGCTCCAGTCCTTGGCGGTAACCCAGCACCGAATCGGCGCGGATCTCCGCCAGCCGCGTCTCCCCGACCCGGTCCAGATATTCGCCGTGTGTTTTTACGCCGTAAATCCATTCCGTCAGATATTGCTCAAAGCGCTGATCGTCCTCAGCCATTTTGCGATAATGATTCAGGTGCCGGGCGTCATAATCGTAGTAAAAGCCACAGGCGGTCGGGTGGGCGCCGGAGGGCACCGGCACGACGGCATCAACCAGAAACGGCGGCAGGGAATTATGGTCCGGGTCCTTGCGGATTTGGGAGCGGGAGACAATCTCTTCGCAGGTAACGATCACGGCATCGGCGGATTTGGCCTGCTCGATATCGGTAAAGGTCAGTCCCCGGATCCTGACCGTGCCGTCCTCGCCGACCTGCTGGGCATGGATCAGGGTCACATCGGGCGTAAGTGCCGGCAGCAAGACGACCGGGTCATCCGCTTTTTCCAAAAAGGGGTTCTGCAAGACGACGCATTTACGGGACGCCACTTTGCGTTCCTTCCGGATTTCACGGGGAAAACCCTCCCGCCGGATCAGGTCGGTCCCCAGCCCCGATTTCGTGGGAATGAAAGGGATTCCCAGGGACCCGGCCAGAAAACGGAGGCTCATCTGATAATTGGAGTAGTCTTCCCACTGAATCCGGCCCTGCTCGATCGCCTTGCGGAACCGGACGCACGTCGGCGCAAACCGCCCGTTGCCCCCGTAGGCGATCTCCAGCCGCGCGACGCAGCCGGCCCCGATAAGGAGGTCCAGTCCTTGGCCGTGGGAATGGCAGACCACATGCAGGTCCCGGATTTTTTGGCGGATGATCTCATAGACGAGGGCCATGGGATTGCGGTTGATCGTAAAACCACCTAAAGCGATCTGCGCGCCATCGGGAATAAAGCGGCCGACGGCCTCAGCCAAAGACATGAATTTATCTGCTGCCGCGGTCGTTGGTTTCATTAAGATTCCATCAAACATTATATTCCCCAGCCGAAGCGTACCTGACAGGTCATACTTCATTTTCACGCTCCCCGCAAGATGGACATCAACTTTTTGATGGACTCCCTCTTTAGGGTTGCTTTTTCAGCAATGCCATGAGGCCGGATAGAACCAGTTCACGGCAGTGATTTAGATGGGGCCGCACGCAACCGGCTGCAGCGCTATTTCGGCGGCGGAGTTATCAGGCGGGAGAGTTGCCGGAATTCGACTGCGCCTAAAACAGGCAATACTGAATGCCGCTCCCTTCCCGCGGGTAGCGCTTCAGCAGAAGCTTGATCTCCGAACAAAATGGCCGGGCCAAAAGGGATATCCTTTTCGTCATTTTCAGCTTCAAGCCACCGGCACTTCCACATCCAGCAGCGGCGGGTACTGCTGGCATCCGAAGATATCCGCATCCCCCGGGCTTCCGCTGGGCTGCTCGCGGCGGATGGTGAACTTGATCGCATAGGCCGGATCGAATTCCAGAAAATCGCTGATGCGGTCCTCGGAAATGCCGTACAGCTTCGCCACCGTTTTTTGGGTCAGCGCCCGGCTCTTTTTCACCAGTTCATAATTTTCCTTTTCCCGAAAAATAATATCAAAGGTAATCCGGTCCGTGCCCGCATTCTTACTCCGGATCGTCTTGGCAAGTTCTACCAGTTTTTTGGTCTTCATCATAACACCTCTTATGATTGGATCGTAAACTCATTGAAGCGGATAAACTCCAGCGGATCGTCCACGGGAAGTGTATGGTTCATGGTCCACATATAGGCCGGCGGCGCCGGCAAAACCCCGTCGACGAGAAATGCAGCCGTCCCGGCGGTCCCTTTCACCTCCGGCAGCCGCGCATAAAAAATCTGCCGGGAACCGATCAGCGCCACCTCTTCGGCCATCTCTTTGGTCGGAGCGATGCCTTCGGTGACGACGCAAAGTTCATGGGAACGGATTTCCTTGACCGGCTCCAGTGCGCCCATGACGCCGTTTTTACCATAGATGTGATAAAACAGCTGGTAGGCCTGTCCGGCGAACCGCTCTTCCACCTGGCTGCGCGCCCAGTCGATGACCTTATCGATATTCTGGATGGTGTAAGGATCGCGGATGCCGACGATGCCGATGAAGCGCTCGCCGACTTTTCCCGACCCTTCAAGCTTGACCTTGACTTTTCCCTCGATCGGAATAAAAACTTGGCCGGTGATCCGGGTGGTTTTTTCATCAGCCTGCTCGTAGCGGCAGTGGGTCATGTCGAGGGTGCCGCCCGCGAAATACTCGTAAAAGGCATTCGATCGTTCGTACATGGCATGACCGGCGACCGAGGCGACGGTACAGCGCTGCTTCGGGTGCATGGCCGTAACTTTCACATCGTCATGCGTAACCGTGCCGATCACGGTTTCCTTGGCCATGTAAGGTTCCGCGCAGAACGAAGCGCATTCCAGAACCTTTCCGGCATAATAAGAATGATTTTCGGGAAATCCCTCGTATAACGCCGCCGCAGCAAAAATAGCGGCATCGCTGCTACGCCCGCCGATAACCACGTCGGCGCCCATCTCCAGCGCCCGCACAAACGGATGCACGCCGGCCATGGCCACGATCCGGTCGGTTTTTTCAAGTTCTTCCAGGGTCAGATTCGAGCGGCCTTCCAATCCCTCCACCACATCGCCCTGCTCCATCTTGCGGTTGACATACGACTTTTCCAGCTCCGAATAAAAGCTGACCAGCTTAAAGGGCGCCAGGCCGTGCTTTTTGGCAAGATCCCGGATCATTTGCACATACCGGTCCACCCGGCTGTTGGTGCCCGTATCGCCGGCGGACCCTACCATCATGGGCACCCCCTGTCTGCGCGCCGCCAGGAGCATGAGCTCCAAATCGTGTTTCTGCCATTCATAGGGACTCACGCAGATATCGCTCCCCAGCGGGTTCGGGCCGATATCATCGCTGCCGGAATCGCAGCAGTAGTAATCCGGTTTTGTTTCCGCACCGATCCAGAAGCTTTCCTCCTTGGTCGGCGCAAATCCCATATGTCCGTTGGGGCAAAGAATCCGCACCCGGTTCTTTCTCATGATTGAACCTCCTGTTTTAATTCCGCGTTTAAGAAAACCATCTAAATTCGTATCAATTTAGCTGTTTGTTAAATCATTGAGCCTGATTGGGCTTGGGTGAAAATTTTCTTAAAATCAAGTTCCGGCAGACGCAGCGGTCCGCTCCGGTATCAGTTTGTTCAGAACCAGCAGGGCGATAGTCAGGCCGAACCCGCTCAGAGAGAGTGCCAGTCCGGGAAAGAGCAGCATGGCGCCGCCGCTGAAAAACAGAATGCGCAGCGGGATGTTAAAACCACTGTCTTTCCATCCGAAAAGACCATAGGCCATGGCAAGGGCGCCGATAAAACCGGTTACCGCCGCAAAGGCAATATCGCCCGGCGTTCCCCTCGCCGCCAGCGCCGGATGAAGCACCATGAAATAGGGAACGCAAAAAGCCACCGCCCCGAGCTTCATGGCTTCGATGCCGGTTTTCATCCAGTCTCCTTTTGAGATCCCGGAAGCCACCACCGCCGCTTCGCAGGTCGGCGGCGTGATGGCGCCCAAAACCCCCCAGTAGATGAAAAACAGGTGGGACGCCACCACATCGACCCCCAGCTTGAGCAGCGCCGGCGACAGGATCGAAACCGAAAGCAGATACGTCGGCACCACCGGAAGCGCGGTCCCCAGCACCAGCGGCAGAATTGAAGCAATCAGCAGGGACAGATAAATATTGTTCGTGCCCACTTCCAGGATGACCCCGCTGATTTTCGGCGCCAGTCCCGCCAGCCCGATCAGGTTCACGAGAACGCTCATGGAAACCAGAATGGGAACCAGCCGCACGATATCCAGACCGCCGCTGCTCAGGGCCTTTAAAAGATCCGCCAGAAGTTGTTTAAAACTGTGGGTGCCGCGATTCACCAGAAAATAGATGACAATGGCCGAAGCCGAGGCATAAAATCCGGCGTTGATCAGCGGCTTTCCCGCAAAAATCATGAACAGCAGAACCAGCGTGGGAACCAGAAAACCGGCCAGTTTTTTAAAGGTCAGGATGGTGCCCCAGCGTGGAATTTCCTCGCGGGGCAGCCCGGTAAGTCCCATGCGGATTGTACGGAAATGAACACCGGCAAAAACCCCCGTAAAATACAACAGGCAGGGAATCAGGGCGTAGCCGATAATCTTGAGATAGGATATGCCCAGAAACTCCGCCATCATGAAGGCGGTAATACTCATGATGGGCGGGGTGACGCCCCCGCCGGTGGAAGAAATGGCCTCCACCGCCCCGGCAAAATTTGAATCATAGCCGTACTTTTTCATCATCGGAATCGTATAATTGCCCGTAACCATCACGTTGGCCACCGAGCTCCCCGAAATGCTCCCGAACATGGCGCTGGATACGATGGCGGTTTTGGCGGGACCCCCGGTATATTTGCCGGTCAGCGCCAGGGCCAGATCGATAAAGGTGCGCCCGGCCCCCGTAACCGAAAGGAGCGCTCCAAAGATCACGAACATGGCAATGAAGGTTGCCGACATGCCGGTCACGGAGCCATAGATCCCCAAAGGCGAATAATAAATGGAGTTGAACAGAAACCGCCAGGAAAGTCCCCGCATCTGCCAGACGCCGCTCAGGTAAGGCGAAATAAAAATATAACCGAACACGGTCAACAGCAGCAGGGGAATGGTGGGTCCCATCGACCGCCGCGCCGCCTCCAGAATCATGATGAACAGAAAAACCCCCAGGGCCAGGTCCAGGTTTGATGCCGTTCCCGGCTGGTTGTATATCTCCATGGTTTTTAAAAAAATATTGATATTGCTTGCCAATACGCCCAGGACGATCAGAATGTCCCACAGATACAGTTTCTCTTTTTTCAACGTCTTTGACAGGGGATAGATTAAAAAGGCAAGGGAAATACCCATGGCGACGTGGATCGATCTGAGCTGAAGATCGATGAGATAGACATACACCGGCAGGATGAGCTGGATTAACGCAAACAAGAGCCCCCCGGCAAATAGAATCTGATACTTGATGGCGGCCTTATCCTGAACCATTTCCGGATTCATGGCATTCGCTCCCATTTAGTGGCCGTCCCGGCGACAACAGCCGCCGTCCGCCCTTCTGGTTGACGCCAACGTCCGCTCGCACGATAACTTCAGCGATATCCGGCTGCACTTCCGGCCGAATTTCTCAAGTGAGTCCTGTTGCAGCGGAATTGCCCTTAAAACCCGCGAAGCGGTATGAGCGGATCAGTTTCCCGTGTATTCCGGCGGAATAAATCTGGCGGGCACATGGATGCCCCTTTCCCTGGCGTATCGCACCAGACCGGCATGCGCCGGGACCTCTGCCCCCTCGGGCACGTACTTGAAGAGATCGGCTACCGGATCCCACCCCTTCACCGCCGAGTAGGACGCGGCCACTTCGTCGAGACCCTCCGCATAGGACTTCACGATGCGATAGACAACGCTTTCCGGCAGATCTTTAGAGGCCATGGCCCCGACAATGGGCGCTAATTCATACATGGGCCCGGCATCGGGCAACTGGGCAATGGCGCCTCTGGGTGTTTCGATGAAGGGAATGTAGGGATAGACTTTGTTGATCCTTATGGTATCGTCCTTGGTAAAACCGATTGAGGTAATCGGCGTGGTCATGTTGACTTCCAGCAGAGAAGCGTCAATGGCCTTCAGCGGGCTGGTCTTCTGCAGACCCACAATCCGCTCGGACTTGAAAGCATTGATGGAATCTCCCAGCGCGCCGGGCATAAAGCTGATACCGGCCTTGAGCACATCATTAAATTTCATCATGTAAGCTGTTGAGGAAGCCCCGGGGATGCCCGGTGAAAACTTCTTGCCGCCCAGGTTCGTAAAAGACTTGATTCCCGAATCTTTGCGGACATAGAGACGATCGGCCGTCACATTGCGGATGAAGAGTATGCGGACATTCTGCCAAGGCTGCCCCTTGAAGGAATCGATCCCCTGATACATCTGCATGGCCGAAGGAATATCGATGGAAAGTGCAAAATCAAAGGCCCCTTCCTTGAGTTTGCGCAGGTTGTCCAATGCCGCGCCGCTCTCAACCACCGTGACATTCAGACCGACATCGGCCTTGTTGATGACATTGGCCGTTGCCACGCACCAGGCATATACGGCCGACGTGGAAGAAGTACTCCCCATGTTGAGGTTAATTTTGGTTTCGGCGGCGTTCGCTGAAATTCCCCCGATCAGTACCAGAACACAAACAAGCATGAACGACACGGTCTTTTGAATGAACGCTAAATTTTTCATCGCTTATTCCCCTCCTTCTGATCTTGTCATGTTGGTCTGGAAAGCTTCCTTTATGTCTGTGGCCGGATTATGAACATCTGACGCTCTTTCTGGGCAGAGCATATAAGTGAAGAGAAGTGCTGGTCATAACCAGTTATACTGGTAATTACCAGTATTTGCGATTAATTGTCAAGAAATTTCTTAAAAAATTATCTTACATTATATTAAAAGGTTATGTGTTTTAATGGAAAAATTTTCCCCGGTCGGAGAAACTCGCTATATAAAATAGAAGCACAGCCCTGTCGGTTGCAGGAAGAATGCGGATGTATTCTCGGATGATATTGATTTGAACCGCAACAGCGAGCGCCTTCCCCGCAGATTATTGGAATGGAGCGGAGGTCCCGTTTGCGGGACTGCAGGGTTCTTTAATTGAGTCAGGCTGAGAATTCTCTGAGAATATGAAATTTATATCGGTCGGCACGGTACAGGGCCTTGCGAAATTCCAGGGGTTCCTGGTTTCCATTCAAAAAAATCGATGTGATCAGCAATACCGGCGAACCCTTTTCCAGTTTCAGAATCTTCGACAACCGGTCGTCAGCTGCCGTCGCCTCGAAGGTCTGGTTGACCATCGCCGGGAAAATGCCGGTGGGTTCTCCATACAGATCGTAAGTTGAAAAAGGAACCCCCCTTTTTCCCCGGCCCACGGCTTCCCGGATCATATTCTGCCCGATTTTTGGAGAAAAATAGGATTCATACAACACCAGGGGTTTTTCATCCCCTTTGCCCAATAACGACAGCTTTTTAAAAAGCGTGGCGATGGGAAGATCAAATACCTTGGCGATATGTACATCGGCGATAATCGATTCGATGGACAGAATCGTGGTGGAAGGCTTCATGCCCAGCTCCAGAACCGTCCGGCTGAAGGTGACGATGCGCGCCAGTCCCTGTTTCACCTTTGACGGAGCGACAAATGTTCCTTTTCCATGTTTTCGTAATAGCATCCCTTCATTGGTCATTTCTTCGATGCAGCGGCGCACCGTAATGCGGCTCATTCCGTATTGCCGGCAGAGATTTCTCTCCGACGGTATCAGCTGGCCCGGCTTGATAAGTCCGGTTTCAATCTGATCGTATATACTTTTTTTAAGCTGTTTATACAGCGGTACGATTCCGTTAATTTTTTCCAATCAAAACTCCTGGCGGTTAAGAAAACTGCTTCGCCTTGCCGGATGAACCTGCTTAAACAATTGCAAGGCCGGATTTCAACACAAAACCCGCATTGGGATCAAAGACGGGACGCCACTGCCGGAGGGAATGCACCGCGCAAACAACAGGCATGCATTAAAGATTGACCAGAATGCCTAAAAACCCGTGAATACTGGCTGATATAAACAGCAGGATGCCTGTTTTGCGGTGAACGCCGAACTTCACTTTGAGCCAGCGCATGCCGCTGGAAAGTTGAAACAGCAGCAACAGCAAATTGATGCCTCCCAATATTAAAATAATTGAAATGCCGCCTATCACCATGTTTGCTTATTCCTTTACAGCGATCGTTTTTTTTGCCGGCCCATCGCTGCCGTGCAGGTTGCAGTTGGCCTCGGCCACAATTTCCGTCGTCTCGTTGATGGTCAGTTTGATTTCCCTGGTAAATGTGGCGCCATCCGGCCGATTGCCCGCGGAATATTCCCACATGGCCGCTTCCTTGCCGTTTACCATGACTTTCACCCAGTTGGTATAATGGATGAAGCTGTTGGCGCTGTGCGTGACATGGATCTTGACCGTAATTTCCGTACCCCTGACGGCCTGCTCGGGAACCTCAAGGGCCACCGCGGACTTGTTGGCCAGGGATACCCCGCCTGACAGGGCAATTACCGCAACCATTGCCACAATCATTATTCCAGCTCTTTTGATTTTCATATGTTCACTCCTCCTGATCATCCGGTCAGGCGGTGCCTGACCCTGTTTATGCCGTTTCACACTTTCCGTCGGTTGATACGAAACCCGGTAAAACGAAATGTGGAATGTTTTCCTGTAGGAAATAATAAACTTTCCTTTCCTCTACCGCAATGACTTTTACAACCCGCAATGCCAGCGCTACGCCCACCCCGAAGAACTTATCGTCGGTATAACTACCGATCTTTTCTTCGAAACGCAATATCAGGCTCTCAAGATCAGACGCATCGGCAACCTCAAAGCCCGGATTGAACTCCATGATAAAAGCGGCATTAATGTATGCACCCCTGAAAGCTTTATCAGACAGACGTTAATTAATCAATTAAACCTTAAGCGTAAAACAGGCGATCCTTTCCGGGGCAGCGTAAAGTCGAATAAATTTTAATAGTAGCCAGGCCCCCGAAAGATGATTATTTTTTCCCGTAATCAAAAACAACACGAAATGAAAGGCGTAAGCATGAATGCAATCATAAACCGCGAAATCAGGCTCAAACGCAGGCCGGTGGGAATTCCGGATGAAGGCCACTTCGAGCTGGTCGAAACCCGCCTCCCGGAACCCCGGGAGGGTGAAGTTCTCGTTCGCAATATCTACCTGTCCGTCGATCCCTACATGCGCGGACGAATGAACGCGGTTAAAAGCTATGTTCCTCCTTTTGAACTGGGAAAGCCCCTTGAAGGTCATTGTGTGGGAAGCGTTATCGCCTCCCGTTCCGACCGGTTCAATCCGGGCGATCTGGTACAAAGCATGTTCGGATGGCGGGAGTATTACCTTTCGAACGGGACCGGGCTTTCCGGCATAGAACCCGGGACCGTTCCCCTTCAGGCCTACCTGGGGGTCCTTGGGATGACCGGTTTTACCGCCTATGTGGGGCTGCTGGATATCGGACGGCCCCGGGAGGGTGATACCCTTTTCGTATCAGCCGCTTCAGGAGCAGTCGGCTCCATCGTATGCCAGATCGGCAAAATAAAGGGGTGCCGGGTGTCCGGAAGTGCGGGATCCGCCCGTAAAATCGACTGGCTCAAACAGGAAGCGGGTATTGACGCAGCCCTGAATTACAAAGAAACGGACGATCTTTCCGCTGATGTGGGAAAACTTTGCCCGGACGGCATCGACATTTATTATGAGAATGTGGGCGGCCGGCACCTCGAGGCAGCCCTCACGCATATGAACAGCATCGGCCGGATCGTTCTGTGCGGCATGATTTCCCAGTACAATGCGGTTAAGCCGGTTCCGGGGCCGGGCAATCTGTTTCTGGCCATTTCGAAACGGCTGCGACTCCAAGGTTTCATCATCACCGATCATTTAGACCGTCACGGTCAATTCATTACCGATATGCAGCGATGGATATCAGAGGGCAAAATCAGATGGAAAGAGACGATCGTCGACGGTATCGAAAATGCACCGAAGGCTTTCGTCGGTCTTTTCAAAGGTGAAAACTTCGGGAAAATGCTGATCAGGGTCGGCTCCTAATAGAATCCGGATGGCAAGGAAAGAAGCTTGATGGGTGGGTTTATTTATGAATACAAGCTGTTGGAACGAAAACCGTTCGTTGCGATTTTAGATACCATGCTTATATTCAAACGGATCGCCGGAATGGAACGGCGCCGGTTTTAAGGGAGAATTTCCCGACCCGTGATCTTCACGGCGACCGCTGTAACCGAAAGAAAAATTAAAATATAAGTCGGCAAACGTAATTCATTCCTGGATTCAAGTGTTTGCTCGCATGCAAGGAGGTATGACGATGGCTCATAAATTACCCGAACTGGGATATGCCTATGATGCATTGGAGCCCTATATCGATGCCAAAACCATGGAAATTCACTACACCAAACATCACCAGACCTATGTCGATAAACTGAACGCGGCCCTGAAGGGACACAACCATCTGGAGCAGCGCAACGTTAGAGATCTGCTGAAAGACCTCTACTCGGTACCGGAGAAGATCCGGACCGCCGTCCGCAACCATGGGGGCGGACATGCCAATCACTCATTTTTCTGGCCGCTGCTGAAAAAGGGGGTGAAATTCGGCGGCGGGGCCGCCGAATCAATCAACTCGAGGTTCGGCAGTTTTGACAAATTCAAAGAGGATTTTTCGACGGCCGCCACCTTGCTGTTCGGCAGCGGCTGGACTTGGCTGGTTTTAAGCAACGGCAGCTTGGAAATTATGACGACAGCCAATCAGGACAGCCCCTTAAGTCAGGGAAAGTCACCGATTCTGGGCATCGACGTCTGGGAGCATGCCTACTATCTGAAATACCAGAACCGCCGGCCGGAATACATCAGCGCGTTCTTTAATGTCATCAACTGGGACACGGTCAACGCGTATCTCAAATCGGCAAAGGGATAACCTCATCCGATTTGAAATGTGTCGATGTTCAGTGAAGAATGAAGATCCCGGGGCATTTTTGAAATTGCACTGAAAAAATCCTGCTCAAACACGCCCCGGACCGCTTGATCGAACCGTCAGGTCCATAAGATCCGTCAGGGGAGCGGTATTGAAAAGGACACCCGGGTTCAAGAGGTCGCCGGGATCAAAGAGCTTCTTGATGTCCTGCAGATAGGCATAAGCCGACCCCAGTTCCTCCTTAAGGTAGGCCGAGCGGGAACGTCCCGCATTGTGCTCCCCCACCAGCGTGCCGCTGTATTTTCTCAGCACCTTGAATGTTTCCCGGGAAACCGTTGTGATCTTTTCTTTCAGATCGCCCTGGGTCGGATCGAAGACCGGGCGGGCATGAATACTCCCGAAACCGGCGTGCCCATAGAAGGAAACCTCGACCCCCAGCCGCCGCATCAGGTCTTTGAGGTCCGAAATGACGGCGCCGAAGTCCTTGAGGTGAATGGCGACATCATCGATGATGGAAGGGAGCAGCAGCCGGTTTTCGCGGCAGTACTTCATAAGCGTCGGCAGGATCTGGCGCCGCTCCCGCCACAGGGCTTCTTCTTCGGGACTTCCCGCGCTGATCTGCCACAGGCGCGAGATATCGTAGGCCTTGAGAATTTCACTCCCCTCCTGAACTTTTTCGGAAGAATCGTCAAATTCCGCCGCCAGGGTGCCCGTCGTCTCCGGATCCTGCAGGTTGAGAATCTTTCCGTTGACGCGACCGGAGCAGGCGGCATCCGAAAATTCCAGGGCGGTGGGCGCCAGGGCCTTCAACCGCAGGACCGCGTCCCCCAATTCGCGGTCGTCTCTGAAATGGGCCACCAGGGTTCCCCGGGTCGGCCGGCGCCGGATGAGACCCAGCCGGATTTCCGTGACGATCCCCAGCGTGCCGACGCTTCCCACCAGGAGATGGACGGCCTGTTGCGCCGGGTCATTGTATTGTTCCAGCGCCTTCAGGTTATACCCCCCGGCAATAAAAGGACGCCGGCGGACAATGGCGCGACTCGCCTTGTCGGCCAGAAACCGCCGTCGCAGCCGCCGCAGGCCGGCATCCAGATAATCCGGCAGGCGCTGCGACGTATCGACCACCTCGCCCCGGGCGGAAACGAACCGCAGCGAGGTTACGAAGGCATCCATGGTACCGTATTTGGCGGTCTTCGGGCCGGTTGCACGCGTGGCAACATTTCCTCCCAGGGCGCAGATCGGGCTGCTCGACGGTATGGCCGGGAGCATCCGGTCGTGGGCTTCCGCCCGCCGGACGAAATCCGCCAGAATCACCCCCGGCTGAACCACGGCATGTTCCCCCATTTCGATGATACGGGTCATATACTTTTTTAAATTAAGGACAATGCCGGGGCCGACGGCGGCCCCGCTGAGACCGCTTCCCCCGGAACGGGAAACCACCCCAAGCCCCCGGCTGCGGGCAAAATCCAAGGTCTTGACAATATCCGCTTCGTTTCGGGGTGCCACGACCAGCGCCGGCAGGATACGGTAGTCGCTCATGTCCCGGCTGAATTTAGCCAGCATTTCCTTATCCTGATAACAGTCCCCGTCGATCTTCAGCTGTGAAACTTCCATTTTTCCTCCCACGGTTTCGGGTCATCCAGTTTTGATAAAAAATTACGACCTCGGCGGGTCTCTGTCAACAAACTTCACCCCGGAAAATAATCGGTAGCCGGAACGCCGGCCAAGGGTTCTGGCTATTTCAGCCGGATTGCGCTATCGTTCTGCTGCCCGGAAATCATCAGGCTGAAGCCCTATCGCAGCGCAGGGTGGATTAATTGGGAGAAGAACTATTAATCAAAAAAGGGAGGTTGCACAATGATTGAGCGTTACTACATTACCCCGAAAAACATGTACACGGTCGGCGGCAACAACAAAGTTTCGTATACACCCGTTGTCGTTGTAAAGACGGCTGATCATGCCCATATTTACGTTTCCGGAAGAACGTCGCGCGGCCCGAACGGCGAGTTCATGGGCAAGGGGGATATGCGTCTTCAGATCCGAAAAGTATGCGAAAATATACAGCTTTCGTTGGAATCGGTGGGAGCGGTCTTTGCCGATGTTACCCGTACAAACACCTATACCACGGACATCCCGGCATATTTTAAGGCTATCGACGAACGTTCCAAATATTTTACCGATCCCCTCCCTACCAGCACGCTCGTCGGCGTTGCCGCACTGGCCATGCCGGATATGCTCGTAGAAATTGAGGTGGAAGCAATCATTGAACCGGAGAGGTTAAGAATTCCGGAAAATATGAAATAATTTCTGTCTCGGAGGGGGGTACGGTTTTTTTTATGCAGACGATAGCGCCGGCGATTTGAGGTGGGTTTCGTCAGCGTATTATATTAACGGCCTCGGGTTTTACGGCCTTGAGAGCCGTTTCGTAAATGTAGTCGGAAAAGTTCGGCACCTCTTTTTCGCTTGTAAGGTTGTTCTTAATCATCCAGCGCGCCTCATCTTCCATAGCTGCAATGAGCGACATGTCCAGCGTGAGACCATATTGGTTTTGTGACCAGATTGTATCCACATACACTGAGTCCAGGTTTTGCTGCTTTTGGATGATGGCTTTTGCTTCGGCTGGATTATGGATGAAAAACCTTTCCGCCTCGGCCAGCGCCTTAAGAAACTTGTTTATCAGTTGAGGGTGCCCTGTAATCCATTCATCTCTGGCAATAATCAATGCGTACATGGGCCGGTTGCTCTGCGCCGGCCAGACAACGGCGTTAGCACCCAGACTCTCTATAATTTTATTAACCGAAGGCTGGGTAGTGCTGATCGCATCAACGTCTCCGTTTACAACGGTATTAACCCATTCTGCCGGAGACCTGAGGTCGACGCTGATTACGTCCTTCATGGTCATTCCGTTCAACTCCAGAAACCGGCCGAGATAGAATTCTGCCACCGTGCCGATGGTCGTACCAATCCTTTTTCCTTTGAGGTCCGAGATCTGCTTAATTCCACGGTCTTTACGTGCAACGATATAAATGAACTCTATCTTATCGATGCTTGCGATAGCGCGGATTTTTTCCTTTTTGAACGCATTGGCAACCAGCGGGAACTCGGCCGGTCCCACCGCAATGTCCGCTTCACCTTTCAACACGGCGTCCAATGAACCAGCTCCGGTATCATATTGGTGCAGCGTTGCCTTAATGCCGTTATGGGTGAAAAAGTTTTTTTCTTCGGCCGTCCAGAGAAGTGCAAGGGTTTCAAACGGAGCATAAGAAATCACGATGGTTTCGGTCGTTCCAGAGTCATTCCGTTGGCAGGACAAGTTGCCAAGAACGAACAGGAACGTGGCCAGAACAGCCGCTGCCTGGATCAGCACCTTCTTCATTATTTCCCATCTCTGTTCGATATTTTCGTCCCCGAAAAATACCTGATTGCTCTTATCCTTGCTGCAATTCAGAACACTTTCATTCGATCCTGGATAATTTCCATGTCACGGTCCAAGTCCGGTACGGTTGCCCCGGCATGACAAGCTGCTTCAGTGACTTTGTGGCGAGACAATAAGCGGATAATCCCTTTTTAATTTTGTATTCATATTCAACTCCCGAAACCTTGCCGTATTGATAATAACCTGGATTTTGCAAGATTCAGGTATAAATATATATACGCAATTGGTTTAAGAGTGTCAATTCGTGTTAAGTTGAATGTTAAGTTGAAATGAAAAATCTTTTCGGTATTCGATTCTCTTATCCGGCGAAAGCTGAATTCAACCGTGCGGTTTATGTGTCGGACAGAACGGCAGGGCCAAGCTTGCTCATAATACCCGGCCTTAACGTTTCAAGTTTAAGGGCGTCTAAATTCCAAAAGGCCATATATTCCCGCTTTCTTCAGATGGTGTCTTCCTGACTATGATTAAGGTCTCCATTAAAATGAGTTTCAACCTATAATCTGAAATACGTAGTCCCGGCAGGCAATTATGTAGCGATATCCGTATTCAATAACCGGCTCGTTTCGCTGATTGGCAACCTTGCACCTGATCGACGCAAACCCCCGGTCGGGTTTACTCCGTGATCTTCGCAGTTCCGTCCACATGGCATTTATTGAAAGAACATCACCCGGACGAACCGGATTGAACATCTTTGCCTCGTGCATGCCCACGCCGCTCAGGATTGCGACATCACCCTGTGCGTCCACAACTGCCCGGGTGCAGGCTGAATGGGTATGAAGGGAAGATGCAACCAGTCCTCCAAACGGAGAAGCGCGCGCTGCTTTTTCATCAATATGAAACGGCTGAGGATCAAATTTATTACCAAAATCGATAATTGCCTCTTGCGTAATTACAAAAGGCTGACAATGAAGAAATTCTCCATCCTTCAAATCATCGAAATATCGTTTCTTCATTAACAGCCCCCAAGACGCGTCCAATTGCATGCTTGATGGCACGCGCACGACAATGGGTCACGACAATGGGCAACCCTAATGTCTCTCACCGCGTCATCAGCGCGAACACGCCCCAGCCCAGGTATTCACGCGTGTAAGCGGCGTAGCGCTCGGGTTCCGAGTTTAGTTTGGCCCGAACATCTTTCGCAAACTCGTCGTCGGGATTGGCTTCAAGCCATCGGCGCATGGTGAGCCACTTGGCCGCCTCGTATCTGTCCCAGCTGTCTTGGTCTGCCAAAACCATTTCCACGACGTCGTAGCCGAGGTGGCCGAAA